>QFCE01001642.1_pt1 | contig 464317 bp, 446 predicted proteins | sample 5346091 | NCBI WGS metagenome assembly QFCE01 (sample SAMN09062252, study PRJNA434731) | Human gut metagenome, whole genome shotgun sequencing project. | isolation source: stool timepoint A chromium assembly | host: Homo sapiens | collected 2015 | reverse complement strand
CACTTGTCAACAACTTTTTTCTTTTTGTTTTGCTTCGTTTCCAAAGCAACTCGTTGTCACTTGTTTGCGACAGCCTGTTAATAATACCAAACTGCCATTCGTTTGTCAACAACTTTTTTCATCATTTTATTCCATGAATGTAAGAATAACTTGTCCAGATTCTTTACCCATTCATTTAAATATTAATGTTCGCCGCAGGTATTTCCCTTGCGGTGACTATTATACTAACATCATTTTTTTCGGCTGTCAACACACTTTTTTCATTTTCTACACTTATATTTTACTTAAGTTTCTCTTATAAATAGATATAGGGGAAAGCATCCGGCTTACCCCTATATCTATGATCTCTATTTTTTATAAAAACATCATGATCAATGCAACGATCAGATTGTTTTCATATATATATGTAAGAAACGGACTTTCATATATATACGAAATTAAAGCCCCGCCAACTTCACTGGTACTGCAAAGCGCTATCACATAAAAAGCAATCCAGACAACCACAAAGCCGTATATGGCTCCCGCAACAGTTCCGAGATACTTGTTGATTCCGCGGATAATCGGAATCCTTGATACAATACCAAGTATTCCGGAAAAAAAATGCAACACGATCATCCCAACAGCAAATGCAATAAAAAATGAAATTCCATTTAAAATAAAATCTGCCATTCCAACAGAAACCTGTGCATAGATTCCGGAAGCATCTAATGCTTCCCCGGCAAGGTCTGCTGTTTTTTCTGAGATATTGTTCATGACAGAATCCGGAAGCTTCACACCAAGCTTTGTAAGATCCGCCGGTTGTCCATTATTCTGTTCCACTCCTTCTGCCTGTTGTCCTGCCGCCGGCTGTGTTTCATCCGCAGCTTCTCCCGGCACAGCTGCAGCTTCCTGTTCTATCTGTTTCGCTGTCTTTTCCCGGATCTGCTGTTCACAGTATACGGCAATCGTCTGATATATAGACGTATTATCCCTCAGAAATGTATTGATATACGGCGTCGCCCACGTTACCAGCGCAAACATGATCACCCATGATACCATAGAATACATCATGCGTAAGAAGCCCTTGCGATAACCGTTGACAACGCAAAGCGCCAATAACAACACAATAATAATCAGTAACCAGTTCATATGTACTCCTTATTTCAGTCTTACTTTCTCGGTCGAATTTTCCAGTATGATCGTATAATTTAAACCAGTTCCTCCTGAAATGACCTTGTAAAGTTCCTCGTCAAAATCATAATGGAATTTGTAAATACCACGCACGGTATAGATATCGCAGGAATGATCGTTCAGGATGCACACTTCATTGTTTGACAAAAACCCGATTTCTGTATATTCCTGTGAAAAATCTTTCTCCATCACCGTGAATCCGTGCATATCGTACACCGCAACATGATGCGTCAGTTTTTCATCATTGTTGCTATATACAACTCCCACGTATTTATTATTATTAAAAATACTTTTTGCTTCCCCGGTCAATGGAATTTCCTGAGCCAGTTTTGGTTTTTGTGTTCCTTCAAAGATTGCGATCTCAGAATCCCCATATGCTACCATGCGGTCATCTGACACAAAATCAAGCTGTGGAATCACCATATCAGAAAATGAATTTGCAGATACAATGCGGTCGATTTCATTTTCGCCTACAGAACCGAAGTTGTAAAATGCAATTGTCGTTTTTACATTTCCATCATTGATATCCAACATAGACACTGCAAGTTTGATGGCATCGTTCGACAGTGCAATCGCAATCGGATATCCACCATCCTCTCCATAAATAGCTCCATTTACCAGCTCTTTTCCATTTTTGTCATACACTACAAGATACGAATTGGATTGATCTCCCATTAGCACCGCAACCGTTCCCTGTGCAGCGATGCTTACCTGCTCAATGGTCATCGTTGTCTCTATGTTTGACACCAGCCCCTGCGAAGTCATGATGTAAATCTGCGTTCCCTTTTTGTCATATATGACCAGATAATCCTCACACATATCGATAGTCGGTTTCGCCATCTCATAGGTCTGATTCCAGATCCGTTCATTATAAGTATCCGTATACAAAGCACCATCATTGCTGTATTTCAAAATATTCCCCTGAAACTCTTCAAAAATGGTTGCTGCTGTATCCGAACGTTCCACAGTTGAATTCACATCAAAATCTTCGTAATGGCGCAAAGCCAGAAAGAGAAATAAGCCTGCAATGATCACGAAAACAATCAGCGCCGTCACCAGTGTTCTTTTTAAAATCTTTAACCGGTGTTCCCTTATTTTCTGTTTATATTCATCCATATCCATTGCCGGCACGGTCTTAAATTTCTTTTTATCCTGTTCTGTCATGCTTTCTCCCAAATTCCGGTGTTTTTGCAGTCCTTCACTTCTTTTTACTGCAAAGTTGTTTTTATTATAGCACGCCCCGGCTTTTGTTTCACTTCTTTTTTAATTCGGCAGTGTCAGATACTGACCTTCATAGATCGCATCCGGATTATCGATTCCATTTGTCTCGCATAGCTTGTCCATCATAGCGGTAGTATTGTAAACTTTCCGGCAGATTCCCACAAGACTGTCACCCTTTTGCACAATGTAATAACCCTGCGAGAGATACTGGCTTGCTTCCGGCTGCACCACTGCTGTTTCCTGTGCCTGTGCATTGTCCGCCTGCCCTGCTGTCTGCACTGCGCCTGTGTCTGTCTGTGGCTGTGTTTCCGTCTGTTCTGTATTGGTCTGCACTTGTATATCATCCCCTTCCGCTGCTGCCTCTGTCTGTCCGTTTTCCTGTGTCGCATTCTCTGCTGTCTGCTCTTCTCCCTGCGTCACATCCACTGCCGCCCCTGTCTGTGCATTGTCCTGCGGTGCAATGTTTCCCTCTACCGACTCCACTTTAACCGTTACATCTGTCTCAGAAGCCGGTGTCTGTGTCTCTGTTTCCGTCATCTTTGCACTGTTCATCTGCATCAGTGCTGTCTCCATCGCATTCATTTTCTGATGATTCTGAAACGCTGCAAATCCCAGACCACACACCACCAGAAAAAGTAAAATAGAAAGTCCGTAAGATGGAATCATTTTTGTTTTCTGCCCTTTTTGCTCCAGATAGGTACGGTAAGAACTCGTCCGTTCTTTTTCATTTTCCTCTTCTCTTGCATAATTCTCATCATTTTTCATTTCTGCAAAAAAATGTTCACTCCATGATTCCTGTTCCTGATTTTTTTCTTTCTGATTATCCTCCTGCATCATCTCCTGTTTTTCATTCTGTTTCTTTTGAATAGATGTATCTTTTATCCGCTCATCATCTATTATAGCGGATAAAGCAAACGATTTTTGTGCGTAATAAATGTAATATCCTGCTCTTCTCTTAAGATAGCCATTTTTCAGGCTATAAAAGGCATCCTCTTTTTCCAACGAATCCATAAGATACAAAATCTGGTGTTCCCCGCCAAAATAAGTCCGGTGCAGTTTTTCAATTGCAACCGTAAGATTCGGCAGTTGTCCACGGATATCCATTGCCCAGCCGACAATGACCATATTGTCATAAGCATGTTTCAGTTTTTTATAAAGATACGCCCAACTGTCATCGCTCCACACTGGGCACTCCCCCTCAAATGCAATCTCTTCCAGACAGATTGCCGCCTCCACAAATACGCATTGCCTGCCAATCATATTTTCAAATCTTCCAAGCAAAACATAAACCGTTTTCTCCTGCAATGCATCGTAAGGATGCATATATTCATGTACTTTATTTTCTATGTAAATGCGGTCTCCAATATCCGGCGATCCGATCTGTCTGATATTCTTAGGTAGTTCTCTCTTTTCCTGTTCACTGTCAAAACTTTCTTCCCGAATGATCTCAATCATATATAAACCCCTTTCCGCTGCCTGTCCCATTGATGGGTGCCGTTTACTTTACAGGAAATCCTAGCACAAGACGGACGCATATTTTGGCGGATTGTATCCTTCCCGAAAAAATTATTTCGACAAAAAAACCGATATACCAGAAATTTCCAGCATATCGGGTTTTCTTTCTACCTTGTTTTATTTTTTCACAAGAATATTTTAAAAATTTATTTTACAAATGCTTTTACTTTCTTGTAAATGCCTTCTGCATCCAGACCATATTTTTTGATCAGTTCGAGTGCAGGACCGGACTCACCGAACACATCATTGATACCGATCTTTAATACTTTTGTAGGTGCTTCCTCGCAAAGAACATCACATACAGCACTTCCAAGACCACCAATCACAGAATGTTCCTCTACCGTGACAACTTTTCCAGTCTTTAAAGCAGATTTTACGACAAGCTCACGATCTAATGGTTTAATCGTATGAATGTTGATGATCTCCGCATTGATACCGTCCGCCGCAAGCATTTTTTCTGCTTCGATTGTCTCATTTACACAGAGACCGGTTGCAAAGATTGTTACATCTGTTCCTTCTTTTAATACGATTCCTTTTCCAATCTCAAATTTGTAAGTTGCCTCATCGTTGAATACCGGCACTGCCAGACGTCCAAAACGAAGATAAACAGGTCCTACATGCTCATAAGCTGCTTTCACCGCTGCTCTTGCTTCCACATCATCTGCAGGATTGATCACGACCATTCCAGGGATTTCTCTCATCAGACCGATATCTTCGAGACACTGGTGTGTTGCTCCGTCTTCTCCAACAGAGATACCAGCGTGTGTTGCTCCGATTTTTACATTCAAATGAGGGTATCCGATCGCATTACGAACCTGCTCATAAGCACGTCCTGCTGCAAACATTGCAAAAGAACTGATGAACGGAACTTTTCCACATGCCGCAACACCTGCTGCGATACCTGTCATATTTGCCTCTGCAATACCAATATCCCAATGGCGCTCCGGAAAAGCTTTTTTGAACACACCTGTCTTGGTTGCGCCTGCTAAGTCTGCGTCTAAAACGATCAGATCGTCATGTTCTTTTCCAAGTTCAACTAAAGCATTACCATAACTATCACGTGTTGCTACTTTCTTTATTTCTGACATAATGCTTCACCTGCTTTCTCTAAATCTGCCATTGCAACTTCATACTGCTCATCATTTGGAGCTTTTCCATGCCAGTCACAAACATTTTCCATGAAGGAAACGCCTTTTCCTTTTACTGTCTTAGCGATAATTGCTGTCGGCATTCCCTTTGTCTCTCTTGCTTCCTTAAATGCCGCACGAATCTGATCAAAGTCATTTCCATCAATGTTGATCACATGGAAGTTGAATGCTTCGAATTTTTTATCGATTGGATACGGAGAACATACTTCGTCCACTGCACCGTCAATCTGAAGGTTATTGTTATCTACAACGACTACAAGGTTGTCCAGTTTCTTAAAGCCAGCCCACATTGCTGCTTCCCAGATCTGTCCTTCCTGAATCTCTCCATCACCACAAAGTGTGTATACACGGTAATCTTTTTTGTCATACTTTCCAACTGCCGCCATACCAACTGCAACAGAAAGTCCCTGTCCAAGTGATCCGCTGGACATATCAACGCCCGGAATATGCTTCATATCCGGATGTCCCTGTAAATAAGAACCTGTGTGACGCAATGTTACGAGATCTTCTTTTGGGAAGTATCCTCTCTCTGCCAATGTAGAGTATAAACCCGGGGCAACATGTCCTTTGGACAATACAAAACGGTCGCGGTCTTCCATCTTCGGATTCTTTGGATCAATATTCATTTCTTCAAAATACAGATAGGTAAAAATATCTGCTGATGATAATGATCCACCCGGATGTCCGGATTTTGCACTATGAACTGCGGTCACAATGCTTTTGCGAATTTCATTCGCGGTTTTTTCCAGTTCTAAATTTGTCATAATAACCTTGCCTTTCTTCTTAGATCAAAGCTCCGTCCGCCCCTCAAGTGCACGAAGCAATGTCACTTCATCTATATATTCCAAATCTCCGCCTACCGGCACACCGCTGGCGATCCTGGTCACTTTGATACCGGTTGGTTTTATTAATTTGCTGATATACATTGCAGTTGTCTCTCCCTCAAGGCTGGAGTTCGTGGCAATGATCACCTCGTCCACATCCTGCTGTAATCGCTGCATGAGTTCCTTTAACTTAATGTCATTCGGTCCAATTCCAAGCATCGGTGAAATCGCACCGTGAAGCACGTGGTAGACACCGTCGTATTTCTGTGTTTTCTCATAAGCAGCAAGATCCCTTGTATTCTCAACCACCATGATCGTCTTGTGGTTTCTGGAGGCATCTTTGCAAATAGGGCACAGTTCATCGTCTGTCAGTGTAAAACATTCCTTGCAGTACCGGACATTCTTCCTGGCATTGATAATTGCCTCTGAAAGTCCTTCTACCTGCTCCACCGGCATATTCAGGATATGAAACGCCAGACGCTGTGCAGACTTCGCGCCGATTCCCGGCAGCTCGGACAATTCCTGTATTAACTTGTTAATCTGACTGCTGTAATAATCCATGACAACTTCCTGCTCTGATTTTTCTGCCGCCTCTTTCAGCTACAGAGACTTTTGCATTCTTATATTATATGATAAAACGAATTTTTACAAGGATGATTTTCGTTGACTTCCCAATTGTACTTACGAATGTGCAAAAATATCATAAAAAGTACTTTCCCGGGTTGTCAAAAAAGTTTTTGATATGATACAATAATATAATATTCACTCTTTCCGGATTGCCCTTAGCAGAAATTAAAAAACTACAATCTTCATAAATTACACTTTCAGGAGACTTACATATGAGAGAAAATATTGCAACTATCCCACTGATTGACGCCTTTAAAGCCGATGGCGAATGTCCATTCTGTCATTTAGAGCGCGAGGCAGAACAGCATGCCATCTCCTTTATTTTAGGCTCTGCTTATATGGAGGATGACATCCGCGAAAAAACAGATACAACCGGATTCTGCCGTCATCACTTTAAAATGATGTATGATTATGGAAACCGTCTCGGAAACGCTTTAATTTTAAGTACACACTTGAAGAAGCTGAATGCAGAACTCACAAAAGAAATGAAGGATTTCTCGCCCGGAAAGTCAAGTTTTTTAAAACGCATGAGAAAAACAGATGCAACAGATCCAAAGCTTCCGGAGACGCAGCTGGGTTCATGGATTTCTCAAAAAGTAAACAGTTGTTATGTATGTGACCACTTCCGCAGCATTTACGGACGGTATCTGGACACCTTTTTTGACCTGTATCTGAAAAACGAGGAATTTCGGCAGATGTTTGAAAACAGCAAGGGCTTCTGCCTGCCTCATTTCGGCGATCTGATCGAGACTGCTGAAAATAAATTGAATGATGCTCAGAAGAAAGATTTTTATGCAGTTGCTTTTCCGCTCATGCAGGAAAATATGGAACGGCTGCAAAAGGAAGTCTCATGGTTTGTGGAAAAGAATGATTACCGCAATAAAGATAAGGACTGGGGAACTTCCGCCGACAGTATCCAGAGGGGTATGCAGAAATGTGCCGGGGGATTTCCGGCGGATGAAACCTTCAAAGCGAAACTGTAAACCGGAGTTTAACTTGCCGTGGAGCAGCAGATTTTATGGTGCTTTCTTAGGATGTGAAGGGCAAATATAAGCGTCCTCTCACAAGTCGTGATCTTATAGGTTTATGAAAAGAAAAACGGTACAGACGAAATATGATGTTCCTGTTCGCCGGGCATTCCGCTGGGCTTCTGAGCAAAAATTTTGTGAAGCAGAGCTTCACGAAATTTTTAGAATCCCAGCTCCATGGCTCACGAAGGAAATCATATTTGTCTGTACCGTTTTTCTTTCATTTACGTTATGGATGACTTGTGAGAGGACGCTTATACATGCCCGGTCAACGTCATGAATTGCACCACAGAATCTGTAATTTACGTTATGGAACTCACGGTTATGGGATGAGTGCCTATAAAAGAGGTAGAATAAGTTACTTTGATTTCATGAATATTGTTTCTACAATAATCACAATCATACTTCTTAGCCATAGGAGCTTTCAATGTCACCTATAATAGACAATCGGAATTTATTCATTTAATTCAGTCTCAATTTCTTCAATGGTAGGCATCCTACCTTTGAATTCTTCTGGTATAAGTTTTGATAATTCATAACTAGAAATACCAAGTGGTTGGCTAGTAGATTCTAATGCATACTGGGCTTCTACTTTATCCATATCTTTACAAATCAGAAGTCCCAAAGTAGGGTTATCAGCTTTTGTTTTCATCTGATGATTAACAGCCACAACATAAGTTCCCAATTGACCTGCGTAAGAAGAATCAAATTTTCCTGTCTTTATTTCTACAACAACATAGCAATGCCATTGCAGAATTTCCTTTACATTTATCAAGTATTATTTTGTTATGTCCCCATGGAATTCTAAAAATAATTTGTAAATCATCCCCAACTTGGGGACGATTTGCATCTGTAATCAATTCGTCCTCAACCTGAGGACAAATCACTGCGTCAGGATACATCTCATAAAAGTATCTCATATATTTCAAATTAGTTGGAGAAAATGATTTCACATCTGGCAAAATGGATTTCAAATCGTCACTCACCGTTTTATAGAAGCCCATTCCATATCCGAATTGTTCACTCATAGATAATCCTTTCTAATGTGTCAGTTCGACAACTCCCGATTGAGATTTCACCTGTTTTAAGAGATTTAATATCTGTTATATTTTGTTATTAAATTCTCCGCAGACCCTTGAAAACACTGGATTTATCGCAGGTGAGCTTTCCCTTATTGTTTCCCTTGTGTTATATCTTCCCATATAAATTTACGAACTCTGATAAGGTAAAATACAAGGGCACAAGATGTCCGGTGGACATCTGCTCTGTGCCGACCGAAGCGGCAGCGGAGACCAAGAAAAATCTATAAAACAGTATAACACAAAATAAAACTGACATGGTGAACTGATTGAAATGCTTCTTAATTTTTACAATTAATGGTTGATTGAATAATAAGGAGATGGGATACGATGAGAACAATATTTGCAGAATACAATCCACAGTGCAACAGTATTGATGTTTATACCAGTGCCGGCTATATGCTTCGCATTGACTGCTGGGAAGCTGAAAAGAATTTAAAGACTACACTTGGATCAGAATGTGCTTTGACATCTCACATCAGCAAGTGTCATTTCTGAAAGTTTTTCCTCCATTGCTCTCTGTACCTCTAACAGCCTCTTACATTTTTGATATCGGATTCATCGTATCACAATTCGCCCGTTTGGGGTACTGCTTTGTATGTTTTTCATTTTTTATACCGTAAATCATGCTATATGCAAATTCTGCATTGAGCTTCCATGCATCCCACCGGCTGTTCCTTTCCCCTAAATAAGAAAAGTCGAACTTTTTGACACTCCTGCTTATTTATGCTAGAATAGCATAGGTTAGCCTGTACTAACTTTTATGGCAATCATGTAAAATCACATTATTACAAGGTATCATATGCACATGAATTTTTATAAAACAACAAATCCCGACGACTATGGTCTGTATTTCTATAAACAGATTGGATTAAACTGTACTTTTGAACAGCCTCATGAACAAATCTGGACGAATTCGGATGTTGGCACAATCCACATTTATGGTTCTCTTGATGAGATACAATGTGGAACGGGGGATTATACAATTCCGGCCGATCTGCTTGCAGAATTTGATTACGAATCTGCATTTCTTCATTTTGGAATTATTTATGAGGGAATTACTTATTCTCTTGTAAACCACAGATTGTCACCGATGTCGCACCCTTCCGCTTTTCTTGCGGTAGAACAATCCGCCGGTGGTATCAACTGCTGGAAATGTGGGCAGCGTTTCCGCGGAATCGAAGTCTCTATCCGGATGAAATACCTAAGGAATGATCTGCTTCCCTTTCTTGGCTATCCCAAAGACGCATTGGATTTCATTCAACCGAATATCCGCTATCATAATTTATCATCGGAATTGCGCGGGATTCTGTCGAAAATAGAATTTCTCCTGAATCAAAAGACAATGACGCTGGCACTGCAAAAGGCACTCTGCCTGGAATTTCTGGCGCATCTTTTAAACCCCAAAACGGAATGTCTGTCAACGATTCCTGCTTCCAGTGATACGCACTATATTTATGTTGGCAAGCGGAAAATAAAGATGACACAGGCTGATTTTGAGAAAGTCAGAAAAGCTCATGATCAGCTAGAAAAAGATGCCGGCTCTTTTGTTACTATTTATGAACTGAGCCAGACATTTGAGATTAGTGAGCAAAAATTAAAGGCCGGATTTCTAGAATTGTATCAGCAGACCATCTGGAATTATGCCAATAATCTGCGTATGAATCAGGCTGCAAGACTGCTCCGCGACACAGACTGCAATATCCATGAGATTGCAGCAAACGTCGGTTATCAGAGTCCCGCAGCCTTTACCAATATGTTTAAAAACTGGTGTGGGCTGACGCCCGGCCAGTTCCGCGCTCAGATTGCCGCGGAGGCATAATGTCTTCCTTTTGGAAGAACCATCGGTGATTGGGACACAGGGTCTGTTATAACATCACACGCTAAGCCATAGACTTTTTCCATCAATTCCGGCGTGATAATCTCATCCGGTGTGCCTTCCGCCACCAACTGTCCCTTTTTCATGGCGAATAAATAATCTGCATACCTTGCAGATAAGTTGATATCATGCAGCACCATTACAATCGTTGTTTTGTGTTTCCGGTTCAAGTCCGTAAGCATATCTAAAATTTCAATCTGATAAGCAATGTCCAAAAAAGTCGTCGGCTCATCCAAAAGCAAAATATCTGTTTGCTGTGCTAATGCGAGAGCAATCCAGACGCGTTGGCGCTGACCTCCGGAAAGCTCCTCTACAGCCCGGTCTGTAAGTTCTGTGATCCCCATAATTTCCATTGCCTCTTCCACCGCAGCGTAATCTTCCCTCGTCATGCTTTTTAAAAACTGTCGATACGGAAACCGGCCTCTGGAAACAAGATCCATCACCCGGATTCCCTCCGGTACGACAGGTGACTGCGGCAAAAGGCCGAGCATTTTTGCCATTTGTCTGGATGGAATTTCAGAAACATTTTTTCCGTCTAATATCATCTGCCCGCTCTGCGGTGCCAGCAGTCTTGCAAAGGTTTTCAGCAATGTTGACTTTCCGCAGCCGTTTGCGCCAAGAATGACGCTGATTTTATTTTGGGGAATGGTTACACTGACATCCGAAAGGATGGTTTTGTGATTATAGCCGGCATTTATGTACTCTGCCGCTAGTGTATGATCGTTCATGCTGTTATTACTCCTATTTTAACAAATATAAAAGATCCATATCTGATATGATCTTACCCTTCCATGCGGTTCATCCGAATTAATAGATAAATGAGATACGGTGCACCGAGGATGCCTGTAACAACGCCTACAGGATAGCGGGATGGAAATGCGTACTGTCCGACCAAATCAGAGACCATCACAAGCACACAGCCGGTAAGGGCGGAAGTCATCAGATTACTTTTTCCACTTCCGGAGATTCTCGCCGCAATCGGTCCTGCAAGAAAAGCGACAGAGGCAATCGGTCCTGTCACCGACGTTGCAAACGCAATCAACAGCAACGCACATAAAATGAGACCGAGCCGTGTGGCTGTGATCCTTATGCCAAGCACCCTGGCATGTGCTTCCCCCAGCTGTAAGATTTCCAGATGTCTGTTTAGAAGAAAAATTGCCACAGTGGAAAAGACCACCACAACCATAAGCCGTGGGACCTGATCCATCGATACTCCGTTTAAACTTCCGCTAAGCCATCTTAATGCACTTGATACATCATATTCCGAAGCCTTTAACAGCATCCAGGAAATCAAAGCATTTAAGAATGCCTGCATGCCGATTCCTGTCAGAATCAGTTTCCCATTTGAGAAACCGTCTCCCTGGGCAAAAAAATAGATTGCAGAGGAAACAAGTAATCCGGATAGAACCGCCAGAATAGATACAATATTTCCATTCCATTTTAACACGAGAATTCCAAAAACAGCGGCAACGCTTGCACCGGAAGTCACACCGATAATATCGGGACTTGCAAGCGGATTTCCCAGTAATTTCTGGAATGTATTCCCTGCCAGACCAAAAGCCGCTCCACAAAAGATTGCTGCAAGCATGCGCGGTAGACGAAGGGTCTTAATTGTAAATGCTGCACCCTTCGTTTCATTTCCCTTTAATACTTCCAGGACTGTGCCCGGCATATATATGGTATTTCCATAAACCATCATAATGCAGGCAAGTAAAATGACAAGTGAAAGCAGGATGCAGGCGGTAAACCAGTATCTTTTCTTTCTTTTGTAATATCCCGACCAAATCGTATTTTTTTTCATTATAAAGAGCGTACCCTGACCTTTCGTATGATAAAAATAAAAACAGGACCGCCGATCAATGCTGTGACAATTCCAGACTCCAGTTCACCGGGGCTTCCCCATATTCTTCCAAGGACATCTGAAATCAGTAAAACACAGGCTCCACAGACTGCAGATAGCGGCATTATCTTTTTCAGATCGGGACCGACAAGTGCGCGTATCAGGTGTGGAACCATAAGGCCAATGAAACTGATTGGTCCCGCCAACGCAGTCACTGCTGCACACAACAGGACACCGGAAAGTGCCGCTAATCCCCGCACCACTGTCACGTTCACACCAAGCCCTGTTGCCACATCATCACCCAACGCTAATGTATTCAAAGAAGGTACCAGGAAAAATGCCAATACAAATCCGACTGCAAGATAAGGACTCATCAATTTGATATCTTCCCAGGATGCACCACTGATGCTTCCTACCTGCCAGAACCGGAACTGATCCATCACCTGCGTATTGGGCAGCATTACCGTATTTACCAGCGACTGTAATGCTGTCGAGGCAGCTGCACCAGCCAATGCCAGACGAATCGGCGTAGCACCGCCGGTTCCGACAGAAGCGAGTCCATAAACAAGAACTGCTGTGAGTGCTGCACCGGCGAATGCAAGCCAGATATACTGATTCCCACTTTGTATATGGAAAAAAGCAATTCCACACACCACAAAAAGGGACGCTCCTGTATTTACACCCAGAATACTCGGATCAGCAATCGGATTTCTGGTGATGGATTGCATGAGCAGGCCGGACATGCCGAGCGCCGCCCCTGCAAGCACACCGAATACGGTTCTCGGCACTCTTGCAAGTACGATATGAACTTCAAGTTCCGGCGCACCATTTGGAACAAAAGCCCCTAAGACGCTCTGAATGCCCACGGATTTTACTCCGCAGGCAATAGACAGGAATGTGCAAAAAAGCAGTAATACTGCCATCATGCAGCATACAATAAGACTTCTCTTTTTACTCATTGATCTTACCGCAGGCTTCCGATAAAACATCGAGATATTCATCAATCGTTGCCGGAATCGATAAAATACTTGGAGTTGTAGATGCTGCCAGGCGTGAAGTGCTATCGAGCAGTACAACAGCACCGTTCTTGATTGCCGGTATTTCTGACATCAATTCGTCCTTCTGCAATGCCTCTAATAAAGCTTCGTCCCCATATACAACCATCAAATCAATATCCGAAAGTGCTTCTACGTTTTCACGGCTTAATGTTACAGAGAAATCCGATCCATCACCCGCAAGTTCCTTGATACTGTCAGGAAGTTCAAAACCAAGATCCTGTAAATAAGAGGCTCTCGGATCTGCAGGAAGGTATGCATAGAATGTGCTGAAATCACCGGCATCTATCCAGAAGAAACCTGCTTTTACACCGGAAAATTCCGGATGTTCACTCACTTTTTCTGCAATCAATGCTTCTGTATCGGCAACTAACGCCTCCCCTTCTTCTTTCATTCCCATTCCCTCCGCATTGCGGATGGTCTGTTCTCTCCAGCTTGTCTTCCAGGCAGTCTCTTCAAAAGGAACGACCGGTGCGATCGCGGAAAGTGTCTCATATTCCTCCTCCGTCATACCTGAATATGCCGCAAGGATAACATCCGGCGCCGCATCGCTGATTGCCTCGTAGTCAAATCCATCTGTGTCATCGAATACATTCGGGTTGCTCTCACCTAAGGATGCAAAGGCTTCGTCTGTCCATTCATGTAATCCATGTTCTGTCACATATCCGTAGTTTGCCGCGGAAACACCGACAGGAACCACTCCAAGTGCAAGAACCGTATCCTGATTGCCCCATCCCAACGTAACAATACGCTCTGGCTTGCTCTCAATCACTGTCTCACCGTATGCATGGGAAATTGTAATTGGATACTGAGTTTCCTCCGATTCTGTTTCTGTATTTTCGGTATCCGGATCAACCGTTTCTGCAGATGCTTCCGATTCTGCAGCTGTGTTATTTTGTACTGTATCACCGCCATTGCTGCCACATCCCGCAAGGACTCCCGACAACATTGCCATTCCTAAAATAATGGATAATACTTTCTTTCTCATTTTGTCTCTCCTTCTTCGTCTTTGTGCGTACACATGTTAGTCTCGACTAACCGTTGTGAATAATATCATATGATTTTATCTTCTGTCAATCATTGCACCAAAAAAGATAAAAATCCGCACCCGATTCAGAATTCAATCTTTCATCCCTGTTTTTTTAAGAAGTGAAAATCCCGGTACTGTTTCCATTTTTGCCGTAGAGGAATGTTTTTTTTGCCGCAACGACTTCAAGCATATATTTCCCGTTAAAGGATTTTTCTGAATATATTCCAGCACCAGCTTTCATTAAACAGAAACTATAAATTTCAAAAGTCAACTCTCCATTACACACAATGTTTCACAGTTGAGAAATAGTGTTATATTATTCGACCAATTGCAATATTCATCACAATTCATTTCTAAGATATTTCCTCTATACTTAACAAATCGTAACGAATCTGCATTCACTGGCAATACGATTGCTTCACAACTTGAAATGGTTCTTTCCTTAAGTATTTCCAGACCATAGCCGCTAGATAGCAAAACATCACCCAAAGGAGTACACGTAATATCCGTACATTCAAAGTTTCTTTCACTATCTATCATTTCTTTACTCACAATGTCTATTACATAAATATAGTCTGTTGTAACTACAACTATTATCCCTTTCGGTACGGAGAATGTAGCACCAATATATTTACCTCTGAATTCACCACACCAAATTGTAGTATCTTCTTCAAATCTGATCCAAGACCAATCGGATGAATTCCAATTACTTTCAATATCAAATATTATTTCTTCGTACTCTCCTGAATACGGTTGAGAAATCTGTTCTATATTTAATAGCATTTATAGTTCTCCTTTTCTGGTCCAAAAGCATTTGATGCAGCCTCTAAAACAATTAACATCTCTTCCAAAAACTTTTTACGTTCCGGCATATCCAACTGTTAATGCCATACCTGCGTTGTCTCATTTGCTTCTTCTCCAAATACCGATTTATAAACTTCTCGTATATATATTTTACCATATACTTTTTCCACTTCCGGAAGGTCCCACAAGCGCTGTTACACTGCCCTGTGGAATTTTGCAGGAAATATCTTTAATTACATTTTCCTGATTGTAAGCAAATGTGACATGTGAAAGTTCTATATCACAATTTGATACTTCTTTTTCTTTTCCTTCCATAGCCGGAGTTGCCAAAAGAGCATTGTCTAAAGATTTAAAATGCACACCGCTTAATCCGCAGGATTTAATAATTTTCATTCCTTCAAGATATTCCTGAACCTGATCGGAAGCGTTCAATTTTGCTTTTACCTGTTTCTCAAGCTTGTTGTAAGTTCAGATAAATCTTTTGTATTGAAAAAACTCATCGGAAGTTTTCTCAAATGATCGGCAATCCGCAGCCTTGTGGCATTGGATTCTTGATAAGATGCGATATACGTTTTACGATAGTCATTTTTAGCCGCTAAAAAAACTAATAAAGCAGATATAATTCCAACTCCCCATAACAGCCAGATATGATTCCACTGGACATTTCCCCCATTTGCTACGGGTGTCAGTATCTCACTAAAAATCATAACCGTAACACAAAAAGGAAGGAGCATTGTTAAATTTGTCAAAGTACATGCACAAATCACTTGAAAACGAATATTTCTTCAATCGGTGCTTCAACAACTCTTGAAATATCAATCGCCAGTTTAAGTGAGGGATTGTATTGTGCCTTTTCCAGCCGCATAATTGTTTCTCGCCGCACGCCTACCTGTGCCGCTAACTGCTCTTGTGTCAAATCCTTTAATAGCCTGTACTTTTTTAATCTACATTCAAAATCCGGCACGCTTATTCCTCGCTTTCACCAAACTGTTCATCGTTATCATAATGATATAGCAGATATTCGCTAAGGAATATTTCAAGTGCTATGGAGAGAGCTATAACAATAACAAGAGCAATTAAGGTATATTCAAGGTTATCCATGAGCTTTCCCTGTCCCAAAATGAGTATTGCAAGAAAAATAATGGACAGAGAAGTTTTGTTCGCTACACTTTGCGCTTTCATTTTGTTTTCTTTGTATCGTTCATCTATAAGAGTATTTGACATTTTTCCCTCATAGAAAAATCCGAAAAAGCCGAAAAACAGGAAAAACACAAAAGGAAAAATTGTCTTGTCAACGCTGTAAGTCCAAAATCCCAAAAATCCGGCAAATCCTAATAAACCTAAAAAACCCAGTTTGGGATTTATTGTTCTGGTGGATTGCAAGGTTAATTCCCTACGCCTGTTTGTTTTAATAGATTCCAAAAACAACACAACAATATTCACAATATACAAGGTAAGAAGTACGCCGGAAATAATCATAGGCAGGTCTTGCACTCTGAAAACATATTCAGATAAATCCATAGGCACAATAAACCTTGAATTGTTAAATGCTATCGTGTACCATGAAGATATTGCTACCAGCAGAGCGCATATCACGCCCAGGCAAATTGTGAGTTTCGTTCTTTTTTTCATAATGGTGTCCTCCGATGAGATGTATTTATCGCTTTTCGAGATAAATATATCACTTCAAAGGCTGGCTGTCAATAGGAAAGATACAAATACATCACTTTCTCCAAAATGCTTAGAAAGACAAAAGCTGATATAGGAAAATCCCCACATCAGCTTTTCGTATTGGTCTGTGTCTCGGAAATAGTGGCTGCTGTCTATCAAATTATCATTTGTTACTTTACCGCACATGAGCATTTACGCAAGTTTCCAATTCTGGCTTTCTGTCTGCAGTTTTACCATATGGGCATATACACCATTCTTTTCTTCCAGATCCTTTGGTGATCCTTCTTCTGCCACGGTGCCATCAGAAAGGACAACAATTTTATCTGCTCCTGCTACGGTACGCATCCTGTGAGCGATGACCAGAACCGTTTTATCTGCGATCAGACGGGAAAGGGCTGTCTGTATCAGAGTTTCATTCTCCACATCCAGGGAAGCAGTCGCTTCATCCAAAAGAATGATCGGCGCATTTTTCAGAAATGCACGGGCAATAGAGATACGCTGGCGCTCTCCGCCGGAAAGTTCACAGCCATTTTCCCCGATATTGGTATGCCATCCATCCGGCAGTTTTTCCGCAAATTCATCCACATTGGCAAGTTTCGCAGCAGCAATGACCTGTTCATCTGTGGCGTCTTTGTTTCCGATTCGGATATTTTCCAGAATCGTATTGTCAAACAGTGTAACATCCTGGAATACGATGGAATACAGGGAAAGCAGTGTTTCCGGGTCAATTCGGGATACATCCATGCCTCCCACGGTAATCTTTCCTCTGTTAATATCCCAGAACCTTGCTGCCAGCCGGGATACGGTTGTTTTTCCGCCGCCAGATGGGCCGACCAAAGCCGTAACCTCTCCCTGTTTTGCCGTAAAGGAAACATCTTTCAATACGGTTTCTCCGGTATTGTAGGCAAACCCAACATGGTCAAAGACAATATCATACCCCTGATTGGAAAGCCTGTCGCTGCCCTGCTGGATCGGATGATCGAGAATCTCATTCATGCGGGCAATGTTGGTTCGTGTACTGATGACTGCCGCAAGATTCTGGAGTGCGCCCTGCAGAGGGTCATACAAACGGGATACTACCAGAAGGAACATAAAGAATGTAAGCACGGAGAGGCTTCCTTGCATGAGCAGAACAGCTCCCACCAGCGCAACCGTTGCAATACCAAGCTTCAGCACCAGCGATGCGGAAACCACAAAAACAGCAAGGCCGAATTCATTGAGGATGGAACGATGCTCCACGGCACGGATCTTCTTTTCCAGACCTTTTAAATATGCCTGCTCCGCATTGTTCGCTTTCAGGTCACGAACCGTTTCAATGCACTCCTGTATCCCGTCTGCGCAGGCCATCTTCACGTCCATCGCTTTCTGGTTCAGATTTTCCTGAATCTTAGCGGAAAATCCCACAATCGCAAAGGCAACCGGCAGAACCCATAAGGCAGCCAGTGCCATTCTCCAGTCCGTAAAGAGCAGACCGATGGAAATCAGAACCGTAGAAATGATCGAACCTGCAAGCTCAGGGATAAAATGCGAAAAACTTTGTTCCAGGAAGGTACAGTCCGCCATAATCGTACTGGTAAGATCGGCTAAATCCTTTTTCCCAAAAAAGGAAAGAGGGATTTTGCGCAGATGCTCTGCCAGAGTAATACGGCGGATACCGCTTTCTTTGTAAGTGGCAAAATAGGTCGCATTATATTGAAAGAAAGTGGTCAGCAGAATCAGGCCGATACACACCACGCAGCCTGCCACATAAAATGGAATTTTCCCACCGGGAACACCCCCGTTCATCAGATCGCTGACCAGGTAATATAAAAGTCCTACCGGGAACATAAAAGACAGATTCTGAAGGACACAGGCCAGGCAGCCTTTGATCAGGTCTTTTGCTCCCTGTTCAGACAGGGCATATTTTTTCTGCAGTTTTTTGATCATATCACTGCACCTCCTTTGTTACCTTCCATTGCACGGAAGTCTGGTAATTTTTCCACATACGGCTGAAAATGCCGTCTTTTGCAAGCAATTCACGGCTGTTGCCGCACTCGGCAACCTGTCCGTTGCAAATGACAAAAATCTGATCCACATTTGTTACGGTAGAAAGCCTGTGGGCAATCATAATCACGGTCTTTCCCTCGGAAAGTCTTGAGAAAGCAGCCTGTACGCGGCTTTCGTTATCCGGGTCAGCAAAGGCAGTGGCTTCATCCAGAATGATGATCGGTGCATTTTTCAGCATTACACGGGCAATGGCAATTCGCTGCTGCTCGCCGCCGGAAAGATAGACACCCTTTTGTACCGATGACCGTATCCACACCCTGTGGGAGTTTTTCCAGAATATCATCGCATTGGGCGTGATGAAGGGCAGCCAGAACTTCCTCACGGGTAGCTTCCGGTTTCCCCATACGCACATTTTCCAGAATGGACGCCTTGATCAGACGGCTGTTCTGAAATACGAAAGACACCGTATTCATGAGTTCCTCCCTCGGGATGTCTTTCACATTGACACCACCTATTTTTACCATTCCGCTCTGGGGATCAAAGAATCGGGAAATCAGGTTGGCAAGGGTTGTTTTACCACCGCCGGACGGGCCGACAAAAGCTACGGTTCGTCCTTCAGGAATGGTCAGTGAAATATCTTTTAATACTTCTTTTTTTCCATCATAGCTGAAATGAACCGATTTCAGTTCCACGGAAGCATTTTGCGGATGCATTGGGTGTTTGGTTTCCTCCAGAGGCTTCAAATGCAAAACGCTGTCAATTCTCTGTAAAGCGTCATCTACGATCATGGCATTTTCACTTTGGAACATGATGCGTGTCAGTGTAACAGAAATAACCGGCGTAATAATGATATAGAAAATGAGATCCAGTAAGAAACCGGAAGTCACACCGTCTTGTGTCAGCAACAGTCCTCCGGCGATCAGTGTGGCAAAAACTCCGTTGATCGCAGCTGTATAGAACATCATCGGTGTCCGAAGCTGCCTGGTATAGGCGATCACCCATACTTTATAGCGGTCAATGGAGTCTTTAAACTTCTTAAAGGAAAAGATCGTCTGACCAAAGGTTTTTACCACCGGAATACCGCGGACATATTCTACCGCTTCATTGGACATATCATCCAGCGCATTCTGGTATTCTTTCATCTTTTCCTGCATCTGCTTTCCGGTCATTGCCATCATAATCAGAAAGCCCAGCACAACCGGAACAAGGCTCAACAGTCCCAGTCTCCAGTCAAACACGAACAACAACACCAAAAGACCGCAGGGGGTTGCAATGGCATTGGCTCTGTCGGGAAGCTGATGAGCGAGATAGGTTTCGGTGGCTGCACTGGATTCGTTGACGATTTTGCGCAGTTTTCCGCTGCCAAAACTCTCGGCAAATCCAAGAGGAAGCTTAACAATATGCTCCATGGTCTGGATACGCAGGTTTGTGGCAATACGAAATGCCCCTAAATGGGAACACATAAGCCCGGCTATGTAGACAAGCACCGCCAGGACAGCAAACAATACTGCCATCCAGCCATTGCCAGTCAGGTTCTGTGCCTGGCCAAAATCTGGTGCCACCTCCAGTACTTCCTTGATCATTTTCCAGATGTAATAGAATGGCACCAGAGCAATCAGGGCACTGATGGCAGAAAGCACCCAGGAAGCATAGGTCAGGTACTTATGGCTGCCTGCAATTTCCAGCAGGCGTGATAAATTGGATTGTTTTTTCAAAAAAATTCCTCCTTTTCTTTGTGTTTATGATAAAGAGAACACGTCTATGTTCTTACAATATCCGGATTTGGGTTAGTTACGGCTAACTTACAAACAAAAATTATAAGGCATTACTGCCCCATAATTTTCATCCATCCCGCTGTATAAAAGGCGCGCATTTCTCTGACGTAGTTTTCGGCATCTTTGAGCGGCATTTCGTGGATGATCAATTCAAAAAAAGTATGAAACATTCCGGTGATCAGAATATGCTCCAGCGAAGGATCGATATGCGGAGAGGGCCGTCCAAGCTGCCTTAAGACATCCTGATAGGCATGCGTCCCATCTACCTCAATCTCCACCATTTCATCAATTAGCCCGGCAAATTTTGTCCCTTCCGAACAGCAGAGGATCAGTTTACATTCCTCTAAATGTTCGTACGCATAATAGAGAATATCGTACATGCAGATTCCCGAAATATCACTCATGACTTCCGGCTGCTGGGCAGCTGGTAGTTCGGCGAACTCCTGCTGTGCTTTTATAAAACGGTTACGAATATATTCATAATGTTCACCAACGATGGCTTCAAAAAGTTCTTCTTTGCTTTTGTAATATCCGTAAAAGGCTCCGGTAGTCATTCCCACGGATTTCACAATATTCCGCAGGGAAGCGTCTTTATATCCTTTTTCTAGAAATTCTGCTTTCGCTGCCCGGTGGATATTTTCTAAAGTCGTTCCATTTCCGTTTATTTTGCACACCCCCTATATAACAGTGCTATATAACACTGTTATAATTTTAACCTCTAAAAATGCTTTTGTCAAGAGCAACAAGAAATAGTTGCATAAAAACAGCAATCCAAACATCATTCTGCACTTTTTCTTTCAGCCTGTCCACTGTAATCAGTACATGAAACAATTCCTGATTCTCAATATAATCTAAGAAATCCTGTACTGTTTTCGGTTCTGCCTGATCTGTGGATGCTGCTACGGTATCCAAATATGTATCTGTTTCCTGCACGCGCTCATAATAGCGTCTGTCTGAATTAAATGCCTGACGGTCATAGAAACGGATTGCTTCAATTGTATCTTCGGTAACACCGCTGTCTCTTAAAATTTTTTCTTCTCTCTCTTTCCATAGTTTCCATTTATACTCTGCTTTTCCATGGTTATATGCCATTTTCCTTACCTCCAATCTGATTTGTTTGAACATTCAGATTGGAAAGGGTGGAGAACGACAGCCGATACCAGAGGAAGGCTTATCCCTTTTCCCGACAAATATCGACAAACAAAAAACCGCAAAAGCTGTTAAACCTTTGCGGCAGTGAGAAAAATAAGAGCTATATTGTAGAAATAAGGCTTCTATATTTGGGGCGTGAGAGTGCCAATAACAGTAGAAGCTTTTTTTAACAGATTAACCTCATTCTTATGTATGGAGATGTAAATAGTCGCCGCTTCGGATAAGCAGCGGGGTGGTCACATCAGACCAGCACATAAAAAATCCCTCCAAACTCCAACGGGTTCAGAGGGATTAGATGAAAATAGGCATGAGTCAACCGTCCACAGATTCCGATGATTCCTATTTTATCCGAATCCACATCTTCCTGAACAGAAAGGAAATCGACAGCAGCCATGAAATCTTCTGTATTAATATCCTATTTCAGCCATTGTCTGTGCATATAATCCGGAACAATGTTCTTTGACTGCACCAAATGATCCGCTTACGGCAATCGCAGGACATTGCCCTGATACATTTTTTGGCTTATACAGATCTGCAGCAAGTGTGATTCCATAACGATTTACAAATGTCACTTTCGTGTGGTCTACTTTTTCACTCTGTGGAAAAGTTTTATCCCATTCAGATACCAGCTTTAATTCTTCTGTTTTTAACATATTTATCATCCTTCCTTATACAAAATTTCTTGTAAATACACTAACTTTAGGTCAAGCACAATTTTGAAGGAAGGCTTTTTCCCAATCTGGAACGTAAGGGAAATATCCGTTATTTCAGTGATAATGAATTGGAAGCGCTTCGCATTATTGAATGTCTGAAGAAATCCGGGCTTGAGATCAAAGATATAAAGCAATTTTTTATCTGGGTATCTGAAGGCAGCTCCAGCTATGAAAAAAGAAAAGAATTATTTGAAACCAGAAAATCAGCTGTTGAAACTGAAATTCAGGAACTCCAAAAAACTCTTTTCCTCTTAAAATTCAAGTGCTGGTATTACGAAACAGCAATGAAAGATGGTAACGAAGATGCTATAAATGCCATGTTGCCTGACAAACTTCCAAAAATATGCAGAAACTATATGATAAAGGGCATGACTGATTTTTGCTTTCTCCATCAAACTTGAAGTTATAAATCAATCAAAAAAATTTTTGAAATACCTTTTTTCTGAAGCTTGTATTTTTGAACCTTGGATAATGGAATTTTAAATGATTTACCTGTCTTTGGAAATTTATTGTTCGATATATCATCATAAAGAGCGGTAATAAAACTGTTCCATTCTTTTAAGTCAGTTGTTTTCTCTAAATCTTCTAAATAGGCATACCCATCACTTAAATAAAATATTTCTAATGCCAATGCCAAATCACACCTAGGGTCAGCAAGTATTTCTTTTGGAATCTCAAATCCATTATCCCAGTTGTCTTCATTTAGCATATTTTCCAAATCATTATATACCATTTTTACACCACACAGTCGAGTAGACTCACACCTCACAATGTAAGCCCCTCACAGAACCGTACGTGCGGCTTTCCCGCATACGGCTCTTCATAATAATATTTACAGTATCAAAACAGGCTGACATATATCTTTGGCAATGCCAATGGATAGTATTTCAGCATTTCAATGAATCCTTCTCTTGTGTAGCTCTTTCTGTCACTTCGTCTATTCAGCACCTTAAACAGAAGCTCTCTGACTTGCTGTTTGTAATTTGAAATCATTCTGCCATTAAAGCTGATGCCATAGTATCTATAGTGACCGACTAACTTCAGATTAAGCATTCCCATTAGTTTCTTCAACGATTGGTCTCTATTCGCATATAGCCATACTTTAATGTCTCGGATTTTCTGTCTGAATTTCTTAGAGCTTGTCTTTGGCATTATGTACGGCATGCCTTTGCGTGAACGTCCACAGTAGAATGTGAATCCCAAGAAATCAAATGTCTCTAATCTGGTAGACTCACCGCTCTTTTGCTTCGCCCTCGCAATGTAAGCGCCACTTTGCAATAGACGGCTTTTACTTTCCTCTAATTGCAAACCGAACTTTTCCATTCGTTCTTTTAGAAGCTTATAGTAGTTTTCAGCTTCCCATTTGTATTGAAATCCTGCAACAAAATCATCTGCATATACAATTAGAAAGTTATCTCCCTTGCATTCTTTGGTAATAATAAACTTATACCATAGTGTCAATACATTGTGCATATATATGTTTGCTAGGATTGGACTTATGATATTGCCTTGAGCTGAACCTTCTTCATTCACCATAAGTTCACCATTATCCAGCACTCCCACTTTAAGATACTTCTTGACAAGACCAATTATATTGGGGTCTTTAATATAAAGTTTGAGAAACTTGATAATCCATTCATGCTTCATATGGTCGAAGAATCCTTTGATGTCAGCATCCACAATATAGCAGATTTTCGTGTTGTTTAATCTCTTATACAGTTCTTTTATTGCGTTATGACATCCTCGGTTTGGTCTGAATCCGTACATGCAGTTCAGAAATCTCGGTTCATAGATAGCTTCCAATATCTTCTTTAATGCTAATTGGACTATTTTGTCCTCATAGCACGCAATTCCTAATGGTCGAAGTTTTCCATTGCTTTTAGGGATATATACCCTAATTGATGGCTGTGGTTTGTATGATTTTCTTTTCAGTCTTTCTACCAAGTCATCTATGTTTTGCTCCAGATTTCTCTCGTACTCTTTCTTAGTAATCTCATCAACACCGACTGCTTTGTTTCCGTCTAATTCTTTGTGACATTGCAAAAGCATTTCTTTATTGATTAGATGATACAACGATGTGAACTCTGGTCTCGGCGAATTTGCCGATATTTCTGCTATTCTTTCTAATTTCGTTTCCATCAATACCTCCGTCCCTGAGTACGGTTGATGTGTCCTCAGAAAGACCATTATTATGTAGCTCCCTTTCCTCCGTTGGCATTACACAACTTTTTCAGTACTATGAAGCTATCCGACTGCCTACTGTTCTTTTGACATTCTCCTATTTTGCAGTTGTTTGCCATACTTGCAATGGCAAGAAACAATAGGCTCTCCCCAGTTGACTGAATAATCACAATGTAAAACATAAAGTGCTCTTTGACCCCGTAGAAGCAAACCATTTCTCACCAATGCGAATTGATTTGTATTGCTTTCCGTCGGAATTAGAACGTCAGCCTTCTAAATGTCAAATTTCGAGGCTCAATCACACTCTCTATTTTCTCGCTGTCTACGCTTAGCAACTACCATTACTGGCAGTCACCCAAGACTCGCTACTGGCGGTTGGTTAGACCTTACCAGACAGGCATTCCACCTGTTAGACTACTCGCCCTTGTCTGGGCGCACAATACCGATTGATCAACTTCATTAATATCATCATTCTACCATAATTACACTTACAATCCTACTTCATTCTATTAAAATTGATTTACAGAAGTTATAATTAATTTGCTTTGAGAATGCAGATTGATCTTTGTCATTCTCTCATAGGCGTCCATCCCAGAGTTTCATCTTTGGGTTCTGCCGCTTGTAACATGGATTGACGAATTTTCACAACCTGGATATTGCATGCCACACAGTCTTGGCTCAATAAAAAATAGAACTGATTTGTTTTCAGGATTTTGGGAGCGGCCGGTTCTGAAAACAAACAGTTCTATTTTTTATATTTCTATACATTTTGTTGGCATGCAATTAACATAACCTGCAAAAATCCGTAACACCACCTACAGGCGGCAGTTCCTAAGTGAAACTCCGGTTTTAGAATGGAAGTCCCCCTAAACCACCCATGCCACCGGTGATTTTTGCCATAGAGCTCTGGCTTTCCTCATCGAGTTTACGGAATGCTTCATTGGTAGCTGCCATGATAAGATCCTCTAACATCTCGATATCATCCGGATCAACAACTTCCTCGGATAATTTGATCTTTGTCACTTCATGTTTTCCAGAAACTGTTACTTCAACTGCTCCGCCGCCTGCTGTTGCAGTTACTTCTTTTTCTTCTAACTCTTTCTGAGCTTCCTCCATCTGACGCTGCATTCTCTGTGCCTGTTTCATCAGATTATTCATATTTCCAGGCATACCACCTGGGAATCCACCTCTTTTTGCCATTGTAATTCCTCCATAATTGTTTTCAACTCATGATATATAAAGACTGTCGAGCAAGGCTCGTATAGATAGCGATCATGAAGCTATGCTACATGATAATATAATTTTCCAGATTCGTCCAGCTGGAAATTAGAAATCATCTTCTTCAATCTCAAAATTGATAAGTTGTCTGAGATCCGGATAAATCTCCTCACTCGCGTGTCCGGTGTCATTTTGTTTCACCTGAAGTTCCACTTCTTTTCCAATCCGCTCTGCAATCATCATTTTCAGACTGTCCTGACATTCTGAACGATTTTCCGAAATGTACTCATACGCATTCGGATCTTCAAATACCAGAAGCAGACAGTTATTTGGTCCAAGTGTTGGAACTGCCTTATTCAGATATGTTTTGGTAATTCCGGTAAGCTGGGACAGGATTCCCTTCCAGTTTCCAATAATCTGTTTGATGTCCTCCGGGATTGCTTTCGGAAGCTCCATTTTTGCAATTTCTTCCGATGCAGTTACCTCACTGCCCTGCCTGGGGCTTTGGGATTGTGCAACAACAACACCTTTTTCCAGCTTTTTTTCCAGACTGTCCACACGGTCTATGAGTGATGTATAATCTTTTTCCATTTCTGGTTTACATAACTTTATTACATTTATTTCAATCAAAATACGCTTCTGCGTTGCATATTTGATCTGATTGCTGAGTTCTGAAAAAATACGGATGTATCTCATTAAGATTTCCGGATCGACCATTTCCGCTTCTTCTTTTAACAATGCAAGGTTATCCGCAGAAATGTCAAGTACATCTTCCATATTATCTGAGCTCTGGACAAGAAGAAGATTTCGCAGATACCATGTAAAATCTGTGACAAACTGCCCCATCTCGCGTCCTTCAATGACCATCCCGTCAATCACCTGAATTGCCCCGGTCACGTTTTTATCCAAAATCTGTCTGAGCAAGCGGCTGAACACTTCCGTATCTACTGCGCCAAGCGTCTCAAGCACTTTTTCATATGTCAGTTCCTGCCCCAGATAGAATGCAATGCACTGATCCAAAAGGCTCAATGCATCCCGCATGGAACCATCTGCTGCCTTGGCAATGTAACGGATTGCCCGCTCCTCCACATTTACCTGCTCTTTTTCCATAAGATCCGTCAGGCGTCCTGCAATCGTATCAATGGAAATTCTCCGGAAATCGTATCGCTGGCAACGAGATAAAATCGTTATCGGAATCTTGTGTGCTTCCGTTGTGGCAAGAATAAAAATAACGTATGACGGTGGCTCCTCCAACGTTTTTAACAGTGCGTTGAACGCTCCTATGGAAAGCATATGAACCTCATCGATAATGTATACTTTGTATTTTCCTTCGGTCGGACGGTATTCCACTTCCTCACGGATCTGACGGATATTGTCCACGCCATTGTTGGACGCCGCATCGATCTCGATCACATTCATGGAACTGCCCGCCGCAATCGCTTTACAGGTCGGACATTCCCCACAAGGGCTGCCATCCACCGGATGCTCACAGTTGACTGCTTTTGCAAAAATTTTTGCGATCGTCGTTTTACCGGTTCCTCTTGTTCCGCAAAATAAGTAGGCATGTCCGATACGATCTGCTTTTATCTGGTTTTTCAAAGTTGTTACGATATGATCCTGCCCTTTTACATCTTCAAATTCCTGTGGACGGAATTTCCGGTACAACGCCGTATATGACATGCTGTTTTTCCTCTCTTAGTTATGCCCGGCTCTGACGATGCAGATTGCCGGGCATTCGTTTTTTATGTTTTTAATCACCAAAACTGATTCCGATACGTTTTGCCTCCTGAATCATCTGGCAGTCCGGATCAACGGTTTTCAATTTGCCGGAAACCTCTGCCAATGGCACACGTTTTGTCTCTCCATTGATCATTGCAATCATGCAGCCGTAATCTTCCTCAATGATTGCCTGTGCTGCTGCAGAGCCAAGTCTGGTACAGAGCACTCTGTCATATGGACATGGGCTTCCGCCCCGCTGTGTATGTCCCGGAACCGTAACACGGACCTCAACGCCTGCTGCTTCATAAATCTGATCCGCAATCTCATAGGAAACGGACGGATATTTGCGGTCGGCCACTTTTGCCTTGTATGCTTTCTTTGTCAGGGATGAATCCTCCTTGGAAATCGCACCTTCCGCAACTGCAAGAATTGTAAATCCTTTTCCTGCTTTTGTTCTCTTGTTGATAGCTCCTATCACTTTATTGATATCATATGGAATCTCCGGAAGCAGGATAATGTCCGCACCACCGGCAATTCCTGCATATAACGTCAGCCAGCCGACTTTGTGTCCCATAACTTCCACGATAAATACACGGTTGTGAGAAGCTGCTGTCGTATGAATGCAGTCGATTGCCTCTGTCGCAATGTTGATCGCGCTCTGGAAACCAAAGGTAACATCGGTTCCATAAATATCATTATCGATTGTCTTTGGAAGATGAACCACATTTAAGCCCTCTTCCCGGAGAAGGTTTGCCGTTTTCTGCGTTCCATTGCCGCCAAGGATCACAAGACAGTCCAGATTTAATTTATGATAAGTCTGCTTCATTGCCTCTACTTTATCGAGACCATTCTCATCCGGCACACGCATCTGTTTGAATGGCTGACGGGAAGATCCTAAGATTGTTCCACCTTTCGTGAGGATTCCGGAAAAATCTGCTGAAGTCAAAAGACGGTAATCTCCATAGATCAGCCCTTTGTATCCATTGTGAAATCCGTATATCTCAAGTTCATCAACATTTTCACTCAAACCTTTTACCACACCACGCATAGCAGCATTCAGTGCCTGACAGTCGCCGCCGCTTGTCAACATTCCGATTCTTTTCATACGTAAACAGTCCTTTCTCATTACTATATTAAATGATTTCATTGCTAATCTAGATTATAATATATTTTTTTAACAGGTACAACTATTTCAAAGCTTGCAGATTATAGAAAATATGGTATACTAAACAAGTATTTTTATACAAAAAGAAAAGCGTATCACGTTTTTCTATGGAGATATACCCAAGTGGCTGAAGGGTCCGCACTCGAAATGCGGTAGGTCGGTAAATGTTCCGGCGCGCGAGTTCAAATCCCGCTATCTCCGCTAAAAAAGGATATCGCATGGTAATTCCATGCGATATCCTTTTTATATTAGAATTGCTTTCGAAAATGCTTTATTTCACATCTGTCACTTCGTAACCCGCATCTACAACTGCCTGTTTTAATGTTTCTACAGAAGCGTCGCCTGTTACGACTGCATTTTTGTTTTCGAGGCTTACGGTAACTTCTGTTACGCCTGCGACCTCTTTTAATGCTTTCTCTACATGTGCCTGGCAATGGGCACACATCATGCCTTCGATTGAAATTGTTGTTGTCATAGTTGATTCTCCTTTATCATTGTTTGTTGATTTTATATTATTATCCAGTGCATTGTGCTGGTTAATATCTGCAATTGTACTTGCAGCGACATCCTGATGCGGTTCACTTTGTGTCTTTTTCGCATCATGCAGTTTTACCCATCTTAACCGGAGTGCATTACTTACCACACATACGCTGCTCAGACTCATGGCTGCTGCACCGAACATCGGGTTCAATTTTATCTGGAAAAGCGGATACAAAACACCAGCTGCAAGCGGGATTCCGATACTGTTGTAAAAGAATGCCCAGAACAAATTTTCTTTGATGTTGCGGATCACGGCTTTACTTAATTTTACTGCACCTACAGCGTCAAGTAAATCGTTTTTCATCAGTACGATATCAGCGCTCTCGATCGCTACGTCTGTTCCTGCCCCGATCGCAATTCCCACATCTGCGGAGGCAAGTGCCGGTGCATCGTTGACGCCGTCACCGATCATCGCTACTTTATGTCCTGCCTGTTTTAAGGCTGAGATTTTCTTCTCTTTCTGTGTTGGCAGAACCCCGGCGATCACCTCATCGATACCAACCTGCTCCTTGATCGCCTGTGCGGTCACTTCGTTGTCACCGGTTAACATAATGACATGGATGCCATAATCACGGAATTTCTGTACCGCCTCTTTACTGGTCGGTTTTACCACATCTGCAACTGCCACAATTCCAAGAAACTGTTTTTCATCTGCAAAAAGAAGTGGTGTCCTGCCCTGTTTGGCAAGTGCCTGGATCTGGTTTTTCTGTTCTGTGGAAAGGCTGATTCCTTTCTCTTCCATCATCTTCTCATTTCCGGCATAGTAGTGTGTACCGGACACTGTACCTTCGATTCCTTTTCCAAATAAAGCGTTGAAATCTGTTACTTTTTCCAGAGAAATATTGTTTGTCACACAATAGTTTACAATCGCCTCTGCAAGCGGATGTTCGCTGCCTTTCTCAAGACTTCCTGCAATCTGAAGAAGCTGCGTTTTATCTGCATTCTTTCCGGCAGCACAGATAATATCTGTCACGACAGGTTTTCCCTGCGTGATAGTTCCCGTCTTATCTAACACAACGGTGTCGATCTGATGTGCCGTCTCTAATGCGTCACCGGATTTGATGAGGATCCCGTTCTCTGCACCTTTTCCGGTTCCAACCATGATTGCTACCGGTGTTGCAAGACCAAGTGCGCACGGACACGAGATCACAAGCACTGCAATCGCAGTTGACATGGCAAACTCAAACGTTGCGCCGGAGATCAGCCAGATAACTCCTGTGATCAGTGCAATGGTAATAACGGCCGGCACAAAGACTCCGGCAATTTTATCTGCCATTTTTGCAATCGGGGCTTTGCTTGAGGAAGCTTCCTCAACCAGCCTTATGATCTGCGCAATTGTAGTGTCTTCACCGACTTTTGTTGCTTTTGCACGGATGAGTCCGGATTTATTTATGGATGCAGAGACAATGGTATCTCCCTCCTGTTTTGGCACCGGAATGCTCTCACCTGTGATCGCAGATTCGTCAAAAGAGGATTTTCCCTCCAGCACGATACCGTCCACTGCAACCGATTCACCCGGTTTTACAAGGAAGATTTCTCCTTTTCCCACATCTGCTGCATCCACGACCTGCTCCACACCATCTCTTACAACCGTCACGGTCTTTGGTGCGAGATTCAGAAGTTTTGTGATCGCCTCGCTTGTTTTTCCCTTGGACTTCGTCTCAAGATATTTTCCAATGGTGATCAGTGTCAGGATTGTTCCGGCTGACTCAAAGTATAAGTCGTGGGCATACTGATGTACGACCGCCATGTCGCCATGTCCCATCGCATAACCGATACGGTAAATTGCAAAAATGCCATAGAGAATTGCCGCACCCGCACCGATCGCGATCAGGCTGTCCATGTTCGGGCTTCTGTGCCATAACGTTTTAAATCCGTTTTTAAAATATTTGTGATTTGCGATCAAAATTGGCAGCAACAGTAAAAACTGCGTAAACGCATAGGTGATTGCATTCTCATTTCCATGCAGAAAGTTCATGGTAAACGGCGGCATCGGAATGTTGAGCCACTGATATATCATATGTCCCATGGACACATACATCAACGGTATCCAGAAAATCAGCGAAACGATCAGCCGTTTTTTCATGTTTTTCACATTCTGCTCTACGGCTGAAAGTCCGCTGTTTTCCTGACTGTCCGACTGTCCGGACGTTTTTGTCCCGGATTTTGCGTGCTCGTCTTTCACCGCCGCACCGTATCCGGCATCCTCCACTGCCTTGATAATTCCTGCTGTATCAAGTTTATTCTCATCAAATTCGACCTGCATACTGTTTGTCAGCAGATTCACGCTGACATTTTCCACCCCGGTAAGCTTTCCCACACTTTTCTCCACATGGGATGAGCAGGCGGAACAGGTCATGCCTGTAACATCAAATCTCTCTTTCATGTATGTCGTCCTTTCCTGTTATGTTCTTTCCTGTTATGTTCTGCTTTTGAATATCAGAGTTCACTATTTCATCAGTTTCTTCAAAAGTTCACACAGTTCATCGACTGCCTCTTCATTTCCTTCGCGGATATCCTCCGAAACACAGGTTTTGATATGTCTCGCCAGAAGTTCTTTGTTAAACCCATTCAAGGCCGCCTGGATTGCTGACACCTGTGTGAGAATATCCACGCAATAACGATCGTCCTCCACCATCGCCCTGATTCCACGCACCTGTCCTTCGATACGGCTCAAACGTGTCATGAGTGCTTTCTTCTCCTGCTCATCACGCTGTTTATGTTTTACATTTTCATCCTCATTGCCTTTACAACAACATGTCATAACTTCCACATCCTTTCTGTCCATCGCACCCTCATTTTGTTATCTGAGTATTATTTTCTACCACTTATGATATTGTCATTCATTATATTCGATATACCCCTATGGGGTATTTTGAATATAGTACAGGATAACAGAAAAGTCAAGCATCATTATTTACTATTTTTCTCATTAACAAATTTTCTATTACCGTTCACTTGTCTTTCGTTCCCATAACAATTCCTAACTTAACAATGCAAACAATATAAGTTCATGCTATAATATACATATGCAATGAGCAGTGCCAATCGAGACTGTGCTTCATGATATAAGAAAGACTATAACGGATAATTGCGAAACTCCTAAAAACGTGAATGAAATTGTTCAAAATTAACAAAAGCTTGAGAAAACACTGGGGAGCGGTCGGCACTTAGAAGGCAGGTGCGGCATAAGCCGTGACTGGCTTCTTAGTACCGCTACCAGCGACACGTAGCGGAAGCGTGTTTTCGAAAATTTTGTTGATTTTGAACAATTTAAAGCAACTTTGCCAGAGTTTCGCATTCCCCAAAAAACCAGAGAAAGGACTTCCCTATGCTTTTGAAAAAAGAAAAACCCGCCCAGATCGATCCCCTCGAAAACTGGCCGGAACATTATTATGAGATAGAAAATGCCAAAGAAAGAAAAGAGATTCTCGCTCAGGCGATCAGCCGGGGGCTGGATCTTCCAAATGATAATTACCGTATGAAATTGTTGGAAAAACGTTATGGAAAAGACGGAAAGAGCGATGCCTTCATGAAAGCATGGATGATGATCAAAGCATCCGGTGCTGCCGGAATTTCTTTTTTCAACAAGCGGCATCTGCAAAAAGAATTAAAACAATATATGAAAGATCTCTGTCTGCTCGAATACGCACCTGAGAATGAAACAGAACAGGCAGTTCTGCTGACAGAGTGGGAAAATTTTGCGAAAGTTCTGCTTGCCTCCTGCACGGGAAGCAAAACTTATTGCTCCACTCTTTTTGGCATTGTGCCGATCAAAGATGCATCCGTTGCAAGAAAAATCGCGGAAGAGATCGACTTCGTCACAAGAACTTACCCACAAAAGCTCGAACTCGCTGACGAATTCGCTCCGTTCCGCGAAGTGATGGTCAACACCTACTGTAATATGATAGAAAATGGTTCTTCCTACTGGTACGAAGTTGTAAACTCCTGATCAGAGTAATCCCTGATGAGAATCAATAAAATCAGATTAATCCCTGGATTAGGATAAATAAAATCAATACCGGAAGCACAAACTGGAAATATGGTTTTAATCCTTTTGCGATCTTAAGACCTTTTCCAGTATTTGCTTCTTCCAGATAGTTATCAAATCCCCATCCCCATTTTGTGACGCAGAATAACAGATAAATAAGGGAACCACCCGGTAGCAACAGATTGCTCACAATAAAATCCTCACTGTCTAACACATCCCTGCCACCGATCAGGTGCAGATCACTCCACACATTATATCCAAGTACACATGGCATGCTGGCGATCAGTATGATCACACAGTTGACCAGTGCCGCTTTTTTTCGATCCCAACCAAACATATCCATACAAAATGACATGATGTTTTCAAATACCGCAATAATCGTGGAAAAGCTTGCGAAAGTCATAAACAAAAAGAACAGTGTTCCCCATATACGACCGCCTTCCATATTTACAAATACGTTTGGAAGCGTGATGAAAATGAGTTTTGGTCCTGCCCCGACTTCCACGCCGTAGCTGAAACATGCCGGGAAAATGATCAGTCCTGCCATGATTGCCACAAATGTATCCAGTGCACAGATTCTGACACCTTCTCCTGCAAGGCTGTTATCACGACCCATATAGCTTCCAAAGATCTCCATGGCTGCAACTCCGAGACTTAAGGTAAAAAACGCCTGATTCATTGCCGCTGAAACGGCATTTCCAATGCCCACTTCCCTCACCGTTTCCATATTTGGGATCAGATAAAAACGTACACCCTCACCCGCACCGGATAAAGTAAAGCTGTGTACCGCAAGGATCACGATCAGGCCAAGCAAGGCACTCATCATGACTTTGCTTATTTTTTCCAGACCATTCTGCAATCCTCTGCTGCACACAAAAAAGCCAAGAATGACCGTGAGTATCATCCAGAAGCTCATCTGCAACGGGTCTGCAAGCAGGTTGGAAAATACTGCTCCGGCAGCCTCCGCATCCATGCCAGCCTGAAACTCACCTATCAGAAATTTGTAAAAATAAGTTACCATCCACCCGGAAACTGTCGTGTAATACATCATCAGCATATAACAGCCGAATATCGCTGCCCAGCCGTGAAGATGCCACTTGCTTCCCGGTTTTTCTAATGCCTTGTAACCTAACACGGCACTCTTACGGCTTGCACGTCCCACGGCAAGTTCCATCGTCAGAACCGGCAGTCCCATGGCAATCAGAAACACGAGATAAAGGATTACAAACAATCCTCCGCCGTTTTCTCCTACGACATAAGGAAACCTCCATACATTTCCAATTCCAATGGCACATCCGGCACTTACCAGAATAAATCCCAGACGTGATTTAAAAGATTCTCTTTTCATAATCTGATCCCTGACTAGATGTTTAACAGATCACTATAAACTTTTAATGCTCCGTCTGTGTCATGTGCAAGAACACGTTTTGCAAGAACTTTTCCAAGCTGAACGCCTTCCTGGTCAAAGCTGTTGATGTTCCATAAGAATCCCTGGAACATTACTTTGTTCTCGAAGTGAGCAAGTAAAGCGCCAAGTGTCTTAGGATTTAATTCTTCTCCGATGATGATAGAAGAAGGACGTCCTCCCTCGAAATTCTTGTTGCGGTCGTCGTCTGCCTTACCACATGCAAATGCTACGATCTGGGCTGCAACGTTTGCGCAGAGTTTCTGCTGGCTTGTGCTGTCCTGTATCACAACATCCGTTCCGATCTGGCTGTTCTTAAATCCGATGAACTGAAGCGGAACAATATCTGTTCCCTGATGTAATAACTGATAGAAGGAATGCTGTCCATTTGTACCAGGCTCACCGAAGATCACCGGTCCTGTCACGTAATTTACAGGCTCACCAAAACGATTTACAGATTTACCGTTAGACTCCATGTCTAACTGCTGTAAATGTGCAGGGAAACGGCTCAAAGCCTGGGAGTATGGTAAAACGGCTGTAGCCGGGTAGCCGAGTACATTACGCTCATAAACTCCGATCAATGCGTCGAGCATTTCCGGATTCTCTAACATATTTTTATTTAAAGAAAGTTTGTCTTCTTCTGCTGCACCGTCTAAGAACTGTGCAAACACCTCCGGTCCAAATGCCAGGGATAATACAGCTCCGCCAACTGCTGATGTAGAAGAGAAACGTCCTCCGATATAATCATCCATGAAAAATGCTGCCAGATAATCATCACTCTTTGCCAGAGGAGATGTCTCACTTGTAACAGCGATCATATGCTTAGAAGCATCCAGTCCTGCATTGTTCAATGCATCTTTTACGAAAGACTCATTCGTCAATGTCTCTAATGTTGTACCTGATTTTGATACAAGTACGAAAATGGAATGTGCAACATCAATAGAAGCTAATACTGCGGCTGCATCATCCGGGTCTACATTGCTGATGAATTTTGCTTCCATCTTGAATGTGTTGTTTTTCTTTGCCCAGTTCTCCAGTGCAAGATACATTGCACGTGGTCCAAGGTCACTTCCGCCAATACCGATCTGAACTACAGTTGTAAACTTTTCACCTGCTGCATTTGTGATCTCTCCGGCATGTACCTTGTTTGCAAAATCAGCAATTCTATTCTGCTGTTCTACATAAAAAGAACGCTTGTCAACGCCATCTGCCTCGACTGCATCCCCTAACTGTCCGCGTGTCATATGATGAAGTACAAGACGTTTCTCGCCTGTATTCACAACTTCACCATTATAAAGAGCTGCAAATTTTTCAGAAAGCTGTGCTTCCTCTGCTAATTTTGCAAGTGCTGCAAGTGTGTTATCATCCACTTTTTTTGCGGCATAATTATATGCAAGTCCCTCTGCCATCGGTGTGCTGTATTTCTTCACACGCTCTGCGCCGTTTTCTCCGGACATTACTTTTGTCAGGTCAACCTCTGCAACCTTTGACAATTCTTCAAAAGAAGTAAGGGTATCTAAATTCTTCCACTCCATGGTGTTATCCTCCTTAATTTGCCTTTTATTTATACAACCGTGAAAAATTATACTATTAAATGTAATCGAATTCAAGTAGCGCAATACACCAAAAAAAGAGTCTCTTTCGAAATTTTGCTTAAAAATTTCACAAAAGAGACTCTCTTTTTATTTTCTATTTCTGATTTGCCGGTTCCATATTCACGGAACGTCCTTTGATCTTCACATTTTTCATGGCTTCTAATACTTCTTTGCCATACTCTCTCGGCACTTCCACGAAGGTGTATTTGTCGTACATATCGATCGCACCAACGAGTTTTCCAGGCATTCCTGACTCACCTGCGATGGCACCTAAGATATCGCCCGGTTTCACGCGGTCTTTTTTACCGATGTTAATAAAGAGACGAACCATACCTTCTTCGGCTCCGGTGTTATCCCAGTCGATCTCGCCATTCTCTCTGTCATTTTCCAGATTCACCTGACCGAGTGCCTGTTTTAAGAAGGCTGCTGCAATATCCATTGCGGTATAATCGGAATCATTGACCTGCTTTTCGATGATCTCGATCATCTCTTTTAAATCCTCATTCTCAATGATCTCACCGATTCCCTGCATTACTTTCTCTGCCTTGATCTGTGCCACATCATCCGAAGATGGGATTGGCATTGCAAGGATCTTGGTCTTGCAGTAACGCATGATATCTTTTAACTTGTAAACCTCTTTTCCTTTTACAAAAGTGAAAGCACGTCCGGTACGTCCTGCACGTCCGGTACGTCCGATACGGTGTACATAATACTCGTCATCCTGTGGAATATCATAATTGAATACTGCTTCCACATCATCAACGTCAATTCCTCTCGCAGCAACATCTGTTGCGATCAGAATCTCCACACGTCCGGAGCGGAATGCCTTCATGACACGGTCACGCTGTGCCTGCTTCATATCGCCGTGAAGCCCCTCTGCCATATAACCGCGGCTCTTTAACTCCTCGGAAAGCTCGTCCACCATTTTCTTGGTATTACAGAATACGAGGGAAAGCTTTGGATTGTAGTAATCTAACAGTCTTGTCAGGACTTCGGTCTTGTCCTTGCGTTTGACATCATAATAATACTGCTCGATGCTTGGCACGGTCAGTTCTTTTTTTACCACCTTAATGGTCACTGCGTCATGCTGATATTTCTTTGTGATGTCTAAAATCGGCTTTGGCATGGTCGCAGAAAACAGAACCGTCTGTCTTCCCTCTTCCGGGATATATTCCAAAATCGTCTCGATATCCTCACGGAATCCCATGTTCAGCATCTCGTCCGCCTCGTCTAAAACGATCGTATTGACTGCCTCGCAGCGGATCGTTTTTCTGCGGAGATGATCCATGACACGTCCCGGTGTACCGATAATGATCTGTGCACCGCCTTTTAATGCCTTGATCTGACGGTTGATATCCTGTCCGCCGTATACCGGAAGGATTTTCACACCATGCATATATTTGCTTAATTTACGGATTTCTTCCGACACCTGGATTGCAAGCTCTCTGGTTGGTGAGAGGATGATCACCTGTGTCTTTTTATTATTTGGGTCTACTTTGTGAAGCACCGGGATACCAAAAGATGCTGTCTTTCCGGTTCCCGTCTGTGCCTGTCCGATCACATCGACTCCTGACATCACAACCGGGATCGCCTGACTCTGGATCGGAGTCGCCTCTTCAAATCCCATCTCTTTGATAGCACGGAGTACCTGTGGATATAAATCTAATTCATCAAATCTTACTGTTTCCATATATTTTCCTTTCGTGCGAATGCGCAGTCGTATACGTTAGCATATTGTCGCCATTTTGTCAACTATTTTGTCAGAATACCCGTATCACATCCGGCACGATCTATGTACCCCGGCTTCCATGAAAAAGAAAGCTGGGTTAATATGAAAAGCAATCGAATACTCCCTGTTTTTCATCCATATCCAAGCAAAATCCAGTCGTCGTACACTCCACATGTATTTCTGTTTTTCCCCTGTAAAAATGTGATATGCCCGTCACCTCTAAAAAAGCTGCCGTAGCAATAGTTCGATTGCGGATTGCTCATTATAACTTATGCCAATTTTCCTCTAAGGTTCCACTTTTTCCTGTTTTGAGGATAAATCCAGCTCCTGCCCGCGGATATCCGCAATACAGATATCATTTCTGCTTCTCTTCTTTACCTGATATAACAGCATATCTGCAGTATGTAGAAAATCCCAGCTCCTGTTTCCTTCCTCCGGAACTCCATACGAAATACCCTGGGAGATTGTCACGATCGGCAATGCTTTGGAATACAAATGCTCCAGTTTGAGATTCATAATATTCTGCCGCAGCGCGCCTGCCTTCGCATGCACTTCCTCCACACTTATACCCGCATAAATGATAATAAATTCATCTCCGCCATATCTCGCGCAGAATGTCTGCCCATCTTCCATTTTTTTCAGCTCATCTGCAATTGCTATAATGCACTCATCGCCCTGCTGATGTCCATAATTGTCATTATACTGCTTAAAAAAGTCAATATCTAAAATCTCCATTGCAAGCGGAAGCCTGTGCTCATAACAGTAATCTAATACTTTTTCCGAATAAGCATTCAGGCGGTAACGGTTTGCCAGTCCGGTCATCTGATCTGTCTCCGACTGTTTCAGCAGCTTCACATTGACTGCTTCCATCTCCCTGCGGCTCTCATTTGCACGTTCGAGAGAACTTCTGACATAAAGCATGTTGACGATCATATCTTTGTTCTCGCGCTCCATGATCTCGGAAAGCTCATAATACAGACCAGCTGCCTGCAGATAACCTGCATTGTCCTGATTCTTGCGGTAGCCTTTGATCTTAATGGAAATGACTCTGCGCTGCAGATTGATCACACCTGAATCTTTCACGATCCGATCCAGCTTCTCAACGATCATCCACAACACATCATCCCGGCCGATCTCCAGCATCAGCCCGCAAAAATCACAAAGGTCGTCAAACACCTCCATGATCTGCACATTTTTATTGATTATTTCTACAATCTCCTGGATCTGTGCATCTCGTCTCACATAATTGTGGATCAGATGATAATACCTTGCCTTCAGGCAGTCCACATATAAAATATCTATGTCCTCATAATAAGACGCACATTCCGCATCCAGTTTTTCTATATAAGCATGTGTCTTATCTAACATCCCCTGCAGCATATAGCAGCGTGCCAGATTCACGTAACTGGCCATCAGTCCGACATAATTTTCCTTCACATCCGGATTACTTCTGCAGTATGAATAAGCCTTTTCGAAATAACTTTGCGCCTCGTGATACACACCATTTTCCATGTACAGATTACCAAGATTCTGCATGATGCTGATCTCCATCTTAGTAATCCCATATTTGCGGCAGTAATTCAATCCTGTCAGATAGTAATCCATCGCTGCAGACACATTTCCCTTGTTGACAGAAGAGATTGCCATCAGGTTGTAAGACCTTGCGATCAGCTCCCACTGTCCGGTCTGTCCTAGCAGATGGATTGCCTGCGCAATGTTGCGGAACATGTGCTCCACATCATTCAGCAGATAGTAAGTTTCCCCACTGTAAAAATATGCAAAACCAAGAAGTGCCGCATCTTTATGTTCCTTTGCATACCGTTCTATATCAAGACAGCATTTGAGTGTATGCTCTGCGTCCTTTCCTCTGCTGTTCAAAACTTCCTGTTTCCATGCATTTACCACGTCATTTGATCCATGAACTCCCATGCAGTCTCTTCCTTTCTGCCTGTTTTCGGTATTTCAATAAAATTTATTATAATCCAGAAATACCGTGTGTTCAAGAAAAAGGAAATTTTTGCTATTCAAAAAATTCGATCGGATCGACCGGTACCCCATCTTTTCGAAGTTCAAAATACAGGTTACTGCCCTCAACAGAATAATATTTTGTCGGTTCTGTCACATAACCGATCACATGACCTGCCTCCACATAGTCTCCCACTGCAAACTCCGGTTCCTTAAGCTGTCCGTAGACTGCGAGATACCCATCTCCCAAATCCTCTGTCACGGTACATCCTGTCACTTCATTTGTCTCAATACTCTGGATTTTTCCTTTTGCTACCGCATAAACTTTGCTGTTGACATCCCCGGCAATGATGACCGCCGGATTGTATTTGTACTGGTCTAACGTCGCAAAATACACCGTCGAGTCCATGCTGTAATCTAAGATCACATTTCCTTCCATCGGCCATAAGATGCCATCTTCCGCAGCAAAATGAAGTGCCTGGGAAGTGTTTCCTGTCGGTGCCACCTCTTCCTGTCCACTGTCTGCTTCCTCACTCTCCTTTTCTACCTCTGCTGTCTCTGTGCTCTGTGTCTGCGGTTTTAAAATAGAAGCAACCTGATCTGCCTCTGTCTCTTCCTCCATTGCCACATTCTGGTTCTCCGTGTCCATCTCTGCTGCAATTTCCTGTTCTAACTGCTTTCTCTCCTGTTCCTGTCCTCTGCTATATAAAACAGTCATGCCGACTGCTGCAAGGATTACCAGCGTGCCTGCAATGATATACTGTTTTTTCTGCCAGAAGGCTGCCCATCCGTGATTCTTTCTCATATTTTTCACCGTCCATTGTTTATTTAGCAGAATACATTTACTGCTATTAACAATAGTGTTGCCACATTCAGACGGTTTATTCACAGTAATTGGAATCGTTTTTCATTCCACATTTTCCAGCTCTGTACCGGGAAAAAAATACTGTAAAATTTTTCTGTAATCCTCCCCTTTTTCAGCCATTTTCTGTGCTGTATACTGGCTCAGGCCAAATCCGTGTCCATGTCCCTTCGTTACGATCCGGATCTTGCCAGGTTCCAGTTCTGTCACGCTGAAATTTGCGGATTTTAACCCAAGTTCCCCACGCAGTTCCTCTCCTGTGTAGGATTTCCCATTCATCTGCGCCTTTGTGACATACCCGGCACTATCCTTCTCTTCGATCGTGATCTCCTGATCCAGATACAGCACCGAAAGATAATCCGGCGCCTGTGCATCCTCATAACATGCCACACCTGAAAGATATGGCATATCCGAATCCGGATATAATTCTTCCATATTTCTTGTATTGCCCGCACTCACTGCATGGTATGCAGCATATATGTAATGGTTCCGGTACTGCAGCGTCTCTCCGTCTGTCTCCTGTATCGCCTCCTTTATCTTCCCTTCCGCCTCGGAAAAATAGTCGCCCCACAGCTCCTGTAATTCGCCCATTGTCATACTCCCCGGAAGTTCTGTCCCCATCTCCTCTGCTGCCTTAAGGTTTGTGCGGGCGATCACACACTGGGCTTTGATACATTCCTCCGGTGCATCTGCGCTTATCTCCTTTGCGACAATGCAAAAAAGCATGTCCGCATCCTCCTCTGTTTCCGCTGTCCGGTTTACATTTCCCAGCAATTCTTCCATCTGCATTTTCTGGCAAAAAATGGTGAGAAAAAGTGGTATGAGCAGCAAGAGCAAAAGTATGGTCAGCATCGTGTTTATTCTTTTTGCCAAGTTTTTTCTGTGCATAAAAAATCTCCATCTCATATACAAGTATATGAGACGGAGTCAGCTTTTATGAATCAAATTTTGCTGCCGATGATGTTGCTGAGCTGTGCGAACTGCTGAAGTGTCAGTGCTTCGCCACGGATGGTGACCGGAACGCCAAGTTCCTCAATGCTTTCCTGAATCACTTCTTTGGAAAGATGAATGTCCGGCGCATTATTCAAGCCATTGGCAAGCGTCTTTCTGCGCTGATTGAAGGATGCACGGATGATCTTAAACATTAATTTTTCGTCATTCACCTGCACCGGCACTTCTTTATGTCTTGTGAGACGGATCACTGCGCTTCCGACATTCGGGCGAGGCATAAAACAGTTCGGCGGAACGATCGCAACAATCTCGGGTTTCGCATAATACTGCACTGCAAGGGAGAGTGCCCCATATTCTTTCGTTCCCGGTCCCACCTGCATACGGTCTGCCACTTCTTTCTGCACCATGATCGTAATGCTGTCGATCGGCACATGGCTTTCAAATAATCCCATAATGATCGGTGTCGTGATATAATATGGAAGATTCGCCACAACTTTGATCGGCTTTCCTCCATTTTTTTCCTCTGCCAGCTTATTAATATCTACTTTTAAAATATCATCATTGATGACTTCCACATTGTCGTATGCGCTGAGTGTGTCTGCCAGAATCGGGATCAGATTTTTATCAATCTCCACCGCCGCCACTTCTCTTGCATTCTCGCAGAGATACTGCGTCATTGTGCCGATTCCAGGTCCGATCTCCAAAACAAAATCATCCTTTGTGATTCCGGACTCCTCAATAATCTTCTCAAGCACATGCGTATCGATCAGAAAGTTCTGTCCAAACTTCTTCTGAAAATTAAAATTATATTTCTGTAAAACCTCTATGGTATTCTGTGGAATTCCTAACGTTGCCATATACTGCCTTTCTCTTCAAATAAACGATCTAAAAACTCTGCATACAGGCGGTTAAATGTTTCATGAAACGTAACTGCCACATTTGCATCCTGATTTCCAGACATCTGTGCCTCCTCAAAAATAGCAAAGGCTGTCTCATATAAATCCGGGTTTTTGTCATAAAATACTTCCGTCAGACCATCCTGAAAGGCAAACTGCGCCTCCTGGGAAAGATTGTCCTTAAAATCCTCTTTGGAAATGCATCCACCCTCCTCGTAATCGGACAAAAAGATGTGTCCGCCTGCGGAGGTTACGAAATCCTCAAATGCCTCTTTTACATCCTCATAAGTTACCGGGACATAATTTTCCTCCCAGTAACGGTCAAATGTTTCTCTATCCGGAAATGCTGCTAAAATATCTTCCATACCTGCGCTCCTTTGTGTTTTCTGCTCCATTTATACTATCATACTTTACAATCGTTCCGCAATAATGTATACAGGGTTGGCTCTAAGTGAAATTCCCTGCACATGTTTTCCACTTCCGCCAAATATTTTTTCTTCGCAGAGGACGGTAAGACCGGGCGGCGGACCGCACGGATCAAAATATTTTTCGGTGTGTGTTCAAAGTCAATAAATTCCAGCAGCTGGGTTTTGTATCCGCAGCACTCCAAAAGATTCGCCCGGATCGCATCTGTTGTCAGCGCTGAAAAACGCTCTTTGATAATGCCGTATCTTGTGAGCAGGGAATAATCCTCACTCTGGATCTGCTTATTCACCTCATGCTGACAGCATGGTACGGAAAAAATCATTTTTGCATTCCATGTGATTGCATTATAGAGTGCAAAATCTGTCGCAGTATCGCAGGCATGGAGCGTCACGACCATATCCACGTCAAACGGCGTCTGAAATCCATTGATGTCACCTAGCTCAAAGCGCAGATTGTCATAGCCATATTTCTCCGCCGCCCGGTTGCATTTTTCGATGACATCTTTTTTCAGGTCGAGTCCAAGCATCTGCACTTTCATGTGCCGGATCTCTGTAAAATAATAATACATAATAAAAGTCAGGTAAGACTTTCCGCATCCGAAATCAATGATGTGTATTTCCTCACCTTTATATTCCCGGATCGCATCATCGATCATCTCGATAAAACGGTTGATCTGGCGGAACTTATCATACATGGACTTTACCACTTTTCCCTCTCCGGTAAAAATACCCATATCCACCAGCGGAGGTATCACCTGTCCCTCATCCAAAATGTAATTTTTCTTCCGGTTATGCTCTGTGACTGTGTCTGGTGCTTCTTTTGAAGCTTTCGCCCTGAGTGTCACCGCACCTTTCTTTGAGATCAGAAGACTGTATTCTCTTTTCTCATCCCATGCATTTACCTGCAGGAATGTATCATGTATGGTTTCCATCAAAAAGCCCTGCAGATCTTCTGCGCCAAAATTATCGTGGAACACCTGTTTCTCTGTATACTTTGCCGCCTGATAGCCATCGCCTTTCTTCTCTACCACGATCTTTTTGTACGGACAGTCTTTCGCCATTGGCTTACTGATAATTATTTTCATGAGCGGATTCGCTGACAGTTTTTCGATTGCCGCAATCCAGTCCTCATTCGCCTCAAATGTCTTTTCTTCTCCCTCTTCATTTGCGAGAATCACAAGACATTTTTCTTTTTCTCCCGGCTGTCGCTCTTCGCAGCCGTATTCTCCATCAAAAATCTGTTTTAGTTTCCACATGATCTATGCTCCTTACTGCGATTCGGAAATACATTCCTGTTCCAGCTTTATTCCTTTTTGTAACATATAAGTGATGAGTTTTCTCTCTTTGTCCGGCAGTTCCATTTTTTCTAACTGCATCAACCGCTTTTTGTCATTCTCTGTCAATGGTTTCGCATAATCCTCATACTTTTTCAATGTTTCAATGTCCATTTGAAACATTTGAAATGGGATCCCTGTTTTTCTTTTCAAGTGTTCTAAAATATAAAATCCGCCTGCATCCAGATCTCCAAAATGATAATATTGTGCATCCGGCAATTTCTGATAAATCTGCATCAGCAGATTTCGTCTGCTGTGGTTATGATAACCGCCAAGATAGATCACCAGACTGTGTTCCTGTTTAAAACGGTAAAAAGAAGTCAGATTTTCAATTGTGAATACTTTATCAATCGTCTGATCCGGACAAATATCCGGTACATCCTCCTCACTCCCCACCGCAACAGCAATCCCTTCCGGGAAAGCACTGATATCTGCAGCCTGCTTTCCGGCGCTGTAAATCTGTACGTTTCCCTTCATATACACATAGCCCGGTGTTTTATAAATCTGATACTCCGCAAGAATTTCTTCATTTTCAAATCCTGTCAGTTCTTCATTTTCCTCCCGGAATATTTTACAGATTTTTGGGATCAGTGTCTCGAATACTTTGCTATCATGAAAATGTTCTATGGAAAATTCCCTGATATAACATTCTTTCCTATTCTGCTCTACTTTATCTAAGGTGTCGATCAGTTGCTCTGTTTTCCTGTGATCCATGATATCGAGATATTCTTTTACTGACTGTTCTCTTTCCAGCCGCATTATCATGTGGGACAAAAAGCTTCTTGTTATCTCACCCTGCGTTTTCTGATAAAACTGCTCCAAAATCTGTTTTGTATGTGCCTCGGCTTCCCTCTTCGGCTTCCTGCCAAGCTTCTCATATGCCTCTTCCACATAATTCTCACAGAGTACAAGCTTCTCAATAATATATCCGGGCTTCTGGTTTTTCCATGCGATCGTGACCAGTCCCTCACGCTCCATCTGTTCTGCGGCTGCGTGAATGGTTTCTATCTCAAGCGAGCTCTCATCGAAATACTTTGGCATCGTCTTCTTATTGAACGGAAATGCAATATGAATCGCTCTTTGGTTTTCTCCTCTGGAAAGCTTACTGTTTTCGTATTTGTCCAGAAGATAATTCAATATCTTATTTTCGACCGGATGCATAACGATACTCCTCCACGAAGCTTACTTTATCGTCTGTCAGTACTAATAATGTCTCCTGCATTTTCGGACCGATATACTGGATTTTATCCGGCGGCGCTGCGATCACGATCTGAAGCGGCAGTCTGTTCATAAACTCAAGAACTGCCCCGATCCTCTCATCATCCATATTGTTAAATGCCTCATCAAACATCACCAGCCCGATTGCCTCTCCGCCGATATTATTATTGTACAACTGGACAAAAGATGCGGCTACCGTCACATAGAACGGGGTCTGTGTCTCGCCTCCGCTCTTTTCTTCACAAACCTTAGAGTAAAGAGAATAGCTGCCATCCTCATGTGTGATCTTAATATCATAATCCATATAGGTGCGGTAATCCGTAAATTCATCTAATGCCTTGATCCCATTGTCCTGATCCAGTGCGAGCTTTGAAAATAGTTCATCAATGACTTCCTTATGATTCTCATGAAACAGACCGCTGAAAATGGACTCTCCCTGCACTACATTAAAATCATCCATGATCATATCGTAATATTTTCCATAGCTTTTGCTCGGCAAATATAAAAATTCATATCTTTCATTGCTGAAGGTGATATCTTTCAATGCCTTATTGAGTTCTTTAAACTCTCCCTGTGCCTGCTTCATATTTTCCTGAAGCTTGGATAAAAACTGTTCCCGGAATTCTTCCTCTGCCGATAATTTTGCTTTTCTTACTTTTTCTTCATAATTCAGAAGCTCGGAGTTCACCAGTCTCTCCTGGACTGCCGCATACTCCGGATATGCTTCTAACGTAGCCGGTGCACCAAAATCAAATGCCGTTTTGTAATCGTACATTGCACTTGTCATTTTCTTATCCGCATTCTCTTTTGTTGTATTATTCGCCTTACGTCTCCGGTCAAAATTCTGCCGGAACTGCTCTAATGTCTTATCACCGGTCTGTTTTTCGTATTCTTTCTTCCAGAGCACGATCTCGTTTTCTGCTTTCTGGGCAATGTCTGTGATCAGTTCATTCTTGTGTATGCACTCATCCTCGCACTCCACAAGCCTGTCTTTTGCATTGCTTATTTTCAGTTCGCAGGCTCCGCTTTCCCTGTCACTTTTGGAAATGTGGCTTTTCAGTTCCTCACACTCTTTCCGCATTTCATCCGCACGGATCTGCTTTTCGATCATGGTCGTATTCTGCTGCAGATTACGGATCTCCGTCTCACATTTTTCAATCTCAAGTCCTGTCCTTTTCAGTTCTGATACAATTGTAATCCTATATTTCACATCTGTATCATCATCCCACTCGAGCCATTGCAGCGTCACTTCCATATGTGTCATACGGTCTTTGCATTCTATTTTCTGCCGGTTTAAATCCTCCTTTTTCTGCAGTGCCTGCTCATACTGGACTTTAAATGCATTCTTGCCGATAAATGGAGTTGTATAGATTTCCGGTCTGATCGCAGATGCGACATGATTCTGATAGCGCATACAATTTGGTGTGATAGAAACCGGATACTGTTTTAATTCATCCACTCTCTTACACATATGTACCTTGCCAAGAACCATATTCACATACCGCTTCGCATAAATACTCTTCGACTCCACAACTGTTGCCAGACTTCCTGCTGGTGCAATGTCATATTCCTCGAGTTTGCCGGAATTGATCAGTCCCACACCGTATGCTTTCTTTTCTCTTCTCAATCTTTCGTAAATACCAAGGGCAATGTCAAAATGTTCCGGCTCTACCAACACATAAAATCGCTGTGTATTCAGATAGCCCTCCACTGCATTTCTCCATGTCTCATCCGTGATTTCTAACATTTCACACAAAATCCTCGGCTTTGCCGTCCTTCCGATCTTGAGCAATTCCTGCTCCACACGCGACATCAGAAGCTGGACTGCCGAGGGATAGGAAAACCGGTGCTGTTTCAGATTACTGATCCGCTGCTCTGTCTCCTGCAGGTCTGCTGCGATCTCATTCAGCCGGCTTTGGATCTCTAAATTTTTCCTCTGCAGTTTTGTACTCATATGCTTCTTGTAAGCGATCGCCCGGTCAATCAGTTCCTGTGCACTAACAACGTCCTCCGTATCCTTCAGCCGGTGTAGCAGCTCATCATACTGCTTCATGCATTCATCCACATCCGGTATTTCAAGCAGTCTTTTTACTTTCTGTCCTGCTTTTTTTCCGCTCTCTAACAGTCTTTTCTTTTCCTGATATTGTATTTCTTCTTTTTCCTGTAATTCTTTCAGATATTTTTTCTGCTTTTCCAACGTCTGGAAATCTGAGTTGGCGTTCAGTTCCGCTAAAAGCAGTGTGCGGACTTCCTCCTTATTCTCCAGTTCCTTTTTCATGCTGCTGCACTTTGCATTCAGCTGTTCCAGACGGTAACTTTCGCGCCTGATCTCATCCTGCAGAACGCCGATCTGTTCTTTGGTCAGATCCAGATCCGACTGTGCCATAAAATATTCATACATCCGGTCAGATTGTATACAATCCACCACTGCTTTGTGGTGGCATTCGATCTCTGACAGTTTTTCAATTCTGTTTTTCACACCCTCCAGCGTTTTTTCCAGCTCCTGATAGCTTCTTACATTTTCGCGCAGATGATCAATATTGACTTCTTTTTCATCCAGCACATAGGAATAGACAAAATCCTTGATATCATCAATTGGTTTAAATGCCAGTGCCTTTGGAATCAGCTGGAAGAACTTATCCTCGATTCTTCCAAAACGCTGTTTCATCATCTTTTTGCCTTCCGCATTCGTCTTTGCAAATAATTTGATGTTTTTATTGTTAAACGACCTGAATTCTGTGATGGTCCGTGGTCTGTTTCCGATCTTAAACATCTCATCCTCTAACATCACATTGTCCATGAGATAACGCACGACTGTCTCCTGCCCTTCAGTTGCCGAATCGATCACTGCCCCGATGACAAAATACTTTTCCTTGCTCTCCTCATAAAATTCCAATGCGACATGCGCACTGATTTCTCCGGTTCTCTCATAAGGATGATTTTCACGTCCGGTCTTACACCGGATATAACCGGTCAGCTTTCTCTTGCCGTTCTCATGGGCAGCCTTATTAAAATGATTTGTGGAGCAGGTCACAACAAATTGGATTGCATCTAAAAGTGTGGATTTTCCGGCTCCATTTTCGCCGGAAATCAGAGTTGAGTCCCCAAAATCTATCGTGACATCCGAGAAACGATGCCAATTAATCAGCTTCAGTCTGGTCAGTTTCTTCATCTTTTAATTTTCCTTTCCTATAACTGTCCACTTTGTCGTATACACTCTTGATATCCTCTACCCTCACTGCCATCAGGATGGAATTATAGATCAAAACTCTGGACTCCTCATTTTTCAGATCCGAATCCAGCAACTCAATCAGCTGATATCTCCGGAACAGACGGAGTGCATTTCCCATCGTCGTCTTATCGATCATTTTGTCACGGATCTTCAGGCTTAAAAACTTGTCCTGAATATCGCCCAGATTCACGATGACTTCATCGCTCACAGACAATTCTCTTTTTTTCTCGTCAAACAGAATACGCAATATGAGTAAAATAACGGACTCATATAATTTTAAATTCTGCCGGTTTGTATTCAGGGCGTTGGTAAGCTGCACAACGCCATATTCTTCGTTTATTTCTAATCTGTAGCCGAGTACTCCAAGTAATTCTTCAAACTTTTCTTTGTACTTTTGTATAAAATAGAAGTCACTTCTTGTTGCCTGATTCTGTCTGCATATAAAACATACATTAATCAGTTTATTACATATTCTGCGGAATTCATCCTGATCCTTCTGCAGCATGCCATTTAATAAATCCATTCTGCTCTCCCTCTGCTATGCGCTGTCAGCGTTTTATGATTGCAAAATCCGGGAAATCAAACTCTCCACTGATTTTATTCGCACCTTCTGCCTTTTCAATCCGATATCGCATCTTTTTTCTGGAACCATACAGTCTGACATAGATCAGCCTGATAAAATCATCCATTGTTTCCATCGGAAGCTCAGACGCATAGATTTTTTCCCTGTCTCCTAATTGTTCTTCTACAAACCGCTCTATCCGTTCCGGGCTTAAAATGCGCTGCATCTTTTCGGTCATCTTCCGAAGCTTTTCCTGCCGGAGTTCCACATCCGGCATTACTTCTGTCAGTTCCTGCGGATGAAACTCTTTCTTTCCCTCGATCGGGCTGTAAAACGATTTCTCATCAATAAAACTGCTTCCAAACAGCCTCACCAGATTGTCCAGATACTCGATCTCATAAATCCCATTCAGATCCAGCTGGCTCTGTTCCATCTGCTCTCCAATGTATAAAAGGATTTCTTTCATCTGTCCTCTGACATCTTCCGTCCCTGCCAGCAGAAACTTTGCACGGTTTACCGCCGCCCTCTGGTATTGTGTGTTTTTCCGGTTGATCTCTGCCAGAATATCATCCATATTCCGGAACGCTTCCACAATCTCATGCAATGTCTGATATACCAGTTCTTCTGCCTGCCCGACCGGTATCTCCCGAATCGCTGCCAACTCTTCCGACGTCTTTGCGATATAACGTGAGCTATGCCCATTTGCTTCCAGCCGCTCTATGATCTCCGGCCGGAACTTTGACACATTGTCTGAAGTCAGTAATCTGTGGTAAGCTTTATCTACAATATTCGTAATATAATCATTAAACAGCGCATTCATAATCTCCGCTACGGTCTTATGCTTTGTCAGTTCATCAATGTAATGCTTGATATTCGAATTGAGGTTCTTTAGTCCTGTGATCAGCATATCCGTATTATCCCGGATCTGCTGTAACACAACAGCCGGATGATCCGTATTGGTCCGCACAAGACTGTAAATGGTATAAATATAGCCCTGATATTCCACCTTTCGTCCGTCTGAAATCTCAAGAAGCGTTTTCATGACTTTTACGGCATAATCATAAAAATTGACTCTCTGCACATAACTCTTATCCGTCTCAACCTCAAGCCAGCCGTACTTCTCCAATAAGCGCAGCATCTCATTTGCCTTTTTTCTGGAATCCATGCCATTTATGTCATCTTCCTCAAATTCCGCTGCCTGATTCTGTTCAAAATAAAACTGTAATTCATCCACAAGGATTTCTCTCTCGATCCCAAAGGAAAGCTGTGCACTCATTGCCTGAAACAACCGGCACAGACAGTCCCAATATACAAGTCTGTTCGGCGATGCCAGCGGTGTGAAAAATTCTTTTGGAATAATACCAAATAATGGATTGGTCTGCTGTGCCTGTGCGTCATCCATATCTGAAACTCCTGTCCTTCCCTCTATTATGCCATGGTGATCCGCTCAATTTTGCAGGAATGTTTTTTATAATCGTCCTTCTTTAACTCTTTGCTCTCATAATTGATCCCAACAAGTATCACTTCGCCCCTGTAATCCTTCAGGCTTTCGACATACTGTTTTCTTTTGATCTGTGTGATCGCTGCTTCCGCTGTCTGATTCCATTTCAGCTCTACAACGATTGCCGGTGTCTGTGTCGTTTTTCTTGGAACAAACACCATATCTGCAAATCCTTTTCCTCCGGCAAGTTCCCGGTATACTACATAATTCTTCTTCGCTGAATAATACGCAAGTGCGATCACACATGCCAATGAATTTTCATCATTATAGGCAAGTATGGATGTATTCTCCTGATGTGCATTCTCTATCATCCGGGCAACCGTTTCTTCCTCACCGCGGATTGTGGCTGCAAGCAGCTCTTCGGATTTCCGGATTGCGTCCATAACCGGTTCCCAGCCACCATCTTCAATACAATTAATAAATTCCTTCTGTACTTCCTGATTCGGGATATGAACGGTACATGTATCAAAATCATAAGTCAGATATCCCAGATGTACCAGAAGTGTCAAGACATCATCTGCACTTGCAAATGTAGTCATATCATTCTGAAATTTATCTGGATTTATCTCAATAGAACTTCCCGCAATCAGTCTCGTTACAAGTTCTTTCAAATTATACATATCCATCTGGATATACTTTTTTAATGCCTCATAAGTCTCTGTTTTGGTCCAATAGCTGTCAAAATCATGTCCTGAAAGTGACATTACGACTGATCTCGGATTATAAATCTGTATCCCTTTTAAATCATAACCGTCATACCACTGTTTCATTTTATCATATGACATGTCATACTGCGGGCACAATTCCTGCACTTCCTGCTCCGTAAATCCTGTAAATTCTGCCAGCTCACGCTGATTGGTCATGGAATATTCATCAAACATATTAAGGGCAGAATGTTCTCCATATTTTTTAATCGGAAGGATTCCGGTCATATAAGCCAAAATGCAATAAGGCTGGTTCTTTAACAAATCTCTCAGGAAATTCAGATACAATTTTTGTGCTTCTGTATCTTCCCCTTTTACACGGAAAATGCAATCCCACTCATCAATAATAAAAACAAAAAAGCTGTGTGTCTGTGCATAAATCTCTTCTATCACAGACACTAAGTCTTCTTCGTAGTACGTCACATCTGCAAATTCCCGCTTCAATTCGCGTGTTACTTTTCGTGAAAGCAATTCCAACATCTCATGTATTGTCTCTGTCCGCCCCAAAAACTGCTGGATGTTTAAATGAATGACATTATATTTATTTAAATGTTCTTTAAAACTGCTGTCATCTGCTATTTTAAAATTTTCAAACAATTCCTTCGAATCGCAGCCTTTGCTGTAATATGCCACCAGCATATTGGCTGCCATTGATTTTCCAAAACGCCGTGGTCTGCTGACACAGATGTTTTTATGTTCACCAAAAAGTTGTGAATTTGTAAATTTAATCATCTCAGTTTTATCAACATATATTTTAGAATGAATCGCTGCATTTCGAAATTCTTCATTCCCCGGATTCAAATAAAGTCCCATTTTGACCTCCTTTGCTGTGACGATCAGTCCACGATCAACACTGTCTTTCCTTCAAATGCAAAGCCGTACTGTCACCACTATCCCACCATTCCTTTAAAAAGGCTGTTTTATCCACATAAAAATAATGGTTTTCTATCAATGTTGAAAAATCCTGCACTCCAATCGCAACATTCACTGACATATTCTGCCTCCTTTTTGCTATCTTTGAAGAAAGCCTTTAGACTTATTATAATCTAAAGGCCTTGTGATCATCCTATGATATTTACTTTAAAACAATCGAAAGGCTCTCGCATATGCCATATGAAATGAATATTCGCCGCCCTTCTTTACTTCAGGCTGCATGTTTGCATAATTACGTTCCTTATATGACCAAAACATTTTATTCTTCCGCTTGCCATTTGGCAAAGTTTCATATATTTTATAACAAATGATATTCGTATCATATAAAAGCTGTAAGGCTTCACTCGCAGTCTCCATAAACGGTGGAATCTTCCGTCCTAATTCTCTTAAATACTTTATATATTCTAAATGTTTTTCCTCAAAAAATTTATAATTGAAATTTCTATGCCCCTGAAAATAATCAAAGAATATACTAAAATTATTATAATCTGAATCATCCATATAAATTAACATATAATCTTTCAATTCGCCTTTTAAATATGTCGAATAATTGGATAAAATACCTTCAAAATCAGAATGTTTAAACTGCGTACCACTTGTTGCATCAACCATCTCGTTTAACATGGTTAAAATATCTCTTGGTTTGTATAAGGAATACCTCAAGAATTCAACAAACGGATTATCTGGTGCTTTCCGTTTTTCCTGATATTCCACCTTGTATGGAAAATAATAATTCCAACATTCTCCCAGTTCATATGAATAATCCTGCTGCTTCATAAAATAATCGTCTGCAATCTTAAATAACTTTGAATCAATATATTTGCGATAAGAAGTTACCCAATTTAACAACACCGAATTATTTCTAAGCTTCTGATTCATATTATGAACTGGCATTTTATACATAATGTCCGGTCGGATCAGCAACATAATTTTGATCTGTTTCTCTTTCAGGAATGATTGATTCATTTCTAAAACTGCATTTACCAGTCCAACCAAACACTCAAAATACTGCTCATTATCAATATCTCTTGGTCTTGCATCAATGCCATCCACAAACAAAATCGTTGGTTTTTTCAAATTAACACTCATAAATGCTTTTTCAAAACCATCTCTTATCTTCAAAAGACTAATCTGAAAACTCTGTTCCACATACTTCTGGGACGTTTCCGCAGATGCCTTAGTTCCAGTTGAAAACAGCCCCTGTTTCATCATCGAATTAATAGATGCAGAGGCATTGTCAACAAATTCAAAGGCATTCACAAATTCCGGTTTAAAAGCATCACTATAAAAAACATCTATTGCCTTCGATAATTGTTTATACTTAATGCTGCTGAAAAAAGTCTCACCATATTCTTTTCTGATCTTTTCTGCAAGAATCAAATAAATCAAATTAATCCATACATCTTTGAAACTTGAAAGTTCCAATGCTTTCTGTCTTTTCATATTAAGAAATCTCTGATACAGCGTATTTTCCACAAGTGAAATGGAACAAAAACTATTTATCTTATCAGATTTCGACATATACACCGAATATGCTGTTTTTCCAGATCCTTTTTCTCCAATCAAAAAATATTTATCCGGTTTGCAAATTTCTTCTACAATATCGTCTACCAAAAATATTTTTTCAAACAGATCTGTATCTTCATTTCCGGCAATGTAGTAATCGTATGCATCACCTTTTACCTGTTGTAATTCCTGAATTTTTTTCATAGTATTTCTTTCTGGCAAATCAAAACTCCTCCAACATAAAACTGTCGTTACTCCATACCTTTTTAGTTAATTATCGTTTATAGTAGTATAACCCATCTTATTCGCAAATGAAATAGTTCCCATAAAAACTTTATATTTTTCCTAAAATGAATTTTCTCATATATTGGAAATTTTGATTGACGTATCTTCTGTTCTTATGTATAATAAACCAAGCCGACAAACAAGAGAATCAATTCCTTGTTCGGTGTATATAATAATTAAGAGAACATAGAACATTAAATGTTCTTTAACATGAAAGAGAAAAGCTAGCGATGTTCTTGGTTATACCAGGAAAGGTTCACTAGCTTTTCTTTCATTAGAATTATGCTCTTGAATGTATATCGCCAGTTTTCCTTCCGCTGGAATATTTTGTCCTTTAACATATTTGAACACTGGAAGAAGTCTTGTTCTTACAACACCTTCATCGAATATTATTGATTTCTTCTTGCACATGAACAATCTCTAAGCCAAGCATTCACCTTTATATCTCATAATCAGCATATTCCGTCAACCCACTTATAATTTTAAGTAACTCTATCAACGGCGAACCGTTTCGCCCTTGTATAAATTTATTATATCTAGGTCTATCACACATGTTCAATCCAATCATGAGTGGTACAATACATAAAAAGCAAAATTGTCTACCTGTTCCATCTGAAAATGCGAATAACCATTGGTCATGTTCCTTATGCGTTGGTTTATATGCAACAGTCTTTGCCACTCTATAAAACTTTGCAATTTCTCTCAGTCCCATATTGAACATCTCTACAACTTGCTTACATACACTTTCATATACCCACGAACCATTTTCCAAACCTATGCCATCATAAAATCTACGCATATCCGGTTTAGGCAATTCTATTCTAAAATCAAAAAATCTTTCCAAATATCTGCATGCATCAAAGTCATTACCATAAAATTTACGTATCGTATGTTGCAATTCATCCATGTTGAGAGAAAATATGAACGTTATTCTTTCATTCCCAAAATAATGTTTTATTCGCTCAAGCAGGTGAATAGCATAATCCGGCTTACATCTATCCAATTCATCTATAAAGACAACCATTCTATTGCCTCGTTCCGGCAATATAGATTCAAAAAACGCAGCTATCTTCGATTCCAAATCTTTTGCTTTTTTTATGTTTTCCAATGGAGGTGTTCCCCTCAATGAATCCAAAACGCCTTTTACTGTTCTGCCTGTAAAACAATCCAATACATTTCCTGCTAAATCCAATATTCCTCTTTCATTTTCCAGACTTGTCAGCCCATCAATTTCCTGCAAAATCGCCAATACCAAGGAAAGTACTGGATCCTCATCATTGTCATTCATCCACGCATCATAATATACTGTTACGAACGGTTGTATTTCTATCTCCTGTTTTTTTCTTAGTTTTTCCCATGTTTTTTTTATTTCTTCTCTATGTTCAATATTCTCATAATATGGGTTAAACGCTTCCAGTACCAACTTCGTTTGTTTTACAAAGAAAGTTTTTCCTTCACCCCATCTAGCATTAAGTGCAATTACAGTTCCACTATCCAAAGAATTTAAAAATGATACAAATGAAAACACATCTGCATCTCTACCAATTGCATCATCAATAAATGTTGTATATATATTTTCTTCCGTTGCTAATAAATCAAGTGCCTTCATTCTTTCCTCCTGCTGTATTACTTAATTTAAGAAGTGCCGGTTAGCATTATTTCTAACCGTCACTCTTGCTCCTACATTCCACAAAGATTACATTCTAAAATCTGATAATGCCGCAAATGAACTCAGTATTGACTTGAAAAATCTTTCATACAACATATCATACTGCCCTGACAAATCTGCAACTTTCAAAGCTTCTTTATACTCATCTTTTTCCTTATCTCTGAAAAATACCGGGGATACATTTCTTCCGGTATTTTACGGTAATCAATTGTTTCGAACTTAGCTCCAAGCACCAGAGTATTAGACTCTCTGTATCGCCCTCCATATTCAGAGCATGGAGCAGTAGAAAACAGTTGCTCATTCAAATGCTTTGCATCGTATATACTGATTTCACTCTCAGCTTCTCTAAATGCATAATCATATGCAAACGTCAGACCGGCCACCTCAACAATATTTTGATTTTCTTCTCGACAATACGGACTGTCTTGTTTATGGAATCGTAAGTCCATTACAATCGCTGCAGCCATTTCCATATCAATATCGATACCCTCTAATCTACTATCATGGAATACATACTCTGTCTTAAATTTCTGACATGCATACTCTGTTGGCTTCAATTTGAAATTGTCACCTATTGCATCAAATAACTGCTCGTACAAAACTGTATCGTACTTATCTTGTTCTTTTCTTTTAACAGCAGGCTTGTACTTTCTGGCTAATTTTTGCAACGTCTCCGCATCTGTATCCCCTTGAATCATGTGTAAGCGATATGCAATCTTATACAAACATGATAAGAAGCTAGCACCAAAATAATCTGCAATTAGTAGCACTCCATCTAAGTCAACATAACCATCTTTAGCATATTTTTGCGCTTGTTTTTTAAGTTCTGCTGTCGGCATCAAAAGTTCTGACGCAAAATTCTCCGCGTATTTTTCAATCTCAGACCTCGCATTAGTTGCACACATAAAACCACTATGCACATCTTTTAAATGGTGGCATAATTCATGCGCTGCCGTAAATCTTTGTCTTACAATTGGTCTTAAAAGATTTATACCCACTATTGGAAAATCTTCTTCATCTTCTGCCGGAATGTAAATTCCTTCGTACTTTTTAAATGGTCTTAACAAAAAAGCAATCTTCAAATCTGTTAACATCTGAAATGGATTAATCGGATAAATTATCTCCTTACCACAATAGTACTCTCGAAGAAAAACATTGGCCAATTGATCAGCAGACATACCTCCACTTGCCAATTCCTCAAAATCAATTGCCAAACTACATCCTCTCTTTCATCATCCTTTTAAATTCAATCAAATTTAAAATCTCCTGTTGATCTGCTTCATCTAATGCTCCAAATCTACGAGCAAACATCTGTACTGGCATCTCTGTGCTTCGTCCATTTAATAGTTCATCCGCAGGGATTTGAAATAACTCACTTAACTTACCTAATTCATCCGCAGACACCTTTCTCTTACCTGATTCAATCTCTACAATCGCAGTGCGATTAACACCCAAAAACTTAGCCACATAATCTTGTGACAAATGAAGTTCTGTTCTTGCTTCTTTTATCCTCTCGTATAATGCTCTCATGACATATTCCTCCTTCTATCCATGCCTGCAGCATATATTATAGTACGGAAAGGTGTATTTTTCAACACAAGCTGTTGGTTTTTTCAACTTTTCTTTTAGATTCTTCTGAGTTCTCCAATCCTTATCTAATATATCTTAACTTCCTAAAATTTTACCACTCAAACAGTCTGTCATCACTCACTTAGCCAATATTCTTTAATTAATCTTTTTACGGCTGTTTTAGGAGAGTCATTATTTATCTCAAATCTATTTCTTGTCCGGCTTATATACCTTGTCATACTCATTCATTATAGTAAGAGACGGGCAGAAAATCAGCGATTTTCTGCCCGTTTTGAGCATTTATTTTCGATTGAATATCAACTTCTACTGGAAGTTAAGATTTATCATCCCACGTCATTTCAGCATTTTTTCAGGAAATTACTCTCTTCTGTATAATCATTTCAATCATTGCAATGATTGCTTCTTTTGTTTTGAAATTATCTTCAACAACATATGCCGCATCAATATCAATATCCAATGCATCTTCCAATTCTGCAATCAAATTTACTACTTGAAGTGAATCCAGAATTCCTGCATCAAACAAATTATCTCCATTATATAAAATGATATCCTTATTTACTTCTGCAATTACATCTAATATTTTTTGTTTCATGTCCTTCTTCTCCTCTGTCATTACGTTTTTTATGTAGTTCAGATTTCATAATCGCTTTTCTGTAAAGCAGATTACTTGCTTCACTACCATTTCTTTTAACAACTATTAAAGTTATCTTAATTTATCCAGTTTCATTAATAATCTCATACCGTAGCATCAATTGATTTTCATTATCAAATGGAATATATATGCTATCTTGTCTTGCATCATGATCACAGACCGATATCTTCTTGTATCTTCTAATCTGAATATCTATACCATTTTTTTTAGTCCTTGCAAGTGGAAAAATATTATTCTTCCCATAATCTAATGCTCTAAGAAGCTTGTATATTTCCTTTGGAGAATCGTCTAGATTAAAACATCCATTTCCAGGAATCTCATATGATTTATAAATCCTTCTATCCTTTTCAATAACCTGTTTTTTCCTAATAGCTTGGTTCATAAGTACTGACTCGTAACATTCGTCAAATGCTTCTCCTGCTAGGCGCATTTGCACTGCCACTAATTCATACGCCTTAATATCTGCGGTTACATCACACTTCTTTTGAACAATAATATCTCCTTCGTCTACTCCTTCTGTCACATAATGCCACGTTATTCCTGTATAATCTTTTCCTTCATAAATTGACCAACTGGGTGCATTTCTTCCAGGTAATTCTGGAAGTAATGCATTATGAAAATTTATTATGACTATATTCTCACTTGAGACAATTTTTTCTGGAAAAAGATAATTATTACTCGCACTTATTATAAGCGTTTTCTTCATCAGTAATTCTTCAAAATATCTAGTAAGATCCTTTTTATCTTGCAAAATATTATACGGAATTCCTTTTGCTTCAGCAAGTTTCTTTGCAGCATTAAATGGATGAACCTCATGTTCAATGTACTCATATGTATATCCATATTTTGATGCTAAACTATAAACTGTTTTAAGCACTTCGCCTGTAACTACTCCATATCCAATAACTACAACATGATCAAACTGACACTCACTCATTACATCAACTCCTTAAGTTTTATTCTATCAATTTTTCCATTTGCATTAATAGGCATATTTTCCAAATATATTACCTTACCAGGAATCATATACTCTGGAACTAACTTTTCTATTCTTTCCTTAATATAATCTCTGTCAACTTGTGCATCTACAAAAAGAACTATTTTTTGATTTTTTTCGTCATATAAACAACAATTCAACGTAACTTCTTCAAGTGATGAAATTGCTGTCTCAATCTCTCCAAGTTCTATTCTATGTCCAAGGTGTTTTATCTGAAAATCTTTTCTTGAAATATATATAATTTCTCTATATTCGTTATATCTAACAAGATCTCCTGTTCTATAAATTATCTCCGGAACAGCTTTATTTAAAGGATTTTGTACAAATGCACTTCTTGTCTTTTCAGGATTATTATAGTATCCCATGGCTAGTGATGTTCCTCTTACACACAACTCACCCACTTCATCATCTGTAACAAGCTTATCCTCATCATTTAAAACTAAAATATCTGTATTACTCATAGGTATACCAATCGGAAGTGGTTCATCATCTGAAAATTCTCTGTCAACAATATAATACGTACATGCATCTGTTATTTCTGTTGGTCCATAAAGATTTGCATATGTCACATTCGGAAGGAATTTTCTCCAGATATTAAGTTGTTTATTAGGCATAACCTCACCACAGAACAGTACACGCTTAAGCGTATCTGATAAATCTACATTTCTAAATGCTTTTAATTTTGAAACAACGATTAAAGCAGATGGTACCCAAAAGATAGTATTAATTTTGTTATACTTTATATATTCAAGCAATGGAACTGGTTGAAAGAATAATTTCTTCGGAATAATATTAAGCGTTGCTCCCGTTTTCATGCATGAATATATATCTAAAATTGAATTATCAAAATAAAAAGGTGCCTGATTTCCAAATGTATCTTTCTGCGTAATATTAAAAGTCTCTGTAACCCAATCTGTATAATCAATAACAGAACGATGGCAAATAGATACCCCCTTAGGAACACCTGTTGAGCCTGATGTAAATAACACATAAAGCAAATCAGTATCTATTATCTTTTCTGTGTAGGGTTTAACCGCTGTCTCATCCTCCTCGGAGCATATAGTCTCTTCATAAATTATATATGAGCCATAAAAATTAAACTTTTCAAAATTAGTTTTTAGCTTATTTGTTGTAATGACAATTTCCGGTTTCAATACTTCTAAAATTTTATCTACTCTAGACTGGGGCATTTCCGTGTCTATAGGCGAATAAAAACATCCACTATAAGCCACACCCATAAAAGATACCAGTACCTCTTTACCCTTCTCAAGATAAACTACAACCGGCTTTTTCATCTCTCCTTTATTGAGTTCTACTATCTTGTATGCAATCGCAAGGCTCTTACTTCTATATTCCTGATAAGTGATATTCCCAGATATATCTTGAAGTGCTAACTTATTTGGTAACCTTTTGGCTGTCTCATCAAGCCATGATAATACAGAATTTTTCATAATCATTTTCCTCACTTATATTATATTTGGTCGATCTTGATCTGCGTCTGCTTTGGTAAACAATGAATTATATTCCCTTGAGTCAACCCATATGTCAATGTTCTCTTGTACAAACGGTTCAAAATAATTTGGAATTATATTCCCATCTTCCTCGTTTACTTCTACAAATCCTGCTTCATACACATCTTCTTCATTAATACCAGCGCAATAAAAATCAATATACTCTGCCCCATCTGTTTCACTAAGTAAATTTTTTAAAAATGCTCCTATTCCCGAAATAAGAGTGCGCTCACCTATATAGTCCACAAATCTAATAGCTATTCTGTCTTCATATATTTGTTTTCTAAAAATTATAAGTGCATCTACGTTTCCATCCCTTTCAATGCCATATACATCATAATCATATATTGGATGGGTAAAAAATCTATGATTTATGTACCAGTAATCTTTATATGGAGTTGTATGCACGTATTTTCTACAATCAAATTTTTTCACTACCTCGTTAATATCATGAAACCTAATAACATTGTATTCCTTTGAACCTTTTTTTCTTTTAGGGATTTGTTTTACTTTAGCTATCTTAAAATCGTTAAAATCAGCTAGCATGTAATAATGATGCATTTTGCATGTGTAACGTTTTAAAAGTACTTTTAACACAGGGATGGCTGTTTTCGGATTATCTCCGACATCCAAATCACATCTGCATCCAGTCAATTCTTGTCTACGCTTAATTAATTCTGCACCGAGCATCCCCATATTGCCATCAAGAACCTTCCATATACTTCCCCATACATCCATATATTCTTTATCATGAGAAGCTTTCAGAAATCCATTTAAACACTCAATAGTTCTTTTATTTTTATCAATTGCCAATATAAAATTAACCGTTCCATCATCCTCAAGAAATTCATATTCAAAAAATTCTCTATTAATTGCCATAATATGTCCTTTTTTCCAATGGCTATCAATAAATTCCATAATCTTCTCTATATCATTAATATTTGCAACCCTGAATTCATACTGTTCATCATAACTATTCAACATGCGTCAATCCTCTCATATGTCATAAAGTTTGTAGTTTTCGCTTTTTGGTGGAAAATCATTGCAATCAAGTCTTGGCAACTCTAAGGCTGCATCCATACATATGTCCGCAATTTTTACTTCTGTTGTAAAACCAACACAAGCCCCTTTCATCTTAATATAATCAAGCACATCTTGATTATAACTGCCATACGGATAATTCATTACCCAATGCTTTCTATCAATAAACTCATCTAACGTATCGAGTGCCTTATCCAAATCCTTTTTCATCTGCTCTTTTGGAAGTTTTCCCAGCCAATAGTGATCATATCCATGCAAGCCTATGAACATGCCATGTCTTTTCATTGTTCTAATTTGCTCCTCCGTCATATATAGCTCATAGGCTAACTGTTCCTCTGATACACCAACATACTTCTCAAAAAGATTACTTGAAATTGTATTTCTTAACCTTTCTGGCAGAACCGTCTGTAGCATCCTCTTAACAAATATTGTTTCTTTTATATCAAATCTGCTTTCCACAGCATATTCATTAAATAAGTCATCAGTTGGTGCATAGTCAAATTCTATACCTCTGTAATAATCCATTTCCTTTTTTACATCTTCAACAAGCTTACATATATCAGCACTTGCCAAAATATAATGAATCTTATTCACATCCAACAGCTGATGAGTTGTAAATGTCTTTCCTGGAATGAAGAAAGATCCCTGTATGCCAAATTCTTCTAAAATAGGAAATGCAAATGTATAATTATCAATATATCCATCATCAAAAGTAAGTAAAAGTGCCTTTTCTGATAGTTCTGATTTTCCTTCAACAGCATCTATTACCTGCTCCATTGTTACAATGTTAAAGTTATTTTTCATATATTCTATTTGTTGTCTAAATAAATTTGTATCAAGCCCTTTTATTTGAGGATATCTGCTATGTACTATATCCCTTGTGTAATGATACATGGAAATATATAATTTACTCATATGTTTAACTCACTTTCAAAATATTTGCTTACTATCTGTTAACTGTTTTTATTCTCCTTCTATAGAATTAATATGCTAAGAATTTCCCCTATTATAAATATAAAATTGAATGGATTGACCTCACAGCATTTATATCTTTTTCGCTGGTACTCCGGCTGCCTTACAATGATCATCGACATCTCTCACGACTACCGATCCTGCACCAATCACAGTATTCGTTCCAATCGTAATACCCTGTATCACATTTGCACCCATACCAATTTCTGTATTGTCGCCGACTATCACATTTCCTGCTAATGTGACATCCGGACTTAATGTTACATAATTGCCTAACTTTCCGTCATGGCATACTTTGCTTCCGGTATTCATAAAAACAAAACTCCCCAGTGTTACATTGGTTGAGATTCTTGCATCCATACTGATAATGCAGCCTTTCCCCATCTGCACATCATCACAAATTCTTGTATCACCAAGTATTATGTTCGGGAAAATAATATTTTTATTATTTTTCAATTTCTCTACAATTTTTTTTCGAAGCTTTGGCTCTCCAACACAAACTGCCACGTTTGTTAATTCTGTTCTTGCCAGTAAATAATCATCATTTCCAATATACTTTATGATTTGATTTCCCACTGTAACTCTGCTGTGTTCTTCCGGCGGCATTCTATCTACATATCCTAATATATTCCAATTTTCTGCTGATTTATTCCGTTCCTGTATCTGCCACACAATTTCCCTCATACAGCCACCGGAACCAACTAAAATAATATCCTGCATTTTTCCATCCCTTATGACATTAGTACATCCTTAATCTGTTCCACAACATAAACAATATCATCTTCCGTGATCTGTGTGCTGCTTGGGAAATTCAAGATGCATTTACTATAATAAGGTGCTTTCTCCATCTCATAGGCTAAAGCATTCTGATATGGCAGCTGTTCATGGATCAGTCCCCAGATTGCCCGTGTCTGTACACCTCTTTCCTGCAGCTTTGTGATGATATCTCTTAAAGAACCATTCACTCTTTCCATTGGAATCTCAAGCGAATAAAACCACTGATTTGAGTATGTTCCTTCTCGAAAGCCAAGTAATTTTCCGAATTCAAATCCATCGAATAGTTTTTGATACAGCTCATAATTACTGTGTTTTCTCTTTATAAACTCCGGCAATTCTTCCATCTGCGCCACACCAAGTGCTGCCTGTAAATTTGTCATACGATAATTATATCCAACTTCATTATGAATATAATAATGTGGATCATCCTTTGCCTGTGTAGAAATATACTGCATATGTGCAACCGTTTTTGCATCTTTTGCTGTAACAGCACCGCCACCGCCGGTTGTAATAATCTTATTCCCATTAAATGAGTATGCTCCAAAATCTCCGATCGTTCCCGCATACTTTCCGGCAAAACGTCCCTCCGTGTAATGTGAACCCAGCGCCTCTGTGGCATCTTCTATCACCTTTAAATAATATTCTTCCGCTATATCCATAATGCTTTCCATATCTGCCAGATTTCCAAACACATGCACTACAATAACCGCTTTTATTTTCTTGCCAGAAGCCGTGTGAATTAATTGTTTTTGTTCTACATGGCACTCTTTTTCGCAAAACTTCCGCAGTTTGACCGGATCCATGCATAAGCTGTCATCACAATCCATAAATACAGGCTCTGCAAACTGATAATGTACCGGATTCACTGCTGCAATAAACGTCAATGTCGGCACGATCACCATATCTCCCGGCTGTACATTACATTCCAACAACGACAAATGTAATGCAGATGTGCCACTCTGGCAGGCAGCCACTTTCTCTACATGAAGAAATCCTGCCATCTGTTCTTCTAATTTTGTAATATAGGCTCCGCCTGTAGATACCCATCCCTGATCTATTGCATCATCTACGTATTTTCTCTCATTTCCTTCAAAATTCGGAATTGACAATGGGATAAATCGACTCACTTTCTTCTTCCTTCTTTCCTTTGTTAAAACAATAAATCTGTCAATCTTGCACACAGATCCAGTTTACATCATGTATGCTTCTATACATTATAAATATCTGTTTTATATGCATCCATATTCTGTCTGATCCATGCGATCGTCTCTGCAATCCCCTGTTCAAAGGTGTATTGCTGCTTCCAGTCTGTCAGTTCTTTTATCTTCGCATTCGCTCCAAGCAGACGATTTACTTCACTCTTTTCCGGACGTAGCCGCTGCTCATCACATACAATTTTTGCATCCGGGTTAATCTGTGCAATAATTTCTTTCGCCAGATCTCCAATGGAAATCTCACGCTGTGTCGCTATATTAATCTCCTGTCCGATGGTTTTATCAGACTCTGCAATTGCAATAAATCCTGCTGCTGTATCTTTCACATAATTAAAATCTCTCGTTGGTGTCAAAGAACCAAGTTTGATCTCTTCTTTACCAGCCAAAAGCTGTGTAATGATCGTCGGGATGACCGCTCTTGCCGATTGTCTTGGTCCAAATGTATTAAACGGCCGGACAATTGCAACCGGAAGATTAAAGCTGCGGTAAAAGCTCTCTGCCAGACGATCTGCCCCAATTTTTGTTGCAGAATACGGCGACTGCCCCTGAAACGGATGCTTCTCATCAATCGGAACATACTGTGCTGTTCCGTATACTTCCGATGTAGATGTCACCATAATCTTCTCTGTTCCCAAATCCCTTGCCGCCTGCAAAACATTCAATGTACCCTTGATATTTGTATCAACATAGGAATCCGGTGAATGATAACTAAATGGAATGGCGATCAATGCCGCCAGATGAAAAACCTGATCTACACCTTTCATTGCCTCTCTCACTCCATTCGGATCTCTGACATCTCCACTAAACACCTCGATCTGATCCAATTTTTCCTTTGGTAATGTATCTAACCATCCCCATGTATTAAAAGAATTATAATAGGTAAAGGCTTTTACATCATAACCTTTTTCTAATAAGCTTTCTGTCAGATGGCTTCCAATAAATCCATCTGCTCCTGTTACAAGTACTTTCTTCATTCTATATTCCTCGTTCTTTCATCTAATTATTTATAATACTATTATCAATTTCAATTTATTATGTAAACCTATTATTTCTTGTAATTTACTCTGCCTACTCTGACTTCAAATCCAATTTTTTCTCCATACGGTGCATCTCTTCAAACTCACCCATATCCAGAAATGAATCCTCACTAATCGGATACATGCCAACCTTGCGATTTTCTTTCAATAATTTATCCGTAAGATCCGTCATATGATAAAATGTGTTCTCCGGAATTTCTTTTTTCAATTCAGGATTCAATATGTACATACCTGTATTGACAAAATATGATAATTTTGGTTTTTCCTCCATAGACTGCACTGCACCATTTTCGCTGGAATGGATAACACCATAGGGTACTACAATATTCTTTAGTGCAGAAACGATTGTCAGTTCATTGCCGCTTTCCCTGTGATACCGGTAGATATCTTCGTAATCCGCGTGGATCAGTATATCACAATTCGTCACGATAAAAGGCTGTTCAAATTCTTCCTCTATCAGCCGCAGGCTTCCTGCTGTTCCTAATGGCTGATTTTCTTCTACATACTTTATTTCATAATCTTTTGCCGTATCAGTGAAATAAGATTTGATCATATTCTTGCGGTAATTGACAGTCGCATAAAAATCCGTCACGCCAACATCCCTGAATTTATCAATAATCCGTTCCATAATCGGAATATCCCCAATCGGGATCAGCGGTTTGGGCAAAATCTTGGTATAAGGATATAACCTGGTTCCTTTTCCTCCTGCCATAATGACTACCGGCACTTTATCTAAAGAGAGACTTCCTTCCCTCACGTCGGTTTTCTGTTCCTGTTCAAAAAGAATGTCAATCACGATTCCCTTTGAATTGAGCACAGGCAATGCAGTGATCGAATATCGTCTCATCACATCCTGCGCAGACGCCACTTCCCTTCGATACACGGACTTAGGATTGCGGTTCATAAGGCGGCTTATCTGTTCCTGCAGATTTCCTGTCTTGATCAGCCAGCGGCGGATATCTCCATCGGTAATCGCCCCTATTAATTTTCTATCTATATTGGTAATAAAAAGAATCCCCTTCGCATTCGCATCTATCTTCTGCATTGCTTCTACGATTGTCTGCTCCGGGGAAATCAGAAATGTTATCAACTGTTCTGTTTTCATAGACGAACCTCCATGTTCTTTTCCTATCGCTCCATGATAGATTACAGTCTATATATCGGATGATCGACTGCAAAAATTAATCTTTATTGTCTTTCATTAACGTCTCGACAAATAAGAAATCAAGTTCATTGTCAATATCAACAGAATGTCTCTGATCCATAATATAGGCATAAGATTTTTCGTTATAAAAATTCTGCTTATTCATCAGCAACTCTGTTTTCTGAATATAGATTGCTCCATTCAATCGATAATAAGTATCCGACAATTGTCTGGCTCCAACTTTATTGCTGTCAATAAAATTATACATTGAGCCATTTTCGCCTAATTTATTACATATCTGAATGGAATGTTCCAATTCACAAATACTAATGACTGCATCCGCAGATTTCTGTTCAAATATTTCATATGCTTCCCTGATATTCCGGGCGTTTCTCATCGGAGATGTTGGCTGTAACAGAGTTACCAGTTCAAATTCTTTTCCTTTTTTCCGGTACTCCTGCACCACATAACGTAACGCATCCCAGGTACTGCTCTTGTCCCCAGCCAGTTCGACATCCCTCAGAAAGGGAACATCCGCCCCGAACTTTCTTCCTATTTCAGCATATTTCTCACTGTCTGTCGACACATGCACACAATCAAATATCCCTGATTCTAATGCAGCCTCAATTGTATATGCCATTAGTGGTTTTCCATTTAATTCTTTAATATTTTTGTCTTTCAATCCCTTTGAGCCACTTCGAGCCGGAATAATCGCTATATTTCTCATTTTATATCATAAAATCCTTTTTTCAATTTAATTTTATCATTCAACAAATAATCCTTTATAACACTTATAATATTTGCTGCTGTATTTTCCTTTTCATATGGATTTCTACAGTTTCTGGCTTTATTTTCAAACTCCTCTGTCAGTGCAGTTTCCATAGCCTGCTGAATTTCCTGCTGTGTATATCCACAATTAATCACACTGTCTGCACATATTCTTCCTTTTTGCCGGTCTCCTATATTAATAATCGGTTTGCCAAAGGAAGGTGCCTCAATAATTCCACTTGAAGAATTACCTATAACTATTCTGCAATACTTTAATGCACTTAAATATCTTTTCTGTCCCAATGACATAAACGCGCAGGCTCTTTCACTATTTTGAGCTGCATATTTATCTATCAACTCATTGACAATTCTGCCATTTGTATCCGCATTTGCTTTTGTAAATATCATTCTTATCTTAGGATTTCTGTCCAATACCTTTAAGAGATTTAAGAACTGTTCCTCAACCGTATTATTTTCCAATGTTACCGGGTGATAAGTCACAACTACTGTATTTTCATCAATTTCAAAATGAATTGATTTCTCCAGTTCTTCTTTTGTCATCAAGTTAATTTTTTTTATATTTTCTACTCCAAGTGCTCCCACATAGAATACTCTTTCCGGATTTTCGCCTAATTGGATCACTCTGCTCCGATATTGTTCTGTACTTGTAAAATGCAAATAACTCATTTTTGTAATGGAATGACGTATTCCTTCATCAATGGCTCCCTCTGTCAACTCTCCTCCATGAAGATGTGCAATCGGTATTCTCATGACCATTGCACTGATTGCCGCTGACAGTGCCTCATATCTGTCTCCAAGCAAAATCAGCATATCCAAATCTGCTCTTTGAAATTCATCTGCAAATCCAATTACACCCAAACCAATCGATTTACTAATTCCTGCCGGGCTATCGGAACTTAACAGCATCTCTACTTTTGCATTTATTTCAAAACCGTCTTCCTCGATTTCCTTATAAGTCATTCCAAACTCTGGTGACAGATGCATCCCTGACACAATCAAGTATAATTCCAAATCATTATCTTTATTAATCTCCTGCATCAAAGACTTTAACAATCCATATTCTGCTCTTGTTCCTGTCATTATCCCAATTCGTTTCATATGGTTCTCCTTACTTCTTTTACTATGCTTTCAGTATAAAATAGAAAATGCTATTCTTTCTCCTCTCCTAAATACATGAATGGCAAAAATAAATTTTTTAAAGATTCAGATTTTGACCAGTCTATTTTAGAAATAAAAGTTCCAAAAGATCTCATTGCATCTTTCGGATTTCGAACACTAAAAAAAGTTCCAACTGCAGCCTTATTAGCCTTATTAATTTGATTTAATTCAGGCACTAACCTTGCTTTTAATGAATCAACAAACTGAATTACTTCGTCTACCAACTCTTTTTCTTCCGGAATATCTTTCAATGCATCTATTATTACATTTTCTAATGCTCCCTTTTTATCCGCCGGAACAATTAAAAGATATGTATTTACCCACTTTTGTTGTCCAAACGAATCTTTAACAACGTTACTAATCCACTCTCCTGCTCTGTATGATACGTTCTCAAACAAACTGTTTATCATTCTTCCAATTTTGGGAATTGAATCCTCATCCCGGTCTGTCACAACCATTATTGAGGATATCTCATGTTCAATTATCATACTATTGATGCGGTGCCTTTCTACAAAATGTGCAAATCTTCCATTTCCTCCCACACCGCACAAAACAAGTTGCTTTCCTTCTTTTGAAAGACTTTCTATGTGATCATGTTCATCCAGTGAATGTATTCCAAAATTATTATTCTTTTCATGTTTCCAGCCATACACATTTTGTAAATAATAGCTAATCAACTGTACATCTGACACACCTTCAACAAGCATTAATTCCGTCATCATAAGCGCACCTCAAATTCAAATGCCTTGCGGTTTTCATACACATACTTACCCGTAACATTTCGAGCAGCTACATTACTTCCCTTTCCATCGTTTGAGTCGATTTTCTTTAATGTAATAACTTTAATCGGATCCTTACTGTTGGTATCATTTTCATATTTACCATACTCCAGTATTGCATCAATTGCTTCCATACTGTGTGTCGCAATAAATAATTGTACATTCAGTTTTTTAGCCAGCTCAAATACTACCGGAAATAATTTATCATAATATTTCTTGTGCAAACCTGTCTCAATTTCGTCAATCAACAAAATTGAATCTGTTGCATCGAATAGTTTATTCAAAATATATAATATTTTCTTAATTCCGTCGCCATAAACGGAGAACGGCATGTTTACTCCATTTTCTGTTATAATGGATTCCACAAAGGATTCATCATCCGCCTTGGTATAACAAATATCCACTATAGATTCATCAAACTTCTTCAGAATGCTGATAGCTAATTTCTTATATTCCGGATTGTCTACGATATTCTGCAATAAGTCATATCTCAAATGACCAAATGAAGATATATATTGAACTTCCCTCTTAGTTACAGGACCTACCATTGTATTGTCTAAAGACGTGAAACGAACATTTTTCTCTATTGTTTTTTTACCATTTTGACTAATAATACTACCTGTAAACAGTTTGACCGTTTCGGGGATAAAAGTTGTTGATTTTCTATAATACGTTTTTTGACGTGAAGACATTGTTGAAATTTGAAGTGCTTCTTCTCCAGAAATGGTTTTCTCACATCCAGTCATTTCAAATTCAATCGGACCGTAATTACTTTCTGCATAAATATCTAGATCTAACAAATCCTCATTTTGCTCCACATTGAACATTTTAATGAAAGAAGTATAAAAACTATTATCATGAATATTAAGCACTGTTCTCTGCCTTATTATATTTTTAACAGAGCTGAGTTGAGCTTTCGCAAACAATAACTGAATTGCTTCCAAAAATGTTGTTTTTCCACTATTATTATCACCTACAATAAGATTGATATTTGAAAAATCAGAAACTGTTAATTGCTTAATTCCCCTGAATTGATTAATCTCAATGGACGTTATACTTGCCATTTTTAATCCTCTCCTTCCATGCTTTCAAAACTTATTACAAGTCTTGTATGTGTAGCATTCGCAATCTTTTGTAGTGTTTCTATCCTTGGAACAACCTTTCCGTTTTGTATTTTACTAATATTGGATTGTGACATATTTGTTATCCGACATAAATCCTCCTGTGTGAAATCATTTTCATCCAATACTCTTTGAATTTCCTCTGATATTCCATTTAAAACTTCTCGAAAAGCATCCTTTTCATATGCAGCATTTGTTTCTTTGGATTCTGTAACAGGTTTTTTTAAATTATTTATCTGATCAAATATAGATTTCATATCTTCGTTATTCATAACAACACCCTCCAGACTTGTTATGAATGACATATTTCAGCAGATTTATTCATCATTATGTCATTCATGACATATTTACTTTATTTTGGCCTCTATATTGTTATTAATAACATATTTTATAATTTCATGCAACAAAATTGTCATACTCATAGCGAGATATAATGCAACATTTACGCTTTTTCCTGAGTTTATCATATAAGTTCATCTTCCAGATAATCCCTCTCTGCCCTTGTACCAATCAGTTCTTTCCACCTCATCGGACTTATCCCATTTCCCGGTCTTTTAACCGTAAGATTTGCCTCCGTAAAAATATCTCCCTTAGAAATCTCACATTTGGCAACAATGCTCTTCCTCGCTGCCACAACATTATGCTGTTCCGAAGCAGTTCTTTTTTTATTACCATCCCCCAGACTTTTTTCAATATGTCGGATAGAGCATATCATCTGAGTTAATTCCAATGGTTCAAGGCTTGCTTTGTGATCAGGTCCTTCCATATTCTTATCTAACGTAAAATGCTTTTCAATAATTTCAGCACCTAATGCCACGGCTGCGATCGGCACTTCAATCCCGACCGTATGATCCGAATATCCCACCTGCTTTTTAAAGGCTGTTCGCATCTGCTTCATTGCCAGCAGATTTACATCCTCATATGGTGTCGGGTATTCTGTATTACAATGGAGCAGCGAAATATTCCCTGCTCCATTCTCTTCCAATACTTTCATTGCATCCGCTATCTCATCCATCTCACACATCCCAGTAGAGAGTACGATATCCCTGCCGGTCTGCGCAATCTGAACCAAATACGGATAATTTGTGATCTCACCGGAAGGTATCTTCCAGAAATCCATGTCCAGACGATCAAGAAACCGGATACTGTCCTCGTCAAACGGTGTGGACAGAAAACCGATTCCAATCTGCTCACAATACTTTTTCAATTCCACAAAATCATCATATGACAATGCCAGTTTTTCCAACATCTGTAGCTGAGATTCCTGACTGCCTGTCGTTTTCTTCTGATAATCTGCTTTCTGCGCATATTTAGAAACCAGCTTTTCCGGTTTGAATGTCTGAAATTTGATATAGTCTGCACCCGCTTTGGCTGCTTCCTCAATCATTTGCTTTGCTAGTTTAACACTGCCATTGTGGTTCACGCCTGCTTCAGCGATTATTATTGTGGTCATTCGATATCTCCTCGGTTTATAACATATATAATATCTTCTAATAGCACCAGCGTTTTATAGGGTTAACAAGGTTTCCTCTGTGAGTGGCATAAATAAATCTATACATTGTTCTACCATTTTTGTATAGGCTATTCCTTGCTTAGCAATCTGTAGTCCTTCAGCAGCCACAGTATCCTCTTCATAAAACTGTTCGCTTTCAATAATATAATTTGCGACTGTTAATGTACACGATATTGTATCATATAATTCATGATTTTCAATTTCTTGTGTTAGATTTTTTATATTTTTCAATGCTTTTAAATATGCATTCTTATCAATTATACTTTTACCACAGATTGTTTTCAGTTTTTGGTATTCCTTATTTAATTTTATTACTTTCTTTTTCAGTTTTCTGTACATTTCAGGAAATGTTTTAAGATATTCCAACGCTTTATGCTGTTGCTCTGCGTTAAAAATAGGCTTCAATTTTTCAAAGCACGCATCAATATCAACTTCTTTTATGCACTCTCTCATAATCGCATCGTGCAAAGTCATAATCTCCGTGTTATCGATTTTTGCTCCACCCTCTGTAGCATTAATAACATGAATACCTTCACATCCTTTGATATAGTAATTAAACCAGTCTAAATATAACTTGAAGTCTCCTCTCGTCGGAACTTCCTCCTCATAGTTTCCTGGAACTTTTATGCAACGACTTGTATCAATTTCATCCATGATACTTTTAAAAGTACCGTCTGCATGTGTTTTATTACCTGTTAATGCCAAATCCTGGCCCACCAAAATTATTCTGGAGAATCCAAGCTTATATACCAGCGAAAATGCACTACACGCAACAGATCCTCCACATGCAACCGTGCTGAACGGAACTCCATTCATCATCATCATACTCCAGATGAACCGCTGTCCCTCAAACCAGAAAATTTTCTTTCCAGTATGATTTTCCAAAATTTCTTTCGTGGAAGTAATACTTGGCATCAACGGAATTCTTTTTGCCTCATCAAAATCCAATAATTCTTTTGGTTTTAATCCATCCACTATCACATACATATCTGGAATAATTCCTGCATTTACCAATGGTCTGACTGCCGTGTCCACTGCAACGATGAAAGCTTTATTCTTTGCTCCCTTCAATTCCATGATATTTTTATTCAATGACGGTCCAGCCGATACAATGATTGCAGGAATATCCGTTGGAATAATGTCGCACAGCTGTGTCGTAATGGATCCTTCACAAAGATATTTTATGTTATGAAACAAATTATCCATTTCGACAGCAGAATATCTGATTCCTGTATTTCTGCCGACTATCACATCTTCGACCGTTTTTCCTAAAAGTTTCATAAAATCTATAACCTGTGCTGAAAAGAGAGCTGCACAGCTCCGATTTTCATAATGCTTTATAAATTCTATATTCGCAAGAGTTACCAGTTTTTCTAGGATTGCTTTTTTTTCCTCGCCATTAAGTCCATCCACTATCAGTGCAGGTATTCTGTCCTCAAACAAAAATGACAAATCAATATTCTCTATCACCTTAAAAAAAACATTTAAAGATGGTTCATATATTACAAGCTGTATAGAAGGAACTATTTTTATTACAAGCTGTTTTAAAAATGCAATATCGCCCAAACCCGTAACAAATACAACCGCATGTCTATCTATCTTCCCCCATTTTTCAATTTCGATCCTCGCTTTGTCAGCTGGTTCTCTCTTCCCACTAAAATATAATTGCCTATCTTCTTTTTTTACTTTAATGATTTTGTTGCCATCTGCTGCTTGTTCAAAATACACTTCTGTTTCTTTCTCAATACTGTTTCTACAATTTTCTATAATTTCACTAATTCCCGGAAAGCTTTTTTCAAATAACTGCATATTTGATTTATATATATTCCTATTCATTCACGCTTTCCTCCTTTAGCCTTGACACTTCATCTTCATCCATGAATATTTCCAGAAAAGGCAATAACCCATATTCCATTGCATCTTCCAATAAAACCACGTCTTTATTTTTCAATCCTTGTGAAAGATCCCTAATTATGTTAATGAATAACAACTGAAGTTTTTCATAATCTGTTTTATCAATTTCAAATACATTCTCTCTTAAAAACCTGTCATAAAATTCATTTAACAAAGGTAATAATTCTTTTGTTTCCTCTTCTACTTTTTTAGTTCCATACACCGAGAATCCAATACACGATTTTAATACTTTTGTATATATTTGTTTTATACTCATGTTACCACCCTAATTATGAAAAAAGAGTTGACATCACTGCCAACTCTTTTTCTATTTTTGATATTACTGGAGAAGTGATAATACTCCCTGAGTAGACTGATTAGCCTGTGCAAGCATAGACTGTCCTGCCTGTGCAAGAATATTATTCTTGCTGTAGTTAACCATTTCTTCTGCCATATCTGTATCACGGATACGAGACTCTGCGGAAGATGTGTTCTCTGATACATTGTCAAGGTTTGCAACTGTATGCTCTAATCTGTTCTGTAATGCACCTAATGCAGAACGCTGTGTAGATACTTTATTAATAGCATCCTGAACTTTTGTGATTGTCTCATTTGCAGCTTTATAATCATCTACGCGAGCGCCATAACGAATCTCACCATTATTATCTTTTGTTGCTTCTGTAGCTGATGTCTGAACATATTTCTGGAAATCTTCTGTAATAGCTTTACTAGCAAGTTTTTGCTGGTTACTTACATAAGCTTTACGTGCTCCCTCTGCAGACTTGAATTTTAATTCCTTACCATCAACTGTTGCTTTGTAATAAATAGAGCCTGTTGTATTATCATACTGTGCGATAAATGCTGTACCTTTAACTTTGTCAGAGATAGATTTTTTAAACTGTGAAATTGCAGCAGTTTTATTTTTTGAAGCAGCGCTTTTTGCATTGTACTTATATGACATTCCCTGATATTTCACAGCGGTAGGTGTTGTTCCACCCTGTTTTACCTGCTCTTTTCCAAGACCAAGAGCATCTGCATTCATGGAATCAATACTAATTTCAATGTTCTGATTAGAATTTGCACCAACCTGAAGTTTTTTATCTTTGAAGTTACCATCTAACAGATTCTGTTTGTTGAACTGGGTTGTCTGAGAGATTCTGTCTAACTCATCTGTTAATGCCTCTAACTCCTGATTGATTGCATCACGGTCGATAGACTGGTTTGTATCATTAGCACCCTGAACTGCTAACTCATTCATTCTCTGTAAGATAGAGTGAGCTTCATTTAAAGCACCTTCTGCTGTCTGAATCAAAGAAATACCATCCTGTGCATTATCAGATGCTTTGTCAAGACCACGGATCTGGCTTCTCATTTTCTCTGAAATCTTTAAACCTGCTGCATCATCACCTGCACGGTTGATTCTGTAACCAGAAGATAATTTCTCTGAAGATTTTGCCTGAGCTCCTGTTGTGATTCCTAACTGACGATTAGCGTTCATCGCTGTAAGATTGTGCTGTACTACCATTGCCATAATATTTTTCCTCCTTGAATTGGGCTTCAGCTTCCATGCTGAAGTAGATTTGTTTTATTTGTGAACGTTCCTACTCTGACCGTACGCTTCATTTCGGATTTCACGAAGTAGCATTCTTTGCTTACTTGCATTGTATATCGGCATAAGTGAAAGATACTTAACCCTTTTTTATTAATTTATTTTTGGAAAAATATTTAAAATTATTTACCATGTTATTTCCTTTAATTCCGGCAATCCGTTTTCATATCCAATTTTTATATATGTCTCTCCGTTTCCCACTTTTGCTTCTTTCGGAAACTGAATATCCAACTTGGGCTGTCCCAATACTTTATCCAAAGATGGTATCACTATTTCAAAGAATTTAAAGAAATCCAGTCCTAGTCCATGATCGGCATTTTTACATAAAACGCCATCCACCTCATCCGGATGTATAATAAGCAATTGAGCATTATCTAATTGTGAAATGAACTTGTCCTTTTCATTTACATCGACCATCCAGTCGTCTGTTCCCTGCAGAGCTATTATTTTGCATTTATTTTTTATATTTTGATATAAAAACGAAAGATTATACAAATTATCATTGTAACGATATTTTTCTTCTTTCATTATTAAATACTCATATATTGTTGTCCACGTTATCTTATCTGTCTTAATAGTCAAATTTCGATAATGTGTCAGATAGTATGGTACTATATAGGATGAGACATCCAGTAAGCCAGTGTATAGTGTTGGGCAGATAACATTTGCCAAATGAGCCAGATATGATCCATGTGAGGTTCCAAATAACACGATTCTATTAGTATTAAATACATACCCCTTATTAATTATTTCATAGATAGCACATATTGTTGTACTCACTATATCAAGAGCCTGCATAAGCCCCATATCATTAAATTCATCTTCTGATTCAAATCCATTCATCCTATAATAAATTTCTGCGTTAACAATATTCTTCATGTCTGCAATAAGTCGCATCTCTTCCGGCTCATTTGAATCCATAAATCTATTTCCAAAATAATCACATTGCACTGTAATGAAATTATACTGTTCTGCAAATACTTCTCTCATTTTTCTAAATACATGTGAATCAATATTTCCACCATAACCGGGTATTAAAACAAGCATACCTGTGTTTTCGTTCACGCAATCTGGAAATACCATTTCAGTACGTATTTCCCTCGTTCTATAATTTTCTTCTGGTTGTTCTATGTATATATTGTTGTGAGCTTTAAAAATGTGTGTTTCTAATACTGCCATATGCATTCTCCTTTATAGGTTTATCATTCTGTAAGATCATCTAATTTTTTAAAACTATTCTGAATTTCGGCATAATCTTCCCACGGAATATTTTTCAATATATTTTGCCTTTCCACAAATTGTTCTGCCGCAGTCCGCACCGAAAAATATACATCAAATTTTGCCTTTGTTATGTATCTCCGTTTATTCAAATACTTTTTCTGGTTATCCACATTATCCACAAACTGATTGCAATCTGATATGATCTTCGCATCATAAGGATTTGCTTTTCCAATAGCATCTAATAAAAATGTTTCCATCGCTCCGGTGTCTTCGAATGGTATCACCAATAGCAATAATTTTGCATTACAGTTGTCACCTTGTCCATTTTCATAATGAAAATCAATCCATTTATCATTCGATATATCATCTTTCCATTCGATTTGCTGTTTTCCTAGCTCTGTTGCTATTATGGTTTCAAATTCCGATTCAGTTTCTACTTCATCCCGATCTGTAATAATCACAATTCTGTCATATGCTTCATCTTCCGCTGACAAACTATTACTGTCTAATATAAATTGCAATCCTCCCGGTATGCGGCTACAGCCTCCGCAGCCAATAATATTAAGTTCAGAGTGGTCTTTTTTCAAAACACATTTTCTTGCTTTATAGTCGTTAATCAGCACACTTTCATTCTTTTTATACTCCCAACCATATACTTTTCGCATGTAATATTGAAGCAAAACAAAATCTGTCGAACCCTCGCATAAAATCACACTTCTCATTTATCTAAGCTCCAATCCCATATTATCCTGTGCCTCAATTGCCTTCCTGCCGTTCATTCTGCGAACTGCAGTCATGTTCTCTTTTTTATAAAGTGTATATAATGCCATATCATCCAAGCACTTTTCCGAACATTTCAATAATTTGTCGATTGCTTCTTTGCTATGTGATGTTACAAATACCTGTACATTCAATTTTTTGCATGTCTCCAAAATCCACTGGAATGTATTTTTCATTGCAGAAGTATGGATTGCAGTTTCGAATTCGTCAATCAGTAAAACTCCATCCTCTGCAGCGATCACTGCACTCATTAATAAAACTGCTTTTTTCATTCCATCGCCGTAAACATTCAGCGGAAGTGCTTTTTTATGAGATTTTGAAAGGATCTTGTATACGCCCCTGCCGGTTACATTTACATTGTCATAGTTAATACTTATAATATCCTCATCATAATCTTTTAAAACAGACAGCATCTGTTCATACAACTCTGGTTTCTCTAATACTGCATTTAAATATAGTAATCCCTCTGCATGACGAATCGGTGAAATGTACACTACCTTTTTTTCTTTTTTATTACTGCCCATGTCATTTGGTCGTATAAATCTCACTTGACCATCGTAGATTGCTGTCTTTAATAATTTCTGACCATTATCCCACAGTTCCAATTTCATTTTAGAGATATTTCGAATCCTCTCCGATTCACCATCTTCTTTCCAATATGACAGCCCCTGAATTTTATTCAGATATGATTCTGGCACTTCTTCCTCCCTAAACTGTGCCAGCATCTCAATTCTATGTTTTACTCCATCAGTTGTTATTTTATATGCTATTTTCTTTTCATCCTCATTAATATCAAATAAATCATAGAAACCATCATAATATGTCAACCCACGTCGAAGATCTATACTGTCCTTCCGTAACAATTCCCGCCATACCCTGAAACTGCCCGGATTTTTCACACTCTGAAGCAATTCAAGAACACTCGTTTTTCCGCTATTGTTATCCCCTGTTATGATATTAATTGGTGCAAGATTTTCCATTTTTAAGTTTTTTATTCCTCTGTAAGTTTCAATATCCAACTCGGAAATATAAACTTCCATTCATCCATCTCCCTTCTGTCATATAATATTAAGATGCATTTCGATTATAAATTATACTCACTTGTTGATTAGATATAGTTTTTCTCATTTTTTCTCATAGTTATCTGATATGTTCCTTCAGCCACCATAGCAAAATCTCTGTCTACTACCTTAAAATTGTAACTAAAAAGACCTCACAAATCAATATCTTTCTATCTGTGCGGTCTTTTATTCTCTCTATTTTTTATTATCCAAAAAATGCGGCTCATTATACGCCTTATGCATCATGTTGTTATAGTATTCTTTGACGATCTTCTGGCTGCTGCGGATTTCCTTTGCCTGCTGCCTGATATAAGCAAACTTGGCGGTTGCCTTTTCCTTATTTCTTGCTTCCGTCGCCTGAATCTGCATATTCAATTCGGTAAGTGCCCTGATCAGTTCCTGCATCTGCCTGATCTGCTCTTTATGGATGTCTCTGTTGCTCTCAAGTTCTTCCTTTACTTTGTCATATAAACTTTCGAAGCCCGTGTCAAGCTGTTCTAATTTTTCGATCAGCGCCGCTTTCCGATTCACGTTTTTTTCAAATGTGTCCGGTTCTAAATTAGGATCATCCAGCAGAAGACTTTGTTCCTCGCTAAGTTTTAATATATCTGTCAGGACATCCTTTTTTCGCCGGAGGCTTTCGATCATGATTCCAATGTAATTATCTGTCACGATGTATTGCTTTCTCCTTCCGGTTATCTCTGGCTGGCAGCCAGTTTCATCACTTCTTTCCATGTATCGCGCATGGTTCTGAGATGTTTTAATACTTCTTCCAGGATTTCTTTATCTTTTTTCATATTTGCCTCGATCAGGCGTTCTTTCAAATAGACATATACATTATTAAAATCATCAGCTGTTGCATATTTATGATTTAATGTTGCCTGAAACTCGGAGATGATATTCTCGACTTTCCGGATGTTGTTATGTGCTTTCTCGATATTGTTTTCCTCAATCCCTGCAATTGCCATGTTACAGAATTTGATTGCTCCGTCATAGAGCATAAGTGTCAGTTCCGCAGGTGATGCGGTCATAATTTTGCTATTCGCATACGCAGCATAGCCATTATGATTAAGCATGTGAAAATACCTCCATGTGTTTTCTTTTTTCTTTATGCAGATTTAACCTGCGGCAATGCCGCAGGTTAAATGTCCTGTTATCATGATCCGAACAGACCGGATAAAGAAGATGTCTGTGAATTGAGTTTTGCCAGTGCTGTTTCCATCGCTGAGAACTTCTTGTAGTAGTAATCCTCCTGTTCAGACAGCTTATCCTCCCACTTTTTGATCGTGGTTGTATAATCGCTGTATTCCGAAGCCATCTCCTTATCATTGTATACTTTAAATATACTGCTTAAAGTGGATGTCTTCATTTTCTTATCAATAGAATCATATAGTCCTGTTGCAAGCTGCTGCATGAATCCCGCCACAGAATCCGGATCTTCTTTGATTGCTGCCAGCAGTTTGTCTTCCTTTCCGGAAGTTGCGCTGTCATCCTCATCACCATTGATATGGTATGCATACTGTTCATTCTTTGCAGAATTCATATAACCAAGTGTTGAAATTCCAAAAGAAGTAAGATAGTATGTCTTTCCATTGACTTCATATCCCTTGGACATCGCCGTTGTCATGGACGAGATCAGGCTCTCTAACGAATCATCTCTGCGGAGCAGGGAATCTTTGACTTTTGCCTCCCATTTCTCCACTTCCGTATCACTCATGGAATCCTTTTCATCATCTGTCAGCGGCTCATATCCTTTTGCCGAATCTGCATTGTATAACTTGTTCATCTCGTTAATAAGTGAGTTGTACTGGCTGAGCAGATCCTTGACCTGCTCATAGATTCCCTCACTGTCTGTAGCTACGGTTACAGAAATCTCTCCACTCGTCTTGGCAAGTGCTGTGACAGAAAGACCATTTACAGCGAACTCGTTGGTAGATGAAGTGTATTCTGCACCATTCAGTTTGATCTTCGCATCCGATGCCGCCGACCAGTTGTTATCGTCATTCACTTTTGCGCCGGTATCTGATACGGTAGATGTCATTGCCAGTCCCAATGCCAGCAACGCCTTATCGCCGTCTGCATTCTTTGATTTCAGTTCAAAACCGTTTTCTGTACCGGTCTTTGCTGAACTTACAAATAATCTGCCGTTTTTCTCATCAAAGCTGGCTTTCACACCTGCGTCTGACAGGGATTTCACAAAGTCGCTGATCTTTGTGTCACCGGTCACACTGATGCTTGTTGTCTTTCCGGTTTCTTTATTGGTAACTTCGATTGTACCGGTTCCGGTATATCCCAGTTCGCTTAAAGTGGATGCCGATGAAACGGTTTTTGTCTTATCTTCCGCACCGGATGCGTCTTTGATCGAAATCTTTCCGCCGGTCAGATAATCACTTTTGGCAACCTCTAAGACCTCCAGAGACTGTACGCCGTTGGTCGCCCCACTTGCTGCACTCACCTTCGCTTTTGTGCTGTCGGATACGCTTGCCGTACGCATATTGTAGGCAGATGACATTTTTAATTTACCAACATTGTTGTAGAAACTGTACACCTTAGAGTTTAAGGTACTCCATGCCTCCTGCTTCCATGATAATTTTGTCTGTGCTTTTTTATACTTGTTCGTCTTGTAACTATAAGAAGATACAAGCGCTGAGATAATGGACTCGGTATCTAATCCTGAGTTCAAACCTGTGATTCTGATTGGCATAATCCTGCTCCTTTCAGTTTTGTAACTTGTTTATATCGTTTTCTGTTTTCATCTGTCACTTGTCTATTGCTGCTCCTGTCTTTTGGACAGTGATCTACAGTTTCTTATCCACTAATAATCCTGCCATCTCCCAGACTTTTGCGATCATGTCCAGGGTTTTCTCCGGCGGATATTCTTTCAGGACTTTCTTCGTGTCTTTGTCAACGATCTTGATAGTGACACGGTTGGTTGCATCATGGATTCCGAAGACTGCCTCGGAATTGTGCGCCTTTTTATTGATCTCGTCAACTGCTTTCCTGATCTGGGAATTCTCGGAGATCGTCTGCTTTGCCTGACTGTCATCCCGGTTTCCGTCTTTGCCGTTTTTGTCAGTCTCTTTCGTGTCGATCTGAATGGTTTTCTTCATGAGATCGTCAGAAGCTGCTGCGTTGGATGCAGTTTCCACTTTTGCCTGACTCTCTGCTTTTACATCTGATGCGGATGAACTTCCCGCGTAGGACATTCCTGCCCCTTTCATAGCCTCTATTGCCATTGTTCTACACCTCCGTGTGCATAAGCCTGTGTTCTTCCATGGTTGCGGTCCGGATCTCTGTAAATGCCGGAACGCTTATTTTTCTAACTCATATATCGGTAGTTTTCCTGTAAAATTAATAGCTGTCATGCAATTTCCTGCGTTGTGCCGGTGCTGTTTTCTGATCAGGGTTTCATTTTAACAAAATATAGGATATAATTCAATCGCACCGGGAATTGAGTCCGCAATGCGTTTATGATTTTTACTATTATAAGAAGAAAGGATATTGTTTATTATGTTATATATCATGAGACACGGAAAAACTGACTGGAATGCAGTCCACCGCCTGCAGGGAAGCGAAGATATTCCTTTAAATGAAGAAGGTCGCCAGATGGCGAGAGACGCGCGGAAAAAGTATGGGGATCTGCGATTTGATATCTGCTATTGTTCTCCCTTACAGCGTGCGCAGGAGACTGCTGAAATTTTTCTGGAAGGGAGCGGCACACCGATCCTGACGGACGACCGTCTCCGCGAGATGGGATTTGGCATGTATGAAGGAACAGAACATGTCACACAGAAACCGGAATGTCCGGTATACACGTTGTTCCATGATCCTGTCCATTATCATGCTGTAGATGGTGCGGAAAGTCTTGAGCATTTGTATGCCCGCAGCGGCTCTTTTATCCACGATGTTTTGACGCCGGAATTTGTTTCCGGAAAAAATGTACTGATCGTTGCCCATGGAGCCTTAGACTGCAGCCTGATCTGCCAGTATGAAGAGATTCCTCTTGAACATTTCTGGGATCAGCTGCTCGGGAACTGCGAGCTTAGAAGATTAGTTTCATCAGCCAATGTGTGAAAACAGATACTGCAGAACGTCATCTGTAAATTTTATCGCATGCACACCAATGAATGTGGAGCCGTCTTCCTGCTTTTCTTCGCGGGAAACCTCCGCATACATGATCAGTGTTTCTGCCACAACGATCACCTGTTTTCCGAGAAGGCCTTCATGCCCCTCCGGCACACAGATTCCCATGCCTAACGGACTGATGTCTTTCACGTCCACGTAAATTTTTTCCTGTGTATCGCAGATTACGACAACACCATTTGTCTTGTATTCTACCCTCGATATTTCTCTTCTTTCTTCCATAAGTACCCCCTGTTTTTATCATTTCTGTCCTGACTGCCCTGTACAGGCAGAATTGTCTGTATCAGATCGTCTGCATTATTCAAAGATCTCCTGTACATCATCCAGAGTTCCGTCTCCGGTGAGAAGCAATGTCACTCCGCTCTCCGCCTGACTGATATCCGTGGTCGCCTCAACGCAGAGTTCGCCGTTCTGATTATAAAGTGCCCACTGAAAATCAGTGATCTCCACCGGCCACTCTACCGGCATGGAAACAGACTGTCCATCTGCAATCGCACTGATATTATATTGTTCGCCGCTGATCGGATCGATCACAGAAAACATCCCAATGTCGATGCCGCACTCGTTTGTGGCTGTGATGATGATGCTTTTACGTTCTGCATATTCAGAAGATTCTGTGCTTTCCACGGCTTCTACTGCCGCTTGGGCTGTCCCGGCTGCTTCCGTTGACTCTTCCGATCCGCCGACGGTTTCCGCAGGTTCTTCTGTCGTTTGCCGGCTGTCTCCGGATGTCTGCTCTGTGGCGACTGGCGCCTGATCCTGATGATCTGTTTTTCTGCAGGAAGTCAGGAGCATTATGCCAAGAAGCATGCAGATTATGAGTATTTTATTTTTTTTCATAGATTTTGTTTCCTTGTATACAAATTACGGATCATATTTTTCCTGTTTTCAGAATACTCCGTATTTTATTTTTTTGCAACGAATGTTTTAGAAAAGGCGCACCGTTTGGATGCGCCTTACTGTTAAAATTTATTTTTCATCTTTCTGAGCTGCTTCTGCTTTTTTCTTTTTATTTCTGCGGTACATTTCCTCGCCGGTTACACCAAGAAGTGCAATGATGAGTAACCACCACCAGGACATTTTCTCCTGCTGCATGTTTTCCACTGCGCCAGCCTCTGCTGCAAGTGGAGTTTCCTCATCAGCAATTGTCGTGCTCTCCTGTGCTCCGTTCGCTGCAAGAGGTGTCTCCTCGTCCACAATTGTCACATCTGTGTCAGCGTCCGCATCTGTATCTACATCAGCTGCGGCATTGGCATTTGCAGCCACTGCTGTTCTCGTTGCTGCCGCCGGTGTTGCAGCTGCTGCAAGCGCTACCGGTGTCTCTGCGATCTGAACCGGTACTGCAGCTGCTGTGGCTGTTGTAACGATTGTGGCTGCACTAGCCGGAGCTGCAGCTGTAGTTACAGTGCCTGCCGGTGTCGTCTCAGTGCCGGATGGAGTAGTTGTGCTGCCCGGTGTTGTCTCTGCGCCGGATGGAGTAGTTGTGCCGCCCGGTGTCGTCTCAGCGCCGGATGGAGTAGTTGTGCCACCCGGTGTCGTTGTGGAACCGCCTTCGCCTGGAGCTGGTGCAGGGGTGAGCTCTGCGATCTTATCAGCCAGTGTTTCTCCTGCAATACCTAATTTATCTGTCAGGTCTTTTGCCATGTCCTCTGCCTCTTTTAATTTTATCTCTGCCGCGCTGATCTGTCCCTCTAACTCTTTTACCTGATCTGCTGTGTAGTTCTGGCTTGCAAGAAGTGCTGTAAGCTTATCCTTTAAGCTGTCCGCATCTGCTTTTGCTTTATCAACTTTTTCCACCGCATTCTTTGCTACGTCAATGATCGCATCCGCTTTTGCTACTTTCTCTGCTCTTTCAGCCTCCGCTTTTAATGCTGCATCTTTGAAATCATAGAAGCTCTTTAAGCTTTCATGTCCCGGGAAACGATTATCATCTTTTCCGGTGAGCCAGATTCCTTCATTGATTTCTCCTGTTTTCTTATATTCATCATAATATTTGTTGCTTGTATAAGCTGTTTTTTCCTCTGCCTTGGCAGTCTGATTGTATTTCTGTGTTTCCACGGTCTGCGCACCAAGATCTTTGGAATTTTTCTGCTGATAAGTTCCGGTGTAGGAAACGGATAAGGTTGTGGAGCTGTTCTTCTCGTCAACAACTGCCTGATCCGTTGTCTTCTCTCCCTCTGTGAATGTGTCATCGGCATAATGGATTTTGATTGCTACGTTGGAGTTATGTTTTCCATTCCAGCCTTCATAACCGTTAATATGCAGATCTCCAGTTTTCAGGTTGTCTTTAATCTTCTTATTCTGGGAAACTGCATCTCCAAGAAGTTTTTCTGCATCTGCTTTTGCAGCATCATATGCCTGATCCTTTAACGCTTCCAGATTCGTATTGTCTGCTGCATTTACAGCATTTGTCTTGGATTCCACAGCGTTTGCTTTTGCAGTCACTGTCTGCGAATAAGCAATAACGATCGTGCCTGAAAATACGTTTTTATAAGCAGCAGAATCTGCACCCCAGTCTACCCATCTGCCGGAAGTATTTTTGTACTTATCTACAGCATTCACTTTTGCATTATCTGTATTAATACTTTCGATCTTATAATCGCCGCCAAGCAGGTTCTCTAACGCCTCTTTGTTGGTGAATTTAGCAAAAAGTTCCTTTGCTGCAATCTCGGCATTTTTCTTCTCGTATTTATCGTTATCATTATTGATTTTTTTCATTTCAACAACAATTTTCGATAAATCAATAGTTGTCGTAAATGTAGTTTTCTGGCTTACGGTCACATCTGCAGTCGCTGTTGCGCTCATGGACGTCTCGACATCTTTATCTCCGTCTTTCAATGCTGCTTTTTTATCGGCCAGATCCTTTTCTGCTGCCTCGACATTGTCATATGTCTTATCAGAAGATAATTTAGTTTCCGTGTATGTGATCTCGGAAACGTTTTGTTTTACCGTTTTGACCAGTTTGCCATTTTCATCCACTGAATAGGTGGTCTTTTTCTCACCGGAAGTTTCATATTGTTCACTGTTATAGTTATCGTTCACCTCAACGTCCTTAGAAGCTGAGTCGACCACATAGAACTGTCCACCTATATTTACGATTGTGTATACCACTCCGTTATTCTCATAAACTGCGGTATCCTGATCATTCTGAAGCTTATCTGCCGGGAAGTTCTCTGCATTGATATTGAATGCAAGGCTTCCGTCTGTGCCCTTCACATCATAGGAAACCACTTCTTCTGCCTTCTCGAAAATAACAAGATCATCGCGGGTATCGTTGAGCTTGTAGTTCAGATATACGGTTTGTGTGTCACCTGCCACATCTTTGTAAGTCACCTCACAATAGTTTTTGTTATCATTCCGATTCCAGGTCCACTTGCAGTCAACAAGTTCTCCCTTGGCAAGTTCCGGAATGTAGTAATTCTTAAGGATCACTTTGAACAGCTCATCTTCTTTTCTCCAGTTTGTGGAGGTATCCCCTGCACGTTCTTTTTCCAGAGCGATGATCTCAAGTGCTGCTTTCTGTGCATCGGTAAGCTCCGGAATTGCTGTTTTTGCTTCCTCTGCTGCCTCCTGAAGAGCCTTCGCTTTCTCCTGAACTGCTGCAAGATTTGCTGCGGCTGCCGCTGCCTCGGTACTTGCTTCGGCAACTGCTGTATCATAAGCTGCCTGTGCCGCCTTAAGCTCGTCTAACGCTGTATTGTATTCGGCTACTTTGCTGTCATAAGCTGCTTTGGCAGTCTCATACGCTTTCTGTGCATCGCCTACAATACTAGCTGCCTGATTGTAAGCATTCTTCGCCTCCTCAATGTCTGTTGCAGAATCAATTCCGGCTTGTGCTTTATCAAATGCGTCTTGTGCTTCCTGCTGCTCTTTCTTTGCATCATCCGCAATTGTATTTGCCTCATCTGCTTTTTTATCTGCCTTATCAAGAGCTGCGTCGGTATCTGCTGCGGCATCTGACGCATCTTTTATGCGATCCATTGTTTTGTCAACTATTTCTTCTGCCACATTCACATCTGTACCGCCTTCGAATGTTCCGTTTGCGGTAGCATCCAATACGCCTGCTGCATCTTTTGTTGTCTGGTCTGCGCCACTGTCATCCGCAATTGTTGTATCAACTGCTGCATTTACCGCATCCTTTGCTGCTTCTGTTGTTTTGCTCGTTTCTTCAGCGGCTTTCTGAACTTCTCCCACCTGTTCTGCTACAGATTTCTGTGTTGTTACAGTTGTTGTACTCTCTTCCGGTGTTGTTTCACTGCTATTCTGTCCATCTGCATCCTCAGCAAATGCTGCAATCGGAGTAGATAATGCCATCATTGCTGCCAGTCCGACCGATAATGATCTGATCACGTTTTTGCTGGCTTTTTTGGTTAATTTTACGCCTGTAGCGTTTTCCATCATTTCCTTTTTCATCTGTGTAAACCTCTTCCTTCCATTTTAATGTTTATCTCGCTGCACTTTTGCCAAGGCTGCAAAAAAACATATTTATCCTTTTTGTTATACTAACTATAACATTCAGGGCGTTACATAAAGTGTTATAAAAAGAACTAATTTTTGAAAAATCAGAGGTTTTATAGTAGTTCTTCTAATAAACGACGCAGCATTTATAATTTAGCAGTGTTGCACGGGCTGTTTAGTTCTTGTATTTCCCTTTTTCGGGAAATTATGTTTTTATTTCTCATTAATTTCCCGTTTTCAGGAAATTATATTTTTATTTCTTGTTAATTTCCCGAAAATATCATATTATAGGAAATATAGAATGATTGCATATGCAATGGAGGGATTATAATGGATAAAAAATTTTTGAAGGCAAAAGATATTGCCCAGCTTTGGGGAATTACTCCCCGGAGGGTAAATCAGCTCTGCACTGCCGGTTTTATTAACGGTGCATACAAAGAAGGAAGATACTGGTTGATCCCTTCTGATACAACAAAACCGGAAATCCTTCGAAACAAACAAACCCCACCTTTGTCCGGCAGATTACTCCCATGTCCGGTTGGAATCACTTCATATAAAGAAGTTTCCAAAGAATGCTATTATGTCGACAAAACGCTTCTCATAAAAGATATAATTGACGACCACAGCAAGGTTTATCTTTTCACAAGACCGCGCCGTTTTGGGAAAACACTTACCATGGACATGATCCGAACCTATTTTGAAAAAACATCCACAGATACATCCATATATTTTTCAGATAAAAAAATCTGGAATTGCGGAGATGCTTACAAGCAGCTTCAGGGGACTTATCCGGTCATTTTTCTGTCTTTTAAAGATGCACATCAGACTAACTGGACTGATATGTACCGCAGTCTGTGTTTTACCTTAAAAGAAGAATTTCTTCGCCATATAGAACTTTTATCAAGCAAAGCAATTAATGAATACGACAAAAAATACATTCACAATCTCATAAATGATGTCGCTGATTCTACCGATTATCAGTTTGCTCTTGGCAAGCTTTCTTCTTTACTTGCCACACATTATAACCAGAAAGTTATTATTATTATTGATGAGTACGACACGCCAATCCAACAAGGACACTTATATCATTATTATAATGAAGTTGTCGGTTTTATGCGGAATCTTTTCTCCTCCGCTTTAAAAGACAATGAGAATCTGGAATTTGGCATTTTGACTGGAATACTCCGCATTGCAAAAGAAAGTTTATTCAGTGGTTTAAATAATCTTGTTGTAAACACGATTTTGGATGACAAGTACTCAGAGTATTTCGGTTTTACCGTAAACGATATATCAAATATGGCAGCTTACTATGGAATGGCAGAAAAACTTTCAGAAATTAAAGAATGGTATGACGGTTATCTCTTCGGAAATACAGAAATATATAATCCGTGGTCTGTGATTAATTATTTTAACAATAACTGTAAACCAAAGGCTTTCTGGTCCCGAACAAGCGGCAATGAAATTATTGGTGAACTGATCCGCAGTTCCGACAAAGAAGTGTACGAAAGTCTCTCACTTTTACTGCAGGGAAAAGAAGTGCAATCCATTATTAATACGGATATTATTTACCCGGAGGTAAATGCTGACTCTGACACAATCTACAGCTTTCTGCTTGTCGCCGGATATCTGCGTGCCACAAGTGTGATCAGTGAATTTAATGACAACCCGATTTGTTCTCTTAAACTGCCTAACCGCGAGATAAAAAGTGTTTTCCAAAAAGAGATTTTGGATAATTATAATACCTTATTTAACGGCTCCCTGCTCCGAGATTTCGAACTAGCTCTGCGAACAGGTGATACTGCTCTTTTCACTGACACTTTGCAAAAATATCTCTTGCAGTCTGCCAGTACTTTTGACACTACAAACGAAAATTTTTATCACGGAACTGTTTTCGGAATGTTGGCAATACTCTCAGACAGATATTATATCTCTTCCAACAGAGAATCCGGCGAAGGGCGTTTTGATATACAGCTTGAGCCAAAAGATAAATCCCAATTGGGCTATATTATTGAATTTAAAGCCGGAAAAAACCTTTCAGATACCGAACTTGCTAATTCTGCGTCAAGTGCGATACAACAGATCCAAAGCAAAAAATATTCTACCGACATGGAATATCATGGTATCAAAAAAATTGGACTTTTTGGGATTGCATTCAGTGGCAAACGTGTTGCAGCTAAATATGAAGAAATACAACTCCATTCATAAGACACATCCTCTCATAATTCTGAAAAACTAAGGAATCAGGATTATGAGAGAATTTTTTGTCCAAAAATTGGATCCAGAAATTGGCAGTCTTTTTCTCTTGCATTCTTTTTCCGAATGTGGTATTCTCATTTTATCGAACATATGTTCTATCCTATTCTTTGATTGGAGGAGATCACATCCAGATGAAAATCCAGCAAAATATGTCACTGATGGAAAAACTTACGATTCTCTCAGACGCTGCAAAATACGATGTCGCCTGCACGTCAAGCGGTGTGGACCGCGGTGGTGACGGCATCGGCCTTGGCAACTCTATTTCCTGTGGGATCTGTCATACTTTTTCCGCAGATGGACGGTGTGTTTCCCTTCTCAAGATTTTATTTACAAACGAATGTATTTTTAACTGCTCTTACTGCCAGAATAATTGTAACTCCGATGTCCGGCGGGCTGCCTTTACCCCGGAGGAAGTCTGCGAACTGACGATGGAATTTTACCGGCGGAATTATATTGAAGGTCTTTTTTTAAGTTCCGGCATTATGGTAAGCCCCAACTATACGATGGAACTTTTATACCAGACCCTTTATAAATTGCGCACAGCGCACCATTTTAACGGTTACATCCATGTGAAAGCGATTCCCGGCGCTGATCCTCTGCTGATTGAAAAAACTGGGTTTCTGGCTGACCGCATGAGTATTAATCTGGAACTGCCTACCGCAGACAGCCTGAAAAGGCTTGCGCCCTGCAAGTCGAGAAATACCATTTTAAAGCCAATGCGCATGGTTCAGAACGGTATTACGGAAAATAAGAATGAAGTCGCTCTTTACCGGCACGCCCCGAAGTTCGTACCCGCAGGACAGAGCACACAGATGATCATCGGCGCAACCCCGGAAAACGATTACCAGATTGTGAGCATTGCCGAGAATCTGTATCAGAAATTTGATTTAAAGAGAGTGTTCTATTCTGCCTTTGTGAATGTCACCCACAACAGCAATCTTCCTGCACTGCCCGGCGGTCCGCCGCTCCTGCGGGAACATCGTCTGTATCAGGCAGACTGGCTGCTCCGCTATTATAAATTTAAGGTCGACGAGCTTTTAAGTCCGGAGCGGCCGGACTTTAACATTTTTCTCGACCCCAAGTGTGACTGGGCGATCAGGCATCTGGAATATTTTCCGGTCGAGATCAACCGTGCAGACTATGATACGCTGCTCCGTGTCCCGGGTATTGGCTATAAGTCTGCCAGCCGCATTGTAAAAGCAAGACGCCACAGCACCCTCAATTTTGCCGATCTCAAGAAGATAGGTGTTGTGTTGAAACGCGCTCTTTATTTTATCACCTGCTCCGGCAGGATGATGTACCGCACGAAGCTGGAAGAAGATTATATCTGCCGCAATCTGATGGGCGATAAGACACAGATACCACGTGAGATCCGTGAAAGCGGTTATCAACAACTGAGCCTGTTCGATACCGGATTATCCACGGAGCTGCTTCCGCTGTCGTAGATAAATGTAAAACTTTTATTTCCCTGAATATTTTTCTCAAGACAGGAGACATTATGCATGTATTTATCTGTGAAAACACACCAAACGGAATATTGACCAGCGTATACGATGCCTGGGAATTAAAGATTCAGGAAAGATGCTCCCACGCTGATATTTATCTGGTATCCGGCCAGCCGGATAATTACGAGCTGTTTTGCGACTACCACACCGTCGCACCATCCTCTGAAAAAGCCGGAAAAGTTGTTTCTACGCTAAACCGGAAGCTTGGACACGATTTTTACGAGACAATCCTTACTGCTATTTTATCCATTGATCTTTCCGGCAAGAAGAAGATGGACAAAGCGAACGCCGTGTATCAGACGATCGTTGCCGCACTTTATTCACCAAAGGGTGCCCGTGTATTGGATTCACTGAGTAATCCTTATATTTACCGTGTCTTTGAATTGTCCAGAGCCACAGTCTCCGAAGCCCACCACCTGAAAGGTTTTCTGCGCTTTTCGGAACTGCAGAACGGTATTCTGTTTTCCACAATCCATCCCAAAAATAATGCCCTGCCAATTTTAGCAGAGCATTTTACGGATCGTTTTCCGCAGGAAAATTTTATGATTTACGATGAAACCCACCAGCTTGCGGCAGTCCACCGCGCCGGAAAGAATTATATGCTTGTAGATGCTTCGGACATCAATACCGAACTTCTTCAGAACTATTCTGAAAATGAAGCAAGATTCCAGAAACTGTGGCTGGCCTTTTTCGACAGTATTGCGATTGAAGCACGCACCAACCCCGAATTACAGGCACAGAATATTCCGAAACGTTTCTGGAAGGATGCTGTGGAATTAAGACACTTTTGTGAATAACCTTACCGCATTCTCCTCCGTCACACGCTCGACCTCCTCCGCTGTGATTCCTTTTAATTCTGCGATTTTTGCGATCACAAACGGAATATTGGAAGAATCATTTCTCGTGCCGCGGTGCGGTTCCGGTGTCATGTAAGGACAGTCCGTCTCAAGTAAAATGCGCTCCAATGGGATTGCTTCCACTGTCTCTTTCAGTTTTTTTGCGTTTTTGAATGTGACGACGCCACCGACACCGATGTAGTAACCCATTTTGATAAATTCCTGTGCCATCTCTCTGGAGTAGGAATAGCAATGGATGACACCCGGTATCTCCTCTGCGTGAACCGCTTTCATCACTTCCATAGTATCGGCTGCTGCATCTCTGGAATGGATGATCACCGGAAGGTTGGTTTCCCTGGCAAGTTCCATCTGCCGTCTGAACCAGTAACGCTGTGCGTTCTGCACCTCCGGCTCTTTATCCCAATAATAATCCAGTCCGATCTCACCGATCGCAACAGTCTTTGGAAGAGATGCCTGCTCTTTTAACCAGGCAAATGTCTCTTCATTCAACCCGCTGATGTCACTTGGATGTACGCCCACCGCTGCATAAATGTAATCATATTTTGCGGCAAGTTCCAGAGTTGTCTTTGTTGTCTCTATCGAAGCCCCAACATTGATGATCCTGCCGATCCCTTTTTCCGGCAGGGAACGGATCAATGCTTCACGGTCATCGTTAAAACTTTCATCATCATAATGTGCATGTGTCTCAAATATCATAGCTGCCTCTCTGTGTTACAAAATCATTTTATTTTTTCTGTGCACGCTTCCGGCGTTTTCTTATGATCAGTACGATCAAAAGCAATACAACCGCTGCACCGCCGCCGGCATAATACAAGGTGTGATCTGCCGCCGTATGTACCAGTGCAAACGCTGCCTCATATGGAATGTCTGCCACAAGGTAACTGCCGTCCTCTGTGGTTTCTGCCAATGTCCATGCATCACTGCCTGTTTCTCTGTACCAGATCTCATTTTTTCCTGAAGTGTCCGGCACATAAAAATGTGCTTTTACTGTATCATATATTTTGTCATGCAGGTGTTCAAGACTCCAGTTGTAAGCATACACGACATCTCCGTCCGGCAGATCTGTGTCACACTCTGCCATCTGGATGGAAGTGTCATCATAGAATTTCCCTTCCAGAAGGAAAACTGCTTTTTCATTTTCTGTATCGGAACTTTCACTAGCTGTATCTTCTGTTTTTGCGTCGTTTATCACTTCCGTTCCCACGATACTCTCTGTCCAACGGCTGTACTCTGCCTCCACCGTTTTATTTTCCGTCATTGGTTTTCCAACCAGATCCTCCGGCCAGACTGCATAGTAACCATCTTTTTCCGGAATCTGTGGAAGATCAGATTCACTGAAGCTTCCATTATATGCGATTGTCTTTACAATATCCACATTATCTTCTGCCCGGAAAGTTATCTTCACTTTATGGAATCCTTCCGGAATATTCTCAAGTTTCATGACCTCTTCATAACTTTTTTCATCTGCAATCCCAGCATAGTTGATGTTGTCAATTCCATCAAGGTCATCGCCCACAAAAATGTTACCTTTTACCTCGCCCTCTTCAGACACAGTTCCTGCGATGCTTCCCAGACCTTCCCCATCACTTGTGATCGTAGATGCAGAAACACAGTTTTTCACGGTATATCCGCTTCCGACAATGCCTCCGACATAATCCTTTGCATTTATATTACAGAGACTGTAACTGTTGGCGATTGCACTGACACTGTTTCCTGCAATGCCTCCGGCATAATCCCCGGTATCAGATTTCACAGAGCCATAACTTTCACTTCCATAGACCAGACCAAGTTCTTCTAATCCGGTAATACCACCGACACTGTTTTTCTTTGAAGTCACTTCCCCATAGTTGCTACAGCGGATGACAACATTATTCACGGTAGAACGGAGTGTAATGTCCGTAGAATCTGTAAGATCAGGATCAAACTCCGGATCGAGATCATATTCAATGTTCATCGTTCCGACAATTCCACCCACATTGAGATCGCCATTGACCATTCCGCGGTTTACACTTCCCGAAACAACACCATCTGTATCTTTTGCGCTGGCTGCGGACGAGATATCTTCCATATACTCCTCATCGCCTGTCACCACAGAAAGCGTATCTCCAACCGTATTCTGAATGCTTTTGATCTGCTTACTGATCTTCTGCACATCATTTGTGACAGACTGGATTCCATCATCCACTGTGTTCGTCAGCTTATCAATATCGCCGTTCGTATCTTTCTCTTTTATCTGATTGGAAATATCATCCATAAAATCTTCTGCCGTTTTATTGGAATCGGAGATTGTTCCACGAATGTTGGACAGATTACTGTTGATATTCTGCCATTCTTTTGAAACCGCCTCTGCCTGTTCTTTGTTTAAAATATGATTGTTTCCCTGGATACTATCTATTTTATCCAGAGAATTATGAATATTATTCATGTACTGCTGCGCTTCCGGGTTTGATTCCCCGATGGAATCTGAGAGGGAACCCAGAGATTCCGACAAAGTTTTCGAAGAATTATCGTACTGCTCCGACAGATTGTCCACATAGGTCTTTGCCGCTGTGGAGGTATCACTCATGGTCGAAGCAATGTTGCTTAAGGTCGTGTTGATGGAACTGACCGAATCCTGCACCTGATTTACCTTATCATCCAGATACTCCGATTCTATATACGGCTCCGCCTGACCGACAATTCCTCCTACATCTTTTCGTCCGTAGATTTCCCCTTCATTGTGGCAGTCGATGACTTTTCCACTCTGGCGTCCGGCAATTCCACCCACGTTATAACCCGTGTGTGCAAAACCGATTTTTCCCTGATTGATGCATTCACTGACAATTCCAGTCGAAACACCCACAATTCCGCCAATATCATTCCGGTCTATTACACGCCCTGTGAGATTTAATGTACCAATGTCAACGCCTCCAATATCCATCGTGGTTTTCAGCTCATCTGTATTGATGCTGCACTCCGATGTACACTCTGACACAAGTCCTTCGTTATTTCCAACGATTCCTCCGGTCTGATTGGTGGCTGTCACTGTTGCATTGCTCCTGCAGTTTACAATTTTTCCGGTCGGTTTGTTGATCCCTGCGATCGCTCCGACTGCTGTTTTTCCATTGACAGTTCCTTCAAAGGAACAGTTCCCGATCGTACCATAGTTCACACCGGCAATTCCGCCAATATTTTTACAGCTTCCCTCTGAAGTGATCTTACCGGAGATCTTCAGATCATTCACAACTGCGCTTTTACCCAGATAACGGAAAAATCCGTGATCCGAGCCTTTTACCTGCAGCTTCACATTACTGATCGTGTGACCGCCGCCCTCAAAATCCCCAGAGAAATATGCAACACCATTGAAATCAACCTTCGAAAGATCAATATTATGGGTAAGTTTTACCGTTTTTCCAACACTCCAGCTGTCATACTGACAGTTCTGTAAAAATTCTTCAAATGCCTTTTCATCGGCAATTTTGATGATCTGATTTTTATTTTCTGCCGTATCCGCACTGGTTGTGCTGTCTTTTTCTGTAGTTTCTTTTGTACCACTGCTTTCCTGTGAGGTGGCAGCCTGTATGGTCAACCGTCCGTTTCCTGCCAGAGCAGAAACGGTCAGTGTCATGGAAAAACACAGGGCAAGTACTTTCATTCTCATCTTTTTCATGACTTTTTCTCCTCCTGCTCTTCCTTTGCGGCTGTCTCTGATTCTGCAGCCACATTTTCATCCTGCGTCATTCCCGGCAGCATTGGGTTTTGTGTATCGTCATGTGTGACTTCTCCATGTCTGCCCGGTATGTGCGAATCTAACGACACTTTCATCTGTCCCTGGAATACACCGGAAACATCTGCATCAATCTCTCCCTGTACATAACCTTTTACATGTCCGGTCACCCTCACTCTGCCGACAACCTCCTTCTGAGGTCGTGAAATATTCATGGCAAGGGCTGTCTTCTCAATGATAAAATCACCAAACAGCAGGATCTGCGGCAGCACAAAAAGAACCAGAATAATGGATATTAACGTACCGCGTCCCAAAGCCACACCAATGGAGGCAACCGTCGGATCGGATGCAATCTCACCGATCAAAAATCCTGCACAGGTCAAAATCGTTCCGGAAGTAAAAATAGTTGGAAATGCCTGATTTAAGGATTCAGTAATCGCATCTTTGATCGGCATTCTCTGTTTCAGATCCATGTATCTGCTGGAAATAACGATTGCATAGTCGATCGTTGCACCCATCTGAATTGCAGACACGATCAGGTACGCAATAAAGAATATTGTCTGTCCTCTCATTGCCGGAACTGCAAAGTTGATCCAGATACTTCCCTGTATAGTGAGTACCAGAAGCACCGGAAGCCCTGCTGACTGGAACGTGAAAAACAGGATGATCATAACAAATAGTGCCGTCAATACGCTGATCACGATATTATCCGATGCAAAGGAAGATTCCAGATCATGGTCACTCGTGGAGTTTCCTACCAGAATGACATTGTCTTTTCCAAAATATTTCGCTGCAATACCCCGGATCTCATCAATCGCATCGTAGGTTTCCTGTCCTTCCGCCGGAAGTGACAGATCTAATACAAATCTGGAATAGTCATCTCCCTGCAGCTGTAATTGCGCATCATGCAGCGTGTCATATAAGGACGTAAGCTGATCGTCAAGATCTGCATCTAATGTCACATATCCTTCCTGATACTGGTCATACAGGAACAGGAACATATCAATGATCGGCACCTCATAATCATCAATGCCGGTAAATACCGGACCATACTGCTCCTCATTGTATGCATATGCTGTATACAAAATCTGTACAACTTCTACATCCAGATCCGTCAACTCTGCAAACTGTCTTGGGTTCAGCTTATCCGTCAGCATATAATCATCATTGATCGCCACATTTGCAAGTCCCAATGCCGAGTTTACATAATCCAGTTTTTCAATTTTTCCCAATACCTTTTTCTCGGAATCATAATCCCCTTTTGGAACCATGACAACCAACTGATTGCTGGCACCAAAGGTATTCTCAATTTTTTCACTTGCAATTTTCGATTCACTCTTTTTCGCGCTTACAATGGAATTCGTGTCATATATATACTGGCAGTGATTAGATTCCCAAAATGCAAATACCAGAAACACGATAAAAACCGGCGGAATGATGTATTTGGTCAGATTTGCAAATTTACCTACAAATGTAATTTTTGGTACATAGCATTTGTGATGGGTTTTATCAATTCCTTTTGCAAAAATCAAAAGCACGCCCGGCATTAGGAAGAAAACGGAAATCAGGCTGAGTATGATCGCTTTTACCAGAATGATACCCATATCGTAGCCCAGCCGGAACTGCATAAACATCATCGCAACCATGCCGGAAATCGTGGTAAGGGAGGACGAGCTGATCTCCGGGATCGCCTTGGAGAGTGCCACTTTCACCGCTTCCTCTGCATCCAGCGTCTCATGTTCTTCCATGAAACGGTCACACAAAATAATGGCATAGTCGATTGCCAGTGCCAGCTGAAGCACAACGGCAATGGAATTTGTGACAGATGAGATCGTTCCAAACCAGTAGTTTGTGCCCATGTTTAAAACAGCCGCCACACCAAATGTGATCAGTAATACCGGGATCTGCAGATATGCTTTTGTGGAGAGCATCAACACCGCAACAATGATAACAACCGCCAGCACAAGAATAATATTCATATCCTGCGAAAGAGACTCTGCACTGCGCTCCTCCTCACCGACAGAGGACGAAACATAGACATCATAACCATCCAGTGTCTCTTTTACTTCCTCAAGCGCATCTTTGCTGATCTGTTCATCCTCCGTTCCGTCAAACGTCACACTAAACAGCGCATCCGCACCTGTAAAATGATCCCTGGAATCATCAAATTCAATCTGCTTCACGCCCTCAATATTTTCCAGATCGTCAACCAGATCTTCCGCCTGCGCATAGGTGATATTCGAGACCATGACTTTGGCACTGCCATAAGTTGTGAACTGCTCCTCCATCAGTGACAGCCCGATCCTCGTTTCACTGTCTGCCGGCAGATAGGATGTGATATCCTGATTGACCTGCACCTTATTAATAGAAAGAACACTGTAAATCATTGCCAAAACAAACAGAATTTCGATTGCTTTCCGCTTATTTACAATAAAGGAAGCGACGGTAAGCCAGAAATTCCCTTTTTCTTTTTCCTGTTTTTCTTCCATATTCATCCTCTTTCATGTTACATCTGAATCATTTTTCTTACACAGCAAAACAGCAGTTGTTTTACCGCTGATCCATTTCACTATACTTAACATTGTGTTGATTATTTTATACTGCATTATTATAATAAGGGCATCTGGTTTACTCAATAAACATATTTTTCAAAACTGTTTGTTAATTGACATATTATGTACACTGTGTTGATTATTTCAGAAAATTTTTAGGATTATAAATTTTTAATCATAACTCCAGAAAAAATACCAGACAATAACATCACATTTTATATGAAAGGATCTCACATTATATATGGAAACAAAAACGGACCGCCGTATCAAGCGTACCCGCTATCTGCTTGTACACGCACTCACCTCCCTTATGCTGAAAAAAAGTATCAAGGATATCACCGTAAAAGAATTGTGCGAGTCTGTTGACATCAACCGCGGCACTTTTTACCTGCACTACAAAGATATTTATGATATGTTGGAGCAGACCGAGCAGGGGCTTTTAGAACAGTTTGAGCAGGTCTTCAAAAATTATCACCCGGATCATACTCCGGATTTTCCTTATCCGCTGTTTGTCGAAATTTTTCAGATCATTGACCAAAACTCTAATCTGTGCTGTGCACTGCTGAGTCCCAATGGCGATATTTCTTTTTCTGTCAAGATCAAGAAATTGTTTGAACACCAATACATACACGAATGGATGGTTGCGCATCATTCGGCTGATTTTCTGCCAACTTATGAATATTTCAGCAGTTTTCTCGTTTCCGGCTGCTCCGGTCTGATCGAGTCATGGCTGGCTCATGGCAAAAAGGAGACGCCGGAGGAGATGGCAAGACTTATCAGCAAACTGATTTCTACCGGAATGACATCTGTCTATCCGATGCCTTACGGACAGTCTGATGATCTGTAGAATTGCTGATCTTCATTTTGTATATTTTTACTAAACTTTTGTATTTTTTATCAATTAAAGCAAATTTTTGTTTCCTTTTCACACAAAATCATATATACTTATTATAGAATATTGGCTCCGGGGCAACGCTTCGGAGTTTTTGCTTCGCAAAACCAGGAGGAAAAATCCTCTCCTCGTCCAATGGGACTCGGATTTTTTCTTCGAAAAAACAAGGAGGAATTATGGATTTTGTTGGTACTGTCTGGGCGCTGCTTCCGCCGGTGATCGCCATTGTGCTTGCGCTGATCACAAAGGAAGTTTATATGTCGTTATTTATCGGTGTCGTAACCGGAGCTCTTTTATATACAAATTTCAGTCCGGTTGGAACGATCGAGGCAATTTTTGAAGTTATGATGGAAAAGCTTGGGGATTCGTGGAACGTCGGCATTCTGATTTTCCTCGTATTTCTTGGCATTATTGTTGCATTGATGACAAGAGCCGGCGGTTCTGCCGCTTACGGAAAATGGGCAGGAAGTAAGATCAAGACCAGATCCGGCGCACTGCTTTCCACATTTGCGCTCGGTGTCGTGATCTTTGTCGATGATTATTTCAACTGTCTGACCGTTGGAAATGTCATGCGTCCTGTCACGGACAAGCAGAAGATTTCCCGTGCGAAACTGGCTTATATCATTGACGCAACTGCAGCTCCGATCTGCATTATCGCACCGATCTCAAGCTGGGCTGCCGCAGTCACCGGATACACAAACGGAGATGGTTTCTCTCTCTTTTTGCAGACAATCCCATTTAACCTGTATGCATGGCTCACCATTCTGATGGTGATTTTTATAGGTGTGACCGGTCTTGATTATGGTCCGATGAAAAAGTTTGAGGAAAATGCTGCAAAAGGTGATCTTTTCTCCGGCAAAAATGATTATGAAAATGTAAAAGAAAATATTATTTCCGCAAAAGGAAAGGTGATCGACCTTGTTCTTCCGGTCATTTTCCTGATTGCAAGCTGCATTATCTGCATGATTTATACAGGTGGATTCTTTGAGGGCGAGAGCTTCATCAACGCTTTTGCAAACTGCGATGCATCCATGGGACTTGTGATGGGTTCCTTCATTACATTAGTGTTTGTGTTTTTGCTGTACCTGCCACGCCGCGTGATCACATTCAGTGAATTTGCTGAGTGTATTCCGCAGGGATTTAAGATGATGGTTTCTGCGATCCTGATCCTTGTTCTGGCCTGGACGTTAGGCGGTTTCTGCAGTACAAAATTAGAAGCCGGCGCCTTTGTGAGCAGCATGCTCTCCGGCAATATGACTGCAACCTCACTTTTCCCGGCTATATTATTTCTGGTTGGAAGCGGACTTGCTTTTGCAACCGGTACTTCCTGGGGAACGTTTGGCATTTTAATTCCGATCGTTACCGCTATGTTCCCGGAAACAGATCCGATGCTCGTTGTCTGTATTGCCGCTTCCCTTGCCGGTTCTGTCTGCGGAGATCACATGTCACCGATCTCCGACACAACGATCATGGCCTCCGCCGGTGCACAATGCCACCATGTAGACCATGTATCCACACAGCTTCCTTACGCTCTGACGGTCGGTGGCTGCTGCGTGGCCGCCTATCTGGTTGCCGGATTCACAAAGAACGTATTTCTCACAATGGCAGTCGGTGTGATCCTGCTTTTTGCCGTGCTATCATTCATCCGCTACAGACAGGGACATAAATAAATTTGCAAAAAAATATATCTTAATTTCAGAATCTATTTTATAATATGGATAGTATTTTACGTATCAGTGATTACTTAAAATAATGAACTCAGGAGAAATGGAATATGAGCAGAGGTGTATTAGGAAAAAATAACTGGGCATTAGTACTTCTGATCCTTGTCGGTGTCGTGTTAGGCGGTCTTATCGGAAAGTTATGTGCGGGCGTTCCTGCTTTAAGCTGGCTTAGTTACGGTCAGAGTTTTGGATTTGTCAATCCGATGGTGTTAGATCTTGGAATTTTAGTTCTCACATTTGGATTTACGGTGGATATCACAGTAGCCGGTATTCTGGGGATTGTGATTGCAATTATTATTTACAGGTTATTGTAAGCTCATGATAAAACGACAGATGTAATTCCAATACATCTGCCGTTTTATTTTTTACATAATTTTATATATCCTGTTTTCTATTCTGCAATAGCCACTTCCAGACCGGAACAACGCTTACGTGAACTCCTTCATAGTCAAGTTCTTCCTCTTCACTATTTGTAATCAGTAAGCAGGTTGCATCACCAATAAAGTTTTTTAATTTTACAAATGCTCCGATTTCCCGTTCCCTTGTATCTATCTGGTCTAAGACCTGCAGGCTTACCTGAATTGCAAGTTTTTCTTCTGGAACATAAAAATCAATTTCAACGTTTTTTTCAAAATAAAATACATTTTCCCGTCCATAACGTCGAATCAGTTCTATTGCGACCAGGTTTTCCAACTGCGCTGAACTGCAATCCATAAGCATAAGCCCTAACAAGCCGGTATCCATAAAATAATATTTTGGCGAAGTCTCTTTTTCCACCAGCTTTGCCGCATAATTTTGCAATGTGAACAACATATAAGAGTCCATCATATAACCGACATAATTAATCACTGTCTGCTTTCCGAGTACTGCTCCTGCACTCTTTAAGATGTTGCTCAGCCTGTTAAAGGACAATGGTTTTGTAACTGATTCCGCAATCTTCTTCAAAATCAATCTTACTGCAAAATCATTAGTTATTTTATTTCTGGTTATAATATCTCCCAGATAAATGGTCTGGTAAATGCTATTTAAATATTCCCGCTTGTTTCTGATATCGACCAATTCCGGAAAAGCACCGTATTTTACATACTGATCACACATTCCAACTACTTCTGCCCTGTCTTTTGTGCTGAGCACTTCCAGATAATTTTTATCCTTCCCCTGTGCGGCCAGATATTCCGGGAACGAATATGGATATATATCTACTATCATAAATCTACCGCCAAGTGTAGATGCAATTTCACTGCTTAGCATCTTGCTGTTGCTTCCAGTAATATGAATTCTATATTTCATGTCTGCTATCCGGCGGACAAACTTTTCCCAGCCTTCCACGTTTTGAATCTCATCCAAAAAAAGATATGGTTTATTGTCCGCGCCAGACATTTCGAGTCCGATTTCCAGGATCAGGTTCAGATCGTCTGCTGACAGTTCCAAAAGTCTTTCATCTTCAAAATTTACATAAACAATCTGTTTGAGAGGAATTCCATTTTCCTGCAAATGCTTAATCTGCTGATACATCATATAGGATTTTCCAGTTCTTCTAATTCCAACAAAGCAATAATTTACATTGTCTTCCAATGGATAGTCTCTCTTTATCATTGGATTATTTAAATAAGTTTCCTTTTGGTCAATCATAATCTGCTTTAAATAATCTCTGTTCATACGGCACTCCTTTCTGTCTGTAAGACAATTTTACCATTATTTCGTTCTGTGTATAAGACAATATTAATATATTTTTGTTCTGTGTGCAAGACAATATTGATATATTTCTGTTCTGTGTATAAGACAATATCGATATATTATTGTTCTGTATATAAGACAATATTGTCAAATTATTGTTCTGTACGCAAGACAAAATGGTTTCATGAAAATTCTCATGAAACCATTTCTATTCTTTCAATTATATATTTTGTCCTGATGATCCGGTTATTATCCAAAATAGAACATCTATCACACAATCTTCGGCAGATACTCTGCCAGATACTCTGCAAAAATCCTGTGGCTGTCAAGGCTTAAGTGCATCCAGTCATAAGGATACATCTCAATGCCCGGTATGGAACCGGCATCTATAAAATGACATCCTAACCGGTCTGCAACATCCTTAAATTCTTTGGCAAGTGCTCTGGAACGCTCCACGCATTTGTCACCCATCTCTCCTGCAACAGCTGTTTTTGCATAATCCGGGTGGATTGGCGGTGGGGCTACCAGCAGAATATTCGGTTTATTACGCCATGCAGCATGCGTGTCGATCGCTTTCTGTGTCAGGCGCTCCAGACCTTTTCCGATAATAAATCCATTTGCATTAAACCGGTCTTTTGTATCATTTGTACCAAGCATAATAATCACAAGGTCGAGAGGCTCATGTGTCATCATGCACGGGTAAATCGCATTCAATCCGCTCAATCCTTCAAAAACAGGATCGTCAAAAGACGTGGTCCGTCCACTTAAGCCCTCCTCGATCACATAGTAATCATCGCCTAACTTTCTCTGTAAAAGTTTTGTCCAGCGTTCCTCTACTGTGAAACGTCCTCCGGTTTTGGAATTATATCCATGAGTGTTGGAATCTCCAAAACATAATATATTTTTCTGATTCATTGTCTCATCCTCCCTGTGCTGTCATCTAAAAAATCTTTTTCCAAACAGATATATTGTACACGATCATCTTACTGCGCAAGTAACTTTTCCGCAAGGCTGACCGCTCCCATCATGCCCGCCGTGTTTGCAAGCTTTGCAGGAACGATCTCCACGATCCGAAGTCCCGGTGCGATCTGCGCTTTCACCTTCCGGTTTACCTCCGAAAGCACATACTCCTGCGCCATGATGCCTCCTCCAAGAATGATCCTGAATGGATTGAAAATACAGCATAGCGTTACAAGACCTGTGCAGATATCGTCGATCCACGCATCAATCTGCTCTTTGATCTCCGGTCTGTCCTTTGCCGCAAATATTTTTTTGCCGTTATCCAGAGATCCATCGACTTTTTTTACACGTCTGACCAGTCCGGTCGTGGAAGCGCACCGCTCATAACAGCCCTCCAGACTGTCCGTTCCCGCCTTTTCTTCCGGATGGATCACCATTCCGCCAAAGCTTCCGGCAGAAAAAGAAGCCCCCGGGTAAACGTTTCCGTTCATCACAATGCTTCCGCCGACACCTGTTCCATAGGTCAGACATAAAAAATCATCGCATCCAGTGCCTGCTCCTGAACGGAGTTCGCCAAGAGCCGCCGCATTGACGTCATTCTCCACTGCGGCAGGCACACAAAATTCCTCTTCCATGATCTGCTTTACCGGCATGCCTGTGTATCCCGGAATATTGCTGTTCGCATAAAAAATGCTTCCATCTTCCGTATTCACTTCCCCGGCAGTGCTGATCCCGATCGCTTCAAAATCGTGATAGGAATGGATTAGTCCTTTGACACGCTCCATCAGTGCCGCTCCGCCTTCCGATGCACGCGTCTCTGTCTCACGCAGCTCCACGAATGTCTCTCCGTTCCAGAGACCGGACTTGATCATTGTTCCCCCGATATCCACAGCCACAATTCTCATAATTTCTCCTTTTTTATTTTTCGATCGCTGCCACGAATCTTGCCGTGATCTCCGCCGGTCTTGTGATCGCACCGCCGACTACCAGTGCAAAAGCTCCTGCCTCCAGTGCCTTCTTTGCCTGCTCCGGATAGTGGATATGTCCCTCTGCGATGATCTTTGCCGGGCATTTTTCGGAAAGTTCATGGATGAAATCAAAATCGATGTCATCACAGCCCTGTGTCTCCGGTGTATATCCGCGCATGGTCGTGCCGACAAAATCGGCTCCGGCATTGGCACATGCGATTCCTTCCTCGATGGTTGCACAGTCTGCCATCACAAGCTGCTCCGGATATTTTGCCTTGATTGCCTCGATAAACTGTGCTGCCGTGCTTCCATCCGGTCTTAATGCGCTTGTTCCCTGTACCGCAAGGATATCCACACCGCATGCCACCAGCTCATCCACTTCTTTCATGGTAACCGTGATGTACATCGGTGTTCCCTCATAGTCTTTTTTAATGATACCGATAACCGGAAGGTCTACTGCTTCCTTGATCTGTGTGATGTCACGTACTGTGTTTGCACGGATTCCGACTGCTCCGGACTGTGCTGCAGCCTTTGCCATCAAAGGCATGATGCCGCCCTCTTTTGTATACAAAGGCTCATGCTCCAATGCCTGGCAGGAAACAATCAATCCGCCTTTTATCTGATCAAATAATGCCTGTTTATCCATTTTATTTTCCTCCTGCAATTACATCTCAATTTTAATAACTGCTTTTCTCACATGTGTGTGTGATCCGTTTTTGCAGCTTGGTTTGTGAAATTCTTCCGGCAGGAATAAAGCAAAGCTTCCGTCCCCCAGCGTTCCGCCACATCTGCTTCTGCCTGCTGCAAGTCCGCAGTCCGAAGCTTCCTGAAATGTATCTGTAAATTCTGCCTTGTCTGTCCACTCCCAGTATTCACTTCCACTGATATCGATCTGCAGATCTGCATAACGTTTATGATATTCATACTCCGCACCTTCTGCCTCCCGAAGGTCTGCCTCCATGACATTGACAAAAACCCGTTCTCCGTCAATCACCGTTTTTCCGTCTGGAAGTGCAGTCAGATCACATTTTTTCAAAAAATCAATGACGGTATCCATATTTTTATGTAAACCACGATACTGCTCCAGATTCTGTAAGCTGTCTGTAACCATTTTGTATCTCCTCCCGAAATTGTCCTGTAAATCTTATTCTTAATTTTAAATCCGTACATTGGCAGCTGCATCATTTTTTCTGCAGATACAGAAATAAGCCGAAGCAGTGCGTACACCCCGGCATATTTCTGTATGTATTTCTCTTATTATAATTCTTTGATCGCTGCCTCGATCATCTTCTGAGCCTCAACAACAACAGCCTCATCTTCCGGTGCTAAAGGTGCAAGCGGCAATCTGACGCTTCCAAGTTCTAAGCCATACATTCTGTGTAAAATCTCTTTCATGACTGCGTAAAGATTTCCTTTTGCCTCGCACATCTTGTAGATGATCGCATCTGCTTTGTACTGGATCTTCATTGCCTCTGCGATGTTATTTTCGCGGATGAGCTGATCCATTTTTACAAATAATTCCGGCATAACTGCATATGTTCCACCGATTCCTCCGTCTGCACCGATCGCACGTCCGGATACGAACTGTTCGTCCGGTCCGTTGAATACAACAAATCCATTCTCGCCACGTTCTTTGATACCTTCTGCCTTAAACATCTGGATATCCTGCGTCGGCATGGAAGAGTTCTTCACTGCGATCACATTCGGATTCTTCAACATTTCTTTTAAAAGGTTCATGGATAATGCCGTTCCTGCGAGCTGTGGAATGTTGTAAATAACAAAATCAAGATCCGGTGCTGCTGCGCTCATTGCATTCCAGTATTCTGCGATTGCATACTCCGGTAAATGGAAATAAATTGGTGGAATCGAAGCGATTGCATCTGCTCCAACGCTCTGTGCATGTGCCGCAAGTTCCACACTATCTGCGGTATTGTTGCATCCTACATGTACAATGACGGTCAGTTTTCCTTTTGCTTCTTCCATAACTGCTTCCAACACTTTTTTACGCTCGTCCACATGCTGGTAAATACATTCACCAGATGAACCGCCAACGTATACACCCTTTACTCCTTTTGAGATCAGGTGGCGTGTCAATGCTTTGACACCTTCTGTTGAAATTTCTCCTTTTTCGTCATAGCAGGCATAAAATGCTGGAATGACTCCCTGATATTTTGTAATATCTTTCATTTTATCTTCACTCCTCTGTTAGATTTTTGTCCTATTTTTTATACCGCCCTTCTTAAACAAGAAGGATAGTTTGTCAGCCTTTTACAGCTCCCATTGTAATTCCTTTTGTAAAGTATTTCTGGAATAACAGGAACACGATGATGATCGGCAGGGCTGCCAGTGCCGCACCAGCCATGATCAGACCGAAATCTGTGGCATTTTCAGCCTGTAACTTGGCAATACCAAGGGAGATCGTCAGGTTGCTTGTGCTTGATAACATGATCAACTGCATGAAGTAATCATTCCAGCTGTTGATGAATGTAAAAATCGCCAGTGCTCCGATACCCGGTTTGATCATCGGTACTACAATCTGTAAAAATGTCTTTGCCTCACTCGCTCCATCGATCTGCGCTGCCTCCAGCATTTCAGAAGGCACACCCTCCGAGAACTGTTTCATCAGGAACACACCAAATGGCCATCCTACGATTGGGAAGATAACCGCCCAGATCGTATTATATAAATTCAGGCTTGACATCTCACGAAGTAATGGGATCAAAATAACCTGTTTTGGTAATGCCATTGCGCATACGATCAATGTGAAAAGTAACTGTCGTCCCACAAATCTCTTCTTTGCAAGCGCATATCCTGCCATGGATGCTGTGATACAGGTAAGGATCATGGACATGATCGCCATGAATACGGTATTGATCAGCCAGCGGACTGCAGCCGGTACCGTCGGTCCTGTCAGTGTCAGTTTCAAATCCCTGCTTCCTGTGATCAGGCTGCTAAATGGAATATTAAACTGGAACAGCGGTGCGGTCTGACGGCTGAATAACTTCTGATAGTTCGCCAGTGTCCACTCTTTTGGCCACCAGATCGGTGTTGTGGAGTTGATCGCTGCGTTTGTCTTAAAGGAACCTGTGATAATCCAATATAATGGGAAGGTAAATAATATTGCCAATATCACAATTACAACAATGCTGATGATCTTGTATGCAGAAGGATGTTTTGTACTATTTTTGTTTTCCATATCTGTAACCCTCCTCCTAATCATTCGAATTTCCAAGTTTAAACTGGATTGCGGACAGGATTGCGATCATAATTGCAAGGACAACGCCCATTGCATCGCCGTATCCGTAACGGTACAGTTTAAATGCAGAATAATAAATGTAATACATGATCGTGTCTGTACTGTGGTTTGGTCCACCGGATGTCAGCAACTGGATCAGTGCAAAACACTGGAAACTGTTGATTGTTGTAATAACAACAATATATAATGTGGTCGGCATAATCTGTGGCCACTTGATCTTCCAGAAAGCCTGAAGGCTTGTAGCTCCATCTACATTTGCCGCTTCCACCAAGGATGCATCCACATTACCAAGTGCAGATACATAAAGTACGATTGGCTGGCCAACGGAAGTTGTAAGCAAAATCAGTATGATACATGCAAGTGCATAACGCTCATCACCCAGCCAGTTGATGTTCTGGTCGATGAGCCCTGTCTTTGTACCAAGGTAATTGAAAATTCCATAGTAATTGTTAAACATCCACTTCCATACAACGGTAACTGCTACGGAACCAGTTACAACCGGAAGATAAAATATAATTCTGAATAAGGAGGTTGCCCATCCTTTCAGATCTACGATCACGGAAGATACCCATAAGGAAAAAACACATGTGATTGGAACGGAAACCACTACGATAATAAGAGTGTTCTTCAACGCCCCAAGGAAAACTTTATCCTGAAATAATTCTTTATAGTTTGCAAGTCCAACAAAAACATCCGCAGAGTTCATTGTTGAGTCAAAAAAACTGGTCCACACACATAATACAATTGGAAAAATTACAAATCCCAGAAAGAAAATCAAACTAGGAAGTAAAAAAAGATATGCAGCGGTCGTTTCTTTTCTTACCAATACACGGCTGCGCTTTGATGGTTTTACTGCTGATTTCAAAGAAAACACCATCCTTTCCATAACTTTTTGGCTAAAAATCCCCTCCTCCGGTATTCCTGCGAGGAGGGGATTCCACTTATCATTTATTTAGTTGCTATACGAACTGCTTAGTTAGCTGCTGCTGCGTTTGCTGTTCCAACGAACTCATCAACTGCTGTCTGGACATCAGCGCCGCTTCCAACCTGCTGAAGCATATTCCACCAAGCTGTACGAGCTTCTGCCCAGCCTGGAGTTACCTGATAGTAGTCACCAAGGTACTGCATTAATGTACTGTAATCGCTCATTGTCTGAACATCACCGTAAAGACCTGTTAAATCTTTGCCTTCTACAGTATCACGTACCGGGAAGTATGTAGAAGAAAGAACTGCGTCTGGTGTTCCTTCTGCACTGTCTGCCATGTATTTAATGAAGAGTTTAGATGCTTCGATCTTGTTTGCATCCTTGTTATCAAATACACCAAATCCCCAGATACCACCACAAAGTTTTGTGTCTGTTGCTTTCTCAGATGGGAATGCCATGAAAAGGATCTCATCGCCATCGTTTGTAAGTCCTGCATCGTTGTTGTCAGCGTTTAACTGCTGTGCAATATTCCAGCAGAATGCTACATTTAAAACACCCTGACGGAATAAGTTGATCTCGTCACCACCTGCGATAGAAGCATCAAATCCGATTGCTTTGGAATCAACAAGTGCCTGGATTGCTTTTACGTTCTCAGCGGAATCTGCTGTATATTTTGTGTGATCTGCGTCTGTGAATGTTCCACCGTAAAGGTTGTTGATGAGGGCTCTTGTTCCCTGGTCACCACCCTGTCCACTACAGTAAACTGCGCCTACGGTCTGTCCTGTGTAATCATAAACAGCGTCCATTGCTTTGAAGAAATCATCTGTTGTCCATGTATGGTTCTCAGCGTCTACATACTGCATAGCGTCTGCTGCTTCAAATACTGTTTTGTTGATTGCCATACAATGTGCTGTCATACAAAGTGGATATTCATAAGTAGCACCCTCTTTGTTCACACATGCGGATAATACAGAATCATAAATTTCAGATTTATCTGTGTCATCCAGGATATCGGATAAGTCAACCATCAATCCTTTTGCTCCCCAGTTTGCAACCAGACGTTCCGGTCCTTCCATGATAAGGTCTGGAGCCTGTCCACCTTCGATCGCTGTATTTACCTGATCATCACCGTTTGTGTAATCAAGATATTCCACTGTCACATTGATTCCCGGATACTCCTTGTTGAAATCCTGGATCAAGGAATCAACTGTCTCTGCATTGCCCCATTCACCGATTGGATATGTCCATAAGGTAATGTCTGCCGAAACATCAGAACCGCCTGCCTCTCCTGCTTCTGCGGTCTCTGTTGTCTGAGTTTTTTCAGGAGCTGTTGTTGTGTCACTGCTTCCTGTTGTCTCAACTGTTGTTCCACAGCCTGCCAATAAGCTTGCTGCCATTGCTCCCACCAGTAAGGTAGCCAAAACTTTCTTTTTCATATTCTTCTTCTCCTTTTCTTAAAAGATTCTATCTTTCGAAGTAATTATATTTTAGAAAAATATTTTCATTTTGTCCATATACGTTTTGTACTAATTTCATTTTGAAAATATAGTACATTTGCACATAAATCCGTACATATCAGTTTCCAAATAGTGCTAAGTGTATATTTAGCACCTACAATTCCGCATATTCATCCATTTTCCTTTTGTTTTTGTATGAAAATATTTTTCATTTTTATGATTTTATCTTGCAGTGTATTTCATTTTGACATATACTTTTATATAGTAAATATTAATGTGTTTCTGTAAGCGTCTGCTTACGCAGTAAAACATAGGGTAAACAGTAACACTTGCTTCATTTTACAGGGGATTAAATTATGATTAATAAGAATTTCTGGGATCTGCTTACGGAAAAGCAGGATTCACTCACCAAATCAGGTACGATCATCGCAGATTACCTGACAAAACATGCCGAGGAAGCGCAGTTTTTATCAATTTCCTCACTTGCCAAGGCATGCAATATGGCAGAAGCCACCATTTACCGTTTCTGTAAACAACTCGGATTTGAAGGTTATAATGAAATGAAGATTTCACTTGCGCAGGCAAATGTGACGCCGACACCGTTTTCTTCCTATTCTTTAGATCCATCCATGTCGACATCTTCATTATGTGATAATGTATGTGCTTCTTTTCAGGCGGCGATCAGTAACACTATGAGCGTTCTTGATTTTGACGCAATTGACGAGGCTGCGCTTCTCTTGCAGCGTGCAACCTCCGTTTACTGTCTCGGCCAGGGTGGCAGCCGGGTTCTGGCAAATGACATCTGGGTGCGCTTCGCCACGATCTCCAATAAATTCCGCAACTGTGGTGACAGCCACACGCAATTGATCGCCGCAAGCCTCATGGGCCCAAGTGATGTCATTTTATTCGTTTCCTACTCGGGCTCCACGCACGACATGATGGACACTTTATCCGTTGCCAAAAAGACCGGTGCAAAGATCATCCTGATCACGCACTATCCGGATGCACCAGGCACAGCCCTTGCAGATGTCGTCCTCCTGTGCGGCGCCCTGGAAACACCATTGGATGGCGGCAGTATCCCGGTCAAGGTCAGTGAGTTATTCGTTGCCGAATCGCTTATCATGCGTTATCTGCTCGACAACCGCGAGCTTGCAAAAATCGCCCGCGATAAAACCAGTGTTGCCATGGTGGCAAAGTTTTTGTAAAACGCAAATAAAAGAAAAACCGTGCAGACAAAATATTATGTTTCTGCACGATTTTTCTTTTTTATTACATTCAAAACCTGACTTGTAAAAAACTCTTATAGCATTTTATTTCATCTCAGATAAAGCATCCTCATCTGCAACAATAATTACATTCGGATGAAGTCTTAAAACAGAGCCAGGAACCTGTGGTGTGATCGGTCCGTTTACGACTGCATTTAATGCTGCTGCCTTATCTTTTCCGCTGACTACAAGCAGGATTGCTTTTGCGCGAAGGATAGTTCCAACACCCATTGTGTAAGCCTGTTTTGGAACGTCATCTGCGCTTGCGAAGAAACGTTTGTTAGCCTCGATCGTACTCTCTGTCAGATCAACAACATGAACATCCTGTGGGAAAGAATCACATGGCTCGTTAAAACCGATATGTCCGTTACGTCCGAGTCCTAACAGCTGAAGATCAATACCGCCAAGAGAATCAATCAGTTTTTCATATCTCTCACACTCGTTGGCACTGTCAAGGTTCATTCCGTCCGGAAGAAAATGATAATCCGGTCTGATGTTGACTCTGGAGAACAAATTTTTGTTCATAAAATACCAGTAGCTCTGATCATTTTCTTTTGGAAGTCCTTTGTATTCATCCAGATTTACCGTTGTGATCTTAGAGAAATCCAAGTCTCCTTTTTTATACCAGTCTACTAACTGGTCATAAGTTCCGATCGGGGTAGATCCTGTTGCAAGTCCAAGTACACTGTCATCTTTTAAGATCATCTGTGCTGAAATAATGTTTGCAGCTTTTCTGCTCATGTCACGATAGTCTTTGGTTCTGATAATTTTCATTTTCAATCTCTCCTATCTGTCTTCATTTCCGCGCAATGTGCGCTGTACTTCTCTCTGGATCTTCTCAATACGCATACGGTCGTCATTCACATAGGCTGCATACAAAATATCAATCATCAAAAGCAGTGGAAACTGCGGTGAAATCAGATTCCCATGATTAAGATGCTGCAGAGAAGGAACCAACAATACTTCATTGCAAAAATTCTCATAGGTCTGCCGGTTTTTCCCCGTAATAAGCATTGTCCTTGCCCCCTGCTGAAAACCTCTGTCGAGCATATACAAAATCTCTGATTTTGTACCGCTCAAGCTCAGCCCGATCATCAGATCATGCCGGTTTAAAAAAACAGACTGCATCCTCATATCCTCATTATCCCGAAGTGCTGTCATGTCTATACCGATCCAGCGGAATCTTGTCGCCATTTCCTCTGCCGCCAAGCCGGAACTGCCACGTCCGCAGACAAAAACGCGTCTCGCCCATTTCAGTTCTGTCACGATCCGATGAATCTGTCCTTCATCCAGCAGACTGTAAATCTTGTTCAAAAGATTCTGATAGGTTTCTAAAACCAGTCTGGACTGCTGCTGCCCCACAGCAGATTTTTCCACATAGGAATTACGAAATTCATACGTGAACTCCCGGTAACCGCCAAAACCACATTTTTTTGCAAAACGTGACAGCGACGCCACGGAAACGGAAAGCTCTTTTGACACTAGTTCTGCCGACAGCCGCTCCGGTCTTGCCTGCTTTAAAAAGTAATCCGCGATATACCGCTCTGTCTCTGTATACTTTTCATAATTTGCCTCAATGATTGGAATGATCGACTTTGCATATTCGTCCATGTCTGTAGCATAGCCTCCTTGCAGTTTATTTTCAATCATTATACACTTTTTAGAAAGTATTTTCACTAGAATAGATCACTTTTTCCAATTTCCATGCAAAAAATTCTGCTGTTTTTTATTCACAATGACGAATCCACGGGAATGTTCTTTCAAAGAGAATTTTCTTTTATGTAAGAAATCAGCTCGTCCACCTGCGCAAATGTAAGGACTGTCACCGGTCTGACGTCCAATAACTAACTGCCTCTTTCCGATTGTATTCTGCTTTTTATCGGTATAGCTCCTTCAATTCAATTAAACTGCGATTTTCCCGTTCCTCGCACGCAAACCCGGATTTTGAGAAAAATCCGTATTTATAACATTCCAATCCCGTCTGTTTTACCTGCACAATCTCATTCTCAATCATCTGCTCTGTCACAGGTTCTTTCCGGAATTTTGCTTCATAGAAAATATAGCCTTTGTCATCCTGCGTTACGATATCAAATTCTCCGTTCTTTTTTGCTACTGGATCATCATAATAATATTTTCCTATTTTTTCAAAAATTTCATCCATCAATCCCTTACGGTTTCTTCTGATGAGGTACTGCCTGCACACATCCTCAAAAACTTTTGGGACATATTTTGTTTCAAAATCTTCTGCAATATAGCGGTCATAAAAAATATCTGAATCCATGATATTCATGCGGGATGAATTTCTGAAAATATATTTATAGTAAAACAATGACAGGTTATCCGAAATAAAATATCCCGATTTTTTCCGATTATTTTCATCATTGATCGGTGTAATTTTGTCCACAACATCCATACGTATCAATTTGTCAAGTACATCCACAAGCGCAGGACCACTCGAAACATGTGACTGATCAAGAATGTCCTTGTATCTGGAAAAACCTTTTGCCAGCGCTTCAAACACTTCATTGACATTTGTGATCTTTGATATTTCCGAGTTTAAATACATTGACACTTCGTTTTCCAGACGCGCTCCCGGTGATGCGATCAGATCTATGATGTTCTCTCTTACACTTTTCTTTTCATCAATCAACCGGTTATAGTATGGGATTCCTCCAAATACACTATAAATCCTGACTTTGTCCTCATCTGAAAAACCAGCATAAAACATTGACGATTCGTAATAATCCATTGGTTTCAGACTCAATGTAAGATCAATCCTTCCATATAATGGATTTTGTCTGGCAAGAAGTTCCTTCATCGTATCTACATAAGAACCGCAGATAATAAGCTTCATATTGGAAAAATCCCGGTATTCATCACTCACAGACTGTAACACGCTGTCAAGCCCTTTCACATTTTCACGCAGATAAGGATATTCGTCCAAAACAAGAATGAGTGGCTTTTTTTCTGATGCTTGAAATAAAAATCTGAGCAGACTTTCCATATCCGCAAATGCTGGTTTTGGAAAATTGAATATTTCTCCCACCAGTTCTGAAAGACTGTCAACATTATTCTGTTCGGTTGTCTGTTTACATTCATAGTAAATACTCTTTATTTCCGTCTCTTTGAGTACCTGCTTGATCAACTCACTTTTTCCAATCCTTCTTCTTCCATAGATCAAAGCAATCATCTGACCTTCTGTTTGAAACATGGAATTTAATTTTTTTCTTTCTGTTTCCCTGCCATAAAATTTCATAATCATGATACCCTGTCTTTCCTGCATCAGAAATTTTGCTATCCTAAAGTTCTCCAACAATAGAATGCTCGCTCTACAAACATTCTATTGTCATCAATTATAAAATAAGTATAATTATTATTTTTCGGAATGTCAATTTTTATTCGGTCGCAGCCGAGTCAGTTTCAACTGAGTAAAAATTTATTAAATATCCACCTTAAATAGATAATGCCCAAGTCATCACTTTTCCTATACAGCAGCATGAAATTTATATATAATAATCAGTGACAAGCTTTCACATTATATAATACATAGATTTCAGAGGTAAGCATGACACGTATAGCAATCGTCGAAGATGAAGAAAAATACTACCATATTCTAAAAGAATATATCCAGAAATACGCCGGAGAAAATTCCGAAGAGATTGAAGCCGTATGGTTTCAAAACGGAGTAGAATTTTTAGAAAAGTTTCACTCTGATTTTGACATTCTTCTGCTGGATATTGAAATGCCTGTTATGGACGGCATATCGGTAGCACGGGATGCCCGGAAAGTGGATGACTATATGATCATCATATTTATTACCAATATGGCTCAATATGCTATCCACGGATATGAGGTGAACGCGCTTGATTACGTGATAAAGCCAATTTCCTACTATCCTTTCTCAGTCAAATTAAGGAGAGCGATCCGAATGATCCGGGAAACAAGCGGCAACAGCCTGCTTCTTCCTTTTGATGGAGAAGATCGCCGGATTCCAACAAAAGATATCCTTTATGTAGAAGTTCATTCACATACTATAGAATATTATACCTATTCTGGCATCTCACGCATTACAGGCACCTTAAAAATGGTAGAGCAAAATTTGAGTGACGACTATTTTGTCCGATGCAACAGCTGTTACCTTGTCAACCTGCGTCATGTCACGGGTTTAAAAGATGATACCGTCATTGTAGAAGGACATTCCCTAAAAATCAGCCGTGCCAAAAAGAAAGAATTTATGAACCAACTGTCAATATTTTACTCGGAGGTTTTACAATGATTATTTCTATCCTTAATTCCGTTATTTTTCCCATAGAATTATTACTTGCTTCGTATATCTGCGCAGTAAAAATTAACAAACGGTCTTATTGGGGGCTTCGCATGGTTCTCTCACTGTTTTTTGCATGCGTATTTATGGCAGCTATAGATCATCTTGTTCCTGGCAATATGCTTGTCAAAGGCTCAATTTCCTTTTTAAGTACTGTACTGCTGTGCGGACTGCTCTTATTCTGGATTTACAGTATTTCCTTAAAAGATGCCATGTACTGTTGCATGATCGGATATGCAATGCAACATTTTGCCTCGTGTTTTTATATCTTAATGTCGATTTTGCTAACCGGAAATACTCCAGCCAGCATATGGATAAACAGCAGCACTCTGCTCCTTTATCTGTTCATTTACCTCGGTTCTTATAGTGTTTTATACATGCTATTTGCAAAAAATCTGCCAAAGGACGGCGAATATATCATAAATTTCAGTAATTCCGCTGAAGCTTTTATCTTAGTAATTCCAATTGCTCTTGTTTTATCTCTCATTGAAAAAGCAATCAATTCCGACCCACGGCAGATCCTGATCTGTCAGGTCTATGAAATGATTGCATGTGCACTTGTCCTCTGGGTACAATACTGGCAGAAGAAAGTGGTAAATCTGGAAGTCGAAATGACCGTGCAGGAAAGAATTTTTTCAGAACGCAGGAGACAGTTTGAACAGTCTATCTCAAATATCGATGTCATTAATCATAAGTGTCATGATCTGAAATACCAGATTCAGGCACTGAAATCAGAAGAACTGAGTGCGAATAAAAAAATGGCAATTGATGAGATCACAAACGCTGTAAATTTTTATGACGATTCTTTTCAGACTGATAATGAAATTTTAAACACCGCTCTTATGGAAAAAAGTATGGTCTGCCGCAGATACCATATCTCCTTTTCTGCGATTGTGGATGGCAAAAAGCTTGGATTTATGAATCCGATGGATCTGTATGTCATGCTTGGAAATGCACTTGATAACGCAATTGAAGCCGTCCGCAAAATCAAGGAAGAGGAAAAACGGGTAATCAGTATGCGTGTCTACGCCAAAGAAGATCTCATTATCCTCCAGATTGAAAACACCTGTCTGGAAGAGACCTCAGTCCCAGAAGATGGCAATCTGTCTACTACAAAATCGGATAAAAATTATCATGGCTACGGAATCGGCAGTATCCGGAAAATTGTAGAAAAATATAATGGCAGTCTGTCGTTAAGAAAAAATGATAATATGTTTATACTGACAGCCGTTTTTGCAAGATAGGAACAATTTTTACCAGTTACGTAATCTGGAAAATGTTTTCTTTTCTCAGTGGTACATTAATCATAACCGAACTGGTTTCATAATGCACAAAAAGAAGGGAGACATTTTATGAAAAAGAAAAAACTGATACCATGTATCATAGCAATCGTCGCAATCGTCCTGCTTGGAATCGCAGGAGTGAAGCTTTACCAGCTTATGTTTGGCGGTGCTGTAAAAGTACAGACTGCTGATATTATAAGTGCGATTGCGCAGATGAAGCTGCAGCTGATCATCGGGGCAGTCATTCTCATTGCCGGAATTGTTATCCTTATCATAGGACTCCGGAAGAAAGATGAAAACTTAAAAGATTTATTAAAAGTACAGGGTATCGTAGCTATGGTATTAGCTGTCGTGATCACTGTAAACACTGTATGTTTTGGACCACAGTACTCCAATCTCAGTACTGTCTTAAGCGGGACTACCGCAATTTCGGAGGAACACATTAACGAGTCTCTGGAAGCTGCTGAGGCAATCGCAGATGAGGGAATCACGTTACTGAAAAATGAAGGAAATGCGTTACCACTCGCAAGTGGCACAAAACTGAACGTATTCGGCTGGTCCTCTGTCGCACCGGTATATGGTGGTGCAGGTTCCGGTTCCTCTGATTCTTCAAAGGCTGCTTCCCTGTTAGACGGACTTCACGAAGCCGGATTTGAAACAAATACAGAATTAGAAAACTTCTACACCAATTTCCGTTCAGAAAGACCTTCCATCAGCTTCTTTGGTGTTGATTTTACCATTCCGGAACCAACAATGGAAGAATATCAGAATGCCAATATTTTTGAAAATGCCAAAGCGTTCTCTGACACGGCACTTGTTGTTATCGGACGTTCCAGTGGTGAAGGTTCTGATCTTGCAATGAATCTTTCTGATGATAATAATTTCACAATCGGTGAAAACGGAGAACATGTTACTTTTTCCACACAGGAAGATGACCTCGATGCCGAAAAGAGTTACCTCGAATTATCAAACCGTGAAATTGCAATGCTTGATGAAGTTACAAAAGATTTTAAAGATGTTATCGTTGTGATTAACTCTGCACAGCCAATGGAATTAGGATGGCTTGACCAGTATGACAATATCAAAGGTGCCATCTACTGCCCTAGCCCTGGACAGGTAGGATTCCGTTCACTCGGAAAGATTTTAAGTGGTGAAGTAAATCCATCCGGTCATCTGGTTGATACTTTTGTATATGATCTTCATGCAATTCCAACCATTAACAATTCTGGAAGCTTCCATTACACTGACTACGAAGATGTAACTGGCAGTGCTGACAATATCGTTCCATTTGTAAATTATAACGAAGGAATTTATGTAGGTTACAAATTTTACGAGACAGCAGCAGCAGAAGGTCTGATCGATTATGATGAAGTCGTACAATATCCATTCGGATATGGCTTAAGTTATACCAGCTTTGATGCAGAAATTGCAGATACACAGGATGACGGTCAGAAGATTACTTTGACTGTCAATGTAAAAAATACCGGTGATGTGGCTGGTAAATATGTTCCACAGATTTATTTCAATCCTCCATATACAGACGGCGGTATTGAAAAAGCAACCGCTAATCTGATCGTATACGAAAAAACAGAACTTCTCGAGCCAGGAGAATCCGAAGCAGTTACATTTGAAATCGCATATGAAGATATGGCTTCTTATGATTCCGACAAAATTAAATCTGCCGATGGTGCATATGTATTAGAAGCCGGTGATTATCAGATCAACCTCTGTTCAGATTCACACCATGTTTTAGATACTTATACAGCAACTGTTGATACTGACCGGATTTATGATGATGCACATGAAGGAAAGCGTTCTTCTGATGATCAGACTGCTACCAATCATCTGGATTATGCCAAAGGTAATGTGACATATCTCAGCCGTGCAGGTCATTTTGCCAATTATGGGGAGTCAATTGCCGGTCCAACTGATTTTACCATGCCAGAGGAAGCAAAAGAAATTTATGCCTCTGTTGTTACATTTGATGCCTCAAAATATGACGATGCGGATGCACAGATGCCAACCACTGGAGCAAACAATGGTCTGAAGTTCCAGGATATGGCAGGTGTCGATTATGACGATGAAAAATGGGATTCTTTATTAGACCAGCTCACAATTGATGAACTAAAAGAACTTGCAGGAAATGGTACTTTCCATGTTGTTGCCACAAGCAGTATTAATCTTCCATATATCTATGAAACGGATGGTCCAACTGCTGTCAACAGCTTCTTTACCGGAAAATTCGGTACTGCTTTTCCTGCACCGATCATGGTTGCAAGTACCTGGAGCAAAGAGCTCGCTGGCAGATTCGGAACATGTATTGGAAATGAATTATGTGACTTTGGCTTCACCGGATGGTATGGTCCTGGTATGAATATTCATCGAAATGCATTTTCCGGAAGAAACTTTGAATATTATTCAGAAGATGGTTATCTCTCCGGCTGTGTTGCCGTTGCAGAGATTGCAGCTGTAAGAAAACTTGGCATTATTCCTTATATGAAACACTTTGTCCTTAATGATTCAGAAACAGATCGTGCAAGAGGCATCTGTACATGGAGTACCGAACAGGCAATCCGTGAGATTTATCTGAAACCTTTTGAAATGGCAATCAAAGAAGCTGATGCAAACGGTATTATGAACTCTAAAAATTCAATCGGAAGCAGATGGATCGGTTCAAATGCAGATGTCCAGAATACGATTGTCCGTGGAGAATGGGGATTCAAAGGAATTATTGGTACAGATTCGCTTGATGCAGTAAGTGAATATTATGAAAATCAGAATGAAGCTGTCCGTGCCGGAACTGACAAAATGCTTTGCATGAGCTACGGAGATGATTATTGGGCAGATGAATCTGCAGGCACAGTTATCGCACTCAGAAATGCCGCACATCATATTCTTTATGCCCTTTCAAATTCTGATGCTGTTGATGTACATACCGGATTACCTGTATGGGTTTACAAATTTATTGCTGTTGACTCCATCATTGTTATTTTATTAGCAATCTGGGAAGTATTTACGATCAGAGAATATCTGGCTAAGAAAAAAGAAAATGCAGAAGCATAATGCTTTTTACAAAACTGGGACTGTCCTGCGACAGTCCCGGTTTTATTTTCTGTATATTTACTCGCAATGTTTATCTCACATAATACACATAATTCTCTTTTCTTGCATCCGCCTCTTTTGCAGATTCTATCGTTTTTTCATTTCCTATCACTTATTACAGTCCGCTCAGATCAATCTCATAAATCAGTTTTTCCGGCTCTTTTTCCTGCATGAAGAAAAGAATCATATACCACGGCAGATACAAAACATCTGCCTCTTTTTCAACATTTGATTTTGAGAAAACAATGCTTTGCTCGAACTCCCACTGTTCCACCTTCATTGCATGATCCATTGCCAGATGCTTTTTATAATTATTTCCAGACTTTATCTCCACAAGCTCCGTATGCAGTCCCTTCTGCAAAACAAAGTCCAGTTCTCCAATTTTTTTGGAATCATAATAGTGCAGTTCAAAACCATTTGACTTCAGATTTTGTGCAAAAGCATTTTCCAAAATACTTCCCATATTGATTTCGACATTTCCCATCAAAAGATCAAACTGAATATTTTCCATACAGGAAGCGCAAAGCAGTCCCACGTCATTCATATATAATTTGAACAGATTTCGTTTCTCGCTTATCTGCAATGGAGCCTGCGGCTCAGTTACGTTATAGCACGGCAATGCAACCCCCGCATCCGCGAGCCAGTTAAAGCTGTCCTCATACCGGATATGTCTGGCGGACACATTGATACTGTTTAATTTAAATCTGCGGTTTTTCTCATTGAGCTGTGCCGGAATACTGTCAAAAATTGCCTTAATTTTCGGTTTGTCACTTTTCTCTGCATATTTTGCAATATCCAACCGATACAAATCGAGAATGCTTCTCTGATTTTGCACAACTTTTGCAATATCGTGCGTGTCAATATAAATCTGAACTGTTTCCGGCATGCCTCCGACAACAAGATAACTGTAAAATAGTTTGCAAAGTGTTTCATGCACGGAGTCAGAAACCCTTTCTCTTCTGTCATAACAGTTTTTCAAATACTGCAGCGTCTTATCCTGCACCCCATTTGCCCACAGATATTCCTCAAAATCAAGCGGATACATTGGTAAAATCTGCTCGAAGCCAACCGGATATGATCTCACTTCCTTATACCTCACTCCAAGCAGAGAACCCGATTCTATATAGTCAAACCTGCCATCCTCCACAAGAAATTTGATTGCAGACCGGACAGCCGGACATTCCTGTACTTCATCAATCAAAATCAATGTCTTTCCCGGTTCCAGCGGTGTCTGGAGATATGCTGTCAGATTCGTAATGATTGCCTCTGCCGTCAATTTATCTTTGAAAATGTCTGTAGCTTTTTCATCCGTCACAAAATTTATTTCTGCAAAATGTTCATACTCATTTTTTCCAAATTCCCGAATTAATGTTGTCTTACCGATCTGTCTTGCGCCTATAACGCACAGTGCCTTCCCATTTGCTTCCGCTTTCCATTTCAAAAGTTCCTGATATGCTTTTCTTCTTAACATGTCACGCCCTCCAAATGTTAGGATTCCCTTTTCTTACATTCATATTAACATTTTTCCAAAGTATTTCAAGGCTTTCTGTAACATTTTTTCTTCGTTTTTGCCATATATTTGTGACATTTTTCCGTGATTTTATATGTATTTTTGTAACATTATTCATAACTTTTTTCTATATCAGATTGTCACGCAGTTTAATATCATTTTCCTTTTTAACACAATCTTATTCAGGTCTTATGCTCATACAAATCCAAAACCAACCGGAACACCTGCTCCGCCGCATTCCGCATATTTTTCTGCGCAGTTTCCGTGTTCATGGCTTCATCCAGTGAACACACTCCCGGCAGGATGGAGAAAAATGCATCGATTCCCTTTTCGTTACATTTTATGGCTTCTTCTGTCACACTTCCGGCAAAAGCGATCACTTCACAGCCGTATTGCTTTGCTGCCTTTGCCACACCGACCGGAACTTTTCCCATTGCCGTCTGAAAATCAAGACAGCCTTCCCCTGTCACCACGATATCTGCATCCTGCAATTCACTTGCCAGCCCGACTGCCTCAAGAACAATGTCGATTCCTGGTTTCAGTTCCACGTTTGGAAGTCCCCACAAAAACGCAAACCCAAGTCCTCCGGCTGCCCCCGTGCCCGGAATGTCACTCAGCTTTTTGCCGGTAAATTTTTCCAGACATGCCGCATAGGACTGCATCGCCCTGTCCATGCTCTCTTTTTCTTCTTCCTTCACACCTTTTTGCGCTCCGAAAACGTAAACACACCCCTCCACTCCGCAAAGCGGATTTGTCACATCACATGCGATCTGAAAATGGCAGTCTTTTAACACTTCCGGCACACGATTATTTTCTATCTGCGCCACTTTTTCCAGCGAGGCAAAAACCGGTGGCAATATGTCTCCGTTTTCATCCATGAAATCATAGCCCAGTGCCGATAACATTCCGATACCGCCCTCTGTCGTCGCACTGCCGCCAATTCCAATGATAAATTTGCGGCATCCCTTTTGTACTGCATCCAGGATCATTTCTCCGACTCCTGTGGATGCTGCTTTCCATGGATTTAACGGTTCTTTTACAAGTGTAATGCCGGAAGCCTCCGCCATCTCCATCACAGCTGTTTGATCCGGCAGAATGCCATATCTTGCTTTTACGTGGCTTCCCATTGGGTCTGTCACAGTCACATACTCATAGGTTCCGTTCATCCCTTCTACCAAAGCTTCCACCGTACCCTCGCCTCCGTCCGCGAGCGGTTTTACGACAACATTCATATTATCTGCTGCAGGCTTCCTGTCCTTCGCAGCTGCTACCCCACTGCCACAGTGCGCATGCGCCGCCGCAAGAATCCCCTCTTTGCAGGCATTTCCCGCCTGCACACTTGTCATACTTCCCTTAAAAGAATCAATTGCTACTACCACTTTCATATAAAATGCCTCCGACTATGATTCCAATATTGTACCATAGCCGGAGACATCAAAACAATGATTCCCATTTTGGTTTTCCAACCCAAGCTATTTTTCAAAGCAGTTTAAAACAATTATGGGAAGCAGACCACGCGAGTATCGTGCTGCTTCCCATAAGGAGATTTCTACTTATTAATTATTTCTGAAAATATTCTTTTGCAAATTCCATATCCTGTACCAGTTCCATGGTTCCAAGATATTTTCCGCTTTTATCGCGGACTGCCATATAAGTGACTAACATGGTTCTGCCGTTTTTATCCATCCAGACAGGTACTTTATCAAGTGTTCCCGCTCTGAATTCTTCAATAATACGGCGTACCTGCTGTTCGATCTTCGGCGGGTGGCAGGAGAACACCTCTCTGTCAATCGCCATTCCCGGTCTTTTGAACACTTTTGGACCTTCGTTAAAAAAGCGGTTGATATTGTCTGTGTCCACAAACGAAATCTCCAGTGGGATGGTATTCAGCATTGCTGTCAGCTGCTCCACGGTCATGTGACCGCCTGCCATGACAATCTCATCCTGACTGATAGACGACATCTTTACGTCCTGTGCCTTCTCTGCGTCCTCCCAGACTCCGTTTTCTACACCAAAACACTCTGCGTAGTCTTTTGAGTCCCGGTAGATTCCAAACCATTCCTCATCCGTAAAGTTAAATGCGCAATTAGGAAAAAGAATATTGGCTTCCTTATAGATCATCTCGTCCGCTCTTGTGAGTGCCGCCTCGAAACGTTTTTTCCACTCATCATCCTGTGAATCCGCTTTTTTCGCCAGCGCAGCAAATTCATCCCGTATCTCATCATCCACCGTCCACATAACATCCGACGGACCGCTGATCTCATACTTTACCTTTAAATGCGGATAAAGAAGATCTCCCTTTTTGGCATAATGGATCGCAAGCTGACGGACTTCTTCTATAAGCTTGTACTCTACATGCCCATTCTTTAGGGCTTCCCTGCATTTTTCAATCGTTTTGGCAAGTGCTTCGTTCTCCAACGTAAATGTGTGAAGCGGATGCCCCGGAATCTTCACAAGCTCCGCCGTCTTTGCAAATCTCTGTTCCCGGATAGAATCTACCGTTGCTTTTGGGGCATTTGCGATCTGCTCTTCTCTTGTTTTTCCATGAAACAACGCAGAATGAACATCACACAATCTCTGCACTTCACTGATCGGTGTTCCCTCTTTGATAAGTTCCTGCTCTGCATTCATGATCTCTACCGCGTCTACCGACTGAAATTTTTTCACAAAATCAACGCGGACACTCTCCAATTCCTCGCCTGCTCCGAGGCGTTTCAGGTAATCTTTAATGGTTTGCTTCTGCTCTTCTCTATTCATACTTCCTACGCTCCTTTTGGCAATGATACTGTGCGATTTATTTTCATATATAGTTTCCTTTTTTGGTATCTTTACTATACGCAATTGGGAGCAGAATTTCCGTTGTTTTTACAACATTATAGAATTTCTCTGATTTTTTCCTCTACCACATCCATATCCGCTGTCGGCTCAAACCGTTCTACCACGTTGCCATTCCGGTCAATTAAAAATTTTGTAAAGTTCCATTTGATATCTGCGCCGTTCACGTCAATTTTTGCATAGCGCTTGAATGTGATTCCAAACTTTGCATCACAGAATGACACGATCTCCTCGTTGGTGCCCGGTGCCTGATTTCCAAACTGATTGCAAGGGAAATCTAAAATCCCAAAACCCTGTTCCTGATATTTCTCCATTTTATGCATGTTACACATTACATCTTCCGCTTCAAAATTATAAAATTTACTCATTGTTTTCTCTTCTTTTATATTGTTTGCAATTTAATTGTGTTCAATCTTTATGTATAATAAAATACAACCTATTGGCATCTTTGTCAATAGGTTGTACACAATTAATTTTATTTCATAAATTTTCCAAAGAATCCTTTTTTCTCTGGCTGTTTCTCATCCTCTGAATCCTCTTCTTTTCCTTCCTGCTCTTTCCACTTAAAGTACTCAGAATCCAGATTCACGCTGATCTCAGGGGCAGCTTTCTCTGTTTTTTCTTCCGGCTGTTCTTCCTCCGGTTCTTCAAACGAGATTCCCTGCTGTTCAAAATAATCGCGGTTGATCTTGATCTCTGGCTTCACTGCTGCATAAGGAGAAGATTCCGTATCCTCTTCTTTCCATTTCTTCTCCTTCGCAATCTTCTTATTCCGCTCGTCAATAATACCCATGTATTTGTCCGTATCCTTAAGATCCTGCAGCAGACTCTTTAATTCCAGCTTGTCACCGGAAACCAGTTTTCTTTCATTCGCAAGCTTTTCGCCCATGCTGTCATAGACCGCTTTTACAGATTCATTCGCCTCATCCATAATATCAAGGATCCGCCTGAGCGCTTCATCCGTATACATAACCGACGCAGCATAAACATCCTCTGCTTTTGCTCTGGCGTCATTGATGATTTCTTCCCCGATCTTCCGGTTTTCCCGCTGCGCCTGCTCCCTGCCCTGCTGCGTCAGTTCATACTCATCCATAACTTCTGACATGCAGACTGCAAGCTGTTTTAAAATATCCAGCATCTCTTTCTTATTTACGACCAGATAGTTAGAATCTCTCTCATATGGATTGCTTTTTGATAAAAGGACATGTAATTCCCTGAGAACCTTTTCCATGTTGTCCTGTGCGCTCATTTTGAATCTCCCTGCCAATCCCGACTTATGTAAACTTTCTTTTCAACGTATGTCTGAATGATCCACCGATACCGGAAAATTTTTTTACTTTTTCATCTTGCGGGATTTTACTTTTTTCACAATTTTCTTAATTAATACTATAATGAAAATGACAAGTAAAATCAACACCGCAATCGCACCAACAATGATAGCAGTAAATTTATTTGGATTTTTTACAAGGTCAACGATATTCCTACTGTCATCTACCTGTTTTCTGTAATGTGTGGTGCTGTAGTATTCCGGCACATTGGCTATTCCGTCGCCGTCTGTGTCCTCAAATGACTCCATGTATCTTGCGATCGCATCCCACGCTTTTAACTCTTTTCCATTCTCTGTGATAATGACATCCTCGAAGTCTTCGATCGGTGTTCCGTCGGCGTATTTTGGAACCAGTGATAACAGTCCGTAAGACATATCTGTTACGGCACTTAACATCTGTCCGCTGTAAAGGTCTGCGACCACGCGGTATAATTTATCATCCTCAAGCTCAATTCTCTGTGTACCATCGTCCAAATACACATCTGTCACTTTATTTAAGATCATGCGGTTTGGATTGTAAGTAAAATCAAGTCCGCTGCAATATAATCTCGCCGTTGTCATAAAATCAGAAACGGATGCATCGATCTCTGCTGCTGTCTTTAACTCTTTTCCCGTCAGATACACACTGATGAGCGGATATCCAGGCACTCCGTCTGCCCCGATTCCGAGGGAAAATGAATTAAATACCTGCTCCACGGTAATATCGCCTTTTGCATAGGTGTCACGGACAGTGCCACTTGGAACAACTGCCACATCCACCGGGACACCGTCAAAATCTGCTGCATTTTCCACCGCATACACATAGGCGTCCGACATAATATCGCCGAGGTTGTGTTCCTCATGAATATTTTCCAGATCTTTCTGTGTGGAGAAATCCACGTCATTTTTCGCTAACACCTGATCCTTGGTATAGCCAAACTGTGCCAGATAGTCGGTGTCCACAGTATCCATAAACTGATCAATGGCGTTCTGTGTCTCTGCATCCTGATCAATGTCTGTTGTGACCGGCACAATTTCGTAAGAAGTCATCTCCCAGCGTCCATCTGCTTTCTGTGTCATGGAAAGTTCACCGAGATTCTTACCATATTCACCGCAGGATACCACATAGGTATCTCCATGGACTATTGGCTCTTCCAGTGTTGTATGTGTGTGACCGCTTAAGATCAGATCGAGATCCGGCACTGCCTTTGCCAGATTTTCATCCTCTGATTTACTCTCGTCCTCCCAGGTTCCGCTGTGGGAAACGCAGACGATCATATCAACATCCTCGTTCTCCCTGATCTCTTCGACCGTTTCTTTTACCGCCTCGACTGGATCTTTGAATAAGAGTTCACAGGTCGGCGCACAGGCAAGTGCATCTTTACCAAAAACGCCTACGACAGCTATGTCTGTATCCCCTTTTTCCAATACAACATAGTCACTGACCCCGTACTCATCAAATGCGTCTCTGATCAGCTGTTGTCCCTCACTTAAGCCTGCTGCCTCCATGGATTCCCAGTCCACATTGCAGACAACCAGTGCCGGAAGATTATCCCCGGACTCCGCCGCACTGTTCAACATATTTGCAAGTCCTTTGGAGCGGTAATCGAATTCGTGGTTTCCGAGTGTGGTCACATCGCATCCCATATAGCCTAACATACGGATTTCTGCCGCCTGCGTCTCAAAAACAGTCTGGATCAGGGTTCCCATGGAAAAATCACCGCCATCAATCACCAGCGTGTCAGGATTTTTCGCTTTCTGCTCCTGGATCAAGGTGTTGATTCTCGCAAATCCTCCCACTTCTTTTTCCGCTTCATCTACAATGGTCGTAAATGTGTTGAGGTGGGAATGTGTATCATGTGTGAATACAATATCCACCTGTTTTGCGGAATCTGCTGTCTCAGCGGAAACAGTCTGTGTTCCTGCAAAAGTTGTCAGGCATAACATGCCTGTGAGTGCCAATGCTGCCCAGTTTTTTCTCATATTTTTCTCTCCTTTGCTATTCCCCGAAAAATACACTGTCTCCCATCGCCTCATATTTTCCAGTAAAAATAAAGAGCAAAACTACTTCAAATATAATCGCAGTTCTGCTCTTTTTGTATTTACTATTTTACATAAATTTTACATTGATGTAAAGAAGTCCTGTGACTTTTACATCTGTTTTTTCTGTGCTTTTTTCTCAGCTTTTGCCTGAAGCTTTGCAAGTTTTTTCTTTGTCGGTCTGAACAACCGGAAAATCCTGTAAACTTCCAGAACGATCAGCAGACCAAAGATAATATCAATTGCCAGTTTGATTTTGTCTGAAATTCTCATTCCGTCTTTGATCTGGGAACCCGGCATTGCGCCATTCATGCTCTTGCTGTTTGCGATCGTGTAAAGTACACGGTGCATTGCCTGTCTTGCATAGTAGTAAGTTGCAGGATCACTCTTGTCAAAATTGTATCTTGCAGATGCCGGAAGGCTTGTCAGTTTCACATCTGCCCCCGCCTCTGTCATCTGGTAGCCATCCATAAATACACCGGTATTGGCATTGTCTGTCATAACGATTCCATCAAATGCCCACTCGTTGCGAAGGATTCCTGTGATCAGTCCATAGTCACCGCCTGCCCAGGTTGCACCGGCTCTGTTGAAGGAAGTCATAACACCCTGTGAAGCACGGATTGATTTTGATGCGTTCGCATAGCTTCCATCTTCCTGTTTCTCGACATAATTTAAGGTAACGTCGCCGACTTTCATGCACATCTCAAATGGTACAAGATAAATCTCTCTTGCAGACTGCTCATTAAACCAGGTGGCAACACTGAATTGTCCGTCACGGTCACCACGATGGTTTTCCTGATCGTTGAATGCAAAATGCTTGATGTAAGTATACATACCTTTGGAAGCAGCTCCGTAAACTTCTCTGGAGGCAACGGCTCCTGAGAGGAATGCATCTTCGGAATAGTACTCTCCGTTACGACCGGAATATGGTGTTCTGTGGATATTCATGGATGGTGCATACCAGCCATCAGCTCCTCCGAGCAATCCTTCATTTCCGATCATTGTTCCATATTCACTGGCAAGGTCTAAGTTCCATGTCTGTGCAAGCGTCATTGCGTTTGGGAACATTGCTCCTGTACCACCATAAAGCAATCCTGCTGCGGTGTCCGCATCAATATTAAAAGGTTTTTCTACAGAATCAATGTATTCAATACCATAACCGGACACGCCGATCGTATTATAAATTTCATCTGCAGTCAGTTCATCTAAAAGGTCATCCCAGAGCGGATCATCAAAATCAAGTCCCCTCATGTTAATCAATGTTAATCCATTATCTGCACCATAGACAATCTGTGTGTCTGCAAGTGTCTCCGGCGCAACATCTGTACCGCTTGAAAAGCTGTCAAGCTCTGCGATCAGATCATCGGACGCTGTTTTCACATATGTATAGGAAACTCCATCTTCACCATTGATCTCATTTCCCCAGGTACTGATCTGAGTTCCTGCCTCTCCGTCATGTGTCGGGAAAGTTCCCTCCCAATCTGATCTTGTCAGATAAGTTACGTCTGCCTTGCAATCCTGTAACTGGTTTGTGATTGTCACACCCGAGTAAGAATCTGTTGCGTAGGTTGTCACATCGGTGTCTGTGTTATCTGGTGTGTATACAGATACAAATTCTGCTTTTTGAGCTGGCTTCTCAGATTTCGCCGCAAGAATATTGTTAATTGCTGCATGTGCGTTAGCAGCTGCTGTGATGTAATAATCACCTGCGTCAAAAATATATGTCTCTGCTCCGTTTTCATCATAAGCTTTTAACTGCTCTTTGGAGAATGTACAGGTTACCGTCTCTTTCTCGCCCGGTGCAAGTTCGCTTGTCTTGCCGTAGGCTACAAGCTGTACGGAAGCTTTCTCTACTCCGTTTGCTTTGTCGTACTCGGTATATGGGGACTGTGCGTAGATTTCTACGACATCTTTTCCTGCCATATCTCCGGTGTTTTCCACATCAACAGTCACGGTGCACTCGTCACCAGACAATGTTGTCTGCATATTCGACCAGTCAAAGGTTGTGTAGGAAAGACCATAACCAAATGGATAGACCACTTCCTCTGTGTAATCATAATCTCCTGCATTTCCCTGATTTAAAACGGCATCCTCATAACGTGTCTCATAATATTTGTAACCTACATAAATTCCCTCTTCGTAAGTCACATAGTTATATTTTGTCAGTTCTCCGTTCTCATCCACATACTGATAATCGCCAAAATTCTGTGCAGCCGGAGATTTGGATGCATCTGCTGCAAACGTATCTACCGTTCTTCCGGATGGGTTTACCTGTCCGGTCAGAATGTATGGAATGGACTCGATTGCGGTGCAGGAAAGCACTGCTTTGACATTCTCGTAATCTTTTACCCAACCAAGCTCTAATGCAGCGTTGGAATTGGTTACAAGAATCACATTATCAAAGTTGTCATTTAAATAAGAAATAATTTCCAGCTCTGTGGAATCAGGCTCCAGATAACTTTTTGCCTTATCTTCCTCACTCTCCGCATGATTGTACATGGAACGCGGCATGTCACGGCCCTCGCCTGCCACTCTCTTTAAGAAATAAACCGGCACGGTATTCTTTACCGAATCCATGACCTCTGTGTTCTCCTGTAATACGGATAACGGAACTTCATGGATTGCAAAATCTTCTGCGTCACCAAAACTGATCGAACCGGAGCTGAGTCCGTATTCTTTCGACTGCTCTGAATAAAAATCCATTAAAGTTGTATTGATTTTTGCTCCTGCGTCCTCGAAAATCTGTGTCAAATTTCTTCCTCCCAGCATAGAATCACTGGCGGAAACAGTTGCTGAATTTACACTGAAAAAGCTGAACTCCGTATCCTGTGCCATTGGCAGGATTCCCTCATTACTCAAAAGCACCGTCCCCTCATCTGCGATCTGCTGATGAAGCGCTGCCTCTGCTTCTTTGATACTGTCCGTCGTATAATCTGCTTTGTTATACGTAAGATCAAGACCTGTTGTATCTACGTCGGAATTATCAATCTGTGTGTTGATCCCCCCGATCATACTGTCCATCATTCTCGCATAATTCGGAAGGATGGTGTTTACGACTGTGATGATCACTGCAAATAAAATGATCAGCACAGAACGTATTGTTGTTCCTATTATTTTTCTGGCTTTACTCATAGTTTCCTCCTCTTAAAAAATTCACTTCCGGCAGCAAAACTCAAGACTATGAAAGGTTTTGCTACTTCTATTTACCATAAAAATAACACGAAAGAAAAGAAAAATGCAGGTTTGGACGTAACCTGCATTTTGAGAGACATATTCCGTTGTTTTTTGCAAAATCCGATATTGTACGGGTTCCCATATGTTTTTATTGTCCATGCGGATTTTGGAAAATCATGCGGAGCAGATATTTGTTCTGTTCGGTCTTTATGACCATCTGACCGCCGTAATGCTCGACAATGTTCTTCATGCTTTTTGTTCCAAATCCGTGACTTCCTGTATCCTGCTTGGACGTAACCGGCATATGGTTACTGTCATAGACCAGACTTCCCTCATAAGGATTCACAATCTCCACCAGAAGGATTCCTTTTTTGTTCTGTATCTGCACAGATATCCAGCGTTCATGTACGTTTGAAATTTTCCGGTTTGCCTCGATCGCATTATCAAGGGCATTGCCGAATAAAGTATATAGGTCAAGCTCATCCATAAACGCAAGCTGGCTCCCATCTGCAATACAACTCATGGAAATCTGATTACTCTGACAGGTCAGTTTTTTCTCGGTTAAAACGGTATCCAGATATTCATTTCCGGTTCGGACCACCGCATCATAAGCAGCAATTTTACTCTCCATATCCTGTAACTTTGCCTTGCGCTTATCCTCATCACTCATCGTCGATAAAATCATGAGCTGATGTTTCATGTCATGATAATGCTGGTTTACAACTGCAATACTCTCCTTTGACATCTCGTAACGCAGCTTTGTCTTTTCCCAGAGCTGTTCTTTCTGTGAAAATTCGATGCGCTCTGTCTCCCTTTTCATCTGTTCCCGCTGATTCGTCAGAATAAACAGACAACACAGGATTGCATAAATGCTATGTATATGCGCATACCCCAGATAGTCCATCACAATGCTAAGTCCCCACACAATTCCCATTAAAACAACGGATGTTGTAGTCGCGGAAATCGCCCCGATCGGGTATTTTCCCTCATACACGGTTCCTTTTGCAAACCAGAAATACGCCAGAAGAAAAGAGCCTGCAAGACACGGAATGTATACAAGCGGATGTTTGTTTCCTATGATTCCACCTGTAAAATGTTCCACGAGAACCCGAATACAGTAAAAAATATGTTCCACACCATAACTTAAGGCAAAAATGTACATCGCCTCATAGATACTGCTTTCCGTACAGAAATTGATTGAAAAAATCAGTATCGCCCATATCAAAACAAACCACACAAACATAAGAATGACGGATTCCACCCACAAAATCCCCTGCTGCATTTCCGTCCCGTAGTATTTTATGTAAAAAATGGGTAAGACACCAAGCAGACAGGTACCCACAATTATGATTGCCATCGCTTTTCCCATGCCATGTTTTCTTTTTTTCAATGGTATACAAAGTCCGATCGCCGGAAGCAGCATTTCTAACATGTATAGGAAATTAAAACTTGTCACTTCCATCTCAAATCTCCATTCCGACGTAATCGGCAAATGCCTCTAAGAACTCTTTTTTCCTGCTCCGGCTTAAAAATATCTGCGTTCCGCCCACATAAACAGTATCTTTCTTCACCTCATCCACATGCCGCAGATTCACAAGCTGTGACTGCCCGCTTTTGACAAAATAATATTCCGCCAGTTCATCTGCCATTGTTTTTAAAGGGATTCCGTGTTTTGAATACACCTTATCTTTTGTGTGGAAGAACATATCATGTCCCACAACCTCAATATATAAAATATCCTCGGTAGATATCTTGCATTTTCGTTCCCCTTCTGCAACCAGAAGCTGTTTTTCCTTGTGGTACTTTGACGTTACTGCCAGCACTTTGTCCATGGTCATCGCAAGCTGCTCATAAACAACCGGTTTTAAAATAAAATCCAGCGCATTTACCTTGTAGCCCTCTATTGCATACTGCGCCAGCGCCGTGATGAACACGATCTGTGCGTCCGCATCCACTTCGCGGATTCTCTTTGCGGTTGTCATTCCATCCTGATATTTCATATGGATATCCAGAAAAATCAGGTCATAGTCCGCAGAATAGTCATCCAGAATATCTATGCCGTCATTAAAAATTCTTACGATAAATGCTTCGTTTTTCTCTTTTTCATATTTTCTCAGATGCTCGATAAGTGCCTCCTGACACTCACGTTCATCCTCTACGATTGCTATTTTTAACATAACCTTCTCCCAGATGAGAAGAGTGCGAAGCCATAGTTTTGACTCCACACCCTGATAAATTTTTCACAATCTACAATGTAATATCTTCGACGGATATACCAAGTGAAGATAACTTTGCAAGTGTGACCTTAATCTGATAATCAAGTTCTTTGTTCTCCACACCGCCATTGGATTTTTTAATGCGCTGCAGATCCGTATATTTGTCAATTGTCAAACTGATAAGTTCTTCTCTTGTCATTCCATTATCCTCCATGCTATCACCGCCTTTCGTTGGTGATATTATAACATAATGTAAAGTTCCTATTCAATTGTCAATGTACGATTAGGAGGGAAACCATTCATATTGAAAACTTTAAAGAATTTTTGAATCCATATAGAAGATACGCCACACATATCTCAATGAATTGTAAATTTACAATATCATAAAAAAGTGTCTGCGACACTCTCAACTCCCCTAACCCCTCATTCATGAGGGGAAGGGGTTTTCTTATCTCCTTCTTTATTGTAAAATTCTATTATGAATATATTACAATCCATCTTTACCGATTATTATAAACACATCATTTACGAACTCCATCCTCGTCCTGCTGTCATTGAAAATGTTAACAAGATGATTCATTGTGGTGATTCTTCTCACGGTGGTGCCATGTATGGCTGTCCTCACTGTGGAAATCTTAAATTTGTTCCCTTTCGCTGTAAAAGTCGTTTTTGCCCTTCCTGCGGAAACAAATACAACCAGCTTCGTTCTTTTCATATGTCCTGTAAGCTTGTTTCTTGCGTTCATCGCCATTGTGTTTTCACTATCCCAGCGGAACTTCGCGTTTATTTTCTCGATGACAGAACTCTCTTAGATTGTTTATTTCATTCTGTTCGTGATGTTGTCTTACGCATGTTTTCCAAAATGAATAAAACCGAAAACTTTACTCCTGGGCTTATCTGTGTTCTTCACACTTTTGGGCGTGATTTAAAATGGAATCCTCATATCCACGCTCTCATCTCAGAGGGTGGGGCTGGTAACATCACTCCTTGGCGTCCTGTCAAACACTTTGATTACAATTTCCTTCGTAATGCTTTTCGCAAAGTACTGCTTGAACGACTTACCTCCCGCATTGGTCTGGCTTTTCGCAAAGTCAAAAATGAAATGTACACGAAACACGCTGACGGCTTTTATGTCCGTGCAAAACCAAATCTTTGCACTCCTGATATCACCATTAAATACATCAGCCGATACCTCGGCAGACCTGTTATTGCCACATCGCGTATTGATACTTATGACGGTGAAAACGTAACCTTTCATTACACCAGACACGAAGACAATAAAACTGTTACTGAAACCATTCCTGCTTTGAACTTCATTCAAAAACTCATTGTCCATATCCCCGAAAAACATTTCAAAATGCTTCGCTACTATGGGATATATGCAAAACATCATAAGCAGGAAAAGAAGCTCCGTAAATGTATTTCTGCCGAAAAACAACGTTTCCTACGTTCTATTCAGGACTGGCGGCAATCCATTCTGCTCTCTTTCGGATACGACCCTCTCTGTTGTTCCGAGTGTGGTACTTCTATGTTGGTTTTAGAAGTTTACCACAAAAAAACTACACTATTTGAACAATATCGAAAGGTTATGAAATATGGATAAATCCATGTTCATAATAATTCTTTCTCCATAGTCAGATAGTGCAGCTAACCTAAACCAAAACAAAAAACTTCATAAACAACGTCATGGCGAAGCCCCCTTCGCTCTTTTGCTATGTCATTTTTTATTTCCAGCCTATTATACACTATTTCTGACGATTTGAGAAATTTCCTATAAAGTAAAAAGAGCTGCGTACCAATTTCTCAGTACAGCAGCTCCATAAATCTTAAGCTTCCACTTTTTTTGCTTCCCCTTCCGGGAAGATGATTTTATTAACAAAAAAGAATACCACCATAGATACACCACCGTTTAATACGGTCGTTCCGATGTTATACAGCCAGTCCGGTACGAACATTCCTGCAACAGCAACCCAGATACAGTTGATAGAGTTTACGATACAGGTTACGATACAGAATGCAATCAGATACCACATTCCCTGATACCAGATGTTACCTTTACTGCGAAATACGAAGCTTCTCTGGATTGGGAAGTTGATACACTCACCGACTACCATAGCGATCATGTATGCACAGAAGTAAGGCAGTCCTCCATGTGCAGCGTCATAGCCGATAATGTTCCATTTGAAAGTCTCTCCAAATAAAGTAATATCGATTCCCGGGAATCCGAAATCAACTTTTGGAAGCCCTGCGAATGCAAGTGGTAAAAACAGTAACATGAAATATTTCAGTACTGTGATAAGGTTACTTACGATAACGAATAAACCACCTTCACGAATCCATTTTGATGCGCCCGGATGCTTCTCTGCAAATCCAAGCCATAAGCCTTTGATTTTCTCCATAATATTAATCCCTTTCTCTCTGGACTGCGAAACTCTACTTTGCAGTTTCGGAATAACTTTCTGCATTTATGTTCCGCTTTACTTGTCTTAATCCTAACATAAGATTTTTTTTATGGAGAAAAATTGCATAATCTGTGCTTTTTTTAGCATAAATGGTAAGGATTTTACAAAAATGGGATCATATATACGGCAGATAATGGATGCCATTCTCCCATTTATAATCCTTCGTATGAACCACGTACTTATCTCTGATGCGACTGCTATACTTATCGCAAAACATATCTAACGACTTATGCCCTCTGTAATTTCCAGACTTTACTTCAATCGGATTAATTTATCTCCTTTTGGATTATTGTGTTCTAAATATGCTTCTACAGCCTGTGGCATTCCGCCAATCAGCATATACAACCGAAACATACGCATCAGATTCCTGTGCATTGCATTTCCGGCAGATTTTTTGCTTTTTAAAAGCAGCTTAATGGTATCCGCCGTGATTTCATCACCAACTGCCCACAAAAATTCTTCAAAATCCATCGGATACATGGATATCTTATGTTCTTCACTCGGAATCAATATATCCTTCGTATTCTTCTTTATCGATAAAAGTGACCCTGTTTCAATGTATTTATATCTTCCATCTGCCACAAGATACTTGATTGCCTGTCTTGCCTTCGGCAATAGTTGAACCTCATCAAATATAATCACGGATTCCTTTTCATACAGTCTGACTCCGGTCAACTGTTGTAATTGGAGGAAGAAAAAATCCAAATTATATCGCAAATCCCCGTTCGTGTAAATGCGTATCCTACGCAAATCCCCGTTCATCATCTCGCATTTGATACGCAAATCCCCACTCATTATCTTACATTTAATACGCAGATCCCCATAATCCTAATTAGCATATGCGATTCGTCTACACACTATTCTTTTCATACCTTAAGATTTTTTATTTGTATTCATGCAAAGGACAAAGTTTTCCTTTAAGCTCTGTAGCTAACTGTATATCCATCATTCCTTCTACAATTTTTCTAATATTTTAAGACCAAGTTCAAAGGCCAGTAGCATGATTTTACTCTTATCATCCAATCTTGCACTGCCTGATAAACTTCTTGGCTCCCAGGATGAATGGTCAAGGTTATCTCCTGCATAAAAGAACTGGAAAAATTCTGTTCCCCTGAAATCACAGAGTGCCTGCATTCCAGCACACTCCATCTCGACACAGACCGCACCCATTTCTTTTCTCTTATTCACCTTATCCCTTGTTTCTCTATAGCAGGCGTCTGTTGTCCATGTGATTCCTTCCACATAAGGATATCCAAACTCTTTCAGTACTTTCTTAAACTCATCCCTGTACTTATGATTCACATCAATTGTGTCACACGGCTTCGCATAGTGGTAACTTGTTCCCTCATCCCTGACAGCCTTAATCGGAATAATAATTCCACAATCTTCAATCCGCTTATCTAATACCCCACAATTTCCAAGCAAAATCAGTCTTTTACTTCCCATTGCAATTATTTCTTCATACTGTCCCACACACAAAGGTTCCCCGACCATTGATTTGAACATTGCAAATCTTTTTCCTTTATATGTAACTTCATAAATAGGATTCAAGCCACTTGCAGAATGAACACTCGCTATTTCTTTTGCCCGAAAAAATTTCAGTACCTCATTGAAAAGTTTTTCTGAAAAACAGGAAATCGTAACTTCCGGGAAATTTTCAATCTTCTCCACACACATATCCGGGTTGATGATTGCAGTTTTATTTGCGTCAAATTCTTCTAATAACATTTTCTATCTATCTTACCTTCCTTTTTTTTGAATCCATGCTTAAAGTGCTTGTATTAGTTCGTTATTAAATTATTGTTAGTCAGACAAACTTGAATTTTCAAATTAGTCTTTGCAAATAACCTTTGAACCTTCACCATCAATTACAATTCCCTGACGGTTGTTAATTGGGCATAGATTCAAATCCGAAAACTCAGTCATTATTTTCTCGGTAACTTTCTTAAATGGTGCTGTAAGATAATGCGGAAGAACATAGAAATCAATCAAATCAAGCCCTGCATCATCTTCTTGTGAGTAGTCCTCCGGCTTTTCATCCATTTGCTCGATATATTGGATGCTTGGAGCGCATATAATCGCACCTGCCGATTCACCAATCATCAGTTTTCCCTTTGCCAATTCTTTCTTCAACAGCTCATCCGTTCCCGTTTTACGGAGCTGGTCTATAAGGAAAAAAGAATTTCCGCCGGTAAAATATATCACATCCGCATCTTCAAAAACAGACTGTATCGTTGAATAAGCCTCCGTTGAAATATCAATTTCAGTTACGATTGCTCCCAACTTTTTGAATAATTTTCGAGCCGAGCCGACATAACCGGTGTAGCCTTCACGCAGCGAAGCTGTTGGAATAAATGCGACTTTCTTATTTTCAATTTCTTCCTTTATCAGACTTCCTACACTTGAAAAGTGCGAACATAAAAACAGTTTCATCAATATTCTCCTTTATATATAAATAACGAGTTGTCGGTTTCAGTATACCATGCCTTCTCCCCACAGAAAAGCATGGCGAAAAACAAAAATGTCCCCGGAGGGCTTGTGCGTATGTTTTTCCAGCGTTTCCAATCTGAATTTCTCAGAACAGAATATCCTCCGGCTTGAACTTATCTTTTTCGGTAATGGGGCGGATCACCTTGCAGGGCACCCCCGCAGCGATGACGCCGGCGGGAATGTCATGAGTGACGACGCTTCCCGCCCCGATAACCGAGCCTGCCCCGATGGTAACGCCGCCGCAGACGGTGGAATTTGCACCGATCCAGACGTTTTCCTCCAGCGTAATGGGTGCCGAGGTGCCAATGCCGTGGCTGCGCTGCTCCGGGTCGATGGCATGACCGGAGCAGGCAAGGCATACGCCGGGGGCAATAAAGGCACCTGCTCCGATGTTTACCGGAGAGGTATCCAGAATGACGCAGTTATAATTGATGACCGCCAAGCCGTGGGTATGGATATTGAAGCCATAGTCACAGTGGAAATCTGGCTCAATGCCGGTCATGGGAGAGCAGGTGCCCAGCAGGGTCTGCAGGATACTGCGCCGCTTTTCCTGTTCGTTAGGAGCGGTGCGGTTGTACTCCCAGCACAGTTGCTTTGCACGGTTCTGTTCCTCCGTGGGGGTGTTTTCATAGCCGCTGACGTAGGCGGCAGGGCGTTTCATAATATCCAGAGCGTTCATCGTGTTTGTCCTTTCCATACAGTGTTTTTTCAAGGATTATACCACATTCTCTGTCGGTGTGTAATAGGCTGCTTTTCCTCATTTGTTTGTCCGCTTGATCTTCTCCATCGCTTTGCCCTTAGCCAGCTCATCCACCAGCTTGTCCAAATAGCGGATCTCCTTCATCAGCGGTTCTTCGATGCTCTCCAGCTTTACGTTGCAGATGCTGCCCTTTATGAGCACCCGGTCCGGATTGAGCTGCGGAGCATCTCGAAAGAAATCTCCATACAGCGTTCCATTCTGCACCGCAGCCTCAATTTGCGGGACGCTGTAACCAGTCAGCCACCCAATAATTTCATCTACTTCTACCTGCGTCCGCCCCTTGCGGGCTGCCTTTTCCACCAGCATAGGATATATTTTTGCAAATGGCATGGCATATACTTTTTCAGTTTCCATTTCTGTCCCTCCCCCAGGTGCGTCTATGTGCAATGTATACCACGCTTCCGGACAAAAAAGAATGTGTGCCGGCGCATCCCAGATGATAACATTATACCTGTTCTCAAAATACGGAATCTGCTTATCAAACGATCGATGATCCGCAGTCAATCCCGGCAGAAAAACAAGAGTAATTGTATCCGGGTTTGATACGCTTGCTCAATAGTGAATCGTTCCTCAACAAGTTTGACAACTCTTTTCTTTCATCGGGCTTTCCTCCACAAATACCGATTGAACAAAATCGCTGCGCGATGGCCTGCCAAGGCTATGGCGCAGTTTTATTTTTATTAAAATAGCAGTGGAATTACTTTTCATAATCCATTATTGTTAAGTTACCACACGAAACAACTGAACTAAGAAAGCTCCACTGCCTATGATAAGAATAACATTTTCCAGTCTCTTCCGCAATCGGAATTATGACGCTAATGCACCTCCGAATAGGTAGATGTAATTATTAACACTACTTATTCTGGAGGTTTTATTATGTATAAAGATATTTTTGAATCCATCCGCAATGAGGCGGAAAAACGTAACCTGCGTGAAAGAACTATTCAACTGTATTGCTCTGATGTCAGCTACTTTCTTCGTTGGATTGGAAAAAATGTTTCTGATCTTACACTTGAAGATGCGGAAAGTTTTCTTACTGCCAAACGTCTGGAAGGAAGGTCTCCTGAAACTCACAATCACTATCGGTCTGCAATCAAGTTCTTATATAAAAAGGTGCTGAAGATTGTCTGGGATGATGACACTGTTCCGGCTATGAAAAGAGAGCGAAATCTTCCTGCCGTTCTATCACGCGATGAAATAAATGCAATCATTGACGCCACTCCGAATCTGAAGCATAAAGCGATTATTGCAACTATGTATTCTTCCGGATTACGTGTATCAGAGGTTGTTCATCTTCATTATGATGACATTTCACGTACCAACATGACAATTCATGTTCGTGAAACCAAAGGCAGAATTGACAGGTATACAATTCTGTCTCAAAAAAATTTAGACCTTCTCACAGAGTATTGGTTCAAATGTGGTCGCCCTAAAGATATCCTTTTCCCAAGTTCCTGGTCCGGTGGATATCTGGATATAGCCAGTGTTAACCAGTTCTTTAAGAAAAGTGCTAAACTCGCCGGCATTAACCGTCATGTTTCCTCTCATGCGTGCCGTCATAGTTTTGCCAGCCACCTATTCGAAAGTGGCACAGATATAAAATATATCCAGTCACTTCTGGGACATGTTGATCCTCGCTCTACAGATGTTTACCTTCATGTGAGCAACAAGACACTTCTTGGAATCCGCAGCCCGTTCGACAACCCGGAAGGTGGTGAATCATGAGTAAGGATTGTACGATTCAGGATGTTTTTCATCGTTTTTATCCATCTTTTGAATCCACACATAGTATTTCTCCCGCTCAGCGAAAGGCCGCTTATCACATCATGAATTGCAAAACCGGTGCCTTTGGTGTGAATGTAAGCGTATGCGAGGACTGCGGCTGCATATCAGTCCACTATAACTCCTGCCGTGACAGATGCTGTCCTATGTGTCAGGAGTTTCCAAAAGAAAAATGGGTAGATGCACGGCGTGAGGATATCTTAGATGCTCCTTATTTCCATGTAGTTTTTACAGTTCCAGAAGAACTTAATGCCATTATCTACAGCAACCAGAAATTCTTATACACTGCTCTTTATCATGCGGCTTCAGATACTCTCAGTGAACTTGCTGCTGATAGTAAATATCTTGGGACTGATATCGGCTATATCTGTATCCTCCATACATGGGGAAGCACCATGAATTTTCATCCTCATATCCATGCGATTGTTCTTGGTGGAGGGCTGGATGTGAAAAATCATTGGAAAGACAACGGGAAAGAGTTTTTTCTTCCGATCAAGGTAATCTCCAAAATATTTCGTGGAAAATATATGGCTGAACTTAAGCAGCTCTGGAAAAATGACAGGCTTGAATTTCATGGATCGGCTGCACCTTATAAAAACTACTATACTTTCAAGGAATTGTTAAATACCTGCTATACAAAGGAATGGATTCCTTATTGCAAGAAACCATTTGACGGTGCCGAATCTGTCATCAGATACCTTGGAAAATACACCCACCGGATTGCTATCAGCAACTACCGTATCAAAGACATGACAGAATCTACAGTTATATTTTCTGCTAAAGATTACAAAAACCAAGGGCTTTGGAAAGAGATCACCATATCCGGCGAGGAATTTATCCGTCGATTTTTAATGCATGTTCCTCCAAAACGTTTTGTACGTATCAGGCACTATGGTCTTCTTTCATCCAGAAATAAGAAGAAAAAGATTACCCTATGCAGAAACATCCTTGGCTGCAAAAAATATATTTCCAAGCTGAAAGATATGGATGCACCTGCCATTATCCGTCTTCTTTATAATAAAGATATATGCAAGTGTTCTTCCTGTGGTGGTAAGATTATTCCTCTGCCTACAGAACAACATTTTATAAAACCCAAACCACATATGCTCTGTTAACGTATCATAACTGTATATTTTTTTAGCTTCCCTAGGGAGGCTTATTTCTGGTGTCATAATACAGGACTGAATTATAAATTCTATGTGTTTCTATGTGTACACGCTATCCTATTATAAATAAAGTGTCAGAATTAAAAGTCCATATAGAGTTGACGCGCTTTGTTCAACCAGAAAAAATCGAAATTGATGCAAACGAAAGGGCAGTTAATGAAAAGTCTCAATACTGCTTTTTCGTTTGCACCACCTTCGATTCTTTCCTTAACGATTTATCGAGCACCCGTGCACCAGGCATTATAAGCTTTTGATGCCAGTTGCTCATCAGATATTTTATTATATTCATCTATTGTAAGACAAAGTTCTGTTGTGTAAAAGCGACAGCAAGAATATGTCTCTCCATTTGAATTGTAAAACTCGTTTACCGTCATATTGATTCTATTTTTATACCAAAATATCAAACATCTGTATTTCTCATCTGGGTAATTTCCCCATGGAAAGCCTGTTTTTGCTTTTTCCAAAATCGTAATTACATCTTTGGCTTTTACATTAATCCAATCTCCCATATAATCTCCTAATCGCGATATAAGTTTTGTTTGTTAATTTATGGTGCAGATCACACCGGTTCAACATAATAGAATCAGCTAATATTTTTCAATGTAAAACCCAAAAACAGAATTGCTAAACTCTCCTCCGGCAAACGCATATTCTTCATCTTGAATATTTACCTTATAAACAGGAAATGTATATTTCTGACCATATAGTGGATCCTTAACCACAACTTTTTCCCCCGTTTTCATCCATTCAAACTCAAAGTTGTGTGTGCCTCCCACATAACACCTATCAATAAACATAAAATTCGCCACCATCCCTGTCTGAAATTCTACTCATAACTTCATAAAAATCAACATACCTCTCTTGCAGTTCGGCTAATCCACATCTGTTAGTATTTAATAAAAGATTCTTTAATTCTGTGTCTTTATACATTTCCACTTTCTTATAATATTCCATATGTTCATCATCAAATATTTCAACATTGTTTTCTACATCCCAATTTAAAAGTTTGCATACTTGTCTCATATATTCATCAATCCATTTTTCAAATGCATATATAATATCAATCTTTTCTTCTTTTTTTAAAGCTAATTCCGTACCGCAAATATAGTTATATTCTTTCACAATGTCATCCATATAACAATAACCCCTAAAACGTTCAGGCAAATGATGTTTTTCCTTATATGACTTTCCTGTTGTATCTACTCGTCCCGCCCCCAATATAAAGAGTGTTACCAAAACAGAAAAAATAATAGCACGCAACATGTAAATGTCTTTACTATAAATAGACTCTAATCCAAATTTGCTCAAAAATATCTTTTCTTCCATTCGAAATTGAAATGGAACTATATGATAAGCACAAAATCTATCGGCATCCCATTCTTTTGCTTGCCACTTAATAATCTCCATATCATCTTCTTCAATATAATCGCGTTCATCTTCATTTATAGATAAATTTGCATTTTTCCCCATCATTTCTAATAAATGCCCGTTATATATGTGACCTAATTCATGGATTAGCAATACTCTAATAGATAATATTTGCATATATGTTGTATACTTTTCTACTAATTTAGCATCAAATATTTCAGGAAAAATCACTTCATAGAATTTTCTGTTTGAACTATTTGCCATTGTTCCATAAAATTTGTGTACTGCACGTAAAAAATCCTTTTCTATTTCTACATATGGTTCTGCATTTTCATCTGCTCGTGCATTTAGATCACCAAACGTATTTCCTACTTTAAAGACTATATGTACAGATATCTTCTTAAATTCGTCAATTTTGCTATATGTATCATTAAATACTGTTTGCAGAAATTCGCCATATTCCTGAGAAGATATTTCATCCTTTGAATCAATTATTGAATACTCTTCACTACTTATTATCATTTTTCGCATTTATTCCTTTAACTTAAAATCTCATAACCTAATTCAAATTTTCTACTGTGCTCAACTGTTCTGTAAACTTGAAGTTGAGGTTACCCTGCCTAATTATAAATTCACCAAGAACTCTCCTATGCAGTAATTCTCAAAATTAGGATTTACAGCAAGCACATGAGGCTTCAAGACATCGATGCAAACTTTTACACAACCTCATAGGCTACATATTCATGATCAAATTCATACCCCAGCTTTTCTGCAAGGCGAACAGAATTTATATTTTGCGCATCCCAACTTAGATATAAACCTTCCTCTAAACAATTTAGTATGAGTGCTGAACACGCTATTATTTTCAAGTTCAAATAACATTCTTATTCCTCCGTAGTTTTAACCAAACAATTACCAAGTTCTTACTGAATTACTGCAAATTTCGACTGTCTTAATTTATTTCAACTCCATCTTCTTGCCCTAAGGACAAGAAGCATCCCTCGCTTTCAGCTCGATCAATTCCGATTTATAAAACACATTCATTTTACATAGGCACAGTATACCACAGTTCCTGTGCCTATGCGATAACATTTACTGTTTCATCCGATAAGAACTCATCCTCTCTGCCAGACAACGGAATGCACACCCTGCAAATCATGCCCTTTCCATTCCATAAAAAAGCCCCCACATGCTCCTTATCGAACACGCAGGGACTTTCCTGTCATATTTTAAGTTCTGTTATCTTTGCACACAAGGTGCTGGATATCCTACTCTTCTTTTTTCTCTTCCGGTGTAACTTCTGCGGCTGTTTTTGCATGTTTTTTGCGATAGCGAACGATCACAAGTGCCATGCAGAGTACTACTAATAATACTGTTACAACATCAATTGTCACGAAGAGTTTTGTCATATTTGACATTCCGCCATCATCAGTAGCATTTGTATAATAACCGCTGTTTGCGATTGTATACATAATGTTCTTGCATGATGTGCGAAGTGCATTATTAAGTGTTGCACTTTCTGTATTTGTTAATTTATTGGACTCCTGATAGTTGAATCCGAGCATCAGGTCATTTCCGGCACGAACACAGTTATCCGTGATCATATATCCGTAAGAACCATCATAATCTGTGATGACCATTCCCTGGAATCCCCACTCATTACGAAGGATTGTTGTTAATGTGTCTTCGTTTGCACATGCCGGAACGGTTCCGATCCAGTTGAAGGATGACATTACAGCGATCTGTGTTCCATCAAAATTCTTGATACATAATTCGAATGGTTTTAAGTAAATCTCACGGATTGCCTGTTCATTAGAATATGTAAGTAAGAATGCACATCTGTTTGTTTCCTGGTCGTTTAATGCAAAATGCTTGATGTAATTGTATGTGCCTTTTGTTGCCATTGCAGATACCTGAGCTGCTGCAAGTTTTCCGGCAAGCACACCGTCTTCTGAATAGTATTCGAAGTTTCTTCCTGCGAATGCAGAACGGTGTGTGTTCATAGCAGGACCATATACACCATAATTATTTGTATCTGCATACTCCTGTCCCATTGCAAGTCCAAGATCATATAATAAATCTGTATTCCATGTCTGAGCCATTAATACTTCTGTCGGATATGGTGTTCCATAAGTTCCTGTAATGAAGTTGTTAACTCCGGCAGGTCCGTCACAGTCACTTGTTGCAACTTTTCCTACAGAATCGATCTGAGCTGTCTGCCATCCACCAAGGTTTACAAGTAATGACATATCTTCAAAGCTCATCTGGTCTAATAACTGATCCCACATTGGATCATCATAAGCCTTGCCTGTTAAATCTGCTAATGTAAGTCCATTGTCAGATCCCAATGTTGGCATTGTATCTTCTGCATTGTCATATGCTGTAGAGTCATAGTATGCTGTAGAATTTGCTTCTACTTCTTTTCTTGTTGCATCATCCATTACATAAGCTTCTTCAGCCGGTGCAGCTGTAGCTTCTGCATAGTTTGCAAATCCGTCTGTTCTGGAAAGATAGGTAACATTTCCTGTTGTGTAATCATTTAACTGATTTGTTGCAGCCACATTATCTGTTGTACGTGCATTCTCGCTGTAATTGATATCTGAATCTACAGTAAAGTTTGCCTGATCTAATACTGTATGGGAATCAGATCTGACAGATACTGTGTATTCGCCGGCTTCAAGAATATATCCGCCGCCTGCTACTTTGATCTCGTTTGCATCATAAGATGCCATATCTTCTTTATTGATCGTAAACTCAACTGTTTCAGATTCGCCCGGTGCGATCTCACCTGTCTTTGCATAATCAATTAAGTTTACAGAAGCTTTCTCGATTCCTCCGTTTGTATAAGGTGGTGTGAAGTATACTTCTACAACATCCTTACCTGCAACATCGCCTGTATTTGTAACTGTTACATTGAATGTTACATTGTCTCCATTATCAGAGAAATCATTCATTTTCTGTTCAAATGTTGTATAAGATAATCCGTAACCAAATGGATATTTTACAACATCCTCATAATTGATCACACCATCATCAGATGCTGTCTCATAATATTTGTATCCTACATAGATACCTTCTACATAATCAACAAAGGAAACTGTTCCTTCGTATGCTGTATCAGAAGCTGCGATTGCTTCTTTTAAATCATCTACATTGTTGTATGCAAATGCTCCAATGTTATTATAGTATGGAGTCTGTGTTAAATCTTTTACATAAGTATCAACTGTTTTTCCGGATGGATTCACAGATCCGTTGATGATCTCACCGAGTGCAGCCATACCTGTCTGACCTGTACCAGGTGCAAGGATTACTGCTCCGATAGAATCATAGTTGTCTACCCAGTCAAGTTCCATTGGGTTGTTTGCGTTGATCACAACGATTACTTTACTGAATTCTGAGCAAACCTTATCAAGCATTGCTTCCTCTGTATTAGAGAGTTCAAGATAAGATTCTCCTGCATCAAAATCATCATAATCACCGTTGTTAGTGTAGGAAATATTTGTATATGCATAGTTTGCAGGATTTACAGAAACTTCATCTGCCACATTGTAAGTGCCATGGATAACAGAGTTCATGTCTGTAGGAAGATCATATCCTTCACCACCGCCACGGCTGATCACTACCATTGCTACATCAGAAAAGCTTTCTGCTTCGCCCATGACATCATCGGTATAATAATCTGCTGTAGGTTCCGGTAATGTGATATCAAAGGATCCGTCTCCGCCTAAAATTGTTGCAGCCGGTCTGTCTGCGCGGTAATCTGTGTACATTTTGGTCAGGGACTCATTTGTCTTATATCCTGCATCTGATAAAGACTGTAAAATACTTACTACAGAAGATGTATCTGCAGAACCTGAACCTGTACCACCATAGATAGGGTTTGTAGATGCCCATCCAAATACGTTCATGGAATCCACATCACTGCTAAGAGGTAATAATCCATTATTCTTTACAAGAACCATACCTTCTTCGCCGACTTTTTTGATCACTTCATTACTTGCTGCTTTTGCTTCATCGGATACTGTTCCGCCACCGTTTAATACAACGGAAAGGTTTGTGTAAAGCGGTCCGTAGCAAACCATGTTTACCATGGTCACAAGTGCGAGTACCCATGCTAAGGAAGCTCCCCAGCGAACTAAATGTCTTTTTCCTTTTGGTGCAATAAAATGTGCAGCTACTAATAATACAATCAATACTAAAATAGAAATAAGGATTGCATAAATGTATCCGCTGCAGTTTGTTACATATGTTGTAACGTCTGCTTCACTGACACCGAGGCCTCCTAAAATAGGAACCAGAATTGAAATAATAAACTCGATCATTTCTAAATCCTCCCAAGATTTATTTTGTCCGTTCCGGACTTTGTAGTTATAATCTATCATAAAGTACTTTTCTTATGGAAAAATTGCATAATCTGCATTATTTTTGCATAAACGGTATTACACGTTGTGAGTTTCAGACAAAAATAACGCTATGTTTTCATGCACAATGCACAAACCATAACGTTATAAATCAAAAAATGCGAATGTTTAACCGCCCGTATTCTATTTGACACAGTTATCCGTTCTGCACTTCATCAGATGCAGTTTTTTTCATCGGGATCAAAATCTTCAGATCAAACCAGTTTTCTTTTGTGTCAATACTGACTGCGCCGTCGTATTTATTTACCGTATAGCGGATACTCTTGATTCCGTAACCGTGAAACTCTTTTTCCTTCTTGGTTGTCAGGAAACGCCCTTCTTTCACTTTCAAACTTCCTTCGTAGTAATTTTCAAAACGTAAGATCAAAAAATTCTTCTGTTGGGACACAGTCACATGGATCAGCCGCTTTTGCTTGTCTGCAATCTTGAGTTCACACTCGATCGCATTGTCGAGCGCATTTCCGAAAATACTGCAGATATCCATGATATCCATAAAATCCAGCAGCGTTCCATCTGCCACGCAGGTAAACGTGATCCCATGCTTTGCGCAGTATAAACTCTTGCTTGTCAGCACTGTATCGAGCACTTTATTTCCGGTCTTGTTCTGTGCTTCGTACTGCCTGATCTCATCTTCCATGTGATTTAAAAACTCATTTCTTTTTTCCGGGTCAGTCTCGCTCCGGAGTACAGCGATCTGATGTTTTAAGTCGTGATATTTATAATTGATGAGATCGATACTCTCACGTGACTGCTTGTACTGCACATACTGATTCTGTAAAACATTCTGCACTGCCTCCAACTCCCTGCGCACACGGAGTTCGCCACACTGGATCAGATGCGCATACAAAACTGCAATTCCACCGAGATCAACGATCGTGCGGACCTGACCGATTTCAAGCGCATATCCATTTGCGAACGTATCCGCATTGGAAACAAAACTCAGATTGCTGACCGCAAATACTGCAATGACGATCACTGCTGCGGAAAAATATTCTTTAAAGCTGATGTTCAGCTTTCCATCTTTTGGAAGATGCTGCTGCAATAATTTCCACAATAAAACGAATACTGCACCATAAACCGCCGCAAGCATAAGGATTTTTGCTGCCATGCCCGGCAATTCATTTGTCCAGACAGTACATACAATCTGCCATTCCAAAGATGCCATAAATTCCGCTACAACAAATGCGATCATGCCAAAATATCCGGCATCCTGAAAATTCACGTCACAGCAGAAATAAATGAACCCGACCATCAGAGATACTGCGGCGATCATACACGGAATCCAGAAATAGATCGGCACATTTCCGGTTGCCACCAGAAAAACAGACTGCAGCACAAGCATTCCTGCCATGATAAGCCCGCTCTTCCACCATTCAAATCTTTTTTTCAACGATACAATAAAAAGCATGCACGCCATCCATTCCGCAGCTGCTGTATAAATTCGCGGAATATCCGGCATTAAATGTTCCATCATTTCACAACCTCTCCCCAGTAATTCGTCAGTGCTTCCATAAACTCTTTCTTGCGCGAGCGGCTCAGTAACAGCGGTTCTCCTTTCACAACCGCACACCCATCCTGAATGCCGTCCACATGCTGCAAGTTGATCAGATACCCTTTATTTCCACGGCAAAAATTTAGATCCTGCAATTTTTCTTCGACTTCTTTCATCGTTCCAGCCGATTCATAATCGCCCAGGATCGTGTGTAAAACGAGATTATGCCCCTGACTTTCAATATAATAAATATTAGCAATATTAATCCGAACAGCGCCGCCCTTGATGTTCACCGTGATCACTTTCTGCTCACGTTTCTTCATACGGCTGATCGCACGGTTTAATCTCTGCGAAAATGCAAAGTATGACACCGGTTTCAGCACATAGTCAAGCGCATCCACTGCATAGCCGCGGATCGCATACTGCGCCATATTTGTAATGAAAATGATGACAACCTCCGTGTCTACTTTCCGGATTTCCTCCGCGGCAGACATACCATCCATGAACTTCATTTCCACATCCATCAGAATAATATCAAATTGTGACTTGTACTTATGTACGATCTGGTCACCGTCTGAATAAACGGTAATATTGAATACTTCTCCATTCTCTTTCTGATACTGCTGCAAAAACTCCTGCAACTGCTTTGCGTACATAGCTTCATCTTCAACGATTGCAATATTGATCATCTGTGCTATCCCTTCTATATCAAACACATTTCATGCCCACTCATACATGCAATAATTTTATCACACCAAAAAAGAAAATACATCTGCTTTTTCGTTGACGCAAAATATTTTCCGTAGTAAAATTGTATTATTATACTTTTTTGGAAAGAGAGAGATAAAATGAGTATTTTCAAGAAAAAACTGACAGTGAACGAAGCCATCAACAAGGCTCACACTTCTGAGAACGCCATGTTGATCGACTGTCGTACCAAAGATGAATTTAACCACGGACATGTTGCCGGTGCGGTCAATATCCCATTGGATAAAATCACGGAAGACCGAATCTTAAGAAGATTCCCGGATAAGGAAACTTCTCTCTATATCATCGGCAGTTATAATTTCAGACCGGAAAAAGCGGTCAAAGCCTTTAAGAAACTGGGCTATAAAAATGCCATCTTCGGTGGAAACATGGAAGAGCATTATGGAATGTTGAAAAAATAAGTTCCTTCCTATCGCAAATGCATTTACATGGAAATCCATCCAAATGCATTTGCGACAGAGCTTAATAAAATGATTCCAGCAAAAATCGGACACAGATACTGTATCATAAACAGAAAGACTTTTCTTCTTTTGAATGTGCCGCCACCGTATGTCACTTCTTCTTCGATTCTCTTTACCCCGACAACCCTTGAAACAAAAAGACAGGTAGCAATTGCCGCAATCGGCATCATGACAGAGTTCGTCAGGAAATCAAAAAAATCCAAAAACTGCATGCCAATGATCTTCACATTTGCCAGAGGTCCGTATCCGAGCGAAGACAGACTTCCCAGTGCGATCATGATCACGCCACAGAGCACCGTAGATTTTTTCCGGCTCCACCCAAGTTCATCTTCAAACGTGGATACCGCACTTTCCGTCAGTGCGATTGAACTGGTAAGTGCCGCAAAAAGTACAAGCAAGAAGAACATTACTCCCGCAAAAGTTCCAAATCCCATACTTGCAAAAACTTTTGGGATTGTAATAAACATCAATGCCGGTCCAGCCTGTAAGGTGTCCGGATCTCCGCCAGAGAACGCAAACACCGCCGGAATAATCATTAGTCCAGCCATAATTGCAATTGCTGTATCAAAAATTTCAACATTCTTTGTAGACTCTTCAATGGAAGTTTCTTTTTTCATATAAGAACCAAATGTAATGAGAATACCCATCGCAATCGACAGCGAATAAAACATCTGCCCCATGGCTGCCACAACGGTCATCCATGAAAAGTTGCTGATATTTGGCACAAGAAAATATTTCACACCAGCCAAAGCCCCTGGTCTTGTCACAGAATAAATTGCAATGATGACAGACAACACAACAAGTATTGGCATCATGAATTTGGAGACACGCTCGATTCCATTACGCACACCCGCATAAATAATCGCCAATGTGATCACAGAAAAGATCACAAAGCATATTTCCGTGGAAAATCCATCTGAGATAAATGCAGAAAAATAACCATCTTCTGCAACTGTCTGCGCATGTCCTCTGACATACTCAACCAGATATTTTAAAACCCATCCACCGATCACCGAATAATATGGCACGATCAAAACCGGAATGATTGCATTGATCCAGCCTCCCAGACAAGACAAATGTGATTTTCCAAAGGAAGCAAATGCTCCTACCGGACTTTTTTTCGTCATGCGTCCTAACGATGTCTCAGCCATGATCATCGTATAGCCAAAGGTCAATGCCAGAATGATATAGATAAGCAGGAAAATACCTCCGCCGTATTTGGCTGCCAGATATGGAAACCGCCAGATATTCCCCAATCCCACGGATGCTCCGGCTGCTGACAGCACAAAACCGATTTTTCCTGAAAAAGAACTTCTTTTTGTCGTTTGATTTTTCATAATTTTCTCCCCTGATTTCTATTTTGAAACATACTCAGAATATCATAGGGAGTAGGGAATTACAATATTGTGATAATTTCTTTTATCCAAGCAGAGACGTATAAATTTCGCGATCCAAATCCTTGAACACATAAAAAGGTGCACCGCCAGAGTAAATCTACTTGAAATCTGCATAAATTGTCCTCTTTTTCCATCTTACTTCAAATAATCTGCCAGTTCTTCACAACGCTCCATGGTAAGCTCTGCCATCTTAAGACTGCTGTCCATCTGTGCCGAAGATCCATCGTTTTGATCCAGGATTTCGTTGCCTGCTGCTTCTTTGTCTGCAATCCATTTTCTCTGCTCAGTGAGAATCTCATTGAACTTTTCCTCACTTGTATTGTATTTTACAAGATTCCAGATTTCATTTAAGCAGGAATCGCTGATATCATACATCTGCATAGCGTAGTCGTCCATTCGGGACTGTAGAGTTGCTTTTTTAAGTTCCTCCTCCGCTGCATCATAGGATGCTTGATAAGTATTTAATGTACTCTGCGCTTCCTCATATGGTGTCTGTCTTTCGTAGGAATAAATTCCATACCCCATTTCTTCATTTACAATAATTGGAATCGTCAACGTATCCTGCGTTCCTTCCTCGCTATCGTCATTTGCCCACCGTACCCAGAAATATACATCTTCTGACAGATCTCTCACCGGTGCCCCCGGAAGATACACTTTAAAGGTGTCCGTTCCTTCCAGACCATAAACATCTGTATAAATATACTTCACTCCATCTGCAATTTCTTCTTTTCCCGGAGTCTCATCATAGGTAAGATTCTCCATTTTCATCTGGTAAGTATAATCATTGATTTTGGTCAGATCAGTAAATTTTCCTGAAAAGCCGCAGAGATACATCGTTCCATTCTCATAGTCATCCCCGGTGTCTCCCATATCAGAATCATGGTAAGATCCCTTGAAAGAGCCATCTTTTTCAATTTCAAAATCGGTAGACCATCCACCTGCACCACTGCAAAATTCGAATGAATATTTTGCAAGATCCGCGAATGTCAGATCACCACTTTGGTTTTCGCTTGCATTTTCTGCACTGTCGCTGCTGCCTTCCGTATCATCGCTTCCATGATTTTCCTCTATGTCACCCTGAATAGTGTCAGATGTTCCCTGACTGTCCTGATTCTGATTCTGCGCTTCCTGATCTGCCGTATTTTTTGACGCATCCGGTGTCTTGGAACCTCCACACGCAGCTAATGATGCAAGCAACAGTCCTGTTATTGTAAGTATTATAAATTTCTTTTTCATAATTCCGTCCCTTTTTCTATCGTTTTCCGATAACCTGATTATTTACAATATTTTTTCTGCTTTGTTCTTAATTAATTCTAAGGTATCTTAATATTGACCTTATAGGGAATCATTTTATCATTTCATTGTTGGAATAGTTCATACCGCTCAAATGTCCGCTTTCTTCTTTTCTCACAATAAAATCGCTACACGATCTCTGATCAATGTTTTCAGTTCATCCCTTTGCGCTTGAGGCAAATAGGATTCATCCACAAGTGACAACATTTTATTTTCTAATACACATAATTTTTCTATCATTTTTTCTGCTGCGTTTGCAGGAATATCACATACTTCTGCTAATATTTTAAATTCTTTTTTATGAATATTTCTCTTCTTTCCATTAATAGTAAGTGCCATCTGTTCTTTATCTTCCGGCATAATTACATTTATAGGAAGCATATCATATGCGTTTGATAATTGAAACCTTCTGTTTCCCGGCTCAGTTTCTCTTAACGAAAAATTTTTCAAATGCATATCCGAATTTCCAATGATAAAAGATCCCACAACCCGTAAGTATAATTCTGATAAATCTAACCCTGGTGTAATAGAATACTTCTTTATGATTCTTCCGCAGTTTTCATAAGACCCTTTGTATTTATCCTGCGTTAAGCGATTCGATAGCTGGCAAAAATCTTCCATTGCATATAATTTTATCTCATTTTTTTCAATATCGCGATCTACTCTCTTTGTAATATAAGCGTACTCATCATTTATTTTTATCAGTGCATGCGGCACTGTCTGGATTCCCATCAACTCTGCCAGACGCATTGCCAGGTCTTCAAATTCAGGCATATAATCAAATTCTTCTGTCTGTGGCTTTAAAATATACCCTGTTGGATAATCTACAATTGTAAGTCTTGCATTCGTGTCACTGGACAAATGCAAGGATAGTTTTTTTTGAACTCCTGGTACTGTAAGTCCCTCATTGACAGTCTCATTTGCGAGCCTTTCCAATTGTTCCTTCGTAATATCTAAAAAGGGCATTTCTTCTGTCATAAAAAACGATTTCACACATTTTTTATGCCAGCTCCACTCCTTTTCCACATTAGAAGCATTCTCCCTTATTGTTTTTCCACAACATAGACATTTCATTCCTCTTCCCCATTTCTTATATTGACATCTCCAATACAATCCCTGCATACCGACAACAGCAATCCAAATCTGTCATTCTGATTGATTTTCCAGTTACGGCTTACAACACCAAGGAGCCATCCTTCTGGAATTAACCCATCAAAAAAAGGAAATAAAACTGTCGCTTTATAAGCCTCTTTTTGTAATGGCAGCGTCAAACTTACAGATACTGCATCTTCTCTTTTCAAATAATCCTCATTATAAGAAAACTCATATCCTTCTTCTGTTTCAGCTATTGTTCCGGCAAAAATTTTTTGAATATAAACATATCCTTTTCTATATTCTGACTCCACTTGTTATTCCTCCTTTTCTCCCGGTACAGCTTCTTTCCCGAACATTGCCAATGCCTGATTTACTTTGTCCATACGCACAGTTTCCTTTCCCTGTTCTAATTCTCTTACAAAACGTAAGCCTAATCCTGATCTCATGGCAAATTCTTCCTGTGTTAATCCAACTTTTTTTCTTTCTTCTTTTATATAATTTCCAATTTTATTCATATCAATCATAATACTCCCGTTCGGGTATAATTTCAACGTTTTCAGGCAAAAAAATCCCGAACGGGTACAATTTAATATTTTTCAATAAATTGTACACCCGTTCGGGTATCATTCTTTTCTAATCCAACAGATTATTTAACGCATCCAGACCATCTGCACTGATGGCAGCCTCATTTTCCTGCTGAATCTGTAAGTATACTTCTTTTCGGTAAATTGGTACATCCTTTGGAGCAGAAATACCGATTTTGATCTGATCCCCGCGGATCTCTAATACTGTAATCTCAATATTATTATTGATCACTAAGGCTTCGCCTTTTTTTCTTGTCAATGCCAGCATTTCTATTCACCTGCCTTTTCTTTTCTACTTTTCAGCAGGTCATAAATTTTATAACGTACCGGAAGATCATCTTCCACGATAATCTGCGCCCCTCTATTGTTGGACATATTGATAATAATGGGAGCTTTCAGGTTGATTGACATATCCTGAATATCCTTTGGGACTCTGACGGTTGTAAGTACAAAGGTGTCTTCCTGTTTCATATCGCCCAATGGCTTCAACAATTCCTCACTGACAGATGGATTATAGTCCTCCTTGATCGTCACCGGATTGATGACCGGAAACGCAGTCTGTGGATCATCCATAGACTGAAGCCACATAATATGTGATTTACTGCCTTTCTCCTCATCAAAAATCAAGGTAAACTTCTGCATATCCGGAAAGCCGATCATTCCACTCTCTAAAGTGATGATCTTATCCTCCTGAATATCAATTTCGCCAAACATTCTTGTTTTTGCTTTCATCTTTCTGACCTCCTGGTTTTCTAACGTTTTCTTAACGTCTGGTCTCCGACCATTCTATCCGTAACGTCCTATGGGAAAAACTGTCCCACAAGCACGTTCCTGCCACACTTTCCGCAGCGTGTTTTAAATGTAATTTAACAATGTTGTCTGATTCAGCATTCCTGCCGCCTGTAAAGATGCCTGATAAGCAGTGTAAGCTGCTGTATAATCAATGATGATATCAGAAAGTTCACGATCCTCATTATTTGATTTTAATGTTTTTACGGTCAGCTGCTGGTTTGACATACGCGTCTCTGTCAGTTCCAGACGATCGCCCTTGCTTCCTACAGTTGTAATAGCAAGGTTTACATCCGAAAGATATTCATCAAAATTACCGATATAGCTGTCATACAATTTCTGCAGATTATCATTTGCATAATCTGCTTCCTTCTGTGCTGCCTCTAACCATGTCTGCAGATTCTCCTGTGCCGAAACACCCGAATACGCTGCCTGATTCATCATATCTTTAATCTTATCCACTTTGTCATTGGCATCAATAGCAGCTTTTACCGCATTGATCATCTCGTCCACATCACGTCCGATATCTGCATTGAATACGTCAGATGCGTTTGTGTTGACTGTCAATGTCTGGTTTACAGCGATAATATAATCGATATCCTGATAAATCTCATTACCTTTAGCATCATATTTTTCATATGTAATTTTATTTTTAGCATCTGTAATATCTGTGCAGTTAAAATAATACTCAGGTCTTACTTCACCAGAATTAAAGCCTTTTTTATCATAATTTAACTCAATGGATGCCTTATTCTGTTTCAAAGTCTCGCTTGCCTTATTACCTAAAACAAGCTCTCCTGTTGACTTAATGAAAGCTGCTCCATCTTCCGGCATATTTCCGGCTTTCACTGCTTTCTTCCAGTCATCTTCTGTCTCATAGACCGTTACATTTAAATCACCGGTCTTTGCTGTGCCTGCGTTATCTGTGTAATGATAAGAGAGTTTTCCTGCGGCGCCTGCAGCTATTTCATTACCGTCTTTATCTTTGAGAGATCCGATGTCTCCATACGCCAGCCGGATCCTGTCATAAGTGTACTGCTTCGTATCAGAGGTGGTGACTTTCTGACTCATTTCTTCTGCTGTCTTAAGCTCTACCTGTCCATCATAATAACGATGTTCCCCGATATCTTCATAGCTGAACTTCTGCTGGATATTATACTCCGTATTACTCTCGTCTTCCATAAATGTCAATTTACAGTTCGTGCGATACCCGGTAAAAACGGTTCTTCCTGCATGATCAGAATTACCTTCTGAATAAATCTGCTTACGCAATGACTCTAACTGTGTCAGGATCGTTTTTCTATCCTCTGCTTTCAACTGGTCACTGGCTCCATACGTACACTGGGTACGGATATCTGACAAAATGGTTTTCATATTCTCCAACGCAGTTTCTGTCACATCAAGCCACGCATCTGCATCCGGGATATTCTTCTCATAATACTGATTGATCTCACTTAAATTGCTTCTCAGACGAAGTGCGCGGATGGCAACAACCGGATCCTCGGAAGGTCTTGAGATTTTTTTCTGTGAAGACATCTGATTGTTCAGACTGTTCACACTGTATTTATTGTTATTGATGTTCGAAGTTGTATTACGAAGCATCATGTTATTCGTTACTCTCATAGGATGACTCCTCTCTTCTTATCACGAAATTTTTATACACCTGTCTCATTGATCAGCTTATCATAAATCTCTGCCAGAACAGATACCATTTTTGAGGAAAGGTTATACGCGTTCTGGAATTTTACAAGATCAATTGCTTCTTCATCCTTGTCGACACCGGAAACGGACATTCTCTGCTTGTCGATCGCATTTGAAATATTACTGTAATTTTTTTGGAAAATGGTCGCCTTCTGTGTATCCACAGAAATATCTGAGATCATACACTGTAAGAAATCATCTGCACCACCACCACGATACATCTCTGTATCACTCTTTAACAATAACATTTTCTCTACCAGATCATATGCATCTGCACCATTGGTAATCTTCTCGGTTGTTGCAATGGTTGTCGGATCTTTGACCGCAATATTGGAAACACATACATTTCCACAGGTAAGCTGATAGTAACTGTTACTTGCTTTCGCATTATAATCACCAGCCGCTTTGCTGAAATGATACTCTTCTCCTGTCTTGGTATGTGTACCTGTAAAGAAAGAAAAATAATTTGTCTGCTTACCATTCAGATCCTGCGCATTATCGCCATTCATGATCTCATTAAATGAAATCGCAAAATTACGAAGGAACTCATTCATCTGTGCAAGATAATAAGGAATACCCATCGCATCGATGGATTCGCCGATAGATGCCTGTTTTCCATCTATCTTTGCCTGCTGATCGGAACTCAACTGATTCTCCAATGTAAATGTATATTCCTTGACATTTCCATCTGCATCCGTCGTAAAAGTAAAGTCTGTATAGTTATAGTTCTTTCCATCAATCGTGAGAACACCCTCTGCCGGCATAGTCATGGCATTGACGTTTGTAATGGATGGATTGCTGATTGTAATTGTGCCTGCTGTAACCCCTTTGATGGAGCCTCGGAAGTTCTCACTGTTGTTACCATCCCGGATATCGAACAACGCTTTCAACGAACCGGAGCTGGAGTCGGAACCTGCTTTAAAACTGTTTCCGGTATCCGCCCAGACAATCTCATACATTCCTTCCCGGTCAGACTGATTGATCGTGTTTTTTCTTGCCACACAGGTAAGTTCACTATACTCGTAAGTATCAACAAACTTCTGTCCATTGATTTTTACCGTATAATAATTTGCACCTGTCTGCATGTCCGGATGTTTGGAATTCGTTACCGGAACTTCAGAAACCTCTGTTGGAACAATAGAGGATAACTCATCGATCAGAAGTGCCCGCTGATCACGCAGTTCATTTGCATAACCGCCCTGTACTTCAATAACGTTGATCTGTTTATTCAAAAGACTGATCTTTTTGCCGATCGCATTGATATTTTCAACGGTTGATTTGATCTCCTCATTCACACTGTCCTGAATCTCGCCAAGACCGGTTGCCACACTGTTAAAGTAAGTGGTAAAACTCTGTGCATCTGAGATAAACTGCTGTCTGACATTCACATCACCGGCATTATTTTTTAATGTGTCCAATGAATTGAACATTTTATTTAAAATGGTCGAAAAACCTTTTTCTGTATCATCATCAATAAAATAGTTCTCAATCTGCTCCAGATAACTTAATTTCGTCTCATACAGACCAAGGCTTGCCTGATTCTGCCAGTATTTTGTATCATAGTACTCACTTCGGATCTGTTTAATGGAATTCACCGTAACGCCGGAACCCATGCTTCCGTATTTTGCATTGACACGAAGTGCATCCGATGCGGAAAGATTTGCTGCCTGTCTGCTGTATCCCTTTGTCTGTTCGTTTGATATATTATTGGCGGTGGTATTAAGTGCTGCCTGATACGCACTTAAGCCTGACGATGCAATTGTTAATCCAAAAAATTGTGAAGGCATCCTCTCACCTCTCTCTTTCTGCTATGTAATCTGTGAAAGTAACTGTTTTTGTTCCGCTAAAAAATCCGGTCTTTATGAGCCAAGCTGTGTGATCATGGATTCGATCATTTCATTCACCACATTGATAAATCGGCTGGATGCATTATATGCATTCTGGAACTTGATCATCTTGGTCAATTCTTCATCAGAAGAAACTCCCATAACCTGTGATCTCTGATTATCTACAGCTGTCACTGTTCCGGAAAGACTTTTCGCGGTGGATTCATAAACGGAACCGATCGTTCCAAATGCTCCCACCATATTATTATAGTAATCAATAAATGTAACTTTATTCGTATCATCCGGATCCAGGGTAAGATACTCACCCTTCCAGAGAGCTGCTACTTTCTGGGCGAGATCATAATTCACTTTCCCATTTTGTGAAAGATGTGGAAGCAGCGACTCCTGTTCTACCAGCTTATCATTTACACTGACACTCGCTAATGTATACTGTTTGGAAGTATCTGTCTCACTCTCTTCATTGTATACATAATAATCGTTGGTAACGGTATTGCCATTGGCATCTGTCTCCTGCACAGAAACTTTGGTATAACGCTCTGTACCAAGTCTTGTGAACAGCTCCTGTGGCGGGATCTGTTTGTCACTTCCGGTAGAGCAGTTTTTCGTATCCAGCACTTTCATTCCGGATGTGATCGTAACGGTATTACCATTCTCATCTGTTCCGGTAAGGGATGCTGTATTTCCGGTAAGTTCTCCAAGTGTTGTATTCGGACAAAGTGTATCATTAATCGCTGTGATCATCCCATGTACTAACTGATCTAACTGCGCCTGTGCCTGTAACATGACAGACATTCCTGTTGCAATGGAATCTGCTGTCGATCTGTTATATTCATCTGATGTCAGTCCCACAATATCTTTATAAGTTGCTTTTCTGTCTCCTCGTGCCAGGATCAGTGCTTTTAATTCTCCAAGATCATTATTAAGATCCGAGGAGATCGGTGTTGTAAAGCTGAATACATTGTCGTAATCGCCGTTCTCGATATCGGAAAGATGTGTCCAGTAAGGTGTGACAAATCCCGTGATCTCATCACGGTTCTTCCCCATCTCGTAACATCTTGCCTCGTCTACAAATTCAACACCTTCGACACTTACCTTTACAATTCCATCAGAATTCTCTTTGTAACTGATATCTACATAAGAAGCGAGTTCATCCAGCGCATTATCTCTCTCATCACGCAATGTCATTGCAGTCTCAACATTACCCGATTCTACTTTCTGGATTTCCAGATTCAATTTAAAAATGGTATTTCCCAGCTCATTGATTCGATCAATATCATCTGAAATCTGTGTATTGATCGTGCTCTGGTAGTCGGAAAGTCCCGTATAGACTGCATTGGATCTGCTGACAAACAGATTGGCCTTCTGAATGACCAGATTCTGCTGTACACTGTCATCCGGAGCTTTTGCCCATTCCTGAAAAGCTGTCCAGAAATCTTCCAGAGTTGTCTGGAAAGCCTGTCCCTGTAACTCCTGATAAAAAGTGTAAACTTCATCCACTGCCTCATACGTGGCTGCATAAAATGCCTGACGTCCTGATGCGTTTCGATATGATTTATCCAGAAAAATATCCCTCGCATGCACTACATCACCGATCTTCATGCCAAGACCGGACTGCTGCTGACTGATCGATGCAGTTGTATTGAAGGTTGTGTAGTTTCTGTCTACCTGTAAAACCTGCTGACGTACATAACCCTTGGTATTTACGTTCGCAAGGTTGTTTGATGTTGTATTTAAAGCATTCTGGGAATTCTGTAATCCCGATGCTCCGATATATAAGCTTCCAAAGCCGTTAGCCATGGTGCTCCCTCCTTACATGTTACTGTTTTGCGTCAAAGCCACTGCTGCCAAGCAGATCACCTGTATTGCAGGCGTTCTTATTATAGTTGGCGGTCTCAGGTGCCTGTCGCATACTCTTAAGCAATGTAAGGTCAAACTCCACCATCTCTAATGCCTGATTTAAAAGGATCTCATTCTGTTCATTAATGGCTGCCATCTCTTTTCCTGTCTGTAACAACCGCTCCTTTACTTCCATGAGCTGTTTCTGCTCGACCGGCTGTTCCTCCAGATAAGAAATCATCTTTGTGATCGTAACCTCCCCCGGATTCCTGCCAAGAACCGTCGCCATATCATTCAGCACTCTGGCTCTCTTCTTCGCCAGATTCTGCAGATTGCTGGCAGCCTCCTGCTCTGTCGCGGTGATCTCATCCAGCGTCTTAATATCCGCCCGGATCACCACTTCCCTCTTTTTCTTTCCGAGTTCGATCAATCCCTGATACTGTTCTTCTTCCTGGTTCAGAACATTGATCAGGTCTTCCATTAAACTAGCCAAAATTCATCCTCACTTTTACATTAATGATGTGTTGTACTTTTCCAATAATTTTTCCGCAAAATCTGCAGTATCCACGGAATAATTACCAGAGTTAACCTTTGCTTTTAGTTCTGCGACTTTATCTTCCCTGATATCTGCTGCTTCAGTGACTGCCTGTTTTGCGATCTGATAATCTCTGCCAAAAGACGAGATCTGTACTTCATCACGTCCATGCCTTGCATTCTCTGTCTTCTGTAACTTTGCTGCGCTTGTCGTCTTGTATACCTGCGCGATCTGATTATAAGCATCTATACGCATATGAGGCATCTCCTTTCTTCCTTGAAATTCGCTTTCACGTTATTTATCGGACATTTTTTGATTTTCCTTAGAGTAAAATCAGTAATTATTACGTTCTGACCGTTCTCCGTCTGTAAATCAGATTTCCGTTTTGCTCACAACCAGCATATCGCCACTTTCCAGCCGGATATTTCCGTGCGGGATAATGACCTGCTCTCCTCTCTGGATCATGATCACTAACGTATTCTCTTTCTTTGGAATCTCTGATAACAATTTTCCTTTATACTTACTGTTTTCATCCACATAAATCTCAACAAGTGATACACCCTCGACATGATCCGGCGAAGTTGCGCTTAAGACCAGAACATCGTTTTCGAGAAGCCTGGTATCCCCATTTGGGATGATATTCTCTCCATTTCTTTTTAATAATACGACCAGTGTCTCCGGCGGAAGTGTCAGCTCTTTTAATGTTTTTCCACACCAGTGATGGCTCTTTGGAATACTGAGCTGGATAAACTGCACCGGAACTTCATCGGAATAATCATTAAACGTTTTCATGACATCGCCTTTTTCATCGATCATATCCAGCTTCTTTGCCACAAGCGGCAATAACGAGCCCTGAAGCAGGATAGAAAACAGCACGATCATAAAAACAATATGGAACACATCATTTTCTGTTTCCACTGCCATCTCTGCCATAATTGCAAACACGATAGACGCTGCACCCCTCAAACCTGCCCACGACACCAGAAGCTGTTGTGAAATTTTTCCTTTAAACGGTGTGAGTACAAGTGCAACTGCCACCGGTCTTGCCACAAATGTCAGAAATACTGCGATCAAAAGTGCCGGAAGCACCACCTGCGGCAGTCTCGATGGAAATGCCAGAAGTCCAAGCAGAAAGAAAATGAGCATCTGCATCAATCCGGTCAGTCCGTCAAAAAAGTTTACCAGATTCCGCTTGTTGCGGATCTCGGTATTTCCGAGCACAATTCCCACAATATAGACACTTAAAAATCCATTTCCACCAAAAACTGCCGGAAGTGCGTACCCGATCACTGCAATTCCGACCACAAAAACCATGTCAAATCCTGCGGTCGAAAACTTAATTTTTTTCAACAGCAGCACTGCAGCTGCTGCGATCAACCCACCAAAAAAAATGCCAAAAAGCATCTGTTTTACAATGAGAAGTCCAATCTGTCCACCACTGGCGCTGCCCTGCGCGATCGCAATAAATGTCACCGTGAGCATATATGCGCACGGATCATTACTACCACTTTCCACTTCCAGAAGGGAAGCCGTATTATAACGCAGACTCAGCCGTTTTGATCGCAGCACTGAGAATACGGACGCCGCATCTGTGGAACCGATCAGTGCACCGATCAGCATACTTTCCACCCATGCGATATGTAAGGCGTAATGACAGAAAACTCCGGTAAGTGCAGCTGTTATCACAACTCCGGCCGTCGATAACAGCCCTGCCTTTACCGCAACGGACTTCGCCTGCTGCCAGTTCGTTCCAAAACCACCATAAAACATAATGAAGATCAATGCGACCGTACATATCTGCTCTGCAAACGCATAATTATCAAACGGAATCTTTAAAATCCCATCTGAGCCAAACAGCATTCCAAGCAAAATGAACGCAAGCAGCATTGGAATTCCAAGTCTGCTTGACACCTTGCTCAGGAATACACAGGCAAAAATAACTACCGCTGTAATAAGAAGATATGTTGTCATAAAGTGACCTCCTTTATAAATGCATGGTTTCTTTTGCTACTTTTGTCCGCAGGAAATCACCTCTCCCAGATCTGTGCTATTTTTACCTGATCAGCAGATATGCTGTGTATACAATATACAAAAGTACACAGACCGCGCCTTCCCATCTTGACATTGTCTTTTTGGTCTTTGCCAATACAAACAAAATAACTGCGCTGATCAATAGAATGATACAGTCCGTCAGGGATTCTCCTAACACATTGAGTGGTGAAATTGTTGCTGACATACCAAGGATAAAAAGAATATTGAAAATATTTGATCCGATCGCATTGCCCAGTGCAAGACCACTGTCTCCCTTTCTGGTTGCAACGATGGACGTCACAAGCTCCGGAAGTGATGTTCCGATCGCTATGATCGTAAGTCCGATAAAGTTCTGGCTGACACCAAAATTTGCTGCGATCACACAGGCATTATCCACCACAAGATCCCCACCAAAAATAACCGCCACAAGACCGCCTGCCATAAACACAATACTTTTTGGCAGCGACAGTACCTTACAATCCTCACCAGTTTCACGATTTTTCAAAGCAGAATAAATCATGCTTACAATATATGCTGCCATTCCTGCCAATAGAATCAGACCTTCGATACGGCTCAGTTTTCCATCCATAAACATGAAACAGAGAATCATTGTGATCACAATGTTGAGAGGCATATCTCTTTTTAAAATATCGAGATTTGTCTTAAAACTTGCTAAGAACGCACAGATACCGACCACCACAAGACCGTTAAAAATATTCGAACCGACAACATTGCTGATTGCAATGTCATTATTGCCTGTGAGCGCCGCATTAATGCTGACAGATGCCTCCGGGGCACTGGTTCCCATCGCAACAATGGTAAGACCAATGATGACGCTCGGTACTTTCATGATTTTTGCGAGAGAAGAACTTCCCTCCACGAAAAAATCTGCACCTTTTACTAAAAGTACAAAACCAACGAGTAACAGTAAATATTCCATAACGCCTTCCTTTCCTGCGATAAAGGATTGATTATGAAAAGAGACCTTTATCGCATCAAAAACAATTTTTGAGTGATAAAAGTCTCGTTACTTACAATAATAACCGGCCTTTCAGCGTGATGACGACTACTATTCCATCCGAAGATGCTAACTACTCCCTCTTATATTTGTTAGTTTAATATAAGAATGCCTGTCCTGTCAATTTCGTTATAAAAATTTTTCCAAATCTTAACTATTTTTTTATTAATTCTGCCGCAGTATCTGCTCTTTTTCCAGCATCGGATAATGGATCAGTCCACTTCCATCCAGATCTTCCCTGTGCATATCCACCGCTGTGATCTGGCGGTTCGTATAAGTTGTGTAATAATAAATACCTTTTGTGGCGTTACAACAGGAAGTATAAATCGTAATCTCATATTTTCCTTCTGCCACTTCACAGCATCCTCTCTGCTGCTCCACGGATCCTAAAATATGGAAAAACTGACCAACGCTCTCCTCCTCCGAATCACCGGAAACAGAGTTCATTTTCGTAAAAGCCACCCGGGCAAAACGGGATGCACTGGAAAGATCTCCCGGCAGGCCCAATGCTCCCATGCCACGGCTATAGCATTCCAACGGAAGTTTCTCAGAAAAATGGTTTTCCGGCTGTCTTGGTGAAAGTCCCCTGTAATTGTTCAACAGAAACATCTGCTGGTCAAATGGTGGGTTATTTGTCATAACGCCCGCCGGATTGTCGTAAATTTTCAGCCCATCCTTCATGGATTCGACTGTGACAACCTCATCAGCGTCCGCAATGATCCAGTGCAGGGAAGCCGCCGGCATATTTTCCGCAAAAGGTGTTCCGGTAATGTTGATCTTAGCCAGCAGTTCCCGTACTTCCTTCATATTGGCACACTGTCCCAACACCCACGGAATAAATTCAAAGGAGGCAACATTTTCTTTTCCCTCTGTCACTTCCGGGAAATACGCATTTCCGACAAAATTCAGTCCTGCCATCCCAACGCCTTTTTCGTTGACCGCATCATAATACAGCGGATAGTCTGCTGCAACATGCGCCATTCCTATGATCGCATAATGGTTTGCCACATCCCCCATATGCCGGAAATGAAACGGATAATTGCGCGGTGTCACTGCAATCTGCTCTCCATAAGAAAATTCATAATCTAACGTTCTTCCAAAATAAAAATCTTTTGTTTTATAAGTTGCTGCTGTACACATAATTTTCTCGCAACGATTCCTTACGAATCCCTGCTTCCCTCCTGATCTTATATTTATTTTAAGTCCTGAAACCTTGACTTTTTGCTCTTTTCTCTTATATTTTCCTTAATCGGGGAGGAATTATACCACGGTCAAAAATGTTTGTCAAAAAGTCTTGCAGTGCGAATTCTTTATTGAATATCCAAATCCAAATGTGCTATAGTATCGCTGACAGACTTATTCGTATTAGAGTCCATTCCTTATGGGGGATTAGTATGTACTTACAAAAGGAAGAAACTATTTTAATTGTTGATGACTCAAAATTTCAACGTGCAATTATAAAAGAGATGCTCGGAGAACATTTTCATCTCGAAGAAGCCACTTCAGGCGAAGAATGTTTAATGATCCTTGAGAAAAGCAGCCATCTGATCGACCTCGTTTTACTTGATCTGGTAATGCCGGGGATTGACGGATTCGAAGTTCTGCGACGCAGACAGACGATGGATGCATTTAAAGATATCAATTTTTGCAGATGTATCTGATACAACAGATTCCGGCAAATTTATATGGGATACGATAAAAGATGCAAACCCGAATCACGTATGCCCGGTCATTGCAATCTGTAGGGAGGGCTCTTTAGACCAGATACAGACAGCAGTTTCCTCGGAAATCATTGACGATCTTCTTTTTTCACCGTTGGAAGTCTCTGTTTTAAAACGCCGGATCAACGCAAATATTCATCCTGATAAAAATAATGAAGCCGATGCGTAAGCATCGGCTGTTTTTATATACTATGTATTTTCAGTATGTCTGCAATCCGGGTACCCTGTGCAGCCCCAGAATTCCCCGAAACGTCCATTTCTTTTTTTCATCGGAAGCCCACATTCCGGGCAGATTTTTTCTTTCGACTGCTTTTTTCCTGCCGGCATTTTCTCCAATTCTTTTGCCAGATACTCAAATACCTGCTGATTCATCTTGCAGTCTGTCAGCGCCCTGTGTGCACCTCTTGTTGAAATTCCATAATGCTCTGCAAGATCGCTGAGTCTCCTGTGCCGCCACTCCGGGAAACAGAGCTTTGCAACCCGCAGCGTATCAACATAATCATTCGTTAATTTCTGCTGGAAAAGCCGCTCACAATCCCGATATAAAAATTTCATATCAAATGTCTGGATATTATGACCTACCAGAATATCATCTCCGGCAAATGTTAAAAACTCAGGCAGCACCTGCCCAAAATCCGGCTCATTTGCCACCATCTCATCCGAAATATGATTAACCATACTCGCGGCATACGGAATCGGTCTTTTCGGATTCACAAGCTGGCTAAACTCCTCAACAACTTTTCCACTCCGTACTTTTACCGCTGATATTTCAATGACTTCATCATAAATACAAGATGTCCCGGTCGTCTCCAAATCAAAGAGTACATAATCCGGTACATATCCGCATATCATCTTTCCTTTTTTATTTCCTAACATATCTTCTGCTTTCTAATTATTTGAACTGCCAAATATTTTTCTGTGTTTAATTATTATTCACTTAATCTTGTACCGCATTTCGGGCAATATTCAAAATCTTCCGTTGTGGAAAATCCACAATTTCTGCAGCGTTTCATGCTATATCCGTACCCTTGCTGATTCATTCTTCTTAAATGCTGTGGCAGAATTTCCACATCTTCGCCTGCTGCAATTCTTTTTCCTACTTCCGCATCCAATTCGTACACCGTATTACAGCAACTCGTCTGCACATAATAATGCTTATTCCATTTAAAACACGGAATAAAGAATAAAGATAATACTGTATACGTCATAGAAACCTGAAATCTTCCATACTTTCCACAAATATCACAAATGATCTGTTGGTGAAAGTCAAAATCCTTTCTTCCGTCCGTGATTCCCATCATAAAAAACATGTTGCCTACCTTCTTTTTCTAAAATTCATCTTGCTTATTCCATAATTTTACTTCCAAAATACGCAGATAGCAACGTTAATATACATTATAATTTCCAGAAGAAATCCGCTACGCCAATCATTTTAAAGATTCCCAAAATTCCTTTTACGATCCAGCCCATCATTTTAAATGCAATAATAATAGGAAAAAACATAAGGTAAACTAACAATTTTAACATACGCTGCTCCTTTCATATATCGAAACATTTTTTAAGCTTGGATTTTGTCTTTCCAACATGGCAAACAGTGTGTCCATTCTTTTCACAGCCTCTCGCTTCACTTTTCGCTCTGCCTGTTTATAATATTTTTTCTGCTTTTTCGTGCGTCGTGGAAGATTATGGTAATCATCCTGAATTACAACCTTGGCTTTGTCATGCGCATCTATGTACTCTACTAATTTTACTAACGAATCTGTCTGTTTCACATCTTTTTGTCTGTGAAATTCTCCTCGTATAAGTTCCTGATAATCTGTGTTAGCTTCAAATTTATTTCTATGATATAAAAGGTATTTATCTATATCATCTTTTAAATATATTTTCCAAAAACCAATTTTTGTTTTTATATATAATGTTTCTGTATGATCATCAAATTTAAATTCCATTTCTTTTTTGTGTGTCCAGGATAATATTTGCGCTTTATGAGTTCTGACATCTCCTCTGAGTCCTGCGCAATATTTACACTCACAATAACCTTCTTTTTCTGCTTGTTCAACTTTTATTTCCAATCGATTTTGAAATTTGATTCTTTCTGCATATATGCAGCCCATTTTGTGATAAATTTTTCTTTTTTTTGGTGCTTCACTACTTATTACAACTAACATATCCATATCCTCCATTTCCAACTGAAATCAACTTTTCTTGTTATCTCCAATTGTACTCATCATCTGTCCTATAAATCGTACTAAAAAAGGTGTTTTGACAAGTTATTGTTTACATAACTCTATCAAAACACCTTTTTCTTATTAAAATTATTCTTTTTATTTATTCGTCATCTTCATTTTCTTAAGATAACTATTTTTCAGCTCATTCTCTTCCTGCAGCTTTTCGTTTTCGTCCTTGAGATACTGCATATATTCCCGCGCAAGCTTCACACCACAGCGCACTGCAACATCATCATGCTTTTCCATCTCATCCAGCCACTGAAGAAATGATTTTTCCCGAATATCGTTATACTCACTCTTTTTTGCAAAATACATGATTCATTCCTCTTCTTCTGATTTAACATAAAATGTTATCGTTACTGCACACTTGTACCTCATTTGAACATCATATTATTTTCCGTACACACAGCGTTCTCTGCCCGGCATATCTTCCCCTTTGACGTAACGCGCATTAAATTCCATATTGATTTCACGCAGTTCTCTTTTCCCGTCAATATAGTCCTGATACATTTCTGCCAGCCCGGACATACAGCCATCACAGCTTGCTTCAATATGTCCAAGAGATTCCTTGACAATCGCCTCTCTCTCTTCTTTTGTTGTTTCTGAAATTAAATACATTTTTCTACCTCTCTATACCATCTGTACGAGCCATACATTGCTTCGTACCATAAAATAACCAATTGCTACTTTTATAAGTTCTGTTGCCTGCACGAAAAAATAAACGCTCACAATTCCAAGTCCTGTGTAATGTGCAAGCACAAATGCTATCGGAACTACAACCACCCAGGTAAAAACCGAATCAAATAAAAAAGTGACCAGCGTTTTTCCTCCGGAGCGCAACGTAAAATAAGAAGCATGACTAAAGGAACAAAATGGCATAATAATTGCCGAAACTGCAATAAAACTGGTTGCAAGCTCTTTGATCTGTTCAGAAGTATTATAAATCTGTGGAAAAAATCTACCGATCACAAGCATCACGCCCGCCACAAGCGCACAGCAGAATACACTGAAAACAATCATTTTATTATCTGCGTCTTTCGCTTTTTTCAGTTCACCAGCCCCAAGATACTGACCAACCACAATGCTGATACATGCTCCAAGCTGGATATAGATAATGTTAAACAGATTCGTGATCGTAGTTGCAATATTAAGACCTGCCACAACTTCCAATCCTCGAATGGAATAACACTGGGTAACGGTTGTCATACCTGCTGCCCATAAAACCTCGTTGAACATAAGTGGGAAGCCTTTGATAATAATTGCCTTCAATTCCCCTTTTGGCATTCCAAATCCGGTGTACGCACCTTCCAGATACCTGTTTTTCTCCTTGTGGGAATGTGCCCAGATAATAATGATAAATGCTTCTATGTAGCGTGCGATCACAGTTGCCAGTGCTGCACCAATAACTCCTAATTTTGGAAATGGTCCAATTCCGAAAATAAACAGATAGTCCAAAACCGCATTGCTTCCAACCGCTACAAAACTTGCGATCATCGGCACCAACGTCTGCCCGGTTTCTTTAATATTAGTAGCATAGGACTGGTTTACCGCGAATGGAACCAGACCAACCATCATAATGCCCAGGTATTCCAAACCATACTGCAGTGCCACCTCGGTGGCTCCACTTCCTGCCGTGTCGGTGAGATACAGGGAAATCAGATCTGCTCCTTTTGTCGCAAATAATAATATCGTTAATCCCGTTACAAGCAACGTTGCATACAATTTAAAACGGAAAGAATACATATGTCCCTTATGATTTCCTTTTCCGTAATACTGTGCCCCAAAAATGCTGGCTGCAGACGCCGCACCAAATATTGCCAGATTGTATACAAAAATCAACTGATTGACAATTGCAACACCGGACATTTGCTCGGTTCCCAACTGTCCTACCATAATGTTATCCAGAAAACTGACCAGATTCGTTATGGCATTTTGTAAAATCATTGGCAACGCAAGATAAAGATACCTTTTGTAAAATGCAGCATCGCCAATATATTTTTCCTTAAATCGTGTTAACATATATTTTTCCTTTATTACATATAAAATCTATTTTTTCTACATCTTCCGCTAATTATAATTTGTCCTCACAAATATATCAATCCCTCTTGTATTCTTTTACAGAACTTATGCAGTTTTATATGCAGGATTACAGCATTAGCCTTTCGCCTGTCTCAAGTTATACACAGTCGCCGAGCCAATGACAAGCACCGCTCCAAAAATGGACAACACACCTATTGTCTCTCCACAAAAAATTGCTACAAGGATAGGATTTAAAATCGGTTCGATCGTAGAAGTCAGCGATGCTGTCACTGGTGAAACACGATCTAATCCTCTGGATAAAAATACATATGACAACCCGAACTGTACAATTCCTAATACCAGAACATATCCCCAGACGGTTGGCGTGAACACTGTCTCTCGCATTAAAAATGGAATTCCCACCACAATACTGATCAGATGAGAGACCATAAGCGACGATTCAAAATCTCCGCCCGGGAATTTTTTAATCAAAAACACGCCTGCGTAAGTCACTCCCGACACAATTGCAAGGATATTTCCCGCCATTCCACCTGTGCTGAGCGATTCAAAAAAGAAGCAGAAAATTCCACATAACACAAGAATGCAGGTTAAAACTGCGTCCTTTTTTGGTTTTTGCCTGTATACGATCCACACGATCAAAATCAAGAAGACCGGTTCTGTAAACTGCAGTACAATTGCATTTGCTGCGGTTGTCATCTTTGTCGCCATCACGAATGTCAATGCCATGACAAAATTTAAAACCGCTCCAAGCAGCACCATTTTGTTAAAAACAAACTTTCTCCCCTGTGTTCTCTGATAAGCAAATATCAGAATAAATGATAAAACGCTTCGCACCATGTTGATCGACAACGAATTCCACGGAATCGATTTGATCAGCACTCCGCCCAGACTGAAACAGATTGCTGACAGTAATACATACACGGTACCCTGTAAACTATTTTTATTGTATTTCTTTTCACTCATAACGTATCTTATTATTCAAAATCTATGAAATAATATTCTCCTTCTCTGCTTATCTTACATCCATCTGATCAGTCCATAAACGGCCAGCAAAACTGCCAGATATCCCACATTGGCAATCGTAAACCACCTGAAATATTTTCCTTTCTGTTCGTTATAGTGATGTGCATAAATTTTATATGAGATCAGACTTGCCATTGATGCAATCAAGGTACCAAGCCCTCCAATATTTACACCCACTAATAATTTTGCATAATCCCTTGTAAATCCAGAAAGTAATAAGGCTGCTGGAACGTTACTGATCACCTGGCTTGCAGCGATACCGACTCCAACTTCCCGACCACTCACAAACTCCTGTAACACATTCCTGATTGTCTCAATTTCTCCTATATTCCCAGTAAAAATGAAAAAAGCGATAAATGTGAGAATTAAACTGTAATCTACCGTTTTCAACACTTGTCTGTCCATGATAAAGACCGTCACAAACACAACAATGAAAGCCACATAGTACGGCAATACTCTCACAACGACAAGCAGACTCATCAGAAATAAAATCAGATAAACTGCATTTTTTTGATGTGTTTTTCTTCGAAGATGTAACCTTTCTTTTTCAATTTCATGGTCGCTGTTATTTTCTTCGAGTGTAAATTCAATCTTCTCTTTTTTTCTGCATACAACAGCAACGGATAACAGCAGCAATATACCGGATGTTAACGTATATGGACCTATTATTCCTATAAATGTTGACATTTTCATCTCTGCAAGATTGTAAAGATATAAATTTTGCGGATTTCCAATAGGTGTCAGCATACTTCCAAGATTGGCTGCGAGTGTCTGAACTATGATTACCGGTATTAATAATTTGTCCTGATTACATTTCCGCAAAGTCAGCATTGCAAAAGGAACAAATGTAATCAATGACACGTCATTCGTAATAAACATGCTAAAGAAAAAACATAAAAAGACCAACACAAGCGATAACTGCATTGTATTTTTTGTTCTTTTTAATAGGCTGCTTCCAATCATATCAAACAAGCCATTTCTCTGAAGTCCTGCCATAACCGTCATCAGGCTTAATAAAATGCCCAAAACGCGGAAATCAATATAGTTTACATAATTCAATGTTGGTTTTACAAAAAAAGCGGATACCATTGCAAGTGTTGTTGCTACGCATAATACCGTATCTTTTTTTATAAAGCCTATTACTTTTTCTTTCATTATTAAATTCTCCAACGCTGTTTTTTGATCTGTTCTTCTTTTCTCAAATAAACAGCCTCATCCATAAAAGATATTAGTTCAAGAGTCCAAGCCTGTCTAATGCATGGTAAAGCCCATCTTCATCAATATGTGATGTTACCATGTCGGCTCTCTTTTTGACTTCTTCCCTTGCATTTCCCATCGCAATGCCAATTCCGGCATAATCCATCATCTGCAGGTCGTTTGGTCCGTCTCCGATTGCGATACTGTCCTCTCTGGGAATCCCCACATATTCCAGATAACGCTTCATCCCGGTTGCTTTATGGATGCCGTTGATTCCAACTTCGCCACAGTAATCATCCGCCCCACTCAGGCTTAGTGCCACTACATCAAAATAAGGTTCCAGATCTGCATGCACTCTCGCCACTCCAAATGGTGCATCATAATAGATCAGCTTTTCTTCCTTCTCATTATTCCAGACATCTTCCTGAATAAAAAATTCTCCTATGAGCTGACGCAGATGCTCCTCCGTAATTCCCATATCGCTCATAATATTTAAAATCTGCTGTTCGCTCCGTTTATTCATGACGACTCCTGCATCTGTCTGGAAGCAGTAAACAAAATTATTTTTTTCCATATAATCTACAATGAATTTTCTGTGCTCTTCATCAATGACAGCATGATAAATTTCTTTTCCATCTGCGATCACCTGTGCTCCTGCCGCCGTTACCATTCCGCTGAATCCAAGATCCAATAACATCTGCGGCAATTGAAAAAGACTTCGTCCGCTGCACACGACCAGTTTGTGGCCGTTCTCTACCGCCTTTCTGATCGCAGTTTTGGTCGATTCCGGGATAATTCCTTTATCATTTACAATTGTTCCGTCTACATCTAAAAATACAACTTTCTGATTCATAGTTTTTCCTGTTCTCTATATTTTCGGCTTTGAAATTGCTCATCACAATGTAAAAATTATTTTATACATTTTTTCACAAAACAACAAGAGGTTATCACACATAAACACATTTTATCACAGACGCACTCTATCATACATCTGAATATGCCTATGCACTGACAACCTCCTGTCTTTGCGCAATTTATTAATTTTAGATATTGAAAACCAACTGTGTTGTACCTCTAATGATGTAAACCTTCTTATTTGATATATCCGGCTTTTACTAAAGGATTCTTAATCATCGGTGCTACAATGATCGCCACGATCATTTTTGCGATATCACCAATTATAAATGGGATCACACCAGCCATCAAAGCTGCCTGGAATGTCATTTCTGCCTCATAAGCAAGCCATGCTGTTCCAAGTGCATAACAGACTGCCGTTCCTAAAACCATTCCAACAAAATACATCACTCTTTTTCCCGGAAACTTCTCAATAAACCAGCCACTGATCATTGCCAGAAAAATAAATCCGATCAGATAACCACCTGTCGGTCCAAATAACTTTGCAGGGCCTGCCGAAAAACTTGAAAACACCGGAACTCCAACTAAGCCGATCAGTAAATAAATCACATAAGACACCGTTCCTTTTTTCCATCCAAGCAATATTACGGTAAAATAAATTGCAAGATTTGTCAGGGAAATAGGAACCGGTCCGATTGGCACTGATAATGGTCCTAAAATACAGGTAACTGCGGTCATCAAAGCAATCATTGCAATCGTTGATGTTGATATCTTTTTCTCATTCATTGTTAACTTCTCCATACACTTTTATTTGAGCAACCGTTCTGTCTATCCGTGAATACGTCTGACACGCAAAAATAGTGTTACTGTTTATGCGTACCTCGTTCCAGTAACGCTTCGCTCATACTCACTTATTCTATAAAATATCGTTTCGATTGTCAACCTGTATTTTATTCTTAGTTAACATTATTCATTTAACAATTATTACACCCATATTCTTGTACCAAATTGTCAGACATGATAACATGTAAATATAGTGCTGTTTTAGATAGAACTGTTTTTACCATTGATTAGAGAGTTCAAATCTTTCATAACAATAGCAGGAAAACATATAGGAGCATTTGACATGTTAAAAGAATACAAATCCATGACACAAGAAGAAATGTACACTCTCGTACATGAAATATATATAGAAGGTTGTATGGAAAACGCCAGAGAAAAATATCCGGATGTAACTGACTTAACTACCGCAATCCAACAGGAAGAGGATTCCTTTGTCTGCTTTTTGCAGGATTTTTTTACTTTGCCGGAAAATACTTATTATGTTCTGGAAAAAGACAATATGCCTGTAAGTGCCGCCAGATTAAGTAAAATAAATGATTTTTATTATCTGGAAGCTTTAGAGACACCACCCCAATACCGAAAAAAGGGATACGCCTCCGAACTTTTAAATGAAATGATAACACATCTTCATCAGCAGGGTTCTGTTGATATCCGTGATTGTGTAAGTAAAACAAATACCGCCTCCCTCGCAACCCACAAAAAATGCGGATTCTTTATTGCAGAGGAAAACGGTATCCATTATCCTTCCAATACGGTTAATAACAAAACTTACGGTATGCGGTATTTTATCCGATAAAGCCGGCAAATCCGCATAATAACACGATGACACCAAGAATGATACGGTACCATCCAAACACTTTGAAATCGTGTTTCTTAATATATCCCATTAAAAATTTAATTACAACGAGCGACACTGCAAATGCAACAATCATTCCCACCACAAGGATTACACCTTCCTGAGAAGTCATAGTTGCGTTCATCAAAAACTTTGCACCTTTCAAAAGACTGGCTCCAAACATAACCGGAATTGCAAGGAAAAATGTATATTCCGCTGCAACAGTTCTGGAAACCCCAAGTAATAATGCTCCGACAATTGTAGCTCCGGAACGCGATGTTCCTGGAAAAACCGCTGCGATCAGCTGAAACATTCCTATCCAGAATGCCAATTTATAATCAATTCCGACAAGGGTATTCACCTTTGCCTTTTTTCCTCTGTGATAATTCTCGATCACAATAAAAGCTATACCAAACAGAATCAGCATAATTGCTACTGTCTGATAATTGTAAAATAATGCTTCCAACTGCTCATCAAAAAGTACGCCTACGATTGCTGCCGGTACGCAGGATACTAAAATGTGAAACCACAGTTTAAATATATCCCATTTTATATACGCACCTGCGCCAGTTTTCGCCAATGGTTCCTTGTTATCCTTTTTTCCAAATGGCCAGATCTGATTCCAGAATAAAATTACAACTGCGAGAATCGCTCCAAGCTGGATCACAACTTCAAACATACTGTAAAATTCATCAGAAACATTTAGTGATACAATCTCATTTAGAAGGATCATATGTCCTGTGCTGCTGATTGGAAGCCATTCTGTAATACCTTCCACGATACCAAATAATATTGCTTTTAAAATTTCTATCATTTTTTCCGCCTTGCCTAAATTCTGGCAAACACCTTTCTTTCTTTTTTATGCTTCATAAAATGAAAAAAGAACCCACATTGCTATGGATTCTTAAGAGGCGACAACCAGATTCGAACTGGTGATCAGGGTGTTGCAGACCCACGCCTTACCGCTTGGCTATGTCGCCATATTATTAAATTATGCATCACTGCAAGTGACTCCGACGGGAATCGAACCCGTGTTACCGCCGTGAAAGGGCGATGTCTTAACCGCTTGACCACGGAGCCGATTATTTATTGAGCTCCCCGAGTAGGGCTCGAACCTACAACATCACGGTTAACAGCCGTGCGCTCTACCATTGAGCTATCGAGGAATATATAGTTACTAACAACTCCGTAGTACAGAAAATGACGTAGATTGGTACGTCACTTAATTACTATATATCATAACTGTTAAAATTGCAATACTTTGTAAGTTATTTTTTGTACATTCAAAACTTCATACAGATTCCGAGTTTATTTGGTCAAGCCCTCGATCGATTAGTAACAGTCAGCTCCATGTGTTGCCACACTTCCACCTCTGCCCTATCTACCTTGTAGTCTTCAAGGGATCTTACTCACTTATGTGAGGGATATCTCATCTTGAGGGGGGCTTCACGCTTAGATGCCTTCAGCGTTTATCCCTTCCGGACTTGGCTACTCTGCCATGCCGTTGGCCGACAGCAGATACACCAGTGGTCCGTCCATCCCGGTCCTCTCGTACTAAGGACAGCTCCTCTCAAATATCCTCCGCCCGCGCCGGATAGGGACCGAACTGTCTCACGACGTTCTGAACCCAGCTCGCGTACCGCTTTAATGGGCGAACAGCCCAACCCTTGGGACCTGCTACAGCCCCAGGATGCGATGAGCCGACATCGAGGTGCCAAACCACTCCGTCGATGTGAACTCTTGGGAGTGATAAGCCTGTTATCCCCAGGGTAGCTTTTATCCGTTGAGCGATGGCAATCCCACTTTATGCCACCGGATCACTAAGTCCTAGTTTCCTACCTGCTCCACCCGTCGGTGTCGCAGTCAAGCTCCCTTCTGCCTTTGCACTCTTCAAATGGTTTCCGACCATTCTGAGGGAACCTTTGAGCGCCTCCGATACCCTTTCGGAGGCGACCGCCCCAGTCAAACTCCCCGCCTGGCATTGTCCCATCACCGGATCACGGTGACTGGTTAGAAACCCAATACTGCAGGGGTGGTATCCCAACAGCGACTCCACTCAAACTGGCGTTCAAGTTTCTTAGTCTCCCACCTATCCTGTACGTGCAGTACCGAATCCCAGTACCAAACTGGAGTAAAGCTCCATGGGGTCTTTCCGTCCTGGCGCGGGTAACCAGCATCTTCACTGGTACTTCAATTTCACCGGATGTATTGTCGAGACAGTGCTCAAATCATTACGCCTTTCGTGCGGGTCGGAACTTACCCGACAAGGAATTTCGCTACCTTAGGACCGTTATAGTTACGGCCGCCGTTTACTGGGGCTTAAATTCAAAGCTTCGCTTGCGCTGACCTCTCCTCTTAACCTTCCAGCACCGGGCAGGCGTCAGCCCATATACTTCACCTTTCGGTTTCGCATAGACCTGTGTTTTTGCTAAACAGTTGCTTGAGCCTATTCTCTGCGGCCCACTCCCGTGGGCACCCCTTCTCCCGAAGTTACGGGGTCATTTTGCCGAGTTCCTTAACAATACTTCTTCCGCCGGCCTTAGGATTCTCTCCTCATCCACCTGTGTCGGTTTACGGTACGGGCACATATAAAGCTATAGCGGCTTTTCTCGGCACAGGGCTCACATGCTTCGCTACTTTCATTTCGCTCCGCGTCACGCTTTCGGCTCATGCAGCGGATTTGCCGGCTGCACACCTCCTTCGCTTGCACCGGTATTTCCATTCCCGGCCCATGCTCTCCCCATGCGTCCCCACAGTTCTGTTTATATGCGGTACAGGAATCTAAACCTGTTGTCCATCGGCTACGTCACTTGACCTCGCCTTAGGCCCCGACTTACCCAGAGCAGATCAGCTTTACTCTGGAAACCTTGGATATTCGGCCGAGAGGATTCCCACCTCTCTCTCGCTACTCATTCCGGCATTCTCTCTTCTTATCCCTCCACTGCTCCTTCCGGTACAGCTTCGTCGGTATTAAGAATGCTCCTCTACCAATCATACGGATGTATGATTCCGCAGCTTCGGTGTTGTGTTTCAGCCCCGGACATTTTCGGCGCAGGACCTCTCGACTAGTGAGCTGTTACGCACTCTTTGAATGTGTGGCTGCTTCTGAGCCAACATCCTAGTTGTCTTGGAGATCCCACATCCTTTTCCACTTAACACACACTTTGGGACCTTGGCTGGCGGTCTGGGCTCTTTCCCTTTTGACTGCCCAACTTATCTCGTGCAGTCTGACTCCCGTTCATCATCTACATGGCATTCGGAGTTTGATATTCTTTGGTAAGCTTTGACGCCCCCGCGGAAATTCAGTGCTCTACCTCCATAAGACTAAAACGAGGCTAGCCCTAAAGCTATTTCGAGGAGAACCAGCTATCTCCGGGTTCGATTGGAATTTCTCCCCTACCCACACCTCATCGCCACCCTTTTCAACGGATGTGCGTTCGGTCCTCCATTGCCTTTTACGGCAACTTCAACCTGGACATGGGTAGATCACCCGGTTTCGGGTCTGCGGATACTGACTATATGCGCCCTCTTCAGACTTGGTTTCCCTTCGGCTCCACACCTTAAGTGCTTAACCTTGCCGGCATCCGCAACTCGCCGGACCGTTCTACAAAAAGTACGCGGTTCATCATGTAAAGATGTCCCACAGCTTGTAAACACAGGGTTTCAGGTTCTCTTTCACTCCCCTCCCGGGGTCCTTTTCACCTTTCCTTCACAGTACTATGCGCTATCGGTCACTAAGGAGTATTTAGGCTTACGGGGTGGTCCCCGCTCATTCCATCAAGGTTTCTCGTGTCTCGATGTACTCTGGATACCGCTCAGCTGGCTTTCCTTTCGCTTACGGGGCTTTCACCCTCTCCGGCAGGCTTTCCCAAAACCTTTCTGCTAGGATCATCAGATCTTAAATGCGGTCCGAACCCCGGAGTGCACGCACTCCGGTTTGGCCTCTTTCCATTTCGCTCGCCGCTACTTTGGAAATCGAAAAATTTTCTTTCTCTTCCTCGCCCTACTTAGATGTTTCAGTTCAGGCGGTTCCCCTCCATACGTTATGGATTGGCGTATGGATGCATGAGGGTTGCTCATGCGGGTTTCCCCATTCAGACATCTGCGGATCAGTGGATATTTGCTCCTCCCCGCAGCTTTTCGCAGCTTATCACGTCTTTCATCGGCTCTTAGTGCCAAGGCATCCACCCTGCGCTCTTTTTTGCTTGACCTCTCTTTTACCATTTCAATAGCGTTTGAAATGGGGTCTGCTTTTTAAAAAGCTTGTAATTAGTATTTCAACTATGTTTACGTTTGGTTATTTGTTTTCTCGGATGTCTTGATTAAATAAATGTTTTCACAGATATTTTTCTCAATACTTATCTCTGTATGAAGTTTTCAATGTACACACAGTCTCTGCTTTGCAGAGCCATTCGAAGTTACTTCGTAACTTCCTGACTGAATCTTTATCAGTCATCAGAAGCCTCAATCTTTTGAATCCTCTGATCACTGGTAAAACCAGTTCTATCTAAAACAGCACTTCCCTGCTGGTCTAGGTTAGCACTCGCGTGCCCGTTCTATATAAGATCATCAGCCTGCATAGCTGTGATATTTTTGTTAATCTGGCAGCCACCTGCTTTCCCATACCGTCACCAGTATAGTATCATCGGCCGCTTTCGTCTTAACCATCGTGTTCGGGATGTGGACGGGTGTTTCCCAAAAGCGTATCGCCACCAGAAAACTGCATCTCGCGCATTGGCGCTCCATGCTTTAGAAGTTTCTTCGAAACTTCCGTTTGTTATTAACTTTCATTAATAACTCAACAGTGAACAATCTCTACTCGATTTCCTTAGAAAGGAGGTGATCCAGCCGCACCTTCCGATACGGCTACCTTGTTACGACTTCACCCCAGTTATCGAACCTGCCTTCGGCAGCTCCCTCCTTGCGGTTGGGTCACTGACTTCGGGCATTTCCAACTCCCATGGTGTGACGGGCGGTGTGTACAAGACCCGGGAACGTATTCACCGCAGCATTCTGATCTGCGATTACTAGCGATTCCAGCTTCGTGTAGTCGGGTTGCAGACTACAGTCCGAACTGAGACGTTATTTTTGGGATTTGCTCCACCTCACGGTCTCGCTTCCCTTTGTTTACGCCATTGTAGCACGTGTGTAGCCCAAGTCATAAGGGGCATGATGATTTGACGTCATCCCCACCTTCCTCCAGGTTATCCCTGGCAGTCTCCTCAGAGTGCCCATCCAAAATGCTGGCTACTGGGGATAAGGGTTGCGCTCGTTGCGGGACTTAACCCAACATCTCACGACACGAGCTGACGACAACCATGCACCACCTGTCACCGGTGTTCCGAAGAAAAGGACACATTACTGTCCGGTCACCGGGATGTCAAGACTTGGTAAGGTTCTTCGCGTTGCTTCGAATTAAACCACATGCTCCACCGCTTGTGCGGGTCCCCGTCAATTCCTTTGAGTTTCATTCTTGCGAACGTACTCCCCAGGTGGAATACTTAATGCGTTTGCGGCGGCACCGAAAAGCTGTGCTTTCCGACACCTAGTATTCATCGTTTACGGCGTGGACTACCAGGGTATCTAATCCTGTTTGCTCCCCACGCTTTCGAGCCTCAGCGTCAGTTATCGTCCAGTAAGCCGCCTTCGCCACTGGTGTTCCTCCTAATATCTACGCATTTCACCGCTACACTAGGAATTCCACTTACCCCTCCGACACTCTAGATGACCAGTTTCCAATGCAGTACCGGGGTTGAGCCCCGGGCTTTCACATCAGACTTAGCCTTCCGCCTGCGCTCCCTTTACACCCAGTAAATCCGGATAACGCTTGCACCATACGTATTACCGCGGCTGCTGGCACGTATTTAGCCGGTGCTTCTTAGTCAGGTACCGTCATTTCTTCTTCCCTGCTGATAGAGCTTTACATACCGAAATACTTCTTCGCTCACGCGGCGTCGCTGCATCAGGGTTTCCCCCATTGTGCAATATTCCCCACTGCTGCCTCCCGTAGGAGTTTGGGCCGTGTCTCAGTCCCAATGTGGCCGGTCACCCTCTCAGGTCGGCTACTGATCGTCGCCTTGGTAGGCCGTTGCCCTGCCAACTAGCTAATCAGACGCGGGTCCATCTCACACCACCGGAGTTTTTCACACTGTACCATGTGGTACTGTGCGCTTATGCGGTATTAGCAGCCGTTTCCAACTGTTATCCCCCTGTGTGAGGCAGGTTACCCACGCGTTACTCACCCGTCCGCCACTCAGTCACTAAAATTTCAATCCGAAGAAATCGATTAAAGTGCTTCGTTCGACTTGCATGTGTTAAGCACGCCGCCAGCGTTCATCCTGAGCCAGGATCAAACTCTCATGTTAAAAGTTTTAATCCAGCCAGAATATCTGGCTTTTCTAAATCAGAAACAAGTTCCTACCGGAATCTTGATTCAGGTTTTACTGTTTTTAAGGTTTGCTTTATTAAAAGCTGTTCGTTCATCTTTCGATGACTTGAATTATTCTCTTATGAATCTTTCAAGGTTATTCACTGTTCAGTTATCAATGTTCTTTGTTGTTTTTAGCAACTCTGATATATTATCACATTCAGAAGTGTTTGTCAACAACTTTTTTATTTTTCTTTTTCAACTCTTCCGAGCTGATGTGTTGTCGTTTTTGACAGCTTTGATATTTTATCAAATCGTCTGTCGTTTGTCAACAACTTTTTCAAAAAAATTCGAACAACATATATTGCAAATAAGAGCGGAGAAAGAGGGATTTGAACCCTCGCGCCGGTTACCCGACCTATACCCTTAGCAGGGGCACCTCTTCGGCCACTTGAGTATTTCTCCAAAGTTCATAATTGTCAATATGATGTTGTTCGTTACGTCTGTGACGCATTTAACATATTACTAAATTTCTATTTATTTGTCAATCCCTATTTTCTATATTTTATTTTACCGGTAACCGTTGCTTCCTTTCAGACTGGTATTGATCCTGCATATATCTTTGTGAACATTACTCCGTAAGTAATTCTTAATCTAAATTCCAATATAATAAGTAATTACGGACAGACATTGCCAAAAGCACTATCAAGATAACAAGCAAAGCAATTCTTCCCTCTGTATTTGAAAACAATACATTTCCCCATAAAAATATCAATAAAAGAGTTCCTGTCACAGCCGGCCAGCATATGCGTAATATTCTTATCCATTTCTTTCTGCCATGTCTGTACTTTTCTTCTTTTTCAGGAGCATCCTTTCTTGTACAGCGAATGACTGCTGTTGGGATAGGTGCAATCACAGTGTAATTTCGCTCCGCTTTATATTCTACTCCGTCCATGACAAATTCCGGATACATTCCTCTTTTTGTTATTGTTATATGCTTATTCTTTTCCATAGCATACGCATATAATGCATTTTCAAAAGTATATCTGTCCGTCACTTCCTCTTCCGGAACAAATGTAAATACGCGTTCATGCTCATACTTCACTACATCCTTGTAATCAGATTTCCAATTATCGAAGTAATGATCTGATTCTTCTTCCATCTGGCTTAGATACAAATCTGCATCAATATCTTCTACTGAGCTGCATATTTCCTTCAAATGTTCACATACTCTAATTGCATATCTTGTATTTTCCAGCTTCTGCTCTAACATTTTCTCCTGCTCATTCAATAGCTGGGGCAGTTTGTGATTCTCAGACAATATAAGCTTGATCTGCTCAATCGGCATATCGATCATGCGAAACATCTTTATGAGTTTCAGTATTCGGATATCATTTGTATCATACTCACGATATCCATTCTCTTCATTACGGACCGGATGTACCAGTCCGCTTTTTTCATAGAATCTAATATTTTGGCTTGAAATTCCTGTAACTTTCTCAACTTCTTTGATATTCATTCTTTTTCCTCCATGTTTTCGTTTTACAGCATGGATTCTAAACCCTGTACAAACTACAAGGTCAATATTTTTTTTCAAAATTATTCTGTTCTTTCATATATTGAAATATCTTTTTATCATTCTTTGACTTTTTATACCAGCCTATACCTATCATTATAATTCCAACAATAATAGCTGTAGTTCTTATCGATGAATCCGGGGAAAATAAACACGATGCAACAATTCCTGTTCCTGCACCTGTAAAAAAATCTACAATTGATTTTCTTTACGGATGTTTAATATTTGATTTCCTATGTTCATAATACTACGTCCTCCTTCGAATACTATTATCTAAAAATAATGTTCAAAGTAAAGCAATCAACACCTTACATTGCATATATCGTTACGCAAAGATTCTTTGACAGGTACTTTTCTCTTATTTGGAATCATTTTCCACCTATCTTTTACTCATTTATCAGCTTCTGGCTTTTCAGATAATAATAAATCCCATCATCTGTCACGCTTTCACAAATATCAGCCGCAATTTCTTTCACTTTTTCAGCTGCATTTCCCATTGCAATCCCTTTTCCAACGGATAGTAACATATCAATATCATTTTCTCCATCTCCAAACGCTATGGCTTCTTCCTTTGAGAATTTATAATGTGCAAGAACCTGTTCAATCGCAGTTCCTTTTCCACCATCTTTTGGAATAATATCTATGGCTCTACTCCACCACGCTGCTACTTTGGCATTTTTCGTTCCCTCTAATATATACTTGCGTTCTTCTAAGTCACATCCCAACATAATTTGAAAAACATCTTTTTCCACATATTCTTCAAATTTTTCGGATACATTCACCCTATGGTGCGCAATCGCAAAATAATCTTCTAAATCTTTATCACTTCCATTTGCAACAATTTCTTCCGCAGTTGCAATAGAAACAGGTCTTTCCATTCTTTTTGCATTTTCAATAATTTTTTTTACATCTTCTTTCGGAATAGGACATTTTGCCACTACTTGATCCCCTGCAACGCAAAAAGAACCATTGAATGCCAAAATCGCATCAAATACAATCCCTTCAAACATTGGTATGGTAACAAACGGACGCCCTGTTGCGATACATATTTTTATACCATTTTGTTTTAATGAACATAACGCCTTCCTCATATTCGGTGTTATCTCTGTTTTTCCCATCTCTAGCAATGTTCCATCAATATCAAAAAAAACAATTTTTACTTTATTTAACTTCATCATTTCAATACCACCAAATCAATATATTTTATATCCGTTACGACCGAAGGAATACGCCTACCGTAGGACGGAACAGCAACCAAATTGTGCCACCGGTTGGGCTAAATAATATGTTTTAAAATTTCATAATCTTCTCCTACTGATTCCTATTTATCCAATTAAACAAACTTGAAGTTACTTGCTTTTCTTCTCTTTGCTGCGTCTCACTAATGCGATAAATAGTTCAATGACTCCGCCACATAGCCATATGATACCTAACGCAATATTTTCTGCCCAGAACCAAAACGGTGACATAACAATCCATGTAATCGCTAAAATAAAAATTCCCCTACTGCTCATGATTTTCCTCCTGAAATTTCGATTGTTGCTTACATTATACTTCGTCCATCTCTCTAAGGACAGTGGGATGTTGTGATGAAAGTGAGAGAGATCGCTTACCTGTCAGACAATTTATCTTACTATATTTTTTGCACGATAAATTTACTGATTTAATATCTCTGCAATCGTGTTTGGTGCATATTTATTGAGTTCATGTCCTGCATTTGGAACGATGTGCAAAGTAGCTTGGGGTAGCAATTCTTTTAGCCTTTTAGAAGCCTTTAGATTGGCAGTATCCTTTTTGCCACACAAAATTGTCACTGGACAACGAATATTGTTTAATTGCGAAGTAAAATCCAATGACCGCATAGAGTGAGCCAATTTTATGGTGCTGCTTTTTGATAATCCCATACTTTCAAAAGCCTTGTTTGGCATACAACGGAAGATAAGATTTTGAAAATCTATCAGTAAACTTGGAACTTTATATTGTGCGCCAATCAAAACCATCGAAGCCACTTTTTCTTCATGCCGAATAGCAAAATCAATCGCAAGAAGCGCACCTAACGAAAGACCGCAGATACGAAGCGGCTCTTTTACTTCTGAATACCGCTGTTCTAAATCACCCAAAATCTGCGAATAGGATATTTCATCTTCTGTTGAAGAAAAAAGTTCTGGGCAATCGACATCAGAAATTGATAGTTGTTGGACTACTTCTTTCCAGTCCTGGGCAGTTTGTCCCAACCCATGTAAAAAAACAGTTTTCATTAAACGCCTCCTAAGCTCAAGATAACCATCAATGCACAAACAAACTTGAAGCTGTTATTGTAAATCATTTTTTGATATTTCAATCGATGGATAGTGCTCTAAACTTGTTAAGTCAACATCTAATGGAGTAACGTATTCCATATAAAATTTTTCAGGATTTTTATCTTGCAATTTTTTAAGTTTATTCTTAATTTTTTCCTCCTCTGTAGAAACAAAAACCACTGATACTACTCCTACCTTTTCACTTGGATTCATTCTGCTATCTTCAACATTTCCACATAAAATCATTCTAACTGTATTCATAATAATCCTCCTCCACATATAACTCCTAATTTAACTTTGCATCAACTTAATTGCCTCATCAACAGATACACATGTAGCAAATCTCTTTGGCCACATCATATCATTGTAATATTTATAGGTTTCTTCTCCAGACATATAGTCGTTATCAAACGTTGAATTTGCCCCTTGTGGAACAATTACTTTATATCCTCTTTCAAAAGCAGATTTCACAGTTGCATCTATACAGAAATTTGTCTGTAACCCAACTATCATTAATGTATTTTCATCTTTAACATAATCTGTAAAATCTTTATTTCCGAAACAACTATTGATATTTTTTGTAAATATCTTTTCACCTTCCCTTGGATGCACCTGTTCTGCAATCTCGAATTCTTCATCGCCGATTGAAAATCCCGTTCCTGGTCCATCATCATGCTGAAAATAGATAACCTCTATTTGATTATCTCTAGCTGCTTGTATAATTCTTGAAGTATTATCAATAAATTCATCAAAATTAAAAAGTCTGCTATCTGTTATTCCTTTTTGTATATCTATCACAAGCAGTTTCATTCGTTTCTCCTTTACACATAAAAACTCCGATTTTCTCAATTCTCCAAACTTGAAATTGTCAAACACTTTTTCTTTAATGCTATCTTTATTCGCATGCCAAATGTTTGAAACAACTATAGCTAAAACAGTGCTTATTCCTTACGCTGTCTGTATATTTTCTCTCTAATAAAAATTCTCAATTCAAAGAACAGCATAAATAGAGTAGCAACCAAAAATCCAATCATCAATATTTTATGGCAGATTACAAAATAAACAATATATGCTACGATAGCCACCAAGTATACAATCATCAAAATGTGCCACTTTTTAGCTGAACTATCAGTAATTATTTTCTTTTTTACGGCAACATCATCCTTAATCAACTCGTCCAAACTCAATCCAAATTCATCGCTAATCGCTATTAGATTTGCAATATCGGGAATACCTTTATTAGTTTCCCATTTTGTAATTGCTTGTCTTGATACATTTAGTCTTTCAGCAAGCTGCTCCTGTGAAAAACCTGCCTGCTTTCTGCATTCTTTGATTTTTTCTCCTAAATTCATTTTTGAGTCCTCCTTATTATTTGGTAAACTCATTATAATGATTTTCGAGTTTTTAACAAGAAACCGCCATTTACAATGCCTGCTACAATACGTAGCAGACATTGTGTACAATTACTTTACAAATGAACAAATGCGATTTTTACTTTTTTCAAGCGTTAAATTGCGATTGTTCTATTTCTTCTTTTTCTGATCTGAAATACTTTTTTGCGTATTTTTTACTTCTTTCTCCAGCAACACAATTAACCATTTAATTTCTGGAACATTTTTCTGCATCAATTGCCTGTCCTACTCCTTCTCAGAGGAATATTGTCAAGTGTGTATGTCACATTTTTATATATTCATCGTCATATACGGTGGAATGCATATAATTCCATCTTTTATAATTAAATTTCTTGGGTGGATAATATAACTTTCCCCTATTCGCTCCTTATATTTTTCTCTGAAATTATTTAATGAGTTTGTTTTGTATTGCTTTCCCGACTTCACTTCAATTGGAAACATTTTATATTTTAATCTGCTGTTATTTGAAATGATAAAATCAATTTCCATATCATTTCGATGCTTATTTTCATTATAGTGTGTATAAAAATATAACTTATGTCCGTTTGCCACCAGCATCTGGGCTATTGCATTTTCATAGAGCATCCCTTCATTGATCTGCAATTTACCTGCCAATATCTGTTTATACACTTCATCTTCGAGTAATTCATTCTCATCAAATGCGTGGCTTACCAAAAGCCCGGTATCTCCCATATAACACTTTACATAGCTTCTTGTTTCATTTAATGATAAACCCACATTCGGATCATTACACAAAAAACACTCATTAGATATCATAGAATCGGACAACCAAAAAAATGTTTCTTCATACTGGTCTGCATAACTACCATCTTGTAGTTTTTTGAATACAACTCTTTTTTCATGCTGTGACAGGAATCCCGGAATCTGATCATAGATTGCAAGAACTTTGCTCCTGTATCTCATATCTATCTTCATAATATCTTCCCGATACAATTTAAGAATGTCCCTTTTTTCTTTATCCGCTTCTGTAAAATCTTTTTTACTTTCAATAAATGCTACTACAGGCATAGGCATTCCACCAACAAGCATATACTGATGAAACAAAAGCATTGCCTGATTATGCATACTTCTTTCCAAAGGTTCTTTTTTTTCAAAGCATTTTTTTATATATTCAACCAGTAAATCTTCCTCTAATGCTATTGCAAATTCTTCGAAATCCAATGGATACATATTAATATGTCTTTCTTCTGATGGTATCACGATATTTTTTACATTTTCTCTGATCGATATCAGTGAACCAGTCTCGATATAATCATATCTTCCATCTGCAACTAAATATTTTATTGCAGCTCTTGCCTGTGGAAACATCTGCACCTCATCAAAAATGATAAGAGAATTTCTCTCTGTCAGTTTTTTCCCAAAGTGTGTCTGTAATAACATAAAAAATGTATCCAGATCATTCAGATATTTATCAAAATACCCCTCAACTTCCTTATCTTTTTTGGCAAAATCAATAAGAAGATAACTTTCGTATTCGTTTTTTCCAAATTCTTCGCAGATGGTAGACTTTCCAATACGTCTGGCACCTTCTATCAGTAAAGCTTTTTTCCCCTGACATTCTTTTTTCCATTCCAATAGTTTTTTATATATTTTTCTTTTTAATATCATGGTTCCTCCAGATTATACGCATATAGATTAGGTAAATATTTTATGATTATGCGCATATTGTAATTTATTTTTTGATTATACGCAAGTATTATAACCCTATCTTTTATGATTATACGCATATTATATACAGTCATATGTTCATGCTTTTCCTCATTTCAAATCATAAATCTTACCTAATTATATCGGAAAAAGCAGCTTATATTATATACTGTGTTATTTATTCTCTGGCATTTGTGACGTTATATTATATATAGCTCAGTGCAAGAGATACGATTATTAAAAATCTGATGAAGCAATTTGATTCGGACGGAGATTTATTGAATGCAAATGGTGTTGCAGGTATGGTGTATTTCAAAGATTCTCTGTCCACGTATCTGGTGACATATAGGCCATGAGAAACCTGCTCTAATCCTCGTTTTTTCACATATGCATACAACACTGACTTACTAATTCCATTATTTCCCTTACGATTATCTCATAAGGGCAAAAATAAGGGAAAATACATATCATTTCACTAATGAATGGGCTGGAAAGCCTGTAAAATAGGGAAAGTTAGAAAAATATTTCGGCAACTAGAAGTTGTTATTGTAAATCATTTTTTGATATTTCAATCGATGGATAGTGCTCTAAACTTGTTAAGTCAACATCTAATGGAGTAACGTATTCCATATAAAATCATTCTAACTGTATTCATAATAATCCTCCTCCACATATAACTTCCGATTGTTCTATTTCTTCTTTTTCTGATCTGAAATACTTTTTGCGTATTTTTTACTTCTTTCTCCAGCAACACAATTAACCATTTAATTTCTGGAACATTTTTCTGCATCAATTGCAAGTACAAACATCAACGCATCTAATGCATTTCCCGGATCCTGTACATCAATAACATAAGTGTCAGTCATACGAAACAATTCTTTACTTATTTTTGCTATCTGATAACCGCTTTGATCAAGAATACTATAATCCCATTCCATAATGGTTCCATCAATATGCCATCCATTGTAATCTATATTGTAATGTGGTGTCAGGAATGAGAATTCTTTGCTCAGGCATCCGATATAACTGCCGTTTTTATAAATTTCGAATTTAGGAAGGAAGGTAAGAACTTTCTGAACAACCATTCCTACTTCATTTCCATAAGCGTCATAAATTGCAAGTTTATGCCCCCAGGAAAACTGGCCTTTTACTACATACACAGTATTGCCGGCTTCATCATAAATATCATAGCTGTCAAACCATGAAAATAACCTTTGTTTAAACAATAACTTCATAACTTTTCACCACTCTCACTATCACATTCTCCACCAACCTTAGATTTACATGTTTCCTTTGCAAACCCACTCGGATCACTGTACATCACAGGATTGCTGTTACAGTATGCATACAGATTCAGTCCATCATTGTAGATGACATCTTCCTGTGTGAATCTCACGATGCCGGGAGCGTAGTAACGTGCTCTCAGGTAATAGAGCCCTGTCAGTTCATCTTCTGCCTGTGCATTGTATCGCAGACGGTTTGGTGTGGTTTCTTCTGAAATGATTGTCTCACCAAATGCACTGTACTGATAGTAATTCTGTACTTCTCCCGACTGGTCAAGCATGTGTCTGATACTGCCCTGTTCGTCAGTGATTAATATAAAGACAGTAATAATTTTAGGTTGGTGGGTGTCCTTAAGTAGATATATAAATAACTCAAACTTCGCACATTAAAATGTGCCTATGCACCTTGAAAATTCAATAATAACTGGCATAAAAATAGCATGAAACCAATGGTTTTGGTATAATTGAGTTGCCAAAAAACAATTACAAACCGGAGGCTCATGCTATGAATAAAAGTATAACACAAGCGACTCAAAATGATAAGCAGATTTCTAAATCTATCAAACGATTTTTTACAAGGTTTCATATTTCCTCAGCCTTGAAAGCTGCCAATGCCTATAAAAGGAAAGGCGCTCCGGTAACGGAGATTTTTCAATACATGTTTGCACCCCTTGAGATTAGGCACTTAACATGTAGATATATCTTTTTATCCTTGCATGACATAAAATATAGCTAAGTTAATTAATGTCTTCTTTTTCAAAACTTTTGCAACAACACCTATAACTAAAGAAAGCCATTAAAAATATTATTGCTAAACTTATGTAAACAGGACATATCATTTCTCTTGTTCTCCCATTAGAAATAAAATATGCTGCTGACCACGGGAAAAAACCTGCAAAAGAAGAATTTGATAAAATGACATTTACTAATGCAATAACAGCAGCTACTATCATTGAAACGATAATTCCTCTTGTGCGAAATGCAAGATATGCCATTGGGGTAATTGTAAAATATAACAATATTCCTCCCACAACAATTTTAAATAAGAAAAAAAACGCAGTTCCAATATTAAATTGATCTACTCCAACAAATATATTACAAATTGTACATAATATCAAAACCACAACCCAAAAAGTCAACATCAATGTAATTGTACAAATAAATAATGTCAAAAATTTACAAGACATAAATCTCTTTTTCGATATAGGAATAACCATTATCGTTTTTAATGTTTTACCCGTATATTCCCGGCTAAACAAATAAGCTGCTATGACAGAAAATATTAATGGTCCAAATAAAAGCATCAAAAACATAAATGCATTATCATATAATGTAAACAAAGATATTCTATACTCCGGGTTAAAAATATAGCTTCGTATACTACTAAACATTGATAAAATCGGTGGTGAACAAATACCTAGAAGAGCAATAATTTTTATTTTTGTGCGTTTCAATTTTAGAAATTCACAATATACTAATTCACCCAATTTCCCCACCTCCTATTAATTCCGAAAAATAATCTTCTAATTTTTCTTCTTCTATCCTAATTTGTCTGATAGGAATGTTATTTTGTATAAGATAACTATTTATTTCTTCAATCCTGTGCATATCTTTGCCAAATAATCGTATGCGATTCTTACTATCAATCAAAATTTCAGAAACATCCAATCGTTCCTTTAATAATGAAAACACATACTCTACATTAGACACTTCATACTCCGCATATCTACGAAGACGTTTATGTAAATCCGTAATACTTTCTTCTTCCAATAATCTGCCATGATTCATTACCCCTATCACATCTGCAATTTGTTCTATTTCACTTAATATATGACTTGATATAAAAACAGTGGTATTCCCCTCTTTACAAAGGTTAACCAAATATTCCCTCATCTCGTAAATACCAATCGGATCCAAACCATTCATTGGTTCATCTAAAATCAAAATTTCAGGTTTGTGCATAATTGCTGCTGCAATACCAAGTCTTTGTTTCATCCCCAAAGAATATTTTTCAAAAATTTTTTTATCATTTTTATCCAAGTTGACCACACTTAAAGCCTGATCAACACTTTCTATACTATTAAGTCCTCTCAATCTTGCTATAATTTCTAAATTTTCTCTTCCTGTTAAGTTATCATAAAAACCAGGAGTTTCAATCAGTGCACCTATACGGCTATACGCTTTTGAAGCATCTTCTAAATGAATATCATTAAAAATTTTAATAAATCCTGATGTGGGTTTTACCAAATTCAACAACATTTTCATAGTTGTCGTCTTCCCAGCTCCATTTCTCCCTAAAAGCGCATATATTTTTCCTTTTGGCACATGAAGACATAGCTGTGCTACGCAGACTTGCTCTCCATAACATTTTGTCAAATCATTTGTTTCAATTACAAGATCATTCATTATAACCTCACATTCTCAGCACACTAATTGCTGTCTATTTTTTTAAACAATTCTTTATATGTCATGCATTCATTTAAAAGTTTTTCATGTGTGCCCTCAGCAACATTTTCCCGTCACAAATAACAATTATTCTAGGTATTTGCATTATTGTAGTTGCCCTGTGTGTAGCCATAATTACTGTATGATTTTGAGACAATCTAAAAACTGTTTGTACAATATTTCTTTCAGTCAATCCATCTATATTTGAGGTTATCTCATCCAGCAAAAATATTTTTGTATTTCTCAATAATCCTCTCGCTATGGATAATAGTTGCCTTTGACCTCCTGAAAGCTTTGTACCTCCATCTCCTATAACTGTATCAAACCCCTTTGGCATTTTAATTACTCAAACTTCGCACACTAAAATGTGCCTATGCACCTTGAAAATTCAATAATAACTGGCATAAAAATAGCATGAAACCAATGGTTTTGGTATAATTGAGTTGCCAAAAAACAATTACAAACCGGAGGCTCATGCTATGAATAAAAGTATAACACAAGCGACTCAAAATGATAAGCAGATTTCTAAATCTATCAAACGATTTTTTACAAGGTTTCATATTTCCTCAGCCTTGAAAGCTGCCAATGCCTATAAAAGGAAAGGCACTCCGGTAACGGAGATTTTTCAATACATGTTTCTGCTGATTTTCTCCAACAGAAGTATGTATATGAGGCTGCTTATAGGAAAAAACACACCTAATTTTGCAAAAGCTGCCTTAACTTGAGCAGAGAATGTAATTCTCTGTCCTATGATGCACTTCCTACGATGATGAAAATACGACTGCAGGCTGCATAAAGGCTGAACACTGACAACTGAATAACTGCCAGATATTGAATTTTCAAGGTGCATAGCTAAAATTTATGTGCGAAGTTTGAGTAAATAACTCTATTCATGTAACATTGCCATTAATTCTTCAAAATTGTTGCACACATGCTTATTTATAGTACCTTCTTCATGATTCCAAAATACAATCTCGCAAGTATTTTCTCCAAAAGAATAACAGAATAAATTTCCAAAAGGGTCTTCTGCTATAGGTACAAGATTAGAACCAGTAAAATTTTCAGTATCATTAATTATATCAAGAATAAAACTTGTATCCTCTTCCAAAAAACTTACCAAATTATTCAAAATTTCCTCTTGTCCTTCAATAGTTATTTTATTTGGTATTGGATATCCCCCATCATATTGCTTAATAATAGCAACAAAATCTCTTGGAAACTTAATCTTAAGTTCTGCTTCAACATCATTAATAATATCATCTGTCACAACATTGTTTTCACAATTCCATTTCATATTAACCTCCTAATTTTCAGGTCCCCAGATACTAAATCCACCTGTGTGTCCTGTTTGTCTATGTATCTTTCTATCAACGAGTTGCATTACTCCTTCATCTTGATGATGATGCCATGTATATGCTTTAGGAACACCTCCCTCTTTAAATATAGCAATTTCTGCCTCTGTAAATTTACTCCTTAGATTGCTATCATTCATAATATCATTATAGAGTGCCTTACTTGCCCTATCAAAATGTGTACCTCTTGACTTCAAATAATCTTGCGGGTCAAGTTTTGTATTATATTTTTGTTCAAATATCGGGAAACCATTTGAATCAAATTTTACACCTGAAACTGGATGAGTTTTTCCTGCCAAATCCATTCTACCTATAGAAGATGTACCACTCTCATTTGATATCTTATTCCACGGCAGCTTCTCCCTGATCTTTGGAAGAACCTTTGACATGCCATACATTGCTGCCCCGCCCAGAAAATCCATTGCCATATGCTCAGGGCTAAAGGCATATGCAAATTTTTCCTCCACTGACATATTCCCGTCAGCCACTGCATACACCATGCGCCCCAGTATTCCGTCTCCCGTATTGAACAGTCCCACCTTCGCCCAGTCTGTCAGGGGGATTTTTCCTACAGCCTCGGCAGCCTTTGGAAAAGCTGATGTCAGCTTCGCTCCCAGACCTCCGGTGATTGCACCGGTCAGTGCACCTGAAACCATCGAGACTGCCACATCCCTTATGACTTACTCTGTACTCCGCACATTCCCGCTACTGTAATCGCCAACCGCTCCTGCCACACTCGCGGAAACTGCACCGATCCCTGCCCCCATCAGCGCTCCCGCTGCTATGGTTCCGATCCCCGGAAGCAGAAGGCTCATTGCGATGCACGCCGCACCGACTGCAAGTCCCATGACAAGGTTTCTCGCAAAACCTCCCCAGTCAAATTCCCCCTCCTCCGGGGCGCCTGCATACGGCGCATAGTTTCTGTATGTACTGCCTCCCAGTCCCGTAAGAGCGCCCATCATGTCCACACTGCCGTTCACACAGAGGCTCGATGTTCCTGCCCCGTAAAGCGCCATGATGTCCGACACGCCCTGCACGGAGATTCCCGTCATGCTCTCCAGACGGATTCCCTCTTTTGCAAGCAAAAGCAGCCCGCCGCTGCTTTCCAGCAGCGTCCCGCCCATGTCCTCCATCATGAGCTTTCCCGCTTCCCCGCCGTCCATTCCCATGCTCTGGGGATACAGGTTCATTCCCTTACCGTGCTCCTATTGCAGACTTTTTTCTGCGAAATCACTTCTCGACTGAAGTAACCTCTGGAAATCGACCATTATTTCTAAACATCACTTTTATAATTTGTTCAGATGCCCAATTTTCATATGCTTGATTTGAAATTCGCAAATCATTTACTTGCTTCAAAATATTAAAAATTTTTTTCTCCTTATCAAACTCAATTTCCCCCATCTGATTTTCATTCGGACCAAATTGATATATTACCTTCCTGTCATCATCAAACTTTTTAATCATTTTCATATACACTGCCATTATTTATCCTTCATCGTACTTCTATCCTGTGCTGAATCATCACAAATGGCTATATCGTACATTATTGTCCCTTCTCCCTCGGAATTTCCCAATCAACTTCTATCTTTCCGTTCTTCTTTTCAAATTCAGCAACATACCTTTTAATGAGAACTTCTATTTCCCGGTTAGCGGACCTTCCCTCATACTCAGCTATATATCTAAGTGCTCTTAACAATTGTGCATTGCCTCCACAGCACAAAGCGCTATGAAAACAATGCGTTTTCCATCTTAAGATATTCAATTTTCGGATATCCATATATAGATACCTAAATAAAATATTATCTTTACTCAATTTACAAACATTCAAATGCTTCTTCTAAACTGTCCGAAACACAATCATATTCCCAATTTCCATTACTATCTTTCCGTCCTCTATACCAGCTATTAATTTCCTCCTTAGTATTCATTAAATAATATTGATAAAATTTTATAATTCTGTATGGAATTACTTTTTCATACTTTTGCTGTGCAAAATAATCATTATCGGTTGCATCAAAACAATCGTTATAACAATATTCACCGTTCTCACTTAACACATACGTTACACCTTCAATATAGGATAATACTTCAAAATTATTACCTGTATACTTTGATAAAACATTAGTTTCCTCATCCGAAAAGCATGTACTTAACTGAATCATACAAAATCCTCCTACTTCTTAGTCCATATTCCCGTAGCAAAACTATCACTGACTTCACCTAAATTATCTAAAATCATATGAAAATTCCACTTTGGTTTATATTTTCCACTAGATGCTTTTACTTGTATTTCAATATTAATATGATTTACAGGATTACTATATCCATACATCTCCATACTATGGGCATTTTCACCCACATCCATTCTAAAAATTACTTTAGTATTCTCATCTAATTGTGTAATTATATTTCTTCCATCAGTGGTCATATTACCAGATTTCATAATATCGACTATATCATTTACAGACGAACTACCACTCTCATAACTCCTCCAAGGATCTTTCCCATTACCTACCCCGCTGTCTTTGTATCCGGACTTACTGTCCAGTCCTAAGTCCTTACGCATCTTTTGGTAGGCTTCCTGGGGACTCATTCCCTCTTCTTTATACTTGTGGTATAAGTCCCTCTGTGTCGCACAGATATTGTGTCCTGTCGGATCTTTATACGTTATTGTATTATTCCTGCAGTATTCGTACAGGTTCAGTCCATCCCCGTAATAAGTATCTTCCTGTATGAAACGTCCAATCACAGGGTTATAGTAACGTGCCCTGAGATAATACTGCCGGGTAATGGGATCATACTGCTCGCCCTGATAACGGAAACGGTTCTCTACCTGCTCCTTGCAGCTTATGGTATTCCCAAAGGCATCATACTCATAATGGTTGAGTATTCTGTCCTGCTCTCTGTCCTGCTCTCTGCCCTGTTCTGATACTCCGCTCTCCTTATCCTCGCCTCTGATGATATGGCTCACACTGCCCTGCCCATCGCATACATAATGGTAATACGTCTTGGCGTTCTCGCTGTCGGAGCTGATCAGTCCCAGTCCACGGATATAGCGGATGATGTTGCCGCTGTAGTCCTTCTCTGCGACTACTTCCCTGTCCTCATTATAGAGGAACTGTACTAACCTGCCATTCTCTTCCATCTCTGTCCGCAGTCCCTCGGCATCATAACAGTTCTTTTGGATGCCTCCCTCTGCCGTAACGGCTTATGGTATCGCCATCTGGACTGCTCTCTGCGAGGAGTTCCCCGTTATGGTATAAAAAAAACCTTTGATTCAATCAAACGCAGTCAGCGAATCCCGTGATATTGTCAATATAGGTTTACACTTTTTTCTCAAGAAACTCGACCTTATGCAGACTCCTGTAGGGAAGCATAGTATTGCTGCCGCTTAGCCATTGGAGGCAACCCACCGTTAGCAGAACAAATTCTTCGATGATTCCAATAACTGATAAAATATCTCCAGATAATGGTTTTTAACTGTGCTACGGTCATCGAGGAGGTATCGTAACGCCCATAAAGTAATTCTGCTTTGAAGCGTGCCCACATACTTTCGCATCTGGCATTATCATGACATCTGCCTCCGGCACTATTCATTTGATATACTGATATTTCTTGTTGCCAAACAGAATAATGATATGGTAAACCTTCTACACCATTTACTCGCGGATATATATCATATCCCTTATACGAATCAGAGGTAACTTTATTCATATCTATTTTAACAACTCCATATCCACTACCAGATTGATTAAATCCATTAGCAACATTTTTTCTTGTTAGCATCCATCCTCTTTTACATATCCAAGCTACTTATCGTGGAAAAATCTCAGTAATATCAGCGTTATCTAATCGAAAACAATTGAGTATATTTATAGCCTTTTCAGATAATACCAAATATGATTTTTCAGTAACGCAAAAATCCATATTATCCCAATTTGAGTACATTTCATCCTGTACACTTATTGTTCCTTGTGGTAATAATCTATAAAAACAAGGCTTTTCTCTATCAGGATACATCTCTTCATATTCTTCACTTAAAGATATTTCAATATTTTGAAACTTGTATCCTTTTAACTCACTCTTTTCAATTGCCTGCTTTAGTTTTTCTGATATCAAAAAACAAGGAGTCACTTCTAAAATATCATCTCCCAACCATCCCATAAAAACAAAATGCAAATGAGAAATAATAGGTCTTTCTCCTTTAGTTGTGATAGCATCATAATTCTCATAAATGGTTCTTTCTCCTATTTCCCCTGCCACTTCTGGTTCTATCACAAATAACTTCATACATAATCCTCCTATTCAACATCGGTAGTGTCAAAAACTACCCATTTTATTGTTCTAAAATTCTTTTAAAACCTTGATTTATTGGAGGTTTGCAAATAAAAAGAGCATTGACCTCCCAAAAGAAGTATAATGAGTTCACCACAAACACCATTATCAACAAGGAGACAATGCTCATGGACATTATACTTTATTTACTTCTATTTATTCAATACCAACATAAACAAATCTGCTGGCTTTTTAATTTTATCTGCAGATATATTCCACTTAAGCAGTGGGTCTTCGATGATTCCCATTCTCCCAAATATCAAAAATTCAAGATTGATAAGCTCCCAAAAATAATCTATTACGAAAAATGGGATTACAAAGACTACATTCCTTACCTCGAATGGAAGTATGGCAAGAAAATCAAACCTGTCAGCCGCCGTTCTGAATGTGATATTGATGACAACTGTAGCTGTCCACGTTGCAATGCTCCAAAGCCTTATCTCTACAAGAATAATGGTTCAAAAGGACAGATCCTGTGCAAAGTATGCTCCACCGCATTCTCTCCGGAAGAAAACCGTTTTTCAAAGTCCTACTCCCTCAAATGCCCGCACTGCAATCACTCGCTGGCTCATAAGAAAGACCGCAAACACTTTGTTGTCCACAAATGCGTAAATCCAAAATGTCCTTACTACCTCCACAATCTAAACAAGGTTGATAAAAAAGACCTTAAGGAGGGCTATGGCAAGAACAAATATAAACTCCATTACATCTACCGGGAATTCCAGATAGATTTCTTTCGCATGGATTTAAACACTCTTCCCAAGAATGCTTCTTCCCTAAAATTCAGTAAACATGACCAGCATGTCATGTCACTTTGTCTTACCTACAAAGTGAATCTTGGGTTATCGCTTCGTAAAACCGCTCAGGCGTTGAAGGACATACACGGCATCAGCATCTCACACCAGCAAGTTGCCAACTATTGCAAAACCGCCTCTGTCTGCATAAAACCTTTCGTAGACAACTACGATTACAAAACTGGCAATGTATTTACTGCTGATGAGACATACATCAAAATCCGTGGTATCAAAACCTATATCTGGTTTATCATGGATGCTGCCAAACGCTCTGTTATCGGCTATCAGGTATCTGATAATCGTGGTGTTGGCCCATGCATTCTGGCAATGCGGATGGCCTTCCGGCATCTAAAAGAACTGCCTAAGAACTTTAAGTTCATTGCAGATGGCTACAGTGCATATCCCCTTGCCGCCCAGCAGTTCTTCCATGAATTCGGTGATAAGTTTAAGTTTGAAATCACACAGGTAATCGGACTCACCAATGACGATGAGGTTTCTAAAGAATTCAGGCCTTACAAACAGATGATTGAGCGCTTAAACCGTACATACAAAGCTTCCTATCGTAAAACCAACGGCTTTGATAACATCGATGGAGCTAACTATGATCTCGCCCTCTGGGTTGCTTATTACAACTTCCTAAGACCACACAAACACAACAACTATAAAGTCTTAAATGAAGTCGAAATGCTGTCTCAGGCTGACACGATGCTGGGCAAATGGCAGCTTCTCATCTTCCTTGGTCAACAGACGATTCTGAACCTGCAACACGGCGAAGCCGCTAACTGTTCTTAGATTCAGAGCCAGAGGTAATTATCCCAGCCACCGCAAAGCGGCGTGCCCTTGATGGCACGAAAAAGAACTGCTATACTGCTGTAATCGACGGAAAAACTCTAACTGTTCTTGAGTGCTTCGCCGTCAGTGATTAACCTACAGCAGTTCTTTTTCGTACCGTCAAGGGTGGCGGTGGGCTACCACAACCTAAAAGATCTACAGTTTTCAAGGTTCATCTGAGCCTTTTTCTTTTGCTCAATTTTTTCATAGGTCATTTGACACTATCTCAACATCAATTGGTGGTTTAAACAAGTGACCATACTTTTTATCAATATCCAATCTCTTCTGTAACAACTGTTCTTTGGTTGGATTAGGGAATTCCTTATAAAACTTATTCCACGCTTTCCTAATTTTGGATAAATGCAAATCTGAATTAATTTCTTTAGGAATTCCTCGTAAATTGTCTAAAGAATGCATCTCTTCATAAGAAAAAAGTCCCTTTGTTTGAGGTTTTGTTAATACTTGTTGTTCAACACCATGGTGTACCCATACTTCACCTCTTAATTCTGGATGTTCCTTAAAGAATACTTCTTTGTAATCAATTTTACTAGAAGGTGTACCACTCTCTCCAACAAATATAATCGTTCCTTATGCGTCTGATCTGGAGTATGCATTTTTCATCTGATTGCTCAGCTCATACAATACTTTATTCAATGTATCCTGCGTTTCTTTTTTTACCATGTCAGCGATTTTTTCATTTGCCTCCTGACGAAGCTGCATGCGTTTTTCTGCGTTGCTTTCCTTCTCAAGAAGTTCATCATATTGGTTGATATATTCATGTCCTTTTGACATGACTCTTTCCTGATAACGTTCAATATGGAAAATGGATTTACTATAAGAAGCATCTGCCATGGCTGCAATCATCCTGCTTGCCCAGTAAAAATTATCTGTTGAAGCATCTCCGGTCGTATTGGAAAAATACTCCGGTACTTTCTCTACATCTGTGTAGAACGGTGCGGCTGTATTAAATACGTTCGAAGCAAATGCTACCCATTCGATTGCACGGCTGTCTTCTCCTGCATCCGGTCTCATCTGTATGATTCCTAAGAAATCTGTCCTGTTTACACCAATTGCACGATATGCACCTTTCATAGATTTATCTCCATAAGATGCATACGGATCATACGGTGTTCCCTGAAAATGAGAAGAAAGAACGTATTTCACATCTTCGATCGTCACCTTTTTCTCCGGAACCATGCACCAAGGGATATCATCAGAAAGTGGTGTAAAGTCCGCGTCCGGTCCATCCCAGTTCATTGTACTCGGATTCAGGCAGCGTGCCATATACCATGCTCTCGGTGTATTGTATACATGATCAGAGTCATCATGACTGCCAAAAATATCTCTTGGATTAAATGTTCCATCCTGTGAAAGGTTCAAATGATATTTTTCAACAAACTCCTTCAGATCGGCGGAACACATATATTCTTTCTGGTTTGAAAGTGCATCCTCAAAATCAAACTGATCCATTCCAAACTGATTTGGCATCATGACATAAACATCATCCGGTACTTTGCGTGCGATCCAGTGATGGCCACCGATGGTCTCAAGCCACCAGATTTCATCTGCATCCTGGAACGCAATTCCATTCATTTCATAAGTACCATACTGTTCTAACAGGCTGCCAAGACGTTTGACACCTTCCCTTGCACTGTGTATGTATGGAAGTACAATGTATACAATATCCTCTTCCCCGATTCCTCCAGGAATTTCTTCTTTTCCGTCTTTTGCAGGCTGATATCTTACAAGCGGATCAGCTCCGAGAACTCTTGGATTGGATGTGATCGTTTCGGTTGCTGTCATTCCGACATGTGCTTCATTCACTCCGCAGGCTGCCCAGATGCCTTCGCCCTCTTCTGCATTTGGCATTGCAGTATAGCGCATCGGATTTTCCGGAAGCTCGATCTCAACATGCGAAATGACCGATTTATAGATTTTCGGCTGTTCTTCCGGTTTGATCACTGCAAGTTTTTTTGAAGTATAATGCCCGGATCCTGAATCATCATTTCTTGCGATTATGGTTGATCCATCATAACTTGCTTTTTTTCCTACTAAAATTGTTGTACATGGCATATCTGTCACACTCCTTACTTTCTTTCAATTTTTTATCATCAAACATGCATCCGCATAACTGCCATCTGCATATTATATCTTCTTTTATCTCTCGTAAAATCCGTTATCATGTTCCAGTGGGATGCTTTTTGCATCCATATTTTCAATCCAGACGTAGGTACGATTTTGCAAAAAAATAATCAGCTGGTCGATCAGCGGTTCCTCGCCTTCTACTTCCATTTCCACGCTGCCGTCATATAGGTTTTTCACCCAGCCGGTCAGTCCGAGCTGGTTTGCTTTCTGTACTGCATAATAACGGAACCCCACTCCCTGAACTCTGCCATAAAAAATGATATGTTTTCTTATTTTTGTTTTCTTTTCCCAAAACATACTGATCCGCTCCTGCTGTCTTTCCTGATATCTACATGAATTCAACTTGAACTTTAAAACTTCAGTCTCATCTGATTCCACACGATATTTCCATGCACAGATTCTGAAACTCCTTCATTTTCAAAACCAAATTTTGCATAGTAATGCACCAGCCGGTCTTTGCACGTAAGGACAAGACCTTTTCTTCCCTGGTCTTTTGCATCTGCGATCGCTCTTTTTAAAAGTTCTCCGGCATAGCCGTGGTTCCGGTATGCCGGGAGCGTATTGACACCAAATATCATCTGCCATGCTCCATCCTCCTGATGCATGGATGCATTCTCATACATTTCATCTGTCAGATCTGCCTGATCTGTCACCATACCATCAACAAATGCGATTAATTTGTCATCCTCAAACATCAGCCAGAAATGATCTGCATAATGTGAAAGTCTCTGCTCAAATTCCTCTTTTGTTGCCGCCTCTGCTGCCGGAAAACACTCTTTTTCTACTGCCGCAATCTGGTCGATGTCTTGTAATGTTGCAGTTCTTATATTCATTTTCATCATCTCCTGTTTTTTTCCGGATTTATATCTAATGGTGTTTGTTCTGCAAATGTTATCTTTTTTCTAACGTTCCTTTTCATTGTTTCTGGCACGGTAATCCGGAATTTTATAATATACGGCTGCCTCTTCAAAATATTTTTCATCAATGTGCGGCCACTTTGTCTGAGCATTGTCCTCTAACGCAAGTTTTTCTGCCAACTCAACCATTTTGGCTGAACAGTCGATTCCGGTAAGGATTGTCAGAATGTTGCTGTTCACAAACCACGGTGCTATGGAAAGCAGGCCGCCGGTGATCATATCCTGTGCAACTTTCTGATTGTCATAAGGTACTTTCAGAAATTGAGGTTTCCATATTGTTGTTCCATTTTCCACACCGGACTCTAACAACATGCACTGTGCATATCCGGCATCATCAATGGATATTCCAACACTGCCTGAATTAAAGTAATGTTTGTTTTTGTATGTCATCTCTCCCGGATAATGCGTATGAGCACAGATCATGTAATCAGTGTCAATCTTTTCTAACCATTGTTTTACCGGATCCTCATTCAACTGCAAAAGTTCCCTGCTGCTCGCCGGTGATCCGTGACAACAGGTAATGGACGGATAACCTGCTTTCTCATAAATAAATGTGATTGGAAGATTCCGAAAGAAATCAAAATCTTTATCCACAAGCTGCCCGTAAGTGTAGAGTAGGTTTCCACTTGCTGAGTTACTTATCCACATCTGCTCTGTGCATTTCTTTTTTCTGGCTTCCTGCTGTGTGAGCATGTACTCCTCACGATTGCCCCTTAACAGATAACAGGTATGGTTTTCCATAAATTCATACAGATAATCCATGGTTTCTCTTGTGTAAGGTGTATCGGAAATATAATCTCCAAGAAAGAAGTACTCGTCACATTTGTGTTTTTCCATATACTCTGTGCATGCCTTAAAAGCGTAAATGTTGCTGTGTATGTCTGATATAATACCGATTTTCATAATAATACTCCTGTATTCCCGTTGTGAGATTATCTCTCTTCTGTCCGAAACGGAATCTCTGTCTTATCTGCCATGATCTCGTAATATCTATAGTCACTATAGATGACGCTGCTGCTTGAGTTTTTATTTCTTCCTGCAAAAATAAGATAACCGTAGTAATAACTCTCATACATTGTTTCCCAGGAATCATATTCATTCTGCAGATAGACTGCAAGCGGTGCGGCATGAATCAGATATTCGTCATACGAAATATAACCACATATATAGCCAAATGCAAATAACCGGATGCATCTGCAATAGTCCCATGCATCCACTCCTGCATCCCCAATGTTATTGTATGCGTAATAAGTTCCCAGATATTTGCACATTTCATCTGGGGCATACAATTTGTATGTATAATAGATACTGTCCTCCGGTAATGTCAGCGCCTCTTCCCCTAATTTTTCCAAAGTCTGTGCATAAGTATATTTATCGCCTTTTTGTAACAGGGAATCGGTTGTTTTCATAAGGCTTTTTCTGTCATGAATTCCCCAATAATCGGAGATATTTTCCCGGATAGCTTCCACCTTATCCTCTCCCATGACGTCCGCATAATTTTCCACATCAAATGCATCAAACTCTCCAAAGCTGGTACTGTTCACATAAAAATATGGATAGAAGGACTGTTTCAACCATTTTTCCAGTTCTTCCCGCTCCATTCCTGCAGCCTCCACCGCTGTATTTGTCTGTTCATCTGTGACAGCATCACGCGCTGTCCACTCTGTTTTTAAGTTTCTTCCGTCATGTGTGTAAATAAAAATCTGCGCTTTTCCAAACTTATATCCACGAAAACCAATCCATACAATGAAAGCGATACAACCCACGGTCAGGATAGGATGCCGTTTGATCCATTCACCCGGGGTAAGTCTTCGTCTATCCATGAACATTTTAAACTCTAACGGCTCCTGATCCAGTAAGTATGGAACAAACGGACTGTACCATAAGATTTTCTTTTCGCCAACACCCAATCCCCATGCAGTGTCCGAAGCGTTTACTTTGTCCGATGGCCGCTGATGTTTCACTCCATATTTATCCCGAAATTCATAAATCAGGTGACGATCCGAATCGGAAGATCTGAATGCAAAATCTTTTTCATTGACAGCAGTCCCTTCCACACGATAGAACGTCGGCTTTGTGATTTCAAATTCTTTTCTGCGGCAAAGATATTTACTCAGTAACATTCCAATAACTCCACCGAAAAAGAAAATGACCGCCAATTTGCCACTTGTTCCACCAGGAGTGTTAAAAGCCAGCATAAACATTCCTCTTAAAAAAATAATCAGGCTCACAATCTGTGCTATCTGGAATATTTTTCTGTTTTTTTCAATCTGCTTTTTTATATTCTGGTCAAACTGACTGTCCTGCTCCTGCTTTTTGTCCGATACAGAGGAGGTCTGTGGCACGTAGTATAACGATTTATAGCTATTGATTGTCTTGGAAACTTCTCCCGTTGCAAGATAATCGGTAAAAATTCTGTCACTACCTTTTACGACAACCTGTTTTCCGTTTCTGACGGAAAATGTAAATGTACAAGTTCCTGCTTTTTGCAACGTTTTTAAAATGATCTGCTCTTTATCCTGAGTACTTTTATATTTACAGATCAGATTTGATTTTTCATCGAATAATCGGATCTGTTTTCTTCGTCCAATGGTGCATACTTTTACATCCTGAACCGGGATATTTTTTGTTCTTCCTACAAATGGCGTTACATAGAAAGTATTGATATCTAATACGGTTTTCTCCCTGTTTACTTTAAAAATAAACGGTATTGAAACTATCATCGGAATGATACAGGACACTCCGATATATCCCACAATTCTATCTGCTGTTGATCCATATTCCAGAAAGTTCACACTGATTGCCGCCAAACCAAACATACACAAAAAACTGATTGCTGGCATGAGTGTGACAATCACTCTCTTTGCCACAGAATTACGTACTACCACTGTTCCCATAACCTCTACTCCCCCTGATTTCACTATTCCTTTATAAAAAATGTGTATTTTCCTTTTCCATGTCCGGTTACTTTTTGGATGATATTTCTCTCGAGTAGTTCTTTTAAGAACAATGATGCTCTTGTATTTTTTAACCCGGTTACCTCTTCAACCCTGCTTCTTCCAAATATTTCATTTTTATCAAAGGAATCACACAGTTGTTCCATATGCTGTATTGTTTTCTTTGAAATACCGGAAATTTTCTCTCCAAACATTCCAATATTCACTTTTTCCAGTTGAATGTTCACTTTTCTATTTTCAATGTTCGCTTCTGATGTTTTATATTCTATTTTTGGCTCTCTCACAAGCATTTCCTTATAATCAACATGCATAAGACGATTCTGTAATAAATTTTTTTCATCCAACAACAGATTTCGCAAAAACAGTTCCAGATACTCTGTTGTTTCATGAATCTCATGTTTCAGATCATTATAATTTGCCCGAACCAATGCATTTCTGAAATACCATGCATTTTCCGCAAATATATCATTCGTTGCATCAAATCCAAGTGTTCGAAGATACTTGATAAAAAATACGGCTGTCGTTCTTGTATTTCCTTCTCCAAATATATGGATCTGCCATAAATTTGCAACAAATACTGCCAGATGGTGAATGATTTCATCCATGGATAATCCTTTGTAACTATAATGTTTCTCCTGCATAAAATCATATTCTAACGTTTTCCTTAGTTCAGAAGCACTTCCGTAAATAACAGTTGCTCCATTCAGCACCCATTCTTTTTTTGTAATATTATAATCACGGATTTTTCCTGCGTGGTCATATATTCCGGTAAATAATTTTCTGTGAATTGAGATATACTCATTTGGTGTAAAAGAAAATGCATGTTCCGAAAGTATTTTCGCAATGCGTATGGAAACTTTATCAGCCTCTTCTGTCCTGTCATGATACTTCTGTGGTTTTTCTTCATAGTAAGAATCTAATAATTTTTTTACTTCATCCAGCGTAATTTTACCTTCAATATTCTGAATTGCTGCATCAACGAGATATTCGGACGGCTTCAATCCATCGACTGCCTGCAATCCAATCGCAGTCTGCCATGCATAACCTTTATACTTTTTATCTGGCTCCTGCTGTTTTAGATATTCTTTAAATGGATCTGTCTGCATGAACACACCTCCAAAAATGATAAAAAATTACGCTTCAAATGTTATTTCTCGTACATAACCTCTACTGCACCGAAGAATTCCTTTGCTTTTTCCATCCACATATCCAGTGACTTGAAATGCTATATTTTCTTCCAATTTTTTTATTCTTTTGTTCTCATTTTACTCCAACGTGCAATATTTTTTGATTGCTGTCTCATACAGATTGTTTCCCTCACTGTCAATGACAACGATCACCGGGAAATCTTTCACTTGAAGCTTACGGATTGCCTCAGCTCCAAGATCTTCATAACATACGATCTCAGATTTTGTGATACATTTGGATAAAAGCGCCCCTGCTCCGCCGACTGCTGCAAAGTAAACTGCATGGTTTCTGACAATCGCGTCAATGACTTCTTTCGAACGCTTTCCTTTTCCGATCATCGCCTTTTCTCCGAGATCTAAAAGAGTTGGTGCATATTTATCCATTCTGGTTGCAGTTGTCGGTCCTGCAGAACCTATCGGACGTCCCTCTCTTGCCGGGGATGGTCCCATGTAATAGATTGTGGAATCTTTGATGTCGATCGGAAGGTTTTCCCCACGCTCCAATGCCTCGATCATTCTTTTGTGTGCGGCATCTCTCGCCACATAAATGGTTCCCGTTATGTAAACGTAATCACCGGACTTTAAATTTTTTGTCACTTCCGCGGTGATCGGTGTTGTAATATGTTTGTCCATATTCTGCGCTCCCATCTTTAAATTTTTATTTTATTCGTAGCAATCATTGACTTCACAGTTGCGATCCACATATTTCTGTACTGATCAGATATGTTTCCTCTGCTTTTGACTCTGAATATACAAACTACATTTGTAGTGATATACTTTTTCTTACACTTCTCTTACCACATGCCGGTTCACATGACAGCAGATATTGACTGCCACCGGAAGTCCTGCAATATGTGTCGCGTAAGTATTCACATTCACTGCGAGAGCAGTGGTTGTTCCGCCAAGTCCACCCGGTCCGATTCCAAGCCGATTGATTTTTTCTAACATTTCTTCCTCTAACTCTTTCACGTATGGGATAGCAGAATGTTCGCCCACCGGTCTGGTCAACGCTTTTTTTGCTAAAATCGCACATTTTTCAAAAGTACCGCCAATACCTACTCCGACAACCATTGGCGGACAGGCATTCGGTCCTGCATCTTTCACTGCTGTAATAATTGCGTTTTTTACGCCTTCAATTCCATCAGCTGGTTTTAGCATGAACACACGGCTCATATTTTCACTTCCGAAACCTTTTGGAGCCATTGTAATTATCACTTTATCTCCCGGAACAATGCTGTAGTGGATCACCGCTGGGGTATTATCCTTTGTATTTTCGCGGATGATAGGATCACCAACGACTGATTTTCTTAAATACCCTTCCGTATATCCCTGACGGACACCTTCGTTTACCGCATCTTCGATTGCCATTCCCTCAAAATGAACATCCTGTCCGACTTCCAGAAAAATAACTGCCATTCCGGTATCCTGACAGATCGGTATCATCTCTTCATCTGCAATTTTCAAGTTTTCCTGAAGCTGATTTAATATTTTTTTACCAAGTTCTGATTTTTCAGAAACGGTGGCATCTTTCAGGGCTTTATCCATATCTTTGGAAAGATAATGGTTTGCCTCGATACACATTTCTTTTATATTTTTTACGATATCCTCTGTATTGACTGTTCTGATCATGTTAATTTCTCCCGATAATTGTATTACATTTGTAATTTAATATATATTTTCCTATTCATCTTTCTTATGATCCGGTTTGCGGATGTTAAAGTATTTCTTGTATTTCTCCAGAGATTCATTCTGTTCACGGGAAGTCATATCTGGGAACGCCTTCATCAAACGCTTGAAACCAAAATTCTTCTCTGCAAATAATTCTTTGTATCTGCGCTCAAGTTCCTCTTTCTCATGCTGTTTTTCCAGACGAGCCGCCTCGCGTGTTTCTTTGTAAGCAGCAATCTTTTCTTTTACATTGATATTTTCTGCAGACTCAGAAAGTTTTTCTCTGGCACTTGCTGCAGTAGAAGCAATCTTCTCTTTTGCAGTGGATGGCAGATCCATAAGATTTTCTTTCGTATCAGAAATTTTTGTGAGAAATTCCTCATGTGTTTCCTGGAACTCCTCCGATTTTTCTACTGCAGTTGTCACATTTTCGTAGATATTTTCACCGATTTCATCGGATAATTTATGTATTTTCGCAGCCATTTCATCCATAACTTTTAATCGCTTGTTAAACTTCAAAATTGTAGTAACAGTAACACCGCAGTCAACAGCGAAAGCCGACATGATAATACAGAGCAGCACAACACCCAGAATATGTGGAATCATGGTGATTCCTTTGTAAATGATTGGATGAATCACATCCATAATAAATGTACATGCGAGTCCCCAGTAGATGGAAAATTTCAAACATATATATCCGTGAAGATTAAACGGCTTATTGCTATAGTCCCACCATTTATTGTGAAATACTTTCTCCAGAATAAATCCTGTAATGTATTCCAAAATGGAAGTCAGTAAGAAAGAACCCGCAAATAATATCAGCAGGTTGTCCTTTAGCGGAGTCAAAGCAGCTACAACAATCACCACTCCACATCCGTAAATTGGACAATACGGTCCATTTAAAAATCCCCGGTTTACAAAAATTCCCCGGTCCAATGCTGCATAAGATACTTCTGTGCACCATCCGATAAATGCATAAATAATAAAAATCCATACTAACTCATAAAAATTTTGCGGCACTTTTCATTCCCCCTGTTGTTCTGCTTTCTATTGGAGTTTTACTACAATTTTAAAACTCATGTATTCTATATTTACGCAAAAGTATAAACGAAAGTTTTTGCTATGACAATGAAATTTTTCCACGGAAGTTGGATTTTCGCAACACGTTATCCACATTTACACTATGGATTTCTTGATAACATATGTTGTTTTTCATTTTTGTGTTGACATCATTCATTTTTCAAATAATCAAAATTGAACATCCTTTTTTTCAAATCAGGCTTGTTATCATGAAAAATAATTTGTTTTTAGATAGACAAATCGGCTGCTACATAAAAATGTGGCAGCCTACTGTCCAGACCACAGTGAATTCTTTGTATCACTGCGGTCAAAATATTTTTTTATTCCTCTTCCGAATCAGACTCAGCACGGCTTAATAATTCCTGCATTAATTCATCATCCGTTTCTGTCATCTGACCTGCCGCTTTTTTCGCAGCCTCTGCTGCAGCCGCAGCACTCTTGGCTTCCTCTTCCTCTGTGACAAGTTCAGATTCATCTGTATTTTCCATGAGGGATTTGTCCTCACGTACTTTTGCAATGCTTGCAACTGTGACATCATCCGCAAGATTCATCAGTTTTACACCGGAAGTAACTCTTCCGAGCAAAGCAGTATCACTGACTTTGATACGGATGATAATTCCTTCCGTTGTGATCAGCATCATCTCATCATCCTGATTAACTGCTTTCACACCGACGATATTTCCGGTTTTCTCTGTGATCTTATAGCATTTCACACCTTTACCACCACGGTTCTGGGCTGTAAATTCAGATGCAAGTGTGCATTTTCCAAGACCTTTTTCAGATACGATCATCAGTGATTCGCCCTGGGATTCCATCTGCATTCCGACAACTTTATCTCCATCCGTCAAATTCATACCGATCACACCCATAGAGGTTCTTCCGGTACTTCTGACATCTCTCTCATTGAAACGGATACACTGTCCGTATTTTGTCACAAGGAAAATATCCTGTTCGTTATCGGTCTTTTTCACTTCGATCAATTCATCATCTTCACGCAGTGTGATGGCTGCAAGACCTGTTTTTCTGACATTCGCATAATCGGTAATCGGTGTTTTCTTCACAATACCATTCTTGGTTGCCATAAACAGATAATGTCCTTCCGTGTATTCCTTGATTGGAATTACAGCAGTAATCTTCTCTCCCGGCTGAAGCTGCAACAGGTTGATGATTGCAGTACCTCTCGCGGTTCTGCTTGCCTCCGGAATTTCGTAGGCTTTCATTCTGTATACACGGCCGGTATTGGTAAAGAACATCATGTAATGATGGGAAGTTGTCATCAAAAGTTCCTCGATGTAATCTTCATCGATTGTCTCCATTCCCTTGATTCCCTTGCCGCCACGGTTCTGGGCACGGAAATTATCAAGGCTCATTCTCTTGATATAGCCAAGTTTTGTCATTGCAATCACAGTGTTGGTTACCGGAATGAGATCCTCCATGGAAATATCATACTCGTCAAATCCGATGGAAGTTCTTCGCTCATCACCGTATTTTTCTGCAATCAAGAGGATTTCCTCACGGATAACACCAAGGAGTTTTTTCTCATCTGCCAGAATTGCTTTTAACTCTGCAATACGATCCATCAACTCTGCATACTCAGCTTCGATCTTCTCGCGTTCCAAACCTGTCAGTGCGCGCAGACGCATATCGACAATCGCCTGTGCCTGGACATCTGTCAGGGAAAATCTCTCGATCAAACGATTTTTTGCTTCCGGTGTATTCGCACTGCTTCGGATGATATTGATCACTTCATCGATATTATCAAGCGCAATCAGTAATCCCTCCAGAATGTGAGCACGTTCTTCTGCTTTGTTTAAATCATATTTTGTTCTTCTGGTCACAACATCTTTCTGGTGATCCAAATAATAGCCTAACATTTCCTGAAGATTTAATACTTTCGGCTGATTGTCCACAAGGGCTAACATGATGACACCGAACGTATCCTGCATCTGGGTATGTTTGTAGAGCAGATTCAAAACCACATTCGGATTTACATCACGGCGCAGCTCGATACAGATACGCATACCCTGACGGTCAGACTCATCACGAAGATCCGTGATTCCATCAATTTTTTTATCTCTTACAAGCTCTGCGATTTTCTCGATCAGTCTTGCTTTGTTGACCATGTATGGAAGTTCGGTCACAACAATACGGTTTTTACCATTTTGCATTGGTTCTATATTTGTGATTGCACGAACTCTGATTTTTCCGCGTCCGGTGCGATAAGCTTCGTTAATTCCGGTTGTTCCAAGAATCATCGCTCCGGTTGGAAAATCCGGACCTTTTACAATACTCAAAAGTTCTTCGATATCTGTCCCCCGGTCCTCTAGCACTTCGTTGTCGATAATTTTTACGACAGCATTAATCACCTCACGCAGATTGTGAGGCGGAATGTTTGTGGCCATACCGACAGCAATACCGGTTGTTCCGTTTACCAGAAGATTCGGATAGCGGGAAGGGAGCACCGTCGGCTCTTTCTCGGTCTCATCAAAGTTTGGTACAAAGTCAACGGTATCTTTATTGATGTCTGCGAGCATTTCCATGGAAATTTTACTGAGTCTTGCCTCTGTATATCGCATCGCAGCAGCACCGTCACCGTCGACAGAACCAAAGTTTCCATGACCATCAACAAGCGGATATCTTGTAGACCAGTCCTGTGCCATGTTGACCAATGCTCCATAGATGGAACTGTCTCCATGTGGATGGTATTTACCCATGGTATCACCGACAATACGCGCACATTTTCTGTGTGGCTTGTCCGGTCCATTATTTAATTCGATCATGGAGTAGAGTACACGACGCTGTACCGGTTTCAAACCATCTCTTACATCCGGCAATGCACGCTGGGCGATAACGCTCATCGCATAATCGATGTAGGATGTCTCCATTGTTTTTTTCAGATCGACATCATGGATTTGATCAAAAATTTTGTCATCCATTCTATTTACCTCATTCCTGCAAATTCTTTTTGGTTAAAAATCTGCATTTCTCTAATTAAACTACATTTGCAATTATATTATAAATTAACTTCCTATCACGCTATTAAACTACATTTGCAGTAATATATAGTTTTCTGCACACTTAATCTTAGATATCAAGATTCTGCACATACTTCGCATTTTCTTCAATAAACTCACGTCTCGGTTCTACTTTATCTCCCATGAGAGTTGTAAATGTAATATCAATCTCAGAAGTACTCTCATCATCGATCATAACACGTTTTAAAATTCGTTTCTCCGGATCCATGGTCGTCTCCCAAAGCTGTTCCGCATCCATCTCACCAAGTCCTTTGTAACGCTGGATCTTATTATTTCCGTCACGTCCGATCTCCGTTAAGATTGCATTTAACTCATCATCACTGTAAGCGTACCATACATTTTTGTTTTTTTCGATCTTGTATAGTGGCGGCTGTGCCAGATATACATGACCTTCTTTGATCAGATCCGGCATGAACCGATAAAGGAATGTCAACATTAATGTACTGATATGGGCACCATCGACATCGGCATCCGTCATAATGATAATCTTGTTGTAACGAAGTTTGCTGATATCAAAATCTTCATGAATACCTGTACCAAACGCAGTGATCATAGCTTTGATCTCAGCATTTCCATAAATCTTATCCAGTCTTGCCTTCTCGACATTTAAAATCTTACCACGAAGTGGGAGGATTGCCTGGGTTGCACGACTTCTCGCAGTCTTAGCGGAACCGCCGGCGGAATCTCCCTCGACGATGAAAATCTCACAGTTCTTTGGATCTTTGTCAGAACAGTCTGCCAGTTTTCCCGGAAGAGACATTCCCTCCAGTGCTGTTTTTCTTCTGGTTAAATCTCTCGCTTTTCTTGCTGCCTCTCTCGCGCGCTGTGCAAGAAGTGACTTTTCACAGATTGTCTTGGCAACCGTCGGATTCTGCTCTAAAAAGTAAGTAAGCTGTTCGCTCACAATGGAATCCACCGCACCGCGGGCTTCGCTGTTGCCCAGTTTTTGTTTGGTCTGGCCCTCAAACTGAGGTTCCTCGATCTTGACACTGATAATGGCAGTCAATCCTTCACGAATATCATCACCCGTCAATGCCGGTTCATTGTCTTTTAATAATTTATTTGCTCTCGCATAAGCATTAAATGTCTTCGTCAATGCATTACGGAATCCGGCAAGATGTGTACCACCTTCCGGTGTGATAATGTTATTGACAAAACTTAACGTCAACTCATTGTAGGAATCATTATGCTGCATGGCAACTTCCACATAGACACCATTTCCACTGCCCTCACAGTAAATGACTTCCGGGTATAAAGCTTCTTTGCTCTTGTTTAAGTAAGTAACAAATTCCTTGATACCACCGGCATAATGAAAATCATGGGTTCTAACAGGATTTTCCCTTAAGTCTGTAAGCACGATCCTCAATCCTTTTGTCAAAAAGGCCGTCTCACGCAGACGTTGTTTTAAGGTATCATAATCAAAAACAGTCTCTTCAAAAATCGATGCGTCCGGCCAGAAAGTAACCTTGGTTCCGTGCTTGTCGTCACCACACTCCCCGATTACTTTTACCGGTTCATCCGGTTTACCAATCTTATAACTCTGGAAATAAATCTTCCCTTCACGGTAAACTTCAACTTTCAACTTTGTGGAAAGTGCATTTACAACTGACGCACCTACGCCGTGAAGTCCACCGGATACTTTGTAGCCTCCACCGCCAAATTTTCCACCGGCATGAAGTACAGTGTATACGACTTCCAATGCGGATTTTCCAGCTTTGTGATTGATGTCGACCGGAATACCACGTCCATCATCTTCTACGGTAATAGAGTTATCTTCATTTATGGTCACTTCAATATTTTTGCAGTATCCGGCAAGTGCCTCATCTACTGAGTTGTCTACAATCTCATATACCAGATGATGTAAGCCCCTGGCTGATGTACTACCGATGTACATACCCGGTCTTTTACGAACAGCCTCAAGTCCTTCCAAAATCTGGATCTGGTCTCCACCATATTCGTTTTCTGTACCCATTTATTCCTCCATTCTGCACATAAAAAAATATGTACAATGCAATTATATTTCTTTTCTCTCTTCCACAGTCCCCTGCACAACTTTAAATATCTTGTTGATATGAAATCTGTTTTTTACAAATTCATCCAGCCCTGTGCAGGTGATCAGCGTCTGTGTGTCATGAATACTGTTGAGCAGATAATTCTGCCGGTTACTGTCAAGCTCCGACAACACATCATCGAGCAACAAAACCGGTGTATCATGAATGGACCGTTTAACCAGTTCGATCTCTGACAATTTTAAGGACAGCGCAGAAGTTCTCTGCTGTCCCTGGGAACCGAACTTCCGGATATCCACCTCACCGATGGAAAAAAGAAGGTCATCCCGGTGCGGTCCCACTGATGTCATACACTGCCGCATATCCCTCTCTTTGACTCTGGACAGTTCATCCTCAAAAAAAATATCTTCAATACTTGGTTCATACTGCAAAAGCAAATCTTCTTTTTCACCGGAAATCCGATAGTGAATATCATGCACGATCTCATTTAGCTCATCAACAAACTGTTTTCTTCGCCGAATGATTTTCCTGCCAGTTTCTACCAGTTGCATATCCCATACCGGAAGTGTATCCTTTAAATCCGGTCTGTAAACCATATCTTTTAATAATTTGTTACGCTGATTCAAAATTTTATTGTAAGTTGTAAGATCTGACAAATATATTTTATCCAACTGGCATAATTCAGAATCCAGAAATCTGCGGCGCTCCGCCGGACCATTTTTGATAATATTCAGATCCTCAGGCGAAAAAAATACCATATTGAGAATTCCAAAAAGCTCACTGGCTTTTTTGATTGGAACTTTATTGATTGCGATTCCCTTGGAACGATTGTGTTTTAAATGCATATCAATCTGATATTCTTTTTCTTTTTTTACAACAACCGTTCTGATATGGGACTCCTGCTCCCCGAAACGGATCATTTCCTTGTCCTTACTACATTTGTGGGACTTAGTTGTTCCACTTAAGTATGCAGCTTCAAGGATATTCGTTTTTCCCTGCGCATTGTCCCCGTAAAAAATATTGGTTCCCTCATCAAATGAAATATTTAAATCTTCATAATTTCGAAAATTCTGCAATTCAATTGACTTTATGATCATTTTACAATCTGAATTGTCTCGCCGTTAAAGGAAACAACATCTCCATTGTATAATTTTTTTCCACGCTGAAGCTCTGTCTCGCCGTTTAATTTTACCTGTCCATCCTGAATAAAAAACTTTGCATCTACTCCGGATTCTACAAGACCTGCTTTTTTCAAAGCCTGTCCCAGTTTGATAAATTCATCCGTCTCTCTGATATTTACTGTGATCATCTTTCTGCCTTTCTTAGTTAGTGGCTGCGTTAAAGTTTACCGGAAGAATCAGATAAATGAACTTTCCTTCATCATCCTTGATAAAACATGGAGCCTTCGGGTTTACCATATAAAGAGAAACCTCTTCCTCATCGATGACTCTCAGTGCATCGATAAAGAATTTCGGATTAAATCCAATGAGGATATCTTTTCCCTCTTTTGTGATATCAATATCTTCATTCATGGAACCAATAAAAGAATTGATCTTTAATTCCATATTTCCATCTGTGATATTCATGATAATTGGTTTCTTGTCACCCTCTTTTACGAGAAGTGTTGCACGGTCGATACAGTCTAATAATTCACGCTTATTAATCTTAACTTTTGTATCATAATCAGAGGAAAGCATCTGCTCAATCTTGAAATACTCCCCTTCAATCAATCTGGATACAACTGTAGTATCATCAAATTCAAATACAATATGATTCTCTGAAAGGAAAATATTGACTTCTTCCTCTGCACTTCCAGGTAAAATCTTACTTACTTCCTGAAGTGTTTTACCAGGAACAACTACTTTCTTATGATCGTAATTATTCTTTAATTCAATATTACGGATGGAAATTCTATGTCCATCCAGAGAAACTACTTTTAACTGATTCTCTTCAATCTCGAAAAGTTCACCCGTCATCAGTTTATTGTTGTCATTGTCAGCAATTGAGAAGATTGTCTGACGAATCACTTCTTTTAAAGTAAACTGGGAGATTGAAATACATTCATTTCTTTCAATAAATGGAATATAGGAAAAATCATCACCTGATTTTCCAACAATGTTAAACTTTGCTTTCTCACAGGTAATGGTAGTTTTAAAATTGGAATCTGTTTCGATCACAACATCACTGTCCGGTAATTTACGGACAATCTCAGAAAAAATCTTAGCATCTAATGCAATGATTCCCCTCTCTGCAATTTCTCCTTCAATCTTAGTTTCAATTCCAAGTTCCATATCGTTTGCTGTTAATTTGATTTCATTAGCAGAAGCATCAATTAAAATGCATTCAAGGATTGCCATTGTTGTTCTGGTTGGAACAGCCTTGGACACAATGTTAACTCCATGAAGCAGATTTGATTTAGAACAGATTAATTTCATAATGTGAATAACTCCTTCCTGCTTGGCGAAAGCCAAAATAAATATAATTAATAAAAGATATTAAAAGTAGTCGTATTAGTGTGTGTGAATAAGTGAATAACCCTGCAACCCTTGAAAACATAAGGGCTTGTCCGAAAAATCCGACTGTATAACTATGTGAAAAGCATGAGGATTAACCTTGGATAAAATGTGAATTAAAATTTTAAGCCTCCTCAGAAAAAATTTGAAATTCATCTTGAAAAGTAGGTTATCCAAAACTTTAAACATTAATTAAACACGATTTGAACAGGTTATCCACAAAATTTTGTTAATAACTCAAAAAAAAGTTGATAACTTTAGTTTGGATTGATTTTTTTCTTGATAGTTTCAATTAAATTGCGTGTCTGTTCGTTGGAATCGTACTCATCCGCAATTTTTTTGATGCCGTGGATAATGGTCGAGTGATCTCTTCCGCCCAGTAAGGAACCGATGGAATCCAATGGAATATCCGTCATGGTTTTACAGAGGTACATGGCAATCTGCCTTGGTCTTGCAATCTCATTACTTCTGTTTTTTGAGATCATCTGATCCAGTGAAATCTGGAAATGTTCCGAAACAACTTCAATGATAAGCTGAGGAGTGATTTCTCTTGGCTTGTCCGGTGTGATAATATTCTGAAGTTCTTTCTTGGCAATCTCCATGGTGATCTCTGTTTTTTCCAGATTCGAGTAAGCGAGGAGTTTGTTCAAAGCTCCCTCTAATTCACGGATGTTGGATTTAATATTATTTGCGATGTAATTTAAAATGTCATCGCTTAAGGACATATCATCAGATTCCACTTTCCGGCGAAGGATTGCCATTCGCGTCTCGTAATCAGGAGCTCCGATGTCTGCCATAAGTCCCCATTCGAAACGGGAACGGATTCGTTCTTCTAACGTTTCCATATCCTTTGGCGGTTTATCCGATGTTAAAATGATCTGTTTGCCTGCGGAGTGGAGAGCGTTGAACGTGTGGAAAAATTCTTCCTGTGTACTTTCTTTTCCTATAATAAACTGAACGTCGTCGATCATGAGAACGTCGATGGTTCTGTATTTTTCACGGAATTTATTCATCGCAGAGGCGTTACCACTACGGATAGATTCGATAACTTCATTGGTAAATTCCTCGGAAGTAACATACAAAACTTTTGCTTCTGGATTTCTTTCCAGGATGAAATGTCCAATGGAATGCATCAAGTGGGTTTTTCCAAGTCCAGGTCCACCATAAATATAAAGAGGGTTGTAAGCTTCTCCCGGAGATTCCGCTACTGCCAGGGAGGCAGACTGTGCAAAACGGTTATTGCTGCCGACAACGAAAGTATCAAATGTGTAATTTGGATTTAAGTTGGAACGTTTGGAAGCTTCAGGTTCAGGTGTTTTCTTTCCTTTATTATTGGAAGGTCTGATATTCCTGGTCTGTTCCGGTAAAATAAACTGAATCTCATATTCGGTTCCGATAATTTCAGCAATTGCTACTTTTAAAGGAAGATAATATTTTTTTGAGATATAACTTAAAGTCATCTGTTCAGATGGAACAAGGATATAGAGGGTATTTCCCTCAACACCAAAAACTTCCAGAGGTTTGATCCAGGTATCAAAAGAAATGTCGCTGACATCATGCTCTGTTTTTACTGTCTGTAAAATTTCATCCCATTTTTCCAAAATCTTGTCCATTTTCTAACTCCGTTTTCTGATAGCACTAAAATATAGCAGTTAATCTTAACTGCTTAAAAAACTCTAAAAAATTCTATATAATGCTATCCTACACTATTTTTGCGGAATTATCAACGTTTAATTGTGGAAGGACTGGGGATAGGGCGTTGATAAAAAAAGTGGCTATATGGGCGTTTTAACGCTTAATGTGAATATAATAGAAGTTATTGTTAATAATGGAAAAATAGTTATAGACCGGAAAAAATAAGGCTTGTACACATTTATACACAAGTTATGATGATATTATCAAGAAATTGTCCACAAGTTATCCACAAATTGAGGATAACTTATGTAAACGGCATAAATACTGGGTTTTCTGTGGAAAAATTTTTAATTTTCTATGTGTATAACATTATACCATATATAGATAAAATGCATTTCTTCCTTATATATATAGTGGTAAAAAAACAAAAATGACAGAAAGTGGAAAACTAAATATTGGCAAAAGCCTTATTTTATGAGATTTTGCTTGACTTTGTCCGATTATTTTGATATAAATAAAAATGATGTTTTGTCGCTATTGAAGTAGACTTATCATAACATTGAGTAAAATATATGTTTGAATTGTAGAGGAGGTGTATGTGACATGAAGATGACATTCCAACCTAAGAAGAGACAGAGAGCGAAAGTTCATGGATTCAGAAGCAGAATGAGTACTGCAGGCGGAAGAAAAGTATTGGCTGCAAGAAGATTAAAAGGTAGAAAAAAATTATCAGCATAGGCCACATATTTGTGGTCTTTTCTTCTTTTATGATCAATTTTTGGCAAAGGATATTAGATGAAATATTCAGAATCATTAAAGAAAAACAGAGATTTTCAGAACGTATATAAAAAAGGAAAATCTTATGCAAACCGTTATCTGGTGATGTACGTTCTGGAAAATGATACAGACAGAAACCGGTTAGGCATATCGGTAAGTAAAAAAGTAGGAAATAGTGTTATAAGACATCATGTAACCCGATTGATCAGAGAAAGTTACCGGCTACAGGAAGACATGTTTAATAGTGGTTTAGACATTGTAGTCATCGCAAGAAATACAGCAAAAGATATTTCATATCATGAAGTGGAAAGTGCTTTGTTACATCTTGGAGGTCTTCATAAAATTTTGAAGTAAAGATTTTAGAAAAGAAGATGGAATCATTTTGAAAAAAATATTGATTGCTTTGATTAAATTTTATAGAAAGTATATTTCTCCGATGAAAACAACAAAATGTCCATACTACCCGACCTGTTCCACCTATGGGTTAGAGGCTGTCGAAAAGTATGGAGCTGTCAAAGGTGGGGCGTTAGCGCTTTGGAGAATTATAAGATGTAATCCTTTTTCAAAAGGCGGATATGATCCCGTTCCATAATTGGAGGTATTTTCAGTGTCAGAGATGTTATTAACAGCATACAATGGTGCCATTCTTGGACCAATTGCAAAATTACTTGGCTGGATAATGAATGGCATGTATATTTTAATGGAAAAAGTTGGAATTACCAACGTTGGACTTTCTATTATTTTATTCACCATTGTTATTTATGCTTTAATGTTCCCATTGACTTATAAACAGCAGAAGTTTTCGAAGTTATCCCAGAAGATGAACCCGGAACTTCAGGCGGTCCAGAAAAAGTATAAGGATAAAAAAGATACAGTATCCATGCAGAATATGCAGAGTGAGACACAGCAGATTTATGAGAAGTATGGTGTTTCACCGACAGGCAGCTGTGTGCAGATGTTAATCCAGATGCCTTTACTGTTAGCTTTGTACCGTGTGTTTATGAATGTTCCTGCCTATATCAGCAGTGTGAAGGATGTTTATCTTGATCTGGTTGATAAGATTATGGCAACAAGCGGCTATCAGGATATTATGACAAACCTGATGAGCACATTAAAATTGAACACAGTACAGGTTGATTTTACGGCAACAGATACAACAACCTTACAGAATTATGTAGTAGATGTTTTATCAAAAATGAGTTCTACCGGATGGGATTCCTTAAGAGAGTCATTCCCGGCGCTCACAGATTCCATTGATTCTACATATGGTGTAGTTTCTCATGTAAACAACTTTATAGGATTAAATATTTCAGATACTCCATTTCAGATCATCAAAGCTGCATTTGCAGGTGGAAGTATTCTGATGGCAGTTCTTGCATTATTGATCCCTGTGATTTCTTATTTGACACAGGTTTTAAATATCAAGTTAATGCCAACGGCTGCAACAGCAGGCGGAGATAATGACCAGATGGCTCAGCAGATGAAGATGATGAACCGCACCATGCCATTATTCTCACTGGTAATGTGTTTTACTGTTCCGGTCGGTCTCGGTATTTACTGGATTGCAAGTGCGGTTGTAAGAAGTATCCAGCAGTTCTTCTTAAATAAACATTTTGATAAGATTGATCTGGATGATATTATTGCAAAGAATCAGGAAAAAGCAAAGAAAAAACGTGAGAAAATGGGAATTTCCGAAAACCAGATTTCCAATGCTGCACGTATGAACACAAGACAGGTTACAGCAAGTTCCAAGAGTTCCGTTAAGACAACGGCAGAGAAGGAACTTGAACTTGAGAAGGCAAATGCATTGAAAGCGAATGCAAAACCTGGAAGTATGGCTGCAAAAGCAAACCTGGTCCGTGAATTTAACGAGAGAAATAATAAGAAAAACTAACAGATTATTTTTCAAAAAAGTGTTGGTAAGATAACGTATATGTGGAGGTTATTGTTATGGAGTATATTGAAGTATCAGCAAGAACAGTCGATGATGCTATCACAGAAGCTCTTATAAAACTTGGAGCTACCAGTGATCAGATTGAATATGAAGTAATCGAAAAAGGAAGCACAGGATTTTTAGGAATCGCAAGAAAAGATGCTGTGATCAAAGTTCGTAAGAAATATTCTGTAGAAGGTGATATCACAGAATTTTTACAGAAAATCTTTGCTGCTATGGATCTTAAAGTTGAGATCATTATTGAAAAAGCAGAAGACGGTAATACTTACAACGTAGAACTGAAAGGAGATGACATGGGTATCCTCATTGGTAAAAGAGGACAGACTCTCGACTCCCTGCAGTATCTTGCAAACCTTGCAGTGAATAAAAATTCTGAGGAATACATTAAAGTTAAGATTGATACAGAAGATTACCGCAAGAGAAGAAAAGAGACATTGGAGAATCTTGCAAAGAACATTGCATACAAAGTAAAGAGAACAAAACGTCCTGTTTCTTTAGAACCAATGAATCCTTTTGAGAGAAGAGTTATCCATTCTGCATTGCAGAATGATAAGTTTGTAACAACACACAGCGAGGGCGAAGAACCATACAGACATGTGGTTGTTACTTTAAAAAGAGATAGAGAAAGATAAATTCAATTATAGAATTTAAAAGACCAGAAGCTGCACGTTACAAAGCTTTATGAAAATGCCGGAAATGATATGGCAGGTTCTTATGAAGTTTTGCGGCGTGCAGTTTTGTACATGGAAAGGATATCACTATGGGAACGGATACCATTGCTGCAATTGCAACTGCAATGACAAGTTCAGGAATCGGAATCGTAAGAATCAGCGGAGACGAGGCAGTTTCTATCACAGACCGTATTTTTGAAATGAAGAATCAGAAAAAGTTAGAAGATATGCCAACGCATACAATTCACTATGGTCATATTCATGATGGAGATGAAGTGATCGATGAAGTTATGGTTGTTCTGATGAGAGAACCGAAAAGTTATACCAGGGAAGATACGGTTGAGATAGACTGTCATGGTGGCGTTTATGTCATGAAGAGAATTTTAGAAACAGTGATCAAATATGGTGCGCGTCCTGCAGAGCCGGGTGAATTTACAAAACGTGCATTTTTAAATGGAAGAATTGATCTCTCACAGGCAGAATCCGTTATTGATGTTATCAATTCCAAGAATGAATTTGCATTAAAAAGTTCGTTGAGCCAGCTTTCCGGTTCTGTTTCAGAAAAAATTAAAGAAATCCGCGGAACTGTTTTACATGAGATTGCATTTATCGAAAGTGCATTAGATGATCCGGAGCACATAAGTCTGGATGGATATCCGGAAAAACTATCCGGTATAGTATCGGATGTGATAAAAAAAATTGATAAACTACTTGCAAACAGTGATAATGGAAAAATGTTAAAAGAAGGTATTTCAACTGTTATTGTTGGAAAGCCGAATGCCGGAAAATCTTCTCTTTTAAATTCTCTGGTTGGAGAAGAGAAGGCAATCGTTACAGATATTGCGGGAACAACAAGAGATGTTCTGGAAGAACAGATTAATTTAAACGGTATTTTATTGAATATCATTGATACCGCCGGAATCCGTGATACGGAAGATGTCGTGGAAAAAATCGGTGTGGAACGTGCAAAGAAATATTTGAATAATGCCGATCTTGTTATTTATGTAGTTGACACATCCACAGCGTTAGATGAAAATGATCATGAGATCATGGAATTATTGAAAGACAGACATGCAATCGTTTTGTTAAATAAATCTGATTTAAGTCCGGTCACAACTGTGGAAGATATCAGAAAACATCTGGATAAAAAAATGATATCAATTTCTGCAAAAGAGCAGACCGGAATGGATGATCTTGAAGAAACGATCAAAGAAATGTTCTTCTCAGGGGAAGTTACATTTAATGATGAAGTTTATATTACGAATATCAGACATAAAACATCTTTACAGGAAGCTTTACGAAGTTTACATTTAGTATTGCAGAGTATTGCAGATGATATGCCGGAAGATTTTTATTCCATTGATCTGATGAATGCTTACGAGGAACTTGGAAATATTATTGGTGAATCTGTGGAAGATGATCTGGTAAATGAAATCTTCAGTAAATTCTGTATGGGTAAATAAAAAATAATTTGCAGATTGTAAATGTGAAAGAGAATCATTCAAAATCTTATATGAGTTGAGGACAGAAAAATGGAAGAGAAGAAGATTCCGTATGTAGAGGAAGAATATGATGTGGTTGTAGTCGGAGCCGGACATGCCGGATGCGAGGCAGCATTGGCGTGTGCAAGACTCGGACTGGAAACAATTATTTTTACCGTGAGTGTAGACAGTATAGCGATGATGCCGTGTAATCCGAATATTGGAGGAAGTTCCAAGGGACATCTGGTTCGTGAGATCGATGCGCTCGGTGGTGAGATGGGAAAAAATATCGATAAGACATTTATCCAGTCCAAGATGTTAAATAAATCCAAAGGTCCGGCCGTTCATTCACTGCGTGCTCAGGCAGATAAAATGAATTATAGTATGGAGATGCGTAAGACGCTTCAGAATACCGATCATCTTACCATCCGTCAGGCAGAAGTTTCTGAAATTATCACGGAAACAACAGCGCTGGAAAATGGAAAAGAGATTCAGAAAATGACAGGCGTGAAAACGTTTTCAGGTGCGGTTTATCATTGTAAGGCAGTCGTATTGTGCACAGGAACTTATCTTCGCGCAAGATGTCTGACCGGTGAGATGATCACATACACCGGACCAAACGGTCTGCAGGCAGCAAATCATCTGACAGATTCCCTGAAAGCGCATGGAATTGAAATGTTCCGTTTTAAGACAGGAACGCCTGCACGAATTGACAAAAGGTCTGTTGATTTTTCAAAAATGCAGGAGCAAAAGGGTGATGAGAGAGTTGTACCTTTTTCCTTTACAACTAATCCTGAAGATGTGCAGATCGATCAGGTTTCCTGCTGGCTGACTTATACAAATGAGAAAACACATGAGATCATCAGGAATAACCTGGACCGCTCTCCGATTTATGCAGGAATTATTGAAGGTACAGGACCAAGATACTGTCCTTCCATTGAAGATAAGGTTGTAAAATTTGCGGATAAGGACAGACATCAGATTTTTATTGAACCGGAAGGAATAAATACGAATGAGATGTATGTTGGTGGAATGTCTTCCTCTTTACCGGAAGATGTCCAGCATGAAATGTACCGCACCCTGCCGGGACTTGAACATGTGAAAATTGTCCGTAATGCTTATGCGATTGAGTATGATTGTATCAATCCAAATCAGTTGTATGCTACTCTGGAATTTAAAAATATCAAAGGACTGTTTTCCGGTGGTCAGTTTAATGGAAGCAGTGGTTATGAGGAGGCTGCCTGTCAGGGACTGGTTGCCGGAATCAATGCAGCCATGAGTATTCTCGGAAAAGAGCCGCTGATATTAGATCGCTCCGAGGCTTATATAGGAGTTTTAATTGATGATCTTGTGACAAAAGAAAATCATGAGCCGTATCGCATGATGACTTCCCGTGCGGAATACCGTTTGCTGCTCCGTCAGGATAATGCCGATCTGCGTTTATCAAAAAAAGGATATGAGATTGGTCTGATCTCACAGGAGCGTTATGACTGGATCTGTCAGAAGGAAGTATTGATCCAGAATGAGATTGAACGTGTTGCCGGAGTTAAGATCGGTGCTAATAAAGAGGTTCAGGCTCTTTTGGAAAGTTACGGAAGTATTCCGTTAAATACCGGAACAACTTTAACAGAACTGATCCGCAGACCTGAACTTGATTATGAGAAATTAGCTCCGATTGATAAGGAAAGACCTGAGCTGCCTTATGATGTAGTTGAACAGGTTAATATCAATATCAAGTATGATGGTTATATCGTGCGTCAGATTAAACAGGTAGAGCATTATAAAAAACTGGAAAATAAAAAAATAGCAGAAGATTTTGATTATGATGAAGTACCAAGCCTCCGTATTGAAGCCAGACAGAAGTTAAAACTTTACAGACCGTTATCAATTGGCCAGGCATCGAGAATTTCAGGAGTCTCCCCGGCAGACATTTCGGTGCTTTTGGTTTATATGGAGCAGATGAAATATCATAAAGGAAATATAAAATGACATATAATTTAGAAAAATTTTTAAAAGGTCTGGAAGAACTTCAGATTGAATTAAGCGATAATCAGATACAGCAGTTTATCAGATATTATGAGATGCTGGTGGAAAAAAATAAAGTTATGAATCTGACTGCAATCACAGAATTTGATGAAGTCATTGAAAAACATTTTCTGGACAGTCTCTCCCTGATCAAAGTGTATGATCTCCAAAAAGAAGTTTCAGTGATGGACATGGGAACCGGCGCCGGATTTCCAGGGATTCCTTTGAAAATCGCATTTTCAGATCTGAGGATGACACTTGCTGATTCTCTGAATAAAAGAATATTATTTTTACAGGAAGTGATAGAGGAACTTGGATTAAAAGAGATTGAGGCACTTCACGCGAGAGCGGAGGAGCTTGGAAAAAATAAGGAATACCGTGAAAAGTTTGATCTGGTTGTCTCAAGGGCAGTTGCAAACCTTTCTTCTCTAGAAGAGTATTGTATTCCATTTGTAAAACCAGGTGGAACCTTTATTTCTTACAAATCCGGTGAAATTGAAGAGGAAGTTGCTAATGCAAAAAATGCAACATTTTTGCTTGGAGGAAAAATAAAAGAAGTCTATAAATTTGATCTGTATGAGCAGAAAAGATCGTTTGTCGTGATCGATAAGGTGAAGGGAACACCGAAAAATTATCCGAGAAAAGCCGGAACACCGACAAAGATACCGTTGTAAAAATAATAGTTACTGAGTGATGTAATAATTGGGTGATAAAATAAATCACCATATACACAAACTCCTGTCTTTTTTATGATGCAATAACATGCTTAAATGTAAAAAATTTTTACATTCTATTATAAAACGTGTTTTTAATGCATCATTTGGAGGACAGGAGTTTTTTCTTTTTATTATTAAATTCTAAAATAATCCTACTTTAAAAACATATCAATTGCTTCCACAACTTTATCGGCAATCTCTAACTGTGGATATTTTTTACAGTTGGATAAGTATACGATTTCATTTCTGGAGTTTGTCTTTTTATAAGAATCTGCAATTGCGATTGCATCTTTCATGTTTCGACTCTCAATCACATAAATTGGAGTTTCTAATTTTTTCAGCGCATGTTCAATACTATTCTTTGTGTAATTTGCTTCCATGCTTGCCATTAAATATTTACCATGACTGAAATTCATGTGGGCTGCTTCGTAGTATGCGTCAATTAATTTGGAAGAAACCAACTGTGGTCTCGCATAATATTCCTCGCGGAAATCTTTGGTGATGTAAGTATTGCTAACTTTGATGTTGTAAAGGAATGTTCCAATCACAGGGAGTTCCAATAATGTTTTTTTCACAGAAGCATATTTATCGGTTGTAATATGAAGCTCTTTCAAAGAGGTCGGATTGATTGCAATAATAGAGTTTGCCAGATCCTTATTCATATTGCAAGCTAACGTTACAAATGAGATTGATTCATTCGATGCAATAATATCTGTTTTTTCTCCAATTACATTTTGGATAAAATCCGTCACAAGCTGAACATATAAATAATTGGTGTAAGTTAAGTACGGTTTTGCAGAGCGTCCACATCCAAGTAAGTCCAGTGTGTAGACAGTATGTTTCTTTTCCAGTTTCCGAATCACTTTGCACCATTCATAAGAAGAGCTGACCGGATTCAAATCGTGAATCAGCAATAACGGACTGCCTGATCCGCGTTTCGTATAATAAATCTGTCCGTTTTTCCAATCGTAAAAATTGCCGTTCTCTGCTTTCAAAATATTCTTGATATCGGCTGTCATATTAATAAATCTGTTAACAAAATGGATTGTTCCAGCGGCAAGAGCTGTCAACAGAAAAAAATGTTTAATATTCTTTTTCATAAAAACCTCCTCATTTATTTTATGATCATTAAAAAATGTATTTGATATAATTGAAAAATCGTTTCACCATTTCATAATCATAAATCTTTATTTAATAATATTATATCCGCTTTTTATAACATATACAAATTAATTTTTGAAAAATCATTCATTTTTTTTACATATTTTGAAAATTTTAATTTACTTAAAAAATAATATAACTATAACTGTAGTATAATTGTTTTTAAAATAATGATATGGTATAATGTGCGTATGCAATGAGCAGTGCCAGTCGAGAATATGCAGACCGAACATGCTTGCATGTTGAGGTCTGCATATATCGAGAGTGATAGGGCGAATGCCCGACAGCCAGGAAAATCTTTGATTTTTCTGGCGTGCACGGCGGACTGTGCTTCATGATATAATAAAGACTGCCGAGCGGCGAATGCCCGACAGCCAGGATAGCAGCTTTATTAATGATTACTTAAAAGTAAAGGAACAAGTGATTATGGTTATAGAATATTTACAGCAAATAAAAGATTCTTATTTTGAACAAAAACATGGATTAGAAAAACAGTTAAATTTATTAGAAATTCAATTAAAAGAAAATACTGGAATGATAAAAATGTTGGAGGAAACAAATGATTCGTGCTATGAACTGTTTACACCTAGAAATGTTAATTCAAAGAATAAAGCTAAAATTAATGAACTGATGGAAGAACAGAAAAGTATCAATGAGTCTATAGATAATTTGAAAAATTCTATCAAAGAATATTCTAGTAAGATCGAACAATTAGATCAGATAGTGGAAGAAGAAAATCGAGAAATTGAAATTGTTCAAGAATATACGGAGGCAATGACACAACAGAATATAGTAAGTGAAGATGAAAAGATAGAATCATCGGAAGATAATTTACTTGATGGTATGAAAAATATTTTGAACCGGGTGGAGTTATGCAGCCGGTTGATTGATATTGATCCAGTTCGATGCAGATTGGAATTAAGTTCTATTATGAAAATTCTTACTGATCTGATTGAAGAAAAAGATGAATCGGATTTTTGAAATATATTTTCTAAAAGAGACACTTTTCCAAATTAGAATAAATTCATAAATCTATTAGGTAGATAAATTATATATAAAGGAAAAACACATATGAGTAACAAAATATATAAGAGTAAGATGAAAGACGAAAATAGATTACTTGGAAAATTTGTGAATATATCATTAATCGCATTATCAATTATCTTTGTATTATTATTTTTGAAAATAATAGTGACAGAAATATCATTTCATAAAATGATCGATGGAATGGTTGAGGGGATTGATTATTACATTGAAGATATAATAATAACAGATAAGGAAACAGTAGAGGACTATTATGGTTCGGAATCAGGAACAACGAATTATTTCTTTTACTATGGACATGATACTGATAAGCGGATGCAAGTAAATCAAAAAGTGTATTCTCAATATAATGTAGGAGATATGTTCCCAGCTTATACAAAGGATCATTATTATTATGGTTCAACAATTAATTCGGTTTTGCCAAAAACTGAGTATAAAAATAATGAATTAAGTAAAGCCGGTATCGTAACAATCGGTTGTCTAATACTATTACTGCTTATATATAAATGGATTGATAATTTAGAAAAAAAGATAAACAATCAATAGTCAAGACCTTAAAATGTTTCACGTGAAACATTTTAAGGTCTATTTTATATTTTAACAATATTTAGTAGGTTCTTATAATGTGAAATACTATAGTTTGAAGTAACACAATAAAAATATGAATGTTTCACGTGAAACATTTTTGGATAATTAATCATAGCATTTGAAATATAGAAGTGTTATAATATACAACGTAGAAAAAAACAACAAAAATATCTGCTTATAAAATAGTAAAAATATCCAGCTATTATGGAATGAAAATTGATTATATCATGAAGCACAAATCTATGATCGTTATCTATACCCGCTTTGCTCGGTAGATTATATCATACAAAAAAAACACATGATTCACAGAGCAGTCTTTATTTATATTATAATAAAGAAACATAATAGCTAATAACAGAACTATGGGAAAGGAAAATATAATGGGTAGAATTATAGCAGTAGCAAACCAAAAGGGTGGTGTTGGTAAGACAACAACAGCAATTAATCTGGCTGCTTGTCTTGCGGAAGCAGGAAAAAAAGTATTAACAATTGACCTTGATCCACAGGGAAATATGACAAGTGGACTTGGAGTAGATAAAAATGAAGTGGAAAATACAGTTTATGAGTTAATGCTTGATGAATGTTCCATTAAAGAAAGTATGACGGATACGGTTGTAGACGGAATGAAAGTAATTCCATCAAATGTAAATCTCGCCGGAGCTGAAATTGAATTATTAGGTATTCCAGAAAAGGAATACATATTAAGAAATGCTGTTGATTATATCAAAGAAGATTATGATTTTATTGTAATTGATTGTCCGCCATCTTTAAATATGCTGACAATTAACGCAATGACAACTGCAAACTCTGTCCTGGTTCCAATTCAATGTGAATATTATGCGCTGGAAGGATTGAGCCAGTTAATACATACCATCGATCTTGTACAACAAAGATTAAATCCAAATCTTTTGATTGAAGGAGTTGTCTTTACAATGTATGACGTGCGCACAAATCTTTCTAATCAGGTAGTTGAAAATGTAAGAAATAATTTAGATGCAAAAATATATGATACATTGATACCAAGAAATATTCGTCTGGCAGAGGCACCATCTTATGGATTGCCAATTAACTTATATGATTCCAAATCTGCCGGAGCAGAAAGTTACCGTTTACTTGCAAAAGAAGTAATAGATAGAAAGGATATTTAAAATATGGCAACCGCAAAGAAAAATGGATTAGGCAAAGGACTTGATTCACTTATTACTAATAAAGTAAATAATGCAAAAACAACAACAGCAACAATAAAACCAGCTGTTAAAAAAGATGAAAAAGTAGTGGAAGGTATACTCGTTAACATTAATAAAGTAGAACCAAACAGAGAACAGCCAAGGAAAAATTTTGATGAGGATGCACTTTTGGAATTAGCAGAGTCCATCAAACAGTTTGGTGTTTTACAACCATTACTAGTACAACAGAAAGATGATTACTATGAGATCATTGCTGGCGAAAGAAGATGGAGAGCTGCCAAACTTGCTAATTTAAAAGAGGTTCCTGTTATTATCAAAAAATTAACAGAACAGGAAGTTGTAGAAATTTCACTTATTGAAAATATCCAGCGTGAAAACTTAAATCCAATTGAAGAGGCAATTGCATATAAAAGACTTTTAACAGAATTCAATTTAAAACAGGATGAAGTAGCGGAACGTGTATCTAAAAGCAGAACAGCAGTAACAAATTCAATGCGTTTGCTGAAATTAAATGAAAAAGTTCAACAGATGGTTATTGATGATATGATTTCTACCGGCCATGCCAGAGCACTGCTAGGTCTTAATGATCTGGAAAAACAATACACGGTAGCTCAGCAGATATTTGACGAAAAGTTAAGCGTTCGTGAAACAGAAAAATTAGTAAAAAAAATCCAGCAGGAAAAAAATCAGAAAGATACGGAAAAGAATAAAAAAATAGATCCGAAATTAGAAGCAATCTGTCATGACCTGGAAGAGAAGATGAAAGGAATTTTAGGAACAAAGGTTGCTATTAATCAGAAGGATAACAAAAAAGGAAAAATCGAAATTGAATATTATTCCATGGATGAACTGGATCGCATTATGGATTTGTTCAGAACCATTGAAAAATAATAGAGTATTTTTATAAAAAAATCAACAAAAATAGGTTCATTATATAGAATAGCAGAAGGAGAAAAAATGATTTCACAGTATTTAGGATTTGATTCGGATTATATTATCATTGGACTGGCAGCACTGGTCTTAGTGCTTATTATTTTAATGATTATAAATGTAGTTCAAATGAGTAAATTAAAAAAGAGCTATAAGATTTTTATGAAAGGAAAAAATGCAAAGACCTTAGAGGATACACTGATTAAAAGGTTAAATCAGGTGGATGATCTGATAAATGCAAATTCCGCAAACGAAAAAAATATAAAAACCTTATTCCAGAACATGCAGAGAACATATCAGAAAATGGGACTTGTAAAATATGATGCATTTAATGAGATGGGTGGCAAGCTGAGTTTTTCTCTGGCAATGCTTGATGTGAAAAATAATGGATTTATCATTAATGCGATGCACACAAGAGAGGGCTGTTATACTTATATTAAAGAAATCATTGATGGAAATTCAGTGATTGTTTTATCTGGTGAAGAACAGGAAGCATTAAACAACGCAATGGGGGAAAATAACATTGCAAAATAGAAAGACATATTATATAATAAAGTCCGTCTTGTAAATAGTAAAATTGGTTTACATAATTAAAAAATCGGAAAGGAGGATAGTAGTATGCACAAATTTTTAAGAGCAGTCGGTTTTTCAAAAATCACAAAAGAAGAGCTGAATGATATTTTTCAAAAAATAATAGAGAGACCAATGCTGCAGAAAGTGGCAGAGGATTCCGAAGGTAATGAGTTTGCAGAACTCTCTATCGAGTTTGGAGATTTCTTTGGACTGTCTTTGAGAGGAACATTTAATGAGAATGATTCTTTTGAGATGAGCTACTACTATCCTTATTTTTGTGGTAATAAAATTTCAACAACGGAACAGATTGATATTGAAAAACATGCAGAAAAAGAGTCTTATGCAGGAATCTGTGATGAGGTAAGACTTGGCGTTACATTGATTTTTTATTTGCAGAATGTGGCGGATTATCTGGCTGTGAAAAATAATAAATTTTACATGAGTCAGGCAAATGGAACAGTGCTTGCTGCGCTTTCTACAGAAGGAAAAATTTTACTTCAAATTAACAAAGATGAACATAAGCAAAAGCTGACAGAACAGACTATGAACGAAAGAAATGGATTGATCGCCGCAGCCAGAAAGGGAGATGAAGATGCTATCGAGAATCTGACTTTGGAGGATATCGACACTTATTCCCTTCTTTCAAGGCGTGTACAGCATGAAGACATTTTAAGTATTGTGGATTCTTACTTTATGCCTTATGGAATTGAAAGTGATCAGTATTCCATTCTTGGTGAAATCATGGATTGCAGACTATTGCAAAATTCATATACAGAAGAAAATGTTTATGCGATAGATATCAAATGTAATGATGTAGAATTTCCAATCTGCATCAATCAGAAAGATCTGATTGGTGAACCAGCAGTTGGAAGAAGATTCAAAGGAAACATCTGGTTACAGGGAAGTATTAATTACAGAGATTAGTGATTTTTACAAAATCACTAATCTGATGAAAGAAAAAGATTGAACTTCTCTGATAGTTGGAATATAATAAACAAGTATTTGTTCCCTTAGTTAAATGGATATAACGGGGTCCTCCTAAGACTCTATTGTAGGTTCGATTCCTATAGGGAACGCTCATTTTTAGCGGTAATGAAGATAGTTTCATTGCCGCTTTTTTCACTTTATAGGAAATTTCTCAAATCGTCAGAAATAGTGTATAATAGGCTGGAAATAAAAAATGACATAGCAAAAGAGCGAAGGGGGCTTCGCCATGACGTTGTTTATGAAGTTTTTTGTTTTGGTTTAGGTTAGCTGCACTATCTGACTATGGAGAAAGAATTATTATGAACATGGATTTATCCATATTTCATAACCTTTCGATATTGTTCAAATAGTGTAGTTTTTTTGTGGTAAACTTCTAAAACCAACATAGAAGTACCACACTCGGAACAACAGAGAGGGTCGTATCCGAAAGAGAGCAGAATGGATTGCCGCCAGTCCTGAATAGAACGTAGGAAACGTTGTTTTTCGGCAGAAATACATTTACGGAGCTTCTTTTCCTGCTTATGATGTTTTGCATATATCCCATAGTAGCGAAGCATTTTGAAATGTTTTTCGGGGATATGGACAATGAGTTTTTGAATGAAGTTCAAAGCAGGAATGGTTTCAGTAACAGTTTTATTGTCTTCGTGTCTGGTGTAATGAAAGGTTACGTTTTCACCGTCATAAGTATCAATACGCGATGTGGCAATAACAGGTCTGCCGAGGTATCGGCTGATGTATTTAATGGTGATATCAGGAGTGCAAAGATTTGGTTTTGCACGGACATAAAAGCCGTCAGCGTGTTTCGTGTACATTTCATTTTTGACTTTGCGAAAAGCCAGACCAATGCGGGAGGTAAGTCGTTCAAGCAGTACTTTGCGAAAAGCATTACGAAGGAAATTGTAATCAAAGTGTTTGACAGGACGCCAAGGAGTGATGTTACCAGCCCCACCCTCTGAGATGAGAGCGTGGATATGAGGATTCCATTTTAAATCACGCCCAAAAGTGTGAAGAACACAGATAAGCCCAGGAGTAAAGTTTTCGGTTTTATTCATTTTGGAAAACATGCGTAAGACAACATCACGAACAGAATGAAATAAACAATCTAAGAGAGTTCTGTCATCGAGAAAATAAACGCGAAGTTCCGCTGGGATAGTGAAAACACAATGGCGATGAACGCAAGAAACAAGCTTACAGGACATATGAAAAGAACGAAGCTGGTTGTATTTGTTTCCGCAGGAAGGGCAAAAACGACTTTTACAGCGAAAGGGAACAAATTTAAGATTTCCACAGTGAGGACAGCCATACATGGCACCACCGTGAGAAGAATCACCACAATGAATCATCTTGTTAACATTTTCAATGACAGCAGGACGAGGATGGAGTTCGTAAATGATGTGTTTATAATAATCGGTAAAGATGGATTGTAATATATTCATAATAGAATTTTACAATAAAGAAGGAGATAAGAAAACCCCTTCCCCTCATGAATGAGGGGTTAGGGGAGTTGAGAGTGTCGCAGACACTTTTTTATGCAGAATTGCAATTTTAGTGACAAATTTGTCAGCGAAACAAGGTTGAAAATACTGATTTTGTCAGCGGGGATGGATGCTTGTCACCGATTCACATTTTCTGGTCTGTCACCTAGAGGGATTAACTACAGTGTAGGATGAGTTTTGAGGTGTAAAATTAGGAAAAGCAGTGAGATAAAACACTATATTCTTGCCTGTGATATCAGGCCTGTCGGAGGAGTCCGTTCAGGGAAAGTAAGTTGCCTATGGAAGAAAAGAAGGAATTGCTGAATCAGGATGAAAGAGTTGTAGAGATTGAGCTGGAAAGACTTCGGGGATTTGTAAACCACCCATTCAAGGTTCAGGCGGACAGTCAGATGATTGAATTGCAGGAGAGTATTAAGAAGTATGGAATATTAAATCCTCTGATAGTAAGAAATGAGGCATAGAATCGCTAAGAGCATATTCTGTGCCTCTATTTTTGTATAGTATTTTATAAGAAAAACTTGAAAAAACACTATATAAACGCTATAATAATGCTATGATTATGAAAGGGGTATGCGAATGGATTTTTCTGAAGCCATTAAGGAAATAAGACAAGAATGTTATATGAGTCAACAAGCATTTGCAAATGAACTTGGCGTATCTTTCTCAACAGTAAATAGATGGGAGAAGGATAAAGCCATTCCCAATTATCAAACGATGAAGCGCTTGGTCGCTTATTGTAGGGCATTAAAGATAGATTGCAAAAATTTAGAAAGTATTTGGAAGGAGAGTAAAAATGCCTCTAACTCACATTGATTGCTTTGCAGGACCGGGCGGTATATGTACTGGACTTCATGCTGCTGGATTTGAAACAAAAGTTGCTATAGAATATATTAAGAGTTGCGTTGAAACATATTCTTATAATCATCCAGAAGTTCATGTTATTCATTCGGATATTAGAAAGGTCACAGCTGAACAAATACTTCCATATATTCCATCGGATGGTGTTGATCTTGTGACATCGGGAATGCCATGCGAAACATTTTCAACAGCAGGTAATTCCTCTCGAGCGGCATATGATGATAGACAGTTTTTGTTTAGAGAGGGGATTCGTATTGCGAAGATAGCAAATGCCAAAATGATTCTTTTTGAAAATGTACCTATGATTACAACAAAGAGAGTAGCAAAAGACTCGAAAAAATTAATAATTGAGGTACTTAAGAAAGAATTGGTGGATGCAGGCTACAATAATTTTAAAGAGTTTGTTTTAGATGCTACAAAGTATGGAGTTCCACAAAGAAGACGCAGATTTTTTATTCTTGCGGCCAAGGATTCAAATTTAAAAATAGAAGCGCCTAAAGAAATTTGCTCTAGTGAAGTCACAGTTAGAGAAGCGTTTATAGATATTCCAGAAGTAGTTGCAAATACGAAGACTGAAAATCCATATTATTTAGATAAAGAATCTGATTATAGTAAATTAATGAAGGATGATAACTTTTGGAAACGACAAACGAGGGAGCATAGGTTGTTAAATCATCTTCCAATGAATCATCGTAAATATATTATTGAAAGATTTCAAATTTTGCAACAAGGAGAAGGACTTAAGGGATTATTTGCAAGATTATCTCCAGAAGAACTTGCTGAATATCAAAGCAGAAAGGTTATTCCTAAAACTATTTATGTTAAACGAAATTATCGACTTCGTTGGGAAGAAGCTTCTCCAACAGTTACAAGTCATTGTTTAGATGAGTTTGTTCATCCTGAACAGAATAGAGCCTTGACTGTGAGAGAATGTGCAAGGTTACAAAGTTTTCCAGATTCCTATGATTTTGTTGGCGGACCATATCTTGTCGCTCATGATGACAGAACGCAACAAGATAAATATGAGCAAATTGGAGATGCAGTTCCACCATTGTTAGCTTACGCATGGGGTATACAAATAAAAAATATTTTAGGGATGAATTAATAATAAGATAGGCTGACACCATTAAATGTCAGCCTAAATCATTTAGTCTATTAAATTATTTGATTCATGAAAAAAATCTCCAAATTCTTTAACATGAATTTTTGGAAAGCGATTATTCAATTCATTATATTTTCCAGGTACATCTAAATAATAAGCTCTTTTTATCTGGGATATAAAAAGCTGGTAGTTAATCCATTGGTTTGGAACACAAGTTAATTGTACAGATAAATCAGAACTTTTGAAATTTGTTTCACCGATGCAAGTGAGTAAGCAAATGAATCGACCAACACCAAAAGCACCATCTAAAATTCTTTGCTGAGCCCATACTTCAACACATCGTTCTCTTGTGGAAGTTTTTGCAGGTACATGAAATTTTGGCTTTCCTGCACCAAGATCAAAAATGAAATCCGTAGGAACTGAAATTGACTCTCCGTCAAGTTCAACGGCATTCATTTGATTTGTAGGCTCTACTAACAAATGCATAGAGTATAAATGGCCTACAAGTGTTTCAAAATAATTTCCAGAGTTCTCTTTTACACCATTGACAAGGTCTGCGCAAATACAATAGTTCATACAGATTGAATAAAGTGTTGCGGTAATTTCATGAGAATTTTGATTTATAATGGTGTGATTTTTTATATTATTCCAAAGAATATCAGCATTTGAAATACCTTGTGAATTTATTGCCAACCCTTCGTTATATAAATCGATATTTACTGGACGAGAATAAGCCTTTTTTCCACCCATAAGTTGAAAAACAATATAATTTTTTCCCATACATGTTGTGGTACTTGTTATAGGTAATTGAGACATTCTACTAATCTCAGAGAGACAAATATCATTAATTTCTTTAAAAAGATCCGTGACATTTGAATTCAGTAGAGATTGGCTTGAAGTAGATTTTAATTGGTTGTATTTATTTGCAATTATATGTGTAGGCATAAAAAACTCCTTTGCTATTCAGAGAGATTCTGAGGATCCATTAAAAGTAAATAAGGTTCAATGTTTAGTGCCTCTGCAATGTGTTGAATATTTTCAATAGAAATATTTCTACGTTCTCGTTCAACTGCACTTATATATGTGCGATGAAGACCGGCTAATTCTGCAAGATATTCTTGTGAATATCCACATTTATTTCTGTAATAACGGACATTGACCGCAAAATAATGGATTAAATGCATCTGATCACCTCATAATATGTTGTTACTCTTTGATTATAGGAAAAGAATACAATAAGTCTACAGACAATATGTCACTATACTGATTAAGCTTTTTGATAATAGGGGAATGTACATATATTTACTATGAGATTTATAAATACATAATTAAGAATTTAAAGGAACACGCATATGACAATTTTAAATATAAATATAAATGATTTTGGTGGAATAAATCATCACATGGAAGAATTTAAAAATAAATACGGAAAAAGATGGTATATTAGTAGATGGGATGCTTGGAATCAGCAGACCGACTGTATATGAGCTGTTGAAGAAAAATGAATTCCGCTGGATCCAGATTGGAAACAAATACCGTATTTCAAAGAAAAGTTTTGACGAATGGCTAGATCAGAAATCCGAAACTATATAATTTACCTTCTAAATGATATGCAGAGAGAGTATCAAAGGATGCAATAGAAGCACTCAATTCAAAAGAAATTATCATGATATTTCCAAGCCAGAAGAAAAATAACAGGACGGTCAGAGTGTTGAAAACACCGAAGACAGACAGCAGTGTCAGGAAGGTGTTTATTCCAAAATCAGTAGCACAATGTCTGATTGATCTGAAAGCAGATCAGGATGAGATAAAGGAAGTGCTTGGAAATGAATATCAGGATTATAATCTGCTAATGGCAACAACATTTGGTCTTCCTATAGGAGATATCTATCTAAGGACAAAAATGCAGGAAATCATAGATGCACTGGGACTGCCAGATGTAGTGTTTCACAGTCTGCGTCATACCAGTGTCACCTACAAGCTGAAATTAAGTGGTGGAGATATTAAAGCAGTCCAGGGAGATTCCGGCCATGCTCAGGCGGATATGGTAACGGAAGTGTATGGCCATATCCTGGACGAAGACCGAAGGAAGAATGCGGAACTTATGGAGAATGCCTTTTATAATAAGGAAAATCTTAATCCACAAATGAAAGAGCAGGATGAAGGCAGCAGTACGATTCCTGTACCGGATGGAGTGGATGCAGAGCTGCTGATGAAGGTACTGGGAAATCCGGAGATGGCTGCTTTGCTTAATTCTCTGGCAAAGACAATGAAAGTATAGTCATAGGTAGAAAGACGATATTGTATAGATTGATAGTCTATATGGTATTGTCTTTTTTATTCTCATGTGGTGTGTTATAATTTAAATTAATATAGTAAAAAATTTGTTATGCATTTGGGTAAATGTCAAGGACTTATTAAACAGAAAAAGTCAATGGGGGATAGTTATATGAGAAAGAATGATAAAAAACAAACAGAACCGACATTTTTGAAAATTATATATTTTGATGAATCAGCTGCTCAGGATTATTTAGATATTACGAATGGTGGAAGATTGGACTGGAGTAAAGAAGATAATAGAAAACGAATGGCGGAAATACTAACTGAAATAGAGGCGCAAGCTAAAGGTGGATTCAATATTTTAAATTTTATCAAGGGGAGCTTAGCAGGGAATGTAGATGCAAAGGCATCTGATGAAGTGTCGAAGTTATTTGATTCTACAATAAAGAATACTTTGCTTACTGATTATATAAAGGAAGCTTATAAAGACAAAAGAGTAAAAAAGTTTGTAAAATCTGGAGTATATGCACTAGAGAATTCAATTTCACTATATAAGATGTATAGTTCTTATCTTACAGTAGTTCCTAAAGATCAGATGCCAATAGATATGGAAAAATTAAATGATGCATTGTTGGGAGAAAGAGGTTACTATGGAATGTTACTTAAAACAGAAGATACACCAAGTTCCGTATTACGATTTAATATAAATGCTTTTAAAAATAATTACAATTTAGCAGATTTGAGTAAAATGGAACTGGTATATTATGGAATTAAGGTTGGTATTTGTAAAGAAACGGAACTTACAATAGATAAAGAGTTTGATTTTCAGAAGAAAAAAGCGGAAGTTACTGCTGAAAGTATTTTAGATGGAGATACTCAGTCGCATAATGAAGAACTAGATGTATATGATATTGTCTTAGCAGGGGTTGAAGCATGAAAAAAATAGTAATGTTTTTTGGATCAGATAGAGCATTTGTAGAAAGAATTCCAAAGACATATAGAAATTTATCTGATATTGCTATGCAGATGGATGATGAAAATAAACAGATGCAGTTGGTACTGGTTGGTTTACCAGGAAATGAAAATGCTCCTTCCAAAACAAAAAAATCGAAAATAAAAGTAAATAATTTTATTATATTTGCGGATGAATATAGTAGTGTAAATGAGCATGTGATAATCAATTTTTTAAGCTTTATCTCAAAATTATCTATAACAAATATGTATATTCAAAATCCGCCGATTCATTTACAAGAACAAATAAAGCGTGCATTCGGAGACTTAAATATAATAGAAGAAATTCCTCAGAAATACAATATGGTCACGGAGAAAACAATTAGGAGTATAAATATAGAATTTGATAAAAGAGTTATAGGACAGCAAGCAGTAAAAGAGCAGATATTGAAAGCAATTTTTCCAATCATGAAAAATGTACAATGTAAACCGATTGTTCTTCTGTTTTACGGAAATTCTGGAATTGGTAAAACTGAAACGGCACAGTTTCTAACAGAACAGATTGGGGGAAAGATACTGAGAAAGCAGTTTTCAATGTATCAAAACAATGAGTTTGCAAATTATTTATTTGGAGGAAAGTATAACGAAAAGAGTTTTGCGAAGGATTTAATTGCGAGAGATTCTAATGTGATTTTACTTGATGAATTTGATAAAGCGTATTCTGTATTTCACAGTGCTTTTTATCAGCTATTTGATGAGGGAATTTATGAAGATCAGAATTATAGAGTCGATGTAAGACATGCGATTATTATTTGCACATCTAACTACAAATCTAAAGATGAGATAAAAGAGAAATTAGGAGATCCAATTTTTAATAGGTTCGATGGTGTTATTAAATTTGAAGATTTATCACAAGAGGCGAAAAAAATAATAGCCACTAAAGAACTAAAAGAGTTAGATGAAGAAAAAATAATCCCAGAAAATGTTAAAAAAATACTTGTAGAACAGTCAACAAAACTTGAAAATGCGCGTGAAATACGGAGATTAATAAAAGATACTAAGTCGCTAATTGAAATAAGAGAGATATGTAAATAAACAGATTCTAAAGCTTAGTCTGTAAGGTGATAACAAAATATTTTAAATAAATATTTATATTTGTGTCACCAGTGGTGTCACAAATGAGAAAGGCAGTTATATGGGGAAAAATGAAATTATTTAGCAGGCAATTTGATAAATATAATTAATACAGCTAGAGAAAATGCCTTGAAGAAGGTTAATGAAGAGTTAATAAGTATGTATTGGCAGGTTGGAGAGTATTTACACGAAGAATCTCAAAGGTCATCGTTTGGTGAGTCATACATTGATTCTATTGCAAAGGAGATACAGGAAGAATTTCCTGGAATAAAGGGGTTCAATCGACGAGGTCTGTATAGGATGAAACAATTTTATGAGACTTATGCAGAGAATGATGTTGTGACACCACTGGTGACACAAATTAGTTATGGGCTTTAGCCTGTTGAGTGCATCGGAGTTTCTCCCAACGGAGAAATGGAGATGTGCTAAACAATAAACCACCTGCTATGCGGGTGGTGCAACAAATTTGTTATACAAAAAAATCACCTTTCCGCTAAAATAGAGTTGTTCAGGCTACTATTTAACGAAAGGAAAGGTGATTTTAATGGCAAATCAAACAAATTCTATGGCACATACAAAATAGATGTGTAAATATCATATTGTATTCACACCAAAATACAGAAGAAAAGTAATATACAATCAGTACAAAGAAGATATCAGAGATATCATCAAAACATTGTGTAAATACAAAGGTGTGGAAATAATAGAAGGACACTTAATGCCAGATCATATCCATATGTTGATGGTAAGTATCCCACCGAAATATAGTATATCACAGTTTATGGGATATTTAAAAGGAAAAAGTGCACTAATGATATATGACAAGCACGCAAACTTAAAGTATAAATATGGAAATAGACATTTCTGGGCAGAAGGATACTATGTGAGTACAGTAGGATTAAATGAAGCAACAATAAAGAAATATATCCAAGAGCAGGAAAAACATGATATAGCTTTGGATAAATTAAGTGTAAAAGAATATGAAGACCCTTTTAAGGGTTGCTAGTAATACAAATGCCCTTTTAAGGGCAGCGACGAGTCAAAGGCAGCGTCTTTAGGCGCTGGCCGGTAACAAAGGCTTATAGCCGCTGAGCAAACCACCCATTTGACGGGTGGTACTGATTATTTCAGGAAGAAGGAGGATGCCTATGGCAGAAAAAGTGGATCAGATGGATCCAGATGAAAAAATCGTTGAGATAGCGATTGAACGGTTAAGAGTATTGGCATTGGAACTGAGAAATTATATGAAAATTGCTCATCCGGGAACTTTCATTTCCAAACCAGTAAACTAAGTAAAATAAAAATTCTGATTTACAAATAACAGATAAAGTATTAAAATAAACAAAAAGATATCTTCAGGGCAGGGTGAGATTCCCTACCGGCGGTAAAGCCCGCGAGCCGAGAGGCATGATCCGGTGAGATTCCGGGGCCGACAGTACAGTCTGGATGGAAGAAGATGATAGTACAGTTGATTTTTTGTATGAATGAATGTAGTATCAGAGCTCTGAGATGGTGATCCATTTCAGAGCTTTTTATATAGGAAAATCAGACATTCATTTATCAATCATATGTAACAGATCAATTCCACCCTGCAGATATTTCTGCAGGCTTTTTTTGTATCTGGTACATCGTTTTCGAAATAACTATACCATTCACTTGTCTGTGAATCCGATTGCACATGTTTAAAAGCCTCGGCGTAGCCCAGGCAAAGAACAGGAATAAGAAAGAAGGAATAGAAATGACGGATCAGGAATATATGCTTCGGGCTATTCAACTGGCCAAAAAAGGAGAAGGCTGGACGAATCCCAATCCTATGGTAGGGGCAGTGATCGTAAAAGACGGAAAGATCATCGGGGAAGGCTATCATAAAAAGTATGGAGAACTTCACGCGGAACGTAATGCAATTGCTTCTCTTACAGAATCAGCAGAAGGTGCGGTGATTTATGTCACGTTGGAGCCTTGCTGTCATCATGGTAAAACACCTCCATGTACGGAAGCGATCATTAAACAGAAGATCAGAAAAGTGGTGATCGGTTCCAGAGATCCGAATCCGAAAGTGGCAGGAAAAGGTGTACAGATGTTAAGGGAAGCCGGTGTAACAGTAGTTGAAGATTTTATGAGAGAAGAATGTGATCAGCTGAACCCGGTGTTTTTCCATTATATTACTACGAAGACTCCTTATGTGGTAATGAAGTATGCCATGACACTGGATGGGAAGATCGCAACGAAAACAGGAGCATCAAAATGGATCACCGGAGAATCTGCACGAAAAGAAGTACAGCATATGCGGCATCAGTACATGGGAATCATGGCTGGTATTGGAACTGTGCTTGCAGATGATCCGATGTTAAACGTCCGGGTAGAAGGCTGGAAAAGTCCTGTCAGGATTGTGTGTGACAGTAAGCTCAGGATCCCGCCGGGCAGTCAGATTGTAAAAAGTGCGGAAAAGTACCGGACGATCGTGGCTTATGCAGAACAGAAAAATGCAGAAGAGAAAATAAAAATATTACATACCATGGGAGTTGAAACCATTTACTGTCCCGACGAAAAGAATCAGATAGACCTTAAGAAGCTGATGGCAGATCTTGGAAACAGAGGCATTGACAGCATCCTCCTGGAGGGAGGAGGTACGTTAAATGACAGTGCACTGCGAGCTGGAATTGTAAAGGAAGTACAGGCTTTTGTGGCACCAAAGCTGTTTGGCGGTGTGGCTGGGAAGACACCGGTAGAGGGTATTGGAGTTGAACTGCCGTCTGAAGCAGTGGAACTGAAATATACAGATATCTGCCAGATCGGTGAGGATATCCGAATAAAATGTCAGGTGTGTGATAAAAAACAGGAGGAATCATGTTTACAGGAATCGTAGAAGAGAAAGGAAAAGTCCGTTATATACAGCTGACAGGGGAATCAGGGATCCTGGCAGTGAAATCCCGGAAAGTCCTGGAAGGGACAAGGATCGGTGACAGTATCGCTGTGAATGGTGTGTGTCTGACAGTTACGTCGATTCAGCCGGACGGATTTACTGCCGATGTGATGGCAGAGACGATCAGAAGAAGCAGTCTTGGCAGCTGCAAGGCCGGAAGCCAGGTAAACCTGGAACGTGCAATGGCTGCAGACGGCAGGTTCGGGGGACACATAGTAAGCGGCCATATTGATGGGACTGGCGTGATACGTTCCATGCTCCGGGAAGAAAATGCCATCTGGGTATCAATTGAGACATCGCCACAGATTTTGCATCTGATCGTGGAAAAAGGATCCGTCTGTATTGATGGGATCAGCCTGACAGTTGCAAGGGTTGATGAAGCTGGTTTTCAGGTGTCGGTCATTCCACATACAGGAGAAGAAACCACTCTTTTGGAAAAGGTGCCGGGGGATCTGGTTAATCTGGAAAATGATGTGATCGGAAAATACGTAGAAAAACTGCTTGGCATCAGAAAAAACGAAGAAGAGAAAAAAGAATCCGGAATTACGATGGAGTTTCTTGAAGAATTCGGGTTTTAGAACAGGAGGATATACACTATGTCACAAAATTATCAGTACAACACAATTGAAGAAGCACTTAGGGATCTTAAGGAAGGAAAAATAGTTCTGGTCACAGATGATCCGGACAGAGAAAATGAGGGAGATCTGATATGTGCGGCAGAGTTTGCGACCAGGGAAAATATTAATTTCATGGCGACCTATGCAAAGGGTCTTATCTGTACACCGATGAGTGCAGAAATTGCGGCGAGATTGAACTTTTCGCCGATGGTTGCGGAGAACACGGACAATCACAGTACAGCATTTACCGTGTCAGTAGATCACGCAGATACAACCACAGGTATCTCTGCGGAAGAGCGCTCCTATACTATCATGAAGTGTGTGGATGATCAGTCAAAACCGGAGGATTTCAGAAGACCGGGACATGTGTTTCCGCTTATTTCCAGAAAAGGCGGGGTTTTGGTACGAAATGGCCATACAGAGGCAACAACAGATCTTATGAGACTTGCCGGACTGAAAGAATGCGGCGTGTGCTGTGAAGTTATGAAAGAAGATGGAACTATGATGCGTACATCACAGCTATGGGAAATGGCAAAAGAGCATAACCTTACATTTATTACGATCCGTGATCTGCAGGATTATATAAGAATACATGAAAAGCATGTAAAGGAGGAAGCCGTTGCAAACCTCCCAACGCAGTACGGTGATTTTAAAATGTATGGTTATATCAATGATATTACAGGAGAGCATCATCTGGCACTGGTAAAAGGTGATCTGGGAGATGGTGAGGATGTGCTTTGCCGGGTACATTCGGAGTGTCTGACAGGGGATGCATTCGGATCGCTCAGATGTGACTGTGGCCTGCAGCTGCAGACAGCGATGCGCCAGGTAGAAGCAGAAGGCCGAGGAATCATTCTGTATATGAGACAAGAAGGCCGAGGAATCGGACTGATCAATAAGATCAAAGCATATGCGCTTCAGGAGCAGGGATACGATACTGTGGAGGCTAATGTGAAGTTAGGGTTTGCACCGGATCTCAGAGAGTACTGGGTCGGGGCACAGATACTGTCAGACCTTGGTGTGAAATCATTAAGATTACTGACAAATAATCCGGATAAAGTCTATGGACTTGGCGAATTCGGAATGAAGATCAATGAGAGAGTACCTCTGGAGATTCCGGCACAAAAGTATGACCGGAAGTATATGAAGACGAAGCAGGAAAAGATGGGTCATATTTTTAAAGAAATAAATTTATAAAAAACAGCAAATATCAGGAGGAAGAAAAAATGAGACAGATCAATTTAGTAGAAGGAAAAGTAGTAGCACCGGAGGGAATGAAGGTTGGTATCGTGGCAGCGAGATTCAATGAAATTATTGTGAATAAATTATTGGGAGGGGCAGTCGACGGACTGGTAAGACATGGAGTAGAAGAAGAGAACATTACTGCAGCATGGGTACCGGGAGCATTTGAGATTCCGATTACAGCACAGAAGATGGCACAGTCAGGAAAATATGATGCAATTATCTGCGTTGGAGCTGTCATCCGTGGAGATACTTCACATTATGATCTGGTGTGTAATGAATCTGCCAAGGGAATCGCACAGGTTGAACTTGCAACAGGAATCCCGGTTTTATTCGGAGTGATCACGACTGAAAATATCGAGCAGGCTATTGCGCGTGCAGGAAGCAAAGCGGGAAATAAAGGCTATGATTGTGCATTATCTGCGATTGAGATGGTCAATCTGATGAAGCAGCTCTAAAAGACAGGAAAATAAATGATGACAAAAACAATCATATTCGATTATGATGGAACGATCCATCATACCCTTGGAATCTATGAACCGGCATTTCGTGAAACCTATCAGTGGCTGACAGAACAGAAGGTTACCGAAGAACGGGAGATAGGCTCGGTGGAAATTGCCGGCTGGCTGGGACTTAACAGTAAGGAGATGTGGAATACATTTTTGCCGGAACTGGATCAGAGCTATAAAGAGCAGGCAAGCACGATGGTAGGAGATCTGATGATAAGACAGATCAGGAAACATAAGGCAGTGTGGTATCCGGGAGCAGAGGAGATGCTAACAGCTTTGAAGAACCGGGGATATCACCTTGTGATCTTAAGTAACTGTAAAGCTTCATATCGTGAGGCACACTGGAAGGAATTTGGGATGGAACGATGGTTTGACCGTTTTTATGACTGTGAATCATACAGATTCCGTCCAAAGACAGAAATTGTGCAGGAAATCATCCGGGAATATAGTGGCCCTTATCTGGTAGTCGGAGACAGGAGACAGGATCTGGAATGTGCCAGGTCCTGTAAAAGCCCTTTTATAGGATGCCTGTATGGATATGGTGAGAAAGGGGAACTGAATGGGGCTGATTATTATGCAGAACATATAGAGGATATACTGCAGATGGTGATATGATTTTTGCAATATAAAAATCTGAAGGAAAAAAGTTAAAAATAAGTACTTCTGTAAAATAAAAGGATATAGAAAGTTTGCAACAACTTGTTGCAAATTCTGAGGCGGGGATGATTTTAGGATAGTCATAGTGATAGAGGTAATCCACTTTCCTAACCCCATCTGTACAGTAAAGTTCTCAAGTCCAGTTGTACAAAGCGCTACTGCACGGGGAACCAGATGGAATGCATCTCCACTTCCTAAAAGAACTGCCATAATTCCAAACATGATAAACTGTCGGTTTCCTTTGCCTTTGCGGATCATTTATAGATTTTACTGTGGAAGATTTTGCATAAAGTGTTTTCCGTGCTTGTGTGTACCATTATCTGATATCAAAGCAGTACAGGGTGATTCCGGCCATGCACAGGTCAATATGGTTACGGATGCGTACTCTCATATTCCGGATGATGACCAAAGGAAAAATGCAGAGCTTTTTAAAGAAGCATTTTATGAGAAAAAGAATCTGAATCCAGAGAGGCTGGCGTTGCTCAATTCGTTGGCGAAAACGATGAAGTAATGAAAAATAGTGAAAAAATAGTGTAATTTTAATGAAAAAACAATCCATAAAACGATATAATATATGGATGAAATGAGGATATTTATTGTGTATATGGATATTCTATCTCCATCAAATCTATTGAGATCTCCATCATTACAAGCAAAATGATGGAGATATTTTTATGCTTATTTTATTGTCTAATATATGTAAGATGAAAAAAGAAGAAAAGCGACTGTCTTACATTCACTGCGCACGTGGAGAAAAGTAGTATGAAAAAACAAACAGATGATCTTGTGAAAAGAGCGAAACGGTATGAGTCGGAGGCTTTCACAGAATTAATGCAGCTTTATATGACGGATATGTATAAGGTTGCGTATGCGATTTTGATGAATGATGAAGATGCTGCCGATGCAATCAGAGATGGAGTGGTTATCACCTGTACTGCGAATTATAAAGACGGCACAAAAAAAGGAGCAAAAATTAATGTCGGAGCTGCAGCGCTGACTTATGAAGAAATTGGAATGAACGTGGACGGAATGACTTTACAAATAGAAGGAGAAGATGAACATTAGAAGAGCAAATGAAAAAGACATTCCAAGATTAGTGGAATTATTAGAGCAGGTGCTTCAGATCCATGCAGATATAAGACCTGATATTTTTATTCCGGGAACGACAAAGTATACAAATAATGAATTTACCATTTACATCACTTTTTATCGATGATCTGTGTGTTGATGCCAAAACCAGAGGACAGCATGTAGGCGAAAGACTGTTTGACTATGTCAAGAGTGAAGCGAAACGTCTAGGCTGCTATGAAGTGACACTTAATGTGTGGTCAGGAAATACTTCAGCAGAAAGATTTTATGAAAAAATGGGATTGAAAACCAAAGAGAGACAGATGGAATATATCCTATAAGAAGATTTTGAAATAGAAAAATGTGAAAAGTTGCAAAAATCTATTTCAGAAGTGATTCTGTATCTTGTTTTTCCCTATTCCTGCGGCTATAATAGAATAGAAAAGTGTAAAAGGTTGTAAAAATCTATTCCAAGGAGGCTTGCTGCATGGAAATTAGCAGAGATTTCTATTTGGACAAACTGATAAAAAGAAAGCATAATGGCTTAATTAAGGTGATTACCGGTATTCGCAGATGTGGCAAATCTTATTTATTGAATAATCTTTTTTACCATCATTTGTTGAATAATGGTGTGAATGCTGATCATATCATCCGTTTCGCTTTTGACTCTGCAGATGACCTTTACCTGATTGGTGAAAGTCTGATACAGATTCAAAAAGAAAAGCGTGGGATTGATCCGGAAAAGTTCATGGCTTATATCCGTTCCAAAGTCGCTGATGACGGAATGTACTACTTGCTTCTTGATGAGATTCAGATGCTTGATTGCTTTGAAGCGGTTCTGAATGGGTATTTGCGAAAAGATAATATGGATGTATTTGTAACCGGGAGCAATGCAAAGCTCCTGTCAAAAGACATCGCTACCGAATTTGCCGGTCGTGGTGATGAGATTCATATGTACCCTTTGAGCTTTGCAGAGTTTATGAATGTTTACAATGGCGACAAATACATGGGGCTTTCTGAGTATATGTTATATGGAGGTATTCCTCTGGTAGTCCTTCGTGAAGGTGCAAATGATAAGGCAGCTGCATTGCAGAATTTATTCAACGAAATTTATATTCGGGATATTACCAAGAGAAATCATGTTAAAAATATTGGGGAGTTGGAGGATCTGTTGAATATCCTCTCATCTGCGATTGGCTCACTGACTAATCCTGAAAAGCTGAAAAATACATTTAAGACCGTAAAAAAATCCAGAATTACTTCTGCAACCATAAAAAAATATCTGGATTGCTTTGAGGATTCTTTTTTGATTGAATCTGCACAGCGTTATGATATCAAGGGTAAGGCATACATTGAAACTCCAAAGAAATACTATTTCTCTGATCTTGGACTTCGCAACGCAAGAATTAACTTTCGTCAGTTTGAGCAGACTCATTCTATGGAGAATGTAATTTACAATGAACTGCGTATGAGAGGTTATAGTGTCGATGTAGGTGTTATCCCGATTGCAGAAAAAGATAAGGCAGGGAAAGTGACCCGTAAGCAGCTGGAAGTTGATTTTGTTTGTAATATGGGTTCGGTCAGATACTATATCCAGTCGGCATATTCGCTGCCAGATGAAACAAAGCGCATTCAGGAAATCAGACCGTTTAGAAGGATTGACGACTCTTTCAAGAAAATCGTTATTACCAAAGATATTGTTCAGCCGCATTACGATGAATATGGAATTCTTACAATCAATATTTACGATTTTCTTCTCGATCCGCATTGCATTGAAAAGTAATGTATTACGATACATTGGTAAAAGTAGTACATTCAGAAGTAGTAGATACAAATGGAAGCGGACATGGTGCATTAGCAGCAGAGAATATTTGAATGGAAAGTATACGAGGGAAAATATTATGGAATATTCAGCAATTTATCATGACATGGACAAAAGATTCTGTTACGCAATTGATAAGGATCTGTTTGTGATACGTGTGCAGGTTAAAAAAGATGACATGAAGGAGATTATCCTTCACTGTGAAGATAAGTATATACCAATGGAACGCAAGGATACGAAAAAGACCATTCTGATGAAGAAGATTGCCACTTCACAGTTTCATGATTATTATGAAGCACAGCTCCAGATGCATCTGATATGTCTCAGATATTATTTTGAATTTACGGACACGCAGGGTAAAAAAATATATTACGGCAATTATGAGTTTTATAAGGAATGCATCACAAACAGGGACAGAATGTTTGATTGCCCGCAGAATCTTCGGGAAGAGGAAATGTTTGAGGTGCCGGACTGGGCAGCAAATAAGGTCGTGTATCAGATTTTTCCGGCCCGTTTTGCAGCATCACAACAGGTAGATAAGGAACAATGGTATAAAGCACCAATTTCGTCTATGGATGATCTGCATGGTGACCTCAGAGGAATTATTGAACATCTGGATCACGTTCAGAATCTGGGAATCGATGTTTTGTATATGACACCTATCTTCAAATCATATTCAAGTCATAAGTACGATATCATCGATTATTATCAGATCGATCCTTCATTTGGAACGACAGAGGATCTGAGGGAACTGGTACAGGAAGCTCATAAACGTGGAATGAAAATCGTCATGGATGCAGTGTTCAACCATACAGGAAGAGAATTTTTTGCATTTGAGGATATCATGGAAAAGGGAGAAAAATCAAAATATCTGGATTGGTATTATATTGAGAAATTTCCACTTGAAAGTGAAAGAGGAGAGATTCCAAACTACAAATGTTTTGGCTACTATGGAGGAATGCCTAAGCTAAATCTGAAAAATCCGGAAGTTGAGAAATTCTTTACGGATGTTGCGTGCTATTGGATTAAGGAATGTGATATTGACGGATGGCGGATGGATGTGGGAGACGAGATCAGTCATTATTTCTGGAAGAATTTTAGAAGAGCGGTCAAGGCTGTAAAAAAGGATATGCTGATCATTGGAGAAATCTGGCATTATGCAGGAGATTTTCTTGAGGGAGATGAATGGGATACGGTCATGAACTATCCGTTTTATCTGAATATGATCGATCTGCTGGCAGATGAAAAGATTCACGTCAGTCAGTTTGTACAGAATCTGGGATATTTGAAGGGACGTTTAAATAAAAAATGTTATCCCCTTATGTGGAATCTGATTGACAGCCATGATACAGCAAGATTTTTACATCTCTGTAATGGCAATAAGAAAAAACAGCATTTGGCAGCGGCTTTTCAGCTGTTATTGCCGGGAATGCCTATGATTTATTATGGAGATGAGTTTGCGATGCCGGGGGCAAATGATCCGGATTGCAGGCGGGGCATGTACTGGGATGAAGAATATCAGGACAAAGAGATGTATGAATGGTATAAACAGCTGCTTTGGATTCGAAAAAAACATGCGTGCATTTCAGAAGGCGAACTGATAGGGTCAATTACAAAGGATGAGGAAGAAACAATTGTCCTGATCAGGAAAAATGTCGAAGAGACAATTGCCTTGATTTTTAATTGCAGCAGTAATGCAAGGAACTTTAGTGAGTATGAGGGAAAATATAATTTACTTAGAGATGAGCCGTTTGATGGAAAAGTTGAGGGGCTTGATGCTGCAGTGATCGTACTTTAAGAATGATTCCTGCCTGCGTATATGATTGCTTCGAAACTTTAAATAAAAGCAGGTTTGGATACATTGAAAAATAATTTCAGTGTATCTGAACCTGTTTTCTTTTTTTAATGAACATAGAGGCAGCCTGTGAGAAGAATAAATGATACATAGCTGCAGGATCGTATGTAGAAAAAAAACAAATATAATATATTTAGACAAACTTTATTTTTTATTTATATATAAACCTGAAAAAGATGGTATTATTGAATATATAAGGAAACTGTCAAAATATACTATATACAGAGGTAGGCGTATGGGTAGATTAGTAGAGTTTCAGAATGTGAAAAAAACCTATCATATGGGAGAAGTCGAAATTCATGCTGTAGATGGCGTGGATTTTGAAATAAACGAAGGCGAATTTGTGGTCATTGTCGGACCAAGTGGTGCCGGAAAAACAACCGTATTGAATATTCTTGGGGGAATGGACAAGGCTACAAGCGGACACGTTATCGTTGACGGTGTTGATATCAGCTCGTTTAATAGCAGGCAGCTGACATCATACAGAAGAGATGACATAGGGTTTGTATTTCAGTTTTATAATCTTGTTCAAAATCTGACTGCACTTGAGAATGTTGAGCTGGCATTGCAGATATGCAAAGATCCGCTGGATGCGAGAGAAGTTTTAACGGATGTCGGATTACAAGACAGAATGTTGAATTTCCCTGCACAGTTATCCGGAGGGGAACAGCAGCGTGTTGCTATTGCAAGGGCACTTGCAAAGAATCCGAAACTTCTTTTGTGTGATGAACCGACAGGAGCATTGGACTATCAGACAGGTAAAGCCATTTTAAAATTACTTCAGGATACATGCAGACAAAAAGGGATGACAGTTGTTGTAATTACTCATAATATGGCAATTGCACCGATGGCAGATCAGGTAATCCGCTTTAAAAATGGACAGGTAAGGAATATTACACGAAACAGTGAGCCAACACCGGTTGAACAGATTGAATGGTAGGTGATTGCTATGAAAAAGAAAGCACTGGCCAAAGAATTTTTTATGTCCATAAAAAAGACATACAATCGATTCATATCTATTTGCCTGATCGTTATGCTGGGGACAGCTTTTTTTGCAGGGGTGAAAGCAGCAGAACCGGATATGCAGGAATCAGCGGATATCTTTTTTGACGACAGTAAGTTAATGGATATCAGAGTGCTGTCTACATTAGGATTAACGGAAGATGATGTTACCGCAATTTCTGCAATTGAAGGTGTAGAATCTGCGATACCTGTGTATACATATGATGTTTTGACGGAGAAAGATGAAAAGCAGCATGTGATCAAGCTAATGTCAGAAACAACAGATATAAATAAAATCACTGTGACAGAAGGCAGGATGCCGCAGGAATCCGGAGAATGTCTGGCAGACTGGCTTTTGGAACAAAATTATGGGTATAAAATCGGAGATAAGATCACAATCAGCTCCGGAGATGACAAGGCAATTGAAGACATTGTCAATACGCAGACATATACGATCACCGGATTCGGAAAATCGTCATATTATCTTGATCTGACAAGGGATTCCAGCACGATTGGTAATGGTTCCATGTCAGGATTTCTGATTATTCCGGAAGATAATTTTACGCTAGAAGCATTTACGGAAATCGATGTTCTTGTTGATGGTGCGATAGCATTGGATTGTTATAGTGATGCTTATGAAGATGCTGTTGATGAAGTTACACAGAAAATCAAAGATATTGCAGGGGATCGATGCGAAATACGATATGCCGAAGTTGTACGTGAGGCACAGGATGCGATAGCTGAAGCTGAGACAGAGGTTTCTGATGGTGAACAAGAACTTGCAGATGCAAAAGAGGAATTAGAGGATGGATGGGAACAGCTTGCAGATGCAAAGAAGGAAGTTGCAGAAGGCCAGACGGAGCTTGCAGATGCGAAAACGCAGGTCAGTGATGGGGAAAAGGAGCTTAATGCAGCTAAGGATAAAGTTGCTGACGGTGAAAAGGAACTGGCAGACGCAAAAACACAGCTTGCAGATGGACAGAATCAGATCAATCAGGCGAAGCAGCAGATTTCAGATGGTGAGGCTTCTATCGCAGCGTATAATACAGAATTAGACAATGGAAGAAAGCAGCTTGAGAGTGCTGCAGGGCAGCTTGCAGATGCGAAAACCGGATTAGAAACATTAAAATCAGGGATTGAGCAGATGGAAAATGCTTTAAATGCCAGTCAGACGGAACTGGATGCTTCCGGTGCGGTTTTAAAACAGGCAAGAACAGAACTTGAAGCGAACCGTGGGCAGATCGATGGTTACAGAACACTTGTTGCAACAATGGATTCACAAATAACGGCACTTCAGGCACAGATGGACCTTCTTGCAGGGGGGAGCAAAGAATGGCAGACATTAAATACTCAGATGCAGGAACTGATCACGCAAAGAGATGCGATGCAGACCGGTATTGCTGAATTTGATCAAAACGAAGCATTGCTTTTACAAAATGAAGCGGCTTATGAAGAAGGAAAAAAGGCATTAGATGCAAAATGGGCAGAGCTTGCTACATTGAAAAAAACATACGACAGCGGCATGGCAGACTACACGGCAGGTATGTCGGCATATGAAGACAACCTGTCAGAATTAAATGCAAATCAGGCGAAGCTTAATGCACAAAAACAGGTATTAACCGAGTCAAAACAAACCATTGCGGCGAAAGAGCAGGAATTAGCTTCTGCACAAAACACTATTGCAGAAAATGAAGCCTCCTTAGATTCAGCGAAAGCCGAAATCGCAGAAAATGAGAAAAAATTAAATGATGCACAGTCAGAGATAAATAAAAATGAGAAGAAACTGGCAGATGCAAAAAATGAGATCAAAGAAAATGAACAAAAGCTGACAGATGGTCAGGCTGAATATGATGCCGAATATGAAGAAAATCATCAAAAGCTTGAAGATGCGAAGGCTGACATTATCCAGGCGAAAGCAGATCTTGCTGATGTTGATGTACCGGAGTGGTATGTACTCGACCGTAATTATATCACTACCTGTGTTGCATATGCCCAGGATTCAGAACGTATAGGAAATATTGGAAATGTTTTTCCGGTTATATTTTTCCTTGTGGCAGCACTCGTCAGTCTGACAACGATGACGAGAATGGTGGAAGAAGAACGTGTTCAGATCGGTACACTGAAAGCGTTGGGATATAGGAAATCCAGTATTGCAGCAAAATACGTCATGTATGCATTTCTTGCTACGATGTTAGGCGGCACGATCGGTACTTTGATCGGACAGATTATTTTTCCGGCAGTCATTATGAATGCCTATAAGATCGCATATGTTACATTGACAGATTTTGTGACACCGATCCATTTAAAATATTCTCTGATTTCAATGATCGCTGCGGTTGTCAGTACCACGGCTGCCACGCTTGCGGCATGCTATAAAGAACTTCTTGCTGCACCGGCGGAATTGATGAGACCGGCTGCACCTAAAATCGGAAAACGGGTTTTTCTGGAGAGAATTACATTTATATGGAAACATCTTAATTTTTCCAATAAAGCGGCAGTGAGAAATCTGTTCCGATACAAGAAACGTTTGTTTATGACTGTACTTGGCATTGGCGGTTGTATGGGATTACTGCTTGTTGGATTTGGTGTAAAAGATTCCATCATGACGATCGGAGACAGGCAATATAATTTCATTCATACATACCAGGTTAAGATGACACTGGCCGATGCGGATACGGATGAAGAGAAACAGGAAGTTTTAGACAGTGTTCTTAAGGAGCCGACAACAAAGGCAGCTATGCTCAGTCATGAATCTACGATTGATGCATGTTGTGGAGCCAATGGAGAAAAGAAGCAAAGCACGTATTTGTTCATCCCATCCGACGCGGATGAGTTAGATGAATTTGTATCTTTGCAGAATCGTATATCCGGGCAAAAATACACGTTAGATGATGAAGGTGTGGTCATTTCAGAAAAGCTGGCAACTTTGCTGGATGTATCCGAGGGTGACGATATTTATCTTGAGGTTTCAAGCTTAAATTATAAACCTGTTAAGGTAATGCACATTGCGGAAAATTATTATTACCATTATGTTTATATGACACCGGAATGCTACCAGTCATTATTTGGGAAAGATATTGAGTATGATGAAATATTTGTCGTAAATAAAGACCCGGAAGATATTTCTTATGAAAATGATTTTTCGGCAAAATATCTTGATAACAATGCAGTGTCAGGAATCACATTTACGCGTACAATATCAGACCGGATAGAATCAATGATCACAAGTATGAATATTGTTACCTATGTACTTGTTGTGTCTGCAGGACTGCTTGCATTTATTGTTTTATACAATTTAAATAACATTAACATCAGTGAGCGTCAGAGGGAGCTGGCGACGCTGAAAGTGCTTGGCTTTTATGATGGGGAAATATCAATGTATGTATTCAGGGAAAATATTATGCTGACAGTGCTCGGTACAATTTTTGGTATTTTCTTTGGAATATGGCTGCACCGGTTTGTCATCTTAACAGCAGAACTTGATATTATGATGTTTGGCCGGCAGATTTATACAAAAAGTTATATCTATAGTATTTTACTTACAATCGGTTTTTCTATTATTGTGAATATCGTGATGCATTGGAAAATGAAAAAAATAGATATGATCGAATCATTAAAGAGCGTCGAATAACTTCTGCTTGCGTATATTATTTGCAGACAGTATAATCGTATGGTCAGTCAATTGACATATATGAATACTAAGAACTAAGGAAGAACTACTGTATGTTAAATAAAAAAGATTTCTTAAAATATGCATCGACACTAGCATTTCCGATTATGCTCCAAAATCTGATCGGAACATTGGTAAACATTGCCGACACGGTAATGCTTGGATACGTGAGCCAGACTGCCATGTCGGCTTCATCGCTTGCTAACCAGTATACGTTTATTCTTTTCTGTTTATATTATGGTATGGCAACAGGTACTTCGGTTTTATGTGCCCAGTACTGGGGAAAAGGTGATAAAAAGACGGTAGAGAAGATTCTGGGGCTCGCAGAACGGATCTCCCTGATTATCTCGCTTATATTTTTTGTTATCTCCTTTACTATGCCAACGTCAATTATGAAGATTTTTACAAACAGTCCTGAGACGATCGCTGCAGGAAGTGAGTATCTGAAGGTGATTTCATTTTCATTTGTATTCATGGGATTCTCACAGATTTTTATGAGTGCGCTCCGAAGCATCGGAAAAATCATGCTGCCGTCGGTTACGTATATTGTTTCGCTTTGTGTGAATGTATTTTGCAATGCATCCTTTATTTTTGGATTGTTTGGTCTTCCAAAGCTCGGTGTTACCGGTGTAGCACTTGGTACTGTGATCGCCAGAATCTCAGAAGTGTTGATCTGTCTGATTTATTCATTGCGCAGTTCAGACGTCAGATTCAGAATAAAATATTTTTTTGCAAAATCAGATATTTTATTACAGGACTTTATAAAAATTGCAACTCCGGCGGTGATAAATGACGTTGTCTGGAGCTTTGCCAATTCAGCGTTTGCAGCAATTCTTGGACATATTGGAGATGATATGGTTGCAGCAAATGCCGTTGCTGTTATGGTGGTAAATATCGGTGCTATCGCCTGCCGTGGTTTTGCCAACGCTACCACGATCATTGTCAGCCAGGAGCTTGGGAAAGACCGCATTGATACAGCAAGAGAATACGGGAAACGAATGCTTAGAATAACATTTATTGTCAGTCTGATCGGATGTGCCGTTATTCTGGCGATCCGCCCTATGATACTGGATTTTTACCGGGATAAATTAACAGAGACGGCTATTTATTATCTTGGCATTTTTATCATTATGACAACCTGGCGTTTTGTAGGCGAAGGTATTAACACCTGTCTTATATGCGGCTGCTTCAGGGGTGGCGGTGATGCCAGATTTGGAATGATCGTAGATACCATATTTATGTGGCTTGTTGCAGTCCCACTTACCTTCCTTGCAGCATATGTTTTCAAACTGCCGCCTGTCTGGGTATACTTTGTCATGACACTGGACGAGTTTGAAAAAATGCCTGTGGTATTTATTCACTATTTCAGAAATAAATGGCTTACGAATATTACCAGAGATTTTGAGTGATGACCTCAGAAATAAATGATTGACAAATCAACATGAACGGTGTATATTTTCAAGATGAACAGCGTTCAGATATGAAAAATAAAAGAAATGCCGGAATGTCAAAGGGGGAAATTATGAATCGTCTTGCTACTTCAAAAGAAGATATATTGGCTGCCAGCAGGGAGTTGATCAAGGAAAACGGATGGGCGGCTGTAAGCATAAGATCAGTTGCAGCGAAATGTTCCGTTTCAGCCGGTACGATTTATAATTACTACGAATCCAAGGCAGAGCTTCTTGGTGCTACCATCGAGAGTGTCTGGCAGGAAATCTTTTTTCATCCGGAAGACGAGCAGGTATTTCATGATGTTACAACTTGCATTTCATGGATTTATGAACGGTTCCAATATGGCAATAAGCGGTTTCCGGGATTTTTCTCTTTACATTCCTTTGGTTTCATGAAGGAAGGAAAAGATGACGGAAAGAAAAGGATGATGCGTACATGGGGACATATTTTAAATGGACTATGTGAAGTTTTAAAAAATGATCATAAGATCCGTCCGGGCGTATTCGATGAGAATTTTACAGAAATGCAGTTTGCAGAAATCTTGTTTTCCCTTATGCTGGTGTCAGTGATCCGCGAGGATTATGATCCGTCCTCTGTGTTGATGCTTATCAACAAAACATTATATTAAAAGCAGTTATTGTTCACATTGTGCGTGATCAGTAACGGAAATTCTCCCACTTTGATAGTGGGAAAATTTTTGAATCAAAATGAACAGTGTTCATGTATTGTAATTTTTAAATGATTGTAATTAGGTTGAGGCTGTTTTCGCAGTGCAACGTAATTCAATATAAAATTTTAAAATAAGAAAGGAAATTTATCATGCAGGCAATTGTAGAAACTTTATTTGACACCGTATATTTAATCTCGGTAATCACGATCGGAATTTTAATGATCAGAAAGAGCAAAGGAAACCGCCAGTTTACTATGTTTGGAATTATGGCAGTTCTTTTGGGAAGTGGAGATGCATTCCATCTGGTTCCACGTGCACTGGCTCTTTGCACAACAGGTCTTGAGAACTTTACTGTACAGTTAGGACTGGGCAAATGGATCACATCTGTAACGATGACAATCTTTTACGTTGTACTTTATCACATCTGGCGTGAACGCTATCAGATCAAAGGTCATAATGCAGCGACAGCAGCTGTTTACAGTCTTGCAGAATTAAGAATTATTTTGTGTATGATGCCACAGAATAACTGGCTTAGTGCATCAGCTCCGCTTTCCTGGGGGATTTACCGTAATATTCCGTTTGCACTGATGGGAATCCTGATCATTGTTTTATTTTATAAAAGCGCAAAAGAGAACAATGACAGATCTTTCCGTTTTATGTGGCTGACAATCGTTTTAAGCTTTGCATTCTATATCCCGGTTGTATTGTGGGCGGATGTCGTTCCGATGATCGGTATGCTGATGATCCCTAAAACATGTGCATATGTCTGGACAGTCGTGATCGGTTACAATGCGATGAAAAAAGAGATTGTTTAAGAAAAACTTTTTTATGTAACAATAAGAGGGCATATGTTCGTCGACGGTGAATAAAGTAATAAAAACGCTGAATTTAAAAAAAACAGTGATTTTCTTTTGGAAAAGTAGTATTATTTCACTGTAGATGAAAGGAGTGTGTGGATATGGAGCCATATAAAGCAAAAAAAATGCCTTTAGAATACAAAATTGATAAAGAAATGCTGATGTTGATATCAGAAGCAAATGTGAAGTATGGGGAATATAAGTCTCTTTTAAACACTTTGGAATTTGATGCAGGTTTCTTCCTGGATTCTGTTATTTTGAATGAAAGTTATAAATCAACACAGATCGAGGGTACCCAGATTTCACAAGATGAGATGTACTACCTGAAGTACATGGAAATAACGGATGATAGCAGAGAAATTCAAAATCTTAAAAAGACAATAGAATATGCATCTTCAAATTTACAGGTGGGAAATAAGATCAGCTATGAGCTTGTCAATGAAATGCATAGGATCATACTGGATAGTGTCCGTGGATCACAGCGAAATCCAGGTCAAATAAGAACTACACAAAATTGGATCGGACCAAGGGGATGTACCATTGATACCGCAACATTTGTTCCGCCAATTCCTGAAGAGGTATATGGATTGCTCAAAAATCTATATGAATACATGAATGATGAATTTGAGGATCCGTTGTTGGTAAATATTGCCTTATCACATATGCAGTTTGAAACTATTCATGCGTATAAGGATGGAAACGGACGTCTTGGCAGAGCCTTGATACCGGTACAAATGGCGATGTTGGATCAAAGCACACCTATTTTGTATATGTCAGAGATACTTGAGTTATATAAACCGTCATATCAGAGAAATCTGATGGAATGTAGACGAGGAAATGTATCCGGATATATTAAGTTCTTCTTACAATGCATTATTGACCAGTGTAATGCATATATTTACAAGTTGGATAGAATCAAAGAAATATATAAAGAAGACATGAAAACTATTGAAGCAATAAAAGGTAATTCTGTTTATAAGATAATGCCGGTTATCATGAAACAGATTGTTTTTACTAAAAAAGAGATTCAAGAGTTATCTGGTGTATCTCCAAATGTTGTTTCAAAAATTATTAATCAGTTAGTTGATTTAAATGTAATTATTCCTGACTCAACAAAAATGAAAAAGGGATATAGATACCAAAAAATATATGAAGTATTTGTTGGAACAAGAGAATTCTAACAAATAGAATGATTCCCCTAAATTAATTAGGTATTGCATCACAGTAGTATAGAACAAGTCCCCTTGCAACTTTCCTGAAACCATGCTATATTCCCATCTTTGACAGTTGGAAAACGAAAAACGGTTGTATAGCTAGTAAAATCAAGGCTGGCAGCCGTTTTTTGTTTTCTGATTTTATATGATGTATAATGAAGCATACAATCTCGCAATGGGATTTTTTTTAGAAGGAGCAGTAAAAGAATGTCAAAAGATGAATATTTGATAACAGATAAACCTCTTAAAGCGTTGACTATTTTCGCGATGCCAATGATTCTTGGCAGCTTTTTTCAGCAAGTCTATAATATGGCTGATTCGATTATCGTCGGTCAGTTTGTCGGTTCTTCTGCACTGGCAGCAGTCGGTGCCTGTGCGGCACTTACGAATGTTTTCATATGTGTGGCACTTGGTGCCGGTGTAGGTGCGGGAGTGCTTGTGAGCCGCTATTTTGGTGCCAGAAATTACAGTAAAATGAAAACGATTGTGTCAACATCACTGATCAGCTTTTGTATTTTAAGCATACTCCTGGGTGCATTTGGATTTGGGTTTTCCCGCCTGATGATGAGCTTGTTACAGACACCTGCTGATATACTGGACGAAGCAGTATTGTATCTGCAAGTCTATTTTGTGGGATTTCCGTTTCTTTTTATGTATAACATTCTATCTACCATGTTTACATCAATCGGCGAATCAAAAATTCCGTTAGGGCTTCTGATATTTTCATCTGTATTGAATATTTTTATGGATCTTTGGATGGTAGCGGATCTTGGACTAGGTGTGTTCGGTGCAGCTCTTGCAACACTCATCGCACAGGGTGTTTCCGCAGTGTTTTCGTTTTTGATTTTTCTTTACCGGATGCGTCGGTATAAGTGCCGGTATAGATGGTTTGACAGACAGGAGTTACAATTAATGCTTCGAATTGCCATTCCATCAGTTCTTCAACAGTCTACAGTATCAATAGGCATGATGATCGTACAGGCAGTTGTAAATCCTTTTGGTACACAGGCACTTGCAGGTTACGCAGCAACAATGAGAGTAGAGAATGTTTTTTCATTGATGTTTGTATCTATTGGTAATGCAGTTTCACCATATGTTTCCCAGAATCTTGGCGCAAATAAAACCTCACGTATCAAAAAAGGCTATCGTGCGGCATTGTTATTAGATACATGCTTTGCAGCTCTCGCTTTCATAGTTATTGAAACACTGCATACTCAGATCTCATCATTATTCCTGGGCAAAGACGGAACAGCCCTGGCATATCAGGTGTCTGGTGATTATATGAGATGGCTTGGTTATTTCTTTATCTTTATGGGTATCAAGATGGCAACAGATGGGGTGCTTCGTGGCCTTGGAATTATGCGTCCATTCCTTATTGCGAACATGGTAAATCTTGCGATTCGTTTATCGGTCGCACTGATTTTTGCACCGCGGTTTGGTATTGCATTTGTCTGGCTTGCTGTACCAGCAGGCTGGCTTGCAAACTTTTTGATTTCTTATGCAGCCCTTAGAAAATCATGGCCGACTGATGAAACAGAACGTGCTGTATCATAGGCTGCATAGATTGGAAGGAGTATTTCCACGTGGATACGATTTCAGAAAAAGACACACAAAGTGCAGATGATAAAAAGAAGGAGAAAATTTCTTACATAGAGGCGATACCTGAATGGCAAGCTTTACGTCGGGAATATAGAAGTCAATTACTTGCGCATTGTGTCGGATAGGTCGGGCGGTTATTCGGGCAAGTCCACCTTGCCAACAAAAGAATAATAAATCTCAATGTCCTGTCTGCGGGTCTTGTTCTCGTCATAGCTGCACTCATGCACAACGATTTTCTCTACAAACTCCCGCAGCAGAGTAGGGGTAAGTTCTTCAAAGCTGGTATGCCGCCGGACAACATTCATAAACTTTTCTGCGTTCACTATAAATTGCACTCACTATGGATTAACAGAACGCCTAAAAATAATCCATGTACTTATGAAGTAACAAATCAATAAAATTGCCAAAATTCCCATTGTTGCCCCTATTTGTAACATCAATGCACCAAACCCGATATAGGCTGAAATTTCTGCTGATATGGTTTGGATAAAGTAAGCTATTACAACAGCAGCTACAATGATTGCTGTGATAATTGGAAGCCCAAACCAAACACTTAATTGTTGCAAGATAAGTTTTCCGATATGCTTTTCTTCCACCCCCAATTTTCGGAGTACAGAGAAACGATACTTATATTGTCCTGCGTCTAAAAGCTGTTGCAGGGAAAGTACCGTAAGACATATAACCATCAGTACGACAGCACCATAAATCATTGCAGTCTGTAAAATAAAGTTATTTGCTATGGAACTATTGATTTGCAGTGTGCTAAAACGCACGCCATAAATAGCCCCGGTTTCTGCCTGTTCGGGATATTTCTCTGTAAAAAGTTTTTCCAGTTTCCTTGCATTTTCATAGGAGATATTTTCCGTTGTTGTAATATATCGGTTTTTTATTACTGGCAACAGCTTTTCACAAATATTGTCTGGAAGTACATACAATACATTTGTATAGGAATTGTACGCTGTTTCTCCAATCGGATCCTCATAATAGGACTGCCCGGAAAGAGTCAATTCTCCTGCGTCAGTCATAATGCTGGTGTGTTCTTTCAAAAAGTTATCCCGTTCTTCCTCGGTGGCGATTGCTTTCCATTGTGTTGTAAATTCATCTTCCTCCAGAGAAATCTGTTCGTAACCCAGCATTTCCCGTATAGTGTTATAATCACTCAAAGAAATTGCTACAATCGGAAAATCATATTTCTGTCTGTTGTGAAAATCGTCTTTCTCTGACAGATATAGATTGAACGTGCAATCATAAACTGTATCTATTTTGTGTTCTGTCAGAAACTCAGTAATAATTTCATAACTGTCTTGCGGCAGATTTTCTTCTTCATATACGTCATTATATCTTGAATATACCTGCACATCATACATAGAGCGCATATCCAAATAACCTGAAGCCCAGCCCGTCAAAATAGGGGCGGCAATAAACATGAAGATTGCAAGGACAAGGGTTATACAAATCAGCGTCATTGTTTTGCTGGTTGTATTTAGTTTTGATATAATTTGCCCGAAAAAGAACAGGTTTTCTCCCTTGTATCTATGTTCCGGCGATTTTACTTTCCATGCTACAATCAAACCACTGGTAAGATAAATGAAGGCACAAATGAAGAAAAGTAAGTCAATCACAACAAAAAGCAGATATTGATTGAGCGTTCCACCACCTAAAGACAGATAATATTTATTTGTTAATGCTGCAACGCTGGCTGCTGTAAAAGCATTCAATACAGAACATATCAGTAAACCAGCAATGAAACATTCTCTTTTTTTCTTTCTAATTATGCAAAATATCGACCACAGCAAAGTAAGCAGCGGAAAAAGAATATTTCCCCAAAACATAAGCTGCACTGGAAACGCAAAGCGGGTGTCATAATAAAACCAGACCTTTTGTATTCCTGTAATCAATCCCCATACGGTAAATACTTCAAAGAGGACTACTACAACAGAAATGAAGCGGCTCTTTTTTAACTCTGGTTCGTTCTCTTTCTCTGCGGAAAGCATATCAATAATTTTTGTTTTCTGAATGGTACGGGTATTGAAAATTCCTACCACAAAAAAACTTGCCACAAAAAATACCACTGTCAACAAAACGGTATCCGGGAATAATGTCCATGAGATTTCATAAGGCTTTCCATAAGCAGTAAGGAGCATTGCGGTAATGAATTGAGAACAAAATACACCGCAAAAAATACCAATCAAAATGGAAAACATACCCATAATCAGTGTTTCTGCAAAGAAAATCCTGCCAATGGTTTTTTGTTCCATTCCCATAATGGACTGGACAGCAAACTCTTTTTGCTTCCGTCTTAGCATATAATGATTGACGAACCGTATCAAAAATAACAACAGCAATGTTATCATACAGATTGCAATTTTCATTCCGTCACTTAACAGAGTAAAATCATACTCGCTGCCTATATCCGGGCTATAATAACTACTGGAAATAGACAAGAACGCATAAAACAAGGTAACACAGATTGTCATTGTGACAATGTAGACCAGATAGTCTTTTACAGACCGTTTTGCATTTCTGAAAACAAGTTTAGCATACATGGCTCTGTCCCCCTCCAATCATGGTAAGGACATTCAGAATTTTATCAAAAAAAGCACTTCTGCTGTCGTTGCCCTTGCGCAGTTCCATAAAGATTTCTCCGTCTTTCAAAAAAAGAATACGGCTGGCATAGCTGGCGGTAAAAGCGTCATGGGTTACCATAAGAATTGTCGCCCTAAGCTGTTCATTGATACTTTGAATGGTAGACAGCAGCATTTGTGAGGAATGGCTGTCTAATGCTCCTGTTGGCTCATCTGCCAATAAGAGTTTCGGATTGTTGATAATTGCTCTTGCACAGGCACAACGCTGTTTTTGACCGCCCGATACCTGATAAGGATATTTGTTTAGAATATCGCTGATATTCAGCTTTCCGGCTATATCCAAAATGCGGGATTCTACGCTCCTGGCAGGGACTTTGTTGATTGCTAATGCCAGTGCAATATTTTCTGAAATCGTCAATGTGTCCAGCAAATTGAAGTCTTGAAATACAAAACCTAAATTCTCCCTGCGAAAACGGGCAAGGGATTTTGGTTTGATTTCCGTTATATCTGTTCCATCTAAAAAAATATGCCCTGCACTTACGGTATCAATCGTAGAAATACAGTTTAGCAGCGTTGTCTTTCCAGAACCGGACGCACCCATAATTCCGAGAAATTCTCCGGCTTCCACAGAAAAACTAATATCTTTAATGGCTTTGGTAATATTCCCCTCATTGCCATAATATTTCTGGATATGCTCCAGCTTCAAAATTGTATTCATCGGATAAACCTCCTTAACTGTTCCGTACCCATATTGTAAATGGAGTATATCATTTTTTGTATCAAGTTTTCTTACACAGTTCTTACAAAAATGTAAGAAGTGCAGAACCTATCAGCCCTGCACTCCGATAATAAAATCATTCATTTGAAAGATAAGTGAAATCGTTGTTCCTCTGTTTTCGGAATAAGCAGTAAGTCCTATTCCCAGTTTATCACATAGACGCTTGCAAAGATATAAGCCAATTCCAGTAGAATTTTTCCCGGTTCGCCCATTCTGACCTGTAAATCCTTTTTCAAAAATACGGGGTAAATCACTTTTAGGAATACCTATCCCATTATCGCTGATAGATAGCACAATCTTGTCATTCGTTTTTGTCGCCCCAAAGTGCAAAATAGGCTGCTCTGCATGGTATTTGATTGCATTACCGATAATCTGATTTAAGATGAACCGCACCCATTTTTCATCAGTGTAAACTTTTGTTTCTATATCGTCTATCTGAATTGACATATTGCTTTGACGCAAAAGATACTTATTATCTGCGATTGCACTATGCACAACATCGCATAAATTGACTTCACGGACAGAATAGTCTTTTTCAGTGTGTTCACTTCTGGCATAGTAAAGCGCCTGTTCTGTATATTGATTGATATTCTCTAACTCTGCCAATACCTCTCTGGAAAAGGGAGAACGGTTATTCTCACACAGCAGCTTCATGGCTGTAATTGGTGTTTTTACTTCGTGTATCCATTGTTCAATGTATTCTTTATATTCCCTGCGTTCCCTCTGTACTTCGCCAATCCGTTCCAACATAGATTTTTCAGCCATTTTCATAATCTGGTAAAAAACCTGTTCATCAGCCCTTTCCGGCACTTGCATGATTTCCGGCAATAAATATCGTTCTTCTAATTGCTCCGTCATATTGAGCAATTTATTCAGATATTTTTTTCGTGAGAAATAAAATGTCAGCAAAGATAAAACAAGGACAATCGACCAGACCGCAAGAATAAACAGGACTGTCTGGATAGGATTATCGCTTGCAATTAAGAACAAGGCAAGGGCAAGCATACCCAGCAGATTGATTAAAATAACGGGGAGTTGATTTTTCAAATATTGTTTTCCACTCATAATGTATATCCTTGCCTGTGTTTTGTTTTAATGAAATCTACAAGTCCGATTGTTGCCAGTTTGTCACGAATACGGGTAATATTGACACTTAGGGTATTATCATCAACATAAAGCTGATTGTCCCAAAGAAAATCCACAATATCATTTCTGGAACAGATTTTTCCGGCGTTCTTAAAAAGGTAGTAGAGGATTTTCAATTCATTCTTTGTCAATTCTGCTTTCTGTCCTTTGTACTCTATCATGCTACTCTCCAAATGTAGGGTAGCTTCTTTCCACACATAAATTTCTGTTTGAGGGGAACGGTAGGCTTTCTTTAACAATGCAGCAATTTTAGCAAGAAGAATAGCGGGATTATAAGGCTTTGTGATAAACGCATCTCCACCCAGCATAATGCTGTTCAGTTCGTCCATATCTGTATTGCTGCTTGTTACAAATACAATCGGAATATCTGAAAAGGTGCGAATCCCCGAGCATATTTCAAAACCGTTATTCCCCGGAAGTTTTATATCCAGAATAACCAGATGTGGCGCAGCTTCTTTTAACTGCTCTATTGTTTTGGAAAAATCCGTCACTGCAAATACTTCATATCCATTCCCAGACAAAAGATTTTTAAGCTGTGCTTGTATCGTAAAATCATCTTCAATGATTAGTATTTTTTCCTTCATAGAGATACCTCCCTGACACTTTATTATACTGTATCAGAGAGGTTTTCTCAATCCATATTGAAGAATAGTAACGGAATAATGGGCGGTTGTCTATCAAATTCTTGTGTGTTACTTTACCGCACATGAGCATTATCACTTGTGCTGATAGTATCCAGATAATTCTTTTCTTTTCCATTTGCAGTCAGATACTCAGAGAAGGAATAAGGATATATATTCATGATGACAAAACGGCCGCCCAGTGTAGAAGCAATTTCGCTGCTGAGCATTTTGCTGATACATTATGTAGGATTTGCCGGTTCTTCTGATGCCGACAAAACAATAGTTTATATTTTCTTCCAGAGGATAGTGTCTAACGATTATTGGGTTGTTTAGGTAAATATCCTTCTGATCAACCATGATCTGCTTTACCTGCAAGAAACAAATACTCATAAAAGTGTACTGCAAATGGAGTTGCAACAGCAAACTTTGAAGTTCAGACAGCAGATACAACAGCAGTTTCACCGAAAACCGGAGATAACGGTCAGGCAGCTTTGTGGATCACGCTTCTCATTCTTTCCTGTGGAGCATTGACCGCAGTTGGAATCAGAAAAAAGTAAGATAAGCAAAAAATTAAAGTGAAATGAACGACAATATGAGTTATAAGAAAAACCTATAGCAACCACAAGGAATCTTCTATAACCAGAACAATTGACAAACCATGACCACATAGTTATAATCACAAACATAAATTAATTCCTATAAAACATATCAAAAAGATAGGAAATAAAGAAGGGAGAAAATCATATGAAAACAAATACGATTGTAAAGAACAAAAAACAGATGTGCCGCTGTTGTATGTGCTGTATGGATGAATACGGTTTTATTTTCATATGATTTATGCACCTGAGTGTTTTGGAAAAAGAAGAAGCAGGCAGTTGTGATAAACATATGACAACGACCTGCTTCTTTCTTTATGTGCACACTCTTTAGAATTAACGTATGAAAGTGTATGAGAGAAAGATGCTTAAAAATAGAAATAGATAATTGCGAAACTCGTGAAAGAAGAATAGGAGGAGTTTCACAATTTTCTAAAAAGTAGAAAAATGAAGAGGAGAAAACATTATGAAACAGAGTTTAGTAAAAAAATTAACAGCAGGAATTCTTACAGGAGCATTAGCAATCAGTGTAACAGCGTGCGGTGGAAATAGCGCAGATACAAATAATGCATCCACAAATGCAGACGTCAGTGCAGAAACAGAGAATAGTGGAGATGTCACCGTGATCAATGCAGTGACCGGAGGTTCGCCAAAGCCTTACATTTCCGTGGAGGAAGATGGAAGTTATTCAGGATATGATATCGAAGTATTACAGGCAGTATTTGACCGGCTTCCACAGTACAGTCTGAATTTGCAGACCGCAGAATTTGATGCGATTTTCTCAGGACTTACCGCTGGTAATTATCAGATTGCTGTCAATAATTTCAGCTACAACGAGAAGAGAGCGGAAAGTTACTACTATTCTTTCCCATATGACGAGATCAAATATGTATTTGTTCAGAGAGCAGATGATGAACCACTCACTTCTTTACAGGATGCCGCTGACAGAGGTTACAAGATTGAGGCAGGTGCCGGAGTGAATGTCACGAATGCCATTGAAAAATGGAATGAAGAAAATCCGGAATCACAGATTGAGATTATTTACACAGAGGCAGATCTCTCGGTTGTATTTGAACATATTCAGGACGGAACAAGCGATTTCAGGGTAGATGACCTTCCAATTTACAACAGCTACATCGAAGAGTTTGGTTTTGACGGATTACAGAAAACAGAACTATCTGCTGATGAGACAGCAAAGTTTTCAACCGCACTGGATGCGTACTTCTTATTCCCGTTAAATGACGAGGGGGCAGCGCTTCGGGAGGATGTTAATAAGGTATTGAAAGAGTTACAGGAGGATGGCACATTAGGAGAACTTTCACAGAAATATTTCGGGGCAGATCAGGTTCCATCCGCAGATAAATTTGAAACACCGATCAACTAAGAAGAACGAAAAGCAGGAGGCAGAAAAATGGCAGAATTTGATTATGAAGTAGTAAATGGAAGAAAGATCAGAGTCCGTCCGGTAGAGACAGTTTCAGAGGTTGACGAGAACGGATATTTTCACAGACAGCCAAATCATTTTACAAAAGGATTCGGACCGGGCGAAAATCCGATAGAAAAAGGACGTTATCGTCTGGTCTGGGCAAAGCTGTGCCACTGGTCAAACCGCGCATCCATCGTGAGGGAGCTTCTAGGGTTAGAGGATGCCATCAGTGTCAATATGGTAGAACATGCGCCTCATGAGAAAAATCTCGGCTGGGAATTTGTATATGACGAGAACAACACAGATCCGGTTTTAAACATTCAGTTTTTGAGTGAGGCATATTACAAAGCAGATGATGATTATACCGGACGAACGACAGTTCCGGCACTGATCGACGTACAGACCGGAAAAGTAGTGAACAACGATTACAACAGACTGACCAACTATTTTGAGGTAAACTTCAGGGAATTTCATGGAGAGAATGCACCAGATCTTTATCCGGAAGAACTCAGGGAAGAAATTGATAAGTTAAATATATGGTTATTCCATAATGTAAATAATGGTGTATACAAAACAGCATTTGCCCGCTCCAAAGAGGCATTCTGGGATGCTTACAATGCATTTTATGCAGCACTTGATATTCTGGAAGAAAGGCTCGGACATCAGAGATTTTTATTTGGAGATTATGTGACAGACAGTGATGTGAGACTTTATGTGACGCTTGCAAGACTTGATATCCGCTATGCATTCCAGCTTGGCCACACAAAACAGCGTCTCATTGATTACAAAAACCTGTGGGGATATGCAAGAGATCTTTACCAGATTCCGGCATTTAAGAACAACACGTACTTTAAAGATTTTGCAAATCCTTCCAATAAAAAAGCGGGACATCTCATGGAGACGTTTAACGCAAGATTTTTAGATGAGATCAATTTTGACGCATACTGGGGAGCACCTGCAGACAGGGCACATTTAAGCAGTGATCCGGGTAACAAATTTAAAATTGGGAAGCGATAGGCAGGAGGCATATTATGGCAGAGTATATAGAAGTAAACGGCAGGCAGATCAGAGTCCGCCCGACAGAGACAGTAAGTGAAGTAGACAAATATGGCAATTTCCACAGACAGCCAAATCATTTTACAAAAGGATTCGGACCCGGGGAAAATCCGGTAGAGAAAGACCGGTACATTTTATTCTGGGCAAAAGGATGCCACTGGTCAAACCGTGCATCCATTACAAGGGAACTTCTTGGTTTACAGGATGCAATCAAAGTGGAAATCGTAGACTGGGATGATGATGCTTACGAAAAACCTTTGGGCTGGGAATTTGTAAATTCGCCAGATCATATCAACCCGGAAACAGGAGCACAGTTTCTGAGTGAGCTTTATTACAATGCAGACCCGGAGTACACAGGCCGTGCAACAGTCCCTTCTTTTGTGGATTACAAAGAGAAAAAGGTAGTGAACAACGATTATCACAGGCTGACCAACTATCTGGAGGTTGATTTTAAGCCATTCCAAAAGCCGGATGCACCGGATCTTTACCCGGAAGAACTCAGAGAAGAGATCGACAAGTTAAACTGGTGGCTGTTTGAAAATGTTAACAATGCTGTTTATAGAGCACAATTTGCACAATCCTTACAGGCTTTTTCCGATGCTTACGAGACATTTTTTGCAGGGTTAGATGCAATGGAAGCGCGTTTAGAACAGCAGCGATTTCTGTTTGGAGATTACGTGACAGACAGTGATATCCGTTTATATGTGACACTGGCAAGATTCGATGTCGCTTATTCCAGAAACATTGGTCCATGCAAAAGGCGTCTCGTGGATTACAAGAATTTATGGGGATATGCAAGGGATTTATATCAGATTCCGGCATTTTACCACAACACGTATTTTAAAGATTTTGCAGCGAGTGTTGATCTTAGCAAGGCAGACCCGGATTACTGGGAGTCTACTTATTACGATATCGTGATTCCGGATACTGATTTTGATGCGATCTGGAAGACACCGACTGGAAGAGAGCATTTAAGCAAAGATCCGGCAAATAAATTAAAAATTCCAAACGATTTTTATAAACCGTGGAACTAAGGGAGAAGCAAGGAGCGGAAGATGATGGAAGCAGTGCATGCAACAGAAGAATGGCAGAGAGCAGGAGTGCATTATATCAGAATACAGGCAATGTGTGTCGGGTTTGATATTCCACCCAGATACGAATTTGCGGATGACACAAAGGACAGTGAATACATTCTGGTTCACGAAAACGGATTTCCGGTGTCTACCTGCCGGGTACGAATCGATGAAGAAAATGCCGGTCATATCGAGCGTGTTGCCACATTGGAAGAGTACAGGGGAAAACATTACGGGGCACTTGGAATCAAGGCAGCAGAGCAGCTTTTGAAAGAGTGGGGTGTTACAAACATACGGATCAATTCCCGCGAGAAGGCACTTGGCTTTTATGAGAAGCTTGGATATACACCGGATTTTTCCACCCGCTCCGGTAAAGGAGAATTTGTGTGCATCATGACTTCAAAAACACTGTAAATTTCTACAAACAATTGTAGTGATAAAAACAGAAAACGAACGGAGAAAAAACTATGGAAAAGTTATTTGATTTTGAAGCGGTCTTAAGCCAGCTTCCGGAGATTTTAAAATATCTTCCGACAACCCTGATCCTTGCAGTCAGTTCCATGATCATTGCACTTATCATCGGAATGCTCCTGGCATTGATCAAAACCAAAAATATTCCTGTGTTAAAACAGATCGCAGGAGTGTACATCTCGCTGATCCGGGGAACACCAGTGATTGTGCAGTTGTATATTGCATACTTTGGAATCCCGATGATCACAAAATACATATACCAGCAGAATGGATGGAATTATCAGAGTTCGACAACATCCGGTTTTGTGTATGCGATCATCGCACTTTCCATCAATGAATCAGCGTATATCGCAGAGATTTTCCGGGGAGCTTTGGCATCTGTCAATGTCGGACAGATCGAGGCTGCAAGTGCGATCGGAATGACATATTTCCAGACGTTTCGCAGAATCATTTTCCCAGAAATGCTAAGCGTGGCGCTCCCGGGACTTGGAAATTCCTTTATTGGACTGATCAAGGGAACGTCTCTTGCGTTTGTCTGTGCAGTTGTTGAAATGACAGCACAGGGAAAAATCATTGGTGGAAGAACTTACCGTTATTTTGAAGTATATGTTTCACTTGCGATCATTTACTGGGTGATCACATTTGTGATCGAGCAGGGAATCAGGCTGATTGAGAAGAAAATGCAGATTCCGGATCAGGTGGCAAAAGTAGAGATATTCGAGGATGAGAGAGGGGTATAAAAATGTTAGAGATCAAAAACCTTTCCAAAAGTTTTCATGAGAATAAAGTATTAGACCATATTAATTTAAAAATTGAAAAAGGCGATGTTGTCGGAATTATCGGTCCTTCCGGTACAGGAAAATCAACCTTATTAAGATGTATCAACCAGTTGGAGATCCCGGAGGAGGGGGAGGCTGTTTTTGGTGGAAAAACGGTCGATCTTTCCAAAAAACACAAAGACAGTCTGGAATTCCGTAAGAGCACGGGCATGGTGTTCCAGAGATTTTATCTGTTTGAGAAAAAGACAGCGTTGGAAAATGTTATGGAAGGTCTTATGGTTGTTCAGAAAAAGAGCAAAGCGGATGCAAAAGCAATTGCTTTAAAAGAATTAGAGCGTGTTGGAATGGCATCATGGGCAAATCATTATCCAAAACATTTGTCCGGAGGACAGCAGCAGCGTGTCGCAATTGCCAGAGCACTTGCCCTAAAGCCGGAATTGCTCCTGCTCGACGAGCCGACTTCAGCCTTAGACCCGGAGCTTGTCGGTGAAGTACTTGAAACGATCAAAAATGTTGCGGCAGAAGGACATACGATGCTCTTAGTATCTCACGAAATGAACTTTGTAAGGCATGTTGCCAATAAAGTGATATTTTTAGATGGCGGTCATGTCGTGGAGTATGGAACGCCGAAGGAAGTATTTACCAATCCACAGAATGAACGGACAAAAGAATTCCTGAGAAAAATGCAGCTGCTGAATGAACCGGAATATGTAATATAATGAGCAGTGTTGACAGTAAAAGAAATAAAATGCAGCTGCTTGCAGACTGTATTTTATTTCTTTTGGTGGAAAGAGGGCGAATGCCCGACAGCCGGGAAAATCTGCGATTTTCCCGGCGTGCACTGCGGATTAGATTAAATTTAAATCAAATCAAACTAAATTAAATGCAGATTAAATAATTCGGAAAGAGGTATCTCATCATGGCATGGAAACAGAACATCATAGAAGATTTTAAACAACTGGTATCCTTTGATTCCATCAGTTTTCACGAGCGGAACACCGCAGACTGGCTGCTTGCCAGACTAAAAAGCATGGGATTTTCTGTGGAGGAAGATCAGGCAGGAGCTTATTATGGTGGCGACACCGGAAATATTTTTGCTGTCTTAGATGGAGAATTAGAAGGAGATCCGGTTATTTTTTGCGCACATATGGATGTTGTAGAACCGGGGAGCGGCAAAAAATCCGTTCTGGAAAAAGACGGAACAATACATTCTGCCGGGGATACTGTGCTTGGTGCAGATGACATCAGTGGTATTCTGGAAATTCTCTATGGTGTACAACTTGTGATTGACAGTGGAAAACCTCATAAAAAAATTGAACTTCTGTTTACAATTGGTGAGGAATTATATGTCAAAGGCTCTGATGTTTTTGACTATTCGAAAGTAACCGCAAAACAGGCGTATGTGCTTGATCTGTCCGGGGCAGTTGGTGACGCTGCGCGACGTGCGCCGTCGATCATTTCCGTGAGAGCTGAGATAAGAGGAAAAGCGGCGCACGCCGGATTTGAACCGGAAAACGGGATCCATGCGATTTTTGCAGCGGCCAATGCGGTCAGCCGCCTCTGCATGGGGCATGTGGATGAAGAGACGACGTTTAATATCGGAACGATTCAGGGTGGAACAGCGACAAACATTGTGCCGGATTGCTGTGTGCTGACCGGAGAAATCAGAAGTTACGATCATGGGAAAGCGTTGGAGACAGTGCGTATGACGGAACGGATTTTCACAGAGGAGGCGCAGAAGATCAATGCCACGGCGGAGGTGACAAGCCAGATCCATCTGATTGCCTATGAGACATCACTTGAGAGCAAGTCAGTGACCGATTTTCAAAAAGCCTGTGAAATCTTAGGATTTTCCGGTGAACTTACAGGTACGTTCGGCGGAAGTGATAACAACAGTTTTGCAAAAAACGGAATAGAAGGGCTTGTTTTATCGAATGGAATGTATAATGCACATTCGACACGTGAATACACAACTGTCGACGATCTTTATAAAGGAGCAGAGCTGATCGGACAGCTTATTTTATTATAAAAAGAAATTTTGGTCGTATTCTGTTGAAGATTGTTGTTTTCGCATATAGCTATCTCGTGTAAGTTATGGTAAAATAGCCACAGAGAGCGTCACGGAGGACGCAATAGTGGGAGGTAGCTCTTATGGATAAGAACAGCGAAAAAAATGTCAGGTTCCGCATAAATATTACATTGTTAATTGCGGTAGTTTTACTGGTTGCAGATTTATATGCAATGATCAATATGCCTCAGAAATTTATTATTCTGGCGATCATTACAGCATTGTTTCTGGTTGCAATCTATTTTTTGGTAGATTCCATTTCGATTTATCTGATGGCAGAAAAGAATCGCAAAGAAGAACAGTATGATAGTATTTTTAAATCAGAAAAAGCGTCTTATCTTTTATTGAGGAAAACATTTGATGATCTGTATGAACTCATTGAAAAAGGAAACCAGTCCCGGAAAGCAAATGTGGAGGATATTATCCACGCACAGAAAGCAGTAGCAAAGGTTTCCATTGGAAGAAGTAAAGAGAATGCAGATGCACTGATGAATTCCAATGACCACATCATGGAAAAGATTTCGATGTTAGAGGCTGTTTTATCAGACAATGTTTCACATCCGGCACCGGAAACTAATAAAAATGACAGCGCATATGCACAGAATATTTTAGACAATCAGAATAAAATATTACAGCAGCTGGAAGTTTTGCAGAATACATTGAATACGATCGGAGCTGATGCAAAGATAGCAGCAGAGTCTGCAAAACAGAACTTTTTTACCGAGGAACGTATCTTGGCAGAAGAGAATAAAATTGAAAAAGAAGAACCACAGGTTCAGGAAGTCGCAGTTGAGGAGATCCCATCGGCTGCTGGAGAAGCAACTGTGATGGAAGAGACACCAATCGAAGAAGTTCCATCTGATATGGAGGAAACACCGATCGAAGAAGAACCATCCGTGATGGAGGAGACACCGATTGAAGAAGAACCGTCTGCAATGGAGGAGACACCGATCGAAGAAGAACCATCCGTGATGGAGGAGACACCGATCGAAGAAGAACCGTCCGTGATGAAGGAGACACCGATTGAAGAAGAACCGTCCGTGATGGAGGAGACACCGATCGAGGAAGTTCCATCTGATATGGAGGAACCATCAATTGGTAAAGAAGAAGTTTCTTCTCCGGAGGAAGATTTATCCAAGTATGATGATATAATGGTAGATACTTTGACGGATTCGGATGATAATGTTCCGGTCGAGAAGATTCCATTGGAAGATGAAACTGTTGTAGATGATGAGCCGGCAATGCCTGATCTGTCAGATCCGAATAAGGTTATGACACCGGATGAGATCGCAGCATTGATTGCAAACTTATAATAGAAGAAAGACTTCGGTGTAAAGTAAAAAATAATATTTAAGAGAATAAAAAATCTGTCATACAAATGCAATTTTTGTATGGCAGATTTTTTGTGTAACAGGAAAAACGTTCCCGATCATTATTCGGCAGTGATTTTTACGATTTCTTTGATAACCGAAACAGCGGTATCCATACCTTCTACACTGATATGTTCAAATGGTCCGTGGAAACCATAGCCGCCGGTTCCGAGGTTCGGACAAGGAAGTCCCATAAAACTTAATCTGGCGCCGTCTGTACCACCGCGGACTGGGCGGGAGACTGGTTCCAGACCAACGTTTTTGATTGCTTTTTTTGCAATTGCAACGACATATTCATTCTTTTCAATGACTTCCAGCATATTACTATAGGAATGCTGAATGTTCAATTTTACAGTGTCTGCGTGATATTTTCCATTCATTTTTTGCTCAATGCCACGCAGGGTATCAAGACGTTTTTCAAAAGTGGCTTTGTCATGGTCGCGCACGATATAATTCACTTTGGCGTGGGCGATGTCTCCGCTAAAATCAGTCAGATGATAAAATCCCTCTCTGCCTTCGGTATGGGCAGGAGTCTCATTTTCAGGAAGAAGAGATGCAATCTCACAGCCGACAAGGGCAGCGTTGATCATAATATCTTTTGCATCTCCAGGGTGGACATTGACGCCTTTGATCTCAAAAGAAGCACTTGCCGCATTGAAGTTTTCATAGGCAACTTCGCCCTCGTAGTCGCCGTCGACGGTGTAGGCAAATTTGGCTTTAAAATAGTCAAGGTCAAATAAATCAGCACCGCTTCCGACTTCTTCGTCCGGTGTGAAGCCGATCCAGATGTCGCCGTGAGGTATTTTTTCTGTGATGATCTGTTCCACTGCCGTCATGATCTCGGAAACCCCGGCTTTATCGTCAGCGCCGAGCAGGGTTGTTCCATCTGTAGTGATCAGTGTGCGGCCTTTTAATGTTTTAAGTGTAGGGAAATCGGATACTTTCAGATAAGTGCCGCTTCCTTTTAAAAGAACATCATTGCCGTCATAATCCGGAATGATCTGTGGTTTGACATCTTTTCCGGAAAAATCAGGAGCAGTGTCCATATGGGAAATAAAACCGACAGCAGGCTTGTCAGCATATCCTTTCGTTGCCGGCAACAGTCCGTAAACATAGCAGTGATCGGTTAAAGTGACTTTCTCTAAACCGAGATCTCGCAATTCCTGTTCTAACACTTTTCCTAACTCAAACTGTCTTTCCGAAGATGGAATCTGTCGGCATTCCTCGTCAGAAGTTGTCCAGTAAGAGACATATTTTAATAATCGTTCTTCAACACGCATGTGAAACCTCCTTATAAAATGGTGCCGTATTTATTTTGATATAAAATCAAGCCGGGCACACATAGTTATAAAATACCATAAAATAGTGAAATGCGAAATAAATTTATAAAAAAATAGTTGCATTTCTAAAAAAAGTATTATATAATAACATTCGTCGCTGAAAGACATGCGCCACTAGCTCAGCTGGCAGAGCACCTGACTCTTAATCAGGGTGTCCAGGGTTCGAACCCCTGGTGGCGCATTACGAAGTATCGGTTTTATAGCATAGGCTATGGGGTCGGTGCTTTTTTTATGTTTGAATTCAAATTTAAAATTTTGAAGAAAATCACAAAAAGTTCACAAAAAAATTAGCACTCACATCTTGACAGTGCTAACAAACAGGTGTATAACATAGTCAGAACAAAGGAAGAGGGAACAAAAGAGAAAGAAAGATTCCCAGAGTTCCTTAATCTGTTAGTTCCAAAGAAACAAGGTTAATGAGCATACGAATATCCACAAAAAAGTGGACAGATAGAAAAGGAGAGATGACTTATGTTGATGCCTAGTATTTTTGGAGAGAGTTTATTTGATGATTTTGACAATTTAATGAATTTTTCATTCCCAGATGTTGATAAAACATTGTATGGCAAACATGCAAAGAATATGATGAAGACAGATGTTAAGGAGAAAGATAATGGCTATGAAGTAGCAATTGATCTTCCGGGATTCAAGAAAGATGAGCTTCATCTTGAGTTGAATGATGGATACCTGACTATCAGTGCCGAGAAGGGACTCGATAAGGATGAGAAGGATAAGAATGACAAATACATCAGACGTGAACGTTATGCAGGCAGCATGAGCCGAAGCTTTTATGTTGGTGAGAACATGAAAGAGGAAGATATCCATGCGAAATACGAAAACGGTATCCTGACCTTGGACGTTCCGAAAGAACAGAAGAAAGCTGTTCCGGAAAAACGTTACATTGCAATTGAAGGATAAATAGAATGCCCGGTATCAATGGCGTAAAACCATTGGTATCGGGCGTTTTTTCTATCTCGATGCGATCAGTTTGCAGATTGGATTTCCTTTGGAAGAAAATTTTTCTTCGTATTCCGTCATGACATTGCCTTCATTTAAGACGGCATCATGGTGCAGATCTCTGGTGGAAGCGTCTAATTTCCATCCGGCTTCCGGCACTTCCTCCAAAGAGAAGGTGAAAAGATCCTGATTATCAGTTTTAAATTCAAGGTGTCCCTCTTTTTTCAAAATCTGGTCATAACGGGCAAAAAATTGTCTCGAAGTAAGACGTCTCTTCGCATGGCGGTCTTTTGGCCATGGATCGGAGAAGTTTAAGTAAATACGGTCGACTTCGTCTTTGGCGAAAACCTCTGCAACATCGGCAGCGTCCATGCAGATAAACTTAATATTAGGAAGCGGATTCTGCTCCACTTTCTGCAAAGCGCGTAAAAGTACGCTGGAGTAACGCTCGATGCCGATGTAATTAATGTCCGGGTGCAGGGCAGCCGTATCCATGATAAAACGGCCTTTTCCCATGCCGATCTCGATATGAAGCGGCTGCACTTTGTCAAAACAGTCCTGCCAGTGCCCTTTCTGCTCCTCTGGATTTTTGATGCAGTATTCACTATTTAAAATGGCGTCATCCGCGCCAGGGATATTTCTTAATCTCATAAAACAACCTCTCTAATGATGTAAACTAATATTTTTTCAAAATGTATTTTCGTTTTTTGCAGCAAATATATCTAAGCGCAAAGCGATCAGTTACATTTTACAATAAAGAAACCCCAACTTTCAAGCACACATTGCATAATCTGACAAATTAATAAAGTCATAAAATGATGAAAAGTGGTTGCATGTATTTTTTCCAACTATTATACTAATAATGTTGATAGAGTAACGTTGTTGTTACAGGAACGAGTTACGGGTGAACAGTAACAATCCGTAAAAATTGTGTATACATGGGACGGATTGTGCGAAATTAATAGATTTAATATAGATTTGGAGTTTTTATGATGTTGAAAAATAGATGGAAAAAGGCAGCATGCCTGATCCTTACGATTATATCTACTGTCTGTCTTGGAAAAGTGGACGTCAAGGCGGCAGACTACTGGCCGGATGCACCGGAAACACTCTCACCGGGTGTTATTTTGATGGAAGAGTCCACAGGCACGATCCTTTATGAAAAAAACATGGATGAAGCGCATTACCCGGCAAGTATCACAAAGATCATGACCACGCTGCTGGCGTTGGAAAATGGTAATCTGAGTGACATGGTCACTTTTTCGGATGATGCGATCAACAACACGGAAGGATCGGGAATTGCCAGAGATTATGGCGAGCAGATGACCTTAGAGCAGTGTCTTTATGGTGTCATGTTAGAGTCGGCAAATGAATGTGCCTATGCTGTCGCAGAACATGTGGGCGGCACGGTAGAAAATTTTGTGGACATGATGAATGCCAAAGCAAAAGAATTAGGCTGTACCAACACACATTTTGCCAATCCGCACGGCTTACAGGATGAAAATCATTACACGACCGCACATGATATGGCGTTGATCGCGCAGGCGGCTTATCAGAATGAAACGTTTCGTATTATTATCGGAACGAAGATGTATACAATCCCTCCAACCAATAAGCATGCGGAGGAGACGGTGTTAAGGAATCATCACGATATGCTGTGCACCTACCACAATGCGAACCGTAAGTATTTATATCCGTACTGTGTCGGCGGAAAGACCGGATACACGGCGACTGCAAACAGCACTCTGGTGACTTATGCGGAAAAAGATGGCATGACTTTGATCTGTGTGGTAATGAATACGCAGTCACCGAATCAGTTTATTGATACGGTAAATTTATTTGATTATGCATTTGACAATTTTCAGGTGCTGAATGTAGCAGAAAATGATACGGATTACAGCGCAGAAACAACGGTGGATAATGGCAATCTGGACAATATTGCGCCATTTGTGGAGCTTGATAAAGATGCCGTCATTGTTCTGCCGAAAACAGCAGAATTTTCAGACACCTCATCTTCCGTGGAATATAATGACAGCGACCCGGAGATTGCAGGGAGCATCACGTATACTTATGCGGGAAGAAATGTAGGAAAAGCAGATATTAAGACAACCGGCGTGGTCGTAGAAGGCTACGCATTTGACAATGAGTCGACCGAGGAGGAGGAACAGGAAGCAGTCTCCACGGTGCAGGTGAAACCGATTGTTGTGGTTTTACTCATTGTTGCAGTGATTTTGCTTGGTGTACTTTTATTTTTCTTAAAACGTTTTTACGATAATTACTATATTATCAAACACAACAGAGCCGTTCGTAGAGACAGAAAAGATCAGAGACGAAGAATCAGAAAAAAACGTAGAAGACGCAGAAGATGGAGATAAAGCATGTCGGAGTCATATGCAGTCAGTGAAAAAAGAGAGTTGCTGTTAGACAGGGTCAGGAAGTTTATACTGGATAATGGCGGAATTGTAAAAAAGAGCCAGCTCGCCGGGCTGGGGATCGATTATCGCAGAATCCTTGATTTTGTGGAAAAAGGGGATATTCTGCGCGTAAAAAGCGGTTATTATGCAGTTCATCTCAGTGATTTTACGGAGGAGGAGCTTGTGGCAAAGCTGTTTCCGGACTGCGTGCTGAATCTGGAGAATGCGTTATATGCGTATGGCTATATCAAAAAGAAACCGTATGGCTGGCGGCTTGCGGTGGATAAGAATACTTCCAAATCACGTTTTAAAATGGATTATCCGAAGATCATTCCGATGTATGCAGAGCCGGAGACTTTGGAGCTTGGAGTGACAGAAATACAGTTTTCTGATGTGACAGTTCGGATTTTTGAAAAGGAAAGACTGATCTGTGAATGTTTAAAATACGAGGACAAGATGGATCGGGAAAGATTCAAAGAAGGACTGATGGCTTACATAAAAGACCCGAAGAAGGATATCGCAAAACTGATGTATTATGCAAAAGAGCGTAAAGTCGTGAAAAAAGTTCAGAATATGATTGGAGTCTGGCTTTAAATGGAACAGAATCTACTTACGAAGAAGAAGTTAAAAGAAAAAAGCATAGAATATCAAATCCCATTTGCAGATCTGCTGGAAGTTTTTTTGCAGGAAACATTGATGTTCCAGATTCTGGAAACCGGTTTTGCAAAGCGGTTATGGCTGAAAGGCCGTGAGGATTTCAGTATCGACGGTTATCGGAAGGAGTGGCAGAAGCCACTTCATTTTGTATACGGACAGGATGAAGGAAAAGAGCAGCAGGTGTTGGACGAAAAGTGGATCACTGGCTTTGCAGAGGAGATCTGTGCAAAACGGGAACAACATATCCGCTGGAGTTGTTCAATGGAAAAAGAGGAACAGGGCTATCTGGTTTACATAACCGGAGAATGGGAAGAGATGAAGGTTCCGCTTGTAATTCATATCAGTCCATTGGTTTATCATGCAGCAAAACCGGAAAAACAAAAGCTGCAGTCAGTCTTTTTTGAGAAGAAGTGTGCAGTATATCAGCATTTTCCGGTTGAGACATATCTGGCAGAGCAGCTTTTTTCTATTTTAAAGTTTTTAGAACTGATTCCTTCTATGGAGGTATACGATACAACATTTCGTCTTCTGGAGCAGGAAACTGTCGATGGAAGGCATATTTACGAGACACTGTCTTTTTTGTGTGGAAACGAGGAAGTGAGCCCGCAGGAAAAAAGGATTGAAATGCTGGAATCTTATGATACTTACACTTATATGAAAAAACGGTGGGAAAAATATGTTAGAAAGCAGGGAATAGAGAATATTTCCTGGGAAACAGTATTGCACCGGATTGTTTTGTTTTTGAGACCTGTCTGGAATGCAATGTGCAGAGATGAGGTTTTCTTTGGAGACTGGATGCCGGATCTGGAACGATATTTATAAGAGGCTGCCAACAGGCAGCCTTTATTTCTGGTTTTATTGTCTGCCCAGATATTCCCGGAGGAATGTGACAATATTTTTTGGTTTGTTCAGATCAAAGACCGGAAGGGTAGTCTCTGCATGATATGGAAAATCAGCAAATACAGCGATCAGATCTTTTTCGTCAGATAACGGTGTTTCCGACCAGTATTTCCGCAGAATTTCAATTTTATTCGGCGCATCTGCTCCAAAATTTTCCGTCAGAACAAGGTCGGCACCGGAGAGCGACGAGGAGAGATTTTCCAGAGTCGGCTCAAAAAAGACGTTTTTGAATACGACAGAGGAATCTTCTTTGATGAGGTGAACGACTTTTAACCCCTCACGCTCTAATAAAGGAAGCAGCCGCTCAATGAGAGGTGTCATGATCGTTCCCGGTTTTGCCACAAAGGAGATCACCGGAGTTGTATGCAAAAATAAATCTCTGGTGTCTTTAAAATATTCAATCAACGCCTGAGAAGAATCTGGCGGTACAATTCCGCTTAAAATACGAAGCGCATGATAATAATTGTCTCTGGTGTCCAGATTATAGTACTGGATATCGATCGGTGTCGGTGCAGCCTCGGCGATCGCAGCCTCAGTCACGTATCTGGTGCTGCATTTTTCCCGCAGCGTATTGAACGTGAGCTGGTGGAGCAGGAGACATTTTCCGATGGTTGTAATGCAATTTTTGGAGTAGGCTGCAGTTGCAGTTTCGAGATAAGAAGCCTTTCCCTCAAGTGTGCAGATATCGGCGTCACCGAGTTCTGAGAGCAGGGCAAGTCCTGTTTTCGGTTCCAGAAACGGAGTGTCTACAGACATAAAAAATGCGCATTCCTCATCGATCATGGATAAGCCGGAAAAAATGCCGGACATTGGTCCCTGATTCGGATAGATATCCGGGATTTCAGTTACGGGAAGCTTCAGATGGGAGTAATCCCCCTTTATTTTTACCGAGAGATAGATTCTGGAAAAATACGGCTGAAATTTTCTGACAAGATATTCAATTAAACAGGTGTCCCCAAAAGGAAGAAGAGCCTTATCGGTTCCCATCCGTGTGCTGTTTCCGCCACAGAGGATCACAAGCGCATTTTCCATACTATACCTCCGGAATGTTATTGTTTGATCCGCAATCTAAAATACTATAGCATAGGAAATACTTTTTTTTCAAGAGTAATGAGTGGATGGTAATGCAAGTCATTGCTGAATCTGTGGGGAAAGTGTGTTATACTAGGGTATATCAGTATGTATCTGGTATTATATACTGATATGGATATCGAACATCAGGAGCAGGCTTACATGAAGTATTTGATAGATGATTTAGAGGAATATGCGCAGTCGGACTATTATCCGTTCCATATGCCGGGACATAAAAGAAAGAGTCTGGCGTTTCCCAATCCGTATGAGATTGACATTACGGAGATTGACGGATTTGACAATCTGCATCATGCGACCGGTATGATAAAGGAAGCCGAAGTGCGCGGAGCAGAGCTTTACCATTCAAAACGGTGCTTTTTTCTTGTAAATGGAAGTACCTGTGGCTTGCTGGCTGCCATCAGTGCTGCTACGAGGCGCGGGGACAAGGTATTAGTCGCAAGAAATTGTCACAAAGCAGTCTATCATGCATTATATATGAATGAACTGCAGGCAGAATATCTGTATCCTTCTATCACAAAAAATGGAATCCAGGGGCAGATCACGGTAGAGCAGGTGCAGGAATCGTTATATGAAAATCCTGACGCAGTGGCAGTGATCCTCACTTCCCCGACGTATGAGGGAATTGTGTCAGACGTGGCGAAGATTGCAGAGGTGTGCCATGAACATGGGATTCCGCTTATCGTGGATGAAGCACACGGAGCGCATTTTGGATTCGGAGGCGGTTTCCCGGAAAATGCCGTAAAACTTGGTGCGGACGCAGTGATTATGAGTTTACATAAGACATTGCCGTCGTTTACCCAGACAGCGTTGCTGCATCTGACATCTGATCTCATCGATGAGAAGCGGGTGGAGCGGTATCTGTCCATTTACGAGACGAGTTCACCATCCTATATTTTTATGGCGGGAATGGATTCGTGTATCCGGCTGATTGCAGAACATGGGCAGCAGCTTTTTGCAGATTACAGGAAGCGTCTGATGGATTTTTATGGGAAAACAGCCGGTTTAAAATACCTGCATGTCATGCAGGAGGAAGATCTGGACACCGGGGAAGCATTTGACTGGGATGATTCCAAACTGGTCATTTTTGCGGATAGAGCCGGGATGACAGGGGATGAGCTGCATCAGATCCTTTTGAAAAAATACCATTTACAGATGGAGATGGTTTCCGGTTATTATGTGCTGGGAATGACAAGTCTGATGGACGAGGATGAAGGGTTGGAGCGTCTGGCAGGCGCACTGCATGAGATCGATGCAAAGGTGCAGGAGGACATTTCAAATGGAAGCAAAATTTTGAATCATCTGCCGGATGATGGGATGTATCATTCCTTTATTGAGAAAATATATCAGAAATATCCGCGTGAAATGCAGATTTATCAGGCGGAGGAGCTTCCTTATAAAGAAGTAACGTTAGAGGAAGCAGTTGGAAATATGTCTGCGGACACGATTTATCTGTATCCGCCGGGGATTCCGATGATCGTTCCGGGTGAGATCATCACGAAGCGTCTGGCAGATAATATTGAGGAATGCTTATCACTTGGACTGCGTGTGGAACGAGTGAACAGTAACGAAAAAATTCTAAAGATTGTATATTTTTAAAGACTATATTATACTAAATGAGGCAGGAAAAATGGGTAAAATATATTGTATCATGGGAAAAAGTTCCACGGGAAAAGATACCCTGTTTAAAAAGATATTGGGAGATGAAAGTCTCTCATTAAAGACCATTGTTCCATATACGACAAGACCGGTGCGTGCCGGGGAAAAAAATGGGGTAGAATATTTTTTCTGTGATGAGAAGAAAGTGGAAGAATTGGAGCGTGAAGGGCGTATTATCGAGCTTCGAGCTTACGATACCATCCATGGGATCTGGAAATATTTTACCGTGAATGATGACCAGATCGATCTGGAACACCAGAATTATCTGATCATAGGAACACTGGAATCTTATTTAAAGATCCATGATTACTTTGGAAAAGAGAAAGTTGTGCCGATTTATATAGAAGTGGAAGACGGCGAACGCCTGAGCCGGGCGTTAAACAGGGAGCGGATGCAGGAAAGCCCGAAGTATGAGGAACTCTGCCGCAGATTTCTGTCAGATGCAAAAGATTTTTCCAGGGAAAAGTTAAAGGAAGCAGGGATCACAAGGAGATTTGTCAATCAGGATCTCGATGAGACAGAGGAAGAGATCCGCAGGGCAATTTTAGAAGACAGGTAGGAAAGAAGGTGGGCATTGGTGGATATTAAAGTAAATAATATAGCACAGGTGACACAGGTACCTGATACAGTGACAACGGAAACCGGAGATGGAACATTCAAATTCACTCTGGCGAGTGCCATCACCGATGCAGATCTTCAGGCAAAAGTCGATCTTTTGATGAATGATATCACGGCACAGGGAAACCGTATTGCACAGCATATGGATATCCGCGATATGAAAAAATACCGTGGACTGATCAAAGACTTTTTAAATGAGGTGGTGTATCGTTCACACAAGTTTTCCAGAGAGAATTTCTTAGACCGCAAAGGACGGCACAGAGTGTATGGACTGATCCGGCTGATCGATTCAAATCTGGATGAACTGGCAAGGGAGCTTGTGAAGGATGAGAAGGATCACATTGCGATCCTGAGCAGGATAGGTGAGATCCGTGGATTGTTGTTAGATATATTGACTTAAAGGAGCGGCATATGGCAGGATTTAAAGATATTATCGGACATGAGCAGATTATAGAGCATTTACAGAACGCGATCGGGATGGATAAAGTATCCCATGCGTACATCATCAATGGACCGGACAAATCCGGAAAAATGATGCTGGCGGAGGCATTTGCAATGGCTTTGCAGTGTGAAAAGCATGGAAAAGAGGCATGTATGGAGTGCCATTCCTGCAGACAGGCACTGGGACATAATCAGCCGGATATTATTTATGTAAACCACGACAAGCCAAATACCATTTCTGTGGATGATATCCGTACACAGGTAAATAATGATATTGATGTGAAACCATACAGCAGTGAGCACAAGATATATATCATTGATGAGGCGGAGAAGATGAACCAGCAGGCACAGAATGCACTGCTGAAAACCATCGAGGAGCCGCCGGCATATGCGGTCATCATGCTTTTGACGACGAATGCGGACACATTTCTGCCAACGATCTTATCCAGATGCGTGACGTTGAATATTAAAGTTGTGCCGGATGAGAAAATCAAAAAGTTCCTGATGGAAAAGTATCAGATCCCTGACTATCAGGCGGATGTGTGTGTGGCATTTGCACAGGGAAATGTGGGAAAAGCAATCCAGCTTGCGTCCTCTGATGATTTTAATGAGATGAAGGCAAGCGCACTGCAGCTGATCAAGCGTCTCGATGATATTGATCTCTATGAGATGACCGCTGCGGTAAAGCAGATCGCAGATTACAAATTAGAAATTAACGATTACTTTGATCTGATGATGATCTGGTATCGTGACGTATTATATTTTAAAGCAACAGGTGACGTAAATGGCCTTATTTTCAAGGATGAGGTCTACGACATAAAACGACAGGCAGAAAAAAGCTCTTACAATGGAATCAACAGTATTTTGGAAGCTTTGCGCAAAGCCCAGATACGTCTGGACGCAAACGTAAACTTTGATCTGGTGATTGAGTTATTACTGCTGACAATTAAGGAGAACTAGAATGGTAAAAGTAGTAGGAATCCGTTTCCGGAATGCAGGTAAAATATATTATTTCGGACCCGGAAAGTTACAGTTAAAAGCAGGCATGCATGCAATTGTAGAGACTGCAAGAGGCGTAGAGATGGGAACTGTCATGACCGATCCGAGGGAAGTGTCCGAGGAGAGCGTCGTCCAGCCATTAAAACCGGTCATCCGCATTGCGACTGAGCAGGATGAAAAGCAGGTAGAGAAGAACCGCCAGAAGGAAAAAGAGGCGTTTAAGATCTGTCTGGAAAAGATTGCAAAACACAAGCTGGATATGAAGTTAGTGGAAGCAGAATACACATTTGATAATAACAAGCTGCTGTTCTATTTTACCGCAGACGGAAGAATTGATTTCCGTGAGCTGGTAAAAGATCTTGCAGCAGTATTCCGCACACGAATCGAACTGCGTCAGATCGGTGTCCGCGATGAGACAAAGATTATGGGAGGATATGGGATTTGTGGACGTCAACTGTGCTGTCACACATTCCTTTCCGAGTTTGCACCGGTATCAATCAAAATGGCGAAGGAGCAGAATCTTTCCCTGAATCCAACCAAGATTTCCGGCGTGTGCGGCAGACTGATGTGCTGTCTGAAAAATGAGGAAGAGACATACGAGTATCTCAACAGCCGTCTGCCAAATGTTGGTGATTATGTCACAACGGATGATGGTTTGAAGGGCGAAGTTTCTTCTGTAAATGTACTTCGCCAGCTTGTAAAAGTTTTAGTGGAAGTCAACGATGAGAAGGAACTGCGGGAATATCAGGCAGATCAGTTGAAATTCAAACCAAAACGACGCAGAGATGTGAAGCTTACTGCCGAGGAAATGAAAGAGCTGGCTGCATTAGAAGACCGTGGAGGAAAGTCAAAGATTGATGATACAAAATAATCTGATTCATGAAGGAGAGCGTTTGGACGAGCTGCAACGCAATGGATATGGAATCATCCAGAATCCGGCGCGTTTCTGTTTTGGCATGGACGCTGTGCTGTTATCCGGTTTTGCGAAAGCAAAGGCAGGGGAAAAAGTACTGGATCTTGGAACCGGCACCGGAATTATTCCGATTTTAATGGAAGCAAAGACGGACGCAGCAGATTTTACAGCGTTAGAGATTCAGGAAGAAAGCGCAGATATGGCAAGACGCAGTGTCGCGTACAATCATCTCGAGGATAAGATCAAAGTAGTCACAGGAGATATCAGGGATGCTTCAAATATTTTTGGAGCATCTTCTTTTCATGTCATCACAACAAACCCGCCGTACATGATCGGTACTCATGGGGAAAACTCGCCATCCACAGCAAAGGCGATCGCAAGGCATGAGGTTTTGTGCACGCTGGATGATATTTTGCGTGAGAGCGCAAGACTTCTTATGCCGGGAGGCAGATTTTATATGGTACACCGGCCGTTCCGGCTGGCGGAGATCATGAGCAAAATGGTGGAATATAAGATAGAGCCGAAGCGTATGCGTCTGGTGTATCCTTATATTGATAAGGAACCAAATATGGTGCTGATCGAGGGACTGCGCGGGGGAAAATCCCGTGTGACGATGGAGAAGCCGCTCATTGTATACAAGGAGCAGGGTGTGTATACGGATGAGATTTATGACATTTATGGATATTAAAACAAGGAGGCTAAATCCTCTGCTCCTGTAAGGACAGTCGCATTTTGCTTCGCAAAACAAGGAGGATTATATGTTTAATAAGATAACGCTTGGACCGATCACGGTTTATATGTATGGATTGATGATTGCAATTGGATTTGCTTCGGCACTTTTCCTATGTAATTACCGGGGAAAGAAGAGAGGCTTAAGTGAGGATACGATTTTCGGTATTTTTTTATGTGCGCTGATTGGTGGAATGGTTGGCTGTCGCCTGCTCTATTATATTGTAGAGCTTCCGGCAATTATGGAAGATCCATCTATTTTATGGGATTTCAAAAACGGATATGTCGTTTATGGTGGAATTATCGGTGGAATTGTGACAAGTTATGTCTATTGCCGTATCAAAAAAGAAAATTTTATTTCTTATTTTGATCTTGTGATGCCTGCAGTTTCCATGGCACAGGGATTTGGGCGTATTGGATGTTTTTGTGCAGGATGCTGCTACGGAAGAGAGACGGATGCGTGGTATGGCATTACCTTTACACATTCTGATTTTGCACCAAACGGCGTGAGTCTGATTCCAACGCAGCTGATCTCATCCGCAGGCGATTTTCTGATCTGTGGCGTATTACTGTGGTATGCATCTAAGAAGCCAGAGCCGGGCAGAGTGGCAGCAGGTTATCTGGTGCTCTACGGAGTGGGAAGATTTTTGATCGAATTTTTACGAAATGATTATCGTGGAAGCTTAGGGATTTTTTCCACATCACAGATTATCTCTTTTGGAATCGTGGCACTTGGAATTGCGCTATATTTTGTGATTCCGAAGATGATGGAGAAGAAAGAGTAAATGCAGAAACAAAGATAGAGGGATAAAAGGTAAAGTATGTATAAAATGATTGAAAAATTTATGTACAGAAATAGAACGTCATGCAGAAGGAAATACAAAGGAAAAGGAATTAATAGGGACTGAATGGAAGGAAATTTAACAAAAGGACCAATTTTAAAGACATTAACGAAACTTGCGATTCCAATTATGGCATCGTCATTTCTAGGAACATTATATAATATTACCGATATGGCATGGATTGGACTGCTAGGCGCCAAGGCGGTTGCCGGAGTAGGCGTTGGAGGTATGTTTACATGGCTCTCGCAGGGGCTTGCTTCGATGGCAAGAATGGGAGGCCAGGTACAGATTGCACAGTGCATAGGACGAGGAGAGAAGGAAAAGGCACATGGATATGCACAGACAGCGATGCAGTTGGCATTATTGATGGGACTCGCATATGGGATCATTGTAGCACTATTTGCAAATCAGCTGGTTGGATTTTTCAAGCTGGATGATGCGGAAACATTGAGTGCTGCGTTGGATTACACTAAGATTGCATGCGGATTCATTGTTTTTTCATTTTTATCATTCACATTAACGGGAATATATACGGCTCAGGGAGATTCTAAAACTCCTTTTATTGCAAATCTTTTTGGTTTGGCGGCGAATATGATCCTGGACCCTGTTTTGATTCTTGGACCGGGACCATTTCAGAGATTTGGAGCGGCAGGCGCAGCGATGGCAACTGTTTTGGCACAGGTAATTGTTACAATGATTATGCTGTTTGGAGTTATATTACAGAAGAAGGAAAATGTGTTGAAAGGTCTTCGCTTGTTTGTAAAAATTCCGTTGGAATATGTGCAGGGAATCTGCAAAATAGGTATTCCTACTGCACTTCAGGGTATGGTGTATTGTTTTATCTCTATGGTATTGACACGCATGGTAGCTGGTTTTGGTCCAGAGGCAATCGCTACGCAGCGTGTGGGTGGTCAGATTGAATCAATCTCATGGAATACGGCAGATGGATTTGGCGCAGCTATGAACGCTTTTATCGGTCAAAACTATGGTGCTGGTAAAACCGAACGTGTGAAGAAGGGATATCGAGCATCGTTGTGCACCGTTGGTATATGGGGAATTTTGATCACCCTTGTGTTTGTAGTTGTTCCAGTACCGATCGCAAGCGTGTTTTTCCATGAGAAGACAGCGATTGCAACAGCAGTTGACTATTTGATCATTGTCGGGTACAGCGAAGCTTTTTTATGTGTTGAGCTGATGACAGTAGGTGCATTATCAGGACTTGGCAGGACTCGCCTGTGTAGTGTGATTAGTATTGTATTCACATCGCTTCGTATTCCGCTTGCAATCATTTTAAGTAGTGGTGTGCTAGGAATTCTGGGAATATGGTGGGCACTTACAACAACCACAATGATGAAAGGCATTATATTTACGTGTGCTTTTTTTATAATCATGCGAAAAATGACTGATGCGCAGCGGACAGATATAATTTAGTTTTTTGTTAGTTGTACCATTTCATTTATATTGCTTCGTAACAAATATTCAGAACATTATCATTTTGATCTATGCAAAAAGATAAATTGAAAAATACTTCCGGGAGGATATTGGAGAGAGAATAATGATGGCAGGAAAGTTATATTTGTGCGCAACACCGATTGGAAACCTTGAGGATATTACCTATCGGGTCCTCCGCACGCTAAAAGAGGTTGACCTGATCGCAGCAGAAGATACGAGAAATTCCATCAAACTGCTGAATCATTTTGAGATCAAGACACCTATGACAAGCTACCATGAATTTAATAAGATTGACAAAGCATATCAATTGGTGGACAAGCTTCGCGAAGGGAAAAATATTGCACTTATCACGGACGCAGGAACGCCGGGTATTTCTGATCCGGGGGAAGATCTCGTGCGCATCTGTTATGAAGAAGGAATCGAAGTGACTTCCCTTCCGGGACCGGCAGCCTGTATTACAGCACTTACGATGTCAGGACTTCCAACGAGAAGATTTGCGTTTGAAGCATTTTTGCCGAGAGATAAGAAAGAGCGGGCGCTTGTTTTAGACGGGCTTGCAAATGAGACAAGAACCATCATTATCTATGAGGCACCGCACCATCTTGTGAAAACGTTAGAGGAACTGGAGAGCGTTCTTGGAAGTGACAGAAAGCTTACAATCTGCAGGGAGCTTACAAAGCGATATGAGGAAAAAATGCAGACAACGCTAAGTGACAGTCTCAGCTATTATGAGCAAAACGAACCACGCGGCGAGTATGTCCTTGTTTTGCAGGGAAAGAGTTTTGAGGAGATTGCCGATGAAGAGAAGAAAAACTGGGAATCCATGACATTAGAGGAACATATGCAGGTATATGAGAGCCAGGGCATTGCACGGAAAGAGGCAATGAAACTTGTGGCAAAAGACCGTGGGATCAGTAAGAGGGATGTGTATCAGGCGTTGCTTTCGTAGGAGGTGAAAATGAAAAAGATACCAATGATATTGCTTGCCATGTTCACGCTATCCGGTTGTGACAGGCAGGAAATGATCTACAGTTTCAACCATGTAGAGGAAGCTTCCGTGGATAACGAAGTCGAAAATACAGAAAGCGTGGATAACATTCAGGCAGAGACAGAACAGGCTGTGGATATTACAACCGAGGAGCCGGAAATCTCAGATGTGTATTCAGGTCCGACCGTGACACTTGCCATGGTCGGGGATGTTCTGCTTCACATTCCGGTGGAAGAAAGCTGTCAGGCAGAGGATGGCTCTTATGATTTTTCAAGTCTTTTTGCCAATGTGAAAGACGAGGTGCAGGCGGCAGACATTGCGATTGTCAATCAGGAAGTTATCATTGGCGGGGAGGAACTAGGAGTATCTGGTTATCCAAGCTTTAATGCACCTTACGAGGTGGCGGATGCATTGGCAGAAACCGGATTTGATGTCATTTTGCATGGAACAAATCATGCGATGGATCAGGGGAAAAAAGGAATTACTAATTGCCTTTCAAACTGGGAGAAAAAATATCCTGACATAAAAATTCTTGGAATTAATAAAAGTCAGGATGCGCAGGATGCCATTACCGTTTTAGAGCAGAATGGCATAAAAATTGCGGTATTAAATTATACATATGGTCTGAACGGTATTGCACTGCCTTCGGATATGCCGTATGCAGTAAATCTTCTGGACGAAGAAAAAGTAAAAGCAGATATTGCATCAGCGAAAGAACAGTCCGATTTTGTTATTGTGTGTCCGCATTGGGGAACAGAATATAGTCTGCATCCGGACAGCATGCAGAAAAAGTGGACAAAAATTTTTGCAGAAAGCGGTGTTGATCTGGTGCTCGGAACGCATCCGCATGTGATCGAACCAATTGAATGGGTAGAGGATGAGACAACCGGACATCAAATGCTCGTCTATTATTCTCTTGGAAATTTCGTCAACTGGACATCCAGCAGCGGTGATGGAATTGCAAACCGTATGGTGGGAGGCATGGCAGAGATCACAGTTGGATTTGATGAGGCTGGCAGGGGATTTATTGTAGATTATGGCGTGAATGCACTTGTGACGCAGGTGGAGCCGGGGCATAATGGAGTCACCACTTATTTCCTGAAAGATTACACAGATGAAATGGCAGGAAAAAACGCAATCATGGAACAGGATGCAAATTTTTCCAGAGAATATTGTACAAAGTTGTGCACGGATATCTGGGGCGATTTGTGGGAGTGATTTTGGAAGGAAACAAATTTATAAAAATTTATTTATCCACAGATATGAGGAAAAAAGTAATTGATTTCCACATATCTGTGGATTTTTTCTTGACAAATTGGTCTAATGACTGTAGACTAAAAACAACAAGTCTACAAGCATTAGACCAAGGAGGTAACAATGGAGGAATTAAGATTAGGGGTAATAGAATCGCAGTTTGCGGAAATCATATGGAGCAATGAACCGCTTCCGTCCGGTGAGCTGGTGAAATTATGTGAGCAGAAGCTTGGTTGGAAAAAGTCGACCACTTACACGGTTTTAAAGAGGTTGTGCGAGCGGGGAATCTTTCAGAACGAAAAAGGAATGGTTTCCGCCCGGATGACGAAAGAGGAATACGACGCTGCCCAGAGTGAAAAATTTGTGGAGGAAAACTTTGGAGGTTCCCTTCCGGCGTTTCTTGCCGCGTTCACAACGAGAAAAAAATTAAATAAATCAGAGGTGGACGAGATAAAGAAAATGATCGATGCTATTGGAAAGGAGGGCTGAAAATGTCAGGACTCTTTTTGAAATTGTTGAACATGAGTATATCTGCCAGTGTGCTGATCGTGGTTGTGGTGCTGGCACGCTGTCTGCTGAGGAGATCGCCGAAGTGGATTCACTGTATCTTGTGGGCGCTGGTTGGAATCCGGCTGCTGTGCCCGTTTCAATTAGAGACGACATTTAGCCTCGCACCAAACGCACAGGTTGTAAGCATTGAAGCAGGTGCGGTAACATCGCAGGTTCTGGCAGAAATGCCGGCTTTAGACAACACGGCAAACCGGTATCTTGCAAAATATTATTTTGAGGGTATCACAGTTCCGGAGCAGGAGACGGCGCAAAACCCGATGAACCTGATTGCATCTATCTGGCTATGCGGTGTAGCGGTTTTGCTCGTATATGCAGCAGTCAGTTATGTACATATTCGCAGGAAAGTGAGAGAATCCGTCCGCATAGAAGGAAATATCTATATTTGTGACAGAATCCAGACACCATTTATTTTTGGAGTGTTAAATCCTCGGATCTATCTGCCATCATCGTTAAAAGAAGTTCAGATAAAAAATGTTGTGGCGCATGAAAAAGCGCATATCAGACGGCTGGATTATCTGTGGAAACCACTTGGTTATGTGCTGTTTGCAGTATATTGGTTCAATCCGTTCTGCTGGCTGGCGTACATTTTGTTTTGCCGGGACATTGAGATGGCATGCGATGAGCGTGTGATAAAGGACTGGAGCGCAGAGCAGAAAAAAGAGTATTCACTTGTCCTGCTTTCGTTCCATGTGCCGGGAAAAATGATCACCGTCTGCCCGTTAGCATTTGGGGAAGTGGGTGTGAAACAGAGAGTAAAAGGAATCCTGAATTTTAAAAAGCCGACCTTCTGGCTGATTGCAGCAGCATTGCTTTTCTGTGTGATAATAGGAGCACTTTTTCTTACCAATCCGAAAAAGAACGATAATGTGGAAGAAAATATTGCAACCGAATTATCAGAAAGCAGTCTGACTGACCAAACGTTAAACACAGAGAAGGATTCTTTGGCTGATCAGGAATCAGAACTAAATGCCTTATTAAAAAAGCAGTCCGATGCGATTCGGGCACAACAACAAAGTTTCTTACAAACCTGGGCGGATGCATTTTGTGACAGGGACGGAGCAGCGATTGACAGTTTGTGCATGGATGGAGCAAGAAAAAAAATGATGAAGGAGCAGCTGCTTGTGATCGACGAAGGAGATACCATCTTTGGATGGTCAAGCCCGTGGCCAATGTGGGATACGTCGGATGAAAATTCGAAGGGGTATACGATCACGACCTCCTATGATGGAAAAAACACAGCAGAGATTTTGTACTATGCATGGACATCTGATCCACATGTTACGGTGTGGAAAGAAGATATTACGTTTGAGGAGAGAGATGGAAGTTATAAAGTGACGGATGAGAATATCCGTTTTCTGGATTATATTGTATCAGGAACGGAATTTGATGAGGCATATCCGCAAATTAATGGCACACCGATGGATTACACGGTCAATGGCATGTATGATGCATTGGTTATGAACAGTCTGCTTTCCAGTTCTATGTTATATCAGAATCTAAAGGATCCGGTATTGGCTGCAAAGTATTTGTTGAATCTGCTGGATAACGAAAACAAAGTACAAGTGGAGGCGTTGCAGGACGGCTCGAAAGAAGGTATCAATATAAAAATCACTTTTATCGAGGACGGCGCAGAGCGGTTTGTAAAAATGATCCAGCCTGACAGCGAGGATGGAATCTGGATTCCGCAGGATTATGAATAAATAACCGGAGTTTAACTTACCATAGAGCAGCAGATTTTGTGGTGCTTTTATAGGCTATGAGGGGGCAGATATAAGCGTCCTCTCGCAAGTCGTGATTTTATCGGTTTATGAAAAGAAAAGCGGTACAGACGAAATATGATGTTCCTGTTCGCCGGGCATTCCGCTGGGCTTCTGAGCAACAATCATGTTCAGCTGAAGCTTCCATGATTGTTAGAAACCCAGCTCCATGGCTCACGAAGGAAATCATATTTGTCTGTACCGTTTTTCTTTTATTTACGCTGTGAATGACTTGTGAGAGGACGCTTATACATGCCCGGTCAACGTTATGAATTGCACCACAGAATCTGTAATTTACGTTATGGAACTCGCGGGGTATGGAATGAGTGCCTATAGGATCAAAACTCAATCTGCATTCTCAAAGTAAATTAATTATAAATTCTGTAAATCAATTTTAATAGAATGAAGTAGGATTGTAAGTGTAATTATGGTAGAATAATGGTATTAATGAAGTTGATCAATCGTAATTTGTCGGGAAGTTGCAGAGAGCGTAAAATCGGAATATTGCTGCTATCAATATTTGAAAAATTGTGCTGATTTAACAGAAGTTTTTATAGGAGACACGAATGTGATAACAGAAATAATTTTTTCGGATTATTATAGAACATTTTTATTGTGTATATTATCTATTGGGGTTGTTTTTTTTATGCGAAATGCAAGTATAAGAAAAAAAGTACTTGCATTAGCAGGATACGAATTTATTGTATTTTTACTTTTTCTTTGGATATTTATTGTATGCATAATTTTTACTGAATTTGATTATGAATCAATAATAGCTATTGTGCAATGGGAATTAAAGTGGATACTTTATTTTACAATAAGTATAATATTGCAGTTTGCAATGTACTATTTTTTCTGGAAAAAAAGTAAAATATTAAAGATAGTGACTTTACTATTTAGTCTTATTATTGTTATTGTCCCATTGCATGTATTTGATTTTACTTGAAATAACAAAATAAAAAAATGAAATCCGACAAATGCAAACTATAAAACAAATAGAGCAAACATAATCAGTTTATTTATATGCGTAATATTGTACAGACTTATGTGTATTGTATGAAAGAACGATAAAATTCCAGTTTGGAGAATTGAGAAAATCGTTATTTAGCGAGGTAAAGATATATGCTTTATTTAGAAAAAGTAAATGGTAATAATGTCTGGGATATCCTGAAACTGACGGTATCGAAATCGCAGAAGAACTTCGTTGCCACCAATGAGATCAGCATCATTGAAGCGTATACTGCAATTACGGGAAACGGTCATGCATTCCCGTTTGGTATATATGATGAGGATAAGCCTGTAGGCTTCCTGATGATTGGTTTTGATGTTGATGATTATTGGACGGATGCACCTGAAATTGCAAAGGGAAACTATAATCTGTGGCGTCTTATGATCGATAAGGCATATCAAAACAGAGGGTACGGGAAAAGAAGCGGTCAGCCTTGCATTAGAGTTCATAAAATCTATGCCTTGTGGAGAAGCGGAATACTGTTGGCTATCATATGAACCCGATAATGCAGTTGCCCGTCAGATGTATCGCTCTTTCGGTTTCGAAGAAACCGGTGAAATGGACGGCGAAGAACTGATCGCTGTTCTGAGACTGCAATTAACAACTTCAAGTTTGAGGATGTGAATGCTTTGGATGTTGAGAAAACCAAATCATATTACAATCAAATAAGAAGTGGGGATTTATGTGATTGTTGTAGAAACTATATCACTTGAATCTGACTGAATTTTGTCGTTACCTCTCTTTATAGGCACTCATCCCATAACCGTGAGTTCCATAACGTAAATTGCAGATTTTGTGGTGCGATTCATAACGTTGATTGGGCATGTATAAGTGTCCTCTCACAAGGCAATCGTAAAGTAAATAAAAGAAAAACGGTACAAACAAATATTATTTTCTTCGTGAGCTATGAAGATGGGATTCTAAAAATATTGGAAAGCCTCTTGCTTTCCAATATTTTTGCTCAGAAGCCCAGCGGAATGCCCGGCGAACAGGAACATCATATTTCGTCTGTACCGTTTTTCTTTTCATTACATATAAAATTCTGACTTGTGAAAGGACGCTTATATCTGCCACCTCACAGCCTATAAAAGCACCACAAAATCTGCGACACTACGCTAATTAAACTCCGGTTACTCAATATATTCATAGTATGCTGGCAGATATTTATCCACAATATCAAACGGAGCCGGTCCAATGGACAGTACCGCCTGATGGAAGGATTTATCATTGTAATCCTTGATATTTTTCAGGGAAGTCTCCTTCTTCAATTCTTCGAACTTCAAAAATCCAATATAATATTTTAAATAATGTGTTGGTTCTTCCACAATCAGCTCAAAAATACTTTCAATCGCATCATCATTTGTGATTCCGTAATTATTCCAGAACTTTTTCGTGTCCTCCAAAGTCCAGCCCTCATAGTGGATGCCGATATCGGTGGAAGCATAGAGGCTTAAGGTGGCATCCTGATTCAGCTCTAAAATGGTGGCAACATCGTCATCCAGACCTGCGTAATGATAAGACTGGAATTCCACATAAGTCGCCCAGCCCTCGACGAAACCGGAATAATTTAAAATCGAGCGCACCGGCTCAATCCCGGATTCATAAGTCATGACCGTCTGGTAAAGATGTCCCGGAAATCCTTCGTGTGCAAGCGTTGTAAAATAGGAAATATTGGTAGTATCCGTTGTTTCATTAATATAAATAGAGTTATGTGAGTAATCGTCGATCGGTGCGATCACGTAAAATGCCGGAGCAAGATAATCTGCCACGCAGTCGTCGATGTAATTGACGGTATAACTTGTTTCCGGCGGAGCAGGGAAATCATCCAGCATAACCTCTTTTAAATGGTTTAATGTGGTTGCAGAGTCCGTCGGTGTCAGAGTCGCTTCGGAGGCAAGCTCCCAAAGCTCCGGGTTCTCAGTAGTAAGATCGGAGGATTCCTGCAATACTTTTACCCGCTCATTGGAAATCATATTTTCCAGTGTTTTGACACTCTCGGCAGCACCGGTGTTGTAGGCGAGCAGATATTCATAATACTGTTTTCCTTCCGGGAAATAGCAAAGTCCGTTTTCATTGGTTCCGGAACCTAAAAGGTCTGTCAGTGCAGCGGCAAGATTTTCGTAGGCTGGAAAAATATGTTCGTGAAGCATTTTTTCGTTTTGCAGTCTGTAATGGTCTTTTTCAGACTGGGTCAGACCGGTGAGCTTATCAATCCTTGTGTTAAACGTTTCGATCAGGTAGTGATTGTCGGAATCCGCAATAAAAGCGTTACACTGATCGATAATGTTCTGGCAGGCAAAATCGGACATAAAAAGTCCCGCATCTGCCTTCTCCTTCTCAAAAGAAATGATCTGGTCAAAATATTCATCTGTTAAGGCAAGAAGTTTCAGATAATCTTCCACGTCTTTTTTGCTGTTGAAAGAGTATTCTTCGTACAGGATTGGAAGCTGCGCCTGAACACCGGTCGATGGGCGAAGCAGTTCATCATACAAATATATGTCAGCCATATCCAGCTGCAGTTGGAAATAGTTTTCCAGAATATCATAAGTGAGCTGCTGGTTTAAGGTAAGTTCCGTGTAGGAAAAAGAGCTTAAACCCGACAGGTAATTTTCCAGTCTTGCGTTACTGTCTGACATGGCGTCATTCGAGAGGTCGCCTAAAGTGACAGGGTAATCTGTGATACCATATTTTTCGGGATCAGAGATGGTAAAATGCAGATTGATCGTATTTTCCGTCACCTCCGTCTCAAAAATATCGTTTATAAATTGGTCAAAGGCTTCAATGGTCTCCGGATTTTCTTCGGATATTTCCTGGCTGTATTCAATTGATTCAAAGTGCGCACAACCGGCAAAGAGTGAAACGGCGAGCACCACACACACGGCGGACGATGCGACTTTTTTCTTTGTAAAAATTTTAGAATATCTGTTTTGGTTCAACCTTGCATTACCTCACTTCATATGCTAGAATAAAAGCCTAATTCTATTATATCTAATTAACACATCATATGTAAAGGATTCTCTGAATATGTAGAGAGAGGATGTTCCCAATTAGAAAACAAAAATATAATAAAAAACGATTCCCCATTGGTATTATTTTAATCATTTTTCTTCTAAACCTGTATTTTGGCTCAAAAATGAATATTTATGCCGCTTTAATACCATTTGAAGGGGAAGGAATTGCGTTTGATTCCGAAGGAAATCTGTGGATGGTCACACACGATAAAGCGGCAGTGACCGGAATCCGTTACACGACACTCGGCTGGACGATCAAGAGATATAACAGTCCGATCGCCGGAAACCAGAGCGTCCGGGTAAAATTAGAGACATATTGTCCGGATAAAGTCGATCCAAATAACCCGGAGTATTTATATGGATATTTTGTGATCCATAAGGAACGGATTTTCCAGAGCATCAACAGCGCGTATCCAGAGTGGGCACAGGAATTATATACGAATGGCGGCACGGTTTATCTGGACGGTATTATGACGGTCACACAAAATGGAGTAAAGCAGGGTTCCATGGGCGAAGGAGGTGCATTGTCCGGCGAGGTGTACACAACATATAGCGGAATTGCAGGAGCAAGAAACTGGAGGGATAAAGAGGGATTAAAAAGCCATTTCGACAAAAGTGTTTATTTCCCGGCAAATCCGGGGATGATCGAAGCACCGGTGGAGGGCGAGGAAAACGTGGAGGTTGTCACAGTGACTTCTGGGATTAATATGGACAATCTGTCTTCCGTCAACCGCCTGTGGATTTCATCAGATGAGTTTAATGTGAGCCGTGCCATTCCGTCATCGGAGTGCGTGTCTATCGGCGGAAGCCTGCAAAAATATTATTATCAGGCAATTTATGAACATCATTACGGAACGAGGGCGGTTCCGGTCACAGCAAGTGTGACTTACACACTGACCTGGAATGATGGAAGAACGCATCGGGAACAGGTGACCGTCACGAAAAGTGTGGAAGTTCCAAGAGAGTATTCCTACTGGAAAATCCGCACGATCAATCTGTGTTATCTGAAAAATGCAGAGGTGCGGAATGGAGCATTGCCGGATGGAAACGTGCGGCTGGAGAATTTGTACTACCCAAATGTCACAGTGCAGAAGAATACAGATTCCATGACACTCCCGGAGGCAACTGTTGCAGTGGATGGTGGTGTGATCGCTGGTGGAACGACCAAACCTGCAATTCCGGATGGTAATATTTTGCCGCTTGTAGATAATAAAATTGGTAAAATTATAGTAAAAAACGACGTATTTTCCATAGATGGAGAAATATGGATGAACGGAGCTGCCTGTGAAGAGAAAACACCGGAGCCGGTCACATTATCCGGTGAGCGAAAGCAGTCAGTGCAGAAAAATGACATTCAGATTCCCGGTGCAACGGCGAATCAGATATACGAATCCGTTGGTACAGCAGAATATGCATCTTATTTTTCAGGTGGAATTGTAAATAATGCGATGGTACCTGACATCAATCCGGTCGCAGTCCATACTCCGGTGGTCTGTGTGGGAATGTCGACAGATGACATCGGGCTCAATCAGCAGATTATTCCGACCAAATATAAAAGTCTGATCTTAGGGCGTACATTTACCATGTCCGTTGGAACAGCCGGAACGCATCTTGGTGAAACGGGCTACGGAACCAGGGATTATCGAAAATATGTGAAGGCAAGACAGGTGAAATTTCCGTTTCCGGTCGTTTTGGACGGCAGGCAGATTGCGGCAGACAGCTGGATCACCATTCTGTCTGAGTCCGCTGAATTTCTACTCCCTGTGTCAGTGCCGGAAGGCGATTATAATATTTCTTACCGCTCAATTGCTATTAACGCGGAAAAAAATACAACAGAACAGGAATATGCAAACACAGATAAAAACAACTACATAGCGACTGGAAGCGTCAGAGTGACAGTGATCGGACGGCTGTATGATTTTTGTGTGACAAATGTGATCGATTATCCAAGGTGGGAGTGCGTGTTCTGGAAAGAAGGGAAGACGGCTCGGACAGACACGGTTTATTTCAGTGGGACGAATGATCTGAACGGAATCAGACAGAGAGAGTCAGGCAGCCTGTATCTGGTGCCGCTTATCAGGGGAAGTCATCCCTATGACAGCAGCATTCATGCACCGGGGTTAGGATACCGCATGGAATTTTCCATTAAAACGATTGGGAGTATGTGGCATGCAGAGGATTCTGTTGAACTTGTTCCAACCTATTATTATATGGAGCGGGACGGCAGCAGTCTGCGTCAGGTAAACCTATACCGGAAAGACGATTTACAGGAGTTTTATCTTCCGGTGAGCCTGAAGGCAGAAGACCGGACAATCACGGCAGAAGGAATGCAGACGTGGCGTGGAAGTTATCAGATCCCTGCAGATGTATACATTGCCAATGCGGAAGTGGATATTGCTGATTATGTTGCACAAAAGAAAGGCAGGATCAGACAAAAAGATCCTGTATTTCTGCGGGATGGATATCTGATCGTGTATTTTTCCATTCAGACGGTCAAAGAAGGAAATCCACATCTTGACTATGAAAACAGACAAAATGTCAACAATGGATACTGTGATATGTGGAAAACAGAAGGATACCAGACAGTGCGTGTGGATTCGGAAGGACACGTCTTTTCATTTCAGGAGGGCATGGTGTTTGTGTTCGACCAGAAGAAAAATATGCACACGGATTACACAAGTGTCGGCACACATTAAAGATATTTTTTCAGTGTCCCTGTCATAGGATTGTTATAAACAATAAGCAGGAAGTTGTGCATATATGAATTATTTATGGGCATTTATGATTTTATCCGGAGTCATATTTTCTGCGTTCCATGGGACGATTCCGGCGGTTACCGGGGCTGTGCTTGATTCTGCAAAAGAGGCAGTGACACTCTGCATCACGATGACCGGAGTGATGTCCTTCTGGATGGGACTGATGCGGATCGCAGAGAGAGGAGGAGTGATCGCCGGATTGTCAAGAAAGTTAAAACCTGTTTTAAGATTTCTTTTTCCGCAGATTCCACCGGAGCACGTTGCAAATGAGCAGATCGCAGCCAATATGATCGCAAATATTTTCGGACTTGGCTGGGCGGCTACGCCAGCCGGACTGAAGGCAATGGAAAGCCTTGAAGAATTAGAGGAGAGCAGGCGAAAGGAGATGGAAGTGCAGAACGATGCGGCAAAAAGAAAAAAAGGTCACAGGACAAAACCAGCCCCGGTGCCGCGTGGCACTGCCAACGCAGAGATGTGTACGTTTCTGATCATGAATATCTCATCCCTGCAGTTGATCCCGGTCAATATTATCGCCTTCAGAAGCCAGTATGGGAGCGTGAACCCGGCGGAAATCATAGGTCCTGCAATACTGGCGACTGTTATTAGTACCATTACGGCTGTAATTTTCTGTAAATTTGCACAAAAACTTACAAACTAATTGAAAAAAGCGTACTACTTGGAGTATAATGAAATTAGTACATAAACGAGGTGTCACATATGAAAAATGCCATTTTAATTGTAGACGACAGCAGACTGAACCGGGAAACACTGGCTGACATTTTAAAAGATAAATATAACATTATCGAGGCAGAGGATGGCAGGAGCGGTCTGGAGGTTTTGGAGAAAAGAAAAGATGATATCGTTCTGGTAATTCTGGATATTGTTATGCCGGGCATGGACGGCTTTGCGTTTATGGAAGAAGCCAGAACGAGGGAATCCATCCGCAATATACCAATTGTCGTAGCAACGACAGAGAATGATTATCAAACGGAAAAAAGATGTCTCGAACTGGGCGTGTGGGATTTTATTCCAAAAGTTTTCCAGCCGGAGATCATCCGTTTCCGTGTGCTGAACACGATCAAACGGAGTATGGCACATTCGCTGGAACATGATGGTCTGACTGGATTGTATACGATACAGAAGTTCAGTCAATGTGTAAAAAGAAACCTGGAAAATAATCAGGATACAAAGTTTACATTTATACGTCTTGATATTGAACGTTTCAAAATGATCAACAATTTTTACGGAGTAGAAGCAGGAGACCGCCTTCTGGTCTATATTTCCGGTCTGATCGAAACATATTGGCAGGACGTGGAAAACTGCGTATTTGGAAGGATTGACGGGGATGTTTTTGGCATCTGTTTTCCAAAAGACGAGAAAAAACTCAATGGATTTATTCTATATATAAAACGGGAACTGAAAAAGTATAAGGCGGCTTACTATCTGGAAACAGCAATGGGAATCTACGACATTCTGGATAATAACCTTGATGTCCGGAACATTATTGCCCGTGCAACGCTCGCAGCAAAGCAGTGCAAAGGCCAGTACATGATCCATGAAGCGCGGTACACGGAAGAACTGCGTGCAAAGATCATCCGGGAACAGAATATTATCAATGAGATGGAGCATGCCCTTGAAACCGGGGAATTTGTCGTTTATTTTCAGCCAAAATATGAACTGGATCACTGCAGGCCATCGGGAGCGGAGGCGCTGGTGCGCTGGAAGAAGGCGGACGGTACGATCGTTTCACCGGGGGACTTTATCCCTGTATTTGAAAGTAACGGATTTATTATCCGGCTTGATTACTATGTATGGGATCAGGTGTGCCAGTTTATTAAGAATAATCTGGCTCACAGAGGGGATTCCGAAGTGATCTCCGTGAATGTTTCCAGAGTGAATCTGTATAATCCGGATTTTCTGGAGTCGCTGGTCAATCTGGTCGAAAAATACAAAATTCCGCCAAAATACCTGAATCTGGAGCTGACAGAGAGCGCTTTCTCGGATGACGCCCGTATGATACAGAATGCAGTAGATTATCTGCACAAAGCAGGATTTACGATATTAATGGACGATTTTGGAAGCGGATATTCTTCCCTGAACGTTCTCAAAGATATTGATATTGATGTTTTAAAGATTGACATGCGTTTCCTGTCCAAGGGATCATCAGAGGAACGGGGCGAGAAGATCCTTGAGGCTGTGATCAAAATGGCAAAATCGCTGGACATGCTTGTTATTGCTGAGGGTGTCGAGGAAGAAAAACAGGTGAAAATGTTGAAACGTCTCGGTTGTGATTACATTCAGGGATACTATTTTGCAAAGCCGATGCCGAAAAAAGACTATGTGAAGCTTCTGCAAAAGAGCCGATAGAAAAGGGTTTACATAAAATAAAGAATGTGCGTTCCTGCATATTCTTTATTTTTTTGCATAGAATTTAGAGAGAAGAGAGCTGATATAGGAATAGGATATGAAACTGCTCCTTTTTTTATCGGAAATAACCATTCCACTTCTGATTTTTTGTATTGTCGGATATGGACTTTTAAACAGACAGCCGGTGTATGAGGAATTTGTGGAAGGGGCAAAGGATGGCTTCTGGACGGTGATCAAAATCATGCCGACACTGATCGGACTGATGGTGGCAGTTGGCGTACTGCGCGCATCGGGGCTTTTGGACTGCATTGCGCAGGGGCTGGGTCAGATAACTGCAGAAATAGGATTTCCGGCTGAACTTTTTCCGGTTACTATCGTAAAAATGTTTTCTTCCTCGGCGGCGACCGGGCTGCTGCTCGATATATACAAAGAGTACGGTGCAGATTCCACGCTTGGAAAAATGGCATCTGTTATGATGAGCAGCACAGAAACCATTTTTTATACAATGTCAGTTTATTTCATGTCGGTAAAAGTAAAGAAAACCCGTTATACGCTTGCGGGTGCATTGCTGGCAACAGTGGCAGGTACGATCGCAAGTGTGGTGATCGTTTCCTATATGTAACAATGTCTGTGGAACTTAAGAAAGCCGCTTATGCTGGAAATGTCAGCGGCAAATTTGACAATTATGCGGAATGAGACTATAATTCATTTGTGCATGGAACGGAAATATACCGTTCATTCAGAAAAATATCGCGGGATGGAGCAGTCTGGAAGCTCGTCGGGCTCATAACCCGAAGGTCATAGGTTCAAATCCTATTCCCGCAACTCTTAAAAGGCTGTCACGTGTGTGGCAGTCTTTTTTGTGCGATCTACATAGAAAACTTTGTTAAAAAATAAAATAATGAATGGCAGAAACAAAGCCATGTGCTATACTAAAGATATTCATTCATACAGAAAGTTTAGCAGAAACCAAAGCAAAGAGGGGATCAGCATGAGCAGTATTGAGACATTTTTACAAATGGTAAAAGAATCTGATAATATCGTATTTTTTGGCGGAGCCGGTGTGTCTACCGAGAGCGGCATCCCGGATTTCCGGAGCGTGGATGGACTTTACAATCAGAAGTATGATTATCCACCGGAAACGATCCTGAGTCATTCTTTTTATGTAAAACATACGGAAGAGTTCTATCGTTTTTACCGGGATAAAATGCTCTGTCTCACCGCAAAACCGAACACGACGCATTACAAATTGGCAGAACTGGAAAAAGCAGGAAAATTAAAAGCGGTCGTAACCCAGAATATAGATGGACTGCATCAGGCGGCCGGAAGCAAAAATGTTTTGGAACTACACGGCAGCGTTCACAGAAACTATTGCAGAAAATGTGGAAAGGAATTTGATGCGGAGTACATCTTAAATTCCAAAGGCGTGCCGGTATGTGACAGTTGTGGCGGACAGATCAAACCGGATGTTGTTTTGTATGAGGAAGGATTGAACCAGCAGACATTAGAGGATGCAGTCTACTATATCAGTCATGCGGACATGCTCATTATCGGCGGTACGTCACTGGCGGTTTACCCGGCAGCAGGACTGATCGATTATTACCGTGGAAATAAGCTGGTGCTCATAAATAAATCGACGACGTCGATGGACAGCCGTGCCGATCTGCTGATCCAGGCAGGACTGGGAGAGGTTTTCGGACAGGTCAGGGTATAGGCAAGCATGAAATATTGGGAAACTTCCGCGGTTCTGGCTGGAAGTTCCGGCCGCATGCACAGCAGATGAAATGATCAGGAAAAATCGGGATAAACAATACAGACAGAGGGTAGGAACAGATATGGAAAAATTAGAATATGAGGTAGGCGATATCGTCAGATTAAAAAAACAGCATCCGTGCGGCAGCAGTGAATGGGAGATTTTGCGTGTGGGAGCGGACTTCCGGTTAAAATGCACCGGCTGTGGACATCAGATTATGATCGCACGAAAGCTTGTAGAAAAAAATACAAAAGAAATTCGAAAAAAAGCTTGAAATCATGCGAAATCCGTGCTATAGTAGATGCTCGTGATATATTATTATTCCTTGCTCATTCACTGAAAGAATGGGCCAGAGACCAAAAGGAGGAAAATTCGCATGAATAAATATGAGTTAGCACTCGTTGTCAGTGCAAAGATCGAAGATGATGCGAGAACAGCTACAGTAGAGAAGGCAAAAGATTATATCGTACGTGCCGGCGGTACTGTAACAGAAGTTGAAGACTGGGGTAAGAAAAAATTAGCTTACGACATCCAGAAGATGAGCGAAGGTTATTACTACTTCATCCAGTTCGAAGCTGAAGCAACAGTTCCAGCTGCTGTTGAGCAGGATGTTCGTATCATGGACAATGTTCTTCGTTTCTTATGCGTTAGAAAAGACGAGGCATAGAGAGAATCAGCAGGTGTAATAACCGCTGGTCATAGAAGAGAGGAAATCGTATATGAATAAAGTTATTCTTATGGGACGATTGACCAGAGACCCTGAAGTACGTTACTCACAGGGTGAACAGGCAACAGCAATCGCAAGATATACACTGGCAGTTGACCGCAGATTCAAGCGTGATGGAGATCAGACCGCAGACTTTATCGGATGTGTGGCATTCGGTAAACTTGGTGAATTTGCAGAGAAGTATCTTCGCAAAGGAACAAAGGTTGTTGTAACCGGACGTATCCAGACAGGAAGTTATACGAACAAAGACGGTCAGAAAGTATATACAACAGATGTTGTTGTTGAAGAATGTGAATTTGCAGAGAGCAAGAATGCAGCCGGTGACAATTCCGGGTTCACACCTTCAGACAGACCATCACCAAGCAGTGCAGCAGGCGATGGCTTCATGAATATTCCAGATGGAATTGATGAAGAGTTACCATTTAACTAAACCTAACAGGAGGTAATAATCATGGCTTTCAATAAAGCAGCAGATAGAGAAGGCGCTCCAATGAAGAGACGTCCAATGCATAGAAGAAAAAAAGTTTGTGTTTTCTGTGGAAAAGATAACGTTATCGATTACAAAGATACAAACAAATTAAAGAGATACATCTCTGAGAGAGGAAAAATTCTTCCTCGCAGAATCACAGGCAACTGTGCAAAACACCAGAGAGCTCTTACAGTAGCAATCAAGAGAGCACGTCACGTAGCTCTTATGCCATACGTTTGCGAATAAGCTTAGGAAAATCAAGACTTCCCGGGTTCGGGAAAAGTGATTTGACACAAGTTTGACACAACATTTGACACGAAAAAAACAGGAAAGACCAATTATCCTCGGGTAGTTGGTCTTTTTGTGTGTCGGTACAGGATCATTTTGGATAAAAAGGAAAGAAAGATGAAGAACAGACTATACGATGCCACAAAAATCGACTGGGACAATCTCATGTTTTCCACAAAGGAATTATGGATGCTGCTTATCCCGATCATGGTCGAACAGATGTTAAATTCCCTGATGGGAATGGCAGACACCATGATGGTGAGCAATGTGGGAAGTGTTGCAATGTCAGCGGTTTCACTTGTGGATTCTATCAATACGCTTGTAATCCAGGTGTTTGCAGCACTTGCCACCGGAGCAGCAATCATATGCTCCCACTATCTGGGAAAAGGGGATGAGAGAGGCGCAAACAAAGCGGCGAGGCAGATTTTCCTCACCGTGATCGTGATTTCTTTAACGATCACGGCAGGCGGACTGATCTTCTGCCGGCCGTTGTTACGTCTGATTTTTGGGGCTGTGGAGCCTGCGGTTATGGAGGATTCCATTATCTATTTCCTGATCACGGCATCTTCCTATCCGTTTATTGCCCTGTTTAATGCAGGAGGAGCCTTTTACCGTGCAGGCGGAAACTCCAAATTCCCGATGAAAATATCGATCATTTCGAATGTGTTGAATATCATTGGAAATGCAGTCCTTATCTTCGGATGTAATATGGGAGTGGCAGGAGCGGCGATATCAACGCTCGTCTCAAGGGCGTTTTGTGCCATTGTTGTTTTGTATTTCCTTCGAAAACCAAAACAGAAAATCGTGCTGAACCAATATCACACAATTCGGCCGGATTTTCCGCTGATCGGGAAAGTACTTGCGATCGGTATTCCTGCCGGAGTGGAAAATGGCATGTTTCAGTTTGGAAAACTTGCAATCCAGTCCACGGTTTCCACCCTGGGAACACAGGCAATCGCGGCGCAGGCCATGACGGTAATTTTTGAAAATGTCAATGGAATAGCAGCAATCGCTGTGGGAATTGGACTTATGACCGTGGCAGGTCAGGCGTTTGGCGCAGGAAGAAAAGAGGAAGCCAAATATTATATTATAAAATTAACAGGATATGCAGAGATCGTGCTGATTATTTCGTGTGCGGTCACATTCCTTATCAGCCGTCCGATCATGCATCTTGCCGGCATGGAGGCTGAGAGCATGGAACTCTGCTATCAGATGCTGATCGCGGTCACGATCGCAAAACCGATTCTCTGGGCACTGTCTTTCATTCCGCCATATGGACTCAGAGCAGCGGGGGATGTAAAATTTTCTATGATCACAGCTACGTGCACGATGTGGTTCTGCAGGGTGGCACTGGCGGTTTATCTGATCCGTTTTCAGGGATTTGGACCGATCGCAGTGTGGATCGGTATGTTTGCAGACTGGGGAATCCGAAGCATTATCTTCTCTATTCGTTTCCTGTCAGGCAAATGGATGGAAAAACACGTGATTTAAATAATACAAAAGTCTTTAGAAAAATTAATGTTTTTTTAAAGACTTTTTTTGTTATAATGTGATAGGCTTTTTTCATAAGTTTAAGGAAAACGGAAGAGACTGACAAAAGGATTACACAATATGAAAAAGAAATTGAGAAAATATATCATACTTCCATTGCTGGCAGTTTTATGGTTATTTGGATGCGGTAAAAAAGAGGAGACAGATAAAGCAGAAGCGATCCCTGATACGGCAGCGGAAACGGAAAGTCAGACAGAAGAGACGGAAGAGAAAGAACAGGAAAGTACACAGTACCCTGTTTCTGAGGCAGATACAGAGACGATTTATGCCGACAGGGAGAAGAACCAGGAACTTGCGGATTTCCTGATTGCTTATTATCAGATACCGGAGGAATTTTGTGCGGAGACGCGTTATTATTATGATATGGTCGATCTGAATGAAGATGGAACCGAGGAAATCCTTGCGGTGGTGGTTGGCGAATATACGGAATGTGACGGCGGTGATCCGGCAGTGATCCTTGAGCAGAATGAACAGGGATATCAGGTGCTGGAGAGTTTTGCGTATGTCCGTACTCCGGTGTATGTGAGCGATACGATGACTGACGGATGGCATGATCTTATTTTTCCGGCATACGGCGGGGAAGAGGGAACTGGATTTCGGGTTTTCCATTATCAGGATGGCATAGGTTATCAGAATGAGAACATGGAATTTATGGAAGACATGGACGAAAATTTTTGCGGAAAAAAGATGATCGCAGACAATTTTATTGATGATATGGATAAGGGAAATTATCTGCCCTTACGTGAAACACCTTTATCGGGAAATTAAATCAGAAAAATAAGCTTTATATTATACCCTTTCAATGATATAATGGAATACAAATCGTTACTATTTTGCAGGATTTTTAAAGGGTGTGAATATGAAGAAAACGAATATAAAATTAAAAGGAAAGCTTCGCAGATATTTGAACTGGCCTTTGTATCTCACCATTGTATTGATTTTGATGGATGTTGCAATGTATGCACAGGACATACAGATGGGAGCAGAGTTTTCAGGATTTATCGTTTTATACGTTATCATTGTACTGATATCAAACAGGCGGAACAGACCACTTCTGATCAATGAGCTGGTGAATTTTGCCACACAGTACGGAACTGTACAGAAACAGCTTTTGAATGATTTTGAGATTCCGTATGCATTGCTGGATTATAATTCGAGATTTCTGTGGATGAATGAAAAATTTACAGAGATCACAGGCAAGGACAAAAATTACCATAAGTCAGTGACCACAGTATTTCCGAGCCTGACCAAGGATATCCTGCAGAAGTCCGAAGCGGTAGAATCCATAAATGTAATGCTGGATGACCGCAATTACCGTATTTCCATGAAGCGCATTTATTTTGATTCCGTGACAAAGGATAGTGCTATCGTGGCAATCAATGACAGCGATGAGTATCTGACTGCCATTTATCTGTTTGACGAGACAGAGCTGAACCGTTATATCAGGGAGAACGAGGAGCAGAAGCTTGTTGCGGGACTGATCTATATTGACAATTACGAGGAAGCGTTAGACAGTATCGAGGATGTGAAGCGTTCCCTTTTGATCGCACTTGTAGACCGCAAGGTCAATAAGTATTTTACTGAGATCGATGCCCTTGTGCGTAAGATTGAGAAAGACAAATATTTTGTTGTATTCAAATACAAGTATTTAGAGCAGCTCTCAGCAGATAAGTTCAAGCTGATCGAGGATGTCAAGAGCATCAAAGTCGGAAATGAGATGGCGATCACCTTAAGTATCGGAGTCGGTGCCGGAGGTGTCAGCTATACACAGAATTACGAGTACGCCCGCATGGGAATTGACCTTGCATTAGGACGTGGCGGCGATCAGGTCGTTGTAAAAGAAGGCGAGGAAGTCACTTATTATGGAGGCAAGGCAAAACAGGTAGAGCGTAACACCAGAGTAAAAGCCAGAGTAAAGGCTCATGCACTCCGCGAGATCATCGAGAGCCGTGAACATGTGGTCATTATGGGACATACGATCAGTGACGTGGACTCTCTTGGTGCTGCGATCGGTGTGTACTGCGCAGCCCGTGTGCTTGGCAAGAAGGCACAGATCGTTTTAAATGAAGTCACGACATCCCTCCGACCGCTGGTAGAATGTTTTACGGAAGAAAAAGGTTACCCGGCAGATTTATTCATTAAGAATGAAGAGGCGCTTCTGATCACAAATAAGAATACACTGGTCATGGTTGTGGACACAAACCGTCCGAGCTACACAGAATGCCCGGAGCTGTTAAACCGTACCGACACGATCTGTGTATTCGATCACCACAGACAGAACAGTGAAGTCATTGAGAATCCGGTACTTTCCTATATCGAGCCATATGCGTCGAGCGCATGCGAGATGATCGCGGAAGTATTGCAGTACTTTTCGGAAAATATTAAGCTGGAACCGAGTGAGGCAGACTGTATTTACGCAGGCATCCTCATTGATACCAATAATTTTATGACAAAAACAGGCGTGCGCACTTTTGAGGCAGCGGCATATCTCAGAAGAGCCGGAGCGGAAGTCACGCGTGTCAGAAAAATGCTGCGAAATGATATGGCTGCTTATAAAGCGAGAGCTGAGGCGGTCCGTCATGCAGAGGTCTACCGGGGAGCATTTGCAATCTCTGTCTGCCCGGCGGACAATATTGAGAGCCCTACAATTGTAGGAGCACAGGCGGCAAATGAATTATTAAATATTGTGGGAATTAAGGCATCCTTCGTTTTGACGGAGTATCAGGGAAAAATCTATATCAGTTCAAGATCCATTGATGAGATCAATGTCCAGCTCATTATGGAACGTGTGGGTGGAGGCGGCCACTTAAACGTTGCGGGAGCGCAGTTGACGAACTGTACGATCCAGGAGGCAAAGCGAATGATCCAGGACACCATTGACGAGATGATAAAAGAAGGAGATATTCAGGAATGAAAGTAATATTATTACAGGATGTAAAAGCATTAGGAAAAAAGGGAGACGTTGTCAATGTCAGTGACGGTTACGCACGCAACGCTATTTTTCCGAAAAAATTAGGCGTGGAAGCAAATGCCAAAAATTTAAATGATCTGAAATTACAGAATCAGCATGCAGATAAAGTTGCACAGGAGAATTACGAGGCAGCGCTTGCAATGGCGGAAAATTTAAAAGATAAGAAAGTAACTGTTAAGATGAAAGCCGGTGAAGGCGGAAGAACCTTTGGTTCTGTTTCCACAAAAGAGATCTCAGCAGCGGCAAAAGAGCAGCTTGGATTAGAACTCGACAAGAAGAAAATGCAGCTTGCAGAGCCAATCAGAAGCTTTGGCGTTGTGGAAGTTCCGGTAAAACTCCACACCAAAGTAACCGGAAAACTTGCCGTTCATGTAGTAGAATTATAGGGAGGATCTCATGGAGGAGACTCTGATCAAGAGAAGCATGCCAAATAGTCTGGATGCAGAACAGTCTGTCATTGGATCCATGATCATGGACAAAGATGCGATATTGACGGCGATGGAGATGCTGACGAGTGATGATTTTTATCATAAACAGTATGGAATCTTATTTGATGCCATGATAGAACTCTACAGCAAAGGACTTCCAGTCGACCTCATTACCTTACAGAACAAATTAAAAGAAAAAGAGGTGCCGGAGGAAATTTCAAGTCTTTCCTATGTGAAAGAACTTTTGGATGCGGTTCCGACTTCTGCAAATATTAAGTATTACGCAAAAATTGTAAAAGACAATTCCATGCGGCGCAAACTCATCCGATTGAATGAAGAGATTGAGAATGAGTGTTATGCCGGTAAGGAAAGTATTGATACGGTCATGGATATGACGGAGAAGAAAGTATTTGATCTGCTCTCCACAAGAGGTGGCGGCGGGGACTATGTTCCGATCCGTCAGGTAGTTATGAATGCGCTGGAGAAGATTGAAAATGCAGCAAAGACTTCCGGAACGGTAACAGGTATTCCAACCGGATTTATCGATCTGGACTACCGGACTGCCGGTTTGCAGCCTTCCGACCTGATACTGATCGCAGCGCGTCCATCTATGGGAAAAACAGCGTTTGTATTGAATATTGCGCAGTATGTGGCATTCCATGAAGATATGTGTACCGCAATTTTTTCTTTGGAGATGTCGAAAGAACAGTTGGTAAACCGTCTGTTCTCTCTGGAATCAAGAGTGGATGCACAGGCTCTGCGTACCGGTAACCTCTCGGACAGCGACTGGGAAAAACTGATTGAGGGAGCAGGAACGATCGGTAATTCCAAGCTGATCATCGATGATACGCCGGGTATCTCCATTGCAGAGATGAGAAGCAAGTGCCGTAAATATAAATTAGAGCATGATTTAAAACTTATCATTATCGACTACTTACAGTTAATGTCCGGTTCCGGCAAGGGGAGCGATTCCCGTCAGCAGGAGATTTCAGATATTTCCCGTTCCTTAAAGGCGCTGGCGCGTGAACTGTCTGTTCCGGTGATCGCATTGTCACAGTTATCACGAGCTGTTGAACAGAGACCGGATCACAGACCGATGCTGTCGGATCTTCGTGAGTCCGGAGCGATCGAGCAGGATGCCGACGTGGTTATGTTTATTTACAGGGACGATTATTACAATCATGATTCGGAGATGAAAGGTATTTCTGAGATCATCATTGCAAAACAGAGAAATGGTCCGATCGGAACCGTCAATCTGGTATGGTTACCTCAGTATACCAAGTTTGCCAACATGGAGAAAAATTAATCAGTACCGTCGGGGTGTTGTGCAGTTTCCGGCAGAAAAACGATTTTGTTTTTCTGTCGGAATTTGTATAACACCCCGATTTTTGTCTGAAAAAGGCGACCGATTTTCCTTGAGGGCTTGTCCTGCGACGCTTATAATAATGGTAAGCTTAAAGGGAGGAAAATATGGAAAAAGTACGGTATATGATTTCAGATGCATCCAGCATGGTAAATGTGGAATCGCATGTATTGCGTTACTGGGAAGATGAATTGGAGTTAAACATTCCGCGAAACGAAATGGGACACCGTTACTATACACAGGAAAATATCAAAGAATTTCAATATATCAAAGAATTAAAAGAGAAGGGCTATCAGCTCAAAGCCATAAAAATGATCGTACATAATGGTGATATGGAGCAGAGACTTCCGGAACTTACCGGAAATGAGGCAGATAAGCCTGGTGGCGTAAAAAATCATCAGGTTTATTTTAAAAACCCGGAGACCTTAGCTTTGGCAGAGGCAAAGCAGAGCATATTGGACAATACGGACCGCATGGCGCAATTCACAGAACTCATGACAGATATTGTGGGCAAGGCGATCGCAGCAAACAATGAAAATTTAAGCAGGACGATCAGCGAAGATGTGGGGGAACAGGTACTCAAGGAGATGAATTATCTGATGCGGGAGCGTGAGGAACTGGAAGAGGAACGTTTCCGGCAGCTGGATGAGGCAATCCGCGGCAATTTAAAAAAGAAAAAAACACCATTATTAAAAAAATGGACAAAGAAAAAACCGTCAGAAGCCTGACGGTTTTTCTTATGTACTTTTGCAAAGCCTGTTGCGGATTATTCTTCGCTGATAGCTCCTGTAGGACAAACTCCTGCACAAGTTCCGCAGCTAACGCAAGAACCTGCATCGATAACGAACTGGCTGTCTCCCTGGCTGATAGCGCCTACTGGACATTCTGGTTCGCAAGTTCCACAGCTAACGCATGAATCAGAAATTACGTATGCCATTGATATTCCCTCCTTATAATTAAATAAAAATCATTATTCTGCGTATTGAGAATACGCATCACATCATAAATGATGTAAGGTTATCGTCGCCAATAACTTTAACACACATTTTAATACAAACAGACACGGTTTACAAGTCCATAACATGAAAAATCGTGTATTTTAATTAGCACAAGCCATTAAAATACACGATAATGAAAGCCTAAATGATAAATATTGCTCAATAACAAAAATTAAAAAGTTGAGAAGTGATACAGCGTCTTGGAACGGAAATCCTCGCCGGGATGAAGCACAATGCTTGGAAAATTTCCGTGATTGATCGCATCAGGGAAATGCTGTGTTTCCAGGCAGACACTGGAGTGCTCTGCGTAAGGAACGCCCTCTTTTCCCGGAAGCTTCATTGGCTGGTTTGCGACATAAAGCTGCAGACCCGGCTGGTCCGTAAAGCAGGTCATGCGGATTCCCGTCTCTTTTGACTGGAGAACGGCAGCCTCCCTGAGACCGGTTCCATTGATGACAAAGTTGTGATCGTAAGTGCCGAATTTTTTCAACTGCTCATAATCGGAGTTGTACATTTTTCCGATTGTGTGCATGGTGCGGAAGTCAAATGGAGTGCCATCTACCGGGATAAACTTTCCGGTTGGAGCCTGGGAGTCATCGAGTTCCGTGATCTCATCTGCATCAATAAATAATTCATGCGACATAATATCGCCATGACCTTCACCGTTTAAGTTAAAATAACCGTGATTTGTCACATTGAACAGTGTATCCGCATCTGTGGATGCCTCGTAAAGAATCGAAAGCTCATTGTCCTCGGACCATCCATAAGTGACTGTCAGTGTCAGATTACCGGGATATCCCTCTTCCCCATCTGCTGAATTCATGGTAAAAATTAATTTGTCATCTTTGATCTTCGATTCCCAGATCTTAGAAGCGTAACCGACGATACCGCCGTGCAGGTGATTTGTTCCGTTGTTGATGGCAAGCTGGTATTCTTTTCCATTCAGAGAAAAGTGGCCATCTTTGATGCGGTTGGCAACCCGGCCTACTACAGCACCGAGGCTTGCATCATCGTCTGCATAGTGATCGGCTGTTGAGAATCCAAGACATACATCTACCGGATCACCATTGCGGTCCGGCACGACAATTTTTGTCAGACGGCAGCCAAAGTCAATGATCTCAACATAAGCGCCGCTTGTGTTTTCCAAATGAAATAAATTGATAATAGAACCGTTTTTTGTAGTTCCAAATTCTGATTTTGTAATTTTCATAACGATCTCCCTCCTGTAAGAAAGATTGCTGATATTTCTGCCAAAGCATATAATACTGGAAAAGAAGCAGTTACTATTTGAAAATAACTGCTGCATCAATATTCTTTACCTAATTAAAATTATTATGCCACATTTAGAAAAACATAGCAAGTGTGTTGCCTAATTTTTGGAATTGTGAGATAATAATACATGAATGTTCGGAGGAATAACATGCAGACTAAAGTTGTAAAAATAGATCCATTTCAGATAGACGAAAATGAAATGAAAGAAGCGGCAGAACTCATCCGAAAAGGAGAACTGGTAGCGTTTCCAACAGAGACCGTATATGGTCTGGGTGCAGATGCGCTGCATCCGGAAGCATCAAAAAAGATATATGCGGCAAAGGGACGGCCATCAGACAATCCCCTGATCGTGCATATCTGCAGATTTGAGGAACTTGTTTCCATTGCAAAAGAAGTTCCTGCTCAGGCAGAAAAGCTGGCAGACGCATTCTGGCCAGGACCGCTCACGATGATCGTCTGGAAGAATGAAAAAGTACCATATGAGACAACCGGCGGTATGGAGACCGTAGCAATCCGTATGCCAAAACACCCGGTAGCATTAAAATTAATTGAGGAAAGCGGATGCCTGATTGCAGCACCAAGTGCAAATACATCCGGCAAGCCAAGCCCGACAGAGGCTTCCCATGTGAAGCTTGATCTGGATGGCAAGATACCGATGATCTTAGACGGAGGACCGGTAGGAATCGGCATTGAGTCAACAATCATTGATCTGACCGAAGATACTCCAATGATCTTACGCCCTGGTTATATCACGAAAGAAATGTTAGAAGAGGTTCTTGGTGAGGAAGTGAAGATCGATCCGGGAATTATAGCCTCGGATTCGCTCACAAAGCCGAAAGCACCTGGAATGAAATACAAACATTATGCACCGAAAGCAGATCTTGTGCTTGTAGATGGCGAGGCAGAGAACGTTGTGAAAAAGATTAACGAACTCGTAGCCGAAAAGCAGAAAAATAGTCTGAAAGTCGGAGTGATCGCAACGGATGAGACAAAAGATCAGTATCAGGCAGATATTGTTGTGAGCATTGGAGCGCGGGCGGATGAAGACGCGATCGCGCAGCATCTCTATAAGATTTTAAGGGAATTTGATGACTGGAATGTAGATGCAATCTATTCAGAGAGTTTTGCAACACCAAGGATTGGACAGGCAATCATGAACCGTCTTTTGAAGGCGGCGGGACATCAAGTATTACATGTGTAGTTTTGATGACCGATGCAGAGATCAGAAAGGCATGATTTATATGAAACAATATAACCGAATCCTGTTTGTGGCAGAGAGCGGCACATCCCGTGCGCCCATGGCAGCAGGGATTTTAAGTGAATACACATTAAAGCACCCGGTGACAATAGAGTGCAGAGGCTTAGTTGTACTTTTCCCGGAGCCGTTGAATCAGAAGGCAGAGGCAGTGATGATCAGCAATGGAATTAACTGGGAGAATTTCACATCCACGCAGCTTGAGGATGAAGATTTTACAGATGATACGCTCGTACTCACGATGGAGCACAGCCAGTTAGAGAAGATTTTTGAAAAATACCCAAGTGCCAGAGAAGAAAATGTATATGTACTGACAGAACTTGTCGGTGATGAATTAGAGATTTTAGATCCTTATGGCGGATCACTGCAGTCTTATGGGCTGTGTTATGAGACCATGAGGAAATCAATCATAAAATTAGTAAAACTTTTAAACGAAGGAGAATAAAAAACATGTCAAAAGTAGTAGTAATGGATCACCCATTAATCCAGCACAAAATTGGAATTATGAGAAGAACGGATACAGGTTCCAAGGATTTCCGTACACTTGTAAGTGAGGTTGCAATGTTAGAGTGCTATGAGGCAACCAGAGATCTGAAGCTGACAGATGTTGAGATCGATACACCAATCTGCCATGCAACTGTAAAAGAATTAAAGGGTAAAAAACTTGCAGTCGTACCTATTTTACGTGCAGGTCTTGGAATGGTAGACGGAATGCTTGCAATGATCCCAGCCGCAAAGGTAGGACATATCGGATTGTACCGTGACCCTGAAACATTAGAGCCAGTAGAGTACTACTGCAAATTACCGGATGACTGCGCAAACCGTGAAGTATTTGTTGTTGACCCAATGCTTGCAACAGGTGGATCTTCCGCAGCAGCAATCCAGATGTTGAAAGACAAAGGTGTAAAAAATATCCACCTTATGGTTATCATCGCAGCTCCGGAAGGAGTGAAGAAAATGCAGGAAGCACATCCGGACGTAGATATTTATATCGGTGCGCTGGATGATCATCTGAATGAGCATGGATATATTGTTCCGGGTCTTGGCGATGCCGGAGACAGAATTTTCGGAACAAAATAATCCAGAGAAATACCCGTTTTTCTGAGAGGAATAGATATGAGTGAGAAACGCAGAGATTACATCAGCTGGGATGAATATTTTATGGGTGTGGCAATGCTTACCGGCATGCGCTCCAAGGACCCGAACACACAGGTAGGGGCGTGTATTGTAAGTGCAGATCATAAGATTTTATCGATGGGATACAACGGACTGCCAACAGGCTGTTCGGATGATGAATTCCCATGGGGACGGGAAGGTGCTCCGCTGGAGAACAAATACCTGTTTACCACACACAGTGAGCTGAATGCAATTTTAAATTATCGAGGTGGAAGTCTGGAAGGCTCGACGATCTATGTTTCATTATTCCCATGCAATGAATGTGCAAAAGCAATTATTCAGGCGGGAATTAAGAGAATTGTGTACGACAGCGACAAGTATGACGGAACGCCGTCTGTTGTGGCATCCAAGCGTATGTTAAAGGCTGCAGGAGTCGTGATGCAAAAGTATGAACATACCAACAGAGAGATTACGATCAGACTTTAACCGCAGACCATAGAAGAACAGCAGAGAGGAGAACATCACTTATGAAGAATCAGAAAAAAGTGTTTCAGTCACTGACACTGATTTTACAGTTTGGGCTGAATATGATCGTTCCCATTGTACTTTGCATGATGTTCGGCATATGGCTCGGCAGGAAATATGATATTTTGTGGATTACGATCCCGTTTTTTGCCATAGGGGCATTGGCGGGCTTTACCAATATTTACAAGATGGCAAAAAAAATTTATGGATTAGGCAGAAAAGACAGGAAGAAGTAAGATGTTAAAGAGACTAAACGATGCATTACCAGAGCTTGTTCTAGGTATTATATTATATGGGATCGCCGTGGAACTTGTAGGCGTATGGTTTGTGACGGACAAGCTGCGGTACACAACGGGACTGGTGATCGGAATTGCATTGGCTGTGGGGATGGCGGTCAACATGGCGATCGTACTTCGGGATGCCGTTGAAATTTATGGCGGAGAACATGCACAGGCAAAGATCATTGCTAAGTCGATTTTGCGGTATGTGATCGTTGTGATCGTCTTTTTTGTCATGATGAAGTTTAATCTTGGTAATTTATTTACAGCTTTTATCGGTGTCCTGGGATTGAAGATATCTGCTTATCTTCAGCCCTTTACACATAAATTTGTTTTAAAACTGCAGGGAAGAGTGGAGACACCTTCCGGAAGCAGCGACAATTAAAAACGAGAAAGGAGGAGGTGAGAACGTGAGTAACGCAATCCTAATGTCTGGTGGAGCGGATGATATTGACTTTATGATCCATGGACTGTTCTCCTATCAGCTGTTTGGACATACCGTGTGGATTACAACATCCCATGTATGCATTCTGATCGTTATGCTTGTGATCCTGATCTTTGCAGTGATTGCAAACCGTAAGATCAAACATGCGACAGAAGTACCGGATGGCTTTCAGAATGTCATTGAACTCATCGTTGAAAAGTTGGATGGTGTAGTTATGGGCACGATGGGTAAAGTAGCTGGTCCGAAGTTTGTGAATTATATCAGCACAATCTTTATTTTCATTTTTATGAGTAATATCTCCGGTCTGTTTGGTCTCAGACCACCAACAGCGGACTATGGTACAACACTTGCACTTGGTCTTATTACATTTTTCCTGATCCATATCACGCAGTTCAAAAATCTGCCGTTGAAACAGATCTGGGTAGACATGTGTTCGCCATTACCACCATGGCTGCCAATTTGGTTCCCAATCAATGTGATTAGTGAGATTGCGGTACCGATTTCCCTGTCATTACGTTTGTTCGCAAACGTATTATCAGGAACCGTTATGATGGCGCTTGTATACGGCTTATTGAGCAAAATTGCGATTATCTGGCCGGCAGCCCTTCATGTGTACTTTGATTTGTTCTCAGGAGCAATTCAGACCTATGTATTCTGTATGCTGACAATGACTTATATCAGCCAGAATTACGAACAAGAGTAGAAAAGGAGAATTCAATATGAATATTACAGGACAGGATTTAATTTTAGCATGCTCAGCAATCGGAGCAGGTTTAGCAGTTATCGCAGGTATCGGACCTGGTATTGGACAGGGTATCGCAGCAGGACATGCAGCAGCAGCCGTTGGTAGAAACCCAGGCGCAAAAGGTGATATCATGTCTACCATGCTTTTAGGTCAGGCCGTAGCAGAGACAACAGGTCTTTATGGTCTGTTGATCGCTATGTTATTACTTTTCGTAAAACCATTAGTATAAGAAGTTTTGGGAAAAGCTAAAATAAACGGAAAGGAGGCCAGACCTTGGAGGAAATGACAAGACTTTTTAATCTGGATTTCCAGCTTCTGCATGATACCGTACTTCTTGCAATTGCTATTTTCTTCCTGTTTTTAGCTCTGTCATATCTGTTATTCAATCCGGTCCGTAAGATGCTTAAGGACAGACAGGAGAAGATCGCAACAGATATCGACACCGCACTTGCAGATAAGAAGGATGCCGCTGCTTTAAAAGCAGAGTACGAAGCGAAGCTGAAAAATATAGATAAAGAGGCAGAACAGATTTTAAGCGAAGCCCGCCAGAAAGCTTTGAAAAACGAAGCAAAAATTGTGGACGAAGCCAAGGAAGAGGCTGCTCGGATCATCCAGAGAGCGAACGAGGAAGCAGAGCTTTCCAAGAAACGTGCAATGGATGAGGTAAAACAGGAAATGATCACAGTTGCATCTATGATGGCTGCAAAAGTTGTAGCTGCCAATATTGATGCTACAGTTCAGGATACGCTGGTAGAAGAGACATTGAAAGAAATGGGTGAATCAACATGGCAAAGCTAGTATCAAAAACATACGGTGACGCATTGTTTGAGGTAGCTTTGGAGAAAAACCAGCTTGATGAGTTCCTGGATGAAGTCAAAGCGGCACAGACCGCCATTGAAGAAAACAAAGAACTCTTCAAATTAATGAGTCATCCAAAAATCGTAAAAGAAGAAAAAATCAAGATCATCACAGACATTTTTACAGGAAAAGTTTCCGAAGAACTTGTTGGACTTCTCCGCATGATCGTGGATAAAGGACACTTTGAACAGGTGGACAGTGTATTTACTTACTTTATTGATGAAGTAAAAGAATACAAGAATATCGGAACTGCTTATGTGACTTCCGCAATGGAGTTATCCGATGCACAGAAGGCAGCAGTGGAAAAACGGTTATTAGAGACAACAAAGTATGTGAAATTTGAAATGCATTATGATGTCGATTCCGAATTGATCGGCGGAATGGTGATCCGTATCGGCGACAGAGTCGTTGACAGCAGTGTTCGGACCAAATTATATGATCTGACACGCGAGTTATCCAAAATACAGTTGAAAGCAGGTGAATGCGCTTCATGAATTTAAAACCAGAAGAAATAAGTTCCGTTATTAAAGAACAGATCAAACGTTATGCAGCGCAGTTAGAAGTAGCTGACGTTGGTACCGTAATTCAGGTGGCAGATGGTATCGCACGTATTCACGGTCTTGATAATGCAATGCAGGGCGAACTTTTAGAGTTCCCTGGCGAAGTATATGGAATGGTATTAAACCTTGAGGAAGATAACGTTGGTGCCGTATTGCTCGGTAACCAGAAGAATATCAACGAGGGTGATACTGTAAAGACAACCGGACGAGTTGTTGAAGTTCCAGTCGGGGACGCTATGTTAGGACGTGTAGTCAATGCATTAGGACAGCCAATTGATGGCAAAGGACCTATTGAAACAGACAGATACCGCCAGATCGAACGTGTCGCATCCGGTGTTATTTCCAGAAAATCAGTAGATACACCATTGCAGACAGGTATTAAGGCAATCGATTCCATGGTTCCAATCGGACGTGGACAGCGTGAGTTGATCATCGGTGACAGACAGACCGGTAAGACAGCGATCGCAATCGATACAATCATTAACCAGAAAGGCCAGAACGTAAAATGTATTTACGTTGCAATTGGCCAGAAGGCATCTACAGTTGCCTCTCTTGTTAAGACATTAGAAGAATTTGGTGCGATGTCTTACACCACAGTTGTAGCATCAACTGCAAGTGAATTAGCACCATTACAGTATATTGCACCATACGCAGGATGTGCGATTGGTGAGGAATGGATGGAAGCAGGACAGGATGTTCTCATTGTTTACGATGATTTGAGTAAGCATGCAGCTGCATACCGTACACTCTCCCTGCTTCTTAAGAGACCACCAGGACGTGAGGCTTATCCAGGTGATGTATTCTACTTACACTCCAGACTGTTAGAGCGTGCAGCTCGTCTTTCTGATAAATTAGGAGGAGGTTCTTTAACAGCACTTCCAATTATCGAGACACAGGCCGGTGACGTATCAGCATACATTCCTACAAACGTAATTTCTATCACAGATGGTCAGATTTATCTGGAAACAGAGATGTTCAACTCCGGTTTCAGACCAGCGATCAACGCAGGTCTTTCCGTATCACGAGTTGGAGGTTCTGCCCAGATCAAAGCGATGAAGAAGATCGCAGCACCTATCCGTGTGGAACTTGCACAGTATCGTGAGTTGGCAGCATTCGCACAGTTCGGTTCCGAGCTGGATGCAGATACTACCGAGAAGCTTGCACAGGGTGAAAGAATCCGTGAGATTTTAAAACAGCCTCAGTATCAGCCAATGCCAGTTGAAAAACAGGTTATGATCATTTATGCAGCTACCAAGAAGTACCTGATCGACATTCCGGTTGAGAAGATTCTTGATTTTGAAAAAGCATTATTTGAATATGTTGATACCAAGTATCCGGAAGTGCCAGAGGCAATCCGTACTGAAAAAGTCATCAGTGATGAGACAGAAGCAAAACTTGTAAAAGCAATCGAAGAATGCAAAGCGGACTTTTTAAAGTAGGCGGAGGGAGGTTTTTCTTATGGCCTCAATGAAGGACATTAAAAGAAGAAAAGGCAGCATACAGAGTACGCAGCAGATCACCAAAGCCATGAAACTTGTTTCTACTGTAAAGTTACAGAAAGCAAAGGGAAGAGCAGAACAGACGAATCCATATTTTAATTATATGTATCAGACTGTCAGCTCCATGCTTGCAAAGTCCGGAAACATTAATCATCCATATTTAAAATCCGGGGAATCCACGAAAAAGGCAGTGGTTGTGATCACGTCTAACCGTGGACTTGCCGGAGGCTACAACTCCAATATTGTAAAGCTGATTACAGGAAGTGATTTGAACAAAGAGGATCTTTTGATCTATGCAATTGGTAATAAAGGACGTGAAGCATTAGAGCGCCGTGGTTACCATATTGAACTGGAGGATTCCGCAATGATCGAATCTCCTTCCTATGAGGATGTAGCAGCTCTTTGTAAAAAGATCCTGCAGTCATTCTCAGACGGTGAGATTGGCGAGATTTATCTTGCTTACACACATTTTAAAAATACAGTCAGCCATGAGCCGAAGCTTATCAAACTGCTTCCGGTTGAGATTGAGGCAGGGGACGTAGCGGAGGATACAGATTCGAATATTCTTATGAATTATGAGCCAACCACAGAAGAAGCACTGGATATGATCATTCCCAAATATGTCACCAGTCTTTTCTATGGCGCATTGGTAGAAGCTGTAGCCAGTGAAAATGGAGCGAGAATGCAGGCGATGGATTCTGCAACAAGTAATGCAGAAGAAATGATCAGCGATTTGACTCTGAAGTATAACAGAGCGCGTCAGGGCGCTATCACTCAGGAATTAACTGAGATCATAGCAGGCGCGTCAGCAATCTCCTAGATAAGTAGCAATCTGCGCTCTTTAGGAGGAAAGAATAATAAACAAGGAGAAATTATAGCATGGCAAATAATATAGGTAAAATTACCCAGATTATTGGTGCCGTTCTGGATATTAAATTCACAGAAGGCAACCTGCCTGAGATCAACGATGCTATCAAAGTTCCTACCAGAGATGGAAAAGAACTGGTAGTAGAAGTCTCACAGCATCTGGGTGATGATATTGTCAGATGTATCGCCATGGGATCTACAGACGGACTCGTACGTGGAATGGATGCGATCGCTACAGGTGCTCCGATCAGCGTTCCTGTAGGTGAGAATACGCTTGGACGTATGTTCAATGTTCTGGGAAATCCTATTGACGAGATCGATCCACCAACGGGTGTCGAGACATGGCCTATCCATAGAAAAGCACCTGCCTTTGAAGAGCAGGCAACTTCTCAGGAAATGTTAGAGACAGGTATCAAGGTCGTTGACCTTCTCTGCCCATACCAGAAAGGTGGTAAAATCGGATTGTTCGGTGGTGCCGGTGTAGGTAAGACCGTATTGATCCAGGAGCTGATCCACAATATCGCTACCGAGCATGGTGGATATTCTGTATTCACAGGTGTAGGAGAGCGTACACGTGAGGGAAATGACCTTTACTATGAAATGAAAGAATCAGGCGTTATTGATAAGACAACCATGGTGTTCGGACAGATGAACGAGCCACCAGGAGCACGTATGAGAGTTGCTCTTACCGGTCTTACCATGGCAGAGTACTTCCGTGATAAGGGTGGAAAAGACGTACTTTTATTCATTGATAACATTTTCCGTTTCACACAGGCAGGTTCCGAGGTTTCCGCGCTGTTAGGACGTATGCCTTCAGCCGTAGGTTACCAGCCAACTTTACAGACAGAGATGGGTGCGCTCCAGGAGCGGATCACATCTACAAAGAACGGTTCCATCACATCCGTACAGGCAGTTTATGTGCCAGCCGACGATTTAACTGACCCGGCTCCGGCAACAACATTTGCCCATCTGGATGCAACAACCGTATTGGAACGTTCGATTGCAGAGTTAGGTATTTACCCGGCCGTAGATCCACTGGCATCTACTTCCCGTATTCTTGATCCACGTATCATTGGTCAGGAGCACTTTGAAGTTGCCCGTGGTGTACAGGAAATTTTACAGAAATACAAAGAACTTCAGGATATTATCGCAATCCTTGGTATGGACGAGTTATCAGAGGATGATAAACTTGTCGTTAACCGTGCGAGAAAGGTACAGAGATTCTTATCCCAGCCATTCTTCGTAGCAGGACAGTTTACCGGTCTGGAAGGAAAATATGTTCCAATCGCAGAAACAGTTCGTGGATTTAAGGAAATCCTGGAAGGAAAACATGATGATGTTCCAGAAAGTTACTTCTTAAATGCAGGAAGCATCGATGAAGTACGCGCTCGTATGAACGCTTAAGGTGGAGGATTATTATGGCAGAGGAAAATAAGATTTTTACCGTAGAGATCATCACTCCGGATCGAATCTTTTATAAAGGAGAGGGAGACATGATCGAATTTACAACTGCTGTTGGTGAGATTGGTGTATACAAGAAACACATTCCGCTGACCACCGTTTTAGCACCGGGTGTTGTGAAGATTCACAAGACAGGTGAAGATGATGTGATCGCAGCAGTGCATTCCGGTTTTGCAGAGATTCTGCCAGATAAAGTAACCCTTCTTGCAGAGATTGCAGAATGGCCGGATGAGATCGATAAAGGTCGTGCTGAAGCAGCAATGAAGCGTGCCGAAGAACGTCTCGCAAATAAGACCGAGGCGATCGATGTGAAGCGTGCAGAGTTTGCACTTCGCAAGGCGCTGGTTCGTCTTGATATTGCAAAATAAAAGAAATGCTGGAAATTCCCCGGAGAGTGTTATATACTTTCTGGGGAATTTTTAATACAAGACAAAAGAATGTTTTAGTATAAAAACATAAGGAAAGGGCAGGGCGATCATTATGAAAATAACAATTGCAAGACAGTGTGGAAGTGGCGGACATGAAGTGGCAGAGGCTTTGGCAGAGAAGCTAAATCTGGAGATATTTGACAAGAAAAGATTTGTGGAAGAAGCAAAAAAGAGAAACGTCTATGATGAAAATGCCAACTTTTTAAATGAAAAACCAATCGACAGTTTTCTTTACAGTATTGCGATGAGCTATGGAGCGACAAATCCGAGAGACCGCTATATTGATTTTGTAAAAGAGCTGACAGAACAGGAAAATTGCATCATTATCGGAAGATGTGCGAATTATATTTACAGAGATGACAAGGACTGCGTTTCCGTTTATCTGCATGCAGACAGAGAAATCAGATGTGAGAGATTACAGAAGAGGGATCAGATATCAGAGAAAGAAGCCCTGAAAACGATTCAGGAAGTGGATGAGAAACGTGCTGCATTCCAGGAACAGTGTACATCTACCAGATGGGGCGATGGAAATGAATACGATCTTTGCATCGATACCGGAAAAATTGGGATTGAAAATGCGGTGGAGATGATTCTGGAGTATATTCAGTTTGAAAATATATTCTAATGAATATTAGAAATTAATTGTATAAGTACGTTTTATCAATAAAAGGAAATCAATAGAAGCAGTTACATGTAGAAATGAAACACATGGAACTGCTTTTCTATTTTATTAGATGAACATTGCAAATAGTAGATATCATAAAGTTAGAAAAATTGAAAAAAGTGAACAGAATAAGGTTGGAAAAAATGAAAAAATAGGTATAATAAGGTTAGAAAAATTAAATATTATGTATAAAAGTGGGTTGGAAAAATTACGAATTATGAAATAGCAGGAGGAAATCATGATTGAAAGGAAAGCTAAGGTGACTGTAAATGAATGGATTACACATGGAAATGATGCCTTTTTGCTGACAGGAGCAAGACAGATCGGAAAAACGTATCTAATAAGACAATGTCTGAAAGAAAGCGGATATCCATATATAGAATTTAATTTTATAGAGCAGCCTGAACTTGTCAATTTGTTTGCCGGGGCAAAAGATGCAAAAGAGTTATTGATGCGTTTGAGTGTAGTGGCGAAGGAGCCATTGGAGCAGGGAAAGACAATTATTTTTTTAGATGAAATTCAGGAATTTAAAGATATCGTTACAAGAATAAAATTTCTGGTAGAGGATGGTACATTTCGATATATTATGAGTGGTTCATTGCTGGGAGTAGAATTAAATGATTTAAGATCAGCTCCGGTTGGATACCTTGAAATCTATGATATGTATCCGTTGGATTTTAAAGAGTTTGTCAGGGCAGCAGGACTGAAAAATGATGTAATTCTCATGTTGGAAGATCATTTTAAAAAGAGAAACCCGGTGGATGATTTTATTCATTCAAAAATGCTGGATCTGTTTTATTTATATCTGATTGTTGGCGGAATGCCAGAAGCGGTTGCTGTTTATCTGGAAACAAATGATCTGGCAAAAGTCGCCAAAGTGCATGAAAAAATTATACGATTATATAAAACAGATTTTTCAAAATATGAAAAAAATTATAAACTGAAATTGCAGGAAATATACGATGCAATGCCAGGACAGTTAGATCAGAAAAATAAGCGTTTTCAATTAAATGCAATTGAAAAAGGCATGAGTTATGACCGGTTAAAGAATGATTTTCTTTGGTTAAAAGATGCAGGAGTGGCAATTCCTGTATACAATATCAGTGAACCCAAATTGCCTCTGATCATTAGTGAAAACCGAAATCTGTTTAAACTGTTTTTTTCAGATGTTGGACTGCTTACAAGCTGTTATTCCAATCAGGTTAAACTTGCTATTTTAAATAAGGAAAAAGCAATCAATAATGGAGCTCTCTTTGAAAATGTTGTTGCGCAGGAATTATTAGCGAAGAGGCATAAGGAATATTATTTTAACAGCAAACAGCAGGGAGAGCTTGATTTTGTAATTGAACTGGATGGAAAAGTGGTACCTTTGGAAATTAAATCCGGTAAGGACTATAAAAGGCACTCTGCATTAAACAATGTTCTGAAAAATGAAAATTACAAGATAGAAGAAGCTTATATTCTTTCGGAAGGGAATATTGAAATTGAGGGAAAAAGAGTTTATATGCCAATTTATATGATTATGTTTCTGGAGAATACAGAGCTTACGAATACGATCTATAAAATTGATTTAGATGGATTAGGAGAGTAGCAGTGTTTCATTGCTACTCTTTTTGAGGTAAAAATCACCGTTTCGGCTGATACCGCATATCCGACACATTATACACCGTGATAAAAGCGAGAGGATCTTCATGGCTCATATAATTCATCAATTTCTGATATTCAGATTTATCTACAATTGTAATAATCTCATTCCGCTTCTGCATATTGTAGGCACCGATGGATTCGTAAATGGTCGCACCGCTGTGGAGATCATTTAAAATAAACTGGCGGAGCTCCTCCTCTTTTTCTGTGATAATGCAGACACGGCGCTTGATGTTATGATTGAAAATAAAATGATCCAGAATGATTCCGTTAAAATAAGTTCCCAAAATACTGAGAACGACAGTCTTTTTATCATAGACAAGCGCGGCTGACAGCGCAACACACATTCCGGAAAGTGACATCGCTTTTCCAAGTTCCATATGCAGGTATTTGTTCATGATTTTTGCGACAATGTCTAATCCGCCGGAGGAGGCATTTCGGTTGAATAAAATGCTGAGACCGATGCTCACAACTAATATATAACAGAGCACATCTAATTCCTGACTACCGGTCATAGAGGTGTTGTCAGGAAAAAGAATCTCAAAAAGTCCAAGAAATAATGGCAGCATAATACTTGTATAAACCGTCTTAATTCCGAATTCTTTTCCGCAGGTAAGAAAGCCTATAATTAGAAGTACCACGTTTAAAATCATTGTGATCGCAGAAAGCTGCAAAGGAATGAAGTTCGACAGAACGATTCCAAGACCGGAAATACTGCTGACGGATGCATGGCTTGGCACTAGAAAAAAGAAAACAGCGGCGGCAATGACCGCAACAGCGACCGTTAAAATAAGAGTTTCTTTGATCAATTCAGAGTAGTTTATCTTCTTAGGCATTTTCAATATTCTCCCTAGATATTTTATAAAATTAAGGTATCCTTTATTGCGAGTGATGATGCATAAAACATCCAATTTTGTATTCTAACATACCGCATATAAAAGTACAATAAATCGATAACGATGGGCAATAAAAAGAAACAGGAAAACTGAAAGAGCTTATTAGCAAGAAAAACTTTGTTAATCGAATTCTATATGTTAAAATATCTTCATAGGAGATAGCCGCATATGCAGATAGAAGAGAAACAGATTGTGATAAATGGACAGAACATAACACTGCGCAGTCCGGGGAAGCAGGACGCAGAAACTTTTTCAGAGGTGCGTGACATCACCTACCGTGAAACGTATTTTCTGGCGAGATACCCGGAGGAGACAGATTTCACAGCGGACGCAGCAGAGGCGATGATTTCAGACATAGCAGAGCGCAGGGAAGAATTTTTGATCGGAGCGTTTCGGAAAGAGCAGATGATTGGCTGTGTCATGGTTTTAAAAGAGGGAAATCACATCAAATTCCGGCATAAGGCGGGAATCGGAATTTTTATTCTCCAAAAATACTGCGGAATAGGACTTGGAAGGCAGTTGATGGAATATGCGATCGAAAACGCCAGAAAAACAGAACTTGAGCAGCTGAAACTGGGTGTTTTTGATGACAATGTGGCAGCAATCCGTCTGTATGAAAAATTAGGTTTTCGCGAGTGGGGAAGAGAACCTCATGCGTTTAAACTGAAAGACGGAAGCTACCGGGATGAAATACAGATGGTCTTATTTTTATCATAGAAAAGGACGAGCGATGAAACTATATTTTGTACGTCATGGTGAAACAGAGTGGAATGTAAAAAAGAAGATTCAGGGAAAAACCGATATTCCACTGAATGAAAATGGAATCCGGCAGGCGAAGGAACTGGCGTGCCAGCTGGTGGAAGAAGATATTTCGGTAAAACATGTCTATCATTCACCGCAGCTTCGGGCGGCGGAGACAGCACGTATCGCTGCGGAAGCGCTGCATGCGACCTGTATTCCGCTGGATGGACTGGTGGAGATGAACCTTGGAAGCTGGGAAGGTTCCAACTGGCGTGTGATCGAGCGGGAAAACAGTCCGGAATATCAGGAGTGGAGAAAAGACCGCCGCTATGTGCGCACACCGGGAGGCGGTGAATGTTACAATGATGTGGTAAAACGCACGCTGGATGCTATGGAATATATTATGAAACGGGAAAACGGAGATGTGCTGATCGTGACGCACAGCGCGATCATTATGGCACTGCGGTGTTACATTGCAGGGCTTCCATTTGATGAGATGGTTCGGAAATTTAAGACAAGAAATGCGGAAGTAGTCATGATCGAAAGCTTTAAGATTATAGATGCGATCGCGCGGTTTAAAAAAGAAAATAAATAAATCACAACAAAAACGCAGAAACTGTTGTACAGAGAGAAGCAAGTAAATCAGAGCTCACTGTGCAGCAGTTTTTTTGTAACAGAAAATTATGTTGCAATGTTTCTGTTACATAATCAGCGAGGAATAAGTTTATCAAACGCCGCTCTTGTAACTTCTGCACAATTTTAAATAATCATTTTTGTGAATGATTCTGACGGAAAATGATTGACCGTGACAGAGTGTAAATCTATAATTCAGATATAGATGAACGGATATGAATGATGTTGACGGAAATTGGAGGGAAAAATAAATGCTGACAGAGGAAAGATTTGCGAAGATATTATCCATACTGGAAAGTATGGGGAGTGTGACAGTACAGCAGTTGATGACAGAACTTAACGCTTCGGAATCTACGATACGAAGGGATCTGAATGCACTGGATGCAAACGGTCAGTTGACGAAGGTTCACGGTGGGGCAATCCTTAAAACGATGGCGTACAGTACTAAGGATGACAACGTCGTCAGCCGGAAAGAAAAGAATCGTGACGCAAAGAACAAAATTGCAAAATACGCCGCAGAACAGATCGCACCGGGTGATTTTGTTTATCTGGATGCCGGAACGACAACAGAGCTGATGATCGAATACATCACGAGCCATCAGGCGGTGTTTGTGACAAATGCGATCAGCCATGCGAAGCGTCTGGCAGAGAGAGGGTTTACCGTGTATCTCCTGGGTGGCGAGTTTAAAGCGGTCACAGAGGCAATCGTAGGAGAAGAGGCAGTCGCAGCACTGGAAAAATACAATTTTACCAAAGGCTTCTGGGGTGCAAATGGTGTCAGCCTTCAGAAAGGTTATTCCACACCGGAGTTAAAAGAGGCAATGGTGAAGAAGAAATCCATGGAAAACTGCAAGGAACGTTTCGTTCTGGCAGACGAGAGCAAATTCAATCAGATTTCCAGTGTGACGTTTGCACCGTTTGAAGGAGCAACGGTCATCACGACAGGACTTAGCCTGCCGGCTTATAAAAAATATAAAAATGTCATAGATGTAAAACAGTAATCAGAAAGGAGTCAAAAAAATGATCTATACCGTAACTTTTAACCCATCGCTGGATTACATCGTTTCTGTAGATGATTTTACCTGCGGAATCGTAAACCGTACAACGGATGAGATTATTTTTCCGGGAGGAAAAGGAATCAACGTTTCCATGGTTTTAAAGAATCTTGGCTTTGAGAATACAGCGCTTGGCTTTCTGGCCGGGTTCACAGGAAACAGAATACAGGAACTGTTAGAGGAAAAAGGAGTCCGCACCGATTTTATCAGCGTGGAAAAGGGGATTTCCAGAATTAATGTAAAGCTCCGTTCCAGGGAAGAGACGGAGATCAACGGACAGGGACCGGCAATCGCAGAGATGGATATTAAAAAGCTTTATGAAAAGCTTGATACGCTGTCAGACGGCGATATCCTTGTACTTGCCGGAAGCATTCCGGATGTTATGCCGGGCTCGATGTACATGGACATTATGAAACATTTACAGAATAAGGATCTGAAAATTGTGGTAGACGCAACAAAAGATCTTCTGGTGAATGTATTACAGTATCATCCATTTCTGATCAAGCCAAACAATCATGAGCTTGGCGAAATCTTCGGAGTGAAGATCGGGAATAAGGCAGATGTCATCACGTATGCAAAGAAAATGCAGGAAAAGGGAGCGAGAAATGTTCTGGTATCTATGGCAGGAGACGGAGCTGTTTTAGTCGCAGAGGATGGAAGCATCTTCCAGTCCGAAGCACCAAAAGGAAAGGTTGTCAATTCTGTAGGAGCAGGAGATTCCATGGTGGCAGGATTTATCGCAGGATACCTTGAGGACGGAAGCTACGGGAAAGCGTTCCAGATGGGTGTCTGCACCGGAAGTGCCTCTGCATTTTCAGAGGAACTGGCTACAAAAGCAGAAGTGATCGCTTTACTCGATAGTAATAAGAAATTGTTTGCAGGGGAACAATAGAAAGGGAGGGATTATTCAAATGAAAATCAGAGATTTACTCGCAGCAGAAAGTATTGAACTGAATGGGAAAGTAACAGGCAAAAAAGAAACTCTTGACGCCATGGTCGATCTGATGGCAAAGAGCGGCAAGATCAATGATGTAGAGGTTTACCGCAAAGGTGTCTATGCGCGAGAAGAGGAGAGCACCACAGGAATCGGCGAGGGAATTGCGATTCCGCACTGCAAATCGGATTCGGTGTCACGACCGGGGCTTGCAGCGATGGTTGTACCGGAAGGAGTTGACTTTGATTCCTTAGACGGTGAGAAAGTAAACCTGATCTTTTTGATCGCTGCCCCGAACACAAAAGAGAACGTGCATCTCGACGTGCTCAGCAAATTGTCTGTGTTACTGATGGACGAGGATTTTACAGCAAACCTGCGCAATGCAAAGACGATTGATGAATTTTTACACGTGATCGACGCAGCAGAGGCAGAAAAAGATGCTGAGGAAGAGAAAAAAGAAGAGGAAAAGAAAGCAGAAGCACCAGCTTCCAACGGAAAACTGATCCTCGCAGTTACCGGCTGTCCAACCGGTATCGCACACACTTATATGGCGGCAGAAGCACTTGAGAAAAAGGCAAAAGAGCTTGGATACCGGATCAAAGTTGAGACGAGAGGTTCCGGCGGTGCCAAGAATGTGCTCACAAAAGCAGAGATCGCAGAGGCAGAGTGCATTATCGTTGCAGCAGACACACAGGTTCCAATGGATCGTTTCGCAGGAAAACCGGTGATCCAGTGTAAAGTGGCAGACGGAATCAGCAAAGCAGAGGAACTGCTCACAAAAGCGGCAAATGGCCATGCATCTATTTACGAGGCAGGCGGAAAAGCAGCAGATGACGAGGAAGAAGGAAAAGACAGTCTTGGACATCAGATCTACAAACATCTGATGAACGGCGTATCCCATATGCTTCCATTCGTTGTCGGCGGTGGTATCCTGATCGCAATCGCATTCCTGATCGATGGTCTTTCCGTAGATCTGAATTCACTTCCATTAGACCAGAGATCAAACTTCGGTACGATCACTCCGATGGCAGCGATGTTTAAGTCTATCGGTGGTGTGGCATTCGGTTTCATGCTTCCAATCCTTGCCGGATTTATTGCGATGAGTATTGCAGACAGACCGGGACTTGCCGTTGGTTTCGTCGGCGGTGCAATTGCAGCAAACGGAACAAGTGGATTCCTCGGTGCATTGGCAGCTGGATTTCTTGCCGGATATATTGTATTATTATTAAAGAAGATCTGCAGTAAACTTCCTGACAGCTTAGAGGGAACAAAACCGGTATTGATCTATCCGTTGTTTGGTATCTTTATGATAGGTGTTTTGATGACATACGTAGTAGAACCGCCGATCGGAGCATTGAATACATTGATCAACAACGGATTGAACGGATTAAACGGCGCAAGTGCAGTATTACTCGGAGCATTACTTGGCGGTATGATGTCTGTTGATATGGGAGGTCCGGTCAACAAGGCAGCTTATGTGTTCGGTACAGCTTCTATCGCAGCCGGAAACTATAACATCATGGCAGCCGTTATGGTCGGCGGTATGGTTCCGCCAATCGCAATCGCGCTTGCAACCTTAATTTTCAAAAACAAATTTACAGCAGATGAGAGAAAGGCAGGTCCTACCAACTTCATCATGGGACTTTCCTTTATCACAGAGGGTGCGATCCCATTTGCAGCATCTGATCCACTCCATGTATTGCCTGCGTGTGTGGTTGGTTCTGCAGCAGCAGGTGCATTATCCATGGCATTTAACTGTACCTTAATGGCGCCTCATGGTGGAATCTTCGTATTCCTTACCGTAGGAAATCCATTATTATATCTGGTTGCACTGGCAGTCGGTTCCGCAGTCGGATGTGCGCTGCTTGGTGTATTAAAGAAAAAAACAGCTTAAGAGGAGAGAAAAACAATGAAAGAATTTAAGTATGTGATCAAAGACGAACAGGGAATCCATGCAAGACCGGCAGGGTTATTTGTAAAGGAAGCAGCCGCATTTCCATGTAAAGTAATCATCGAAAAAGATGGAAAAGAGGCAGATGCAAAACGTATTTTTGCAGTGATGGGTCTTGCAGTCAAATGTGGGCAGGAGATCACCTTAAAGACAGATGGCGAAAACGAAGAAGAGGCAATGAATAAACTTTCCGCTTTCTTAGAAGAAAACTTATAAAAAATACGTGCCTGTGGACTGCTTTGCGGCAGTCCATATGTGCATTACAGCAGAAATATTTTTGGAGGTAAAACAATGGTTTTAGAAGGAAAAAGCGTATTTGGTGGAATTGCGATCGGACGTCTTTCTATTTACAATAAGAAGGAAAATCAGGTAAAACGCGAGAAAATCACAGATGTGGAAGCAGAAATCACTCGTTTTACAGATGCAAAGGAAACTGCAAAAGAGCAGTTAAAAGGCTTTTATGAGAAAGCGGTCAAGGAAGTTGGCGAAGTGAATGCCGCAATTTTTGAAGTGCATCAGATGATGCTAGATGATCTTGATTATGTGGAATCTATCACCAATATGATCCGCACACAGGAAGTAAATGCAGAATTTGCAGTGGCTTCGACCGGAGATAATTTTTCAAAGATGTTTGCAGCGATGGATGATGATTATATGAAAGAGCGTGCAGCAGATGTAAAAGATATTTCCAACCGTGTGATCTCTATTTTACAGAATGCGGAAAACGGTTCCGTGACAGGAGAGGAACCGGTGATTCTTCTTGCCGATGATCTTGCACCAAGTGAGACAGTCCAGCTCGATAAATCCAAAGTACTCTCCTTCGTGACCAGACATGGTTCTACCAACTCCCACACTGCGATTTTAGCGAGAACCATGAACATTCCGGCATTGATTGGCATTGATTTTTCCGAGGATGTCAATGGGAAAATGGGTATCGTGGACGGCTATACCGGAAAGCTTTACATTGAACCGGATGAGGAGGCCATGAAAAAATACGAGGCAAAAAAAGCCGAGGATGAAAATAAGAAGCGTCTTTTACTGGAATTAAAGGGAAAAGAAAATGTTACTTTAGACGGCAAAAAAATTAATCTTTATGCCAATATCGGCGGTGTTGCGGATGTGGCAAATGCACTGAGCAACGATGCGGGCGGAATCGGATTGTTCCGAAGCGAGTTCCTTTATCTGGAATCGGAGGACTATCCGACCGAGGAAGCGCAGTTTGCCGCTTATAAGACGGTGGCAGAAAATATGGCAGGCAAAAAGGTTATTATCCGTACCTTAGATATTGGAGCCGATAAGCAGGTGGACTATTTCCATATGGAGAAAGAAGAAAATCCGGCAATGGGATACCGTGCAATCCGAATCTGCCTTGACCGACCGGAAATTTTCAAGACGCAGCTCCGTGCAATTTACCGTGCAAGCTATTACGGAACGATCTCCATTATGTTCCCGATGATCATTTCGGTGAAAGAGGTGAAACGTATCAAAGAGATCGTTGCGGAGGTGAAAGCAGAACTGACCGCAGAGGGAATCCCATTTAAGGACTGTGAACTGGGAATTATGATCGAGACACCGGCAGCAGTCATGATCTCGGATCTTCTGGCAGAGGAGGTTGATTTCTTCTCCATTGGCACAAATGACCTGACACAGTACACACTTGCGATTGACCGTCAGAATCCAAAGCTTGACAGCTTTTATGATTCCCATCATGAAGCAATCTTAAGAATGCTTCAGATGGTTGTAGATAACGGTCATAAGCATGGCTGCTGGGTTGGTATCTGTGGCGAGCTGGGTGCAGATACGACACTGACCTCCACTTTCCTTAAGATGGGATTTGATGAGTTATCTGTCTCTCCAGCCATGATTTTACGCGTAAGAGAGGAAATCCGGAACACAAAAGTGGAGGAGTAGCCCTGAATTATAAAAGACATTTTCCGGGTCTTGCCTCTGTGATGTTTTTGCCGTCATAGACAAGTTCCCCACCGATATAAACAGAGACAATGCCTTCGGCAATCTGTGTACCGTCCTTAAAATCGGCACAGTCGCGCAGTTTTGTCTCATCAAACAGAATAAAATCAGCATCAAAGCCATCCCTGATCAGACCTTTATTCGGAAGCTTCCATACGGAGGCGGTAAGACCGGTCTGTTTATGGATGGCTTCTTCTATTGTGATAAGATGTCTTTTCAGTGCAAAGTCGGCGATCGGCTTGATAAAGCTGCCGTAGGCTCTCGGATGTGCAGGCCCCTTTTTCTCAGAGCAGATCGTGTCAGATCCAATCATGGAGTATGGACTCTGGTAGATGGTGAGCATATCCTGTTCCGACAGGGAAAAGTAACTTGCCATGCAGGTGAAATTGTTTTCCAAAAGCAGGTCAAAATAGGTATCAAAAGCATCTTTGCCGAGGAAGTCGGCATATTCCTGAACTGTTTTTTCCACAGCGTCAGGTGTTTTTGGCGCGGAGGAGATCAGAAAATTTGTCGACTGTCTTTGGACCGAAGAAAGAAAAGATCAGAGCCATAGATGGGGTATCGTTTTATGTCTGCCGCGGTGAGATGGTTGGCATTGTCGGAGAATCCGGCTGTGGAAAAAGTGTGACAAGCCAGTCTATTATGCGGCTTTACGATGAAAAAGAAGAGGTTTCCTACTCCGGAACTGTCCGGTTTGAAGGGGAAAATCTGATGGAAATTCCCTATAAGGAAATGGATAAGATCAGAGGAAACCGCATTGCAATGATTTTTCAGGATGCATTAAGCTCCTTAAATCCTGTATACACGGTTGGAAATCAGGTGGTGGAGGCAATCTGCATCCATCAGAATGTGGAGAAAAAGGAAGCCTAGCAGAAAGCCGTGGAAATGCTCACGAAAGTCGGCATTTCAGAACCGGAGAAGCGTATGTGGCAGTATCCACATGAGCTGTCCGGCGGTATGCGTCAAAGGGTGATGATTGCGATAGCACTCTGCTGTAAACCGGATCTTCTGATCGCGGATGAGCCGACAACGGCATTGGATGTCACGGTGCAGGCTCAGATCATGGATCTCATCCAGCAGTTAAAAGAAGAGGAAAATATGGGGGTTATCCTCATTACACATGATATGGCGGTAGTGGCAGAAAACTGCGACAGGGTGATCGTAATGTATCTTGGACAGATGGTAGAGGAAGCGAGTGTCACGGATATTTTTGAACATCCGCTTCATCCGTATACGATTGGACTGATCCAGTCTATTCCACAGATGACAACAGACTCCGAGCAGGAACTGTTCATGATAAAAGGAAGTCTTCCACTTCTGACACAGATCAAAAAGGGCTGCCGTTTTGCGTCAAGATGTCCGTATGCGACAGACAAATGCAGGGAAGAAGAACCGGAATTGCAGAAAACAGGTGAAAATCACAGTGTGAGATGTCATTTCCCAAGGTTTGGTGAATAAGGGAGTTATATATGGACGAGAGAAAAGCAGTAATCAAAGCGGAGCATATCAAAAAATATTTCCCTGTAAAGGGAGTGGTCGGAAAGAAAAAAGCGGTCGTAAAGGCAGTGGATGACGTGTCACTGACAGTCTATGAGGGCGAGACTGTGGGACTGGTAGGTGAGACAGGCTGCGGTAAAAGTACATTTGGAAGAACGATTTTAAAGTTGACGGAACCGACCGATGGAAAAATTTATCTGGACGGTGAAGATATTACCGGTTATTCCGAGCGCAAACTCAGAAAATACAGGCAGAAAATGCAGATCGTATTTCAGGACCCGTACAGTTCCCTTGATCCAAGGGAGACCATCGGAAAATCTTTAGAAGAAGTGCTGCAGATTCAGGGCAGGAAGCAGGGATGCCGGGAAAAGGTATTGGAGACGCTTGAACTTGTGGGATTGTCGTCAGAAGTTTACGACAGGTATCCGCACGAATTTTCGGGCGGACAGAGACAGCGTGTCGGAATTGCCAGAGCGTTGATCTTAAATCCGGTCTTTCTCGTCTGCGATGAACCGGTATCGGCGTTGGACGTATCGGTGCAGGCACAGATTGTCAACCTGTTGAAAAAAATACAGCGGGAGAGAAAGCTCGCGAGTATTTTTATTTCCCATGACATCAATGTTGTGCGCTATATCTCAGACCGCATTGTTGTTATGTATCTTGGACATATCGTGGAGGAAGCGCCGAAGGACGAATTGATCCATCATCCGAAGCATCCTTACACGAAAAGTCTTTTGGCATCTGTGCCAAACATGAATCCGAGGGAGCGGAAGCGCCATGTGGCGTTTGAGGGAGAAATCCCTTCCCCAATGGACCCGCCATCCGGCTGTGTCTTTCATACAAGATGTCCGTATGTAACGGACAAGTGCCGGACGGAAGTACCGGAGTATAAGGAAAGTGGAGACGGACATTGGGTAAGATGTCACGAAGTGTGACAGAAATGAAAAACCTCTGTGCGGGTATGGAGCCTGCACAGAGGTTTTTTAGCGAAAGTAAAAGAACATTATATAAAGTGATGGTAGAATTTCAATCCATATTTCATAATTTAAACCAACCCGGACATACTGAATATAAAACAGTTATGAACGAGGTTTAAAAAGAATGAATCAGTATTTGTTGATAAAGCAGGGAAACATCCATAATGCCGTGGAAAAAGAAGCATTTACGGCTGATATTTTAATAGAAAATGGAAAGATAAAGAAAATTGCTCCGGTGTTAGAGGGCGCAGTTATCAATGATGCGGAAATAATTGATGCATCCGGCATTGACGTGTATCCGGGATTTGTGGACGCACATTGTCATCTGGGACTAGACGGATATGCGGTGGAGTATGCCGGAGATGATTTTAATGAAATCGGGGATGCCATCACGCCGGAACTCTCTGCACTCGATGCGGTCAATCCGCAGGACAAAGCATTTGAGCTGGCAAGAGCAGGCGGCGTAACCTGCGTGTCAACAGGACCAGGAAGCTCAAATGTAATCGGTGGAACATTTTGTGTCATTAAGACGTATGGGAAGCGTATTGATGATATGATTGTAAAAGAAAAATCGGCAATGAAAATTGCGTTTGGCGAAAATCCGAAAAACTGTTATAAAAGCAGGGGAATCTATTCGCGGATGACAATTGCTGCGAAACTCCGGGAAGTTTTGCGTCAGGCAGAGCTTTATGAAAAAAGACAGGAAGCGGCAGGATATCCGGATAATACGGACTATAGCAAAATGCCGGAATATAATGCGAAACTGGAAGCACTGCTCCCGGTCATAAGAAAAGAACTTCCACTGAAAGCCCACGTGCACCGTGCGGATGATATTTTCACGGCAATCCGTATTGCAAAGGAATTTGATCTGAATTTAAAGCTGGATCATGTGACAGATGGAAGTCTGATCGCGGACGAACTTGCGAAAGAAGGGTATTCGCTTGCGGTCGGACCTTCTTTTGGATATGCAACCAAATATGAATTGAAAAATAAGAGCTTTTCCACACCGGCAGATCTGGCGGATGCAGGGTGCTCCGTTTGTATTATCACGGATTCTCCTGTCAGTGAGGAGCAATATCTTCCGCTTTGCGCCGGAAAAGCAATCGCAAGCGGACTGGATGAATTTACTGCATTACAGGCTGTCACGATCAATGCGGCAAAGCATATCGAAGTCCAGGACCGGGTGGGAAGCATTGAGGAAGGAAAGGATGCGGACTTTGTACTGGTAAAGGGAAGTCCGTTTGCAGTAGATACGAAAATTTTGTATACAATCATTGATGGAAAGATTGTATACAAAAATAATTCGCTGTGATCCTCTGTCTTGAACCTTAAAAGGGCTGGCGTGTTCATGAATGCGCCAGCCCTTTTAAGGTTCAAGCCTGATTTGGAACAAAGTCCGATTGAAAGCGACAGATGCCTTTGTTATAATAAACCATAATAGTTTATTTTGGGATAATAATGATTCTACAGATATAGGATGGTAATAGCAATTTGCAGAGAGGAGGGCGATTGACATGAAGAAGTATACATTAATGCATAAGAATTTCCCAGTAGCAGATTTAGAATTGGATGAAGCTTCAGGAGCAATTTCAACTGTTGGTATAGTGTATGAGAAAGAACGTGTACCGGTAGGAATTCCAGTGAAAAAAAACATCATTAACAGAGCCGCGCTTAATGCATGGTGGAAAGGACGTGCGATTCCAGCCAGCCGTATGGGGATTGAGAATGCATTGACGAAATTACACATGTCCTCCACGCAGATGCTGTTGGAAAAGTGTCTGGGATTAAGTCTGTCAGATCAGTATTGGGTGTGCCCGAAGAATTCAGGCATAACGTGGGAACAGGTAAATTTTTTTGAGAATACATTTTCAGATGATGTGGGAAATATTTTGTTTGACCAGACAGCATCTGGTAATCCGGTAAGTTTAATGTCACCGGATAATACTTCAGATGGATGGCTGAAGAAGAAATGGAAAATAATAGATGATAAACGTTGCCTGATAAAAGGGGGAAGTGGTGCCACACAGCAGGAACCGTATAATGAAGTTCTCGCAAGCAGGATCATGGACAGGCTGGACATTCCACATGTAAAATATTCACTTCTTGTGGAGGATGATTACCCATATAGTGTATGTGAAGATTTTATCACACCGGAGACAGAACTTATTTCTGCATGGCATCTGATGCAGACGAGCAGAAAGCCCAATCATATTTCAATCTATCAGCATTATATCAATTGCTGCGAGGAAAACGGAGTGCCGGAGATTCGTAAGGCATTAGATCAGATGATCGTTCTGGACTATCTGCTTGTAAATGAGGACAGGCATTTGAATAATTTCGGGGTAGTCCGTAAGGCAGAGTCATTAAAATATATGTGTGCAGCCCCAATTTTTGACAGTGGAACGTCCATGTGGTTTGATAAGCCGACAGCCATGATAGGAGATATAACGAAATTGGTGTGCAAACCGTTTAAAAATACACACGAAGAGCAGATAAAGCTTGTGAGTTCTTTTGAATGGCTTGCTATGGAAAAGTTAAGTGGTATCGAGGAAGAATTCCGGGAAATAGTGAGGGGATCGCTCTTTGTTGATGAAAAAAGATGTGATGCGCTTTGCGCGGCATTGAAAAACAGAGTAAATATGTTAGAAAAAGTGATTCATGCAAACCAAACAGTATATACAATAGATGACTATAAGAACGATGTGAAGGAAAATATAGCATACAGTGGTTCTGGTGGATACAAGAAAGAGGAGATGTAGTAAAGCATCTCCTCTTTTGCAGTTTATGTAAAAAAAACAACCATTTATGCCATTTTTCATTTTATAAATAAAATCCATGCTACCATTATGCTAACAAAAAATAATAGCAGCATGGGTTTTATTTTTTATTGTTGCGATCCAGATAACATACATTTTGGTATCAATAACACAATAAATAAAATCCGTGAGCACCAAAAGAACAGGAGAACGAAAAATGAGCTTAAAATATGGGGAAATCATAAAACAGATGTCTCTGGAAGAAAAAGCACTGATGATGTCCGGTAAAAATACATGGGAGACCGTAGATTTTGAGAAGTACGGAATCCCATCCATGGCAATGTCCGACGGGCCTCACGGGTTAAGACGTCAGGCCGGTGCAGGAGACCACCTTGGATTAAATGCCAGCCTTCCGGCAACCTGTTTCCCGACCGCAGCTACGATCGCAAACAGCTGGGATGAAAAATTGGGGGAGGAGATCGGTACTGCACTTGCAGAGGAAGCGGTGACCATGGATGTCAATGTCATCTTAGGACCGGGACTCAACATTAAGAGAAGCCCGCTCTGTGGACGTAACTTTGAGTATTTTTCCGAAGATCCGTATCATGCAGGAAAAATGGCAGCCGCTTATGTAAAAGGTATCCAGAGCAAGGGAATCTCAGCATGTCCAAAGCATTTTGCGGCAAACAGCCAGGAACTCCGTCGTATGGCAAGCGACTCTGTTGTCGATGAGCGTACATTCCGGGAAATCTATACCACTGGATTTGAAATCGCAGTCAAAGAGGGAAAATCCAAATCCATCATGTCTTCTTATAATGAAGTAAACGGTGTCTATGCAAATGAGAATCGTCACATGTTACAGGAAATCTTAGTCGATGAGTGGGGATTTGACGGCTATGTTGTATCTGACTGGGGCGGAAGCAATGACCATGCACTTGGCGTTATGAACGGAAGCCATCTTGAGATGCCAGGTACCGGAAAATCTGGTATGCGTGATATTGTCCGCGCGGTAAAAGACGGCACATTACCGGAAGAAGTATTGGATCAGCGTTTAGATGAGCTGTTAAATGTTGTTTTTGCAACCCATCAGGCAACTGTTGATGGAAAAGGCAAAAAATTTGATGTTGAAGGACACCATGCATTAGCAAGAAAAGCAGCCGAAGAAAGTGTTGTTTTACTGAAAAACAGTAACAACATCCTGCCATTAAAACCGGGAACAAAAGTAGCAGTGATCGGTGATTTTGCAAAGACTCCACGTTATCAGGGTGCAGGTTCTTCTCTTGTAAATCCGACCAAACAGCCGGAATCCATCTTAGATGTGATTGGGGACAGTGGACTTGTAATGACCGCTTATGAACAGGGATATATCCGCAACCGTAAACCGAATGCAGCACTTGCAAAATCAGCAGTGGAAGCAGCAAAGAATGCAGACGTTGTTCTTGTTTTTGCAGGATTGGATGAGATCAGCGAGTCCGAGGGACTTGACCGTACCCATATGCATATGCCGCAGGCACAGAATGAACTGATCGATGCGATCACAGCCGTGAATACCAATGTGGTTGTTGTTCTCTCAGCAGGATCTTCTATTGAGATGCCGTGGTTTGACTATGTAAAAGGTATCGTTCACGGATATTTAGGTGGTCAGGCAGGCGCATCTGCAATGATGAATGTCCTCACCGGAAAGGTATGCCCATCCGGAAAATTAAATGAGACTTATCCACTTCACTATGAAGATACTCCTGCATTCCACTACTATCCAAGCAAGGAGCGCAGCAGCGAGTACCGCGAGGCTCTCTATGTGGGATATCGTTATTATACAACGGTCGGCAAAAAAGTCCGTTTCCCATTTGGTTATGGATTGAGTTATACAACTTTTGCATATAGCAATTTCTCCGTTGACAAAGACGGTGTGACCTTCACGATCAAAAACACCGGAGATGTGGAAGGAACAGAAATTGCGCAGCTTTATGTCGGAAAACAGTCCGAGACAATTTTCCGTCCGGTCCGTGAGTTAAAAGGTTTTGCGAGAGTGACATTAGCTCCGGGAGAGGAAAAGTCCGTACATATCGCATTTGATGACAAGACCTTCCGTTTCTATGACACAAGAACCAATACATGGGAAGTAGAATCTGGTAACTATCAGATCATGGTAGGAACCGATGCAGATACTATGGTATTAGTAGGCAGCTTAGATGTTGCAGGAACTGTAGCAGAAGGCGGCTATAGCAAAGAGATTTTACCGGAATATTTCAGCGGTAAGATTGAAAATGTAGATGATATTGAATACAGAGAACTCTATGGAAGAGAGATCCCGGATGGAAGCTGGAGCGGTGAGATCCAGATGAACGATGCAGTATGCCAGCTTTATTACGGAAAAGGTATCTTTGGCAAACTGTTCTACGGAGTGCTCCGCATTTTGTTAAAGATCAGCGAGTGGCAGGGAAAACCGAACTTAAATGTTCTGTTCAACTACAATATGCCAATCCGTGGGTATGCAAAAATGACAGGTGGTTTTGTCACAATGGAGATGGCGAGAGCCTTAACAGAGATGGCAAATGGACACCGGATCAAAGGAACGGCACATCTGATCAAAGCGGCAGTGAAGAGAGATTAATGTAGAGGAACAAAAAATAAATTTTACACAAAACACACGTAAGGTGGCTATGGATTTTACATAGCTGCCTTATTTTTTTATGTATGGAAACAAATAAGATAAAAGTAAAATTGGAAGCGCCGATGGTGCAGGCGCGGTATCAGTATGCAATTGATGTGATGTTAACAAGACTTCGCATGATTGATGCAGATCTGACCGAGAAAAATGAACGCCCATTAATCAGAAATTTGTGTAGCAGAATTAAAACTGCCGAGAGTATTGTGAAAAAGTTGGAAAGAAAGGAACGTGAAGTCACTTTCGAAACAGCAGTCAATACTTTAAATGATATTGCCGGAGTCCGTGTGGTGTGTTATTTTGCGGACGATATTTATCAGATTGCGGACGCAGTGCGCAGACAGAAAGACTTTACCATTGTCAAAGAAAAAAATTATATAAGGAAGCCGAAAAAAAGCGGCTATCAAAGCCTTCATCTGATCGTGGAAGTGCCGGTAACTTATCTGGATAAGACAACCGCAGTGAGAGTTGAGATACAGATCCGTTCAGTCGCCATGGACTACTGGGCAGAATTAGATTCCCAGATGTGTTACAAAAAGGACGCCGGGCAGTTAGAAGCGGTAGAGAAGGCAACAAAGCAGTACGCAGACGTCATTGCGGGTGTGGATAAGAAGATGCTGGAACTTCGTAAGAAGATACAGAAAATGTGAAAGCATCCGGTAATCCCAAACGGCAGACATACATAAAATGAAACGATATCAGCAAAGCAGATCAGAAAAGAGGAGTAAAAAATGGATCAGGAAAAGACAAAGGTATGGGCACACCGCGGAGCCAGCGGTTATGCTCCGGAAAATACATTAGATGCATTCCGGAAAGCAGTTGAGATGGGAGCAGATGGAATCGAACTTGACGTGCAGATGACAAAAGATGGAGAACTCGTCGTTATCCATGATGAGACGATCAATCGTGTCAGCAATGGAAAAGGCTGGGTAAAAGATTACACCTATGAAGAACTGAAAAAATTTAATTTTAACAAAACGCATCTGGAATACACAAAGGAAGAGATACCAACACTTGAGCAGGTATATCTGTTGATAAAACCGACAAATCTTACCATTAATGTGGAAATCAAAACAGGAATTGTTTTCTATCCGGGGATTGAAGAGCGGGTACTGGAGCTTACAGAGCGTCTTGGAATGAAGGAGCGTGTCATTTATTCTTCGTTTAATCATTATACGATCCGGAAAATCAAAGAGTTAGACCCGCAGGCTAAGACGGGCATGCTCTATGAAGATGGAATCATTGATGCAGTGGATTATGCATGTGATGTTGTAAAGGCAGACGCACTTCACCCGGCCGGATATAACGTTTTTTATCCGGGATTTTTAGAGCGTTGTAGAGAGCGGAAAAGACTGCTTCATGTATGGACAATCAATGAAGAAAAACATATGAGAATGCTGTGTGAGGCAGGCGTGGATGCGCTGATCACAAACTACCCGGATATAGCAAAGAAAATCAGGGACGAATACCGTTTTGGAGAACTGCAGCCTGAACTGGTTCAAAGAATCCTTCAGAGTTGAGACAGTGAGAGATACCTATGATAGAAAAAAGAGCAGAGAACATCATGATACCAGAAGAAGCGAATTATCAGCGAACCATGAAGCGTGATGTGGAACCATATCTGAGAAGCTATGAAAAAGACGGCTACATAGAAAGCTACGATAAGACTGCAATTTATTACCGCACATACCGGATTCCACAGGCGAAAGCCGGAATTGTCATCAGCCACGGATTCTGTGAGTTTGCAGAGAAATATGAGGAAGTCATCTATTATTTCCTGAAAAACGGATATTCCGTCTACGTCCCGGAACACAGGGGACACGGATATTCCGACCGGATTGTTGTGGATGGTGAAAAAGTTCATGTCGAGGATTATGAGCAATATGTGCAGGATCTGCATTTTTTTGTGAAAAATGTGGTAGAACCCACAGAAAAACGAAAAATCTTATTCTGTCATTCCATGGGTGGAGCCATTGGGGTGCGGTATCTCGAAGAGTTCCCACTGACCTTCGATGCGGCAATCCTTTCAGCACCAATGCTTGGAATGAATACTGGAAAATATCCGAAGTGGCTCGCAAAAGTTACCGCAGATTTTTTCTGCGCGATCGGAAAGGGAACGAAATATGCTGCCGGACAGAGTGGTTTTTCAGACAAACCATCCTTTGAAACAAGCAGCTGCGTTTCCAGAGAACGATACATGTATATCTACAATATGCGTCTGCGGAATATCAATTACCAGACTTACGGTGGAACCTATGCCTGGGTAAAAGCAGGATTTAAAGTAACCCGCAAGCTGCGGAAAAGAAAAAACATTAACAGTATAAAAATTCCGCTTATAATCTTTGAAGCGGAAAAAGACGACATGGTTGACAATTGTGGCATTGAAAAATTTGCTAAAAAAGCCAAGACCGCACAGCTGGTAAGAATGAAGGATTCCAAACATGAAATCTTTAACGCAGGCGAGGCGGTGCGTGACAGTTACTATAGACAAATATTTTTATTTTTAAATCATGTGTATACGGCACAGGAAAGAATGAATGAGGAAAACGAATATGAAACAAAAACTGACGAAACTCGAAAAATACTGGGTACTGTATGATGTGGGAAACTCTGCATTTACGCTGTTAGTGTCCACGATCATCCCGATTTATTTTAAAAACATGGCGCAGAATATGGGCGTTTCCGCATCGGATTCTACTGCATATCTCAGCTATGCGATCTCAATCTCTACGATCATCGTTGCAATTTTAGGACCAATCCTCGGCGCAGTCGCAGACAACAAAAACCATAAAAAGCCGTTATTTACATTTTTCATGATGATAGGTGTTCTTGGATGTGCAGCGTTATCCATTCCGAAGACGTGGCTGATGTTCTTGATTATTTTTGTGATCGCAAAAGTAGGATTTTCCGGCAGCCTGATTTTTTATGATTCCATGATGGTAGATGTAACCACCGACGAACGCATGGATGGGGTATCGTCCCATGGGTATGCGTGGGGCTATATCGGAAGCTGCGTACCATTTGTCATCAGTTTATTGCTGGTGTTAGGCGGTGATAAAGTTGGCATCAGCACACCGGCAGCCATGACAGCCGCATTTTTCTTAAATGCAGCATGGTGGGGACTTGTGACAATCCCACTCTTAAAAAATTACGAACAGAAATATTATGTGGAAAATCAAGGCTCCATGGTAAAGGAGTCTTTTGCCAGACTTGGAAGAAGCGTGGCGGAATTGAAAGATAACAAAAAAGTTGCCCTCTTTCTGCTCGCATTTTTCTTCTATATAGATGGTGTATACACGATTATCGAGATGGCAACTTCTTACGGAAAAGACGTTGGGATCAGTGACGCTAATCTGCTGCTGGCATTGCTTCTGACGCAGGTTGTGGCATTCCCATGTGCGATTCTTTTCGGAAAAATGACACAGAAATTTGAGACAGGAAAACTAATTTTTGTCTGCATCATTGCATATTTTGCAGTCGCAGTTTACGCCCTGCAGTTAGACGCAGCATGGAAGTTCTGGATGATGGCAACTTTTGTAGGGGTATTTCAGGGTGCGATCCAGGCGCTGTCCCGTTCCTACTATGCAAAGATTATCCCAAAGGAAAAATCGTCTGAGTATTTCGGAATCTTTGATATATTCGGAAAGGGTGCATCTTTTATGGGAACTATGTTAATGGGAATCAGCACACAGATTTTTGATACTTCCAAAGCAGGAGTGGTAGTGATCGCAGCCATGTTTGTGGTCGGATTCGTTTTCTTTCAGGTGCAGCGCAGGACAGAGACACAGGATTCCGGGACGATCAGCAGTTTTGCCGGCAGTCAGAAACAGTTGGAAAATATTTGAAGGGCAGAGGGCAGGAATATGTCACAAAAAGAAAAAAAGCAGGAGTGTTATGCAAACCGGGAACTTTCATGGTTGAAATTTAACGAAAGAGTTCTGGATGAGGCGGCAAGCCATCATGTGCCGCTCTGTGAGCGTATGGCATTTTTCTCTATTTTCCAGAGCAATCTGGATGAATTTTTTATGGTGAGAGTCGGAGCGTTATACGATCAGATGCTGGCAGATAATCATGCGAGAGAAAATAAGACATGGATGACAAGCGAGGAACAGCTTCAGGCGATTTTTGAGAAAACAAGGATCATCTCCCAGAGAAAAGACCATATCTACAAACAGTATATGGAGGAACTGGAGGAGCAGGGGGTGGAACTTTTATCATTTTTTGATATGCTCCCGGAGGATAAGGTCTATCTGGAAAAATATTTTGAGGAATCAATTCTTCCACTGCTTTCCCCGCAGGTAATTGGAAAAAAACAGCCATTTCCATTTTTGAAAAATAAAGAAATCTATGCGGTTGTCGTTTTAGGTGGAAAAAAGGGAGATAAGCTTGGTATTATCCCATGCAGCAATGAAGTCTTTAAGCGTCTGATCCCGGTTCCTTCCGGCAAAAATCATTACATGCTGGTCGAAGAACTGATCCTTCATTATATACCGGAAGTGTTTGACCATTATGAAGTAAAGAGCAAGTCTCTGATCCGAATCATCCGCAATGCGGATATTGATGTGGATGAGGCGTTTGATGACGAGGAACTTGACTACAGGGATTGCATGAAAAAACTGATCAGCACCAGAAAGAAGCTTTGTCCTGTTAAACTGGAACATTCCAGAGTTCTTGATGATACGGTGATTGAACATTTGAGAAGAGATCTGGGAATTTTTAAAGATCAGGTATTCCATACAGAGACACCGTTGGAATTATCGTTCCTTTTCCAGATCCAGAATGCATTGCGTGAGAAAAAAGAATTGTTTTATGAGAAACGGGTTCCACAGAATTCACCGGAGTTTGTGGATGATAAGCCTGTCTTAGATCAGATCTGTGAAAAAGACAAGCTGCTTTTCTATCCATATGAAAGTATGAAACCATTTATCCGTCTGCTGAAAGAAGCCGGAAATGATACACGCGTCGTATCTATTAAAATGACACTTTACCGTGTGGCAAGAAATTCACAGATTGTTGAGGCGCTCATTGATGCAGCTGAAAACGGAAAGGAAGTCGTAGTTCTGGTGGAACTGCGCGCCCGGTTTGACGAGGAAAATAATATTGAGTGGTCACAGCGGTTAGAGGATGCCGGATGCAGGCTGATTTATGGACTGGATCACATTAAAGTCCATTCCAAACTCTGCCAAATCACTTATATGTCAGAGGAGGGAATCCGTTACGTCACACAGATCGGAACTGGAAATTATAATGAAAAGACATCAAAATTGTATACAGATCTTTCCCTGATGACCGCTGACCAGGCGATTGGCGAGGAAGCAGCGGAAGTGTTCCATAAATTATGTCTTGCGCAGACAGTGGAGCATACGAATCATCTGCTTGTTGCACCAAATTGTCTGCAAAATAAGCTGATCGACAAAATAGATGCAGAGATTGCAAAGGTGCAAGATGGCAATGCAGGATACATCGGAGTGAAAATGAATTCTCTGACAGATAAAAAACTGATCGATAAACTGATTGAAGCATCTATGGCAGGAGTACAGATCGATCTGATCGTGCGTGGGATCTGCTGCCTCATTCCGGAAGTGGAAGGGTATACAGACAATATTCAGGTCATCAGTATTGTGGGAAGATATTTAGAACATTCCAGAATTTATATTTTCGGAAAAGGTGAGGACAGTGAAGTCTATATTGCCTCCGCCGATTTTATGACAAGAAATACGACAAAGCGTGTAGAGGTTGCAACTCCGGTATATAGTCCAGAACTTAAAGAACGTATATTAGAAAGTTTTAATCTTATGTTGAGAGACAACGTAAAAGCGAGTGTGTTAAAGAGTGATGGAAATTATTATCACAGAGATGGGGGAGACATCCAGTTGAATTCCCAGGAATATTTTTATGCGGATGCTTATCGTAAGGCAAGTTTTCGCAAAGAGAAAATATAAAAAGCAGGCTTTTCATTTGCTGATACAGAGAAATCAGTGAGTGAAAAGCCAATTTTTTTGTTTACCATCATTTTACAGACGTTTTACAAAGGAAGATATTTAGATTTTACACGCTGGCTTTAAAGTAGTCATTGTCAATGAGACAGAGACAAAAAAACAAAGATGGGAAATGTAATATCCCATAAAGATTTGGAGGAAAATCAAAATGAAAAAGAAAGTAATCAGTTTATTCGTAACAGGAATGTTAGCAGTCAGCATGATCGCAGGATGTGGTTCTGATAATACAGCAGACACCAGTACATCCGCAGATACCACAGCAGATGCTTCTACAGATGCAGCAGCAGATACCACAGCAGAGGAAGCACCGGCAGCTACAACAGACTTTGATGCAAGTGAATATGTCAATGTATTATCCCGCGAGGATGGATCAGGTACAAGAGGTGCATTCATCGAATTATTCGGAATCGAAGAAAAAGACGCAGACGGAAATAAAGTGGACAACACAACAGAGGAAGCAATCATTACAAATAGTACATCCGTAATGCTTACATCTGTAGCAAGTGATGAGTATGCGATCGGTTATGTTTCCCTTGGTTCTTTAGATGACACTGTAAAAGCAGTCAGCATTGACGGAGCAGAAGCAACAGTAGAGAATATCAAAAATGGTACATACACGATCGCAAGACCATTCAACATCGCAACAAAAGGTGAAGTAAGCGACATCGCACAGGATTTCATCAACTACATTATGAGTGCAGAAGGTCAGGCAGTCATCACAGAGAACGGATACATCGGTTCCGATGATGCGGCAGCATTCGAATCCAACGGAGCAACTGGTAAAGTGACAGTCAGCGGTTCTTCTTCTGTAACACCGGTCATGGAAAAATTAAAAGAAGCTTACACAGCCGCAAACTCCGGTGCAGAGATCGAGATTCAGGAGAGTGACTCCACAACAGGTATGACAGATGCAGCAGGTACAAGTGACATCGGTATGGCTTCCCGTGAATTAAAAGATTCTGAGACAGAGCAGGGACTTACCGCAACAACAATCGCTATGGATGGTATCGCAGTGGTCGTAAATCTTGACAACCCAACAGCAAACCTTACATCCGATCAGGTAAAAGGTGTCTATGTTGGAGATGTTACAAGCTGGGATGAACTTGCAGAGTAAATAAAAAATAAGCTGGCATGAGATAACGAAACGACCGGATGGGAAAACTCCTCCGGTCTTTTTCGGAAACAAGAATCTTCATGATCAGAAAACATTTTTGATAAGGAACATTCCTCAGATTTTGGAGAACATAAATATATGAATATCAATAAATTAAAAGAAATTGTAATGAAATATGTATTTCTGTTTACCGCCATTATTTCCATTGTAGCAGTTGTACTGATCTGCGTGTTCCTGTTCGCAAACGGGGTTCCGGCAATGAAAGAGATTGGATTTGCCAACTTCCTCGGAGGAACAAAATGGAAACCTGGCAACGGCTTATATGGTATCTTCCCGATGATCCTGGGAAGTATCTATGTAACAGGCGGAGCCTTGATTATCGGAGTACCGATCGGAATTCTGATGTCTATCTTCATGGCACGTTTCTGTCCGGACAGATTACATAAGGTATTAAAACCGATCGTTGATCTGCTGGCTGGAATCCCTTCTATTGTTTATGGATTCTTCGGACTGGTCGTTATGGTTCCGTTTGTCAGGGAGCATTTCAAAGGCAATGGACAGAGCATTTTGACAGCAGCCTTGTTACTTGGAATCATGATATTACCTACAATTATCAGCGTGTCCGAGTCATCCATCCGTGCAGTGGAGGAGAGCTATTATGAGGGAGCACTCGCACTGGGAGCCACACATGAGAGAAGTGTCTTTACGGTTGTTGTTCCGGCTGCAAAATCAGGTGTGTTTGCAGCAGTTGTGCTCGGCGTAGGACGCGCACTCGGTGAGACAATGGCAGTCATGATGGTAGTCGGCAATCAGGCGAGAGTGCCGGACAGTATTTTCAAAGGTGTGCGTACACTCACAACGAATATCGTACTTGAGATGGGATATGCCACGGATCTTCACAGGGAAGCATTAATTGCTACAGGCGTAGTTCTGTTTGTGTTTATTCTTATTATTAATATATCGTTTTCTATTTTGAAACGTAGGGGAAAGGAGTAGAGGCAGTATGGAAAAAAATATCACTCCGATCAATCAACTGTCGTGGAAAGACAGATTGAAATCTTACAAAAAACATCCGGGTTCTTTTATTTTACTGCTTCTGGTGGGAGCCTCGGCAGTAATCACCGTGACAGTACTTGTTTATCTGGTGGGCTATATTTTGATCCACGGTGTTCCGTATTTAAGACCAAGCCTGTTTTCACTGACTTACAATTCCGATAACGTGTCGATGATGCCGGCGATCATCAACACGATCACAATGGTATTGCTCGCACTGCTTTTTTCTGTTCCGTTTGGAATCGGAGCGGCAATTTATCTTGTCGAATATGCAAAAAAAGGAAATAAACTCGTTGAGCTGGTGCGTATCACGGCAGAGACATTGACCGGTATCCCATCCATTATCTATGGACTGTTCGGTATGTTGTTTTTCGTGACAGCGTTGCATTGGGGATATTCCATGTTAGCCGGTGCGGCAACACTTGCGATCATGGTTCTCCCGGTCATTATGAGAACGACGGAGGAAGCGCTTTTGTGTGTGCCGGATATGTACCGTGAGGGAAGCTTCGGACTTGGCGCAGGAAAGCTCCGCACCATTTTTAAAATCGTACTTCCAACGGCAATTCCGGGTATTTTGTCCGGTATCATCCTTGCGATCGGTCGTATCGTAGGAGAGACAGCGGCACTGATCTATACGGCAGGAACCGTTGCGGAGGCAGCAGGTGTCATGGATTCCGGACGAACCCTTGCGATTCATATGTATTCGCTGTCGAGAGAGGGACTTCACACAAATGAAGCATACGCAACAGCAGTCGTTCTTCTGATCGTGGTGCTTCTCATCAACGGATTATCGTCCCTGATCGCAAGGAAACTGGAAGCTGCAACAAAGTAAAAACGGAAAAGGTATCAAAGTAGAGGAAACAATATGAGTGAAAAATTTAAAATTTCAAACCTTGATTTATATTACGGTGATTTTCATGCGTTGAAAGATATCAATATGAGTATCCATGCCAACGAGATCACAGCTTTCATCGGACCATCCGGCTGTGGAAAATCGACCTTTTTAAAAAGTCTGAACAGAATGAATGATCTGGTGGAAGGATGTAAGATCACAGGAAATGTCCTGTTAGATGGCGAGGACATCTATAAAGGTATGGATGTCAATCTTTTACGAAAAAGAGTCGGCATGGTATTCCAGAAGCCAAATCCGTTCCCGATGAGTATTTACGACAATATTGCGTATGGACCGAGAACTCATGGTATCCGCTCCAAAGCAAAATTAGATGAGATCGTGGAAAAATCCCTGCGTGATGCGGCAATCTGGGACGAAGTGAAAGACCGTCTGAAAAAAAGCGCACTTGGCATGTCCGGTGGACAGCAGCAGAGATTATGTATCGCAAGGGCACTGGCAGTGGAACCGGAAGTCATCCTAATGGACGAACCGACTTCCGCGCTTGATCCAATCTCCACATCCAAGATCGAGGATCTTGTCATTGAACTGAAAAAACAGTACACCATCGTCATGGTCACACACAATATGCAGCAGGCTGTACGTGTTTCGGATAAAACCGTATTCTTCTTATTAGGAGAGGTGATCGAGGCTGGCGAGACAGAAAAATTATTCTCAATTCCACAGGATAAACGTACCGAGGACTATATCACAGGACGTTTTGGTTGACATAAATAAAAAGGAGAGAATGATATGAGAAATCGATTTGACAGACAGTTATTAGAATTAAATAATGAATTGATCCAGATGGGAAGCTTGATCGAGCAGGCGATTGAGATGGGGATATCAGCACTGGTAAAACAGGATGTAGAAAAAGCAGAGCAGGCGATCAAATTTGACGTGGAAGTAGACGAACAGGAGAAAACAATCGAATCTCTCTGCATGAAACTGCTGCTTCAACAGCAGCCGGTAGCAAAAGACTTAAGATTAATTTCCGCAGCATTAAAAATGATCACGGACATGGAGCGTATCGGCGATCATGCAGCGGATATTTCGGAGATGACCATTTTAATGGCAGATTCCGATTATGAAAAAAGCGCCATTAATATGGAAGTGATCAAAGAGATGGCAAAAGAGACAACCGATATGGTTATCAAGAGTGTGGATGCTTTTGTCAACAAAGATCTCGAACTGGCACGCTGGGTCATCAACCGTGATGATGTGGTGGACGATCTTTTTGACAGTTTCCGGAAAGAACTCATCCAAAAAATCAATGAGAATGTAAAAAATGGCGAGATGGCAACGGATATGTTAATGGTTGCAAAATATTTTGAGCGTATCGGGGATCATGCAACCAACATTGCAGAATGGGTGATCTATTCTATCACCGGAAAACACGAGGACGAATAAATTTTAAGAAAACTTTTCCCGTACAGACATAAAAAAGGATGCTAAAAGACTCCCGATTACGATTTTACATAGATTTTACATAAAACCGACATAAGATTTACATGTAGTTTATAATATGGAATCGAAATGTAAACAATAACCTAGTATATGTCTATGTAAGGGAGAGATTATGAATATTTTTGGAATTCTGACAATGATCGGCGGTCTGGCAATGTTCCTGTACGGAATGAGTGTTATGGGTGGCGGTCTTGAAAAAATGTCCGGCGGAAAATTGGAGCGTATCTTAGAGAGCCTGACCTCGAATCCGTTTAAAGCGGTATTGCTCGGAGCCGGCGTGACAGCTGTGATCCAGTCATCCTCAGCTACAACGGTCATGGTTGTCGGTTTCGTAAATTCAGGCATCATGAAACTGTCGCAGGCGATCGGAATCATCATGGGTGCAAACATTGGAACGACAGTTACCTCATGGCTTTTGAGCCTGACCGGGATCGAGAGTTCCAATTTCCTGATCAGCATGTTAAAACCGTCCTCTTTTTCACCGGTTCTTGCACTGATCGGTATTATTATGTATATGTCCGGCAAGAACAAAAAGAAAGATATCGGTGAAATCTTACTTGGATTTGCAATCTTAATGTTTGGTATGGAGACAATGAGCGATGCTGTAAAGCCGCTTGCGGATGTGCCGGAGTTTACCGATATTCTGACGATGTTCAACAATCCGGTATTTGGCGTGTTAGCAGGAGCGCTGCTCACCGCAGTCATTCAGAGTTCTTCGGCTTCTGTTGGTATCCTGCAGGCATTGTCTGTCACAGGAGCATTTACTTACGGTTCGGTTATTCCGATTATCTTAGGACAGAATATCGGAACCTGTGTCACAGCGATGATCTCAGCAATCGGTGCAAACCGGGGCGCAAAGAGAACCGCATTCGTGCATTTATATTTCAACATTATCGGAACCTTATTATTCCTTACAGTATTTTATATCGGAAATGCAATCTTTCATTTTGAATTTGTCGGGGAGACGGTAGGAGTTGCAGGGATCGCACTGATCCACAGTATTTTTAATGTATTTACAACTGTAGTGCTATTTCCGTTTATCCGTGGACTCGAGAAGCTGGCTTATCTTACGATCCCGGAATCTGACGAGGAAAAATCTGCCAAAGAAGATGTATTTGCCATTTTAGACGAGCGTTTTGTGAGCAGTCCGGCATTTGCGATCGAGCAGTGTAAAACTTTAGTAAACCAGATGGCAGAGATCACAAAAAACAGTTTTATCGAGGCAATGGAATGTATCAAAGAGCCTTCGGATCAGAAATTTGCGGAAGTGATCGCAAAAGAAAACCGCGTAGATGTGTATGATGATAAAATCAGCGCCTATCTGACGAAATTAAACAGTGGGGATCTTTCTTATACGGACAGTCTGAGGGTGACTTCGCTTTTACATTGTCTTACTGATTTCGAGAGAATTTCCGATCATGCGGTAAATGTGGTAGAATGTGTGCAGCAGATGCAGAAAGAGGATGCAAAGTTTTCTAAGAAGGCGGAGGAGGAGATGAACATTTACTCCAAAGCTGTGCGGGATATCTTAGAGAGAACGACCGGAGCGTTTATCAATACCGATATTCCACTTGCGCGTTCCGTGGAACCGTTAGAGGAAGTCATTGACGGCCTGAACAAAACGGTAAAAAAACATCATATGAAGCGTCTGCGCAAGGGAAAATGCACGATCGGACTTGGACTGGTACTCTCAGATCTTGCCATGAACTACGAGCGTGTTGCCGATCACTGCTCCAATATCGCAGTATATATGATGCAGTTAAATGATACCGGTCTGGAGGAACACAGTTTTACAGAGCAGATGGATGAAAAAGAGAGTGCAGAATTTGAAAAATTAGAAAATGATTTTGCAAACAAATATGAGATAGATTAAATCTGGGAAGAAATTCGCAGCACAATATTTGTGTTGCGAATTTTTCGTGAATCAGGGAAAGACTTATGGAAAAAACAAAGCAGGCTGTATTATAATTTATTTACAAAGCGAACAGTGGGAGGAAATGACTATGGCAACAATCTATATAGTAGAAGATGATGTGAATATCCGCGAGATCGAGCGCTATGCGTTAAAAAACAGCGGATATCAGGTAGAGGAATTTGAGTGTGGGGCAGACCTTTTCAAGCGGTTAGAGAGCAAAGTCCCGGCTCTGATCTTGTTAGATATCATGCTTCCGAATGAGGATGGACTTGATATTCTGACAAAGATCCGTGCAGATAAAAACACAGCAAAAGTCCCGATCATTATGGTGACTGCAAAGACATCCGAACTTGACAAAGTAAAAGGTTTGGATCTCGGAGCGGACGATTACATTTCCAAGCCGTTTGGTGTCATGGAGCTGATCTCCCGCGTTAAGGCATTATTGCGCAGAACCACGAATGCGCAGGAAGAATCACAGATCTCCTACGGGAATATTCTGGTGGATAATGATAAACACGCCGTTTACGTGGATGGAAAACTGTGTGAACTCACCTACAAAGAATTTGAACTTTTAAAATACCTTGTCATCAACAAGGGAATCGTGTTGTCAAGGGATAAGATCATGAACCAGGTGTGGGGGTTTGACTATGAGGGTGAGAGCCGGACAGTCGATATGCACATCAAGACATTGAGACAGAAACTTGGAGAGGCGGGAAGCCATATCAAGACAGTGCGCAATGTTGGTTACATGGTGGAGTGACGTCCGTTAAGGAGCAGGAAAAAGGCAGGACAGACGTAAGACGGTGATAGGATGAAAAAGAAAATCAACAGCAAATTTATGCTGATTTCAGCAATTGCAATTATTGTCATGGCAATCTGTGCCATGGTGCTTTTTTATGATATATTGAAAAAACAGATTTTTGACGATCTGAAGGCAAATGCCCATGTGATCTCCATGATGAACCCGGAGGATCTGCCGGATGAGATCAACTATAATCTGAATGAGGATGGACTGCGTATCACGCTGATCAATGAGGATGGAACCGTCATCTATGACAGCATGGAAGACGAGTCGAAGATGGAAAATCACAGGGAACGACCGGAGATCGCTTCTGCATTGGCAGCCGGAGAGGGGCGTGCGATGCGAAAATCGACTACGTCCGCAAAACATACTTTTTATTATGCAATGAGAACAGATGACGGAAAAGTTCTGCGTATTGGAAAAGACAGTAACAGCATCTACAGTCTGATCATCAAGATGGTATATCTCACGTTGTCTGTGGGATTCTGCGTATTTGTACTGTGCACAGTCCTTGCACACAGGCTTACCAAACGTCTTGTGGCACCAATCGAAAAGATGGCGGACAATATTGTACTGCTGGAAGAAAATGATGTTTATGACGAGATGAAGCCGTTTGTTGCGACTATCAAGCAGCAGCATGTGGATATTTTAAAACATTCCCAGATGCGTCAGGAATTTACTGCAAATGTTTCACACGAATTAAAGACACCGCTCACTGCGATTTCCGGTTATGCAGAACTCATTGCAAGTGGAATGACAAGTGGGGAGGATACCATTCATTTTGCTACGGAAATCCATAAGAGCGCAGAACGTCTGCAATATCTGATCAATGATATCATCAAGCTTTCCGAGTTAGACAGCGACGACACAAAGATCGAGTTTGAGACGTTAGACCTCCATGAGATGGCGTTAAACTGTCAGGCAATGATGGAGATCCCGGCGGAAAAGAACGAGGTGACGGTGGAAGTACAGGGAGAAGCCACCTCGGTTCGGGGAAATCGAAATCTAATAGATGAATTAATCTATAATCTTTGCAGTAACGCAGTGCGTTACAACAAAAAAGGCGGAAAAGTCACGATTATTACACGCACGGAGGACGGACATCCGACTCTGATCGTCAAAGACACTGGTATCGGTATTCCGAAGGAGGCACAGGAACGTGTCTTTGAACGTTTTTACCGTGTTGATAAAAGCCGTTCGAAATCGACCGGAGGCACAGGTCTTGGACTTGCCATTGTCAAACACATTGTGGCACAGCATGAGGCGCAGATCTCACTGGAAAGTGAGGAGGGTGCCGGTACGGAGATTAAGGTGACGTTTTTAAAATAATTAGAAAAGATGAGCTTCTGATTTTATATCGGAGGCTTATTTTATATAAAAACGTGAAAAAATATGTGATTTAGCTGTGAAAAACGTGATAAAAACATATAAAAAGATCAAAAAAACGTGAAAATTAAAATTCAAAGAAAAAACTATAGCAGTCTTTTCCATTTTTGTGTTATTATAGAAAGACAGTCATAACGACAGTACGAATGAAAATGAAAGGACAGAGTAAGTAATTATATGTTTTCCGTATCAGACATTAAAGAGACAGTGTATCCGGCGGCGTACCGGAGAGGGAAAGAGCTGTATGAGACGGCGGGGGTTTTTGATTTTTCCTATGAGTTGTATTTAGTGGATGAGCTGCCAGTGGCAGATGTCAGGGCAAAAGTTCGTGGAATCAATCAGGAGTATTATGAAGTGACAGCCACTATCGACGAGGAGTTCGGAGACGTAACGAACTGCAACTGCGGATGTGAGGCTTTTTATAATTATGAGGGGATGTGCAAGCATTGTGTGGCAATGCTTTTGAATTATGTAAACAAGAGGACTCCGATGGAGATTCTCAGGTTAAAACGGGGACAGGGCACGGAGACACCGGAAGCAGGGGAACGTCCGGTGGGGAAGATGGAGACGGCAGCGCCGTTGAAAAATCTGCTGAGCCAGTATTCCATGCGTGCAACATCCAAATATATGTTACCGGAAACCATTTACGGAAAAGTAGAGTTAGAACCTTACTTTGAGATGGATTACGGCTATGCAAGACTAGAATTTAAGATCGGAATGGAGACAAAGTATGTGTTAAAAAACATTTCTGCGTTTTTACATTCTGTTCAGGTCAATGAGAAAGTGCATTACGGCAAAAAACTTGATTTTTATCATCACATGGAAGCTTTTTCGGAGGATGCAAAGCGCCTGATCCGGTTTATGCAGCAGCAGGATGATGATAAAAAGCGCCAGAGTAAGTTCCATGCTTATTATGCCTACACCGGCGGCTATGAGCGTACCATGGAGCTTGATGGTGTGGGGATCGACCGGTTTTTGGAAGCGGTGAAAGGAACTCCTTTTCATGCAACGATCGGTTATGATATGAATGAAAGTTACATCTATAATGGAACAAAACGCAAACCAAAACTGACGCTGAAAGGTGGAAGTGCGGGAGCGTTTCTCTGCATGGAAGATCTGCCGATGATTGAGGGTGACAAGTATTATTACTTTTATGAGGATGGGGAGATTTTCCTCGGAGAGCCATTGTTAAAAGGAAAAGTATCAGACTTCTTCCAGTTTTTACACCGCCAGGTAGGGGGAGACTGCTATATTGCAGCAGAAGAGCTTGCAATGTTCTGCAGAGATCTTCTGCCGATGGTGCGGGAGAGCTTCGATGTGATCCCGGAAGGTTTTGATGAGGCACTTTATGTTCCGCCGAAGCCGGAATTCGAGTTATATCTGGACCGCCAGGCAATGGATGTTGTCGGAGCGAAGCTGGTCGCAGTCTATGGGGATAATAAATACAACGTGCTTGCCAAAGTAGAACCGGGCGAGGTGCGTGATCTGTCAGAGGAGCTGCGCATCAAGAGCCTTGTGGAGCCATATTTCAATGAGTATGACCATTCGAAGACATTTTTTGTCATTGCAAAAGACGAAGATCTGCTCTATCAGCTCGTGGCGGGTGGATTGCAGCGTTTAAGCCATTTTATGGCAATTTACACGTCGGACAAGTTCCGCAATATGAAAGTGGTCAATGCGCCGAGCGTATCCGTGGGTGTCTCCTTAAAGAGTGACCTTCTGGAATTAAAGGTACACTCCGATGAGATGTCCTCCGAGGAGCTGGCATATCTGCTTTCCAAGTACGACAGAAAGAAAAAGTATATCCGTCTGAAAAACGGGGATTTCTTAGATATCAAAGAGGATGGGATCAGTGCGCTTGCAGAAGTCAGTGAGGACTTACAGCTTACCGAGGCAAGCCTGAAAAAAGGAACCGTCGTGATCCCAAAATACCGCGCTATGTATCTGGATGCAGCACTGAAAAATAACCAGCTGCTGTCTATCGAGAAAAACAGGGAATTCAAAGGCATGGTGCGGAACATGAAAACCATCGAGGACAGCGATTATGAGGTGGTGGATTCCCTGAAAAATGTTATGAGAAACTACCAGAAAAACGGTTTCCTCTGGCTGAAAACGCTGCGGGAGAACGGTTTTGGCGGAATCCTTGCGGACGATATGGGACTTGGAAAAACGCTTCAGGTAATAAGCCTTCTTCTGGCAGAGCGTCAGGATTATGATGCAGGGGAAAAGGAGCGCCGCAGATCACTTATTGTATGTCCTGCATCTTTAGTTTATAACTGGCAGAAAGAGATTGAGCGTTTTGCACCGGAACTTGAGACTGTGACGATCACAGGAAGTGCACCGGAACGAAAAGATATCATCCGGCACACCACGGACGGGCAGATCCTCATCACATCCTATGATCTGTTAAAACGTGATGTGGAGTATTACAAAAACATTGTGTTTGCAGTTCAGGTCATTGATGAAGCTCAATATATTAAAAATGCCGGAACGCAGGCGGCAAAAGGCGTCAAGAAGATCACGGCAGCCTTTAAGCTGGCGCTGACCGGTACACCGATCGAGAACCGCTTAAGTGAGCTTTGGAGTATCTTTGATTACCTGATGCCGGGATTTTTGTATACATATCAGAAGTTCCGTGAGGAGATCGAGACACCGATCGTTGTGAACAAAGATGAGAACAAGATGGAACGTTTACAGCGCATGATCCGTCCGTTTATCCTGCGCCGGTTAAAAGGTGATGTATTAAAAGATCTTCCGGAAAAACTCGAAGAGAATGTTTATGCGAAGATGGAGGGCGAACAGCTGGCTCTTTATGATGCGCATGTGCAGCAGATGAAGCAGATGTTAGATGGCAAGAGCGAGGCGGAATTTAAGTCCAACAAAATCCAGATCCTTGCAGAACTTACAAAACTGCGTCAGCTCTGTTGTGATCCGGCACTTTTATTCGAAGATTACAAGGGCGAATCCGCAAAAGTCCAGATGTGTATGGATCTGATCGGGAACGCAGTGCACGGTGGACACAAGGTGCTGTTATTCTCCCAGTTCACGACCATGTTAGACCGTCTGGCGGAACAGCTGAAAAAGCTGGGCATTGATTACTACATGCTCACCGGCTCCGTCAATAAGGAAAAACGTATGCAGATGGTAGACAGCTTCAACAAAGATGATGTCCCGGTGTTCTGCATCTCCTTAAAGGCAGGAGGAACCGGATTGAACCTCACCGCAGCGGACATCGTCATCCATTACGATCCATGGTGGAACGTTGCCGTGCAGAATCAGGCAACCGACCGTGCACACCGTATCGGGCAGAAGAATGTCGTGACAGTTTACAAACTCGTCTCCCAGGGTACGATCGAGGAGAAGATCATTGATATCCAGGAGAAAAAGAAAAAGCTTGCCGAGCAGGTGCTGGAGGGCGAGGGAATGGATTCTGTAGTATTCACAAAAGAGGAGATCATGGAACTTCTCGGCTGATCAAAAAAACATAAGTCATTGAATTACAATTATTACAAATGTAATCCAATGACTTTTTTGTATCAAAATCACATAATTATCAAGTTCAAATTAACATTTCTTGGAAAATCTGTAAATTTAATCACAGACAAAATCAGATATATGTATTTTTATTGAAAATGCAATTCACAAGAAAAACAAAAATATGCACAAAAAATAAAATAAAAACTATACAAAATGCACAAAAAACAAGAGGGAAAAATAGCTTCTCAAAAAAATTGACATTTCTATAAAAAATAATTAAAAATATGTTTGGCAATCAAAAATAAGAAAGGAAGTGGTCATACGGAAGAGCTATCAAAGGAGCTGATGGCGCAGTTGAATTGTGATACGGCATTTACAATTCCACTTTTTGGAGGAATACCTGTGGCAGAATCGGTTGTTGTCACGTGGGTCATAATGGCAGTATTACTGATCGCAGCGGCAATACTCGGGCGGAACTTAAAGGTTGAAAACGTCGGTAAGAAACAGCTCGTATTGGAAACGATAGTTGGAGGTCTCTATAACTTCTTCTATGATCTTCTTGGCGAGGAGGGAAAACAGTATATCCCATATCTGATGACGGTCGGTGTCTATATTGGGTTTGCCAATATGATCGGTCTGTTTGGATTGAAATCACCAACGAAGGACGTAGGCGTGACGGGCGCACTTGCACTTATGAGCATCATCTTAATTGAGGCTGCAGGAGTGCGGAAAAAAGGTACAAAAGGGTTTTTGAAAAGTTTTGCAGAACCAATCCCGATCATGCTGCCGATGAATATCCTCGAAGTATTCATCCGGCCATTATCCCTGTGCATGCGTTTGTTTGGTAACATTTTAGGCGCATTTGTAATTATGGAATTAATCAAAATTGTAGTGCCGATTTTTGTACCGGCAGTGTTAAGCCTTTATTTTGATCTGTTTGACGGATTCATACAGGCTTATGTATTTGTATTTTTAACATCACTCTTCATTAAGGAGAGCATTGAGTAAACACACTCACAGAAAAATTGAAAAAGAAATGGTAAAGGAGAAAACATCATGAATTCATTAATCGCAATTGGAGCAGGTATCGCAGCATTAACAGGTATTGGAGCAGGTATTGGTATCGGACTTGCAACCTCAAAAGCAACGGACGCAATCGCAAGACAGCCGGAAGCAGACGGAAAAATCACAAAAGCATTATTACTTGGATGTGCATTGGCCGAAGGTACTGCAATTTTCGGTATGGTAGTCGCAATTTTAATTATCTTATTCTTAGGCTAAAGAAAGGTTATGGTAGAGTATGCAGTTATTAAGAATTGACTGGAATGTCCTCTTTACCATCATAAATCTGCTGATTCTTTATTTTGGACTTCGCAAGTTTTTGATCAAGCCGGTGACAAATGTCATGGAACAGCGCAGACAGATGATCGAAGGTCAGATGGCGGATGCGAAAAAGACTACGGAGCAGGCGAATGAACTTAAGAGCCAGTATGAGGATGCATTAAAACAGGCACATGACGAGTCCGCACATATTGTGGAGAAGGCAAGAAAAACGGCACAGGCAGAATATGAGAGCAGAGTAAATGCTGCGGATCAGGAAGCAGAAAAAATCATTGCAAATGCACATAAGACCATTGATCTTGAGCGTGAAAAGACAGTGCAGGATCTTCAGACGCAGATTGCAGGACTTGCAATGATGGCAGCCGGAAAAGTGCTTGGCAAGGCAGATGCAGCAGAGCAGAATAAGCTCATGTATGAGCAATTTTTAGCTAAAACAGGTGGTTGCAATGACACAGACAGCAAATAATTACGGAACGGTTCTTTTTGAGCTTGGTATCACAAAAGAAATCGTGGAAAAGACAAAAGAAATATTTGAGCTGACCAGTGAGCTGCCGCGTGTGTTGAACTGCCCGGTTGTTTCCAGAAAAGAAAAGCACCGGATGATCGAAAGATTTTTTCCGCAGGAGATACATCATTTTTTGAAAGAACTGTGTGACCATGAACATATGGACGTGATCGAAGATGTGTTTGCGGCATACCAGAACTGTTATGATGAAAAAAACGGGATACTCCGTGCAAAAATGCAATGTGCAGAGGTGCCGGATGAGACGCAGCTTGCACAGATCAGAAACTATCTGGCAGGGAAATATAAAAAGACACAGGTAGAGCTGGAATTCGAAAAAAAGCCGGAACTGATCGCAGGATTCGTGCTCCGCGTGGGAGACATCGAAGAGGATTTCAGTATCAGGGGACGGCTTGACAGATTACAACAGAAATTAACATGGAGGTGACGACGTGGGTTCCATAAATTCAGAGGAGATTATCTCCATCCTGAAAACAGAAATCGAAAATTATGACATGGTATCCGGTGAACAGGAAGTTGGTTCTGTCATCTGGGTTGGCGATGGAATCGCAACCATTTATGGAATAGAGCATGCCATGTATGGTGAGATCGTTATATTTGAAAACGGCATCCGTGGTATGGTTCAGGATATCAGACGTGACCAGATCGGCTGTATCATTCTTGGAAAAGATACAGAGATCAAAGAGGGCACAAAAGTAACACGCACGAAGAAAAAAGCAGGTGTTCCGGTAGGAAATGCCTATCTCGGAAGAATTGTCAATGCGCTTGGCGCACCGATCGATGGAAAGGGCGAGATCCCGGCAGATGATTACCGCGCAATTGAGCAGGAAGCACCGGGTATCGTAGACAGACAGTCCGTAAACCAGCCGCTTGAAACAGGTATTCTTGCAATTGATGCGATGTTCCCAATCGGACGCGGACAGCGTGAGCTGATCATCGGTGACAGACAGACCGGTAAAACATCCATCGCAGTCGATACCATCTTAAACCAGAAGGGAAAAGATGTGATCTGTATTTACGTAGCAATCGGACAGAAAGCTTCTACCATTGCGAAACTTGTGAATACTTTGACAAAGCACGATGCATTGGATTATACGGTTGTACTTTCTGCAACGGCAAGCGAATCCGCTTCCCTGCAATATATTGCACCGTATGCGGGAACAGCACTGGCAGAATATTTCATGTATCAGGGAAAGGATGTACTGATCGTGTACGATGACCTTTCCAAGCATGCAGTTGCATATCGTGCATTGTCCCTGCTGCTGGAGCGTTCTCCGGGACGTGAGGCATATCCGGGTGATGTATTCTATTTACATTCCAGACTGCTGGAGCGTTCCAGCAAATTGTCGGATGCATTAGGCGGAGGCTCAATCACAGCACTGCCAATCATTGAGACGCAGGCAGGCGATGTATCTGCCTACATTCCGACAAACGTTATTTCCATCACAGACGGACAGATTTTCTTAGAGAGTGATCTGTTTTTCTCCGGTATGCGTCCAGCGGTAAACGTCGGACTTTCCGTATCCCGTGTCGGTGGCGCAGCACAGACAAAGGCAATGAAAAAGGCTTCCGGTACCATTCGTATCGACCTTGCACAGTACCGTGAGATGGAAGTATTTACCCAGTTCTCCTCGGATCTTGATGATACGACAAAAGAGCAGCTTCAGTATGGAAAGGGTCTGATGGAACTGTTAAAACAGCCGCTCTGTCACCCGATGAGCCTGGCAGACCAGGTCATCACACTGGTGGCAGCAAACAAGCGTCTGCTTTTGGATGTGGAGACAGCAAAGACCAAGGAATTCCAGCTTGGAATGCTTGATTTCTTCCACACAGAGCATATGGAGATCGTAAATGAACTGAATGAGAAAAAAGTTTTAGACGATACGATCACAGAACAGATTGTTGAGGCGGTTAAAGAATATAAAAGCAGGTGATAAGGCATGGCAAATACCAAGGAAATTCAAAAACGAATGAAAAGTATCCGGGATACCATGAAAATCACAAGTGCTATGTATATGATCTCTTCCGCGAAACTTCGCAGCGCAAAGCAGAAGTTAGAGCAGACAGAACCGTATTTCTATACGCTCCAGTCCGCAATTGCAAGATTTTTAAGACATATGCCAGATACGACAAACCGCTATTTTGATCAGAGGGAGCAGATTTCCGACAATGAAAAAAAGCGTGGTTACATTGTGATCACCGCCGACAAAGGTCTTGCGGGTGCATACAATCACAATGTCATCAAAATGGCACAGGAACTGTTTTCCCAGGGGGAAAACAATAAGTTGTTTGTCGTTGGAGAGCTTGGACGTCAGTATTTTGCAAAGGAAGGACTTGAGGTAGACGCAGAGTTTAAATACACTGTGCAGAATCCGTCCCTGCACCGCGCACGTGTCATTGCAGATTATGTGATGGACTTATACGTGAACGGTGAGTTAGACGAGGTTTATCTGGTCTACACGAAAATGGAAAATTCTTTTTCCATGAATGCGGAGAAAGAAAAATTACTTCCGCTGGCAAAAGAGGATTTTATCCATCCGGCTCCGGCGGACATTTATCAGGAAGAGATCAAAGTGGAATCATCTATGGAAGAAATCTTAGAGCATGTGGTTCCAAACTGTGTAACTGGATATATTTATGGTGCGCTGGTCGAATCTTTTGCCAGTGAACATAACTCCCGAATGATGGCGATGCAGACAGCAACCGATAGTGCGAAGGCAATGATAAGCGAACTGTCCATCGAATATAACCGGGTACGTCAGGCTGCGATCACGCAGCAGATCACAGAGGTGATCGGTGGTGCAAAGGCACAGAAAAATAAGAAGAAAAAATAGGAAGGAGCTTCTATGAAAAAAGGTAAAATTGTTCAGGTCATGGGGCCTGTCGTTGATGTTGAATTTGAAGATAACGACCTTCCATATATAAAAGATGCACTTGAGGTAGACAATCACGGAAAACGCTGTGTTATGGAAGTTGCACAGCATATTGGAAATAATACCGTCCGCTGCATTATGCTTGCCGCAAGTGAAGGTTTACATAAAGATATGGAGGTTATCGCTGAGGGCAGTGGTATTAAAGTTCCGGTTGGAGCAAAGACTCTGGGCAGACTTTTTAATGTGCTCGGTGATACGTTAGATGGTGGAGAGAATCTTGATGCAGAAGAACACTGGGTGATTCACAGAGATCCGCCGTCCTTTGAAGACCAGAGCCCTGTCGTAGAGATATTAGAGACAGGTATTAAAGTAATCGATCTGCTTGCCCCATATGCAAAGGGTGGTAAAATCGGTCTGTTCGGTGGTGCCGGAGTTGGTAAGACCGTTTTGATCCAGGAGTTGATCCGTAACATTGCGACAGAGCACGGCGGATACTCTATTTTTACAGGTGTAGGAGAGCGATCCAGAGAGGGTAACGATCTCTGGTCCGAGATGAAGGAATCCGGCGTTCTCGAGAAGACCGCGCTAGTGTTTGGTCAGATGAACGAGCCACCAGGAGCACGTATGCGTGTCGCAGAGACAGGACTTACAATGGCAGAATACTTCCGTGATGAGGAACATCAGAATGTATTGTTGTTTATTGATAATATTTTCCGTTTTACACAAGCAGGTTCGGAAGTTTCCGCACTGCTCGGACGTATGCCGTCAGCCGTTGGTTATCAGCCGACACTTGCAACGGAAATGGGTGAGTTACAGGAGCGTATCGCATCCACCAAGAATGGTTCTGTTACTTCTGTACAGGCAGTTTATGTGCCGGCGGATGACCTGACAGACCCGGCACCGGCAACCACATTTGCACATCTGGATGCAACGACTGTTCTTTCCAGAAAAATCGTAGAGCAGGGTATTTATCCGGCGGTTGATCCGTTAGAGTCTAACTCCCGTATTCTGGAGGAAGATGTAGTCGGAAAAGAACACTATGAGACAGCGCGTAAAGTACAGGAAATTTTACAGAAATATACAGAATTGCAGGATATCATCGCAATTTTAGGTATGGAGGAACTCTCCGAGGAGGATAAACTTGTCGTTTACCGTGCAAGAAAAATCCAGAAATTCTTATCCCAGCCGTTCCATGTCGCTGAGAACTTTACCGGTGTCCCGGGAAAATATGTTCCGTTGAAGGAAACAATCCGTGGATTCAAGGCGATCATTGACGGCGAGATGGATGACTATCCGGAGGCAGCATTCTTTAATGTCGGAACCATTGAAGAAGTCGTGGAACGTGCTAAAGAAATGGGTGCAAAACAAGGAGACTAAATTATGGCAAATACATTTAGTTTAAAAGTGATCGCCTGTGACAGAATTTTCTTCGATGGCAGATGTACACAGGTGGTTCTGCCGCTGCATGATGGCGAGAAAGCAATCCAGGCACATCATGAAAATATGGTTTTTGCAGTGGAGATCGGTGAGATCCGTATCACAGATGAGAACGGAAAAGAGATTATGGGAATCACGGGAACCGGATTTGCCCAGATCATCAACAATCGAGCCACAGTTCTGGTGGATACGTGCGAATACCCGGAGGAGATTGACATCCGCCGTGCGAAGGAAGCAAAAGAGCGTGCCGAAGAGCAGCTCCGCCAGAAGCAGAGTATTCAGGAATACCACCGTTCCAAGGCATCCCTCGCAAGAGCTATGGAGCGTCTGAAAGCCGGCAGGAGAGATACGCCAATAGGATATTGATCAATGTGGTAAATAATTGTAACAGTTCAGCTCTCCGGCTGAACTGCATAAAAAATCATTGTTAAAAACGCTGAATTTTTTTCGTTTTTTATAGGGACTTTTCCACAGTAAATATATTTTTCTGCACAGTTGGAGGATTATAAGAAAGTTCCTACAAAATATGTGCATAACTTTTGGAGATATTCTTGTTTTTTAGCGTTTTAAGCTTTGTTGATCCACATTTTTTCATGATCAGCCTGTGTTATCCACTGTCATTTTGACGAATAGCAGAAACGTTCGGATTCGCTTTTTTCTTCTGTTTCTGATAAAATCATACTATCAGAAACAGAGAAGGGAGGCGGTCATGAATGGGCGGAAATTATGAAAAAGGTTTATACAACCAGCTTATGGAAGTCATGGCACGCCTTGACGCAGATTTGCCAAGAAGGATGAAAAAGCCCTGTTGAACCGCCTGGAGAAATATATGCACAACCACCTTTTGTTCCTGCATGACTTCCGTGTTCCGTTTGATGATAACATGAGTGAACGTGACCTGAGAAAAGTCAAGAACCGGCAAAAGATGGCCGGAGGGCTGAACTGTTACCATGATTATTAAGTTCAAATAGAAATTACTCGACTGTTCCTGTTTGATGTGTTAGTATATAAAGAATTAGTGAATTTACTATAAAAAGTAATGTGTGAAGCATGATTGTACCTGTGAGAAGGTCGAATATATACAAACATTTCATTAAAATGGGGAAAAGAAAAATGAGAAAAAGACATACTTTAAAGAACGAGCTGACAGTATTTATGTTGCTCGCATCAGTAGTTACATTAACGCTGGTTGCGATAGCAGTTTGTTATGTCTTTTTCTCATTTTTTTTCAAAAATACGCAGGAAGATATAGAATATGTGCTTAATAATACTACTCAACAATATCAATCTCATATGCAGTTTATAGAAGATGGGGCAATTTCTATAAGGCATAACAGTTTATTGGGGGATTTTTTTCAAACAGATTCGTATGATGCAGATATCGCAAAAGAACAATTAATGTATAGTATGGGGTTGTTTGCAGACAGAAATCAAGTGAATCAACAACTGCCATTTGTTACGAGTGTTTATTTATTCAATAACTGGGATCAGTGTATCAAGGAATATTACTATGCAATTACGTTAGCTTCTGAGAAGCAACAGGAAAAATCTTATACAAATATGCAACAATGGTTCAAGAAAGATAGAAATCAATATGCATGTGTAACGGATAGTGATAATCTTAATATTCTTTTTCGCATATATGATGATGATATGAAAGAAAAGGGCATTGGAATAGCCCAAATTAGTCTTGAAGCAATAGAGGGAATATTTGAAGATATAGAAGGTTATCAGGATTATTCATGGAGTATATTGTCACACAATAATTTAATGTTAGTGTCAGGAGGAGATGCAACACAAAATGATCTATTGAAAGAAAAAGTTGTATCTTGGAGTGGAAATAAGAATGTGGAAGGAAGGAAAGTAATTGTCAGTGCTGATGCGAGTGGTTTTGGATTAAGAACGATCATTGCAGTGGGGCAGAATAATATTCTGGCAATCTTACGTCCGACACTAATTATCTTTTTAGTGGGATTGGTAATTGTATTAATATTGACTTTTTTGGTATCTTATGGAATCAGTTATCGTTTTACAAAACCTGCAGCTAGAATGATCGCTAATATTCGAGCATTTGGAAGAAAGGAATTGAACGTAAGAATGGAGGATTCTTCTATACAGGAATTCCATGATATCGGACAGGTGTTCAATGAAATGGCAGATAGAATCGAATACCTGATTACGGAAGTATATGAAAAACAGTTATTGGCAACGCAATCACAGGTGAAATATTTACAGTCTCAGCTTAATCCTCATTTTCAGTTTAATATTCTTGCAATGCTCAGTTTAAAGGCAAAAATGGCTGGGAATGAGGAGTTATATGAAAGTTTGAATGCTTTTTCCAAACTAATGCAGGGAAAGATTTTCCGTGAAAAAGAAATAAAAATAAAAGTGAGAGAAGAACTGGAAATTGTTCAATTCTATTTGTTTTTACAAAAGGAACGCTATCAAGATAAATTAACTTATGAAATCAATATAGAAGATGAGCAAATAAAAGAGAATCTGATTCCAAGACTTTTGATTGAACCGCTTGTGGAGAATGCTGTGTCGCATGGTTTGGAACCCAAAAAGGAAAGTGGAATCATAAGGGTATGCATGTATGAGGAGAATTTCATTGAAGAGAATGATGAAATAAAAAAACAAAAGAAAACTTCCAAAATACTTCATATTATTGTTGAGGATAATGGTGTTGGAATTGATTATGAAAAAATGAATGAGAAATCGACAGAAGAAGTTCAACAGCCGGAGAAGATAGATCACACTCATACAGGATTTGAAAATACTCGGAAAATGTTACAAATTTTGTATGGTGAGAATTATAAATTTAACATTTGGAGTGAGAAAGGAAAAGGAACAAAAATTGAAATAATTCTTCCGGCAGAAAGAGGGGAAATACCATGTGGAAAGTAGTAGCGGCGGATGATGAAGGATATATAAGGGAAGCATTAAAAAAGTTGATAAATTGGGAGAAAATGAATTGCGATTTGGTGTCAGTTCTTGAGGACGGACAAGAGCTTATCCAATGTATAGAGAATGAATCTCCAGATATAGTGATCACAGATATTCAGATGCCGGGGGTAAACGGTTTAGAAGTGTGTAAATATTTATATGAAACTAGACCGGAAACACAGGTGATAATATTAACAGCATATTCAGATTTTGATTATGCCAAATTTGCGATCAAGTATAATGCATGTGAGTACGTTTTGAAGATATCCATTATGGATGAACTTCCAGAAGCATTAGAAAAAGCAACGGGAAAATTAACTCAACTAAAAAAAGAAATTGAGAAAGAGGAGATTGCTGTATCAGGACAAAGAACACTACTTCAGCAGATTGATCAGTATGTAGAACAAAATTTTAAAAATAAAATATCATTGGATGAGATTGCAGATGAATTACATGTAAATAGGAGTTATTTAAGTAGATTTTATAAAAATAAAACAGGAATAAATCTGTTTGATACAATATTAAATCTTCGAATAGAAGCAGCAAAGGAATATCTTTTAAATACAGATATGAAAACTTATGAAATTTCGGAAGCGATTGGAGTTGACGATGCAGGATATTTTTCGAAGATGTTTAAAAAAATTACTGGGGTTTCACCTAAAGAATTTAGGAAGCAGGGGAAAGATGAAAAAAACTACTAAGCAGCTAATTGTCCTAATGCTAATTTTAGGAGTTGGTTGTATTTTAGAAGGGTGTAGAAAAGAGAGCAATCACAGTGTTACTATTACGTTGATTCATGCCTGGGGAGGCACAGAAGAAGATCATGTTGCAATGAGAGAGATTTATGAAGAATTTCAGGAAGAAAACCCGGATATTAATTTACAGATGATTTCTATGCCGACAAGAGAAGATATGATGAGAAAAGTAGAAGATATGATAATGGTCGGTAATATACCAGATATTGTATCCTTTAGTGGAACAGGTAAAAATAGTACCTATGATTTTATGATTGAAAATAATATGGCATTAGATATCTATCCATATATGCAACAGGATCAAGAATTTGCTGATAGTGTATCAGAAGTAAATAAACAATATTGGAGTACAGAAACTGGAGAGCTGTACTCTGTGGCAGATGCACGAATGTTAAGCGGAGGATATTGGTATAATGAAGATATTTTAAAGGCAGCAGGAATTGAGAAAGTACCAAAAAGTTGGGATGAATTTCAAACAATGTGTGAACAGATTAGTGAGTGGGCGTTAAATGAAAAAAATGAAGTAAAAGCACTCCAACCAACGGCAGAAGGATATTTATACTGTATGGATCACATGTTAGCTGGAAGTGAGGATTCTCGATTTGAAGGACATAATCTTATATTTCAGGATGAAATTTTCAATAATGCAATAAATCGGATGAAACGAATGTATAATTCGGCTATTTCTGAAAACGCTGAATATAGTTATCGAGATGAGACTCATCTTTTTAATGAAGGAAAACTGGCAATTTATATTAATGGAGTATGGGGAGCACCGATGATTTCAAAGCAAATTGATGCTAAATATGCACTCTTACCAACAGACGGGGGAGAGTCAATGTCATGTATTTCTTCTGGTTTAGGGTACGTTTTAGGTAATAGTGGGAATGAAGAAAAAGAAAAAGCAGCAGTTAAATTTTTGAAGTACATGCTTAGCAAGAAGGTTCAGACGAAAATTCTTGAAAAGACAGAGCAAATTCCGGCAAATCCAGATATATCTTTGGAATCTTATAAGGAGAGTAAAAGCAGATTGTATCAGGCAGCTACACTTGTTCTTGAGGCAGACGAAAAAATAGAGGTTCCGAATAATATTTGGTCAGCCGAACAAAAGGATTATTTTATAAAAACCATTTTTGATGTACTGACAGGAACGCTATCTATACAAGAATTTGAAGAAAATTTAGAAAACAAACAAAAATAAAATATGTGCATGTTGATTCTAAAATAGAAACAACATGCACTTTTTTTGTACAAAAATACGAAAAATATTGACGAATGGTAAATATTTTTCGTATTTGATTTGGCAATATGTAAATATTATACGGTTTATAGTCAACCGTATATATTCAAAATAAATAAAAATAAATGTAGAATACACTTAACAAATACAACCGATATAAAAGGAGGAAAAAATGAAAAAAAAATTAGTTAGTGTATTGTTAGTAGCAGCAATGGGAGCATCTGTTTTAGCTGGATGTGGTAGCAGATCGGTAAAAGAAGATGGAGGAGAGAAGAAGAGCGAATCTAGTGGTAACAATGTTCTGGAGTTCTATCATGGATATTATCAGGATGAAAGTGAGTGGCCTGCGGCGCAGGTAATGAGAGATATTTATGACGAATTTGCGCAGGAACATGCAGATGGAGATGTAACTTTTAAACCGATTGCTGTTGAAAACAGAGATGATATTGTAAGTGCGCAGGTTGCGGGTGGTTCTTTCCCGGATATGGTAGATGTTGGTGGCGGTGGAGTGCCGCAGGCGGCAATCTCACAGGATCTTGTTTATGACTTGAAACCATATATTGATGAGAATAATTTGCAGGATGCAGTAGGACTTAATTACACACAGCATGATCAGGATGGACATATTTATGCAGTGCATGATCAGATTGAAAGCCGTGGTCTTTGGTATAATTCAAGTGTGTTTGAAAAAGCAGGTATTTCTACAGATGCATTTACAGATTGGAATACATTTGGAGATGCAATGACGAAGATTGCAGATCTGGGAGATGATACTTATGGCTACATAGCTGGACAGGGTTCTAGCTATATTGTGAATGCAATTATGGCGTCTACAGATGCAGGAAAGAAAATGGTTGAATCCGAATTGACAGAAGATACAGTAAATTCAGATGAATTTGCTAATGCATTCAAAACAGCAGCAAAATTAGATCAGGCAAATGGATCTGAGCATACAACAGATGATAATGGAAATTTAATGGCTGAATTTAACACAAATGGAAATGTTGGAGTGCTTTTTAATGGTGTATGGAATGCAAGTGGAATTGATGCATCACTGGTTGATTCTATTGAACCAGCGTTATTCCCGGGCAATGTTGCGATTGCATCAGCAGGTGGTGGACTTGCAGTAGCAAACAATATGAGTGAAGAGAAGACAGAGCTTGCACTGGAGTTTATTAAATATATGACTAGCAAGGAAGTACAGGAAAAGATTTTTACTGAAGTACAGGCAAATCCATGTAATACAACAGTTGATCTTAATGCACTTGCAGAAACAAGTGGTGATACTGCAACACAGAAACTTGCAGAAGCATGTGCTCAGGTTAATTCAGCAGATACAATTGTAATTGATATGAAATATACTTGGGGTTCAGATGTGGATAAGGCGATTGTGAATGCTCTGATGGAGTGTGCAGTTTCAGGAACAGATATTGATGCAAGATTCGAATCACTTCAGAAAGAATTACTTGCATTGATTGGTTAATTAAAATTGATTTAGATGTTGATATGAGGGAGGGGAGAGAATATCCCTTCCCCTTTTTATTGGAGGAACCGAGTTGAAAGATAATATTTGTAAGAAGAAAAAAAGTAAATTAGGAATAAGACGTACAGGTTTTATTGTTGCTTTTTTGGCACCAACAATTATAGCGTTTTGTATTTTTTATCTGTATCCAATAATTACAGTATTCGTTACGTCTTTTTGTAAATGGGATTATAGTAATATCACGTCTCCGGAATTCTTTGGATTTCAAGATTTATGGAATAATTATGAGTACATTTTTAAAAAATATCCATTTTTCTGGGAGGCACTTAAGAACTCTACTACATGGGCAATTCTTGGTGCAGTTGTTCAGATTCCAGTTGCTACATTAATAGCTCTGGCTTTGTCAAGAAAAATAAAGGGAATTAAGTTTGTACGGAACGTTTATATTATTCCTAATATGATCTCTACAGCAGCAATGGGAGTGATATTTTTACAGTTATATAATCCATCTTATGGAATTATCAATCCGATAATCAGATTGTTTAATAAGAATTTTACAGATAATATCCTTTTATTAAAAGGACCGGCATTTATAGCTATGACATGTGCTTATATCTTTTTTACTGGAACTACAACATTAATGATACTTGGAAATATTATGGCAGTTCCGGAAGAAGTAAGGGAGGCAGCAATGTTAGATGGAGCAAGCGGATTAAAACAGGATTGGTTTATTACGATTCCAATGATTAAAGGAACATTAAAAACAGTGTCTATTCTTGCAGCAACGTCTGGTTTCCTTCTTTATAATGAGGTATATTTCCTGACAAAAGGAGCGGCAGGAACATATAGTATCAGTTATGTGATTCGCGAATTAGCAATTACAAGCCCGCGAACTCAATTCGGACGTGCAAATGCTGTTGCTTTGATACAGATTTTAGCAGGACTGGTTATTATTCTGGTAATTAATTTTGTATATAGTGTTTCATTAAAAAAAGAGAAACATTAGGAAGGAAGAAGCGTTATGAAAAAATCTCTACATAGAAAAACTGTAAATAATTTGCCAACAGGAACCAAAATTGTAACATATATATGTTTGGCGTGGGCGCTAATTGTCTCTTTAGTTCCGTTGATTTGGCTTGTGTTATCGAGCTTAAAGAAAGATCCGATGGCGAGACCTGGGTTTCAGTTGCCGGAGTCGATTTGTTTAGATGGATATATTTCTACTTTTAAAGATCTTCATGTATTTCGTTATTTTGGAAATAGTTTAATTGTTGCAGGAATATCGGTATTAATTAGTGTGGTTATGATTTCTATGTCTGCTTATGTAGTTGCAAGAATGGAGTTTAAAGGGAAAAAACTGGTAAATATCCTTTTATATTCAACAATGTTTATACCAGCGACTGCTTTGACTTACCCTGTATATAATTTAATCAATAACTTACATTTGTATGATACAAGAGCCGCATTAATTCTTATTTATTCTTGTAGTGGAATCGCAGTTAGTTTTTTTGTTATAAAAAATTATTATGATAATATTCCAAGAGAATTAGAGGAGGCCGCAAGAATTGATGGGTGTGGCTATGTACAGACATGGGTAAAAGTTATTTTTCCGATTGCACGTCCGGGAATTATGACAGCAGCAGTTTTGGCTTTTTTAAATAACTGGAATGAATATTATTGGGCTTCACTTGTATTAATCACGCGAGAAAAATTGACAGTCCCGGCATTACTTTCAACATTTACAACGGCATTTAATACGAATTATAACGGATTGTTTTCTGCGATGGTTGTCATAATTCTTCCACCAGTAATATTGTATTGTGTTTTCAGTAAGTTCTTTATTGAAGCATTATCAGGTGGTGCAGTGAAAGGATAATAGTAGAAGAATCGTAGAAAAAAGGAGATTAACAATATGAATCGGGAAATAAAAGAACGAACAAAATGGTTTATGGATGCGAGATTTGGAATGTTTATACATTGGGGATTATATTCAATTCCTGCTTGTGGCGAATGGGTTATGTCTCAAAAAGAAATGACAATAGAGGAATATAGGAAATATTTCGAACAATTTGATCCGGTGGATTATGATCCAAAAACATGGGTTCGATTAGCAAAAGAAGCGGGAATGAAATATGTAGTTTTAACGGCGAAACATCACGATGGTTTCTGTTTATTTGATTCAAAATTAACGGACTATAAAGCGACAAATACAAAGGCAGGACGAGATCTGGTAAGAGAATTCGTAGATGCATGTAGAGAAGAAGGATTAAAGGTAGGACTCTATTTTTCAATTATTGACTGGCATCATCCAGATTTTCCAAAGTATGGAGACCGCCAGCATCCAATGAGAAACAATGTAGCCTATAAAGATGAAAAAATTGATTTTGATCGATATTTAGATTACATGCATGGTCAGGTAAAAGAACTGGTGACAAATTATGGGAAATTGGATTTGCTTTGGTTTGACTTCTCTTATGATGATATGACAGGAGAAAAATGGAAAGCAACAGACTTAATTAAAATGGTACGTCATTATCAGCCGGATGTGATTATTGATAACCGTTTGGAAGGCGCAGGAGATAACCATGGAAGCATTGCAACAGAACATCCTTTAATTTATAGTGGAGACTTCGCAAGTCCTGAACAGATTATTCCTCCGAAAGGAGTTTGTGATGTTAATGGTGAGCCTATTCCATGGGAATTATGTGCAACAATGAACAATCATTGGGGATATTGCAATTTTGATCATCAATATAAAACACCTGAGATGCTGGTAAGAAAGTTGGTAGAGTGTGTCAGCAAGGGTGGAAATATGATTTTGAATGTAGGACCTGATGCAAAGGGGAATATTCCACGAGAAAGTGTTGAAATTTTAAGAGAAGTTGGAAAATGGATGAGTAAAAATAAAGAGAGTATCTATGGTTGTGGAATATCAAATTTTGAAAAACCAGATTGGGGAAGGTATACACAAAAAGATAATGTGATTTATGCACATGTTTACGAAACTCCTTTAGGAGCCCTTCCGCTTTATGGCATTAGTCCTGAACAGTTGGCTGAAATTACATATTTAGCGGATGGAAGTGAGGTGAAAAGAGGTGAAGCATGGAATACAGCTCTTTATAAGGATGTTGCATTCGTGTCATTCGGAGAAGATCCTGTGTTTACATATCCATTGCCAGATGAAAGGGACACTGTATTAAAAATTCAACTTAAGAATTAAGAAAGAGGAGGTATGCAATTTGGTAAAAAAAATGAAAAAAGTACTCAGTACGGCGTTAAGTATTTTTTTAATGCTTTCCGTAGTAATACAAACATCAATTGTTTATGCAGAGGAAGGCAAAACGGGATCAGAATATTATTTGTCTGATTTGAAATGGGTATCAGCTTCTCATGGTGATTATGATACAACAAAAGAGGTACAAAAAGATCATCCATTTACACCGGGAAACAATGGTGAGGATACGAAAATCAGTCTTGCAATGGAAGATGGTGCAACACGCACATTTGAAAAAGGTTTAGGTACAGTAGCAGCATCCCCATCAAGTATTGTATATAATATTACTGGTGCTGAAGTCACTTCTTTTTCTTGTTATTTAGGAATTGACAGAACTGCTAACCATTCTTTAGAAAAACATGCAATGGTTGAAAAGGTAGAAATCACTGCTGATGATGAAATTTTGTATAGTAGTATTGATGATTATCCAAATGGAATTAACTGGGATACAACGGCAATACCTATTAATATAAGTGTTCCAAAGGGAGCAGAGAAATTTGAACTGAAAAGTTATGCGGGAGAGACAACGTGGGGAGATGAAATTGTTTTTGCAGATGCAAAATTTACTGCAACAGGAACTTTTCCAGATCCAGACAAATGGAATACATATACGTATCTGTCAGATTTGAATTGGATATCTGCTACACATGGTGATGCTGATACATCTAAAAAAGTACAGAAAAATCATCCGTTTACTGCTGGAAATAATGGGCAAGATACGCAAATAAGTCTTTTGATGAAAGATGGTATGGTACGTGCGTTTGAAAAAGGAATTGGAACAGTAGCTGCTTATCCATCTGTAATTTCTTATGATATTAGTGGTGCAGGAGTATCAAAGTTTAAAGCATTTGTAGGTATTGATAGAACAGGAACACCATTAGATAGTAATTACGCACATGTAGATAAAATTGAAGTAATAGTTGATGAGGAAGTTATATATTCATCAGAGAAAGATTATCCTGATGGTATATCGTATGAAACAGAAGGAATATACTTAGATTTAGATATTTCGGAAAATGCATCTACATTTCAATTAAAAAGTTATGCAGGAGAATATACATGGGCAGATGAAGTTGTGTATGCGGATGCAAAATTTATGGCGAGAGGTACATTTGTTGATCCTGATGCATGGCAGCCAGCAGAAAAACGACGTGAAATATCAAATACGTCACCACTTATGATGATTCCTTTATACGCAAATGGGGAAACTTATTCTCAATCTGAAAAGGAGTATGGTTTTTGGGGAGATGATACACTTAGCGGAAAATGGGAAGAGGTGCCAGATGATTTAAAACCATATACAGTAATAGAATTGCATCCAGATGATTTGCCAAAGAGAGATGGAGCAGTTCAAGATTTTTACGAACACTTTTTAAAAGAGGCACAAAATCATGTTGATCCAGAGACAAAAGAGAGTGATCCAATTCCAATTGTTTTGACTGTTTATACAGCGGGAAATCAATCTTATTATACGGCAGCACATTGGATCACAAATGATTGGATTGAAGAGATGTATAGAAATTATTCTTGTTTACAAGGGTTATTCTGTACAGAAAATTATTGGGTATGGGCAAGTGGCATCGAAAGCAGATGTGCAGATTATCTTACAATATCTGCGAAATATGGTGGATATTTCATTTGGTCAGAACAGAATAATGGAGCTGCGATTGAAAAGGCTATGGGAACACAGGGGCAAACAGCTTTTAAGGATGCAGTTGAGAAATATTCGGATTATTTTATTTTCATGTATAAAAATACACCTGCTGGTGAAGGCAATGATGCACCGACGAGCAGTTATATGACAGGATTGTGGTTAGCTGATTATGTATATCAGTGGGGTGGTCTGATGGACACATGGAAGTGGTATGAGACTGGAAAATGGAAACTGTTTGAGACTGGAAATATTGGTAAAAGTCAGGGAAACAGACAGTGGTTAACAGAGCCAGAAGCTTTAGTTGGAATTGAAGCGATGATGATTTATATAAATGGTGGATGCATATATAATTTTGAACATCCAGCTTATACATATGGTGTACAAAATGAACAGTCGCCATTATATAAAAATGTTATACAGGAATTTTTTAGATATGTGATCAAAAATCCTGCTCCATCTAAAGAGGAAATGCTTGCTTCCACAAAAGCGATAGTGCGTGGAAATTTATCTTCAATGGGAAATGGTAATTTCTTCGTAGGGTTAAATACGGAAATGGCACAATCACCAACATATACAACTGGAAGATACGGGAATATTCCATTTGTTCCATCATCAATTTCTATTTCAAAATTAGAGGAAGCATTTGCTGGAAAAGATATAGAAATTGTTGAACAGGGAGACAGTAGAATTAGTACTTTATCGAATCGACAAGACTTTTTTAATAGTCTCTATGCAGAAGAATATCAAGGGGATATTTTCGCAAAGAAAGTTGATAATACATGGTATATAGCAAATTATAAGTACAATGAAAATGTGAAGCAAACAGCTGAAAATATGGAAATGATAATTGATGACAAGAAAGTGAAAGTATCAGCAATCTTGGAACCACATTCTTATGTGATTTTACAGAAAAAGGATAATGCTGTTTCAGTGAAAGTTAATAATTATCGTACTAATAAAGATGAACTGTGGAAAGGTGCAACAACTGCGTCAGAGGCAGCATCTTTACCTCAAATGACTAAGAAAGATGCACTTTCGTGGGTGTTTAGCAATTATATTCATAATACGAAAGATCAGGAACGCAGGGAAACTACTATTACATTAAGTGGTTGGAATCATAATCCAGAAATAAAGAATATTGAAGGGGTAAATGGAAATTATTCTAATCCATCAGTTACCTATGATGAAAAGACAGGAACTGTTCAAATAACAATAATAAGCAATGGATATGTGTATTTTGATATAGTTTAAGGCTAAAAAGAAAAAGAAATGCCTCACAAATATAGACGTGAGGCATTTCAATCGTAAATAGGAAGGAAGAAAAACGATGAAACAGATAACCAGTATTTTAATCGGGGCAGGATTGAGAGGTGGTTATGTATACTCGCAGTATGCACTGGATCACCCAGATGAATTTAAAGTGATAGCTGTAGCAGAACCGGATCAGGAACGCAGGGAACTTTTTGCGGCAAAGCATAATATTCCAAAGGAACTACAATATGAATCCTATGAAGAATTATTACAACAGGACAAAATGGCAGATTGTGCTATGATCTGTACACAGGACAAAATGCACTATGAACCAGTTACTATGGCGATGCAAAAAGGGTATCATGTTCTTTGTGAAAAGCCGATGTCACCAGACAAAGAAGAAATTATAAAAATGGGAGCAATGGCAAAGAAATATGATCGAATATTATCTGTATGTCATGTTCTTAGATATTCTCCGTTTTTCTCTAAAATAAAAGAAATTCTGGAAGAGGGAAGAATTGGAAGGATGATGTCGATTCAGCATATCGAGGAAGTTGGATATTGGCACCATGCGCACAGTTTTGTAAGAGGAAATTGGAGAAACAAAGAAGAATCCAGTCCGATGATATTGCAGAAATGCTGTCATGATATGGATATTATGTTATGGTTGGCGGATAGTAAATGCAAAAAAATCAGTTCCTTTGGAGAACTTACATATTTTACGGAAGAAAATGCTCCGACAGGTGCGCCGGAATATTGTATGGACGGATGTGAACACAGAGATCAGTGCCCATTCTATGCACCGCGTTTTTATCTGGAACATCCAAAAGCTGTGGAAGATGGTCTTGTATATGCAGTAACTGATCAGGCAGATTCTGTGCATGTTCTGGAAGCGTTAAAGAAAGGTCCGTATGGAAGGTGTGTATTTCATTCGGATAATACAGTTGTAGATCATCAGACAGTGGACATAGAATTTGAAAATCAAGTTACAGCTTCATTTTTAATGACAGCATTTACAAATCAGTGCGCAAGAAGAATTCGAATTATGGGCACTAAAGGTGAATTAAAAGGTGATATGGAGTCAGGAACAATAGAAATCATAGATTTTGTAAGTGGAACAAATGATTTGATTCAACTTCATACGCCTTCAAAGGGACATAGCGGAAGTGATATGAGCATGATGCGAGAGTTTGTTCGTATGGTTGGAGAAGGAAAAACGGGAAAAACGGATGCATCAGTTTCTGTGGCGAGTCATCTGATGGCGCTTGCAGCTGAAGAAGCAAGAATTAGTAGATCAGTTATTGATTTTGAAGAATATAGTACTTATGAGATGAAATAAAACTGAAAAGATATAGAATAAACAGAAAAAGTGTACGACAGGTAAAATGCTAATAATAAGGAAAAATGTATATGAGAAATATTGTGTTTCACGACAAGACAAAGACATTTCATTTATATAATGAAAAAATAAGTTACATTATGTGCGTGTTGGAAAACGGACACATGGGGCAGATTTATTTTGGAAAGAAAATTCATGATAAGGAAGATTTTTCTTATCTGGTAGAGAAAATAGAACGTCCGATGACTTCATATATATATGAATGGGACAAAAGTTTTTCACTGGAGCATATTCGGCAGGAATATCCGGTATATGGAACAACAGATTATCGTCATCCTGCAATCGAATTATTACAGAAGAATGGAAGCAGAATTTCAGAATTTAAATATACCGGCTATGAGATTACAATGGGAAAGCCGAAGCTTCAGGGACTTCCTGCCATTTATGCAGAATCTGAGGAAGAAGCGGTGACACTCAGGATTTATTTGAGAGATTCTCTTACAGGAATTATACTGGAGCTGCTTTATACTATCTTTTCTGAATATGGAGCGATTGCAAGAAGTGTTTGCATAAAAAATGCAGGAAAAATGCCGTTACATTTACTTACAGCAATGAGTCTGAATCTGGATCTTCCGGATAAAGATTATATTTGGATGCAATTATCTGGTGCATGGGCTAGAGAGCGGCATGTGAAGGTGAGGGCTCTGGAACAGGGGATTACAGCGATTGATAGTATGCGTGGGCATTCTTCGCATGAACAAAATCCGTTTATGGTTCTTAAAAGAAAAAACACAGATGAAGTTATGGGAGAAGCAATCGGATTTAGTTTTATTTATAGTGGGAATTTTAGAATTCAAGCAGAAGTGGATACACATGATATAACACGAATTACAGTAGGAATTAATCCAGATGGATTTGATTGGGAACTGGAACCCGGAGAAAGTTTTCAGACACCAGAAGCGGTGATGGTTTATTCAGATAACGGACTTAATGAGATGAGCCAGACATTTCATAAGTTATATGCAAAACGTCTTGCACGGGGATATTGGCGTGATCGTAGCAGACCAATATTGAATAATAATTGGGAAGCAACATATTTTGATTTTACAGAAGATCGTTTGGTAAAAATTGCAAAGAAAGCAAAGGAATGTGGTATTGAATTATTTGTGCTTGATGATGGATGGTTTGGAAATCGTAGAAGCGACCGTGCAGGGTTAGGGGATTGGATAGTAAACAAAAAGTTACTTCCAAATGGAATTGAAGGTTTGGCAGAGCGTATAGAAGAACTTGGCATGCAATTTGGTTTATGGATAGAACCGGAGATGATAAATAAGGATTCGAATTTGTATCGTCAACATCCAGATTGGATTTTACAAACCCCGGGAAGAACGGATTCACATGGGCGTTATCAATATGTACTAGATTTTTCAAGAAGAGAGATTGTTGATTATATTTATACAATGATTGCCAAGATTCTTTCAGAAGCAAAAATTTCGTATATAAAATGGGATATGAATAGGAGTATTACAGAATGTTATAGCATTGCCTATCCTGCGGAACGACAAGGCGAAATTTTCCATCGATATATACTGGGAGTGTATGACTTATATGAAAGACTGACATCAGAATTCCCCAAAGTTCTATTTGAGTCCTGTGCGAGTGGCGGTGGACGCTTTGATCCTGGAATGCTTTATTATGCACCGCAAGGATGGACCAGTGATGATTCTGATGCGATTGAAAGGTTGAAAATTCAATATGGAACCTCGATGTGTTATCCGATTAGCAGTATGGGAAGTCATGTTTCTGTAATACCGAATCATCAAGTTTTTCGAAATACACCATTGCATACAAGAGCAAATGTAGCTTATTTTGGTACATTTGGTTATGAGTTGGATTTGAATAAATTATCTGATTCTGAAATTGAAGAGGTAAAGGCACAAATCTTATTTATGAAAAAGTATCGTCAAATGCTACAATTTGGAACATTTTATAGATTGAAAAGTCCCTTTGAGGGAAATGAAACTATTTGGATGGTAGTTAATGAAGAAAAAACAACAGCACTAGTAGGATATTATCGTGTATTAAATGGCGTGAACATGCCATACAGCAGAATAAAATTGCAGGGACTTGATCCAGATAAACTTTATAAGAACGTGTTAGCAAATACAGAGAGCTATGGGGACGAGTTGATGAATTTAGGACTTATTACAACAGATGTGACAGCTGGTCAGGTTTCAGGAGATGCAAAGCCATGTACGGATTTTGAGTCAAGAATCTATATATTGCAAGAAAAAAGTTAATTGCAGCAAACAAAGCAAGAATTATTAAAAATATAATTAATAATTACGAAGGTAATAATGGGCGATGCTGTTATTGTAAATAAGGTAGATAAGGATAATTGATAAAAATTCGCAAAATACATTGACAAACACATTTGAATGCTATATATTTGTACAACAGTAGTTGGAAAATATAGTTTTTCCATACAAAAGAATAAATTCCGTGAGGGAGTAGTTCGCGTGAAGACGTGATTTGTCAACAAACCCGGTTTTATAACCTGGCAAATCTTAAAGAATGAGACTCATGTATGCCTGTTCCGGTAATACTATACCGGCAGGTATACGTGGAGTCTTTTTTATTTGTCTTTTTATGCGGCTGGGAAAAGGAGAAAAAATATGGCATTCGTGATCGAGTTGTTATTGATCGGAGTCGGTTTATCCATGGACGCATTTGCGGTAGCCGTCTGTAAGGGTCTTGCCATGCGCAAGGTAAACAAGAAACAGGCAGTTGTGATCGGATTATTTTTCGGAGGATTTCAGGCACTAATGCCATTCATCGGATGGGCGCTCGGAACACAGTTTGAAAGTTACATTACCAGAATTGACCATTGGATCGCATTCATCTTACTGGCACTCATCGGTGGCAAAATGGTGGTCGAAGGATACAGACTAGAAGAAGATGAAACAGTGAAGGAACTGGATCCACCTCTTGATCTAAAGGAAATGTTCCTACTTGCAATCGCAACCAGTATAGATGCGCTTGCAGTTGGTATCACGTTTGCGTTTTTGAATTATCCGATCGTGAAATGTATCACGATCATTGGTCTGACAACCTTCGTGCTATCCATTGTCGGTGTTGTTGTCGGGAATATGTTCGGAAGCAGATACCAGAAAAAGGCAGAGATCGCCGGAGGTATGATCTTAATCCTTATCGGCTTGAAAATTCTGTTCGAGCATCTGGGAATTCTTGTATTATAATAGACACTTATAATAGATAATTGCGAAACTCTTAGAAGACGTGAATTAAATTACGGAAAGTTGACAAGAGCAAAAGAAAACACTGGGGAACCGCCGGTACTTAGAAGGCAGGTACAACTGTTTTCAATCAGGTCTGTGCATTTACTGCACAGACCGTGCGAAAGTGATTCAAGAGTGAGCAAATTCCTATCTGCGAAGCAGATTATAAATGAATTTGCGAAGTACTGCGAAGAATGAGCAGTACCGTTGCGAGTGACACGTAGCGGAAGCGTGTTTTCGTTGATCTTGTTAACTTTTCGTAATATTCATAACGTAAAATTGAGTTTCGCAAATATCTAATAATTATAAAGAAAAGAGGAGAGAAACATGGAGATTTTAAAGTCAGCAGTTATTTTAGTGATCGGATTTGTATTGCTTATCAAAGGAGCAGATTATTTCGTAGAGGGCAGTTCCTCCGTGGCGAAAAAGTTTAAAGTCCCATCTTTGATCATCGGTATGACGATCGTGGCAATGGGAACAAGCTTACCGGAGCTTGCGGTCAGTGTTACCGCAGCCATGGCAGGGAACAATACACTCGCAGTCAGCAATGTGGCAGGATCCAATATTTTTAATCTGATGGTAGTCTGCGGTGCCTGTGCACTGTTTGCACCACTTGCCATTGAAAAGAATACATTGATGAAAGAGTTTCCGTTTTCGATTCTCTGTGCCGGTCTGCTTGTAGTTATGGGATATCTTGGAATGTCGTTAGGCCGCATGGATGGTGTGATCCTGCTTGTGATTTTTGCCGTATACCTGTTCTGGATGATACAGTCTGCGAAAAAAGCAAGGACATCCGGGGATAAACTGGAAGCAGAAGAGGAGGCACTTGCCGAGGAAGAAATCAAAATCCTTCCGATGTGGAAATGCATAGTTTTTATTATTGGTGGAATGATCGCAATAAAGTTCGGCGGTGACTTTGTAGTCGATGGCGCATCTGCGATCGCAGCCGGATTCGGCTTAAGCCAGACACTGATCGGTCTTACGATCGTGGCACTCGGAACCAGCCTTCCGGAGTTAGTGACGTCCATCGTGGCAGCGAGAAAAGATGAGGTGGATATGGCACTTGGAAATGTGATCGGTTCTAATATTTTTAATATTTTACTGATCCTCGGTGTTGCAGCGGCGATCAGCCCTGTTACCTTCCTTATGGAGAATATTATCGACATTATCATTTTGATCATCATGAGTGCAGTTGTATGGGGATTTGCATGGACATCCAAGAAAGTGAATCGTAAAGAAGGAATTATTATGCTTCTTATGTATGCGGTATATATGGTGTATATCTGCATCCGGTAAAAACATAGAAAAAAGTTATTGACAGGAAACGCTGGTTCTGGCAAATGCTGGTTCTGGCGTTTCTCTTGTATGAGCCTTTTGTTACGGATCAAGTATTCATCTTTTTAAATAAATCATCATAAAACGTCTTGATGCAAACAGTAAAAAACAGTAAAATGAATGTAAAACAGTAAAAGACAGTAAAGAACAGTAAAACAACACAAAAACAGTAAACAAGAGTAAAGAACAGTGAAACTAAAGGAGCGCCTATGCAGAATCCATTTACGCTTACATTTGGGAAAAGTCCGTTAGAGCTGGTAGAACGTCCATTACAGACAATGGAAATTGTTGATACGTTTACAGCGGAAACGGTAAATCAGCAGATGTTCATTATCACAGGTGTACGAGGTTCGGGAAAAACAGTGATGATGACTGAGATTGCAAGACGGCTGAGGGAAAGAGAAGACTGGGTAGTGATAGAACTGAATCCTGCTACCGATTTATTACAGGGAATGTTAGCAAAACTAAATAGCAATAAAGTTTGTGCAGCCATCATAAAGTCTGCGAAAATTGATTTATCCTTTTTCGGGTTTGGCGTAGCGATAGAGGGTGTTCCGCCACTCACGGATACGGAGACGGCGATCATTACTATTTTGGAAAAACTGAAAAAGCAGGACAAGAGACTATTGATTACAATCGACGAAGTTACAAATAATGATTATATGAAGGTGTTTGCAGGTTCATTCCAGATTTTTGTAAGACAGGATCTGCCTGTATTTTTACTGGCAACGGGTTTATATGAAAATATTGATAAATTGCAAAATGAGAAAAATCTTACCTTCTTATTTCGGGCACCAAAGATTCAGTTAAAACCATTGAATCAGCAGGCGGTTATGAATAAGTATAAAAATATTTTTCAAATAGATCAGGATGTGGCAAAACAAATGGCAGAGCTGACGAGGGGGTACCCGTTCGCATTTCAGGTGCTTGGGTATCTGACATGGAATCACAGTGGCCATTATGAGGCAGTACTAGAAGAGTATGAGCAGTATTTGAGCGAGTTTGTATACGACAAAATATGGTCAGAGTTATCGCAGAAGGATCGCATTGTGGCAAGGGGAATTGCCGAGACAGAAAGCGGAAAAATCAAAGAAATCCGGGAACATCTTGGCATGGAAACAAATGAGTTTAATCCGTATCGCAAAAGACTTATGAAAAAGGGGATTGTCTCAGGCGAGACCAGAGGGTATGTATTTTTTACACTGCCGCTTTTTGAGAGATATGTGATCGATAATTCATGAGTGAAAACAGGCGAATACAATTCATGCATTATGTCGTCCCCATATTGTGTACATCGTGGAAAAAGCGTATAATACAAAGCACGAAACGGAAAGATATTATATACGGATGGAGGTAGTCATTATGTCATTTTTTGATGAGATGAAAGAGTCATTGGTATCAGCAGGAAAAGATGTATCCCAGAAAGCGAAGGAAGTATCCGGTGTTGCCAAGTTAAAATTAGACGTAAAGTCCAAAGAGGATTATGTAGAAAAACAGTATGCAGAACTGGGACGTACTTATTTTGATGCACACAAAGATGATGAGGAAAATGCCGAAAATGAACAGTTCAAAGTGATCAAAGAGGCATTGGCAGTGATCGAGCGCATGAAAACGGAGATCTTAAATCTTCAGGGCGCAGCAGAATGTCCAAACTGCGGAGCAAGAATGCCACAGGGCGCATCTTTCTGCAGCAGTTGTGGAGCAAAAATGGCAGAGCCGGAGCATTTTACAGGCGAAGTTGTCGATGATGAGAAATTCGACGAATAAAGAAATGCATCTCATTCGTTTACCGAGAAACGATGCACAGAAAATGTAAAATTAAATGCAATAGCACGGAAACACCGAAAACCCAATGTATTCATTGACTTTTCAGTATTTCCGTGCTATTTTATGAGATAGGCATTCGGCGTCTGATGCAACAGGACGTGATAATGCATACGATTATTTTAATATAAAACACAATGAAAAAGAGAGTACATGAAATGGAACTCAACAGATCATCTGTACAGATGGTCTTAGCAGAGAGGTTTCCGGGATATAGCAGGGCATCTGATTTTAATTCAGTAATATCAGATCTGCAGGATATCATGGTGCGAGGAAATGAGGAAAGCTTCATGGAACATGGCTTTGGAGTGGCAGGGCTGAACGGATGCAAAAAAGTGGCATGCGATAAGTTCTGACGGGACCGCCTGTTATAGCGGAGATGTTTTTGACAGAGACAGAAAATGGACTGGCAGAGAGTGTGCCGGCGGACAGAGTACGGTCAAAGACATATTGAGGTCTGTACTGTGAGGTACAGATGAACTGAAGTGGTAACACGGAAACAACCCGTCTTCTAAGAGATTAGAGGATGGGATTTTTATTTTAAGGAAAGAGGTAGTGAGAATGAGCAATAAAGGAAAGTATTATATGACAACAGCGATTGCCTACACATCCGGCAAACCGCATATCGGAAATACTTACGAGATCGTACTTGCAGATGCGATCGCCAGATATAAGAGAGCAGAAGGTTATGACGTATACTTCCAGACAGGAACTGACGAGCACGGACAGAAGATTCAGGAAAAAGCAGAGGCAGCAGGTATTACACCAAAGGAATTCGTAGATGGAGTTGCAGGAGAGGTAAAAGAAATCTGGGATCTGATGAACACATCCTATGATAACTTTGTCCGCACTACAGATGCAGACCATGAAAAATGCGTAAAGAAAATCTTTAAAAAATTATACGATCAGGGAGATATCTATAAGGGAGCTTACGAGGGACTTTACTGTACACCATGTGAATCCTTCTGGACGGAGTCCCAGCTTGTAGACGGCAAATGCCCGGACTGCGGACGTGAAGTAAAACCGGCAAAAGAGGAAGCTTACTTCTTTAAAATGAGCAAATATGCAGACCGTCTGATCGAGCATATTAATACACATCCGGAATTTATCCAGCCGGTATCCCGCAAGAACGAGATGATGAACAACTTCCTTCTTCCTGGATTACAGGATTTATGCGTATCCAGAACATCCTTCAGCTGGGGTATCCCGGTAGATTTTGATCCAAAACATGTAGTATATGTATGGCTTGATGCACTGACTAACTACATTACCAAGATCGGTTATGATCCGGACGGATCTTCTGATTTATTTAAGAAAAATTGGCCTGCAGATTTACATTTAATTGGAAAGGATATCGTCCGTTTCCATACGATTTACTGGCCAATCTTCTTAATGGCATTGGATCTGCCATTGCCAAAACAGGTGTTTGGTCATCCATGGCTTTTACAGGGCGGCGATAAGATGAGCAAATCCAAAGGAAACGTGATCTACGCAGATGATATGGTAAGACTGTTCGGCGTAGACGCAACCCGTTACTTCGTCCTTCATGAGATGCCATTTGAAAATGACGGTGTCATCACATGGGAATTAGTAATTGAAAGATTCAACTCTGATCTTGCCAACATTTTAGGAAACCTTGTAAACAGAACCATCTCCATGAGCAACAAATATTTTGATGGTGTTGTGAGAAAAACAGGCGTGACTGCAGAAGTCGATGAGGACTTAAAGGCGGTTGTTGCCGGAACAAGAGATAAAGTACAGGAGAAAATGGACAAACTCCGCGTGGCGGATGCGATCACCGCTGTATTTGACCTGTTCCGCCGCTGCAACAAATACATCGACGAGACGACTCCATGGGTACTTGCAAAAGATGAGGCAGACCATGACCGTCTTGCAGAGGTATTATATAATCTGACAGAGTCCATCACGATCGGAGCAGGATTGCTGCACAGCTTCCTGCCGGAGACAGCAGAGAAGATCGTAAACCAGCTGAATACTACATTGCGCGATTATGACGATCTGGACAAATTCGGACTTTACGAGAGTGGAAGCAAAGTGACAGATACACCGGAAATCTTATTTGCACGTCTGGATGCAAAAGAGGTTATGCCAAAAGTTGAGGAGATCAAGGCAGCTCAGAAAGCTGAGTTTGAGGCAGAGCAGAAGAAACTTGCCGGAGAGACGGAAACAGCAGAAGAAGCGGAAGAATCCGTAATTGACATTGAACCGAAAGCAGAAATTGAGTATGATGATTTTATGAAGATGCAGTTTCAGGTAGGAGAGATCATTGCCTGCGAAGCAGTTCCAAAATCAAAGAAATTACTCTGCTCACAGGTGAAGATCGGAAGTCAGGTAAAACAGATCGTTTCCGGTATCCGCAAGCATTACACACCGGAAGAGATGGTTGGCAAAAAAGTCATGGTATTAGTGAACTTAAAACCGGCAAAACTTGCAGGTGTAGTCTCAGAGGGTATGTTACTCTGCGCAGAGGATGAGAACGGGGAACTTGCATTGATGGTTCCGGAGAAAAAGATGCCAAGCGGAGCAGAGATCTGCTAGAAAAACAGAAATTAAGACACAATTAAGATTTCTCTACTATTAAAATACTTTTTTAACTGCTAAAATAAAACTGTTCAGGCTGATAAACGCCGGACAGTTTTATTTTATTCATGTTTGCAGCAATGGACAGGTTTGTCCGTAAAGCGGGAGACAGGCTGTTGAAAGAAAAATATTGGGAGGATAGAACATGCAGACCATTTTAGTGTGTGATGATGATAAAGAAATTGTGGAAGCAATCGAGATCTATTTACAGCAGGAAGGCTTTCATGTGCTAAAGGCATATGATGGTGAAGAAGCGCTTGAAATATTGAAGAATAATGAAGTACATCTTCTGATCATGGATGTCATGATGCCGAAGCTGGACGGAATCCGTGCAACCCTGAAAATCCGTGAGAACAGCAGTATTCCGATCATTATTTTGTCAGCAAAAACAGAGGATTCAGACAAGATCTTAGGACTGAATATCGGGGCGGACGATTATGTGGAGAAACCGTTCAATCCGCTGGAACTGGTGGCAAGGGTAAAATCCCAGCTCCGCCGTTATACACAGCTTGGAAATGCAGCAGAATCCGGTGACAGTATTTATACAGTTGGAGGTTTGAGCATCAATGACGATCTGAAGGAAGTAACGGTGGATGGCGAAGTAGTGAAGCTTACCCCGATCGAGTATAACATTCTTTTGCTGTTGGTGAAGAATCAGGGAAAAGTATTTTCCATCAACCAGATTTATGAGAGCATCTGGAATGAGGATGCGATCGGAGCGGATAATACAGTGGCAGTACACATCCGCCATATCCGCGAGAAGATAGAGATTAATCCAAAAGAACCCCGTTATCTGAAAGTTGTATGGGGTGTTGGTTACAAAATTGATAAGAATTAAGAGTTAAGAGTTAAGGAGCGATTATGGAGAGCCATCCTTATTCCTACGGAACAAAACTGACAGGCCTGATTCTGCATCTGTTTTTTACAGTGGTTTTAACGATAGCAGTATTTTTGCTGGCATCCATGCTTAGTAAAAATATTTTTGAGTTGTCAGACGTTGGGACAGAACAGTTTCTGGATTCCGGGTATTACACAAAATGTATTGAGAAAAAATGTGATGACCTGAGCGATTACCTGCGTCTGCTGATCAAAGGTGAAAGCCGTACTTCAGAGGAGAACAGGCGTTATCTGCAATACACCAATGAGTTTAAGAGCGGTGATAGCAATTTCTGCTATTGGTACAGGATTGGTGAGGCGTGGTACACAAATCAGCCGGACACGAAGGAAGGACAGGAGTTTGACGTGGAAGCTGTGCTGATGGAGGCGAAGACCATGGGGAATTACCTGATCTATGATCTTGTGGACAAAGAATTTGGCACTGATATTAACGGCATGGCAGACTACTTCTTTGGCGGTGGGAATCAGATGCTCTGGCCTGCAGATGACATGACGCTGATCATCGGGATCGATACGGAACTGTCTGCAGAAGATGATATTTATGAGGCATCCCGGGAGTACGAACAGCTTCATCCATGGATCAAGGTCTGTACTTTCAGTGGCCTGGTCAGTCTGATGGGATGGATCATTTCACTGGTGTATCTGACTTTGGCAACCGGACGCCGCACAGGTGAGGAGAAAATCCATCTGAATCCGATCGATAAGATCAAGACGGAGATTCTGGTGGCGGCTTTTATTTTTATGATGGTGGAGCTTGTGATCCTCATTACAAAAGTAAACAGTGAGGAATGGGCTGTTTATGGGATCATTGTAGCATCAGGAACCGTGAGTCTTGTGATCGACGGTTTATTCCTGATCTTTTATCTGAGCATGGTGCGCAGAATGAAAGCGGAGATGCTCTGGGAGACAAGCGTTGCGTGCTGGCTCGAAAGAGGTATCCGCAAAGTATTTGCCAGACAGAAAACAACGGTGCGTGTGCTGCTGCTTTTTGCAGGACACATGGCTGTCTGCTTCGTACTGGCGGTCGGTGCATTTTACTATCAGAGCATGACTGCACTGGTGGTGCTGCTCTTATTTTCAGCGGGAGAGTGCTATATGATCCTGCGAAAGGCAGTGGAGCAGTATCAGATCCGGCAGGGTGTGGAGAAGATCAGGGATGGAGCGCTTTCTGGAAAAATTGACATTGAACAGCTGCACGGCGAGGAGAAAAGCCTTGCGGAGGCGATCAATAACATTGGAGAAGGTCTTTTACATGCAGTGGATGACAGTACCAAAAATGAACGCATGAAGGCAGATCTTATCACAAATGTATCTCATGATATCAAAACACCGCTGACATCAATTATAAATTATGTAAACCTGATAAAGCTGGAAAAAATTGATAATGAACGCGTGCAGGGGTACATTAAGATTCTGGATGAAAAATCACAGCGGTTAAAGCAGCTTACAGCGGATCTTGTGGAGGCATCTAAGATCAGTTCCGGTAATGTGAAACTTGACATGCAGGTCATTGATCTTGTAGAACTTGTCTATCAGACGAGTGGAGAGTTTAATGAAAAGTTTGAGCAGAAGGAGCTTACGATTGTAACAAAACTTCCAAAAACAGCCGTGCTCATCCGCGCAGATGGCAGACAGCTTTACCGCGTGATCGAAAATCTTTATAATAATGTTGCAAAGTATGCACTGGAAAAAACAAGGGTGTATGTGGATATTGCATATGTGGAAGAAAAGGTTGTCTTTTCCATTAAGAATGTATCAGAACATTCCCTTGCAAGGGAGAACAGCAATGCCGGAGATCTGACGGAACGTTTTATCCGCGGGGATTCGTCGAGAACGACCGAGGGAAGTGGTCTGGGACTTTCCATCGCAAAGAGCCTTACGGTTTTAATGGGTGGAGTGTTTGACATTAAGGTGGATGGTGATCTGTTTAAGGCATCTATTACATTCCCACAATATGTAGACGAGAACAGCAGTAATCCGAAAATGGAAGAGCCGGCAAGCGAAGATGATTACGAGATTGAAGAATTAGAACCAGAGGAGAGAATAGAGAAAGAATGATAAAAGCAGTTATTTTTGACATGGATGGCGTGCTAATTGACACAGAAAAATGGTTGAATATATACTGGCAGCAGGCGGCAAAAGAGGCGGGATTTCATTTTACCAGAGAGCATGGACTTGCAATCCGCAGCCTTGCAACAAAGTATACAGGACCTTATCTGCAAAAGATATTTGGACCGGAATTTGATTATGAAGCGATCCGGGCGAGACGCAAACAGCTCATGAAAGAACATATTGAGAAAAATGGGATTGAGAAAAAGCCGGATGTGGATGAAATCCTGGATTATCTCCGCTCAAAGAACATCAAGACTGCCGTTGCAACAGCAACGGATCCGGAACGTACAAAACAGTATCTCACACAGATTGGTATCTACGATAAATTTGATCAGCTTGTGAGCGCCACAACCGTAGAGAACGGAAAACCGGAGCCTGACGTGTACCTTTATGCATGTGAGCAGATTGGGGAGAAACCAAAGGATTGCATTGCGGTGGAAGATTCGCCAAATGGAATCTTATCTGCATACCGCGCAGGGCTTTCTGTTGTGATGGTGCCGGATCTCGCAGAACCGGACGAGGAGACAGCAAAACTTCTGTATGCAAAATTTGATACACTCGCCGGATTGAAAACAATCATTTAGAAGAGAAAGAACTTTGGGGATTCCCGGAGTTCTTTTTTAAATGCATAAAACAATTGATTTATTAATTTAGTGTATGAAAGTCTTGATTTTTACAGGGAGTATCTTTATAATTCATATAAAAGCGCGAAAAACGAGTTGAGTTAGAAAGCTTCGCCGGAGATTGGGATGGAGGAACGTATGAAATTATATGATAGTGGCGTTTACCTTGTAAACGGAAAAGAAATTATGACGGACGCGACAGAGGTACAGCAGAAGACGGGAAAAGCTGTCACAAAAGAGCAGGCTGCCGAAAATACCATCGCTTATGGTATTTTGAAAAAACATAATACTTCAGGAAACATGGACAAGCTTCAGGTTAGATTTGACAAGCTTACCTCACATGATATTACATTTGTAGGAATCATTCAGACCGCAAGAGCATCTGGCTTAGAGCGTTTTCCAATGCCATACGTCCTGACAAACTGCCATAACAGTTTATGTGCAGTCGGTGGTACGATCAACGAAGATGACCACATGTTTGGACTTACCTGTGCAAAAAAATACGGTGGAGTTTATGTTCCACCACATCAGGCAGTGATCCACCAGTTTGCAAGAGAGATGTTAGCAGAGAGCGGAGCCATGATCTTAGGATCTGATTCCCATACCCGCTACGGTGCATTGGGAACCATGGCAGTCGGCGAAGGCGGACCGGAGCTTGTAAAACAGTTACTGAACAAAACATACGATATTGATATGCCGGGCGTTGTAGGTGTTTACCTGACCGGAACACCACAGAAAGGGGTTGGACCTCAGGACGTTGCCCTTGCCATTATCGGTGAAGTGTTTGATAAAGGTTATGTGAAGAATAAAGTCATGGAATTTGTGGGACCGGGTGTGTCGAACTTAAGCGTTGATTTCCGTATCGGCGTGGACGTTATGACGACCGAGACGACCTGCCTTTCCTCTATCTGGAGAACCGATGAAAAGGTACAGGATTTCTATGCGATCCATGGAAGACCGCAGGCATACAAAGAGCTGAATCCGGGGGATGTGGCTTACTATGATGGAATGATCGAGATTGACCTCGGTCAGATCAAACCAATGATCGCAATGCCATTCCATCCAAGCAACACTTATACCATCGAAGAGCTGAATGCAAATCTGATGGATATTCTGGACGACTGCGAGAAACGTGCAGAAGTCAGCTTCGACGGAGCTGTAAAATTAGATTTAAAGAGCAAAGTAAGAAACGGAAAGCTTTATGTAGATCAGGGAATTATTGCGGGCTGTGCCGGCGGTGGATTTGAAAATATCTGTGATGCCGCAGACATTTTAAAAGGTGCGAGCATCGGACCGGATGAGTTTACATTGAGCGTATATCCGGCAAGTACCCCGATTTACATGGAACTTGTAAAAAATGGTGCAGTGGCAAGCCTCATGGAGACAGGAGCGATTGTCAAAACAGCGTTCTGCGGTCCTTGCTTTGGTGCCGGAGATACTCCTGCAAACAACGCATTCTCCATCCGCCACTCTACAAGAAACTTCCCGAACCGCGAAGGTTCCAAGGTCCAGAAGGGACAGGTTGCATCCGTTGCGCTTATGGATGCAAGATCCATTGCAGCAACTGCAGCAAATAAGGGATATTTGACCGCAGCTACCGATCTGGATGTAAATTATACAAAACCGAAATACTTCTTCGACAGCAGGATATACGAGAATCGCGTCTTTGACAGCAAGGGAGTGGCTGATCCAAGTGTGGAGATCCAGTTTGGACCAAATATCAAAGACTGGCCGGCAATGAGTGCATTACCGGAGCATATGGTATTAAAGGTTGTTTCAGAGATCCATGATCCGGTTACGACAACTGACGAGTTGATCCCATCCGGAGAGACTTCCTCCTTCCGATCCAATCCGCTTGGACTGGCAGAGTTTGCACTTTCCAGAAAAGATCCGCTCTATGTGGGACGTGCAAAAGAGATCCAGAAGGCAGAGAAGGCAGTGGAAGCCGGAGAGTGTCCGGTTGAGGCTGTACCGGAATTGCAGGCAGTGATCGATACGATCAAGACGGTTTATCCTGATTTTGGTGAGAAAGCGAGAAAAGAGAAAGGCTATGCAGGATTTGGAAGTACCATTTTTGCAGTGAAACCGGGGGATGGTTCTGCGCGTGAGCAGGCTGCTTCCTGCCAGAAGGTACTCGGAGGCTGGGCGAACATTGCGAATGAGTATGCAACCAAACGTTATCGTTCCAATCTGATCAACTGGGGTATGCTGCCATTCATTATCGGGAAGGGTGATCTTCCATTTGAAAATCTGGATTATCTCTTTATTCCGGAGATCAGAAAAGCTGTTGAGGACAAGCAGTCTGAAATCCAGGCTTACGCAGTGAAAGACGGCGCATTAAAACCATTCAGCCTTCATATGGATGCCCTGACGGATGATGAGCGGGAGATCATTTTAAAAGGCTGTCTCATCAATTACTACCGTGGTTAATTTAAAAATCTAAAAAGATGATAAAAACAGAGGTCTGCTTAGTGACAGACCTCTGTTTTTGCGTTAGAATGAGAGTATAAATTACGCTTAGAAGCGCATGTTTGCACAAGTCGTTTCCGGCAGAAAAAGGAGAGCTTAAGTTGGAAGAACTAAAACAAAACGAACAGATACAGACACCGAAGACAAAAAAGACAGATGAATTTCATTTGAAACAGATCACGATCATAGCGCTTGCTATTTTTATCACATTCTGTTGCTGCATTTTATTTTTCTTTGTCATATACCGTTATAATGGGTTTACAGATTTCTGGAAGAAACTGACATATATTTTACAGCCGGTCATTATCGGACTGGTTGTGGCATATCTTCTGAATCCGTTGATGAAACTCATAGATGGAAAGTTATTTTCCCTGTTTAAAGGAAAGATGAAGAGTGAGAAAAAGGCGAAAAAAATATCAAGAGGGCTGGCAATCGCAGGTGCACTGCTGTTTTTGGTAGGCATCATTGTCCTGCTGATCGCTGCGATCGTTCCATCCATCATCCAGAGCATACAGGGCATCATATCCACACTCCCTGCTGAGGTGCGTTCGCTTGTTGACTGGATCAATGATATCGCCAAGGGAGATAGCCAGATAGCGGACATTGCGGAAGAAGTAATCACACAGGCGGGTAACTTCTTTGAAAATTGGATGAAAAACACGCTGCTTCCACAGGCAGAAGTCTATATCTCTTCCATTACCAGCGGAGTGATCACCGGAGTAAAATTTGTGATCAATATTCTGGTCGGACTTATCATCTCTGTGTATGTTATGGCGAGTCAGGAAAAGTTTGCAGGTCAGGCGAAGAAAATCATTTATGCCATTTTTAAACCGGTCAGAGCCAATGTTGTAGTAGAGACTGTGCGGAAGAGCAACGAAATCTTTGGCGGATTTATCAGTGGAAAAATTTTAGATTCTGCCATTATCGGTGTGATTGCCTATATCGTGCTTGCGATCATGAAAATGCCGGATACCATGCTGGTGGCTGTGATCATTGGTGTGACCAACATTATTCCGTTTTTTGGACCTTTTATCGGGGCGATCCCATCCTTTATCATTATTGTTTTACAGAATCCGGTACAGGGATTATATTTCCTGATTTTTGTTATCATTTTACAGCAGGTAGACGGAAATATTATCGGACCGAAGATCCTCGGAGATTCCACCGGGCTTTCCTCTTTCTGGGTTGTGTTTGCCATTCTCGTATTTGGCGGTCTGTGGGGCTTTCCTGGAATGCTGCTTGGTGTGCCGATCATGGCAGTGATTTATTATATTGTTTCCAATGTTGTCACATATTCCCTGAAAAAGCGTGGGATCCCGGAAACGGAGATAGATTATGTCAACCTTGACCGCATCGATAAGCACACCAATCAGCCGGTTTATGAGACCACGGAAAAGAATAAAAAACAGGATGAAAAATCGGCAGGGGAAGCATGATAATTTTTGACATCTAATTGTGCCTATGATAAACTAAAAGGTAACATAGACAAATTGAAAAAGGTAATGGATCATTACGGAAAATGCACAGTTTGAGGTGGCAGAATTGGATAAATATGAATACAAATTAAAGCTGGATCAGATGAAATCACTCACAGCCGAGGGGAAATACGAAGAGGCGGCTGAGATCGCGGATACCATCAACTGGCGTAAGATAAAGAACATTAACGCTCTGGTAAAAGTAGGAGAGATCTACGAGAAAGTAGGGCGTTATGATGAGAGCAAGGATGTTTTGCTGACGGCTTATGACAAGTCGCCGATCGGCAGAATGATCATTTATCGTCTTGCAGAGGTTGCAGTCAGGACAAAGAGTTTTGATGAGGCAAAAGAGTATTATCAGGAGTTTGTGGAGATCGCACCTCATGATAATTTAAAATACGTGTTAAAGTATGAGATAAGCAAAGCGCAGGGTGCAGATATTGGCACCCTTATTGGCATTTTAGAAGAACTCAAAGAGCAGGAGTATTCGGAAGAGTGGGCATATGAGCTTGCATATCTGTATCATAAGGCCGGTATGAGCGAGAAATGTATCGATGCCTGCGACGAACTGATCTTATGGTTTGGTGATGGCCCATATGTAGAACGCGCATTAGAATTAAAGATGTTATACCAGCCACTGACAAAACAGCAGGAAGACAAGTACCGCACATTCCGTCAGAGACATGACGGTGTTGTGGAAGTGAGACCGGAAGATCCGTTAGAATCTGGAGAGATCGTACCGGAACCGGTGCAGATCAAAGATGTGAAGATGTCTGCGGAACGCTTTAACACACAGAACCTGCAGGAAGAACTTCAGAGAAGTATGCAGGAGATCATGAATGCCACGGAAAAAGAGGCAGTCAATGATACGATGGATAACATTAAGAAACTGGTAGAGGATATTCCGTATCTCCAGATTCCATCCGAGAAAGAAGAAGAGCCACAGGAAGAAGAGGTTTACCAGCATATTGAGACAGATGAGGAGATTGACAATTCTTTAAAATCCAATTTCCAGGAGATGTTAGTGGATGAGGATGGACAGATGAGCCTTTATATGCAGGGAGGCAGAGTGGCAGAGCCGCAGGTATCCGGACAGATGAGCATTGAGGATGTGCTTGCTGAATGGGAAAAGACCAAGCGTGCCGCAGAGGCAGCCTTGCAGGAAGCAGAGCAGAGAAAACTCGAGTCTGCAAAGGCGAGAGCACTTCAGGAAGCGGAAGAACTTCTGGGACGCCTTGCGGATGTCATTCCAATGCTTGATTCCGGCTTGACACCAAAAGACCTTCTGGATCAGAAATACTTAAGCAAAGACGGGCAGCCGAATGACAATGCAGTCTCTATGGTTACGAACATGAACCAGTTTTTACAGCAGGAGATTGACCGCCTCAGCGATGAAAATGCACAGATGGATGAACAGCTCGCAGCTGTCGGGGCATCTCCGGTTGGAGATTACATGGCAAGCGCCGGTGTGGCTGCGGAAGACGCAGCACAGAACGTTGTGGCAGCCGGTGTACAGGAATTAATGACGGAGGAAGAACTTCCGGAAATCGCAATGCCGGAAGCGTTAGCAGAAGCGGACGACACAATGGAGGCAGGCACATCTGCGGAAGATGTGGAAGCAGCTATTTTAGCAGAGACTGCGCGCCAGATGGCAAAAGAATCAGTGGAAAAAGAAGAATTGCCGGAGATCGAGTTGCCGGGTGACTTAGACCTTGGAAAAGAGGAGACAGCAGAAGAGATTCTTCCTGCCATTGCGGAACCGGAGGCATTTGAGGTTCCGGATACGATCAGTAAGCTTTCCAAAGAATTAAGAGAAATCTTTACATATTTTGTTCCAATCACAGGTATGGAAGAACAGCTCTGTCAGGCACTTACAGGTGCATCCCAGCATCTGGCGAAGGGAATGACGGCTGGAACCGGAAATATGATCATACAGGGCGGTTCCGGAAGCGGTAAGACAGTGCTTGCGACGAGTATGATCAAGGCATTACAGAAAGAAACCGGAAAGCCAAATGGCAAGATCGGCAAGATCGAAGCATCTGTCCTCAATCAGAAGGATGTTGCAGCATTGCTGAAAAAAGTAGCCGGTGGCTGTCTGATCATCGAAAAAGCCGGAGATCTGTCCCGCGAGACAGCGTTAAAACTTTCTCTTTTATTAGAACAGGATACAAGTGGAGTGCTTGTGATCATTGAGGATACAAAACATGGAATCCAGAAGGCTTTATCCAGAGATGATGGATTTGCAGCGAAGTTTTCTGAGAAGATCAATATTCCTATTTTTACCAGTGATGAGCTGGTTTCGTTTGCAAAATCTTACGCAAATGAATTGGGATATACCATTGATGAGATGGGTGTGCTGGCGCTGTATAACAGCATCAGTAATATTGAGCACGCTGACAGGGAGACAACCCTGACAGAGGTGAAAGAGATCGTCGATAAAGCAGTAGCACATTCAGAAAAGGGTGGTTTGAAAAAGGCGTTCAGCATTATCACATCCAGAAGATATGATGAGGATGATTACATTATCTTACGGGAGAAAGATTTTGACTAAAGAAGAAAACCACAGTGAGTCTGCGGTTTAGAGATAGAAGTGAAGAGGGGTAGGGATTATGGCGAATTTTACTGAATTAGACCGCTATCTGTTCGGTCAGGCGACACATTACGATATTTATCGGAAGCTGGGGGCACATTTTGCAGAGGTAAAGGGAGTAAAGGGAGTATACTTCGACCTGTGGGCACCGAACGCAGAAAGAGTTTTCGTGATCGGTTCATTTAACGGATGGAATGAGACGGCAAATGAGATGACGCGCCTGAAACCGGAGACAATGGGGATTTACGAATTGTTTATTCCGGGATTGCAGGAGGGGGAGTTATATAAGTATCTGATCGAGACAAAAGATGGCAAGCGTCTTTATAAGGCAGATCCTTATGCAAATTATGCAGAACTCCGGCCGGGAACAGCATCTGCGATTGCGGATATTGAACATTTTAAATGGACAGACAGCAAGTGGATGGAGAATCGTAAAAAAGAAGAGGATGTGTATGCACAGCCGATGGCAATCTACGAGGTTCATCCGGGTTCCTGGAAACGTCATCCGGGCAGGGATGATGAAGGATTTTACAGTTACAGGGATCTTGTGACCTATCTGATCCCATATGTAAAAGAAATGGGGTACACACACATTGAGCTGATGGGTATTTCGGAGTATCCGTTTGATGGTTCCTGGGGATATCAGGTAACCGGATATTATGCACCGACCTCCCGCTACGGAAAGCCTGAGGACTTTGCATATTTTATCAACGAGTGCCACAAGAATAAAATCGGTGTGATCCTGGACTGGGTACCGGCGCATTTTCCAAAAGATGCCCATGGACTGGCAGAGTTTGATGGTACATGCCTGTATGAGTATGCAGATCCAAGAATGGGAGAACATCCGGACTGGGGAACCAAGATTTTTGATTATGGCAAAAATGAGGTGAAGAACTTCCTGATCGGCAGTGCGCTGATGTGGGTAGAACACTATCATATTGATGGTCTCCGTGTGGATGCGGTTGCCTCCATGTTATATCTGGACTATGGAAAAGAAGAAGGGCAGTGGGTTCGCAATAAATACGGCGATAATAAGAATCTGGAAGCCATTGAGTTCTTTAAGCATATTAACACACTGATCCTGGGACGTAACCACGGAGCGGTGATGATCGCAGAGGAATCTACTGCATGGCCGAAAGTGACCGGCCCGGTGGAAGAGGACGGACTGAACTTCAGTTATAAATGGAATATGGGATGGATGCATGACTTCCTTGATTATATGAAGTTAGACCCATATTTTAGAAAAAATAATCATCATAAAATGACATTTGCCATGAGTTATAATGCGAGCGAACATTATATCCTGGTGTTATCTCATGACGAAGTGGTACATTTAAAATGCTCTATGCTCAATAAGATGCCTGGACTCGGAAGAGACAAATTCCAGAATCTTATGGCTGGTTATGCCTTTATGCTTGGACATCCCGGCAAAAAACTTCTGTTTATGGGACAGGAATTTGCTCAGCTTCAGGAGTGGAGTGAGGAGAGAGAGTTAGACTGGTATCTGCTCGAGAACCCGGATCACAAACATATGCAGGACTGGGTAAAAGCACTCCTGCACTTATACCAGAAGAATCCGTGTCTTTATGAATTAGACGGCAATTGGGATGGTTTTGAGTGGATCAATGCGGATGACGCAGACCGCAGCATTTACAGTTTTGTCCGTAAGAGTAAAGATGGAAAGAACAATATGCTGTTTGTATGTAACTTTACTCCGGTTGCCCGCCCGGATTACCGTGTCGGTGTGCCAAAGAAAAAGACCTATAAACTTGTCTTAGACAGTGATGCAGCAGAATTTGGCGGTGAAGGAATTGAAAAACCGGTATCCTACAAAGCTGTGAAATCAGAGTGCGATGGAAGAGCGTTCTCCTTTGCATATCCACTTTCCGGCTATGGAGTGGCGGTATTCAAATATTAAGCCGGAGTTTAATTAGCGTAGTGTCGCAGATTTTGTGGTGTTTTTATAGGTTGTGAGGGGCAGATATAAGCGCCCTTTCGCAAGTCAGAATTTTATATGTAAGGAAAAAGAAAAACGGTATAAACGAAATATTATGTTTCTGTTCGCTGGGCATTCCGATAGGCTTCTGAGCAACAATCTTGAGAAGCAGTGCTTCCCAAGATTGTTAGAATCCTATCTCCATAGCTCACAAAGAAAATAATATTTGTTTATACCGTTTTTCTTTCATTTACGTTGTGTGTCCAGCGAAGCTGGACCACACTAGCCGGTGTAAGTCCGGTCACGGTAATCGCCAGTGAGCCGTGTAGCTAAACTCGGTGCGTTGCAGTAATGCAGGGTACTAAGCGAGTGGATAAAGTAACCTTGGTAAGAGGGGCGAGCAATTATGCAGACCGTAACATAAAGTGAATTCTGCCGTATCGTTAGAAAGGTCTCTGAAAAGAGAGCAAAGGGAAGCTGAACCTTGGGCGTATGGGTGAAAGCCATGGAACGTGTGAAGAAACTGGAAAGCAGCACGGAGGAATCCCTCGGTATATAGGAAACGGTATGTATGAAAAGTGTGGTTCGGAACTGGAGAGACCCTACCCATCACCGAAAGGTAAAAAGAAAGCGTATAAGCTTGGCGAAATCGTATTTCTGATGGGAGGGAGTCGGAGAGGAACATAGTACCAATAATGACTGTGCAAGAAAACGCAGTCTATGGGAAGGTTCCTTGCTTCATTCATGTTTGTAGAGAGGGTAAGAGTGAGAGAATGTCATGCAGACTAACAACTCCAAAGAAAAAGTTCGACAACTTCAAAACAAACTATATCTGACAGCCAAGAAATGTGATAGCCGAAGATTTCATGCACTTTACGATAAGGTATATCGTGATGATGTACTTTTTGTAGCATGGAAACGGGTAAAAGCTAACAAAGGATCCAGTGGTGTAGATGGTATCAGAATCGAAGATATTGAAGAGATGGGAATTGAAAAATACCTGTCAGAAATCAAATCGGAACTGATGGATGGAAAGTATAAACCATCCCCAGTAAAGCGAGTTATGATACCAAAACCAGACGGAAGTGAAAGACCTCTTGGAATACCAACAGTCAAGGACAGAATTGTGCAGATGGCTACCAAGATAGCAATAGAGCCAGTATTCGAAGCTGACTTTAGAGATTGTTCCTATGGATTCCGACCGAAAAGAAGTGCCAGGCAAGCACTGGAAGTGGTAAGGAAAGCGTGTAACAACAAGGGCTATTATGTAGTAGACGCAGATATTGAGAAGTTTTTTGATAACGTAAACCAAGATAAACTGATGAAACTGGCAGAGCAGAGAATATCAGACCGTAGGATATTGAAGCTGATAAGACAATGGTTAGTATCAGGAGTATTATACGGAAATGTACTGACAATTTCCGAACTGGGAACAAGCCAAGGTTCAGTTATATCTCCGTTATTGGCAAACATCTACTTAAATACACTGGACAGACTGTGGGAAAAGTATGGACTTACTCACGGTATTCTTGTAAGGTACGCAGATGATACAGTCATCATTTGCAAGAATAAGAAAAATGCAAATCACGCACTGAACTTATTGCAGTACATCATGGCAAAACTGGATTTAAAGCTACACCCAGTAAAAACAAAGATTGTCAGCATGTGGGACGGAAAAGAGGGATTTGACTTTCTTGGAATGCACCACAGAAGAATGACAACGGAAACAAGCAAAGGACAATTGTATAAAGAAACTTATCAGTACCCGAGCAGGAAAGCCATGAAGAAGATGAAAGCAGAAATCAAAAAGAATGTAAACGGTCGAAGTCTGTTAGTTGCAAAGGAAGAGGATTTAATAAAGAATCTAAATCCGAAAATCATAGGTTGGAAGAATTATTATTCCACCAAAACAAATGAGACATGGATGCAGGAATTAGACTGGTATATTATCTGCACCTTTACAAGATGGTATAACAAGAAACACCAAAGGCGTAAACATATGTCAAGAGTGGGATTTGTTAGAAATAGCATTTACGAAAAAGGATTAAAGAAAATGGCTAGAGCATGACGTAATGCTGTAGAAAGAAGAATGTCGGAAAGCCGTGTGAGGGAGAACCTCATGCACGGTTTGATGAGGGGCGGATGAAATTTTCATCCGCCTACTCTACACGAATGACTTGCGAGAGGACGCTTATACATGCCCAATTTACGCTTTGAATTGCGCCACAGAATCTGCAATTTACGTTATGGAACTCCCGGAGTTTAAGCTTTGATTACCGCCACTCGTAACATGGATTGACGGATTATCACAACTGGGATATTGCATGCTGCACAGCCTTGGTTTAATAAAAAATAGAACTGATTTGTTTTCAGGATTTTGGGAGCGGCCGGTCCTTAGAAAGCAGACATTGCGATTTCAAAAGCCAATGTAATTGGATTTTGAAATCACGATGGATGCTTTCTTAGTACCGCTGCCAGCGACAACAAGCGGAAGCGCTCCTGAAAACAAACAGTTCTATTTTTTATGTTTATAAATACTTTAGGCATGCAATACAACACAACCTGCAAAAAATCCGTAACACCACCCACAAGCGACAGTGCATAAGTTAAACTCCAGTTGTATTAAGAAAAAAGGAAATGAGCCGATATACATAGCAGTGAAATGAAATCCGAAACAGGAGATATCAAATAGATGAGAGTAGAACAGCAGAATCAGATTCTGGAGGCGCTGCAGCAGGCGGCAGGCAAAGATGTAAAGACTGCCTCCGGGATTGTGGCAGAAAAGGCTAAGACGACAAAGAGTGTGAGCGACAGACAGACTTCCATTCAGATGAAGGATACTACCTACCTGAATCCTGCCAGAGAAGAGAAAAAGTCCATAGCGGAAAAGATTGAAGAGAGTTCTGGGATGGATGCATTTGACCGCAAAAATCAGATGGCAGTTTTATCAAATACAACATCGGAAGAAGATTATGCGAAAATGCAGGAGGAAGGTTTTTCCCTGGATTCCACAGATTCACATACGATTATTACGGTGACAGACAAAATCAAAATGCAGCTTGCAAAAGCAGGAAAAGAAGTGTTTGGAGATGACCTTGACGCAGCTGAATTAGAGGCGATGACAGGAAGTGTGGCACTTGCAAACCAGTTGGAGCAGGCATTTAAGGAGGCTGATCTTCCGGCGACAGATGAGAATATTGCAACGAGCATTGAGGCGTTTGAACAGTTGCAGATGTTGCAGCCTATGACAGATGGTGCGATCAAATACATGTTGGATAATCAGTTGCAGCCAACGATTGAGAATTTGTATATGGCACAGTTTTCAGGCAGTGCAGGTTATACAGGGCAGACCGTAGAAGATATGGAACAGTTGTCAGGACAGATCCAGAACATGCTGTCTTCTATGGGATTGCCGGTAAATGAGAATACTATGGCAGACTGCCAGTGGCTGATCCAAAACGATGTTCCCCTCACGGAAGAGAATCTGACCTACTATGAGGATCTGAAAACTTTGGAACTTCCGGCGGATCCATCACAGGCAATGGGACAGATTGCGGATGCAATTACACAGGGAAATATGCCAAAGGATGCAATGGTGGCAGAGGGCTACAGCCTCAGAGATCAGGCACAGAATGCCGCAGATGTGATTGAAAATGCTACAGATGAAGATGTTGCTTATGTTGTGAACAATGGCATGGAGCTGACTGTGGATAATCTTGCCAAAGCAGCAGAAAACCGTGGGAAAGATGCTGAAAGCGACTCCCAAAATCAGAAAGCTTATACGGATAAAGGCTTAGAACTTCTCACGGCAAAGAGACAGTTGGAGGAAGTACGTCTTGCAATGTCAGCGGAAGCAAATTATGCACTTTTGAAAAAAGGTATTTCCATCGATACAGAGCCTCTGGTGAAACTCGTTGATGAGTTGAAAAATATGGAAAACCAATACTATACAAATTTATTGGAAGCACAGGGTGCGGATGCAACCCCGGAAAATGTTGCACTTTTTGCAGAGACAACTGAAAAAGTAGCGCAGCTGGGGCAGGTTCCGGCGTATGTGCTTGGAATCCCAGAAGCAGATGTTTCCACGATTGATGGAGCATATGAGCAGGGAATGCAGATGAAATCTGCACTGGAAAAAGCAGGTGTGCAGTATGAGACGTTAATGACAGCGCCACGCACCGACATGGGAGATTCCATCCAGAAGGCATTCCGCAATGTGGATGATATTTTAAACGATCTTGGCATGGAAGCAACGGAAGAAAATCGTCGTGCAGTGCGTATTCTTGGGTACAATGGAATTGAAATTACGGAGGATTCCATTATACAGATGAAAGCTGCAGATGAAGAAGTACAGCGGATGTTTAAAAATATGACACCTGCTGTTGTCACACAGCTGATCAAGCAGGGCATTAATCCACTGGAAATGAAGATTTCGGATCTGAACCGTGTTGCGGAGCAGGTGAGATCAGAAGTTGGAAAAGATGATAATCAGAAGTTCAGTGAGTATTTATATAAATTGGAAAAAAATAATCAGATCACAGAGGAAGAACGAAACTCCTATATCGGAATTTACCGTCTCATCCATCAGGTGGAGCAGACAGACGGTGCGGCGATCGGTGCATTGGTAAATCAGGGGGCAGAGATGACCATGAAAAATCTGCTCACTGCCGTGCGGTCATCCCACAAGACAAATCGCATGGATATTTCTGTGGACAATGATTACGGAGAGAGCAAAGAGCAGACGGTAAACACAAACTCCATTACAGATCAGATCGAGACCGCTTACCAGACAAACTGTATGAAGGACGCAGCTGATCTTTTGACACCGGGCAGATTGCAGCAGGTATTTGATCAGCATCCGGACTGGCAGAATATGACTCCGGAGGAATTTGCGCATGCACTTGCGGAAACTGTCGACACAGACGCAGCAGCCGAGCGGGAATATCTTCAGGAACAGATGCGGATGGTGCAGGAAGCAGCGGCTGCTCCGGATGAGATTTACCGGATGTTAGAGCAGTTTGATCTGCCAAACAGCGCAATGAATGTCAATGCTATCCAGTCGATGATGGCGAACCGTAATCAACTGTTCCGACAGATCTTCGGGGAAGAGAGTACGAATCCGGATCGTGAGAAAAAAATCACAGCAGAAGATATCGAAGCGATCAAGGAAAGTATTATCGAGGATTTTGGAGAGGCAGTTTCGGAGCCAAAAGCATTGGCAGAGGTTCAGGAGACATTGGGAAAAGTTGCGGAGAACGTGATGAAGACGATGATCTCCAGCGATGAAGTGACCAGCATTGATGTGCGTGAGATGCGTCTTATGCAGGCAAAACTTTCCATTAACCAGACTCTGGCGAAAAAAGAGCAGTATTCCATTCCGGTTCTGGTGGGCGATAAAGTGACGAATGTTTCCCTGAAGATTGTCCGTGGAGTGGAGACAAAAGGTATTGTGGACATTATGTTAGAAAGCGAAATGTCCGGCAAGATCGCAGCAACATTTCAGGCGAAAGAGGAAGGAATCAGCGGTCTGGTTGTGACCGATAAGCAGGAGACAAGAGATCTTCTGGCAGATCAGATGGGATTTCTGGCATCTGCCATTCAGGAGAGTGGCGGAGAGCAGGTAGACCTCAGATTTGCAGTAGAAAAAAATCTCGATTTAAATCATTTTTCCGGTGTCGCATCTGGCAAGAGCGGAAATGTAACTTTTGCGGGCGATCCGGCAGCTTCTGCGAAAGAAACTGTGGATAAAGAGGGACAGTCCACAGAGGGAGAAAAAGAGGACTCTGTATACAAAGTGCAGACTGCCCGCTTATACCATATTGCAGAGGCATTTTTAAGAACGATTCGTGAATTTGAATAATTATGATGATTCGCTTTGCGGGAGTTCGTCTCCAAGATAAGTTTTAATGCCGGTGTAAATAGCGTTGACTAATTGATCCTGATAGTCATCCTGCAAAAGCAGTTCCGCTTCTGTTGGATTGCTTAAAAACCCACATTCTACGATGACCGTAGGTGTGGGTGTTTTTTTTAGAAGATAATAGCTTTCGTTTGCCTTGGCAGCACGGTGGTTGTCGGGATCGACCTGTTCGATCAGAGCTGTCTGCAAAATCTCGGCAAGTTTTTTCCCATTTTCTGACTGTCCATAATAAAAGACCTGTGCTCCCTGAATTTCAGGTGAAGTGTAACTGTTCTGATGAATACTTACCGTAAAAAGGGCATTGGAATCCTCGATAATTTTACAGCGTTTCTGCATATCCTCCGCTTTTTTATTGGTTGCGCCCTCGGAATACAGTCCGGCATCTGTGTTTCGTGTCATCACAACTTTGATGTTATTTTGTTCTAATATTTTTTGCAGTTTTAATGCAATCTGAAGATTGATGTCTTTTTCCAACGCGTCATTGATGCCGATTTTTCCCGGATCATCACCACCATGACCGGCATCTACAACAATGCAGGCAGGCGCAGATTTTGCCTGCTCGCTCTGTACAAAAACAGCTCCTTTACGGGCGAGGACAAAGGCACAGAGAATCACACAAAGTCCCATAAGCAATTCTATTTTTCTTTTCATAAAAAATCCCACAGTTTGTTTCTATATTGTATTCACAAACTGTGGGAGATATGAATCTATTGATCGGTTGTACCTGAATTTGCGTTTCAGGATCGTTTTCAAACACTAATTGATATATTTGATAATGGTATCCCAGATAGAGGAATCTTCCATTCCAAGTTTCCAGAAGGAACCACCGGCAAGACCATAGGTGTCCATGACGGTAAGCTTTTTCTCCAATGAAGCTGCATCTTCAATCCAGATCTTGTAGTTGACACCACCATTTTGATATTCGACATAATTCTGTCCGATATCATCGAGCCATACAGGCTGCACACCATTTGCACTGATGAGTTTCTGTACTTCTGTCATATTGGTCGCATAGGAAGATAATTCGTAATCAACGGTTGTGTCCGTTTCATCGGTTGCAGTGGAATCGGATTCTACCGGTGTCTCGGACCAGACTCTTGTGTAAAATGGCATACCGAGGATTACCTGGTTTGCAGGAACTTCTTTTAAAGTATTTTCCACACCATCTGTCACGAAACCAATCGAAGCAACGGAACCAGCTTCCGGGGAACCTGCATAATGTTCATCATATGCCATGATCACAACATAATCAGCAAAAAGAGCCTGCTCGGCACGATTATAAAATGCAGTGTAATCACTTGGAACATAATTATCAACGGAAAGTACAATTCCATTGTTGGCACATTTTAATGACAACTCACGGATGAATTGAATGTAGGAGTTTCCTACAGCATCCGCATTCAATGCTTCAAAGTCGACATTAATTCCATCCAGATTGTACTGGATAGCGGCAGAGATAATATTGTTGGTCAGATTATCTCTGGAGGAAGTGTGGGAAAGCACTTCTGCGGTATTGACGCTGTCATTTTCCAGATTGCTGATCAATGCCCAGACTTCAATGCCATTCTGGTGACAGTAATCAACATAAGTGGAACTTGCAAGGGAAGCAATGTTTCCATTGTTGTCGTTTAAGTAAAACCAGGTTGGAGAAAGTATGTTAATTCCCTTTGTTTTCTGTAAGATAGAAGCAAGATTGTCGTTGGCAGACTGATTGGTTACCTGATGCCATGCCATATTAATCTTGTAATCTTTGGTAATATGGGAAAATTCTTCTGCAACATAGTCACTGGAAATTGTCGTAGTAGAAGTTGTTCCAAGTTTATTGGATTTGATATAACCGATATATCCATCATTTGTGGCAACTTTTGTCCAGATATCACCCGGTTCTAAAATAGTGAGCTCGGTATTTTTATCTGCTTCTGTAAGAATCGGACTTTTGATACCGCCCTGATAACGGATTTCTGTTTTTTGCTTTGCAGAAGCAATGGTATAATCTCCCCATGCATTGGTAAGAACGACACGGTTTGGATCCGTATAGTAATTGTACTGAAAATCAGAGTACTGTTTGACAAAATCGATTGCAATATAAGCGGTAGAGGCATCTGCTTTTACAATTGTCTGACCAAATGACTGTGTATCTTTGTTCACGGTGTAATCAGAACTTTCCGCGTTTACGGAAATCAGATCATTGGCAGTTGTGTAACGGAGGATATTTTCATTGGGATCCCAATAAAAACGTGCATTGAGATAGTTCCGTACTGTTTCATAACTTAAATAAACTTCTCCGTTTACAAGTTTTCCTTTGGTATCAATGACTTCGTTGTTGCATATGAGAGCGACATCTGTATCCGAAGTCAGTCCATAATATTCAGACAGATCTTTTGTCTCCTTGGAAGGAGTGTATTTTTCAATGATATTTCCTAATACCATAAATAAAACAACGACAATGATAAGTGCGATAGCCGCAATAAACGGTATAATTTTTTTCTTCATAAAAGTTCCTTTCTATCGAAAAAGTGCATTTTTGAAAACAAATTTTTATCAAATTGTAAAATGTAATGATATGTATGGTGAAATGGATTACATTTACAGAAACAATTGTAGCATATTGACACTTAAAATCATAGTAAAAGTATTATTAAGAATTTCTTATTCGTGGACATAAAGAAATTGTAAATTTGAACCGACAGAAATGCAAAGAAGCCGCGGACTCCCCACGGCTTCTTATCTTTTTTTATCAAAATTGTGTTATATAGACACCTGGATTGTCAGGTATTGAGGGTCCTTAGAACATCCACTGCTATATGCATAAACGATATCTACAATATAATAAGTTACAAAAGTTAACGTCACAAATCTCCATTTACAAAAGGAGTGAATGACAAAAAAATCCATGATTATTTAGAAACCTTGTCAAAATGTACCTCTTTCAGCCTCCCTTCTTCAAACACGTAATCCCTCATGTAAGAGGTATCTTCGTGAATGGATAATTGATTTGACACATTGAGGGAATCGCTTGGAGTTCCCTCAAGCCAGATCGTCACACCTCTGTTTTCTAAGGCGGACAGTTCCATATAGAGTTTTTCTGTTTTTTCAACCATAAGATTTTCTCCTGCTTATAGTCCTGACCAAAAGGAAAACGCATAGGTTACATTTGTGATATATTATTATCCTGTTCTGGCAATTCCTCTTGGCTGTCCGGAAGAGATTCCAGCTCAGCTTCGATAGAATTCCCCATTTCCTTCTGGGTAAATAATTGCAGATGGTTCTCTAATACAGAACGTTTTTCCTGTTCCTTTTTTACAGTAAAAAGCGAAACAATATTAGGATCCCATTGCATTAAGGTGAATACCTGTGGATTTACCGGGTAGGTTGTCACAGCAGCATTTTCAAAATCTGCCTGGTAAATAACCGCATACAGATAGGTACCTTCAAACAAATTTTCATCGACACGGGCACTTGACAGTCGAAGCAGATCTTCCTCGGAAAGATTTAAAGCAATACCGCAGACAGAAGTTTCTTCATCTTCTTTTAATAAGGAAAGAACACGCTGCTGGTTCAAAACAATATAATCTTCGCCGGTAGGAAAAGAAATTCGGATATCAATCAGATTATTGGTGTGAACGGATTCCGGTAAGCGGATATCTGATAATTCGAGATAGCGGTTACGTTCTGTAAGTCTTTCATCCGAATAGAAAAAATCGGCTGTGAGAAGCTGTCCTTTTTTCAGTGCCGTTTTCGCATATTGACCGATCAGATTTTTACTGTCAGAAGCATAGAGAATCGATTGACTGCGTGGAAGTTTTACCGTGCACGAGGTCAGATCATCCTTTGTCAGTGCTTCCCCGGCAGGAAGTGCTTTTGACAGAAGATACACGGTTGTGTCCACGTAGGAGTTCTGTTCGGCTTCGTAGGCAGACACTGTCTGCTTTAATACCCTACAATTGTAGCGCTGGATCAAAAGCAGAATCGACAAAGGAATGCCTGCAATGCATATGCTGATGAAAAAAGTAATTATAATTGTTTTTTTACGATTGTGTAAAATGTGAATGCCTCCTAAAGCAGTTCCTGTAAAAAAGGGAACTGTTCTTTTTCGATATGAAACGGATTCTTGAAAAAGGGAATTTGCGCCATGGACAGATGATATTTTTTACGAAAAGCCTGCATATCGTTTCCTTCTCCGAACAATACTAAATAGTAAAAGTCTTCCCCTGATTTCTGCCCGATAAAAGTTGATTGAATAAATTTGTGATAAAGTTGCTCTTTCCACGGCGCAAGACTGCCTATTACGATTTTTCGGTCGCATCGTAAGAATTCATTGTAGTTTGCCTCTGTCAGCACACCAAAATCATACAGCAGATAACAGTAGCCATGATTTAAAATTTGCGGAATTTCCCCAATTGAAACCGCAGGGTAATAATCAACATCATAAATGGTAAACATATTATGAGGGCTTTCTTTTTTGAAAAAAGGTGTGTCTTTGGATGTGAATCCGGACAGACTCTCAAAGTCCTGGGACTGGTTTAGTTCCAGACAGGCAGTGGAACAGCGCAGTTTGGAAGCACAGTAGTTTGACAGTGCAATGGAAAGATGCGTGACACCACAGCCGTGACCGCAGCCACAGATGCCGATCGAATAATGTTTTAAGGTTGTCTTTTTCTGAAATTTAAAAATTTCTTTTTTCCCCTTTCGAAAGATAATACATGAAAGAATAAATCTGTTTTGGTTTCGGTACAGGTAAATGCATCCCCGTCAAAAGGAAAGCAGTATACTTTACAGCCGAGTTTTCCTGCAAGTTTTTTTGCAGAGGACTGGTTATTGTAATTACAGATAAAAGCGGTGTTTCCGAGACGGGATAATTCCAATCCGGTGGAGATGGTCTGTGCGAGATCCCACGGACTGCCACTTAAGATAAAAAGATTAAAATTCTCTGGGCCTAATTCTATTATATCCTTCTGATATACACCAAAGTCTTTCACATAAATGGCGTCTCCGGAATCGGGCGGTTCAATCCCCTGACCGTAGTCCGGGATACCGCGGAAATATTTGTAATAACAGATACCATTCTGTTCTTTGACTGCCGGATGCTCCTGCAGCATGGAACGCAGATGATTGTTACCATTACGTTCTGTGTAAACGGCAGGATAACCATTTGCAGTTAAGGTGCTGGCAAGTGCTATGGCAATATGTGTTGTGCCAATACCTGGTTTGCTTCCAAAAACAGAAATATTTTTGATTGTGAGATGGGAAACGGATGGACACGCTGTTTTTAGATCCTGTTCAAGAGCTTCTTTAAAAAGACGGACCGTTTCATATCTGTCCGCTGCATCATATGCAGTAGCTTTTTGAATGATTGTCTGAAAAATAGTGGAACAGGGTTCCGTTGTATAGCTGCTCAGATATTGCAGGACTTTCCCGAGTCCATACACATCTGCGGAAGGCGTTACTGGAAGACCATTCAGAGCCTCCGGCGCAGCAAAATCCATTGTTCCGTAAATTTGATAATTTTTTCCAGAACCGGTAAAAAAAGATGCAATTCCAAAATCGATTAATTTTATCTGATTTCCACATACTATAATATGCTCTGGTTTTAGATCCTGATATAGGATTGGATATGGCATTAAATGATGCAGATAATCTAAAATATCACAAAGCTGGATGCCAAATTTTATTAAAAGTTCATGGGAAATTTTTTGATATGACACAAAAGTGTCAATGGATTGTCCCTGAATAAATTCCTCGATGATATAAAAGAAATGTTCATCTTCTTCAATATCGTAAATAATGGGAATTCCAGGATGATTGAGATTCTTCAGAAGTGTGGCTTCCGAAGAAGGTGAAGATACCAGAGAAGTGTCTTTGGGGATACACTTGATTGCTCGGTATACGTTCAGTCTGATATGTTCGGCAAGATAGACGGTGCTGCTGTTTCCAGTACCAAGAGTAGATAGAACCCGGTATTTGCCAAACAAAGTTGTTGGTTTAACGAAAGATCGCTCCTTTCAAAGCGTATCCGTTTCGCCATCTCATGCATACCTTTATAACATGAACAAAATTGTTTTGCAACTACTTTTTATAACTTTGGTGAATTTTCACAAAATTTTATGGGTGCAAAGGAATTGAAGATGAGTTTAGAAATATTTAATAAAATGGTATACTTTACATCAATAGGGCATTTGATTATAATAGATGTACAGTTTACAAGGTTTTCCGGATGAAGGAAGTGATAATATGAAAATTGAAAAAGTGAATGAGAATCAGATTCGTTGCACTTTGACCAGAGAAGATCTGGCAGAACGTCAGATTAAGCTCAGTGAACTCGCATACGGGACCGAAAAGGCGAAGATGCTGTTTCGAGATATGATGCAGCAGGCTGCCTATGAATTTGGATTTGAAGCAGACGATATACCGCTTATGATTGAAGCTATCCCGCTTTCCGCGGACACAATTATTCTGGTGATTACGAAGGTAGAATATCCGGAGGAACTTGATACACGTTTTTCCAGGTTTTCAGATCCTGATCCGGAAGATTTGTATGAAGATGCTATGTCAGGCAGTGTGCAGAATGCAGCGGCAGCAGGCGCTGATGATATATTAGGATTATTCAGAAAGATTCAGGAAGAGCATAAGAAAGCTGCAAAGGAGCCGGAGGGGGATACCCAGACGGCAGAGAGCAGTGAGAAAACAGCGAAGGAAGAAACTCCGGTAAACGTACTTGTAGACATTACAAAGCTGTTTGTTTTCAAGAATCTTGATGAAGTGACAAGACTTGCGCATATATTGAATGGTTTTTATGCGGGAGCGAATGATCTTTACAAGAGTCAGACCGCCAACCGCTATTATCTGCTGGTGAGTAAGAGTGATCAGTCACCGGAAACATTCAATAAGGTCTGCAATATTTTATCAGAATATGCAGCTCAGCAGCCATATACGCCGGCAACAGGAGCATTTTTCAGGGAACATTATCATATGATCCTGCAGGGAAATGCGCTTAAGACTCTGGCAGAATTATAAACGAATCAAAAAGCCTTCGGGCAAAAAGAAAAGGTACCGGCAATTTGCCGATACCTTTTTTGTAATAATGTTTGCTTAAAACTAAGCGAGGTCTTTTGCTAAGAAATCGTTGATCTCTTTTACTAAAGCATCTGGATCAATTCCGTGAACCATAGCAGCCTCTTCAATTGTTTCCATCTGGGAAGATGGGCATCCAAGACAATGCATACCAATATTTAAAAGAATTGGTGCAATATTCTGGTCAATCTGAAGTAATTCACCAATCATGGTTGATTTATTAACCTGAGCCATTCTGATATCCTCCTTGTATCTTTTTGGAAAAAGTTCTGATACTTTTTCGTTGTATTCCCACATACGACAAAGTGATATTTGCCGTATTAGTGTGTCCAATAACGAGGTAATTATAATACGATTTGCTTTGGAAAGCAAATAAATTTGTAGATTTTTCTAAGGGAAAAAGAGGATTTTGACGATATATGAAGCAGATGAGTTGAGAAGGAAGGAAAAATATGAGAATTAATAATAATATGTCAGCAGTGATCACCAATAAACAGCTGCTTCGTACAGAAAACAATCTTACAAAATCCATGGAGAGACTTTCTTCCGGTTTGAAGATCAATCATGCAAAGGATAATCCTGCAGGAATGGCAATTTCCAATAAGATGCAGGCACAGATCGATGCGTTAGACAGAGCATCTTCCAATGCATCCGATGGAACTTCTGTACTTCAGATCGCAGATGGCGCATTGAATGAGACAAGTGCTATTTTACAGAGAATGCGTGAACTTTCTGTCCAGGCAGCAAACGGAACGAACTCTTTAGAGGACAAACAGGCAATCCAGGACGAGATCGAGGCGTTGAAGGATGAGGTCAACCGTATTTCCAAAGATACGGAGTACAATTCAAAATCGCTGTTGGATGGTTCTTTGGATACACGTGTTTATACGGATAACGCAAATGTTTCCCGTGTGAATGTTTCGGATTATGTAAACCCGGGAAAATATGAGATCAATATCAAAACAGCCGCAACAAAGGCAACAGATACTGCAACAGATGTGGGAATTAATTCTACGGGTGCGGGGGCAATCGGTGCATCTGGAACAATTTCCATCAATGGTTCTTCCGTGGATATTGATGCAAATGACACAATGGCAGAAGTTTATGAGAAAATCCGTGCAGCAGCAGAGGTTGGCGAGGCAGAGATGAAGACGGACGATGGTACGTTTACTGGTCTTCAGGCAAGCAGATATGGTTCTTCGGCAGCGTTAGTTATAACGTTTTCTGGAAAAGAAGGTGTGAGTACAACGAAAGATTTTGCAACAGCGTTAGGTTATACCACAGATCTTACAACAGATGCGAAAACAGGAACAATGACTTATGATGCAGCAAAAGCCGGAAATTCTGGAACGGATGCAGAAGTGGAACTTAGTGTTGGAAAGGTGATTGCGGGAACAACAGATACATCTATTTTTTCAAACACTGCAACCGTTGCAACCGATGGAAACAGAGTGACGATCACGGACAGAGATGGATTTTCCATGAGTTTTCTGGCAAAAGAGGGAACAACAGGAAAGACAGTCTTTGATGTGACTGATATCGGTAATATGACACTTCATATCGGAGCTAATGAGCATCAGAATATGGATGTCCGCATTCAGGAAATTTCCTGTGAGACCCTTTATATCGACGATCTGGATGTCACAACTGTGACAGGAGCTGACCGTGCGATCAGTGCATTGGACGATGCAATTGCAATGGTATCTGATGCACGTTCCAAGATCGGTGCGTATGAAAACCGTCTGGAGTATGCAACTTCCAGTCTCGATACATTTGAGGAGAATATGACGGATGCAATGTCAAGACTGACAGATGTGGATATGGCAGAGGAAATGACCAATTATACACAGTACAATGTACTTCAGCAGGCAGGCGTGTCAGTTTTAAGTCAGGCAAATGATCTTCCACAGAATGTTTTATCATTGTTACAGTAGTATTTTTGCAGGGATGGTGTAAAACGTGGAAAAAGAGCAGATTTTGGATTTTACCAGAAGGATCAGCCAGAGCAACCGGAGCGGGCTTACGGTGATCAATTATGAGATTATCTTCGCTTATCTGGATGATGCAAAAAAAGCATATCGGGAAGAAAAATGGAAAGAGTTTAAGGTGGCTCTGCGGAAAGCACAGAATTCCATTGGTGAGTTAATGCAGACACTGGATTTTTCTTATGACATCTCCAGAAATCTTTACCGGATTTATGTCTTCTGCAAGGATTCTCTTGCGGCAGCAATGTATAAACGGAGTCTGACGGAGATTGAAAATGCAGAAAAAATGCTTCGAAAATTATATCAGAGTTTTTGTAAGGTGGCAGAGACAGATTCCTCTGCGCCAATGATGAAAAATACCCAGCAGGTGTATGCCGGGTACACATACGGAAAAGGTGATCTGGTGGAAAACTGCCAGGAACTGGATAAATCAAGAGGCTTCTTTGCATAGAAGCCTCTTCTTTTCGATTAAAGTGCCGGAAATTACTGGGAAAGTTCCATTTTTTTTATGCTTGCGAGCAAAAATTTATAACGCATCTGCACCGAGTTTAACTCGTAGATGTAGCAGTCGATCAGATCCGGATCGACAACATTTTCCAGATTATTATAAGCATCCTGCAGTGCACGTGCGGTCTGGTGGAGGTCATCCTTAAGAAGTGCATAGTGTTTATCCTTTGCATATTCCTCTTGTAAAATACGCATGGTAATCCCCTCCGATCAATAAAATTCTGTCCTTATGGGAACAGTCACTGAAATCTTATTAACAGTATAGTCATGAAATGGAAAAACTATACAATATCTCAAATAATTTTCATAAATTCCAGAAAACAATCATAAATTAAAACAAAAAAATGTGGTGGTTATGGATCAAAAAATGGGAATGGCGGTACTTGCCATCATTTGTGGAATCATTCTTCTGGTACTTTTATTGCGAAAAAGGGCACAGATTATTTTAAATTTTTTAGTTCGGACAGTCCTTGGAGCCATCATGATTCTTCTGGTCAATGACATTTTGCAAAAGCAAGGCTTCGATATATATGTCGGTTTAAATCCGGTTACCCTTTTGACATCCGGAACCCTTGGATTCCCTGGGGTTGCGCTCCTTTATGGAATTGAGGTGACAAAGTTTTTGTAGGAAACTGCCAAAGTTCGACTTTTTTCACAATTGCTATAGACAAGCGAAAATGCGGTTGCTATAATGCGACTTACAACAAAGCGAGGTGATGAATTGGGGCGATTACAAATCTGACACTGCTGACATTTTTATCGATTGCAGTGGTAACAGATGTGCAATGCATGAAGATCAGTAACCGGCTGATCGTGTGTGGATTAATATGGGGACTGGTACTCAAAATTTGGGGAAATGGGTACGTTGGTATTCTGTATTTTATTCTTAATATTACAATTCCGGTGGTTCTTTTATTTCTTTTATTTCAGATGCATGCTCTTGGAGCAGGCGACATCAAATTATTTTCCTTAGTAGGTAGTTTTTTGACAACAAAGCAGTTATTTCTGGTAATGTTTGATTCCTTTCTTTTTGCAGCAGTGCTTGGCATGGGAAAAGTAGTGCAGCTTTATCTTTCACAGGGAGGGAAAAAGGAAAGATTCACAAAAATTCATTTTTCCATCGAAATCCTGCTGGCAGTTGTGTATGTAACAGGGAGGTGTGTAGTTGCAAAAAATTAAAATTGCCCTTTGTGATAAGGACAAGTTTTATTGTGAGCGCTTTGCGGCTTATATGATGAATCATAAAGCGCAGGAAATTGAGTTGAATATTTATTCCACGATCGAGCAGTTTACCGGAGATGAGAAAATGGGAAACTTTGATCTGGTGATTGCAGGGAGTGGATTTGAGGAGTTTTCTTCGGACGTAAATATCATGTATCTGTCTGATCTGTGTGGAAATCAGGCGGCGGAGGAGGCAATGTGGGAAAAAGATACGATACCGCAGAAGAAAATTGTTACGAAATATCAGCCGATGGAACAGTTGCTGCATGAAATTTATGTGCAGGCAGGGATGACCAAAAGGGAACCTGTGGGAGTGCAGGTTGCGACACATGGGAAGGTGATCGGGGTAGTTTCTCCGGAATGTCATGAGATGCAGGAACTGTTTTCGGTGATGCATGCGGTAAATCTTGGCAGAGAGCAGAAAGTACTGTATTTCAATTTCCTTGAGTTTTCGGGCTTTCGGAAATTATTCGGACAAACAGGGAATTTTGATTTTACAGACGTAGTTTTAAAACTCCGCAGTGGGGAACTGACGACAGAGTATTTTTGGAACTGTGTCTATGAAATGTCCGGAATATCTGTGATTTTGCCTTTTGAAAATCCGGAAAATATCAGGCAGATTGGCAGACAGGAGTGGGAACAATTTATTGATTTTATGGAACAAAATACGGACTTTGAGGTGCTTGTCGTAGATTTTGGCGTGAGTATGCCGGAACTGGCAGATTGCATGAGCCGCTGTGATGAACTGCTTCTGATTGGCAGGGAAGGTTATTTTTACGAGTGCAGGGACAAGCATTTTTATGAGTGGCTGGAAAAGACAGGACATCAGGCAGTGGCAGAAAAAATTCACAAAGTCAATGTGCCATATACGGCTAAAAATATTCATGGCGGTGGAAATGTCATCGAGCAGTTACAGTGGAGTGAATTTGGTGATTTTGTCAGAAGATGGAAGGAGATCATGGATGAGTAGCAAATGTTTGGAGTGCGTATTGTGAGGAAAAGGAGAGTTTGGGAGGAATTATGCAGACATCGGATGAAGAAATTCAAAAGCTGAGGGAACATATTCTCGCGGAAATTGACCTCACCAGAGAGATGAGTGATACCGAAATCCGGGCAATTGTCTCAGAAAAATGCAGTATTTACGGAAAACAAAAATTTTTAAAACTGTCAGAGCAGGAAGCGTTAGAACAGTATCTGTTCCATTCGCTCCGCAAGCTGGATGTGTTGCAGGAATTACTGGATGATCCGGAAATCACAGAGATTATGGTAAATGGGGCAGAGCATATTTTTTACGAAAAAAGAGGGCAGCTGTTTGAGTCAGATAAGCATTTTACTTCCAAAGAGAAATTAAATGATGTCATTCAGCAGATGGCAGGAAGTAATAACCGTATGGTGAATGAGGCATCGCCGATCGTGGATACGCGCCTTGCAAATGGTTCAAGGGTAAATATTGTGTTACAGCCGATCGCAATTGACGGTTCGGCTATCTCAATCCGTAAATTTCCGGAGCAGCCGTTTGTGATGGAAGATCTGATCCGATTTGGAGCAATCACAGAGGAGGCAGCAGAGTTTTTAAAAGTGCTTGTGCTTTCCGGGTATAACATTTTTGTTTCCGGTGGGACAGGTTCCGGAAAAACAACATTTTTAAATGCATTGTCACAGTTTATCCCAAGGGAGGAACGAATTATCACAATTGAGGATTCGGCAGAACTGCAATTGATCGACAAACCCAATTTGGTGCGGTTGGAAACAAGGAATGCCAATACCGAAGGGGTTCTGCCGATCACGATACGCGACCTGATCAAAACGGCACTTCGCATGAGACCAAACCGGGTGATTGTGGGAGAGTGTCGTGGAGCGGAGGCACTGGATGTGCTGCAGGCGATGAATACAGGGCATGATGGAAGTTTGTCCACCGGACATGCCAATTCCTGCAAAGATATGTTAAGCCGATTGGAAACGATGGTTTTAATGGGGATGGAACTGCCGCTTCCAGCGATTCGAAGCCAGATTGCGTCCGGCATTGATATTCTGATTCATCTTGGACGTATGCGGGATAAGAGCCGAAAGGTACTTTCAATTACAGAAATTGCAGGATACGAGGAAAATAACATCATTTTGAATGACATATACCGCTTTAAAGAAGAAAAAGCGGAAGAAAATACAGTACATGAAAATACAGTACATAGAGCAATGGAAAAAGTCGGTGATCTGATACACACAGAGAAAATGATAAGGGCAGGGTATTGTCTGGATGGATTATAGTACATATTTTTTGAGCAAAAAAGAAATGATGGTTTGCATTGGAAAAGGAATTCTGGCGGGAATGCTTGCGGCGTGGATTTTATATCAGTCTGTATATGGCATGGTCACTGTTTTTATTTTCATTCCACTGTGTATTCAAAGAGAGAAAAAGAAACGGCGGGAACAGCAAAAAGAGACACTTCTTTTGCAGTTCCGCGATGCAATGCAGAGTGTTGCGGCAGCACTTCAGGCGGGATATTCCATGGAGAATGCATGGCGGGAGAGCGAGAAGGAGATGACGGAACTATATGGACAGGATGGGATATTTGTCGGAGAACTGCATCAGATCAATCAGGCGGTTGGAATGAACCAGCCAATTGAAAAACTGTTATATGAATTTGCGCTTCGCAGCGATTGTGAAGATATTCAGAATTTTTCCGATGTTTTTTTGTTCGCGAAACGCAGTGGCGGTGATTTTCACAAAATTATAGCAACAACCATTGAACATATCAGCGATAAGATCGAGGTGGAAAGAGAGGTTCAGACAGTAATTTCTGCAAAGAAGATGGAACAGAAGATTATGAATGTAATTCCTGTTTTCATTATTTTATATCTGAATCTGACATCAGGAGAATTTTTGGCACCATTGTATGGAAATATTTTTGGAATTAGTGTTATGACAGGCGCGTTGGGTGCGTATCTTGCTGCAATAAAAATTTCCGCAAAAATGACAGCTATTAAGGTCTGACAGATATGTGGGTGGAGTGTTAAGTGTATTCTGAAGAGTTGAGTGAAATCTGGGAAGGAATATATGAAGAATAGAAAAAGTGAAAAGCAGGGACAGAGCCTTTATCGAAAAATGGGGAAGGTCTTTGCGTTATTTGCTGTGTTGGCGGGGGCAGCGCTGATACAGGAATCTATGAATCCGGTGTTAAAGCAGGGAAATGTATTGGAGCGAAATGTTTACGGGGATGGAAGCTATGATGCAGAACTTATCTGGGAAATTCCAGAGAAGGAACTGGAACAGGAACTGTCAGTGCACGTGGCAGAGCAGGGGCTGACGAAGGAAGAACAGCAGGCATTGCTTGCGGCGGCAGAGCAGGAGATCGCAGAGACTTTTCCGGGAGAAAATGAATCTGTAGATGAGATCCGAAAGGATGTCTGCATCCAGTCACAGTATCAGGACGGACAGGTGACGGCAGATTGGAGTTTTGATTCTTATCAGTATGTCGATCTGGAAGGGCATGTAATGAATGACAGTTTAGAGGAAGAGGAAATATTGGTGAAGGCTGTCGTGGAATTAGGCTGTGACAGTCAGACGTTGGAGTATCAGTTTTTCTTTCAAATTTGTCCAAAGATATATTCAGAGAAAGAAAAAATCAACAATAAATTAAAACAGGAATTAATAAAAAAGAACGAAAAAGCCAATGATTCTACGCTGGTTTTGCCGGAATCCATAGATGACCAGACAATCATATGGAAGGAAAAAAGTGAGAGAATGCCTTTAAAATTGCTGTTTCTTGGGATGATTGCAGCGGGCTGTGTTCCATTGGTCGAGAAATCCAGAAAGCAGGAGGAGGAAAAACGGCGAAAAGAAAAATTGCAGTCTGGGTATCCGGAGCTGGTGAGCAAGCTGACAATCCTTCTTGGGGCTGGAATGACATTATTTAGCGCATGGAAAAAAATTGCAACAAATTACAGCAATAAGCGGAAAAATAATACAATACCGATACATCCGTTATATGAGGAGATGCTTATCACATGTCATGAGATTGAGAGCGGCGTTGGAGAGGCACGGGCTTATGAACGCTTTGGAGAGCGATGTGGATTGCATCGTTACCGGAAATTTTGCAGTTTGCTTGTCCAGAATCTTCGAAAAGGAACGAGGGGACTGGTGCAGCTATTAGAACAGGAAGTTTCAGATGCCTTTGAAGAACGCAAAAATCTGGCAAAGAAAAGCGGGGAGGAGGCAGGGACAAAAATGCTGTTTCCAATGATGATGATGTTTGGAATTATCATTGTCATTATTATGGTTCCTGCGTTTCTTTCGTTACAGTAAGTAATTGTTTCTCAAAATGATTATCAGAGAATTGTTAGATCTGTAAAATGCAGGGCGGACAATGAAAGGTAGATGTAAGCAGTTTTTTAATTTTTAAAAATAGGAAAGCGAGGAAAAAGAATATGAAAGATCAAATGGTAAGAGTGGCAAAAGAATTTGCAGCAGATGAGAGTGGAGTGGGAGTTGTGGAAATGATATTGATACTTGTGGTTTTAATAGGGCTTGTAATCATCTTTAAAAAGCAACTCACAAATCTGGTGAACAGTATTTTCGAAACCATTAACAGCAAGGCGGGAAGTATCTAGTGAAAAAGGGAAGTATTACGGTATTTTCAGCGCTATGTATGAGTTTTGTGTTTTCAGCCCTTTTTGTATTACTTGAGGCAGCAAGATTTTATGGGCTGTCTCAATATGCGGACTGGAAGGGAAGGCAGGGTGTGGAATGTGTGGCTGCAGAATATCAGCCTTATTTATGGGAAGAGTTTCATCTGCTTATGCTGGATGGTGGCTATAGTACAGATTTTTTTGAAATCGGCAATGTGACAGGGAGAATGAAAGAGAAACTGGATGAAAATTTGAATCAGAAGAATTTTGGATGGCAGTTTCCGGATATGAATCTGTTTCAGATGGAGACCAGCCACATTTATGAGCCAAAATATTTGCTTGTCACAGATGCTGATGGCGAAGTGCTTCTTGATATGATCTCTGCATATATGAAGAAAAATCTGCCCAGAGAGGCAGCAGAAGAGATTCGTCAGAGATATATTAACCAGAATGACATGAAAAATAATACGACGAATGTCGAAGAAACCATTGATCAGGCGAAAGAGAGCATTGAGAGTGCAAGGGCAGAGAAGGAAAAGACAGAGAAAGCAAAGATAGACAATGGAAAAGCAGAAAATGGCAGGCAGGAAAATGAATCTATTGCGAATAGGACAAATGAAAAAGATACACAGCCTCTGGAAGAAAATCCGTTGGATGTTGTGAATGAAATCAGAAAATCGATGAGTCTTTCTACACTTGGACTGGTTGTGGAAAACGCCGGCGAAATCTCTACGAAACGCATGAATCTTGCAGAGGCGATTGAAAAAAGAACCTGCAGTGAAGGAAATATAAATTACGAAGCAGAAAGTGACTGGTATCGGAAAATTCTTGTGCTGGAATATGTGGAATCAAATTTTTCAAACTACTGCAGCCCGAAAGAAAACCATGCATATTCCTATGAGCTGGAATATTTAATTGGAGGACATGAAGAAGAACGAAAGAATTTAGAAGAGGTAGTCAACAGACTGCTAGTGTATCGCTGTGCTTCGAATGTCACATATTTACTGTCGGACAGAGAAAAAATGTTACAGTCCGAGACAATCGCTGCTGCATTAGCTGGCTTTACCGGAAATCCGGCAATCATTAAGACGGTGCAGATAGCGGTTGTCGGTGCATGGGCATATATCGAAAGTATCCAGGATATCAGGGCATTGCTCATGGGAGGAAAAATCGCGCTGGTGAAGTCAAAAGAGCAGTGGACGACAGATTTGTCGCATCTATTACAGTCATTTCAAAGCCAGACAAGGGCAAAAGAATGCAGCAATGGTCTAAAATATCAGGATTATTTAAAGCAGATTTTATTTTTTACAAAGGATGGAACATTATCCTGCCGCATGCTCAATGTAATGGAGCAGGACTTGATCCAGAATGAGGAATATAAAGATTGCAGAATGGATCATATGATCGTTTGTTTCAGGTGTGAGGTGGAATTTGCGGCAGAACCTCTTTTTTCCAGGTTGTCTTTTATAAATAGGGAAAAATTAAAACAATATTCCTTCCGAAGAGAAAATCAGATCAATTACATTCCATAAGAAAGGCAGGTGTGTCCGGGTGTCTCTTATCTTCTCCAAAACTATAAAAAATGAACAAAAATCTCTCCCTGAAAGATGTTCTTTTAGGAAAGGTCCGGCTTGGACCAATGCACCCAAAGAGACACCCGGATGCACCTGTCCGTCCGGTTCTATGACATTGGAGGCAGCAGTTGTGGTGCCGATACTTGCCTGTCTGTTTACATTTGTGTTGTTTTTCTTTCGTGTTATGCAGGTGCAGCTCTGCGTGCAGGATGCTTTAGAAGATACGGGACGCACGCTGTCTGTCTATGCAGCCGTAAAGGACAGTCAGGAAGAAGAGTATGCGGTACTTGCAAAAAGTATGTTTATTGCAAAGGCGCGTGAAGATGATAATATCCGAAAATTTGTGACGGGAAATGTTTTCGGAATTACATTTTCAGAATCGTGTTTTGAGGGAAATGATATTTGTCTCAGAGTCCATTATCAGATGAAATTTCCAGTTAGTCTGCTTGGGAAAAAGTCATTCTGGCTCTCGCAGCAGACAATTTATCGAAAGTGGACAGGATGGAAAGACGAACTTGGTATCCAGGATGGTGACAGATGGGTATATATTGCAGAACAGGGAACCGTGTATCATAAGACTTCGGGCTGTACGTATCTGAATTTGTCAATTCAGTCGGTAGAAGATGTGCAAATAGCGGAATATCGGAATGAAAGCGGAGAGAAATACCACAAATGTGAGCTTTGCGCGGATAAAATTAACAAATTTGGAAGGGTATATATCACAAATTACGGAAATAAATATCACACAGATTTAAACTGCAGCGGTATTAAAAGAACCATTGAAATGATACGCTTATCTGATGTGGAGGGAAAGGGGGCGTGTTCAAAATGCTGGAAGGAATAAGGATGATCGTTCTATTGGTCAGTTTGTTTTTATGTGCATGGATCGATTGGAAAACAGAGCGGGTGAGTGTGCCGCTCCTTCTGCTGGGAGGAATGACAGCCGTATTATTGCATTTGTTTGCACAGGAAGAATCCGTTTTTTATTTAATGACGGGAATGTCTGTTGGTATCGTATTATTACTTTACAGTCTGGTTACACATGAAAGTATCGGATATGGAGATGGATGCTTATTTGTGATGACAGGTTTATTTCTGGGATTTTGGGAGAACCTTGTGCTGCTTTTGCTGGCATCTGTTTTAGCAGGAATCGGCGCGGCAGTGTTGCTTTTTTTTAGAAAAAAGAAGAAAAACGAAAGAATACCATTTGTACCATTTGTATTTACGGCGTATGTTTTATTGTTACTTTGATGGAAGGAGCGGGTTATGCGGGGAAGTTTTTCAATAGAGGCATCATTGATCGTGCCACTTGTGCTTGCGGTCATGGTACTTGCGCTGAGAACCGGAATCGATTGCTACGAAGAGACAAAGGCGCAAGTGGCAAAACTGGGAACAAGAGTATCATTTGATATTGTGGATACGATGTATCTGCTGGATGAGATCACAGATATTGGAGATTTATTTCATGGAGATTGAATATAAAAGGGAACTGACAAAAAGTTATATGTGCATCAAAACGGATCAGGATTTTCTTCCTTTTGAAAAAGAAATATTAACAAGAAACAGTATATCAGGGATATTGCCGGTTAATACGACTTTTGCGGATGCTGCTACAGTCTGCTGGTACGATATTACAGGAATGCAGGCATTTGATCATGCATTGGAAACGGAAATGATGGACAGTCAGATGCTGACACAGTTTCTCGTAAGCTTATGTGGAACGCTTGAACGGTTAGAAAGTTTTCTGTTAGATCCCGGGCATCTCTGGTTTTCCCGGGAAAGTATTTTTAAAAACAACCGGGATGGAAGTTTCTGGTTCTGCTATTGCCCGGAAGGGAAGGAGAATATTACAGAGGGATTTCAAAAACTCATGGAATATCTTCTCACAAAAATCGATCATAAAGATCAGCGGGCGGTAAAAATGGCATACCATATTTATGATCAGGTTATAAAGGAAGGCTATAGTCTGATCGCAATCCGGGAAAGTCTTACTTATGATCGTGTGGATATAGAACCTGTGCCGGACAGAACACTGGAAAATAGCAGAGTAGAGCTTGAGCAGACTTCAAATCAGACGGAAAAAGAAAAAAACGTTCACAAAGCAGATAAAGCAGATGGTAAAGCAAAAGTGATTTTTCAAAAGGCAATAGAACATTTTTTCCCGGATTTTGCAAAAATCAAAGAATACAGGCAGGAACTGGCAAAGAAAAAAGAGAAAAAGAATGAAAACCAGCCCATTGTTTTTGAACCGGAAGAAGAGGAGGTAAGAATGGGACGTCCCACAGTCCTTTTGGCAGATCAGAAAAAAACAATTCAGGGAATTCTGAGATATGAAGGAAACAATCAGCTGTCAGACTTAAAAATTGATACATTTCCATATGTGATCGGAAGTGCTGCTGACTGCCCCGGTTATGTCAATTGCGCTACGATCAGCCGTCATCATGCAAAAATCACGAAAGTGGAAAATGTATACTTTATTGAAGATATGAATTCTGCCAATGGAACAAAGGCAGGAGGGACGCTCTTAGATTACAAGATGAAAGTGAGTTTACAGGCAAACGAGATCCTTGAGTTTGCAGATGAAAAGTTTAGATTTATTTAAGAAAAACATCGGAGAAATATCATTGCTTCTACCTCTGGAAATCTCTATAATATCCATGAAAGGCTATGAAATGGAGTGGATAGCGAATGAGAAACGAATGGATGGAGATATTTTCTCAGGAAGGATATCGTTTTTGTAAAGTAAAACCGGAAGAGACCGGTGTTTTCTATAAATATTATGAGGAAGGGTTTCATCTTGTAATGTTCATTGATGGTACGAATGGATATCTGCCGACGATGGGACAACTGCAAGTGATGCAGGAGCGGGTGCAGGAACTTTTTTATCATCCGGTGGGAAGGTTACAGGACTTCCCGGAAGGATTTCCGGTGTACCATGTGGAACTGCTGACCATTTTGCTCACGAATCAGTCTGAGAATGCAAAACAACTTTGCTCTGAAGGAAAAAATATCTGGATATATGATCAGGACAGAAAACAGCTGATCATATATGAGAATCAGCCGGGAGATTTCTGGGGACTAAAGAATCGAATTGAACACATGGATGTACAGCAGAACAGCCGGGCATCTGCACCGGTAAGCGGAAAACATTCCATCATGCAGCTGCCGTTTGTCACAGGGCTGATCGCACTTGCAAACATTCTTGTATACATTATATTATCTTTTGGCGGAGCAACAGAAGATGCGTTCTATATGGCATCGAGAGGTGCCATGTATCCGGAGTTTCTTACAATCAATCATCAGTGGTGGCGTTTATTGACAGCAATGTTTTTACATTTTGGAGTGGCACATCTGATGAATAATATGGTAATTTTCTGTTGTGTCGGATCAAGACTGGAGAAATACATAGGTCATTGGAAAATGGCAGTGGTTTATTTTGCCGCAGGAATTGGTGGAGGACTGCTCTCTTATATCATGATGCTATTGTCGGGAAATTATGCCGTATCCGGTGGTGCTTCCGGCGCAGTATTTGGTGTGATCGGTGGACTTTTGTGGGTTGTGATATACCATAGAGGAAAGCTGGAGGGAATGACGACAAAGGGAATCCTGATCATGATCGTATTAAGTCTTTACTTTGGTTTTACAAGCATAGGCGTGGATAACTGGTGCCATGTGGGAGGCATGCTCTGCGGATTTTTGGCAACATTGATTTTATATCACGGAAAACGCCAAAAATATTGATTTTGTCTGCAAAACTTAATATACTTAAAAAAGATGTTGCGGATGAATCCATGAATATAAATCCGCAAATACAGAATAATCTGCTTCGCAGATAGAAAGGGCAGATCAATGAAGATAAATATTTATTATGGCGGCAGAGGGTTGTTAGACGATCCAACTCTTTATGTTTTAAATAAAATGGAGGAAGTTTTAAAAGAACTTCGTGTGACTGTAGAGCGCATCAATATCTATGAGCATAAAAATGAGATTGCAACACTTCCACAGACTATGAAAGACGCGGATGGAATTATTTTGGCGACGACAGTGGAATGGCTGGGAATTGGCGGATACATGCAGCAGTTTTTGGATGCGTGCTGGCTTTATGGAGACAAGGAAAAGATTAAGGTTACTTATATGCAGCCAATCGTTATGTCAACCACTTACGGAGAACGTGAGGGAGAGATGACGCTTGCCAATGCATGGGAGATTCTTGGCGGACTGCCATGTGCAGGACTTTGCGGTTACGTGGAGGATCTCGTCACGTTTGAAATGAATGAGGATTACACCGTCATCATTGAGAAAAAGGCCGAGAATCTTTATCGTACGATTTCCCAGAAGATCAAAAATCTTCCGACAAGCAATCAGGCAGTAAAGCGGAGCATTTCGCGTACACCACAGTTAGAACTGACTCCACAGGAGAGTGAGCAGTTATCCAAATATGTTTCCGATGACTCTTATGTGAAGAAGCAAAAAGAGGATATCGAGGAACTGGCATCCATGTTTAAGGATATGCTTGGAAAGAATCCACAGCCACAGGATGCATTTATGAAAGATTTCCAGAGGCATTTTACACCACAGCATGATTTTGCTGCCCGCTATTTATTTATGATTGATGGGATGAAAGAACCACTGTTTATTGCTGTAAAGGATGACAAATTAGAGATTAGTTACGGAAAGCAGGAGAATATCGATGTGATCGCAAAGCTTTCAGATCAGGTTCTTGAGAGTATCGTGGAAGGCAGAATGACCTTCCAGAGAGCTTTCATGACAGGTGAGATGACGGCAAAAGGTAATTTTAAGACACTTCGTATGTTAGATACCATGTTTAACTTTGTGTAAGAGGTAAAGTGAGCGTAAAGGTACAGCCGTCACCAGATCTGGAATCACAGTGAATCGTTCCGTGATGGGATTCCACAATCTGCTTGGTGATGACAAGACCTAAACCGCTGCCACCGTTTTTGGAAGTGATAAAAGGTTCAAAAATACTGTCTGCAAAGGCAGGATCTAACCCTCCGCCATAGTCGGTTACAGCGATAAGGACAACGTCATTTTCGGATGAAACGCGGATGGTTACGGTTCCTGATTTATCCATGGCTTCATAAGCATTTTTCAGTAAATTAATGAGAGCCTGTTTGAGTAGTTGGGGATCAATATCGATTTCGGGAAGATTTTCTTCCGTTATGATGTTGCAGTGAAAATCAAGAGCTGCGAAAGCGGAGATGGAATCGTGGATATCTTCCATATAATCATATAAATTAACATGGCGGAGATTCAGATGATCGCAGAGCCTTGCAGAGGATAACTCTGTGACCATGTTCCGTAATGAGGTGATTTCGGACATAGTTTCTGCCCAATACGCAAAATCAGACACTTCAGGATGTTTCTTTTCAACTAATTGTAAAGAACTGCTGATCAATGTAATAGAATTTTTGATTTCATGGAAAATATTTAGGTAGTCCTCGCTATTTAACAAAATTTCACCCCGGTCTCATTCAGATTTTCACATTAGACAGTCACAGTTTAGCACCAATACAGGGAAACTGCAATCATTAACGAATTACAAAATTCGACAACATAATTTAATATTAAGAAAGAAGGATAAAAAAATGAGAGATGAAAATTGTATTTTCTGTAAAATTATTGCAGGAGAAATTCCATCCAACACAATCTATGAGGATGATGAGTTCAAGGTAGTTTTAGATGTCAGCCCGGCGAGCAAGGGACATGCGCTGATTCTGCCAAAGAATCATTATGCAGATCTGTATGAGATCGACGAAAATGTAGCTGCAGATGCCATGAAACTCGCCAAAAAGCTCGCAATCCATATGACAGACGTATTAAAATGTGACGGATTCAATCTGGTTCAGAACAATCACGAAGTGGCAGGACAGACAGTATTCCATTTCCATATGCACCTGATCCCAAGATACCTCAATGCAAAGAACAATGATATCTTAAACTGGTCTCATGAAACTTTCTCGCCAGAAGAGATGGCAGAGATTCGTGATTCTTTAAAAATGGAATCATAAGCCAAAAAGGCTGTTGCATGATACAAAAATCGTAGTTTCACGCAACAGCCTTACTACTTTATTAAAAATAGATCATTCTAGTTCTTTTTGGCGGCGTCATCGATCAGAGAGACAATGGCAGCAATCGAATTCGTACCATTACTTTTTTCCATGGCTTCCACATAACGTTCTTTGTGTGAGAAAACATGGTCAATAGCCTCTAACAGAGCGGTGTTTGTCACTGCTTCCTCCTCAAGCACATAACTGTAACCGGAAGAACGGAAAGAATTTGCATTTAAAATCTGATCTCCACGGCTGGCAGCAGCGGACAGCGGAATTAAAATATTAGGTTTGCGCAGAGCGAGCAGCTCACAGATGGCATTGGCGCCTGCACGTGAGATGACTAAAGCTGCAAGCGCAAACATATCTGCAAGTTCTTTGTTTGCGTATTCGAACTGTGCATAGCCATCGGTATCTTTTAAAGTTTCGTCAAGATTTCCCTTTCCGCACAAATGGATAATGTTATAGCGTTTCAGTAGCTCCGGAAGAAGATCACGGATTGCGGTGTTGATCGCACGTGAGCCGGTACTTCCACCGATAATTAAAACAACCGGTTTCTCCGTATTTTCAAAGCGGCAGAGTTTGATCGCATTCGAAGGATTTCCATTTAATAATTCCTGACGGATCGGAGAACCAGTGAGAACTGCTTTTCCCTCAGGAAGATACTTCATTGTCTCAGGAAAATTGCAGCATACTTTTGTAGCACTTGGAATGGCAAGTTTGTTTGCAAGACCGGGTGTAATGTCGGATTCATGGATAATTGCAGGGATTTTACAGTGTTTTGCTGCCAGAACAACAGGAACAGATACAAAGCCCCCCTTGGAAAATACAACGTCCGGTTTTATCTTTTTTAACAGGCGGATTGACTGATAATAGCCTTTGATCACCTTAAATGGATCAGAAAAATTCTTTACATCAAAATATCTTCTCAGTTTTCCGGAAGAGATTCCGTAATAAGGAACTTTTTGTGCTTCAATCAACCCCTTTTCAATTCCCTCATAGGAACCGATATAAGAGATTTCATATCCCTCGCTGCGAAGCGCAGGCATCAGGGCAATATTCGGTGTGACATGTCCGGCTGTACCGCCTCCGGTCATTACGATTTTTTTCATAAGAAGTCCTTTCTGTGCAAAAAAGCATGGATTCTGCACTTCAATTCTTCCATATTTATAATACCCATATGCAAAAAAGTCAAGAAAATGACTTGTGCTTTTCTTGTCGGAACTTGCGATTGATTTTGCAGGCAAGTCCCTTTTCAAAAAATAAAAACATTTTTATAATGTAAATATGAAGTAATAGCAATCATGAAGGACAGTAATTATGAAGCTGCCGAAGAATGGCGGGGATTGAATAATTACGAGAAAGAGGTAATGTACGATGGAAGTGGTGATGCAGATGATGTATTCCTATTCACTTGAGCTTCTTGCAGCAGCAGTTGGGCTGATGCTTTTGCTTGAACTTGTCACATTACGAAAGATAAATAAATGGAAAAGGAAAGAAAAAGAACAATTTTTTGAACTGGAAGAAAAACTGAGCCGTATATCCGAAAAGCAGAACGAGACGACACGGGAGATCACGCAGCAGGCGCAGGATGATAAAATGGCGCAAAAGTCAGGCGAAAACCCGGAAAAAGAGACTCCGGAGAAGCTGATCGATGCTGTGCTCACTGAGGTGTTTTCCTGAAAACTTGACAATTTTATATCCGTTTGCTATAATCGCTCCTGTAATAAATCCGTAACAATTGTAACAATTATGAATAAAACACAACAAAGGTGTAATATTATTTAGTAATGAACACTGATGGAGGTTTCTATGAATTTAAAGAAAAGAGCGGCAGGAGCCATTGCAGTTGCCATGTCAGTGGTAGTGATGACCTCGGTCGCACAGGCTGCACCAGCGGATTATAAAACAGGTGTGGCATCACAGGCAACAACGACGGACTTAGCTACAAATGGAATTGCAGGAATCGCAGTATCTATGAGTCAGTATGAGAGCGATGCCTACGAATATATCGGGCTGGCAGATGCGAATGTGGAGCAGATGAATGTTGCACGTGTTACATCCGGTGATGCGGCAGAGCAGGATGCAGACGCTGCAGAGGAAGGTCTGACCGAAATGACTGTAGATGTGGCAGATGCGGATACTGCCGTACAGGCAGAGAATGCGGCATCTGGTACAGAGACGGATGTTTCGACAGAAACAGCAGACAGTGAGCAGACAGAGGAAGAAGAACTCTGGCAGAACCGCCTTATGGCAGACGTCAATGACTATTTATATGTCAGAGCTTCCGCAGATGCTGATGCAGAGATTGTAGGAAAATTATACAAAGGTGATGTCGCAGAGATCCAGGAGGAAGGAAGCGGCTGGACACATGTTGCGTCAGGAAATGTGGACGGATATGTGAACAATGATTACTGTGTAATCGGAACAGAGGCGCTTGCCTACGCACAGCAGAATTTTGATACAGAGGCAGAGGTTCTTACCAATGGACTTCGTATCAGAAGCGAAGCGGATGAGAATGCTTCCGTTATCACAGCAGTTTCCGAGGGAACTACCTTGAAAGTTGATTCCGGTGTGGAGACAGATGATAAATGGATAGCTGTTGTATATGGCGGAACAACCCGTTATGTCAGCGCAGATTATGTCACAACATCCTTAGCTTTGGGCGAGGGTATTACGATTGAAGAAGAACAGGCAGAGCTGGCAAGGATCGCTGAGGAAGAGGCGGCAAAAAAAGCAGCACAGGTTACGGAAGTGACAACGGTACAGAATGCAGCAGTTGAGGCAACTGTGGATGATGTGACACTGCTTGCAGCAATTATTCAGTGTGAGGCTGGAAATGAAGTATATGAGGGACAGCTTGCAGTCGGTGCAGTTGTTATGAACCGTGTCAGATCAGGCGGTTATCCAGGTACCGTGCATGATGTTATTTACCAGAAGAGTCAGTTTCCACCGGCTGGAGCAGGATCAGTTGCAAATGTAGCGGCAAAAGGACCAAAGCAGTCCTGCTTACAGGCAGCACAGGAAGCATTGAACGGAACTGACAATACAGGCGGTGCAACCTGTTTCAGACGTGCAAGTTCAGGTCATGCAGGTGTTGTGATCGGAAATCATGTATTTTATTAAGATAAGTTGAACGGGTTACCGGAACAGGGTACGGGTGAACAGCAGCGTTGAGGGTGTCTTTGGAAGGCATCCTCAATTTTTTATTTGTATTCTGATAGCAAATATAGTAATATGGAACGTAACAGAGACAGATCGTGATCAGAAATGTATGGATGGATTACGAATAGCAGGGTCTCTGAAGTCAAAAACTAAAACAAAACAAGATAACGGAGGGAATGTTATGGGTTTACTTATCGCACTTATTGTGCTCATTCTGGTTGCACTTGCAATCGCAGTTTCATGTATTAAGATCGTGCCACAGGCTAATGCAATTGTTGTAGAACGTCTGGGCGGATATCTTACCACCTGGTCGGTAGGACTTCATTTCAAAGCACCATTTATCGACCGCGTAGCGAAAAAGGTTTTGTTAAAAGAGCAGGTGGTTGATTTCCCACCACAGCCGGTTATTACAAAAGATAACGTAACCATGCAGATCGATACCGTTGTATACTTCCAGATCACAGATCCAAAGCTTTATGCATACGGAGTTGAGAATCCGATCATGGCAATCGAGAATCTGACTGCCACAACACTTCGTAACATCATCGGTGATCTCGAATTAGATGAGACACTGACATCCAGAGAGACGATCAACACCAAGATGAGATCATCTCTTGATGTTGCAACAGATCCTTGGGGAATCAAAGTAAATCGTGTGGAATTAAAGAACATCATTCCACCGGCAGCGATCCAGGATGCCATGGAGAAACAGATGAAGGCAGAACGTGAACGCCGTGAAGCAATTCTTCGTGCGGAAGGTGAGAAAAAATCCACAGTCCTTGTTGCAGAAGGTAAAAAAGAATCTGCCATCCTTGATGCAGAGGCAGAGAAACAGGCAGCTATCCTCCGTGCAGAGGCTCACAAAGAGGCTACCATCCGCGAGGCAGAAGGTCAGGCAGAAGCAATCCTCAAGATCCAGCAGGCAAATGCAGATGGTCTTCGTATGTTAAAAGAAGCAGCACCGGATGCAGGCGTTCTTCAGTTAAAGAGTTTAGAGGCATTTGCAAAGGCAGCCGACGGAAAAGCTACCAAGATTATTATCCCATCCGAGATTCAGGGAATTGCAGGTCTTGCAAAATCTGTTGTTGAGGTCGGAAAAGAGAATTAAGCATGAAAACGAGGCTGCCGCAGGAAAATATTCCGTGGCAGCCCGTTCTATCTTATAAGAAAATGCAGGCGGTAAACTTTTATTCGTGGAAAAAGGGATGCATTTCAAAATTCAAACAGAAAAGGACGGTAGAATGATGAACTTAAAAGGACGCAATTTTTTAAAACTCATGGATTACACACCGGAAGAGATCTTATGTCTGATCGATCTTGCGGCTGACCTGAAAAAAAAGAAAAAAGAAGGCATCTTACATGACAGCCTGATCGGAAAAAACATTGCATTGATCTTTGAAAAGACAAGCACCCGTACCCGTTGTTCTTTCGAAGTTGCAGCGCATGACCTTGGAATGCATGTGACATATCTTGATCCAAGTGGTTCCCAGATCGGCAAGAAAGAGAGTATTCCGGATACAGCAAGAGTGCTTGGACGTATGTTTGACGGAATCGAGTACCGTGGTTACGGACAGGACATCGTGGAGGAACTTGCAAAATACGCCGGTGTTCCGGTTTGGAATGGTCTGACTAATGAATTCCATCCGACACAGATGTTAGCGGATATGCTGACTATCCGTGAACATCTTGGAACGTTAAAAGGAATTAAATTTGTATACATGGGCGATGCCCGCTATAACATGGGTAATTCCCTGATGGTAACATGTGCAAAACTCGGCATGGACTTTGTGGCATGTACCAATAAAAAATATTTTCCAAATGATGAATTAGTAGCATACTGCAAAAATGTTGCAAAAGAGACCGGGGCATCCATCACCCTGACAGAGGATGTTGCGGAGGCTGCAAAAGATGCAGATGTTATCTACACGGATGTCTGGGTATCCATGGGTGAACCGGATGAAGTCTGGGCAGAGCGTCTGAATGACCTGATGCCATACCAGGTGAACAAAGCAGTGATGGATCAGGCAAAAGGAACTGCGATTTTCATGCACTGTCTGCCGGCATTCCATGATCTGAAGACAAAAATCGGAAAAGAAGTTTACGAGAAATTCGGTTACAGCGAACTTGAAGTGACCGATGAAGTATTTGAGAGTGCGCAGTCTGTTGTTTTTGATGAGGCGGAAAACAGAATGCACACCATCAAGGCAGTCATGCTCGCAACGCTGGCTGATTAAAAAGCAGCGCAATCAGGATCATACAGATTTGATTACAAATGTAAAATAATTGCGGTAGAAACGTGGAGTAATACATGAAAACAGAAATACTTACCCTGCTCCGTGAGACAGATGGATATGTCTCCGGGCAGGAATTGTGTGAAAAATTTGGTGTCTCACGGACGGCAGTCTGGAAAGCAATTAATCAGTTAAAAGAAGCCGGTTACGAGATCGAGGCCGTCCAGAACAAAGGCTATCGGCTTGTCTCAGTCCCGGATATTTTAAGTGAGAGTGAACTGCAGAGTGTCCGCAAAACCAGATGGATCGGGGAAAAAATTGCATTTTTTGATGTGGTGGATTCTACTAACACCAGAGCAAAACAGCTTGCAGAAGAGGGAGCGCCGAATGGAACCTATGTCATTGCCGAAAGACAGGATGCAGGAAAAGGACGCCGTGGCAGAGGGTTTGACTCCCCGGCAGGGCAGGGAATCTGGATGACGCTGGTGTTAAAGCCGGAAATCGATCCGAACCATGCTTCCATGATTACGTTAGTGACGGCGCTTGCAGTATCTAAGGCGATTACGGATATGACAGGCAGACCGGCCGGTATCAAATGGCCGAACGACATCATCATGAGTGGAAAAAAAGTGTGCGGCATTCTGACAGAAATGAGTGCACAGTTTGATTATGTAAATCATATTGTAGTGGGAATTGGAATCAATGTGCAGAATAAAAGTTTCCCGAAAGACATTAAATCTGTCGCAACCTCACTTTTTATAGAGACAAAGGAACACTATCACAGGGCAGAATTAGTCGAGCGGATCTGGGAAGCCTTTGAACACTACTACGAGATTTTTTTGCAGACAGAGGATCTTTCCGGTCTTGTAAACGAATACAATTCACATCTTGTGAACATGCATCAGCAGGTAAAAGTGCTTGATCCTAAGGAACCGTTTGAGGGTAAAGCCATGGGAATCACGCCAAAAGGAGAACTGATCGTGGATACCTGGGAGAGTAGAAAGCTTGTCTCCACAGGCGAAGTATCCGTAAGAGGAATCTATGGATACGTGTAAATACCAATATTTATAAAACAGGAAAAGAAATATGAGTGAAAATAAGAAAACAAATCAAATACAGCCACCGGAGGAAATTGTGCTCTGTGGTGCGAGTGCGTACAATCAGAAATTCTATATCAATGAGAATTTCAAAAATCTTCCGGATGAGATCAAAAATCAGTTGAAAGTCATGTGTGTGCTTTTTTGTGCAGATATCGGAGGAATCCTTCAGCTTGTTTTTGACGAGGAAGGAAATCTGGAGTTCCGCACCGCGTGCAATGAGGACGATCTTTTATACGATGATATCGGAAGCGGACTGAAGATCAAAGAACTCCGCCAGAAAAATGAAGATCTGCTCCGTGGACTGGAATTATATTACAAGGTAATTTTTGATAAATTGGAGGAATAACATGATTATTACAATTGATGTAGGAAACACAAACATAACAGTAGGTGTATTCAATGGGGATGAAATAGTAGCAAGTTTTCGTATGACGACCAAAATGCCGCGTACATCAGATGAGTACGGTATGCTGCTGACAAATCTTTTGGAGCAGAACCGCATTCACTGTGATGAGATTCAGGATGCAATCATTGCATCGGTAGTTCCGAATGTCATGCATTCCTTAGAGGGCGCGGTGATCAAATACTTAAACATCCGTCCAATCGTGATTGAGCCGGGAACAAAAACGGGAATCCGTATCGTCACAGAGAATCCACGTCAGATCGGTGCAGACCGTATCGTGGACGCTGCGGCAGCTTATGAGATTTATGGCGGTCCGGTGCTTGTACTTGATTTCGGTACAGCCACCACTTATGACCTTGTAGATGCAACCGGAGCGTTCGTATCCGGTGTCACAGCCCCAGGAATCCGTATTTCCGCAAAGGCACTCTGGGAGGATGCAGCAAAACTTCCGGAGATTGAGATCAAGAAACCGGACAGCATCCTTGCAAAAGAAACCATCACGAGTATGCAGGCTGGGCTGGTGTATGGACAGATCGGACAGACAGAATACATTGTCCGCCATATGAAAGAGGAAGCAAATTTAGGTGAGATCAAAGTGGTTGCCACCGGTGGACTTGGACGTATTATTGCGAGTGAGACTTCCATGATCGATGTGTACGATCCAAACCTGACATTAAAAGGCATGAACCTGATCTATAAAAAACAGAACCGCAAATCAGGCAGGATCAAACAGTCATAACGACAGCAGAAAATGACAAAAAATCAGTCATAAACACAGCGGGAGCTGTAAATCATCAGGACAGATAAGGAAAAACAATGAATTCAATTCGAAAGCTGCAGATCGGAAATGTAACTTTAGAGAACAATTTAATTTTAGCACCAATGGCAGGGGTAACGGACCTGCCATTTCGCTTGCTGTGCAAAGAGCAGGGGGCAGGGCTTTTATGCATGGAAATGGTCAGTGCCAAGGCAATCCTTTACAAAAATAAAAATACAGAGGAGCTTCTGACCATAGATCCAAGAGAAAAACCGGTATCTCTCCAGCTCTTTGGTTCAGACCCCGATATCATGAGTGAGATCGCAAAACAGATCGAGGAGAGACCATTTGATATCTTAGATATCAACATGGGCTGCCCGGTGCCGAAAGTCGTGAATAATGGAGACGGCTCTGCTTTGATGAAAAATCCGCTTCTGGCAGGAAAAATCATTGAGAAAACGGCAAAAGCGATCAAAAAACCTGTGACGGTAAAAATCCGCAAAGGCTTTGACGACGATCATATCAATGCCGTGGAGATGGCACATATCGCGGAGGAGTCCGGTGCTGCAGCAATCGCAGTACATGGCAGGACCAGAGAGCAGTTCTATTCTGGAAAAGCGGACTGGGATATCATACGCCAGGTGAAAGAAGCCGTCTCCATTCCGGTCATTGGAAATGGGGACATCTTAACGGCGGATGATGTGATCCGTATGCAGGATGAGACAAACTGTGATGGTTTTATGATCGCAAGAGGCGCGGAGGGAAATCCGTGGATCTTCAAACAGATCCTACACTACTTTGCGACAGGTGAAAAACTGGAAAAACCATCATTTGCAGAGGTCACGGACATGATCCTGCGCCATGCACAGATGCAGATCGGATTTAAGGGGGAGTACACCGGAATCCGTGAGATGCGCAAACATGCGGCATGGTACACGGCGGGTTATAAAAATTCCTCCCGTCTCCGTGCAAAAATCTGTGAAGTGGAAAATTATGAGCAGCTTCAGGCATTATTTGAAGAGGTATTGGCATATAATAATTAAAAATCTGTGGAGGGACAACATGTCTTATCCTAATGCATATCTTAGGGATTTCGTCCCTGTGCTTGGACAGATTTTAAAAGAGAAACAGATAGCACCGGAAAAACTGCATCTGGAAATTATTGACGAGGAATCCGAAGAAAAAAGTATCTTTGAGCCGGTGGGCGTGGATGAAGTGCTTGACCAGCTTGCGGATGAACTGAACCATCTTACGGTTTACACAGACCGTCCGGCGCATTTTCAGGCATTTGCGGAACAAATCTATGAGGAAAACGGTCTGATGCCGCTCATTTTCACGAAAAAACAGTTGAAAAGCCGTTCGTTTTCCGGTGCGCAGGGTGTGGCGGACAGAGCAGACATGCGGCCCGGGGTGGGAGATACACTCGTTCTGGATTTTGAGTGGGAGGGACAGTGCTATTTCAACCTTCTGGCTCAGGGAAAGAATTACATTCCAATCCACAAGAAACCTTGGAAAATAGCGGAAAATCTTGACATCATAGTGCCTTTCGGTTATAATACTGTGATTGTCAAGAGCAGACAAAATAAGAAAAAAAAGCCCGTAAGAGACAGATTTGAAGAGGCATTTTACTCAGACTGAGCAGAGAGACAACTCGGGCACAAGCGTGCGAGAAACCCGCACATACAAAATCCGGCAGCGCCGGAAAGGGAATAAGAAAGTAATTACAAAGAAGGGTAAACGAGATGGACAAGAAAAACATTCTGACTTATCAAGGACTTAAGAAGCTTGAAGACGAATTACAGGAATTAAAAGTAGTAAGAAGAAAAGAAGTTGCTGCCAAGATCAAAGAGGCAAGAGAACAGGGAGACCTTTCCGAGAACGCTGAGTATGATGCAGCAAAAGACGAGCAGAGAGATATCGAAGCCCGCATCGAAGACATTGAAAAAATCTTAAAAAATGCAGAAGTAGTTGTAGAGGAAGAAGTTGACCTCGACAAGATCAGCATTGGATGTAACGTTAAAATCTTAGATATTGAATTTGACGAGGAATTAGAATATAAAATCGTTGGTTCCACAGAAGCAAACAGCTTAAAGGGAAAAATTTCCAACGAGTCTCCTGTAGGAAAGGCATTACTTGGCAAACAGGTAGGAGATATTGTAAAAGTTGAAACACCGGGTGGAGAGTTTGAATACAAAGTGCTTTCCATTCACAGAGCAAACTAAGACAGACTTTGCGTATCCAGTTCCACAGTATTACAGGTGGGAGACAGGATGTGCGAAGAGGCAGTCGGATGGAGGATGAAAATGGCTGAACAGAACAACCAGCAGAAAAAAGGCGGACAGCAGCAGGATGCAAACCAGCTTATCCAGGTTCGTTATGACAAATTACATGAATTACAGGCAAACGGAAAAAATCCATTTGAGATCACAAAATATGATGTGACACATCACAGCACAGACATCAAGGACAACTTCGAGAGTCTGGAAGGTCAGGAAGTGACTGTTGCAGGACGTATGATGTTCAAACGTGTTATGGGAAAAGCTTCCTTCTGTAACGTTCAGGATTTAAAAGGACGTATCCAGGCATATGTGGCACGCGATGAGATCGGGGAAGAATCTTATGCAGATTTCAAGAAATATGACGTGGGTGATATTTTAGGAATCAAAGGTAAAGTTTTCAAAACACAGACAGGTGAGATTTCCATCCATGCACAGGAAGTCACACTTTTATCCAAGAGTTTACAGATCTTACCGGAGAAATATCACGGATTGACAGATACAGATGCAAGATATCGCCAGAGATATGTGGATCTTATCATGAACGAGGATGTAAAAGATACTTTTGTAAAACGTTCCAAGGTTATCAGCAGCATCCGTCGTTATTTAGATGGACAGGGATTCATGGAAGTAGAGACACCTATGCTTGTATCCAATGCAGGTGGTGCTTCTGCAAGACCATTTGAAACTCATTTCAATGCATTAAATGAGGATTTAAAACTCCGTATTTCCTTAGAGTTATACTTAAAGAGACTGATCGTTGGCGGTATGGAGCGTGTATATGAGATCGGACGTGTATTCCGTAACGAAGGTCTTGATACAAGACACAATCCGGAGTTCACTCTGATGGAGTTATATCAGGCTTACACAGATTACCACGGCATGATGGATCTGACAGAGAACTTATACCGTTATATTGCAAAAGAGGTAACCGGTTCTGAAATCCTCACATACGGTGAGCATACGATGGACCTTTCCAAACCATTTGAGCGGATCACAATGGTAGACGCAGTCAAAAAATATGCAAACATCGATTTCAACGAAGTTCCGGATACAGCGGCTGCAAAGAAACTTGCAGAAGAGCATCATATTGAATATGAAGAGAGACATGAAAAAGGTGATATCTTAAACTTATTCTTCGAGGAATATGTAGAGGAGCACCTGATCCAGCCAACATTTGTTATGGATCACCCGATTGAGATCTCTCCATTAACAAAAATGAAACCGGAAGATCCGAACTATGTAGAGCGTTTTGAGTTCTTCATGAACGGATGGGAGATGGCAAACGCCTACTCTGAGTTAAATGATCCGGAAGATCAGAGAAGACGTTTCGAAGCTCAGGAGAAAGCTTTTGCAGCAGGTGATGAGGAAGCAAACCACACAGATGAGGACTTCTTAAATGCCCTTGCGATCGGTATGCCTCCAACAGGTGGTATCGGATTCGGTATCGACCGTATGGTTATGATGATGACAAATTCACCGGCGATCAGAGATGTTTTATTATTCCCGACGATGAAGTCATTAGACTCTGACAAGAAGTCTTCTAAGACTTCCGAAGCAGCCCCTGCAGCAAGTGTGCCGACAACAAGTGTGTCCGCAGAGAGCGTACAGCTTGATCTTTCAAAAGTAAAAATTGAGCCTCTTTTTGAGGAATTTGTAGATTTTGATACATTTGCAAAATCTGATTTCAGAGTCGTAAAGATTGAAGCCTGCGAAGCAGTGCCAAAGTCAAAGAAGCTTCTCAAGTTCACATTAAATGATGGAACTGACAAGAAACGCACGATTTTAAGCGGTATTCATGAGTACTATGAGCCGGAACAGCTCGTTGGAAAGACATGTGTAGCAATCACAAACCTTCCTACCAGAATGATGATGGGAATCCCATCAGAAGGAATGCTGATTTCAGCAGTGTACGAGTATGACGGACACGAAGGACTGAATCTGCTTATGTTAGATGACGCAATTCCTGCTGGAGCTAAGCTGTATTAAGAGAATAAAATTAAAGATTGTATTACTTAGAGGACATTTTCTAAAGAAATTTAGAAGATGTCCTCTTTTTGCGTTGTGTGTCCAGCGAAGCTGGACCACACTAGCCGGTGTAAGTCCGGTCACGGTAATCGCCAGTGAGCCGTGTAGCTAAACCCGGTGCGTTGCAGTAATGCAGGGTACTAAGCGAGTGGATAAAGTAACCTCGGTAAGAGGGGCGAGCAATTATGCAGACCGTAACATAAAGTGAATTCTGCCGTATCGTTAGAAAGGTCTCTGAAAAGAGAGCAAAGGGAAGCTGAACCTTGGGCGTATGGGTGAAAGCCATGGAACGTGCGAAGAAACTGGAAAGCAGCACGGAGGAATCCCTCGGTATATAGGAAACGGTATGTAGGAAAAGTGTGGTTCGGAACTGGAGAGACCCTACCCATCACCGAAAGGTAAAAAAGAAAGCGTATAAGCTTGGCGAAATCGTATTTCTGATGGGAGGGAGTCGGAGAGGAACATAGTACCAATAATGACTGTGCAAGAAAACGCAGTCTATGGGAAGGTTCCTTGCTTCATTCATGTTTGTAGAGAGGGTAAGAGTGAGAGAATGTCATGCAGACTAACAACTCCAAGGAAAAAGTTCGACAACTTCAAAACAAACTATATCTGACAGCCAAGAAATGTGATAGCCGAAGATTTCATGCACTTTACGATAAGGTATATCGTGATGATGTACTTTTTGAAGCATGGAAACGGGTAAAAGCTAACAAGGGTTCCAGTGGTGTAGATGGTATCGGAATCGAAGATATTGAAGAGATGGGAATTGAAAAATACCTGTCAGAAATCAAATCGGAACTGATGGATGGAAAGTATAAACCATCCCCAGTAAAGCGAGTTATGATACCAAAACCAGACGGAAGTGAAAGACCTCTTGGAATACCAACAGTCAAGGACAGAATTGTGCAGATGGCTGCCAAGATAGCAATAGAGCCAGTATTCGAAGCTGACTTTAGAGATTGTTCCTATGGATTCCGACCGAAAAGAAGTGCCAGGCAAGCACTGGAAGTGGTAAGGAAAGCGTGTAACAACAAGGGCTATTATGTAGTAGACGCAGATATTGAGAAGTTTTTTGATAACGTAAACCAAGATAAACTGATGAAACTGGCAGAGCAGAGAATATCAGACCGTAGGATATTGAAGCTGATAAGACAATGGTTAGTATCAGGAGTATTATACGGAAATGTACTGACAATTTCCGAACTGGGAACAAGCCAAGGTTCAGTTATATCTCCGTTATTGGCAAACATCTACTTAAATACACTGGACAGACTGTGGGAAAAGTATGGACTTACTCACGGTATTCTTGTAAGGTACGCAGATGATACAGTCATCATTTGCAAGAATAAGAAAAATGCAAATCACGCACTGAACTTATTGCAGTACATCATGGCAAAACTGGATTTAAAGCTACACCCAGTAAAAACAAAGATTGTCAGCATGTGGGACGGAAAAGAGGGATTTGACTTTCTTGGAATGCACCACAGAAGAATGACAACGGAAACAAGCAAAGGACAATTGTATAAAGAAACTTATCAGTACCCGAGCAGGAAAGCCATGAAGAAGATGAAAGCAGAAATCAAAAAGAATGTAAACGGTCGAAGTCTGTTAGTTGCAAAGGAAGAGGATTTAATAAAGAATCTAAATCCGAAAATCATAGGTTGGAAGAATTATTATTCCACCAAAACAAATGAGACATGGATGCAGGAATTAGACTGGTATATTATCTGCACCTTTACAAGATGGTATAACAAGAAACACCAAAGGCGTAAACATATGTCAAGAGTGGGATTTGTTAGAAATAGCATTTACGAAAAAGGATTAAAGAAAATGGCTAGAGCATGACGTAATGCTGTAGAAAGAAGAATGTCGGAAAGCCGTGTGAGGGAGAACCTCATGCACGGTTTGATGAGGGGCGGATGAAATTTTCATCCGCCTACTCTACATAGGAACAATTGAAATACCGAAAGGAGAATCGCATGGAACACACAAAGGCATATCAGGAATTTAAGAAGAATGGTAATACAAAGTTTGTAAGATATAGCGAAGGAGCAGAAATGTATCATATGGGCGTATCAAAGTTTATGCAAAGGGCTAAGGATGCCAAAGCAATCTATAAGTTAGGTCAGTTAGTACTTGTGAATTTAAAAATATTTGATGAGTACCTTGAGACATTCCATATAGTTGATGATGAATTTTATAAGTAGGTGAAAAGGATGGTAACACAATTACAGCCGGATGTTAGGGCTTACCTTCATGGTGGGGAGGTAATAAAAAGATACATAAAGGTCGAAGAGGTGGCTTATGAATAGATGATTTTTGACTTCATATTGCTTCGACAGAAGAAGTAGCAGGTTTAGAGAAGATAATCGCAGAAAGCAAGGAAATCGTCGCTACTAATCTTGTGTTTCTCTTTATTAAGACTCTCAGAAATTTCATATATGACACAAAGAACCACCAAGATCAAGGCAGAAAGGTGGTTCTTATATTTTGCAGTGAATGAATCAATTATTTTGTGATGATATCACAGAAAATAATTTACCTTTTGCTTATAATGTAGCTACAAACTAAGTAAGGAGGTAGTCTAAATGAGATTAAAAGATAAAGTTGCAATCATTACGGGTGGCAGTCGTGGTATAGGATTTGCTACAGCTGATAAATTCTTGAAGGAAGGTGCTTCAGTTGTGTTGGCAGCAAGTTCACAGGAATCAGCAGATGTTGCTGTAGATAAATTAAAAGAGAAATATCCCAATGCAATAGTTGCTGGAATTAGTCCAAATCTGGCAAGCATGGAGTCTGTCAGAAAGGCTTTTAAAGAGGCAACTGAAAAATATGGATGTGTCGACATACTGGTAAATAATGCAGGAATTTCAGAAAATACCTCATTTATGGATTATACAGAGGAGACTTTTGATAAAGTCATTGACCTAAATGTAAAAGGAGTATTTAATACTACTCGTGTAGCAGCAGAATGTATGGTGGCAAGAGGCAAGGGGGTCATTCTCTCAACTTCTTCCATGGTGAGTATTTCGGGACAGCCAAGTGGGGTTGCTTATCCGGCATCGAAGTTTGCAGTAAACGGATTGACTGTATCATTAGCAAGAGAACTAGGACCTAAAGGTATTCGTGTTAATGCTGTTGCACCTGGGATTACAGAAACTGATATGATGAAAGCTGTGCCAAAGGAAGTTATCGAACCTATGATTGAAAGAATTCCATTGCGTCGTCTTGGACAGCCAGAAGATATTGCCAATGCGTTTGTGTTTCTTGCTTCAGATGAGGCGAGTTACATTACAGGTGTTATATTAAGTGTAGATGGTATGGCAAGAAGTTAATTTAATGTGGTATGGTGATGTAATCACGGAAAACAAATGAAATTAAGACTATAATAAAGCTACAAAAAGAAAAAGATAAGGAGGACTGTAAAATGTCTGCTATTAATATCAATAAAAATAATTTTGAGAACGAAGTACTGAATTCCGATAAAACCGTTCTTTTAGATTTTTGGGCATCTTGGTGTGCACCTTGCCGTATGGTAGTACCTATTGTAGAGGAGATTGCGGATGAGCGTAGGGATATTAAAGTTGGAAAGATTAATGTAGATGAAGAGACTGAACTGGCAAATAAGTTCAGTATTATGAGCATTCCGACTTTAGTGGTTATGAAGAATGGGAAGATTGTACAGCAGGTTTCAGGGGCGAGACCTAAGAATGCGATTTTAGAAATGCTTTAGGGAGGTGTGCTAATGGGATTTTTTGATTTCTTTAAACAGTCGAATATTGATCAAGGCATAGAAGAATATAAAAGGACTGCTGGTGCAGTTCTGCTGGATGTCCGTACTCCGCAGGAATATCAGGAAGGACATATACCAGAAAGTAAAAATGTGCCGTTGCAGCAACTAGACAATATTATTTCTGTAGCGAAGAATAAGGATATCCCTCTGTTTGTATACTGTTATTCCGGTTCCCGGAGCCGTCAGGCAACTGGGATTTTGCAACGAATGGGATATTCTAAAGTAAATAATATCGGTGGCATTGCAGCTTACTCAGGAAAGGTGGAAAAATAAGATGAAGGTAATAATCGTAGGAGGTGTAGCAGGAGGAGCTACAGCCGCAGCAAGAATACGCAGACTGGATGAACATGCAGAAATTACTGTGTATGAAAGATCCGGATACATATCCTATGCGAATTGTGGGCTTCCATATTATATTGGAGACGTGATTACAGATCCGGAAGAACTTACACTACAGACACCAGAGAGTTTTTTTAAACGCTTCCGTATTAACATGAAAATTCATCATGAAGTTATCTCAATACATCCCGAAAGTAAAACTGTTTCAGTGAAGAATTTAGAAAACGGTGAAATATTTGAAGAAAACTATGATAAGCTAATCCTCTCTCCAGGTGCAAAGCCTACACAGCCGAGACTTCCCGGAGTAGGTATTGATAAACTTTTTACACTTCGTACTGTAGAAGACACTTTTCGGATAAAGGAATATATAAATAAGAATCATCCAAAATCGGTTGTATTGGCAGGTGGCGGTTTTATTGGTCTGGAACTGGCGGAAAATTTGAGGGAGCTTGGCATGGATGTTACGATTGTCCAGCGACCTAAGCAGCTGATGAACCCTTTTGACCCGGATATGGCATCCATGATCCATAATGAAATGAGAAAGCATGGGATAAAACTGGTACTGGGCTATACAGTAGAAGGATTTAAAGAAAAAGACGACAGAGTGGAGGTTCTGTTGAAAGATAATCCATCCCTTCAGGCTGATATGGTAGTTCTGGCAATCGGAGTCACACCAGACACAGTATTAGCAAAAGAAGCCGGTCTGGAACTTGGCATCAAGGAAAGTATTGTAGTGAATGACAGAATGGAAACCTCTGTACCGGATATTTATGCTGCAGGTGATGCAGTTCAGGTAAAACATTATGTTACGGGTAATGATGCGCTGATTTCTTTGGCAGGACCAGCCAATAAACAGGGCAGAATCATCGCTGATAATATTTGTGGCGGTGATAGTCGTTACCTGGGCAGTCAGGGAAGCTCCGTTATAAAAGTGTTTGATATGACAGCAGCTACTACAGGCATCAATGAAACCAATGCCAAAAAGTCAGGATTAGAGGTAGATACAGTAATTCTTTCTCCTATGAGTCATGCCGGTTATTATCCTGGTGGAAAAGTGATGACCATGAAGGTGGTTTTTGAAAAAGAGAGCTATCGTTTGCTTGGCACTCAGATTATCGGATATGAAGGAGTTGATAAACGTATTGATGTGCTGGCAACAGCAATTCATGCGGGGCTGAATGCAACCCAGTTGAAAGATCTGGATCTGGCATATGCGCCACCTTATTCTTCTGCCAAGGATCCGGTAAACATGGCTGGATTTATGATAGACAATATTGCAAAAGGGACATTAAAGCAATGGCATTTGGAAGATATGGACAAGATTTCTAAAGATAAAGATGTGGTGTTGATAGATGTGAGAACTGTATGTGAATTCAGCAGGGGGCATATTGATGGATTCAAAAACATACCTGTAGATGAACTGAGAGAACGAATTAGTGAAATTGAGAAAGGAAAGCCTGTGTATCTGATATGCCAGAGTGGTCTGCGCAGTTATATTGCGAGCCGTATTCTGGAAGGAAACGGTTATGAAACGTATAATTTCTCTGGCGGATTTCGCCTCTATGATGCAGTGGTCAATGACCGTGCGCTGATTGAAAGGGCATATGCATGTGGTATGGAATTGATATGACTCACAATCAGGTTGTCCGGATGGTTTGTAATGATCTGATAAGGTTATTACTATTATTTGATTGACAAAAATTAAATAGGTTTTATAATGAATAATATCTATATCCCCCATTTGAAATGGGGGGTTACTAACTTGATATTAAGAATTCTTCCTAATAACGAGTGGGATAGAAACAACTAAAAAATAGAAGAAAAGGGGTAAGATTATGTTTGAGATGAAACCAGAGTATTACATTGGAATAAAAATGATTGATGAACAACATAAACAGTTGTTTAAATATGCGGATGAAGCATATGAATTACTAAATGACGAATTTACACCAGATAAATATGATAGGGTCGATATATTGCTGGAAAAGTTATACGATTATACGGTGAAACATTTAGCAGATGAAGAAGCATATATGGAATCTATTCATTATAACAAGTTATTTACGCAAAAGGTGCAGCATCAGGCATTTATTGAAAAGCTTGATGAGTTTATGGAAAGCCATAACAAAGAAGAGGAAAATCAGGATGAGCAGATTATGAAGATTTTGACATACCTTACGGAATGGTTAGTAAATCATATTTTGTATGTTGATGGACAGATTCCACAGGAATGATGTCATATATAGGAGTTTTTGAAAGAGATTTATGGATGAAAAACAGTTAAGCATAGATATCGTTGGTTTGGCAGGAGCATATTCTTATGCATTAGATTGTATAGAAGCCGAAATGGTTAGTGAAACGCAATGGCTACATGAGTGTGGTCATTGCGTTTTTCATAATTCTGATAAATGGAGGATTCTTTAAATGTTATAGAAAAACAGTTTTATAATCTTTGTAGTGTTTCCAGCCTTTTCGAATCAAGGATGGTGATTTTGCCACGGGAGAGTTTGACAAGCCCCTCACTTTGAAAGTAGCGAAGCATTCGAGTGATAACTTCCCTATGGGAACCAAGATGGTTGGCGATAGTTTCGTGAGTGATTTTTAGTTCATTTGTTTCTTCGATAGAGGTTTCTTCTAAAAGAAATGAAGCAACACGCTTGTCCAAACTCTTCCACATGATTTGTTCCATCAGCCACATGACATCAGAAAAACGAGTAGCCATTAACTCATTGGTATAGTTTGCGACGGGAGCAGATTCATTCATGATGCTCTTGTAAATCTCAGCAGGGATGATCCAAAGATCAGTATCTTTTTCTGCTTCAATGGTTACTTCAAATTGAATGGATCGCATCATACATGAGGCGGATAAAAGACACATATCCATATCAAACAGACGGTAAAGTGTAATCTCCCGTCCTTCATCTGAAAGTATGTAGGTTCGAAGCTGCCCGGATTTAACCAGTAATAATCCGGTACAATCTATTTTCCCGTTGTGAATGATCGTTCCTTTTTTTACATGCTGTGTGATTAAATGATCTGAAATTAGTTTTTTTTGTGCTGTATTTAAGTCATTCCATAGTGGAAAATAATTTTCGAAGCTCATAACAGTTATCTCCTTTACGAACATAGTATACTTGCTTTTTTAAGATGCGTCAATCGAATAATTGACATATGTCATAAATAAAAATATGTCATTGCAGTTATTAGTGTTCAAGGTAAATTCTTATGTAATAATATCACAGAAGGATTTACCTTTTTTAGGTACAATAGAGGTATCAAATTTGAAAGGGGAACAGAGCATTGGCAAAAAGAGTGGCAAGTATCGATAAAAAAAGATGTGTTGCCTGCGGAGTATGCGAAAATACTTGTCCGCTGGCAGCGGTTAAAGTACATCGTGGGTGCTATGCGGTAGTAGAAGAAGCAGTGTGTGTAGGATGCGGGAAATGTGCACAGTACTGTCCGGCAGGATGCATTGAAATGAGAGGGAGGGTAGCGGTGTGAAGAAAAAGAAACATTGGTATGATTATTTATGGATATGGGCGATCATTTATTTTGCTCTCGGTTTTTTTAATATATTGTTCGCCTGGTTTGGGATGATTGATTTCCTGTTGCCGTTAGGAATAGCAATATTCGGTGGAAATAAATTTTTCTGTAATCATTTGTGTGGACGTGGCCAGCTTTTTAGTAAGCTTGGTGGAGATTTAAAATGCTCAAGAAATAAACCAACCCCACAATGGATGAGTTCAAAATGGTTCCGATATGGCTTTTTGATATTTTTCCTTACAATGTTTGGAAATATGGTATTTCAGACATATTTAGTTGGTGCCGGAGCAGCATCCTTGCGTGAAGCCATCAAACTATTCTGGACTTTCCGTGTTCCGTGGGGATGGACATACACTGCAGGAATAGTAGCTGATTGGGTGGCACAGTTTAGTTTTGGATTTTATAGTTTGATGCTTACATCTCTGTTGTTAGGGTTAATCGTAATGGTGTTATATAAGCCACGAACCTGGTGTACATTTTGTCCAATGGGAACAATGACGCAGGGTGTCTGTAAATTAAAAAATAATGAAAATAAGTAATACTATAAAGTAATTTATAAAAGGCATATGTCAAAAACATTATTGACATATGCCTTTTATAGGGCTATCATATAAGAAAAGCGAGAAAGGAGCAGTTTATGCCGAGACCAGTAAAATGCAGAAAAGTCTGTCATTTCCCACAAATTTTAGAATTTCTTCCGGCAGATGATACTGAGAAAAAAACGCCCATTGTTCTGACGGTAGATGAGTACGAGACAATCCGTCTTTTGGACAAGAAAGGTTACAGTCAGGAGCAGTGTGCAGAATCTATGCAGATCGCAAGAACGACGGTCCAACGGATTTACGAGATTGCCAGGAAGAAAATAGCAGATGCACTCATTGATGGACATCCACTCAGAATCGAGGGTGGGGATTTCAGAATTTGTGATGGTGAGAGCAGCAACTGCAGCTTTGGAGGATGTTACAAACAGGAAATTTACAAAAAATATGCAGAAGAAAAAGGAGAAGGTATCATGAGAATAGCAGTAACATATGAAAATGGACAGATTTTCCAGCACTTTGGACACACAGAGACATTTAAGATTTACGATGTAGAGGAAGGAAAAGTAGTACATTCAGAAGTAGTAGATACGAATGGAAGCGGACATGGTGCATTGGCGGGAGTTCTTAATGCGTTGAATGCAGATGTTCTGATCTGTGGCGGAATCGGAGGAGGTGCACAGACAGCATTAGCGGCAGCAGGAATTAAGCTTTTCGGAGGAGTTTCAGGAGATGCAGATAAAGCGGTAGAAGCTTTTATCAATGAAACACTTGAGTATAATCCGGATGTGAAGTGTTCTCACCATGAGCACAACCATGGGGAAGGACATACATGTGGTGAGCATGGATGTGGAAACCATAGCTGTCATTAAGAAGAATAAAAAAATACAACACGAAAGGATGCGTCAAGGTAATGTAAGAATTATCGTGATACATCCTTTTGTATTTGGATTGATTATTTTTTTTCTCTGCTTGTCGAAAGTAATGGATGGAATGTATAATATTGTTCATAATCCAGAGATATTTATTTTGGAAAAAGTTTAATCAATTTGGAGGTATAAAATGAAAGCACATAAGTATTGGTCAATGGGAGCGTTAATTACTATGATTGGAACTTTTTATACAGGATATAAAGGATCCAAATCAGGTCATAAGTATTTTGCATGCAGCACTCTTATATGTATGATCATGTCCATGTACACTGGACATAAAATGATTTCAGTTAATAAGAGAGTAAGAAAACAGGTGGAAAATACAGAAGCGGAGGAATAGTAAATGTTAGAGTCAGGAACCAAAGCACCGGACTTTGAATTGCCGGATCAGAATGGAGAAATGCATAAATTAAGCGATTATGCAGGAAAAAAAGTGATCTTATATTTTTATCCAAAGGATAATACACCAGGATGTACAAAACAGGCATGTGGTTTTTCAGAGCGTTATCCTCAATTTACCGAGAAAGGCGCAGTGATCCTTGGAGTCAGTAAGGATTCTGTAGCCTCTCACAAGAGATTTGAAGAAAAATATGGACTGGCATTTACGCTATTAGCAGATCCGGAGCGTAAAGTTATTGAAGCATATGATGTCTGGAAGGAAAAGAAAAATTATGGAAAAGTATCTATGGGTGTAGTAAGAACTACATATCTTATTGATGAGCAGGGAATCATTATAAAGGCAAATGATAAAGTCAAGGCGGCAGATGATCCTGAAAATATGCTCAAGGAATTGGCATAATGAAGATTATTTTATCACCTGCAAAAAAGATGATTGTAGATACCGATAACTTAGCGCCGGTTGAACTGCCTGTCTATATTGATAAGACAGCAGAAGTATTAAACTGGATGAAAAGCAAATCAAAAGAAGAACTGAAAGCTATCTGGAAATGTAATGACAAGATTGCAGAGCAGAACTTTAACAGATTGGAGAATATGGATCTTTATAACAGGCTTACTACGGCTGTTTTAGCATATGAAGGGATTGCATTTCAATATATGGCACCATCTGTGTTTGAAATCCAGCAGTTTGAGTATTTGCAAAATCATTTAAGAATCTTGTCTGCGTTTTATGGCATTTTAAAACCAATGGATGGTGTGACTCCTTATCGTCTTGAAATGCAGGCAAAGGTTGGAATTGGAGATGCAAAAAATCTGTATGAGTACTGGGGAGAATTGTTATACCGCTCAGTAATCGATGACAGTAGGATTATCATTAATCTTGCATCAAAAGAATACTCAAAATGTATAGAAAAGTATCTGACACCACAGGACAGATATATTACGATTGTATTTTGTGAGTTAGCCGGAGATAAATTGGTAACAAAAGGTACCTATGCCAAGATGGCTCGTGGTGAAATGGTCAGATTCATAGCGGAAAATAATATTGAAAATCCGTTGGAGGTTCAGAAATTTGACAGACTCGGATATTCGTTTAGGTCTGATTTATCTTCAGATTCAGAATATGTATTTGAACGCAAAATAAAATAGTTATTAAGGTAAAAGATGCTCAGTTTGGTAGCTTTTATAATAATGAGAATTATTACTATTTTATTGACAACAGGATAATAGTGGTATATAATCCTTATTAAGAACTAATCCTAATAAGGAGGACGAATGACAAGCAGGAGAAATACCATTCAAAAAGATCTTGTAAGAAATGCCGTATACGAAATGAGAAGACACGTTACAGCAAATGAAGTGTATGAATTTGTAAAAGAAGCATATCCTACAATCGGAAAAGGAACTGTATATAGAAATCTTGATATATTGGTAGAGGAAGGTGCATTAAGAAAGGTTGAAGTTCCGAATGGACCGAACCGATTTGATTTTACATTGAAAAATCATTACCATGTAAGATGTATAAAGTGCGGTGAAGTTTTTGATGTGGATATGGATCAAATACCGGATTTGATGGAAAGAATTCATAACACTCATGGAATTGAATTTGTGGATTATGATATTTCATTTAAAGGCATTTGCCCGAAATGCAGGGAGAAGGTAAAGGAGGAACAGCATGGATAGGAAAGCAATGTATAAGTTGAGTTATGGACTGTTTATATTGACCGCTAAAGAAGCAGAAAAAGATAACGGATGCATCATTAATACAGCCATTCAGGCAGCTTCGGAACCAAACCAGTTAAGTATCTGTGTGAATAAGGCAAATTATACGCATGATATGATTCAAAGAACCGGAAAATTTACTGTATCAGTCTTAAGTCAGAAGGCACAATTTGAATTGTTCAAACATTTTGGCTTCCAATCAGGAAGAGATACCAATAAGTTTGAAGCCTTTGAGCAGTGTGCCAGGGGCACAAATGGTATTTATTATATTACAGAAGGTACAAATGCATACATTTCTGTGACAGCTACTAAAACAGAGGACTTGGGTTCACATACGATGTTTATCGGTGAGATAACCGATATGGAAGTTTTAAGCAATGTTCCTTCAGTAACATATGATTATTATCAGAATAATATTAAGCCTAAGCCACAGGAGGTTGGAAAAACAGAGGACGGTCAGACAATATGGCGTTGCAGAATCTGCGGATATGAATATGTAGGCGAGGAATTACCGGATGACTTTATATGTCCTTTGTGCAAGCACCCGGCATCAGATTTTGAAAAAGTAGTAAAGTAAACGGAGGTAAAAGAGATGGCAGCAAACAAATATGCAGGAACACAGACAGAGAAGAATTTACAGGAGGCATTTGCAGGGGAATCACAGGCAAGAAATAAGTATACCTATTTTGCTTCTGTAGCGAAAAAGGAAGGTTACGAGCAGATGTCAGCATTGTTTTTAAAGACTGCAGATAATGAGAAAGAACATGCAAAGATGTGGTTCAAAGAATTAGCAGGAATTGGTGATACAAAGGAAAACCTGGCGGCAGCGGCAGAAGGCGAAAATTATGAGTGGACAGATATGTATGAAGGCTTCGCTAAAACTGCTGATGAAGAAGGGTTCCATGAGCTTGCTGCAAAATTCAGGGCTGTAGGAGAGATTGAGAAGCATCACGAAGAGAGATATCGTGCACTTCTTAAGAATATTGAAACTGCACAGGTATTTGAAAAGAGCGAAGTTAAGGTATGGGAATGCCGTAACTGTGGACATATTGTGGTAGGAACTAAGGCGCCTGATGTATGTCCGGTATGTAATCATCCTCAGAGCTATTTTGAAGTACATGAAGAGAATTATTAAAGATATGAGATAATTCCAAAGAAGCATTAAAGCTTAATGGATCGGCGGATTCTTAAAAAAGTTATAGAAGCAATTTAGATTTTATTTTTTACACATGGAAGGAGAAAAAAGATGGAAGAAAAATATTATGTATGCAATCACTGTGGAAACATTATTGAAATGGTAAAGGATAAGGGCGTGCCGGTAATATGTTGTGGCGAGGCTATGCACGAGTTAAAGGCCGGAGTGACAGATGCTGCTGTAGAGAAGCATGTTCCTGTATATACAGTGGACAAACAGCATGTTCATGTTGTAGTCGGAGAAACAAAACATCCAATGCTTGAAGAGCATTTCATTGAGTGGATTACATTAAATACAAATCAGGGTATTTACAGAAAGCAGCTAACTCCGGGACAGGAGCCGGTAGCAGATTTTTGTCTTTGCGATGGTGAACAGGTAGAAGAAGTATATGCATATTGTAACCTGCATGGATTATGGAAATGCTAAGTATAGATATTATCGGACTTGCAGGAGCCTGTTCCTATGCTTTGGACTGTATAGAAGCAGAGTTGGTAAATATCAAAAACAAACATGGAAAAAGAGTGGCTTATATAAGTATACGCATGGCTGAATATTGGAAAATTCAAGGTGATTAATTACAAGATTTAGCCATGTGTGCTTTACTGCATGATAATGCTTTGACACAATATATTTCTGAGGAGCTTAAAAAGGATTCTGTTATTGACCTAAAAAAAGATTTATCTGAGGAAAAAACGAATCTCCATTGTATATATGGTGAAAAGAATATTACTAAACTTCCTTTTAAAACAGATGTTTCAAATGTGATTTTGTATCATCATGAACATGCCGATGGAACTGGCTCTTTTCAAAAAAAGTGGAATGAAATTCCATTGTTCGCAAGGATTATTCATCTTGCAGATATCATTGATATTATAAGAAATAGTATTGATTCTGATGATAATAGCTGGGATTTATGGGGGACAGTCACTATCGGTAGCAAAGGTCAGATTGTAATACCGAAAGCGGCAAGGGAAGCATTTGAACATGAGAAACAGAAGCAGGAAGATTTAGGACTTCATTGCGAGGTCACGATTGACGGATATACAGATTTTATTTTCATCAATCGTTTTGGTCAGGCACAGCACCAAGCCACACTCAACAAAGCAATCCGAAGAATTATCCGTGATTGCAATGATGAGCAGTTTTTGCACAGTGATGAACCTGATGTGTTACTTCCTCATTTTAGCTGCCACTCGCTTAGACATACATTTACAACAAGAATGTGTGAAGCTGGAGTAAATATAAAGGTCATTCAAGACGCACTCGGACATTCAGATATTTCAACTACACTGAACATCTATGCTGATGTTACAAAAGAAATGAAAGCGGAAGAGTTCAAAGGATTGGATAGCTACTTCAAAGTATAATATTGGACTTCACATACAGAAAGAGAACATACAGAGTGTTGTGTGTTCTTTTTTTCGTTGGATAAAAAGAGAAATGCTTGAATGGGATATCTTTATGTATCTTTAAACGCCCAAATTAGAAATATTACTCTTCTTCACTCTTCTTCAACTTCGAATAATAACTATCCGCAGTATAAAGCGCAGCCACCGGATTATGCCCCAATACACGGTCTTTCGTCACTGCTGTCGTAGTCAGTGCCTCGGAATATTTGTAAAACAGACTGTCATGCCCCACACAAAGTCCGACCACAACATTCAGGTCCGTCTTCGCCTTGTTCAGAAGCTTTGCCTGCAGGATCGGATTACACATATTCACACCGACACCTTCGCAGCATTCCGGGATGCCGACCGATGTCTTCTTCTGTGTTCCGGCTTTACAGCCGACACCATACACCTCAAAGCCATGTCTGCGCAGGATATCTGCCAGGATACGGCTTTCTTTCAACAATCCGACACAGGTTGCGATCCCGATCTTTTTCGCATTAATCTTCTTTGCAAAATCCATGATTTCTTCGACACGGGTATGTTTGCAGTAATTCTCATACTCTACTTCAGCTGCAGCGATTGTGACTTTGCGGTTCTCGTCTTCATTGTAGCATTCCATAGCTTCATTTAGAACTTCTTCATCCATGTGTGTTGTCAGACAGAAATCCGGATAGGTTTTATCCATTTTGTTGCAGTTTTTTACTGCGCAGTCGATACAGGACATGTCTTCTTTTTTCATTTTTTCATTCTCCTTTTGTATACCTTGGTATCTACAGAGGCCTGCCACTGGCAGATTTTCTAGATTAAGCTTTACTTTGTAAAATATCCGCTATTTACTTCATAATAACAAATACTTATACTACAGACAATGGTTTTCCGTTTTTATTTTCTTATTTTTGTAGTTCTTTTCTATGAGAAACGTTCCCCGATTCAGGGTTGATTTGTCAGGAATTGTCGATTCTGATTTTTGAAAAATTATTGAAAATTATCTTTTTAAACTTGAAGATATATAACAGTCTCTCTGATAGACCATCATCTTTGGATTTATACTATCATGTATAGGTTATTTCGCCAATCAAAACATTTATCCACTTCCCTCATTTCAATCCCAGCTCTTTCAATACCTCAGCCGAATACCAGCTACATGGAAGCCAATAAACCATGCAACAGCGGTTCTTTTATTCGCCAGTATATGCAATTTCTATCTCATAGCCGCCGTTCTCATAGTAAAAATCCAGTTTTTATTAACTAGGGATGTTGCCACTCCTTTACTCCATTTCAGAAAAAGCAGGTAAAGGAAGAAAAGAGCCGATGAAAATGATTGGAGTAGGAGGCGGTTACCGGATGGAAAAAGAATTTGATGTCGAGATAAAGGAAGTGCTCTCAAGAGTACAGAGAGTAAAGGCAGAGTCACTTGATGATGCCATTAATAAAGCAATGGATAGATGATTTGTAGACTATATGTATGGAGAAGCACTTTATAAGCCTGAAATGAAAGAAGGAAATCCTATAAGGTTATATAGTTTGGATGAAATCACGGAGATATTCGGTAAATTAGGACTTCGTATTTGTAACAGCTTTGCTGATTTCAGTGGAAAGCCGAGTTCTGATAATGATATTCAATTGATGGTTTATTCCATACGGGAATAAATCTTCATCAAATCTTTATTTTTTTCTGTTAGGTTATATTTCAGTAAGAAATGAAATATAGAAGGAAGGATAGTAAAGATGGAAATGATGTTGCAGACACAAAATTTGTGTAAATATTTTAGAAAACAGAAAGCGGTAAATAATGTTTCACTTAATATCGAAAAGGGACAGATTTATGGACTGCTTGGACCGAATGGCGCCGGTAAATCTACCACATTGAAAATGCTGACCGGTATGATGAAACCAACTGCAGGAAAGATTTACTTTGATGGAAAACTTTTGGATAGGAAAGATTTATCAAAAATAGGAGCGTTAATTGAAAATCCGCCTATTTATGAAAATCTTTCCGCCAGAGAGAATTTGAAGGTAAGACAATTATTGCTTGGTACAGATGAAAACAGAATTGATGAGGTCTTGCAGATTGTATCACTTACAAACACCGGAAAGAAGAAAGCAGGGCAGTTTTCTTTGGGGATGAAGCAAAGACTAGGCATTGCAATGGCATTGCTTGGAGAACCGGAACTTTTGATATTGGATGAACCTACGAATGGATTAGATCCAATAGGCATCGAGGAATTACGAGAGCTGATCCGGTCTTTTCCGGAACAGGGAATCACTGTAATTCTCTCCAGTCATATTCTCTCAGAGGTACAGTTACTTGCAGATAAAGTCGGGATTATTTCAGGTGGAATCTTAGGATACGAAGGAGCATTAAAGCAGGGAGATAATCTTGAAGATTTGTTTATGAATGTGGTAAGAAAAAACCAGAAAGCAGGTGAAATCCATGGTTAATATTATAAAAGCAGAACATCAAAAAGCCAAAAGAACCATGCGAAAAAAGTTTATCTGGGGATTTCCTCTTCTTACATTTGTCATGGCATTTATATTTACTCTTGGGATGACAAATGCTTATGCAGAAAGTGTTTGGAACTGGTGGTATACACTTTTGCTGCCGGGGATGATTGCTCTATTTTGTTATCTTTCTGTGGCGCAGGAGAAAAAGATAAAATACTATCATTTAATGACTATTCCCACAGACAGAAGAAAATTGTTGCTGGGGAAAATTATTTATATTGGGTACATGATTTTGTTTTCTAATGTGATTGTGTTTGCAGGAGCAACGCTTGGAGGCTTTCTTCTAACGACACATGTTCCAGTTGGAGGAGCGTTGATTGCAGTATTGTTTCTGACGGTTTCTGAGTTATGGGAGATTCCGGTAGCTTTATTTTTAAGTGAACGATTTGGAATGATTGTAAACCTGTTCGTCTGCCTATTTATTACCGTCAGCGGTGTGGTAATATCACAAACCAGAATCTGGTATGTACTTGTTTCTGCAATCCCTATGCGAATGATGTGCCCGTTGCTTCATGTTTTACCAAATGGACTTGCCGCAGAAGCAGGGAATCCTCTTTTGGATACGGGAGTCATTGTTCCGGGAATGTGTCTCTCAATCATCTGGTTTGTTTTTGTAACGGTTCTGTTTTTGAAATGGTTTGAGAGAAGAGAGGTGAAATAAGATGATTGGAAGATCTCTTAATGCAGACTTGCGAAAGATGAAAGGAACATCTGTGATTCTGGCACACTTACTGATTCCGATTATAACCAGCGTTATATTTTTAATATATTACTTTTTTTCACCATGGAATGAAAATATGAAAGTGATTGCATTTTATCAGGCAATAGGAGCAGGACTTCCGGTACTTATTGGAATTTTTACAGCAAGTGTGATGGAACAAGAACAAAATGCAGGTAATTTTCAAAACCTGTTGTCTTTACCGGATAAACCTGCAGCATTTTTATCGAAACTGTTGATGCTGCTGGTTTTGTGTCTGTGCTCTATCCTATTGACAGCAATCATATTCGGAATTGGATTTGGAAGAATCGCATCAAGCGATATCGAAATCATGAAAGGATGTATATTTGCAGCATTGCTGCTGTGGGGAAGCAGTGTTCCACTTTATCTGTGGCAGCTGATTCTGGCTTTTCAGTTTGGAAAAGGGGTATCCATTGGAGCAGGGATTATATCAGGACTAATTAGTGCATTGATGCTTACCGGACTTGGAGATTATGTGTGGAAATATGTATTTGTCTGCTGGACGGGTAGAGTACCATATACTTATCTGCAATCTGTATTGGGAGAAACTAGTGTAGGTGAATGGTTGTCATTCATACCAGGTTGCTTAATATTTACAGGGATTAGTATGGTATACTATTTTTGGTGGGTAAACCACTGGGAAGGAAACAGAATATCGGAATAGAATCGAGGGAAACTATGGCAAAAATACTGGCAGTTGATGATGAACCGGCAATTCTGGAAATGATAGAAAGCATTTTGAATAAGGATGGACATCTGGTTACCAAAGTAAGTAATCCGCTGAAACTTAATATGGAAGAATTACATCGTTATGACCTGATTTTACTGGACATTATGATGCCTGGAATTGATGGCTTCGAATTATGCAAAAGAATCAGGGCACTTGTGGATTGTCCGATTTTGTTTCTTACGGCAAAAACGGAGGAAAACAGTCTGGTAAACGGACTTTCTTTAGGAGCAGATGATTATATTTCAAAGCCATTTGGAGTGATGGAACTTCGGGCAAGGATCAGTGCACATCTTAGAAGAGAGCACAGGGAACATTCTGTCCGGATGGTTTTGGGGAGGGTCTGTATTCAAATATCTCAAAAGAAACTATTGGTTGATGATAAGGAACTTCCTCTTACGAAAGCGGAGTACGAAATCTGTGAATTTCTGGCTAAAAACAGAGGACAGGTTTTCTCGAAGGAACAGATATTGGAAGCGGTCTTTGGCTTTGACAATGAGAGTAATGACAGTACTATAATCACGCATATCAAAAATATAAGAGCAAAATTTGCGGATTATGATTATACACCGATAAAAACAGTCTGGGGGATTGGATATAAATGGGAAGAGTAAAGAGAAGCAATGCACTCAGCTGGATTTTTATGAGATATGTACTGGTCATGCTTGGATCATTAGTAGGTTTGGTGATTGTTGCTTGGCTGCTGCTGTACCTTTTGATTAGTGTGGGCTGTATCTATCCGGCGAATTATGCAGAGCAAAAGATTAATGAAGCATATGATACGATTTTACGTGCGGATAAAGTAACTGCTGAGATGATTCCTGCACTTTGTGATTATGTAATCTTTTCAGAGAATGGAGAGAAAATAGGTGGAGATCTGTCAGAACAATACGAACAGATAGCATGGAATGTTGCAAAGTACGGAAACGCATCCGGGAAATATTTTTATAAAGTAATTGTAAGGGAAAATGAATATGTTGTATTGCAATATCGCCTGACACCTCAATATCATTCAGCTTTTTTGAGGGAGCATTTTATAGGACCACAGAATGTGATGAGTATTATGTCAGTGATTGGAGCGGTAGCGATTATCATCATTCCGTCCATACGTTTTGGAAAAAGAATCAAAAAGCAGATGCAGCCTGTATTAGACGCAATCGGACAAATAAAGGATCAAAATCTGGAATATGAGACATCCTGTTCCGGTATCAAAGAGTTTGATGACTGTTTATCGGCAATCGATGATATGCGAGATGCATTGCGAGAATCTTTAGAAAAG